>ERZ761607.86-NODE-86-length-208747-cov-7.289201_pt1 | contig 208747 bp, 161 predicted proteins | sample MGYA00511164_ERZ761607 | MGnify/ENA primary metagenome ERZ761607 (study PRJEB28899, sample SAMN02445080) | bioreactor sludge metagenome | biome: EBPR sludge | place: Australia: Brisbane, Thorneside Wastewater Treatment Plant | collected 2011-06-22 ... | reverse complement strand
CCACAAGCCGGCCAGCGCCATCACCGCACCCCCCAGCGCCAGCCAGACGTAGCCCGCCAGCAGGCACAGCGCGATGAAGCGCGTGAGAGCGCGCTGGCGCCCGGTGCGGCGAAGGTGTCGGCCGCGGCCGCGGGTTCCGTCGGCGGTGGCAGGGATGCCGGGCAACCGGTGGCCAGCCGCCCACGCGCCGCGATGCGCGGGGACGGCGCCGCGTCGGCGCTGGCGCCGTCGTCGGCGAACGATCCCGCGGTGGCGCGACCGCTCGCCGCAGTCTCGTTGCCCGCGGCAGCACCGCCCGTCGGGTTGCGTTCCCGCCCCAGCCGTTCCTCGTCGCCCGGCACGAGCCCGGTGGCGGCGATCCCCGTGCCGCCACCGCCTTCGCAACTCGCGCCGGCGCCACGCGGCGTGCCGACCACCGCGGCGGCCATGCCCGCCGCCGCCAGTGCTGCCTACAGCAACCGGTTCGGGCCCGCGAAGGCCAAGGCGCTCGAGCAGTTCGGCGGCACCGACGACACCGAACGCGCGGTGCGGAACGGCCTGCGCTACCTCGCGCGGATCCAGAACGCCGACGGCTCGTGGGGCGACCGCGCGCGCTTCGACGACAAGTACGGACTCGTGTACGTCGGCAAGACGGCGCTGTGCTTGCTGGCGTTCCTCGGTGCCGGCCACACCGCGCAGTCGAACACGGAGCACTCGGGCGTCGTCGCGCGCGCCACCGCGCATCTGCTGTCGCTGCAGGACGCCGAAACCGGTGCCTTCGGGGCGAGCTCGTGCTACGGGCACGGCATCGCCACCTACGCGCTCGCCGAGTGCTACGGCATCACGCGGCAGTCCGAACTGCGGCAGCCGCTCGAACGCGCGCTGACCTGGATCCTCGACCACCAGGGACCGCGGCGCGACCGGCGCAACCGCGGCGGGTGGGGGTACTTCTCGCCAGGGCTGCCCGCCGAAGACGACTACGCGCGCGTTTCGGTGTCAGCGTGGATGGTGATGGCGCTCGAGTCGGCGCGGCTCTCGGGCATCGAACTGCCCGAGAAGGTGCTGCCGGCAGCGCGCGAGTACCTCGAACTCTCGTTCGACCAGCCGAACGGCTGGTTCCGCTACAACCACAAGCCCAGTCGCCTGAACTCGGCGTGGCCGACGCTGCCGGCGAGCACGCCAGCCGGCGCGTTCTGCTTGCTGCTGCTCGGTGCGAGCAAGGACGACCCGATGGTCGTTCGCGCCCTCGACTACACGGTCGAGCGGCGGCCCGAAGCGTACCGGCGCTACGACGACGACGACTTCGTGCTGCGCGCCCAGGGCAACGTCTACTTCTGGTACTACGGCACGCTCGCCGCGTTCCTGCAGGGTGGCGAGTCGTGGCAACGCTGGAACGAACGGCTGCGGGTCGTGCTGCCCGCGGCGCAGGCGAACGACGGCTCGTTCCCGCCGATCGACGTCTACGCCGAGTACGCCGGCGACAGCCGACGCGATCGCAGCTACACGACGGCGATGTGCGTGCTCTGCCTCGAGATCTACTACCGCTACTTCACGCCGCTGCTGCTCGGCCGGTAGGAACGGGCCGCGCGCCGGGTAACGTGCCGCGCGATGTCGTCGACCCGGATCGTCTTTCGCGCCTTGGTTTTCGTCCTGGCCGGGCTCGTGCTGGTGGTGATGGGAGTCGGGCAACTGCTCGGGAAGGACTGGCGCGTCGTGACCGAGCGGCGGCTGCTCGGCTCGACCGAGCGCGTCGCGGCGCTCGTGCGCGACTGCACGACGTGGCCGCGCTGGTGCAAGCTCGACATCCAGCTCGGGCCGCAGACGACGCGCGAGATCACCGGCGAAGCGGGCGCGGTCGGCCAGCGCATCGTCTGGAGCGGGGCGCGGGGCCGTGCCGTGCTCGCGGTCACCAGCGTCACTGCAGATTCCCTCGACTACACGGTTGCGTTCGAGGTCGAAGGCAGCGGGCCGCCGGGGCACGGACGGTTCACCTGGAGTCAGGACGGCGACGGCTGCCGGCTGCGCTGGAGCGACGAAGGCAGCTACGCGAACGTGATCTTGCGGTGGTTCGGGTGGTTTGGGGCGCTGCAGGAGCGCGTGAAGCAGATCCACGCCTCGACGTTCGTCGAGCTGCAGCGTGAGCTCGACGGCAAGCGCGACTGAGAGTTGGCTCTTTCTGTTCGACCCGCTGTTTGCCGAGAGAAGCGGGGACGTTTTTTTCAGCGGCGGCTGGTTCGACTTGCGTGCCGGGGGTTGTGCTCTTGGGGTTCCGGGCTAGCGTCCTGAGCCGCCGCCGGGGATGGCGGCAGGGAGGGGAGATGACCAAGAAGAAGGCAAAGGCGCTGCAGTTCGATCGGATCGGCTACTGGTCCGAAGTGAAGCTCGACATCATCCGCGAGTATTGCTCGGCCTACTCGCGCATCCTCGCGAACCAGCGTGGGCTGTCCCACGTCTACATCGATGGGTTCAGCGGTGCGGGCGAGCACCTTCGGAAGCAGTCGCCGGACGTGGTGCCCGGCAGTCCACTCAATGCGCTGCTAGTCGACCCACCATTCGACCGCTACGTGCTGATCGACCTGGACGGTGCGAAGGTCGAGCACTTACGTCAGCAAGTTGGCAAGACGAGGCATGCGGATCGCGTGGATATCCTCGAGGGGGACTGCAACGAGTTGCTCCTCGGGAAGGTGCTGCCTGAGCTGCGCTACGATCTGTTCCGACGCGGGCTCGTCGTTCTCGATCCCTACGGGTTGCAGCTCGACTGGCAGGTTCTCGCGATGGCGGGCCGGTCGCGAGCGATCGAGATCTTCCTCAACTTCCCGATCATGGACATGAATCGGAACGCCTTGTGGAAGAACCCGGACTCGGTCGGCGAGGAGGGAGTTGCTCGCATGACGCAGTTCTGGGGCGACGAATCGTGGCGCCAGGTTGCGTACAGGGTGCAGCGAGGGCTGTTCGCCGACATCCGCGAGAAGCAAGGCAATGAGGCGGTCGTTGCCGCATTCCAGCGACGACTGCGAGACGTGGCTGGATTCACCTTCGTTCCCGAGCCGATGCCCATGCGCAACACGCGCGGGGCCGTGGTCTACTACCTGTTCTTTGCGGGCCCGAACCAGACCGGTGCGAGGATCGTGTCCGACATCTTCCACAAGCACGCCAACCGGACATCCTGACCATGGCCAAGTCCTCGATCGAGTGGACCGAAGCGACGTGGAACCCTGTCACGGGCTGCACGAAGATCAGCGCGGGGTGCAAGAACTGCTACGCCGAGCGCATGGCGCGGCGCCTGCACGCGATGGGGCTGCACAACTACCGGAACGGGTTCGAGCTGACGGTGCACGACCATGCCGTCGATCTGCCGTTGCGCTGGCGCAAGCCGCAGGTCGTATTCGTGAACTCGATGAGCGACCTGTTCCATCACGACGTGCCGCTCGAGTTCCTGCAGCGTGTTTTCGCGACCATGCAGGCAGCCAACTGGCACCGCTTCCAAGTGCTCACCAAGCGGGCCGAGCGGTTGCGGGAACTGGCGTCCCATTTGCCGTGGCCGGCCAACATCTGGATGGGGGTGAGTGTCGAGGATGGGCGGCAGCGGGCGCGCATCGACTGTCTGCGCGAGACGCCCGCGGCGGTGAAGTTCCTGTCGCTGGAGCCGCTGCTCGGGCCTTTGGCCGATCTCGACCTCGAAGGGATGGACTGGGTCATCGTCGGCGGCGAGTCCGGACCGGGCGCCAGGCCGATGGAGGCGGACTGGGTTCGTGACCTGCGTGACCAGTGCACCGCGGCCAACGTGCCGTTCTTCTTCAAGCAGTGGGGCGGAGTCTGGAAGAGTCGCACGGGACGTCTGCTGGACGGCCGGACCTGGGACGAGTTGCCGCGTCCGGTGCAGCGAGTTGCGCGATGTGAGTCGGTTGCCGTGGCCCCTTGAGAGGGGTGGCGGCGCGGGTGCCGCGATCGATCGCAAGTGCCTGACGATCGCCCGCGCCTACCGCACCACGACGTCGACGAAGGCCGGCGTCGTCTCGACCGCGAGCGGCGTCTGACCGTCGCGCGACGCCGCGATCAGTTCCTTGAGACGCAGCTGGTGGGTGCCGGGCACCCGCGGCGTCGCCGGCGTCACTCGCAGCCGGAACAGCGGGCCGACCTTCAGCAGTGCAGCCGCGGCGTTGCGTGCGTCGCCGCACACGACGACGAAGCGGTCGCCGACGAAGTCGCCGTCGAGCGTCACCAGGTCCGTCGCTGCCTGCAGCCGGTTCGTCGGCGAAAGCGCAAGGCCAGCGGGGACTTCGACCGCCAGCTGCAGCAGGGCCGGTGGTGGGGAGGGCACGTTCGCCAGTTCGACGAGCACGTCGACGCTCGCCGCACCGAGCGGGATCTCGGCGGGGCCGGCGACGACGCGGGCCGGGCCGGACAGTTGCGGCGTGCTGCCGCCGCCTCCGCCGCCACCGCAGGCGGCGAGCGTGGCGAGCAGGCAGCAGGCGAGGCGTGCGCGCGGCATGACCCGTGAGCCTAGCGCGGGCCGGGGACGGCGGAAGGGCTCGCGTCGTGATGGCCGTGCGGCGAGGATCCGGCGATGCGGTCTGCGCGCACGTTCTCCCGGCTCGCCTTGCCTCTGGGGGCCCTGCTGCTCGTTGCCATCGGCGATGCGGTCGCCCAGGATCCGCCGGTGCCGCCCGCACAAGACCAGCCTCGAAACCGCCTCGCGAACGAGGCTTCGCCGTACCTGCGGCAGCACGCCGGCAACCCGGTGCACTGGTGGCCGTGGGGGAGCGAGGCCCTGGCCCACGCCGCGCGCGAGGACAAGCCGATCTTCCTGAGCATCGGCTACTCGGCCTGCCACTGGTGCCACGTGATGGCCAAAGAGAGCTTCGCCGACGCCGAGGTGGCGGAGGTGATGAACAGCAACTTCGTCTGCATCAAGGTCGACCGCGAGGAGCGTCCCGACGTCGACGAGATCTACATGGCGTCGGTGCAGGCGATGGGCCAGCAGGGTGGTTGGCCGCTGTCGGTCTGGCTCACGCCCGCGGGCAAGCCGTTCTACGGCGGCACCTACTTCCCGCCTGCCGACAAGAACGGGCTGCCGGGCTTCCGGCGCGTGTGCGAGCAGCTCGGCAAGGCCTGGCGCGAACGGCGGCCCGAAGTGCTGAAGGGCGCCGACGAGTTGACCTCGCACCTCGCGCGCGTGCTGGCGCCGGAACTCGCCGCCGGCGAGCCGACTGCGGCCCTGCTCGCGGCCCTGCTGCCGGCGGCGCGAGCCCGCTTCGATTCCGAGCACGGCGGGTTCGGCCAGGCGCCGCACTGGGCGCCGAAGTTTCCGTCCGCGCTCGAACTGCAGGCCCTGCTCGGACTGCAGGACGACGACGCCCTGGCGCTCGTCGTGCAGTCGTTGCACGCGATGGCGCGCGGCGGCGTCTACGACCAACTCGGCGGCGGCTTCCACCGCTACGCCGTCGACCGCGCGTGGCGCGTGCCGCACTTCGAGAAGATGCTGTACGACAACGCGCTGCTGGCACCGCTCTATCTCGAGGCCGGCGCGCGCACCGAGGACGCGCGGTTGACCCTGGTCGGCATCGGCACACTGAACTGGCTGGTGCGCGAGATGCAGGCGCCCGGCGGCGGCTTCTGGTCGAGCCAGGATGCGCAGAGCGAAGGCGTCGAGGGCAAGTTCTACGTCTGGCAGCAGCGCGAACTCGAGCAGGTGCTCCGCGAACGGGCGGCGCTGCTCTGCGCGCACTTCGGCGTCACTGCGGCCGGCAACTGGGAGGGCACCAACGTGCTCGCCGTCGCCCTCGACCACGTTGCCCTCGCCAAGCAGTTCGACCGCGACCCGGGCGAGGTCGGGCTCGAGATCACCGGCGCACGGGCGGAGCTGTTCGCGGCGCGCTCGCAGCGGGTGCGACCGGCCACCGACGACAAGATCCTGGCGGCGTGGAACGGGCTGGCCCTGCGCGCTCTCGCCAACGGCTACCGGATGCTCGGGGACGAGCGTTACCGCGACGCCGCGCGGGCCGCTGCGGACTTCGTGCTGCGCACGATGGTCGAGAACGGTCGCCTGTTGCGCGCCAGCCACGGCGGCCGCGCCCGCCATGCCGGCTGCCTCGAGGACTACGGCGCCGTCGCCGACGGCCTGCTGGCCCTGTTCGAGATCGACCCCGATCCGCGGTGGCTGCTCGCCGCGCGCGACCTGCTCGGCGTCGTGGCCAAGCGCTTCCGCGCCGCCGATGGCAGCCTCTGGTTCACTGCCGACGACCAGGCGGGGTTGGCGGTGCGCACGAAGGTCGTGTGGGACGCCTCGACGCCGTCCGGAACGGCGCTCGCCGCGGGAGCGTTCCTGCGCGCCGGCCTGCTGCTCGGCGACGAAGCGCTCTACGACCACGGCGTCGCGGCCTTGCGCAGCAACCACGGCACGCTGTCGACCGTGCCGCTCGCTGCGCCCGCCCTCGTGTCGGTGCTGCAGTTCCACGTCGGTGGGCCGCGCGAAGTGATCGTCGCCGGCGAGCCCGACGATCTGCGCACCGGCGAGTTGCTGCGCGCGGCGTGGGCGTTGCCGGGGCCGAAGGTCGTGGCGCTCGTGCACAAGAAGAACCGGGGGGCCCTCGAGGAACTGTCGCCGGTGTTCGTGGGCAAGCAGCCGGTCGATGGCGCACCCGCCGCCTACGTGTGCCGCCGCGGCGCCTGCCAGAAGCCGGTCACCGACGTCGGCGCACTCGGAGCTGCGTGGTGACGCCGCCGCCGACCTTCGCCGACGTGATCGCCGGCACGCGCGCGGTCGCGGTGATCGCGCAGGACGAGGGGCACGTCGCCTGGCTCGCCGAACGGCCGGCGCGTCCGGGGCACGTGATCGTCGCGACCCGGGCTGTCGTCGACTCGGTGTTCGACCTGCCGCCGGCGCAGCACGCCGCGTTGTGGGCGTTCGTTCGCGACGTCGCGCGCACGATGCGGGAACGGCTGCCGTGCGCCCGCGTGTGCGTCAGCGTCATCGGCTGGGTGGTGCGCCATGCGCACGTGCACCTCGTGCCGACCGACCAGGTCGGGCAGGTGGCGGGTCTGGATGGCCCGCCGTTGCCGTCGGCGCAGGTCGTGGACCTGCAGGCACGGCTCGCCGGTGGGCTCAGTGCTCGTGGGAAGGCCGATGACCGCTGAAGGCATCCTCGCCGGCGTCGCTGCGCAGGTAGTCGCGGAACGCGCGCACGAACCAGTCGAGTTCGTCGGCGACGGCCATCGGCAGCGCCTTCCGTTCGGTCGTTCGCGCGAGCTGGCGCGCGAGGTCGCGGAACGGCGGCGTCGCCAGCAGGAACGCCGGGAAGTCGCGGTCGGGTTGTGGCGGTTCGGTCAACTGCTGCAGGCGAGCGAGCCACCAAGCCTGTTCGTTGCGCAGCCGCGACTGCAGGGACCGGCGTTCGGCGAGGCCGATCGCGCGCGGGTCGGCGAGGAAGTCGTAGGTATCCATCGGCACCTCGTGGGCGGGAGACGGGGTGCTCTTCGGCCAATGCCACCGGGATCTTGAGCGGCGATGCAGACTGCCTGGCGGGATCTGGCGTTCGACGACGACGACGCGATCGCGTTGGTGGTGGCCGCGGGCGCGCACGGGGTCTACGTGCACAACGCGCTGGCCGCGCACGAGGGGCAGGGATTGTGGCGTGCGGGCCGCGACGCGGGGCTCGCGTGGGCAGGGCCGCGCGGCAACCTCGTGGTGGTCACCGGCGCCGAGCCCACGCCGGCCGTCGCCGAGCAGTGGGTGGCGGCGATCCTCGATGCGCGTTGGACCTGGCGCATCGCGATGGGGCCGGCCGCCATCGTCGATCGCCTGCGGGAACGGCTGCCCGTGAAGGCTCTGGCCTGCCGCGACCAGGTCTACTACCGAGGCGACGCGGCGAGCGCCGCGCCGGGGTCTGGCGACGTGCGCAGTGCCGGGCCCGCGGACCGCAATGGCCTGATCCAGGCCTCGCTGCAGCTCAACCAGGCCGACCTCAACGTGGATCCGGCGCGCGTCGATCGGCGCTGGTTGCGGGACGCGATCGACGAACGCATCGCCGCCGACGCGACGCGCGTGATCGGCGCGCCCGGGGCCGTGCGCTGCAAGCTCGACCTCGGCAGCGTGGGGCCGGGCGGGACGGTGATCGAAGGCGTGTTCACCTTCCCGCAGTTCCGCGGTCAGGGCCTGGCGACGGACCTCGTGGCGACCGTGCTGCACGAGATCCGCGGGCCCGCGATCCTGCACGTCGGCCGCCACAACCGGCCGGCTCGTGCCGCCTACGAACGAGCTGGCATGCAGGAAGTTGGCGGCTGCCGACTGCTGCTGCTGCCGTAGCGGCGCTCAGTCGTCGACGAACACGCACGCGAGCTCGGGCGCGCGCAGCGGGTGGCGGCAGGTCTCGCGCATGCGCAGCGTGCGCATCTCGGTGCGCAGCGTCTGCAGCAACTGGTTCGCCTCGGCGCGGGCCCCCGTGGCCGCAAGGCCTCGCGCCAGCAGCGCCTTGGTCATCGGCGAGTCGGCGAGCTGGGCGGCGCGCGTCAGCGCCTGCTGGCGGTCGGCGAGCTCGCCTCGCACTTCGTGCGCGAACGCCGCGAGCAGCAGGGCCCACGGGCTGTCGCCGCCGCCGGCGAGCATGCGTTCGACCGCTGGCAGCCGTTCGCGCGTGCGCTGCACGTCGCGCATGCCGCCGAGGAACGTGCAGACGTCGGCGATCGGTGTGCCGGCGTGCTGCGTCTGCACCGCGGCGAGCAGGCCCGGCAGGTCGTCGCCGCCGCCGAGGCGGATCAGCATGTCGCCCTGTTCGGCGAACTCGCCCGCGCGCACGGCCAGCGCCTGCGGGTGGCGTCCGAGCCACTGCAGCGCCGCGAGGATCGTGGCCCGCGCCGCGGCGGCTTCGCCGGCGAGCAGGGCCTGCGCGGCCTGCAGCCGCAGCACGTCGTAGAGCAGCGGTGCGTCGTCGGGGGCGGCCTGCGCGGCGTGCTCCGCGAGCAGCTCCCGCAGGGCTGCGGCCTGGCCGGACTCGTGCAGCGCGATCGCCTGCGGCAGCAACACCCAGGCGGCCGGCAGCCGCGCGGCGGCGCGCGCGAACGGCGGCCCGGCGGCGGCGGCGTCCCCGCTGCCGAGGCATGCCCAGCCGAGGTGGTAGTCGACGACCGGTTGGCCTTGGAGTCGTTCGCGCAGCGCCTCGAGCAGCGGGCGCGCCAGCGCGAACTCGCCGCGGAAGTCGTGCGCCAACGCCGCCGACAGCACCGGCTCGGGATCGTGCGGCCGTTCGCGGCGCGCGACGGTGGCCAGCGTCAGCAGTTCGGCGTCGCGTTGGCCGGCGGCGGCGGGTTCGGCGACCGCGCGGGCCAGCAGCAGCGTGCGCGCCAGGCGGTGGGCGGTCGTCGGCAACAGGCGGCCGGTGTAGCCGAGGGCTTCGCGCGCGATGCGGATCGCCGCGGCGGCGTCGCCGCGCAGCAGCGCGGTCGCGGCCAGCCCTTCGAGCACGAACGGCGCGCCGCCGTCGCGAGCCCGCGCGTCGCGCAGGGCACGTTCGGCGGTCGCAAAGCCCCCGTCGCCGAGCAGCGCGCGCGCATCGTCGACGGCGATCAGGACGCTGGGCAACCTCGACGTGCCGTCCGCGATCGGCAGCGGCGTCTGCACCGCTTCGCCGAGCGCGAGCCGCGCGCGCCACGCCAGATCGTCGATCGCCGCGGGCAGGTCGCCGCCGGCAAGGCGCGCGCCGGCGAGCAGGCGGATGCCGTCGGTCGTGCGCAGCGACGCGGCGAGAGCGTTGGCCGTGCGGTCGATCGCGAGCTCGAGCCGCGGCAGGTCCGCCGCGCCGTCGTCGGCGACGTCGAACGCGACGCTCTGCCGCAGCGCCTCGCGCCACCAGATCGCGGCGGCCCGGGTCTCGGCATCGTCGGGGCTCGCGGGGGCGAGCACGGCCCGGCAGCGCGTGCCCTCCGGCCAGCGCACGACGACCGGCACTTCGGGCGCCGGCTGTGGGGGCGGTGCTGCGTTCTGGCAGGCGGCGAACGCCGCGGCGAACGCGATCGCGAGGCGGTTCGTCGGCACGCTCAGAACGCCGCTCCGGCGGCGATCCAGGCGCGCAGGGCCTGCAGTTCGGCGGCGGTCGGCTGCGGCTTCTCCGCAGGCGGCATGTGGTCGTCGTGGTCGCTCGGCAGTTCGCAGCGCACGAGCAGCGGACTCTCGTCGGGCTTGCCGGGTACCAGCACGGCGCCGTTCTCGCCGCCCTTCTGGATGCCTTCGACGGTGGTCAGCAGCAGTTCGCCCTTCTGCTTGTCCTCGTTGTGGCAGCTCGTGCAGGTGCGTTCGAGCAGGGGGCGGATCGTGCGCTCGAACTCGCTGGCGGGAACGGCGGGCGTCGCGGCGACGTCGGGCTTCGGCGCGAGTTCGCGCAACGGTGCGAACAGGAAGTCGCGGCCGTGCGTCATCGTGCCGCCGAGGTGGCCGGCCGGCACCATCACGCCGAGCGCTGCCAGCAACACGACGCGGAACGGCGCGCGGCGCGACAGGCAGGCGAGGATCGCCGCCAGCACGCTCAGAGCGCCGAGCACGATGCCGGCGATCTTGTGCTGGCCGACGGTCTCGCCGTGGTAGTCGCCGTTGCCGGCGAGCACGAGGCCCGATGCCGTCGCCGCGGCCGCCGACAGCGCGCACAGCCAGGCCAGCGTCAGCACAGCGCCCCACGGCGTCGGCCGGCGCAGCAGCGCGCTGCCGAACTCGAGCACCGCGATCGCCGGCAGGATGCCGAGCGGGGCGTGCAGCAGCACCGGATGGGCCCGGCCGAAGACCACGAGCCACGGCGACGGATCGTCGAGGAGCAGCACGGCGTCAGGCTAGCAGTTGCCGCACCACGTGTCCGTGCACATCCGTGAGCCGGTAGTCGCGGCCCTGGTGGCGGAACACCAAGCGTTGGTGGTCGAAGCCCAGCAAGTGCAGCATCGTCGCGTGCAGGTCGTGCATCGACACCGGATCGCGCACGATGTTGTAGCCGAGTTCGCAGGTCTCGCCGTGCACGGTGCCCGCGCGCACGCCGCCGCCGGCCATCCACATCGTGAAGCAGCGTGGATGGTGGTCGCGGCCGTAGTTGTCCTTGGCGAGCCCGCCCTGGCTGTAGACGGTTCGGCCGAACTCGCCGCCCCAGACGACCAGCGTGTCCTCGAGCATGCCGCGCTGCCGCAGGTCGGTCAGCAGCGCCGCGATCGGCCGGTCGACGGCGCGGCACTGGTCGCGCATCTCCTTGGGCAGGTTGCCGTGCTGGTCCCAGCCGCGCATGTAGAGCTGCACGAAGCGCACGCCCCGTTCGCAGAGGCGACGCGCCAGGACGCAGCTGCTGGCGAAGGTCCCCGGCTGTTTGCCCTCGTCGCCGTAGAGCGCCCATGTCGATGCGGGTTCGTTGCCCAGGTCGACCAGTTCGGGCACCGAGGTCTGCATGCGGAACGCGAGTTCCTGCTGCGCGATGCGCGCTTCGATCTCGGGGTCGAGCGCTCGTGCGTGCTCGGCGCGTGCGAACGACGTCACCAGGTCGAGCATCGCCCGGCGGTCGGCGCGCGACACGCCCGGCGGATCGCGCAGGAACAGCACCGGGTCGCCGCTGCTGCGCAGCTTGCAGCCCTGGTGCTCGCTCGGCAGGAAGCCGTTGCCCCAGAACCGCGCCGCGAGCGCCTGCATGTTGCCGAAGCCCTGCGTGATCAACACCACGAAGGCCGGCAGGTCGCGGTTCTCGCTGCCAAGGCCGTAGCTGGCCCAGGAGCCGATGCTGGGACGGCCCGGCTGCTGGTGGCCGGTCTGCACGAAGGTGATCGCCGGTTCGTGGTTGATCGCCTCGGTGTGCATCGAGCGAACGATGCACAGTTCGTGCGCGACGGTGCCGAGGTGCGGCATCAGTTCGCTGATCCAGGCGCCGTCACCGCCGTTGTCGTGGCGCGTGAAGCGGAACATCGACGGCGCGATCGGGAAGCGCTGCTGGCCCGAGGTCATGCCGGTCAGCCGCTGGCCGCCGCGCACCGAGTCGGGCAGGTCCTTGTCGTACCACCGGCCGAGGTCGGGCTTGTGGTCGAACAGGTCGAGCTGGCTCGGCCCGCCTTCCATGTGCAGGTAGATGACGCGCGTGGCGCGCGGCGCGAAGTGGGGGCCGCGGCGGTGGGCATCGTCGCCGACTGCCCGCAGCGCGGCGGGTGCGTTCGCGGCCGCGAACGCGGTCGTGCCGAGCATCGCCGACAGACCGGTCGCCGAGCGATGCAGGAAACGGCGGCGCGTCAGCGCCATCGGGTCGTCGATCGGTTCCATGTCAGTCGATGCAGAGGGTGGCGTCGAGGTTGAGGAACGCACTGGCGATCACCGTGAACGCGGCCGTCTCGACCGGCGCCGCCGCGCTGCGCGGTGCGACGCCGACGGCGAGCAGGGCCTCGGCATCGGCGGGGGCTGCGCCGTAGCGCTGGCGCAGCGTCGCGAGCAAGGTCCGGGCGTCGGCGAGGGCGGCGGCGCCGAGCGGTTCGCCCGTGCATGCCGTGAACATGGCCTGCAAGCGCGCATCGTCGTCGCCAGGAGCCGCGAGCGTTCGTTGGGCCAGGGCGCGCGCCGCTTCGACGAACTGCTCGTCGTTCCACAACACCAGCGCCTGCAGCGGCGTGTTCGTCGTGGAGCGTCGGATGGTGCAGAACTCGCGGGTCGGTGCGTCGAGCATCAGCAGGCTCGGCGGCGGGCAGGCGCGCTTCCAGTAGGTGTAGAGGCTGCGGCGCCAGAGCTCGTCGCCCTGGCCGCGCACGAAGACGCGCGTGTTCGACTGCGTCATCGCTACCTCCTGCCACAGCCCGTCGGGCTGGTAGGGCTTCACGCTCGGACCGAACGACCGTTCGACCAGGATGCCGCCGACGTAGAGCGCCTGGTCGCGGATCGCCTCGGCGGTCTGGCGCCGGCGCGGGAACCAGGCCAGGTGCCGGTTCTGCGGATCGCTGGCCGCCGCGGCGGGCGGCATCCGGCTCGTGCTGCGGAACGCTTCGCTGGTCACCAACAAGGTGAGCAGCTTGCGCACGCTGTGGCCGTTGTCGCGCAGTTGCAGCGCCAGCCAGTCGAGCAGTTCGGGATGGCTCGGCCATTCCCCCTGCAGGCCGAAGTCCTCGCTGGTGCGCACGATGCCGTGGCCGAACACGAACTCCCACAGGCGGTTGGCCTGCACGCGCAGCAGCAGCGGGTTCTGCGCCGACACCAGCCAACGCGCGAGCCCGAGCCGGTTGCTCTCGGCCCCGGGCGGCAGCGTGCCGAAGATCGCCGGCAACTCGCGCGCGACGGGGCGCGCCGGGTCGGGCTTGTCGTACTCGCCGCGCGTGAGCACGAACGTCGGCCGGGGCTGCGCCGCCTCCTGCATCACCATCGCGCGCGGGATCGCCGCGGCGAGCGCGGCGAGTTGCTGGCGGAGTTCGGCGACGCGCGCCTGCCGGGCTTGCTGCTGCGGGGAGAAGCGCAGCCGCCATGCCGCGCGGATGCGGTCGCGCAGGGCTTCGTCCGAAGCTGCGTCCGGCAGCGCCAGCAGCCGCAGGTCGCCGTGCAGTTCGTCCGTGCGGGGCACGTGGCGGAGCGCGAAGCCGCCCTGGCCGCCGGTGTTGACGACCTTGAGCACGAGCACGCTCGGCCCGGCCGGCAGGTCGAACTCGGCCTGGTCCTGGTCGGGGCCCACGGCGCGGTCGATGCGCCGTTCGGCGACCTGCGCGCCGTTGCAGAACAGCTGGAAGCCGTCGTCGCTGCCGAGTGACGCCTGGACGCGCCGGGCGTCGGGCGCGTGCACGCGCTGCGCCACGTAGACGACGTTGCGGCCGTCGGGGAGAGCGTTCGGCCGATCGTGCCGCAGGTCGTCGTCGAAGCGCCAGGCGCGCTGGCCCCAGCGTTGCCGGGTGTCGATCGTGACCACGGCCTCGGGCCCGTGGTTCTGCGCGTAGAGGTCGGCGGTTGCGTCGGCGAACGGGCCGACGGTGTGGAAGCCGCTGGCGGCGATCGGCAAAGCCGTCAGCAAGGCCTCGGGGACGTCGCCGATTGCGAACTGGACGCGGCCGAAGGTGTGCTGCGCGTAGGGCGAGTCGTACTCGAGCGTGACGCGCAGTTCGAACGGCTGCTCGCCGCCGAACGGTTCGCGCGCGAACAGCACGGCGCGCGCCGGCCGCGGCGCCGCCAGATGCGCACCGACCGCCCAGCCGACGCGATCGTCGGCGAACACGTTGGTGACCACGAAGTCGCCGTTCTGCTGTTCGACGTCGGCGAGCGCGTGGCCGAAAGGCACGGGTATCCACGTTGCATTCGCGTCGGCGCGCACCTCGAGCCGCAGGTGCTGGAGCACGGCGTTGCCGTTGGGCGCGCGGCCGACCTTGCCGTCGGGTTGGTCCGCGTGCGGCAGTGCGGTCAGCGCGAGCGCGCGGAAGCGGCCCGCCGGGACCCGCAGCACGACGACGTGCTCGTCGCGGTCCGGGTTGTTGCCGGTGGCGACGACGACGCCGCCTTCGTCGATGCGCAGTGTGGCACCGTGCTTCGACTCGGCGGCCGTGACTTCGGGCGAGCGCCACGCGATCGCGCGAGATGCATGCACGCGCTGGAAGTCGTCGTAGGCGGCGAGCTCCGGCGGCGTCCAGGTGCGTTCTTCGGCTTCGGCCGCGGCGAGCTGCTGCTCGAGTTGCTGCTGCTGCGTCTGCTGCGCGGACGTCGGCACCATCAGGAACGGTTCGAGAGCCCGATTGCTGTCCGGAACCTGCGAGTAGAGGCCGGGTTCCTGGTTGCTGTTGAAGAACGAGAACAGCCGGAAGTAGTCCTGCTGGCTGATCGGGTCGAACTTGTGGTCGTGGCAGCGCGCGCACTGCAGCGTGAGCCCGAGGAACACGCTGCCGACCGTGGCCGTGCGTTCGGCCGCGTACTCGACGCGGTACTCCTCGTCGATGGCGCCGCCTTCGTCGGTGGTGACGTGGTTGCGCAGGAAGCCGGTGGCGATCTTCTGCGCGGTCGTCGCGTCCGGCAGCAGGTCGCCCGCGATCTGCTCGAGCACGAACTCGTCGAACGGCTTGTCGTCGCGCAAGGCGGCGATCAGCCAGTCGCGCCAGGCCCACGCCTGGCGGCCGGCGTCCATGTGGATGCCGCTGGTGTCGGCGTAGCGACCGGCGTCGAGCCAGAGGCCAGCGAGGTGCTCGGCGTGCCGCGTGCGGTAGGGCTCTTCGCCGAGCAGGCGCTCGACGAGGCGCTCGTAGGCGTCGGGTCGGTCGTCGGCGGTGAAGGCGGAGAGTTCGGCGGGCGTGGGCGGCAGGCCGGTGAGCACGAGGAACGCGCGCCGGGCCTGCGTCGCGGCATCGGCGCGCGGCGACGGCGTGATGCCGGCGCGTCGTCGCGCGTCCTGCAAAAACCGGTCGACCGGATGCGCAACGTCGTCGACCGCGGGAATGGTCTGCGGTTTCGGCGCCACGAACGACCAGTGCGCCTCGTACTCGGCGCCGGCGGCGATCCAGCGGCGCAGCACGGCTTGTTCGTCGCTGGTCAGGGCGGGCTTGCCGCTCGTGACCGGCGGCATGCGCTCGCTGACGTCCGGATGCGCGACGCGCTGCAGCAGCATGCTCCGATCCGGATCGCCGGGCACGATCGCCGCACCGCCGTCGCGAGCGGCCAGCGCGTCGTCGCGCACGTCGAGGCGCAGGCCCGCTTCGCGCGTGCCGGCGTCGGGACCGTGGCAGCGAAAGCACCGGTCGGACAGGATCGGCCGCACGTCGCGGCCGTAGCGCGGCGCGGACTCTTGCGCAGTCGCCAGCGGCGAACACGCGAGCAGGAGGAGCAGGCCGGACAGCAGGGACGTCGGCGGCATGGCAGCGGTGGGGCGACCGAAGTCGCGGATCATGCGCGCGCTGCGTTCGAGTGTCACCCGGGGGCGTCGTTCTTTCGGCGGCCGGCGGCATGATGGCGGCGATGCCGACGAGGAACTGCCCCGACTGCAAGCGCGAGATGCGCGAACTGCGCCACCAGGACGTCGTGGTCGACGCGTGCGACTGCGGCGGCATGTGGTTCGACCGGGGCGAGCTCGCGGCCTGGCGCGCGGCCCACGCGACGGTGCAGACCGTGGTCGCGAAGCCGCGGACGGGGCCGGCGTGCCGTTGCCCGCACTGCGCGGGGCCGTCCCTGGGTCCGGTGTGGCTCGACAGGGTCTCCGCTGCGAGCTGCTCTTCGTGCCAGGGCTACTGGCTGCCGGGGACCAGCGTCGCGATGGTCGGTCGCGGCGGACGAGGCGCGACGGACTCGGGAGCCTGGCTCACGGCGTTGATCGAATTCGTGGGCAACGTGGTCACCGGCGCGATGCTCTGAGCAACCGGGCGAGGGGCCCGCGCGTGGGGAGCGCTACTGCAGCTCCTGCAAGCGCAGCGCGTCGTGTTCCCAGGCGGCGGTGAGTTCGGCGATGCGGGCGGCGAGGGCCTCGAACTCGCGCTGCAAGCCGGCGGCGCGTGGGCCGTCGCGCCAGACTGCGGGGTCCGCGAGTTGCTCGCCGAGAGCCTGCTTCTGCGCCTCGGCCGCCTCGATCTGCTGCTCGAGTCGCTGCGCACTCTGCTGCAGCTTCTTGACCTGCTTCTGCACGTCGTTCTTCGCCGGCGGTTGCTTGGCGGTCGGCGGCGGCTCACGCCGAGACGCCTTGCTGTCGCCGCCGCTCGCCGCGGTCAACGCCGCGCGGGCCGAGGCCGCCTTCGTCTTGTGCAGATAGAAGTCGTAGTCGCCGAGGTACGGCGTCAGCACACCGCGGTCGACGTGCACGACCTTGTTGGCGAGGGCTTTGATGAACCAGACGTCGTGGCTGATGAAGACCAGCGTGCCTTCGAACTGCTTCAAGGCCTGCACCAGCGCGTCGATGCTGCCCATGTCGAGGTGGGTCGTCGGCTCGTCCATAAGCAGCAGGTTCGGCGGGTTCAGCAGCAGCTTCACCAGCGCCAGGCGGCTCTTCTCGCCGCCGCTCAGCACGCCGACCTTCTTGAACACCGCGTCGCCGGAGAAGAGGAACGAGCCGAGCAGCGTGCGCACGAACTGCTCGGTGACCTTGCTCTCGGTGTCGAGCGCCTCGGCGAGCACGGTGCGCTCGGCTTGCAGCATCTCGACGCGGTACTGCGAGTAGTAGCCGGCCGTCACGTTGTGGCCGAGGCTGCGTGCGCCGCGCTGCGGCGTGAGCTTGTCGGCCAGCAGTTTCAGCAGCGTCGACTTGCCAGCGCCATTGGGGCCGACCAGCACGATGCGTTCGCCGCGCTCGACCTCGAAGTCGACGCCGCGGTAGACCGGCTTGTCGCCGTAGGCGAAGTGCACGCCCTCGAGCCAGACGACGCGTTGCCCGCTGCGGATCGGCTGGGGGAAGCGGAAGCCGACCTTCTTGTCGTCGGCGACCGGGGCCTCGATGCGATCGATGCGCTCGATCTGCTTGAGCTTGCTCTGCGCCTGCGTCGCCTTGCTGGCCTTGGCCTTGAAGCGGTCGACGAACGCCTGCAGGTGCGCGATCTCCTTCTGCTGCGTCTTGAACGCCGCGAGTTGCTGGGCGTCTGCGGCCTCGCGCTGCGCGACGTAGCGGTCGTAGTTGCCGGTGAAACGCACCAGCTTGCGTTGGCGGATCTCGACGATCGCGGTGACCAGTTCGTTCAGGAACTCGCGGTCGTGCGAGATCACCAGGATCGCGCCGGGGTAACCCTGCAGGTACTGCTGGAACCACAGCAGCGTCTCGAGGTCGAGGTGGTTGGTCGGTTCGTCGAGCATCAGCAGGTCGGGCTCCTGCGTCAGCAGCCGCGCCAGGTGCGCGCGCATCACCCAGCCGCCGGACAACTCGCGCGCCGGCTTGTCGAACTGCTCGGGCCGGAAGCCGAGTCCCGCGAGCAGTTGCCGGGCCTTCGCTTCGACCGCGTAGCCGTTCTGTTCGTGGAAGCGCTCGTGCACGTCGTCGTGCAGCGTTTCGGGATGCAGCGCCTCCTCGGGATGGCCCTGGTCCCAGGCCTTCACCGCGCGCAGCAACTCGACGAAGTCCGGGGTCACCGCGCAGGCGACTTCGACCACCGTTTCGTCGCCGACCGGCGCACTCTCCTGCGGCAGGTAGCCGATCTTGGCATCGCGCTCCTTGGTGATGCGACCGTCGTCGGGCGGCTGCGCGCCGAGGATCAGCGAGAACAGGGTCGTCTTGCCCGCGCCGTTGGGGCCGACGAGGCCGATGCGGTCGCCGCGGTTGACCTGCAGGGCGGCGTCGGCGAACAGCACGCGATCGCCGTAGGACTTGCACACGCCGCTCAGGGTCAACATCGGGGGCGAAGAGTATGCAGATCCGACCGGGGCCGGGCCACGGCCAGCACGGCCGGCACGCATCGGTTCTGCGATCCGGCGTTCCGAGCGGCGCTTCCAGTGCGCCTACCGAGCCAGAGCCTCGACACCACCGCGGGCCGGTCGGCGATGATCGGCGGCCATGCTCCCTCGCTTCCTGCTGCCGTGCCTCGCGTTGTCCCTCGTGGCCTGTTCGTCGACGACCCCGATCGAGAACTCGTCGACGAGTTGGAACTGCGTCTGCACCGAGCCGACGAACCTACGGATGCAGGTCGTCGCGAACTGCGCCGAGTCGGCGAACGACATCGCCGGGCGCCTGCAGGTCGAAGGGACCTCGGGCGAACTGCGGCTGCGTCTCGTCGACCCGAACGGCATCGAGCGGATGGTCGCCACCGGCGGCACCTGCGACGTGCGCCATCGATCGCCGGGCGTGACCGGTACGTGGACCCTGCACGTCGAGCCGAAGGACTTCGTCGGCAGCTACTCGATCGAGCTCGCCGCCGGGGGTGTGTCGATTCCCGTTCGCGTCGAGATCGCCGTGGACGCGGAGCGATGACGGGTTCCTCCGGACAGCGCCTGCGCGACGGCTCAGCGTGGTGGTTTCCGGCGACGTACGCGATGCACGCGGCGGAGGAGTTCTGCATGGGTGAGACCTTCCCGGTGTGGATCTCGCGGCTCGCGGCCGTGCAGTTCACGGCGACGGCGTTCCTGTGGCTGAACGGGATCGCGATGGTCGCGATGCTGCTTGCCGCGTGGCTTGCCGCGGCGCGCGGTGTTCGCTGGCTCACGACCACGCTCGCGACGGTGGTCGCGATCAACGGCACGGCCCATCTGCTCGGCTCGCTCGTCACCATGACGTGGTCGCCCGGCGTCGTGACCGGCACCCTGCTGTGGCTGCCGCTCGGCGTCGCGACGCTGGTGCGGAAGTACCGTGACCAGTCGGCGCGGGGCTTCGTCGGCAGCGTGGCCCTCGGGTTCGCGGCCCACGCGATCGTGTCGGCCGTCGTGTTCGTTTCGTGAGCGCTGCCGTGGCGTGACGCCGCCGTCGACCGTCGCCGGAGAACCGACTCGGCTCAGCGGGCGTGCCGTGTGCGCGCGGAGGGGGCCTGCAGGTCGGCGAACGTGCAGCCGTCGGTCCAGTGCTCGAGGCTGTCCTGCAGTCGGCTCCACAGCGGGTGCAGGGCGCACGGATTCTGCGGATCGCAGGCGGCGAAGCCGAACGCGCAGCCGGCGTCGACGGCCAGATCGAGGGCTCGCAGCGCGTCGACCACCTTGATCGCCGCGGGTGGGCGCTGGAGATGGAAGCCGCCGCCATGCCCACGCTGGCTGTGCACGAGCCTGGCGAGCACCAGTTTGCGCATCACCTTCGACAGGTACTGCCGCGGCACGCCGGTGCGTTCGGCCAGCGCCGCCGCGTTCAGGCTCGCGCCGGGATCGAGGCCGGCCAGCACCGCCAACGCCCGCAGGCCGTAGACCGCGGTCAGGTTGAGGAGCATGCCGTGCATTCTGGAAGGCGGCGGACGGGACCGCCACCGGGGGAGCGTGTGCGCGCGCGTCCTGGTCTCAGTTCGCGGGCGGCAGCAGCACGCCGTCGACGACGTGCACGATGCCGTTGCTGGCGCGGATCGAGGCGATCACCGCCGCACCGTTGACCGTCACCTTGCCGCCCTCGACACCGAGCGTGACCTTCTTGCCGTTGGCCATGGCCAGCTGCTTGCCGGCCATCGCCTTCAGGGCGGGTTCCTCGTAGACGGCGGCGGCCACGTGGTACTTGAGGATCTCCTTGAGGTCGCCCTGCTTCTCCGGCTTGAGCAGGCCATCGACGGTGCCGGCCGGCAGCTTGCCGAACGCGGCGTTGGTCGGCGCGAATACCGTCAGCGGGCCCGGATTGGCGACCGACGTGACGTAGTTCGCAGCCTGCAGCGCGGTGACCAGCGTCGTGTGGTCCTTCGAGCCGATCGCGATGCTGACGATGTTGTTCGGGTCCAGCGGCGGCGGGCTCGAGTGCCGCTTGGCGGCGGCAGGTGTCGGGGTGGCCGGCTTCGCGGCCTCGGAGGAACAGGCGGCGACGACGGAGAGGGTCAACAGGAGGGCGCAGCGTGCATGCATGGTGAAGCCTCGGTTTCAATGGATGCAAGGGTCCACCAAGGGCCAGAATTTCTATCCAGCGTCCCGGCGATCGAACGCCGGGACACCTTGGCATGCGGTCCTTCCGGTCCGACGGGTCGCTGAAATAATGGATCGCGGACTCCATTGAGTGGGCATGGCCCGTCCTCTGTCCATGAAGCTGCAAGCCCTCGCCCCGTTGGCTGTCCTCGTTCTTGCCACTGCCTGCGGTGGTTCCATGCCGACCCCGAAGGCGCCCAGCGGCAGTGGCAAGTCGGCCGCACCGGCTCCCGTGAGCACGGCCGTGGCGAAGGCGCAATACGACTCCTTGTGCCTCACGTGCCACGGGCCCTCCGGCCACGGCGATGGGCCGGGCTCGGCCCAGCTCGATCCAAAGCCCCGATCGCTCGACGACCCAACCTGGCAGGCGTCGGTCACCGACGAGCACATCAAGAAGGCGATCGTGTTCGGCGGCGCGGCCGTCGGCAAGAGCCCGATGATGCCCGCGCAACCGCAGCTCAAGGGCCAGGACGCGCTGCTCGACGGCATCGTGAAGATCGTGCGCGGCTTCCAGAAGAAGTGACCCAGTCGATCCCCGCCGGCGGAACACCCGGCCGGCAACCCCGAACCCTGACGACGACCATGCAAGCAATCCGCTCGTTCCGTTCGCCACCCGTCGTGGCCTTCCTTTCCCTGCTGACCTTGACCGCCTGCGGCGGTCGCCAGGCTGGCGGTTCCGGTGGCGGGGGAGGCGCCGACGTGCTCGCCCTGATGCAGGCGCGGGATCTCAGCGAAGCCGACGTCACCGCGGCGCTGAAGACCTACACGCCGACGGGCAAGCACGACGAGTACCTGACGTTCGCGTCCGGCGGCCACGGCGGCAACCTGATCGTGATCGGCGTGCCGAGCATGCGGATCCTCAAGTACGTCGGCGTGTTCGCGCCGGAGCCGTGGCAGGGCTACGGTTACGGCGACGAGGGCGACGACGTCCTGGCCCAGGGGAATCGCGGCGGCCAGGAGATCACGTGGGCCGACATGCACCACCCGGCACTCAGCGAGACGGGCGGCGAGTACGACGGCAAGTACATCTTCGTCAACGACAAGTGCAATCCGCGGGTCGCGGTGGTGGACCTGTCGGACTTCATGACCAAGCAGATCGTCAGCAGCGAACTGATCGCGTCGGAGCACGGCGCAACGTTCGTGACGCCCGACACCGACTACGTCATCGAGACCTCGCAGTACCCGGCACCACTCGGCGGCGTCTACGCCCCGATCGAGCAGTTCAACGAGAAGTACCGCGGCGCGATGATCTTCTGGAAGTTCGACAAGAAGGCGGGCCGCATCGTGCCGGCCGAGTCCTTCGCGATCGAACTACCCCCGTACATGCAGGACCTGGCCGACTGCGGCAAGAAGGTCAGCGACGGGTGGGTGTTCTGCAACTCGATCAACACCGAGCGCGCCTACGGCGGCATCCTCGAGGGCAAGCCGCCGCTCGAGTCCGGTGCGACGCAGAACGACACCGACTACCTGCACTGCATCAACTGGCGGCAGGCGGAAGCGCTCGCCAAGGCCGGCAAGACCGAGACGATCGCCGGCATGCGGGTCATCCGCATGCAGACGGCGATCGACGAAGGCCTGCTGGCGTTCGTGCCGGAGCCCAAGAGCCCGCACGGTGTCGACATCACCCCGGACGGCACCGCGGTCGTGGTCGGCGGCAAGCTCGACACGCACACCACCGTCTACGACATCCTGAAGATCGCCGCGCAGATGAAGGAGAAGAAGTACGTGGGCAAGGACCCGTACGGGGTGCCGATCCTCGACTTCAAGGGCTCGATCTTCGGCCAGTGCGAGATTGGGCTGGGGCCGCTGCACACCGTGTTCGACGACAAGGGCTTCGCCTACACGTCGGTGTTCATCGAGACGGTCGTGGCCAAGTGGTCGCTGAAGGACCTGAAGGTCGTCGACAAGCTCGACACGCACTTCAACATCGGCCACCTGGTGGCGGCCGAGGGCGACACGGTCAGCCCGGACGGCAAGTACCTGATCGCGATGAACAAGTGGGCGCTGGACCGCTTCACGCCGGTCGGCCCACTGCTGCCGCAGAACTTCCAGCTCGTCGACATCAGCGGCGACAAGATGCAGCTGCTCTACGACATGCCGCTGCCGCTCGGCGAGCCGCACAACGCGCAGATGATCAAGGTCGGCAAGATCAAGCCGATCGAGGTCTACAAGCCGATCGGGACCAACCCCTACACGCACGCGGTCGATCCGAACGCGACCGTGGCCGGCAAGGAGCGCATCGAGCGCAAGGACGACGGCGTGCACGTCTACATGACGGCGGTGCGCAGCCACTTCACGCCCGACATCGTGCGCGTGAAGCAAGGCGACACCGTGCACCTGCACGTGACCAGCGTCGAGCAGGCGAAGGACGCCACGCACGGCATCGCGATCGGCGGCCAGAACATCAACGTCAGCCTCGAACCCGGCAAGCACTGCAACATCGTGTTCAAGGTCGACAAGGCCGGCGTCTTCCCGTTCTACTGCACCGAGTTCTGCTCGGCCCTGCACCTCGAGATGGCCGGCTACCTGCTGGTCGAGCCGAAGTGACGTCACGCGCTGCCGCCACTCCCGTGAAGACGAGCCACCATGCCCCGACGCGCCGCACTCCTGCTGCTTGCGTTCGCTGCTTGCCGCAGCGACGTGACCCCGCCGACGGCGCCTTCGTGGCTCACGCCGTCGACGGACGGCACGCCGGTCCCTGCCGGTGATGCCCTGACAGCGGCGATCGCCGCCGCAGCACCAGGCGCCACGCTGCGCCTGCTGCCGGGGCGGCACCAGGGTCCGCTGCGGATCGACAAGCCGCTGGTGATCCACGGCCCAGCCGACGCGGTGGTGCACGCAGAGAACGGTTCGACCGTGCGCGTGCAGGCCGACGGCGTGCAGCTGCGCGGCTTCACGGTCGTCGGCAGCGGCCAGCGGTTCGACATGATGGACGGCGGCGTGCACCTGCAGGGCAACGACCTGGTGGTGGAGGGCCTCACCGTCCGGGACGCCCTGTTCGGCATCCTGCTCGAGAAGTGCCGCCGCGCGGTCGTGCGCGGCAACACGGTGGTGGGCACCGGCTTGCCGGCGATGGGCCTGCGCGGCGACGGCATCCGCCTGTGGGAGACCAACGACTCCGAGATCACCGACAACATGGTGACGGACGCGCGCGACATCGTCGTGTGGTACTCGTCGCGCAACCACCTGCGCCGCAACACCGTGATGCGCTGCCGTTACGGCACGCACTTCATGTACAGCCACGAGAACGTGGTCGAGGACAGCCGCTACGTCGAGGACGAGGTCGGAGTGTTCGTGATGTACTCGCGCGACATCACCCTGGCGCGCAACCTGCTGGCCAAGGCCGGTGGTGCTGCCGGCATCGGCATCGGCCTCAAGGAGGCCGGCAACATCACGGTCGAGGACTGCTGGCTGCTGGCCAACACGACCGGCATCTACGTCGATGCGTCGCCGCTCGATCCCGCGCACCACAACCGCTACCGACGCAACGTGCTGCGGTTCGCCGAGAACGCAGTGTCGCTGCACAGCCGCGCGCAGCGCAGCGAGTTCGTGGACAACGAGTTCCGCGACAACGGCGCCGTGATCAAGGTCGGCGGCCAGGGCGATGCGCTCGCCTGCGACTTCCGCGGCAACTACTACGACAGCTACCAGGGCTACGACTTCGACGGCGACGGCCGCGGCGACGTGCCGTTCGAGTTCCGCCGGTTGTCGACGCAGCTCGAGGGGCGGTATCCCGAACTGGCGCTGCTGCATGGTTCGCCGGCGATGGGGCTCGTCGACGTGGTCGGCGAGGTCATGCCCCTGTTCGCGCCGCGGCGCCTGTTGCACGACGCGACGCCGCGAATGGCTCCGATCGCCATGGCCTGGACCCCGGAGGCGCACCGTGGACGTTGAACTGCACCGCATCGGCAAGCGCTTCGGTCGGGTCGAAGCCCTGCGCGACGTCACGATGCGCCTGCCCGCCGGCAGCCGCACGGCGTTGATCGGCCCCAACGGGTCGGGCAAGTCGACGCTCGTCCGCGTGCTGATGGGCTCGCTCGGGGCTGCGGGCGAAGTCCGGTGCGATGGCGTGCGGGTCGGCGAAGAGCGCTCGGGCCTCGCGCACCGCATCGCCTACGTGCCGCAGGTCGCGCCGCGCTTCGCCGCCCCGGTGCGCGACGTCGTGCGGGCGGTGAGCGGTCTGCGCGGTCGCAGCGTCGAAGAAGTCGGCGCGATCGCCGCCGAGCTCGGGGTCGACCTCGGCGAACTGGCGCGGCGACCGTTCCGGGCGTTGTCGGGCGGCCAGCGCCAGAAGGTGCTGGCGGCGCTGGCGCTGGCGTCCGGGGCGGAACTGCTCGTCCTCGACGAACCGACGGCGAGCATGGATCCGCGCAGCCGGAGCGCGTTCTTCCGGCTCGTCGAGCGCTTGCCCGCGGCGACCTCGGTGTTGCTCTGCTCGCATCGGCTCGACGAGATCCGCAGGCTGGTCGAGGCCGTCGTCGTGCTGGCCGACGGCCAGGTCGCCTGGCAGGGCGCGGCGAACGCCTGGCTCGACGAACACGCCGAGGCGGTGATCGAGGTGCGCGCGGCCGGCGACGGCGCCGATGGGTGGTTGCGCGACCGCGGGTTCTCGCGGGGGGCCGGGGGCTGGTGGAACAAGTCGTTGCCGGTGGCCGAGCGCGCGCGGCTGCTCGCCGAAATCGGCCGCTCGCTGGACGGCCAGGTACAGGACGTCGTCGCGCGCGACGTCGAACGTCTCGATCTCGGCACCCGGAGACCACAGCCATGAACGCACTGGTGACCCGCTTCCTGCCGCTGACCCTGCTCGCGCTCGTGCTGGCGATCGTCGGCACGGCGATCGGCTGGTCGGTGCTGGCGTCGGGGAAGCTGCCCGACGGCCCCGCCGAACTCGTCTGGGACAAGGCGGCGTGCGTGGCGTGCGGCATGCACGTCGGCGAGCCGCCGTTCGCGGCCCAGGCGACGACCAAGGACGGGCGTGTTCACGCGTTCGACGACCCGGGCTGCCTGTTCCTCTGGATCGAGGAACAGCACCCGGACCTGCACTCGGTGTTCTTCCGACACCACCAGGAAGCCCGCTGGATCGCGCGCGATCGCGTGGCCTTCGTGTCGGTGTCGCCGACGCCGATGGGGTTCGGCTTCGGCGCCGTGGACGCCGGCACCCCGGGCGCGATCGACCACGACGAATGCCGGCAGCGTTGCCTGCAGCGGACCACCGGCCACGGGGACAAGCGATGAAGCTCACGCGCGAGATCGCCGTCGTCGCCCGGCTCGACTTCGCCGAGGTGCTGCGGTCGCGGTGGCTCATCTTCTGCCTCTGCGTGCACGCGATCCTCGCCGGCCTGTTCGTCCTGGTCGGCCTGCGTGAGTCGGGCGTGATCGGCTTCACCGGCATGGGGCGCGCCCTGATGTCGTGGAGCCACGCGCTGCTGTTCCTGCTGCCGCTGCTGGCGCTGTCGGCGACCGGCCAGGTCGTCAACACCGCGCGCGACGACGGCTCGCTCGAGTTGCTGCTCGCGAACCCGGTCAGCCGCACCGGCTACTTCGTCGGCACGAGCCTGGTGCGGATCGGCGCCCTCTGCCTGCCCTTGCTGGTGGCGATGCCGGTGATGGGGTTGGTCGGGGCGATGGCGTTCGGCCAGGACGTGCCCTGGGACTTCCTGCTGCGGGGCATGGCGGTGAGCACGGCGTTGCTGCTGTGTTTCGTCTCGCTGGGCCTGCTGGTGTCGACGCTGGTGCGCAACCAGGCGAAGGCGCTGATGCTGACGATCCTGATCTGGGCGCTCGGCGTGGCGTTGATCGACTTCGCGTTGGTCGGCGTGATGCTGCAGTGGGAACTGCCGCCGTCCGCGGTCGTGGCCCTGGCCGCGCTGAACCCGGTGCAGTGCGCGCGGCTGGCCCTGCTGTCGGCAGCACAGCCCGAACTGTCGACCTTCGGTCCGGTCGGCTTCTTCCTCGCCAACAAGATCGGCGGCACCGCGATGCTGTGTATCGGCATCGGCTGGCCGTTGTTGCTCGGACTCACTGCCTGGTCGTGGAGCCTCGGCGCGTTCCGCCGCCACGACCTCGTGTGAACGGAGACCCTGATGCGCCCGCCTGCTGACAACTTCTGGGAGTTCCTCGATGCGCCGCTGCGCGTGCGTTCGCGCTGGTTGCTGGTCGTGCTGGTCGTCCCGCTCGTGCTGAGTTTTCTGTTCCCGCTGTGGCGGATCAGCATGAAGGCCCCGCAGTACCCCGAGGGCCTGAAGATGGACATCTACTCCTACCAGGTCGTCGGCGGCAACGACGGGCACGACATCCAGGAGATCAACACGCTCAACCACTACATCGGCATGCGCACGATCACGCGCGACGAGCTGCGGGATCTCGACTGGATTCCGTTCGCGCTGGTGGCCATGGCGCTGCTCTCGCTGCGGGCCGCGCTGCTCGGCAACGTGCGCGCGCTGATCGACCTGTCGATGATCGCCGCCTACGTGTCGGGCATCGCCTTCGTGCGGTTCGTCTGGATGCTGTACGAGTTCGGCCACCAGCTCGACCCGAAGGCCCCGGTGCGGATCGAACCGTTCATGCCCGTGATCTTCGGGGAAAAGCAGATCGCCAACTTCCTGACCTGGAGCATGCCGCAGGGCGGCTCGCTGCTGCTCGGCGCGTTCACCGCCGGCGTGTGGGCACTCACGTTGTGGCACCTGTGGGTGGGTCGACGGCAAGCGAGGTCGCTCGCGGTGGTGCCGGCATGAACGCTCGGCGCTGGACCTCCCCGTGCGTCCTCGGGGTCGCCGTCGCCGTCGTCGCCGCAGCATGCGGCAGTCGCGGTGCCGAGGCTGCACCAGCCGCCGTCGCCCCGTCCGCCGACGCGCCGGCCGGTCCCCACACCGTCGTCGTCTTCGCCACGGCCTCGCTCGGGCCTGCGTTCCAGGCCCTCGCGCGTCGCTACGAGGCCGACCATCCTGGGGGGCGGGTCGAACTCGTCGTCGCGGGCGGCGCGCGTCTGTTGGCGCGCATGAACGCCGGCGAACGCGCCGACGTCGTCGCCATCGGCGACTCGTCGCTGATGTCGCGCTTCGCCGCGTCGGCCCTGCTCGCTGCCCACAGTCCGACCGAGCTCGCGCGCAGCCGCATCGCGATCGCCGTGCGCGCAGGCGATGCCAAGGGCATCCGCTCGCTGCGCGACCTCGCGCGTCCCGATGTGCGGGTCGCGCTCGGCGCACGTTCGTCCTCGATCGGCCGGCACGGACGCTGGGTGTTGTCGCGGCAGCAGCTCGAAGTGACGCCCGCCGCGGAAGGCGACAGCGCGGCTGCGGTGCTGGCGAGACTCGTCGCCGGCGAGGCCGACGCCGCGATCGTCTACACGACGACGTGCCGCGGCGTCGACGGCGTGGTGACGGTGACGGTGCCAGAGGCCGAGAACACGCCGGTGCTCTACTCGATCTCGGAGACCCGCGAGGCCAAGGAACCCCGCGGCGCGGCGGCGTTCCGGGCGCTGGCGCTCGGCGCCGATGGGCAGGCGATCCTGAAGGAGCACGGATTGCTGCCGATCGGCGCCAAGGGGCCGTGACCGTCAGCGCACGGCGCGGAAGCCGACCAGCTCGATGCGCGGCGCCAGGTAGTCGTCGCGCACCGGTTCTTCCCGACACAGGTCGGTCGAGAGGTACTTCTTGTTGCTGTCGGCGAAGACGGTGACAACCGCTCCGTCGGCGATCTGCTCGACGAGCTGCGCGGCGCCGAGGAAGTTGGCGCCAGAACTGATGCCGACGGCGAGGCCGAGCTCTCGGGCCAGCGCTTGCGCCATCAGGATCGCGTCGCCGTCCCACGCGTCGACCACGGCATCGAGCCAGTCGAGATCGACGACCGCGGGCACGAACTCGTCGGAGATGCCCTGGATGCGGTGATGCCCGACCTTGTGGCCCGTGCGCAGCGTCGGCGAGTTCGCGGGTTCGAGTGGGTGTATGCGCACCTTCGGAAACACGCTGCGCAGCGCGCGCCCCACGCCCATCACCGTGCCGCCGGTGCCGACGCCGGCGACGAACGCCGCGGGCCGCGCCGCGAAGGCCTCCAGCTGCAGCAGGATCTCGGGTCCGGTCGTGGCGGCGTGCGCCCGCACGTTCGCCTGGTTCTCGAACTGCCTGGGCAGGAAGACGCCGCGGTTCTCGCGCGCGAACCGCTCGGCCTGCTGCACCGAGCCGAGGAAGCCGCCGTCGGCCGCCGACACCGGCACCACCTGCGCGCCGAACGAGGCGATGAGCTGCACGCGCTCGCGGCTCATCCAGTCCGGCATGTAGATGCGCACCGGGTGCCCGAGGGCTGCGCCGATCGCCGCGAAGGCAATGCCGGTGTTGCCGCTGCTCGCCTCGACGATGGTGTCGCCCGCCTGCAGCTGGTCGTTGCCGTAGGCCTCGCCGAGGATGTGGCAGGCCATGCGGTCCTTCGTCGAGCCGGTCATGTTCATCGACTCGTACTTCGCGAACAGCCGGCGCTCGCGACCATCGAAGCGATAGAGAACCTCGAGCATCGGCGTGTGGCCGATGAGCTGCCGGACCGCTGCGATGCTGCGCGCGTGTGCTGGCGAGAAGGCGTGGAGCGTCATGCTGGGGATGGGAACGCCTGTCGAGACGCATACTTCCACGACATGAGTGCGCGTGGCTCCCGCCGTCGCCGCGGGGCGCCGAGCCTCCCGCTCACTTCGATGCCGGCGGGAACACGATCACCGGCACCGGGGATCGGGCGAGCACGGCCTCGGTCACCGAGCCGAGCAGGAACCGCCGCAGGCCCGAGCGCCCATGGGTCGCCATCGCGACGTAGGCCACGCCTTCGCGCCCGATGCACTCGCAGATCGCCGAAGCCGCACCGACGCCGGCTTCGACGACGACCCGCGGGGGGGGATTGGCGCCCGTCGTGGCCACGAGCCGCGTCAGCGCCTCCTTCCATTCGGTCGCCAACCCCGGCCAGATGTCCCCGCCCATGCTGACGCCGACGAGGGGCTCGGCAACCGCGAGCTCGGCCACGCCGCAGAGGGTGACCGGCAGCCCGAGCTGGCGCGCCAGCGCGAACGTGGGGCCGAACGCACGCTGCGACTCGTCCGAGCGATCGGTCGTGAGCAGGATGCCGCCGGTCGCGGCCGGATTGCGCGTCTGTGCCGTGGGTGGGAAGCAGACCACGGGCACCGGGCTCTTGCGCACGACCTTGGCGGCGACCGACCCGAGCCGAAGGGTGTCGAGCATCGACTTGTTGCTCGAGCACAAGAACACGAACCGGACGTCGGCCTTCGCCACCCGCGCCAGGATCGCCGCCGCGACGTCGTCCGCGGCCTGCACTTCCGTGGTCACCTTGGTGCCGACCGGCATTGCATCGGCGAAGCCGCGCAGCTTCGCCTTCGCCCGCGCGACGTCGCCGGGCACATCGTGGGTGAGGGCCGGGGCCAAGACCGGATCGTGCACGACGTGCAGCAGGGTCGTCTCGCCGCCGAGCCGGGCGGCCCAGCGTGCTGCCTCGGCGCAGAGCGTGTTCGTGGCGGGCGAGAAGTCCGTGGCAACCAGGATCGTCATCGGCGGATGGCCTCCAGGGGAACGCGATGCGGGGACGTTGGAGTGTACGCGAGTCGCGGGTGGCGAACAGGTCGGATCCGGCGCCGTCGCAAGCGGCGGGCGAGCGGTCCCCGCATCCGAACGGAATACCGCGCTGCGAGTGAAATTCGGTCGTTCGTCGGCAGGGGCGTCGGCGACCGTCGTCCGACGCCGCGACGATCACGGCAACGCGAATGCGCGCAACGCCGGCAGCAGCACATCGTCGGTATCGCCGAGACCGGCGATCGCTCGTGCCGTCGAGCCGCGATGGGAGTCGATCAGGTGCACGTCGAACTGCTGGATCACGAGTTGGGTCGCGAACGCCGCCGTGATGTCGCGTTGCGCCTTCGGGTCGCCGTCGCCCTGCGCCAGCAGGAGCGAGGGGCGCTGCTCCTTGCTGATCGCGAGCTTCGCCAGCAGGTCCGGGGCCTGACCGAGCGCGCCGCCCAGCACGACGCGGCCGTGCAGTCCGTCACGCCGCGCCAGATCCGCCGCCAGCACCAACGCGCCGCCCCGTGCTGTCCCGCCCAGGCACGTTGGGGCCGGCACGCCCAAGATCGCTGCCTGCATCCGCAACTGGCGCCAGAGCGCTGCCACCCTGCCGGCATCCGCGGCGCCCGCGACCCGGACGAACGCGGCGCCGAACGGGACGAGTGCATTGCCGACCGCCGTCGCGAGCGCTTGTTCCGCGGGATCGGTCACGACCCAGACCACGGTCGCCAGGGCGACCGGCCCCTCGGGCCGCTGCACCACCACATCGGCACCGGCGAGCCGCAGGGACACGGGTGCTGCTGGCCGCCGGCGCTCGATCGCCGCCGGTGGCGCGCCGGGTGGCGCCTGCACGAAGGCGACGATGCGCGACAGCACCGCGTCGCGGGGATTGCCGAGGCCGAGCACGTAGTCGATGTGATCGCGCCCCGCGAGTTCTTCGGCGACGACGGAGACATCGCTGTCGCGCAGCCGGTCGCGGAGCATGCGCCCGCACAACGACAGGCCCGCCAGATCACGTTCGCCCCACAGCAGCAGCATCGGCGGGTCGCCGGCCGAAGCGTGGGTGAGCGGCGAACCATCCCTGCGCACGCTCAGGTCGTTGCCGAACACCTTCTCGAGCACCACGTGGCGGGTGCGCACCTCGTACACGCCCGACAGGGCGACGGCCCCACGCAGGCTCGAGCGCGGCACGCCTGCCGACGCCAGCCGCTCGCCGTCGAGCGCGAGCCAACTGACGAGATGCCCACCGGACGAATGCCCGAGCATGAACAGGCGATCGCCGTCGTAGCCGTACTGCTTGGCGTTCCGGTGCAACCACGCGAGTGCGTGCCCGCAGTCCATGACCATCGCCGCCGGCTTGCCGAACGGGAACTGCTGCGTGTTGATGCACGCACACGCGATGCCGTGCTGCGCCAGCGCGTGCGCCAGCGGGGCGCCGAAGTCCTTGCTCCCGCCGGTCCACGCGCCGCCATGCACGAACATCACGAGCGGCGGGCTCTGGACGTCACGCGGCAAGTAGAGGTCGAGTTCGTTGCGGCGTGGGCTCCTGGCGAAGCCGTCGTGGTACTGCAGGTCGCGCACCACGGTCGCGGGAACGGGCGCCGCGGGGTCGCGGCGGGTGCCGTCCGCGCCTTGGGCGATCGCGATCGCGGTCGGGCAGGGCAGCAAGACCAGAGGGAGTGACAGGCGGCGCATGCAGGCCACGCTACCGCGTTTACTTGGCGGTGCAAAGTGCCCACGACATCGGTCCGTCCCGAACCCGGCGGAGGTCGGTTACGTTGCGGTCCTGTCCCAGGAGGTACTCATGACCGCTCGATGGCTGTTCCCGTTGGCCCTCTGCGGGGCCATGTTCGCCCAGGAGCCGGCGCAGGATCCGTTCCCGCGCGAAGGCAATCCCGCGCAGCGCGCGAAGAAGGACCCGCTCGAAGGCAAAGCACCGCCGCCTCTCGTCGTCGGCAGCTGGCGCAACACCGACCAACCGCTCGCTCTCGCGGATCTGCGCGGCAAGGTCGTGCTGCTCGACTTCTGGGGCGTCTGGTGAGGGCCCTGCAGGGGTGCCGTGCCGCACCTCCTCGAGCTGGCCAGCAAGCACAAGGACGCGGGCCTCGTCGTCATCGGGGTCCACACCACGAACGGAGCCGACCGCATGCCGGCGTTCGTCGACGAGCAGAAGATCACCTATCCGGTGTGCATCGACGTCGACAACGCGACGACGACGGCGTTCGCGGTCGATTCGTATCCCGACTACTACCTGATCGACCGCGCCGGCAACCTGCGTGTCGCCGACCTGCAGAACGCGGCGCTCGACGGCGCGATCACCGCATTGCTCGCCGAGAAGGCGCCGCCAGTCGCTGCTGCTGCGGCCGGGGAGCGTGACGCGCAGAAGCGGCTCGACGCCGGGCTCGCCGCCGCGAAGGCCAGCGACCGCAAGCTGCTCGTGCACGTGCACGGGCCGGGTTGAGGCTGGTGCACGAGGCTCGAGGAGTTCCTCGAGCACCCCGAAGTGCACGCGCTGCTGGAGAAGGACTACGTGCTGCTGTCGCTCGACAGCGGCAAGCACACGAACGCGGCCCCCGTGATCCAGAAGCTGCGCGCCGGCCACCGCGGCGGCGGCATCCCGTGGATGACGATCCTCGATGGCGACGGCAAGGAACTGGTCACCGCCAATGGGCCGAACGGCAACGTCGGTTGTCCGGCGCAGCCCGAGGAGATCGCGTGGTTCCGGACGATGCTCGAACGCACCGGCAAGCGGCTGCAGGCCGCGGACCTGGACGTCGTCGAGCGCCACAACAAGGCGTTCGCGGAGAAGTGGCTCGGCAAGAAGAAGTGAGCGCCGCCGTGACGCCGCTCGGCGTCGCGGCGCCTCGATCGCGCGGCGCCCGTTCGCGTGCGCGCTGCCGCGGCTCGCGACCCGCTCGGTTTCAGAACGGGTTGCCGAAGCCGAGCGTGAAGTTCGGCCCTTCGTCGGACCAGCCCCAGTCGATGCGGAACACCGCCTCGCGCGAGAACGCGACCCGGAAGCCCACGCCGACGCTGTCGAGGAAGCGTCCGTCGTGGAGGTCCTCGATGCCGCTGGCGACGGTGCCGAACTCGTAGAACACGCCGAGCCCGATGCGTTCGATGCGCACGGTGTCGGTGAAGGCGATGCCGCGCGGGATCAGGTTGACGCGGTACTCGGCGGCGGCGTGCGCCGCGGCGCGGTCGGTGAAGCGGTTCTGGATGTAGCCGCGCAGCGTGTGCGTGCCGCCGAGCGTCGGCAGGCTGTAGAACGGCAGGTCGCCGACGGTGTCCTGCACGAACACGCCGAACGCCAGCACGTCGGTCGGCGGATTCTCCTCGTCGCCGACCCCGCCGCGGTGCAGCAGGGGCGGCAGCGCGAACACGTGCTGGCCGTCGAGGCCCAGGATCGCGCCGACCTCGCCGCCGGTGCCGACGGCGACGTTGGCGGTGCCGCCGATGCGGATGCCGCCGTACGGCTGGTGCATGCTGTCGCGTGTGTCCCAGCCGAAGCTGGTCAGCAGCCAGGCCTGGTCGACGCCGTCGCCGTCGCGCACTTCGGCGGGGAACACCTGCTCGGTGCTCGGCACCGTCGACACGCGTCCCGCCGACAGGCCGTGGTGTTCGAGCTGCAGGTCGCTGCGCAGGACGAAATCGCTGCCGGGGTCGGGCAGCGACACACGCACGCCGAAGCCCAGCCCGGTGACCTCTTCGGTGTAGCTGGTCTCGGCGGCTCGAGGCGTGCGGCTGCCGAAGCCATAGAAGCGCCGCGTCAGCGTCTTCTCGTAGCCGAGCCGCCCGTAGAGGCGCCCGCGTTCCTCGCGCAACACGCCGCCGCCCGGCAGCTCGCGGTGGTGCAGCCAGCGCGACCAGTTGATCTTGTAGGCCTGCTGCCCTTCCTCGGAGTGGGTGAGCAGAATGTTCGCGAACTCGCGGTAACGCTGGTCGCGGAAGTCGACGTCGGTGATCGCCATGCCGCCGCCGAACCCGATGTCCTCCTCGCGGAACAGGATCGGCGAGACGAACGAACTGACCAGGAAGCGATCGAAGATGCTGCCCGGCTTCATGCGCGCCTCGGGCGTGTAGCGCCAGCGCTCGGGGTGGGCGAGGTCGGTCGGGATCTGGGGTTTGGGGATGCGGCCGTCGGGATCCATGCCGTGCATCGGGTCGTAGGCGCGGCGCTCCTGGGCGCACAGGGGCGTCAGGGCGAGCACGAGCAGCAGGCAGCGGCGAAACGTCACGCGTGGCGATCGTCGCGAACGGCGCAGCGCGCGCAACCGTCTGGCCGTCGGCGGCCGCGTGCGGTGGAATGCCCGGATGGTCCTCCGATGCGTTCTGGCGCTCGCGCTCGCCGCGTTCGTTCCAGCGCAGCAGCCGTTCGACCTGCCGGCATTGCTGGACCGGCTCGTCGCTCCCGACTGGCTGTGGCGCTCGCCACCGGCCGGCGAACGTTGCGTGCAGTTCTCGAGCTACGACCGCGCGTCGCACCGCGGGCCGGGCGATCACGGCGCGTGGTACGCCAACGACGATCGCGGCAAGCACCTGCGCGTCGTCGAGAAGGACGGCGGCAAGGAGTTCGTGATGGTCGACGTGGCGGGGCCGGGCTGCGTCGCCAGGATCTGGTCGGCGAATCCGCAGGGCACGCTGCACTTCGACATCGACGGCGCGCGGGTGTGGAGCGTCGACTTCGCGCTGCTGTGCAGCGGTCTGCTCGAGGGTGTTCCCGAGCCGCTGGCGGGCGTGCGGGCGCGCGGCGCCAACTGCTACCTGCCGCTCCCGTTCGGCAAGTCGCTCGTGGTGTCGTGCACGTCGGGCGAGACCTACTACGCGTTCGATGTGGTGCAGTGGCCGGCTGGCCAGGCGGTGCAGAGCTTCACGCCAGCCCTGCTGGCGGCGCATGCCGGCACGATCCGCGAACGGTGCCAAGCGCTGCCTCTTGCCGGGCCCGTGTGGACGTCGGACGTCGGCCTGCGCGCGCGGCGTGAAGGCATCGATCGGGGTCGGGTCGTTCGTGCTCTGCACGTCGACTTTCCAGCCGGGCTGTCGGCGGAGAAGCGCAGCGAACTTGCCCGCGCCTGCCTGCTGGTCATCCGGTGCGGCGCCGAGGAGACCGTGCGCGTGCCGCTCGCCGACTTCTTCGCGGCTTCGCATGGTTGGGAGCCCCACAACACTCGCTTCCTCGGGGTCGCCGGAGCATCGGGGTTCTGCACGTTCCCCATGCCGATGCCCGACGGCGGGTCGATCCGCATCGACACGAAGCAGGCGGTCGGCGACGAATTGCCGTACCTCGGCATGGTGTTCACCGAGCCGCTGCCGGCGAGTGCGGAGCCGCCTCTGCTGTTCCGCGCGAGCTACCACCTGGTGAAGGGAACGAAGACGCGCCCCTTCACCGACCACCTCGTGCTCGACGCCAAAGGCAAGGGCCGCTTCGTCGGCTGCTCGCTGCTGGTGCGCAACCCGTCGCGCATCTGGTGGGGCGAAGGCGACGAGAAGTTCACGGTCGACGGCGAGGCGTTCCCGTCGTGGTTCGGGACCGGCACCGAGGACTACTTCGGTTACGCGTGGTGCGATCCGACGCCGTTCGCCGCGGCGTTCCATGCGCAGATCGAGTGCCAGGGCCCGCACAACTTCGGCTTCACGCAGCTCCACCGCACGCACGTGCTCGACTCGGTCCCGTTCCAGCAGTCGTTCCGCTTCGACCTCGAACGCTGGCACTGGGTGCAGGACACGACGATCGACTACGCGACCGTCGCCTACTGGTACGGCGCGCTGGGGGCGACGTCGGGGCTGCCGCCCGTGCCGAAGGCCGCCGACCGCGAACTGCCGCGCCTGCCGTCGCCGCCGATGTTCGTCGCCGAGAACGCGCTCGAAGGCGAGGCGCTGCACGTCGTGTCGTGCACGGGCGGCGAGCACCTCGTGCAGGACATGACGTTCCTCGAGAACACGTTCTCGCGCGACATGCAGCGTTGGTGGCGGAACGGCAAGGTCGGCGATCGGCTGGTGCTCGCGGTGCCGGTCGCTGCCGGGGGCCGCTACCGCGTGACGATGGCGCTGACCCGCGCGGACGACTACGCGATCGTCGCGCGGTCGCTCGGCGGCCACGACCTCGGCGAGTTCGATGGTTGGAACGAACGCGTCGCGACCACCGGGCCGCTGGACCTCGGCGTGGTGGCGTTGCCGGCCGGCACCGCCGAGTTGGTGTTCGTCCTGCGCGGCAACAACCCACGCAGCAAGCCGGCGATGATGGTCGGGCTCGACTGGATCCGGCTGGAGAAGGTCGAGTGAGCAATCGCGCGCAACGGGGCGTGTTCCGCTGCCCGAACTGCGGGGCAGGAGTGAGGGTCGGCGCGCTGGCGTGCCGGGAGTGCGGCAGCGACGCGAACACCGGTTGGCAGGACGATGCCGAGATCGACTACGCGCAGGTCGATCTGCCGGACGGCTACCGCGACGACGCCGTTGGCGACGAACTGCCGCCGAGCCGCGTGCCGCGCTGGGTCGTCGTCACCGCCCTCGTGGTGGCGGCGGTGATGATCGCCAGCGTGACGGGCGTGTGGGCGTTCTTCTGACGCTAGCGCTGCAGGTACATCGCCTGCACCTGCTCGCACGCGATCGCCACCGTGCCGCTCTCCGTCACCAGCGTGACGAAGCCCTGCCCGGTCTCGGGCACGCCGAACAGCAGCTTGCCCACGTAGGGTCCCTTCGCCGTCACCACCTGCACCGACGCGCCGGCGACGAACGGCCATGCCGACGCGGGCCGCAAGCGGACCGGCAGCACCTGGCTGGCCGGCCCACGCGCGAACGTCGCGTCGGGATCGTCGTCGCCGCGCGCGACCAACGCCACCGTGACGGGATAGTGGTCGCTGTAGACCTGCCGCCACGCCTCCTTCGCCATGCCATCGTGGTCGCTGTCGACGGCGTACGATTCGAGGCGCACCTCGGCGCAACCGACGCCGACCACCACCTGGTCGATCGGCTCGGGGAAGTGCTGGATGGTCGGCGCCGGGGCTGGCTGCGGCAGGTAGCGGCGCAGCCGGCTCTGTTCGAACAGCCGCTGCGGATCCGTGCCGTAGGTGCTGTTGAAGTCGCCGAGCAGGATGACATCGGGATCCTCACCGGGTGCCTGCTGCACGGCGTCGAGCCACGCCGCCAGGGCGCCGGCTTCGCCGCGCCGCTTCTGCTCGTCCTGCGCCTTCTGCCCGGCCTTCAGGTGCACCGTGACGAGCCGGAAGTCGCAGCCGCTCGCCTTGTGCTTGAAGCACGCGGTGACCGGCACGCGGTGGAAGATCGGCTGCCCCTCGAACGTGCGCGGCAACGCGAGCAGTTCCTCGGCGTGCAGCAGCGCGACCTGCGCCGTGTCGTAGACGAAGCCGATGCGCTGCGCGGTCTTGCCGTCGTCCCAGCCTCCGGACGTGCCGAGCAGCACGTTCCAGTCGGCACCCGCACCGGCAGCGACTTCGCGCAGCGAGGCCTCGTCGTTCACTTCCTGCACGGCGACCACCGCGACGCCGAGTTCGCCGAGCTTCTTGCCGATCGCGGCGTGGTCCGCCTTGGTGCGCGGCGGCAGGTTGTTGCGGAAGTTGCCAGGCGCGCCGAGGAACTCGAGGTTCCAGGTGCCAACGCGGAACGTGGACTCGGCCTGGGCCGGCAGCAGCGCCGCCAGCAGCAGGAACGACAGCGAATAGGACTTCATGCGGAGCCTTCGGCGCGCGCGCGGATCCCGCGCATCACGTCCTGGAGGAAGTGGATGTTGTGGATGGAGAGCAGGATGCCGGCCAGCATCTCGTCGGCGACGGCGAGATGCCGCAGGTAGGCGCGTGAGTACTTGCGGCAGCAGTAGCAGGTGCACCCGTCGACGAGCGGGGCCGGGTCGTCGGCGTACTGGGCGTTGCGCAGCTTGAGCGACGTGCCGTCCTTGCCGAAGGCCGTGTGGTTGCGACCGTGCCGCGTCGGGATCACGCAGTCGAACAGGTCCACACCTTGCGCCGTCGCGGCGAGCAGGTCCTCGGGCATGCCGACGCCCATCATGTAGCGCAGCTTGCCGGCGGGCAGGTGTCCGATGCAGGCGTCGAGCGCCACCGCCATCTGCGCCTTGGTCTCGCCGACCGACAGCCCGCCGATCGCGTAGCCGTCGAAGTCCATCGCGGCGAGGGCCTCGGCACTCTGCGCGCGCAGTTCGGCATCGATGCCGCCCTGGCAGATCGCGAAGACGGCCTGGCCGCGCGCCGATCCACCCCAGCGGTCGTGCACGTCGCGCGCCGCCCGGGCCCAGCGCAGCGTGCGTTCATGCGCGTCGCGCTGCTGGTCGCGCGGCGCGTCGCCGGGCGGGCAGTGGTCGAGCACCATCGCGATGTCGGGGCCGAGCTGCTTCTGGAACGTCAGCACCGACTCCGGCGTGCAGCGGTGCGTGCTGCCGTCGATCACCGACTGGAACGTCACGCCGCCGTCGTCGATCTTGACCTTGCCGCCGAGCGAGAACACCTGGTAGCCGCCGCTGTCGGTCAGGATCGGTCCGTCCCAGCCCATGAAGCGGTGCAGGCCGCCGAGCCGCTCGATGCGTTCGGCGCCGGGCCGCACGTGCAGGTGGTAGCTGTTGGCGAGGATCAGCTCGGCGCCGGTCGCGCGGACCTGTTCGGGCGTCAGGCCCTTCAACGTCGCGTAGGTGCCGACCGGCGCGAAGCACGGCGTCTCGAATGTGCCGTGCGGCGTGTGGTAGCGACCTCGACGCAGCGAGCCGCGCTGCGCGAGCAGTTCGAAGCGGAAGGCGCTCACACGATCACGCGAAGGGCAGCTCGCCCGGGCGGGTCTTCGGCGGCTCGATGCCGAGGTGTTCGTAGGTGCGCGGCGTCGCGACGCGGCCACGCGGTGTGCGCGCCAGCAAGCCCTGGCGGATCAGGTGCGGTTCGAGCACGTCCTCGAGGGTGTCCTCGGCCTCGTCGATCATCGCCGCCAGGGTCTTGAGGCCGACCGCGTCGTTGCGTTGCACCAGCGCCCGCAGCAGCCGTCGATCGACTTCCTCGAGGCCGAGGTGGTCGATGCGCAGCCGGCCGAGCGCTTCGGTGGCGACCTCGGCGTCGATGCGCGGCCGCTGCTGCACCTGGGCGAGGTCGCGCACGCGGCGCAGGATGCGCAGGCTCATGCGCGGCGTGCCGCGGCTGCGTTCGGCGCACAACGTCGCGGCCGCGTCGTCGATCGCGACCTGCAGGCGCGTGGCGGCGCGACGGAGGATCTGCTCGATGTCCTTGGTCGGGTACGGCTCGAGTCGCTCGACGATGCCGAAACGCGAACGGAACGCCGCGGTCAGCAGGCCTTCGCGCGTCGTCGCGCCGACCAGCGTGAACGGCTGCACGCCGAGCCGCACGCTGCGGCCGCTGGGCCCCGGATCGAGCACGACGTCGATCGCGTGGTCCTCCATCGCCGAGTACAGGTACTCCTCGAGCACCTTCGGCAGCCGGTGGATCTCGTCGATGAACAGCACCTGGTTGCGCTTGAGCCGCGTCAGCGTGCCGGCGAGGTCCTTCGGCGCGGTCAGCGCGGGCCCCGACGTCAACACGAGGTCCGCGCCCATGCCGTGCGCGATCAGGTGGGCGAGCGTGGTCTTGCCGAGCCCGGGAGGCCCACACAGCAGCACGTGGTCGAGCGGCTCGTCGCGTTCGCGCGCGGCGGCGATGGCGATGCGCAGGTTGTCGCGGATCTGCTCCTGGCCGACGAACTCGCCGAACGTGCCCGGGCGCAGGCTGCGGTCGAACTCGCGTTCGCCCGGATCGGAGAGGTCGTGGAACACCATCGAGGGGCGGGATGGTACTTGCGTTCGCCGGCGGTTCCACCACGCTGGCGCTGGTGACGGAAGCCGAACTGCCGATCTTCGACCTGCTGGGCCGCGAGAAACTGACCGCGATCGTCGCCGGCTTCTACCGCCGTGTGCCCGGCGATCCGATCCTCGGGCCGATGTACCCCCCGAACGACCTGGCCGGGGCCGAACAGCGCCTGCGCAGCTTCCTGATCTACCGGTTCGGCGGCCCGCCCGACTACCTGCACGAGCGTGGCCATCCGCGGCTGCGCATGCGGCACGCGCCGTTTGCCATCGACCATCGCGCGCGCGATCGCTGGATGGAGTTGATGATGGCGTCGGTCGTGGAGCAGGGCGTCAGCGAGGAGCACCGCGCCTACCTCGAACGCTTCCTCGGCGACATCGCGACGTTCCTGCAGAACCGCTGAGTCGGGGCCGGCCCGTGAACCAACAACCGAACAACCCGCTGCACGGCGTGACCCTGCAGGCGATGCTCGAGTTCCTGATCGAGGAACTTGGCTGGGAGCGGATGGCGGCGGCCGTCGACATCCGTTGCTTCACGCACGAGCCGAGCCTGACGTCGTCGCTGAAGTTCCTGCGCAAGGTGCCGTGGGCACGCGCCAAGGTGGAGCAGCTGTGGCTGCGCACGCGGGCGGCGCGGCCCTGACGTAGCGGCGCCGCGCGGACACGGTCGACGGCGAGTGCTCTTCACCGTGAGGCGTCCGCTTCGCATAGTGGCGCGATGCGCTGGCTGCTCGTCGCCTTCTCGCTGCTCCCATTGGCCCCGGCCCAGCAGGACGCCGCCCGTTCGTTGTGGAACGGCAAGGACCTCGCGGGCTGGCACGGGCAGCGCCACTTCGATCCCTACAAGCTCGCGGCGATGACGCCCGACGAACGGGCGAAGCTGCGGGCCGAGGACGACACGTCGATGCGCGCGCACTGGCGCGTCGAGAACGGCGAACTCGTCAACGACGGAAACGGCGCCTACCTGACGACCGACGCCGAGTTCGGCGACATCGACGTCTCGCTCGAATACAAGACCGTGGCCAAGGCCGACTCCGGCATCTACCTGCGCGGCAGCCCGCAGGTGCAGATCTGGGATACCACCGAGGCCGGCGGCAAGTGGAACCTCGGCGCGGACAAGGGCAGCGGCGGGCTCTGGAACAACGAGAAGTACGCACGCATGCCGCTGGTCCACGCCGACCGGCCGTTCGGCGAGTGGAACCACCTGCGCATCGTGATGCTGGGCGAGCGCGTGTGGGTGCACCTCAACGGCAAGCTCACCGTCGATGGCGTCGTGATGGAGAACTACTGGGACCGCAAGCGCCCGTTGCCTGCTCGTGGGCCGTTGCAGCTGCAGACGCACGGCGGCGAGATCCGCTTCCGCAACCTCGCGATCCACGAGTATTCCGCGGCGCAGGCCAACGCGATGCTGGGTCGCGTCGATGCCGACGGCTTTGTGCCGGTGTTCGACGGCAAGACCCTCGCGGGCTGGCGCGGCGACGTCGACAGCTACGAGATCCACGACGGCGCGATCCGCTGCAAGGCGGGAGCGGGTGGCAACCTGTTCACCGATGCGGTCTGGCAGGACTGCGTCGTCCGGATCGAGTTCCGGCTGCCGCCCGGCGGCAACAACGGGCTGGCGCTGCGCTATCCGGGCAACGGCAATCCGGCGCGCATGGGCGTCGAGGTGCAGGTGCTGGACGACGGGCACGCGAAGTACGCCGACCTCAAGGCGTGGCAGGCGCACGGTTCGGTCTACGGCGTCGCCGCGAGCCACCGCGGCTACCTGCGGCCGGCGGGCGAGTGGAACTACCAGGAAGTGACCACGAAGGGCACGCGCTACACGGTGGTGCTCAACGGCACCACGATCCTCGATGCGGACGTCGCGGCGATGAAGAGCGAACTCGAGGACCACGTCGGCAAGAACGCGCGCGAGGGCCACTTCGGGTTCTGCGGGCACGGCGACGCGGTCGAGTTCCGCGCGATTGCGATCAAGCGGCTGTGACGGCCCGTGGACCTCTACGACGCGGTGAAGGGGTTGGCCGCGGACCTGCGCGCGGCGGATGAGGTGGCAGCGGCGGACCGTGTGCAGCGCGTCGCCGATGGCGTGTTCACGACGTCGTCGGAATGGCTCGGCGAACTGCTCGCCGCGCTGGCCGATGCGCGCCGGCTGATCGCGGCGCGCGACTGGCGGCGCCAGGTGGCTGCTCACCGACTGGTGGAAGCGGTGGCCGCGCGTTTGCCGGGTTCGCGGCTGCGCAGGACGTTCTTGTGCGCGGCGCTCACGGTCGCCTACGTGCTGGTGTTGCCACCGGCGGCTGTCGCGGCGCTGTGGCTGCTGGGAGCGAGCGTGCCCGGTACGCCGCCTGCGAACTTGCTCCTGCTTTGCCTGATGGCCGTGGTCGCCGGGGGGATCGCGCTGGCGATCTTGCGCCACGTGCCCCTGGCGGGGCGAGCGTGGGCGCGTGAGGTGATGCTGCTGGCGGTGTTCGCCATGCTGGCGTTGGCGTTCGCAGCCCGCGCCTAGCAAGGGGGCACGCCCCGCGCATCGGCGGCCCCGCAGGCGTCGCCGAGGGCATGCTCACTCAGGGCAGCAGGCCACCGACCGCGACACTTGCGGGCAGCGGCAGCGACGTGCCCTGCACACCCTGCAACCAGACCTGGTGGTGCTGGAGCGACAGGTTGAACGGCACCGGCCAGCTTGCGCCGGCACTGCCTGCCGCATCGGCGACCAGCGTCGTCAGCGGGAACGCCGACGCCAGCGGCAGCAGGGCTGGGCCCTGCAGGAACGGCACGTGCTGCGGCGCCAGTTCGAATGCCGCCCACACGAAGATCAAGTCACCGGGTGCGCTGCGGAACGCGACGACGAGGTTCTGGCCGATCTGCGGGTGGACAGGTTGCGAGATGCCGAGCACGGGCAGGGTCGGGAGCGGGCTGCACGCGGGGGTGAGGGTGCAGCGGTCGAGGCGGCCCTGGCTCGCGACCAGCGGGCACCCGCCCGATGGCCTGAGGAGTGTCGAGTCGCAGAGAACGACTTCACTGGCAGCGTCGGCAGTCAGGGCTGCGGGTGCAGGCCCAATGCCGGTCTCGATCGTCAGCCGGCTGCCGTACAGCTTGCTGTTCACGAGCGTGATCGCGCCGGAGGCGGCGAGGATGCCGTCGATGCCGCGGAAGGAACTGTCCGAAGCGAACAGCTGGGAGTCCTGCAGGGAGATCGGCGCCTGCGTCGCGGCGTACTGTAGGCTCGTGCCGGAGACCGTGCAGCGTTGCATGTGCACGGTTGCCTGCGTGAACGCGAGACGCGGGAAGTTCGTGGAAAACGAACACCGATCGAGGGTCACGTTGCCCGAGCCGACGAGCGACATCATCTGCAGGTCGGTCAGATGGGCCTGCTGGCCGGCGGGGATCTGAACGATCGGCTGGAAGGAGCCCAACGTGGAGATCTGCGCCGACGGGGAGCCGCGGATCGTCAGCCCCTTGTTCAGCGTGAACGACACGTGCTGGCCGGGGTCGACCAGGATGGTGTCGCCGGGCGATGCGGCAGCGATCGCTGCGTCGATGGTCGCGAAGCCACCGACGCCGACATGATGGACCGTCTGGGCAGCAGTAGTTCCGACGGCGGCGGCGAGGGAGCACGTGAGCAACAGGCGTTGGACCAGCATGGGTTCTCCGTTTCGGCGAGCGCAGAGTCGTCGTGGCGGGGCGACGTTACACGTGGGCACGCGACGCCGCTGGATCGGCGCGGGGAGTCGTGCCACCGCGACTCAGGGCAGCAGACCACCGACCGCAACACTTGCGGGCAGCGGCAGCGACGTGCCCTGCACGCCCTGCAACCAGACCTGGTGGTGCTGTAGCGACAGGTTGAACGGCACTGGCCAGTGCGCGCCGGCGTTGCCGTTCGCATCGGCGACCAGTGTGGTGAGCGGGAACGCCGACGCCAGCGGCAGCAAGGCTGGGCCCTGCAGGAACGGCACGTGCTGTGGCGCCAGTTCGAATGCCGCCCACACGAAGATCAAGTCGCCGGGTGCGCTGCGGAACGCGACGACGAGGTGCTGGCCGATCTGCGGATTGATCTGCTGCGAGATGCCGAGCACGGGCAGGGTCGGGAGCGGACTGCACGCTGGAGAGAGGGTGCAGCGGTCGAGGCGGCCTTGGCTCGCGATCAGCGGGCACCCTCCCGTGGGCCCGAGGATCGTCGAATCGCAGAGAACGACTTCACTGGTGGCGTCGGCTGTGAGGGCTGGGTCCGCCGCTGGCCCCGTGCCGGATTCGATCGTCAGCTGGCTGCCGTACAGCTTGCTGTTCACGAGAGTCATCGCACCGGTGCCGGTGAAGAGACCGTCGATGCCGCGGAACGAACTGTTCGTGGCGTACAGTTCGGAGTCCTGCAGGGAGATCGGTGCCGTCGACCAGCCGAGGTTCAACATCGTGCCGAGGACCGTGCAGCGTTGCAGATGCACGGTCGCCTGCGTGAGCACGAGGCGCGGGATGGTTGAGAACGAACAGCTGTCGATGGTCACGTCGCCCGAGCAGAAGAGCGACGTGAACGCCAGTCCGGCGAGGTGCGCCTTCTGACCGGCTGGGATGTGGGCGGTCGGATGGAAGTTGCCGAACGTGATGATCTGGGTCGACGAGAAGCCGCGGATCGTCAGTCCCTTCTGCAGCGTGAACGGCGCATGCTGGCCGGGGGCGACCAGGATGGTGTCGCCAGGCGACGCAGCAGCGATTGCTGCGTCGATGGTCATGAAGCCACCAATGCCAACCTGATGGACCGTCTGGGCGGCAGCAGTGCCGACGGCGAGGGCAAGGGAGCACGCGAGCGACAGGCGTTGGATCAGCATGGGTTCTCCAGTTCGGCGAGAGCGTAGTCGTCGTGGGGGCGACGGTACACGTCGGTGGCCCGACGTCGATCACCCCGGAGCTTGGACGATGTGCCTCGTCCCGAGGTGCCGTCGCTTGGCGAGCAACAACGAGGCCAGGGAACCCCGCTGCGACGGCGAGCGCCTACTCGTGGCGTCTCTGCGGTCTACGAGGAACCGCCCAACCCCGCGCCCAGCCGCGCGCAGCGAGAGAGGCGCGGGTGTCTGCTCGGAGGCTGCTCGGCGCTCTCAGGAGCAGCCATCCAGCCCCGCGCAGCGGAGGTAGCAGGAGTGTCTGCTCGGAGGCGGCGCCGCGGCCTCAGGAGCAGCCGCCCAGCCCCGCGCAGCGGAGGTAGCAGGAGTGTCTGCTCGGAGGCGGCGCCGCGGCCTCAGGAGCAGCCGCCCAGCCCCGCGCAGCGGAGGTAGCAGGAGTGTCTGCTCCGAGGCCGCTTTGCGGCCTCAGGAGCAGCCACTCGTCCCGCCGCACGAGATGCACTTCAGGCACGTGCCGTTGCGCACCAACGTGAAGGCGCCGCAGGCTCCGCACGGATCGCCCTCGTAGCCCTTGAGCTTGGCCTCGGCGATCTTGAGCCGCGTCTGCCGCGTCGCCATCACCGCTGCGTTCGGCTCGGCGCGCAGCAGGGCCGCGTTCACCGGCGTCGTTGACACCGCGAGCGGCGAAGCGCCCGGCGTGTGGTCGTCGTGGGGGCGAACCATGCCGCGGCTGTGCGGGTGCAGGTGCGCGTTCTCGTGCACCGATGCCGGCGCCTGCTCTCCTTCGTAGGTCGTCTCGGAGACCACTTCCTCCTCGGTGAACTCCTCACCGAGGTCCTTCTGGCCCATCGTCGTGTTGCGCAGGTCCTCGCCACTGACTTGCGCGAGTTCGTCGCGGCCGAGGTAGCTGATCGCCAGTTCGCGGAACACGTAGTCGATCACCGACGTGACCATCTTGATCTGGTCGTGGCCCTGCACGAGACCGTTGGGCTCGAAGCGCGTGAACACGAATGCGTCGGCGAACTCGTCGAGCGGCACGCCGTGCTGCAGGCCGAGCGACACGGCGATCGCGAAGCAGTTCATCAGGCTGCGGAACGCCGCGCCTTCCTTGTGCATGTCGAGGAAGATCTCGCCGAGCGAGCCATCCTCGTACTCCCCGGTGCGCAGGTAGATCTTGTGGCCGCCGACGACCGCCTTCTGCGTGTAACCGGCGCGCCGGTTGGGCAGCCGGCGGCGCTTGGCGATGTAGCGGTGCACGACGCGTTCGGTGATGCGCGCGGCGAGCGCGTGCGCCTCGGGCGTGATCGCGGCGGAGGTCGTGGTCGTCGCGGTGGTGTCGTCCTCGACGGTGGAGCTGAGCGGCTGGCTCAGCTTGCTGCCGTCCCGGTAGAGGGCGACGGCCTTGAGCATCAGTTGCCAGCCCTGGCGGTAGGCGTTCTTGACGTCGTCGAGCGACGCGTCGACCGGCATGTTGATCGTCTTGCTGATCGCGCCGCTGATGAACGGCTGTGCCGCTGCCATCATCAGCAGGTGCGCTTCGTACGGGATGTAGCGCTGGCCCTTCTTGCCGCAGCGGTTCGCGCAGTCGAAGACCGGCAGGTGCACGTCCTTGAGGTGGGGTGCGCCCTCGACCGTCATCGAGCCGCAGACGTAGTCGTTGGCGGCCTGCACGTCCGCCTTGGTGAAGCCGAGGTGGCGCAGGAGGTCGAAGCTCCAGTCCTCGAGCTGGGCGTCGGTCAGGTGCAGCCGCGAGCGCAGGAAGTCCTCGCCGAGGATGCCCTTGTTGAACGCGAAGGCGATGTCGAAGGCGCCTTCGAGGGCCTTCTCGATCTTCTGCAGGGCCGCGTCGTCGAAGCCGCGTGCGGTCAGCGTCTCGTGGTTGATCGCGGGCGCGCCGGCGAGCGTCTTCTTGCCGACGACGTAGGCGAGGATGTCGTCGATCTGCGCGGGTGAGTAGCCGAGCTTGGCCAGCGCCGGTGCGAGGCTCTGGTTGGCGATCTTGAAGTAGCCGCCGCCGGCGAGCTTCTTGAACTTGACCAACGCGAAGTCGGGCTCGACACCGGTGGTGTCGCAGTCCATCAGCAGACCGATCGTGCCGGTCGGCGCGATGCAGGTGACCTGCGCGTTGCGGAAGCCGTGCTTCTCGCCGAGCGAGAGCGCGCGGTCCCAGCACTCGCGCGACGCTTCGAGCAGCGTGGTGGGGCAGAGCTGCGGGTCGATGCCGACCGGGGCCACCGTCAGGCCTTCGTACTCGGACGCGGTGGCGTTGTAGGCCGCGCGCCGGTGGTTGCGGATCACCCGCAGCATCGGCTCCTTGTTGCGTTCGTAGCCGGGGAAGGTGCCGAGCTCCTTCGCCATCTCGGCGGACGTCGCGTAGGACTCGCCGCAGAGCACCGCGGAGAGCGCGCCAGCCAGCGCGTAGGCCTTCGGCGACGCATAGGGGATGCCGAGCCGCATCAGCACGGTGCCGAGGTTGGCGTAGCCGAGGCCGAGCGTGCGGAACTCGAAGCTGCGCAGCGCGATCTCCTTGCTCGGGAAGCTCGCCATGAGCACCGAGATCTCGAGCACGATCGTCCACAGGCGCGAGGCGTGCTTGTAGCCCTCGAGATCGAAGGTGCCGTCGTCGTGCAGGAACTTCTGCAGGTTGATCGACGCCAGGTTGCAGGCCGTGTCGTCGAGGAACATGTACTCGCTGCACGGGTTGCTGGCGTTGATCCGCCCGTCGGTCGGGCAGGTGTGCCACTCGTTGATCGTGGTGTCGTACTGCACACCCGGATCCGCACAGGCCCAGGCGGCATAGGCGACCTTGTCCCACAGTTGCCGCGCGTCGACTTCCTTGGCGACGCCGTGGTCGGTGCGGCGGATCAGGCGCCACTTGCCGCCTTCGTCGACGGCGCGGAAGAACTCGTTTGGCACGCGTACCGAGTTGTTCGAGTTCTGGCCGCTGACGGTGGCGTAGGCGTCGCCGTCCCAGTCGGTGGTGTACTCCGGCACGTCGATCGCCTTCAGGCCCTGGCCGGCGAGCTGCAGCGCACGCTGCAGGTAGTTCTCGGGCACGCAGGCGGCGCGGGCCTCGCTGAGGGCGGCGCGCAAGCGGTCGTTCTCGCGCGGGATCACGACCACGGTCTCGGCACCTTCGGCGTCCCGCTGGTGGCAGCTGTTGATCACCGCGTTGAGGTGGCGGCGGATCAGCTTGCTGCCCGACACCAGGGCGGCGACCTTCTGCTCCTCGATCACCTTCCACGACACGAAGTTCTCGATGTCCGGGTGGTCGAGGTCGAGGCAGACCATCTTGGCGGCGCGGCGCGTCGTGCCACCCGACTTGATGGCGCCGGCAGCGCGGTCCCCGATCTTCAGGAAGCTCATCAGTCCCGAGCTCTTGCCGCCGCCGGACAGCGGTTCGTTCTCGCCGCGCAGCATCGAGAAGTTGCTGCCGGTGCCGGAGCCGTACTTGAAGAGGCGCGCCTCGCGCGTCCAGAGGTCCATGATGCCGCCCTCGTTGACGAGGTCGTCGGTCACGGCCTGGATGAAGCAGGCGTGCGGCTGCGGTCGTTCGTACGCCGACCGGCTCTTGCTGAGCTTCGGCGGTTGGCTCTTGCCATCCGAGCCGGGCCCCTCGCTGGTCGGATCGACGAACCAGTGGCCTTGGGCCGGGCCGGTGATGCCGTAGGCGTAGTGCAGCCCGGTGTTGAACCACTGTGGCGAGTTGGGGGCCGCGTGCTGGCCGGCGAGCATGTGGCACAACTCGTCCTCGAACGCCTGCGCGTCGTCGGGCGTGTCGAAGTAGCCGTACTCCTCACCCCAGTGGCGCCAGCAGCCGGCCAGGCGGTGGAACACCTGCCGTGCGTCGCGTTCGCCGCCGAGCACGGGATTGCCCGCGTCGTCGGTCAGCACCCGCTCGCCGTTCTCGCCGCGCTGCGGCACGCCGGCCTTGCGGAAGTACTTCTGCGCCAGGATGTCGACGGCGACCTGGCTCCAGTGGGCGGGCACGTCGATGTCGCGCGCCTCGAACACGAGCGAGCCGTTCGGATTGCGGATCTCGGAGCTCCGCTTGCTGAACGGGATACCTTCGTACGCAGACTTGCCTTTGACCGTGAAACGACGAGAGACCTTCACTCGACTTCCTCCTGGAGGGGTGGCCGTGCCACCGCCTGTTGTCGAACCGCCACTGCGAACTGCTGCGAGACCGCGACTGCTGCGGGACGTGTAACGGATTGCTATCCGGGTGCGACGTGGTTCGCCGAGAACCTGCGCCTGATCCTGCTGCCGCTCCTAGGAGGCGGTCCCGAAAGGCGGGACCCTGGATGGGCGTTCTGGCCGCGGCGGCACGACGCTCGCTCATCCCGTGCATGACGACCGTTCATGGTCGGGCCCGACAAGAGGGAGGTCGGGAAGGGAGGCGGGGTGTGCGCCGCTGGCTCGTAGAAGGCTTCCAGGCGCAGGTTGGTCGTCAGCCTCGGGCTGCGACCGACACCAAGACATGCTGACAGAGAACGTGCTCCGGCCTGACCGTCCGGATCCTGCGCCGCGGGCTGCCTTGGCCTCGCCGCCGTTGCGGACCGAGGGGGACGATCGGCACCCGCGAGTGCAGGGTGCCACTAGATATTGGGTGCGGAACAGGGTGGCAACCCACCGGTAGCGAAAAGTCCGAAGTCCGTTGCCGGCACGGTGCTCGTCGCCGCCCGTAGTGTTTCGCAATCAAGGTCCTGCGCGCGACCGTTGTGTGGGTGTGCTCGTCGGCTCGAGGGCCCCGGCGTCCGTTGTCCGCCGGGCCGTTCGTCCGTGCCCAGCCAAGAGACCCGGCTCGACGGGGGGGCGATCAATGGCGCGCGGGCTCGGGCAGCAGGCAGCCGACTGCGGGCACGAACGGTCGCGCCGCCAACTGCCCGGCGATCGCGGCGGCGATCGCATCGCGCAGGTCGTGGTGCTCCACCGTTCCCGCGCGCTGTCCGAGGGCGACCCATCCGTCGTCGATCCGTCCTCGATAGACGACCAACTGCGCCGTGACGACGGCCGCTTCGGGAGTGCGCGTGACGCCAAGCTCGCGCGCCAGGCGGTGGGTGGGGTCGAGCACGATGGTGTCGGGCAGGCCGTAGTCGGTGGCGTGCTGGCGCGCGGCGGCCGGGGTCAGGTCGGGATCGACGTGCACGAAGAACCAGCGCACGTCCCCGCCCATTGCGCTTGCGGCGAGTTCCCGCAGCCGCGGCGCGTACGCATTCGCGATCGGGCACTCGTGGCTGGTGAAGACCAGCACGTGCACTCGGCCCGGCATCGGCGACAGCGGGTCGACGGGGCGGCCGTCGATGTCGACCGCGCGGAACGGCGCGTGGCAGGCGCAGCCGAGCAGCAGCAGGGCGCTTCCGAAAGCCCGGTTCACTGCCTGCCGCCGCCGCCATCGGGTCGGCGGTCGCCGCCAGATCCCGGCTGGCCGGGGAGGCCGCGGCCGAGTTCCCCGAGCAACTCGGTGATGCCCTTGGCCTCTTCCCGGGTCAACCCGCCGTCGCCGTTCTTGTCGAGCCGCTCGAAGAAGATCCGCAGCTGCCGCGGCACTTCGTCGCGGCTCAGCTTGCCGTCGCCGTTCTTGTCGCGGCTGGCGAACTGCTGATCGACGGCCTGCTCGGCCCGCGCGAGGGGGATCTGCATGTTCTTCCTCGCGACCGCGTCGAGCAGAAGGCCAGCGTCCTTCTCGTCGGCCGGCGTGACGAGCACCGTGATGCTGCCCATCTCGTCGGTCGTCTCGCGACCCCATCGCACGCGGCGGGGCGGGTTGTTGGGGTTGCTGCGGTTGTCCTTGCTGTTGTCGTACTGCAGCGAGGCGCGCAGCACGTCGCCCTTCTGCAGGCGCACGAGCGAGGCGAACGTGTAGCGGTTCTGCCAGTCGAAGTCCCAGTCGGTGATCTTGAGCAGCGGGATCTCCTCGGCTCCCTTGCGCTCGGCGAACATGTGCAGCGAACGGAGGAGCATGTGCGCGTGGCCGCCGATCGTCACGGCGTCGACGTCGCACGGCAGCTCGAAGCTGTCTTGCAGCCGGTAGTCGGCCTCGCCGGCCGGAATGTCGAGACCCGCGGTGATGCCGAAGAACGGCGGCAACTGGATCGACACCAGCGAACGCGACGGCGGTTGCTTCGCGAAGTACAGGCCGATCGTCGTCTGCTCCTTCTCCTTCTTGCCCGAGGGATGCAGGTGGCTCTGCAGGACCAGGTCGCTGCCCTTCGGGATCTTGATGGCGAGGCCTTCCGGCAGATGCTCGGGCATGCCGCCGACCGCCCAGCCGGCGATCATCGGCGCGCGCTGCATGCGCATGCCGGAGAAGCCCGGGCGGCCGTCCTTGCCGTCGAGCTGCTGGCCTTCGCGGCTCTCGTCGAGGAACACCAGCACGTGGTGCAGCACGGCGCGCGCCGACGGGCGAACTTCGATCGCGGTGATCCAGCGATCCTCGGGCAGGCCGAGCGGCAACGCGAAGTTGCGGTAGATGTCGCGGCCACTCGCCGGCACCTCGAACGCGCCACTCGTGCGCACGACGAGATCGGGCTCGCCGAGCTGCCAGCCCTCGGGGAACGTGGGCAGCTTCGGCAGCTTGTCGGCGGGGCCCTCGGGCATGCCGCCGTCGACCCACGCGCGGAAGGTCTCGATCTGCTCCGTCGACAGCCGAGGGTCGTTGCGGAAGCGGCCGTAGCCGGGATGGGGGTGCCACGGGGGCATGTAGCGCTCCTCGATGGCCTGCAGCAGGTTCGTGCCGCGCTTCTTGACGTCGGCGTAGGTAAGCAGCGGGAACGGCGCCACTTCGCCCGGCCGATGGCAGCTGGCGCAGGAGCCGTGGACCAGCGGGGCGATGTGCTCGGTGAACGTCGGGACCTTGGCTGCTCCTTGGGCTTGGGCCGAGGCGACCGGCAGCAGCGGAGCGAGGCAGGCGAGGACGGCGGCGACGGAGCGGAGGTGCATGGAACGGAGCGCGATTGGCAGGCCTGGGCCGGAGCGGGGACAGACGGGATACTGGGCGCATGATGCACGCGCACGTCCCCCTGGCGTTCGTCGCCTCCCTCACCCTCGCCATGGCGGTTGCGGCGCAGAACTGCGCCAACACCTCGATCGGCGCGGTGCCCCTGAACGACCTCGGCAGTGGCACCTACCTGGGCTTCGCCGGCGGGCTCTACGGCGCTGGCCAGAACGCGCCGCCATCGGGTCATCAGACCCTCGGGCACGCGCGACGGCTCGGCGTCGTGCCGCGCGACGCGGCGGGCCAGCCGGCACCGAACGGCCGCATCGTGCTGCTGTCGATCGGCATGTCGAACACGACGCAGGAGTTCTCGACGTGGCTCGCGACCGCGAACGCCGACCCGAACAAGAACCCGGCGGTGACGATCGTCGACGGCGCGCAGGGCGGCCAGGACGCGGTCGTGGTCGCAAACCCCAACGCGAACTTCTGGACCGTCGTCGACCAGCGCCTCGCCGCCGCCGGCGTGAACGGCAACCAGGTGCAGGTGGTGTGGCTCAAGGAGGCGATCGCGGGCGTGGGAGGCGGCTTCCCGGCGGCGGCGCAGCAGCTGCAGGGCCTGCTCGGCCAGATCGCGCGCAACCTGCAGGCGCGCTACCCGAACGTGCAGCTCTGCTTCGTCAGCAGCCGCACCTATGCCGGCTACGCGACGTCGCAGCTCAATCCGGAGCCGTACGCGTACGAGTCGGGCTTCGCGGTGCAGTGGCTGCTGCAGCAGCAGATCGCCGGTGATCCCCAGCTCAACGCCGACGCGGCCGCGGGGCCGGTGGTCGCACCGTGGCTAGGGTTCGGGCCCTACCTCTGGACCGACGGGACGACGCCACGCAGTGACGGTCTGGTCTGGACCTGCGCCGACGTGCAGCCCGACGGCACGCATCCGAGTCCGGCGGGCCGCGGCAAGGTCGCCGCGTTGCTGCAGCAGTTCTTCACCACGAACGCGTTCACCGTGCCGTGGTACGTCGGGGCAGGCACCGCGGCGTCGTTCACGCTCTACGGCGCGGGATGCCCCGGCGTCGTGGGCTTGCCAGGGATGCGCAACAACGGGGTGCCGTCGCTCGGCAACGCGAACTTCCGCATCGGCGTCGAGAACGCCGCGCCGTCGGCGCTCGCGGTGTTGTGGTGGAGCGATGCCGCGGCGGCGCTGCCGCTGGCGGGCGCCTGCTCGCTGCTCGTCGATCCGGCGGCCGGCCTGCCGGTGTGGATCACCGCGACGAACGGCAGCGGCGTGCGCATCGAGCCGCTGCCGATCCCGAACGTGCTGACCTTGATCGGCGCGGAGTTGCGCGGGCAGTGGCTGATCGAGGATGCCGCGGGCGCGCCGCTGGCGCCGTTCCTCGGCGTCGCCGCGAGCCGGGGCGCGTGGTTGCGCCTCGGGCTCTGATCGAGCCAGGGTCGCCCGGTCACGCCGGCGACCCGCTGCTCACTTCGAAGTCGCGGTCGACGTCGATGTCTCGTCGAACTTGATCTTCAGCACGCCCTTGTAGGCGGCGACGTCGCGGATGTCGGTGCCGAGCTTGCCGAGCAGCGTGCGCACGGCTTCCTGGAGCTGCGCGTCCTCCTGCGGGTCGCCGAGCGCACGTTGGCCCGGGTAGACCGCGCCGCGCAGGTCGCTGACCTGATCGCGCACCTCGTAGCGCACCCAGCGCCGGACATCGTCCTCGCTGAGCTTGGTGTCGAGGCCGGCGTAGAACGCAGCGAAGTCGGGGTAGCGCGTCGGGTCGCCACCGTCGCCCTCGGCCAGCTCGCGGAACAGGGCCTCGTTGGCCGGCAGGTGCTTCTTCACGTACTCGCGGAACGCGTTCTTCTTCAGCAGCGCGAACACCGCCGAGTTCTTCCACGCGTCCTCGGGCTTGTTCTCGAGGAGGTCCAGGACCTTGTCCGGGGTCACGCCCCAGTTGGGATCGACGATGCGGCCGTCCTTGTCGAACTCACGGTGCGGCGTGCGACCGCTCGGCAGGTAGTACTTCGCGACGGTCAGCTTGATGTGCGCGCCGGGGTCGTACTTGCCGTTCTTGTTGCGGTCGACGTACGGCTCGCCTTCCTGCCAGTTGTCGTCGCGGTTGAGGTCTTCGAACTCCTCGCGCGGCGAGCTGGCGAGCGGCAGCAGGTTCTGCACGCTGCCCTTGCCGAAGGTGCGCTGGCCGATCACCACGCCGCGGCCGAGATCCTGGACGGCGCCGGCCGTGATCTCGCTGGCCGAAGCCGAGAAGTTGTTGGTCAGCACCGCGAGCGGCAGCTTGCAGATGTTGCGCTGCCGTTCGGTGGTGTTGTACTTGCGCTCCGGCTCCATCGGGCCCTTCGTGAAGACGACGAGTCGCCCGCCTTCGACGAACTGCTCGACGATGTCGCGCGCCTGCACCAGGTAGCCGCCGCTGTTGTTGCGCACGTCGAGCACGATGCCGCGCGCTCCCTGCTGCTCGAGGTCGCGCAGCGCGGCCTGCAGTTCGGCGGTCAGGTTCTGGCTGAAGTTGACCAGCTCGATGTAGCCGATCTGCCCCGGCACCATCGCGTGGCTGACCGCAGGCACCGAGATCTGGCGGCGCACGACGTGCGTGACCTGCGGTTCCTGCAAGCCCACGCGGAACCACTTGAGCTGCACGGCGGTGTCCGGGCGACCCTTCAGTCGGGCGGTGATCTCCTCGCTGGTGTGGCCGGCGGTCTCCCAGCCGTCGACTTCGAGGATCTTGTCGCCGCTGCGGAAGCCGGCGCGGTAGGCCGGCCCGCTGTAGATCGGGCGCACGATCGAGAAGTCACCGTCCTGGTCGAAGTTGACGAAGGCGCCGATGCCGCCGTACTCGCGGTTGAGGTCGAAGAAGAACTTCTGGAACTCCTCGCTGGTGAAGTAGGTGCTGTGCTGGTCGAGGCCCGACAGCATGCCCTTCGCCGCGTACTCGAGCAGTTCTTCGTCCGTGACTTCGCTGCCGCGCACGTGGGCGGCGCGCACGCGGCGCCGCAGCTCGGTCAGCAGCGCGTAGTCGTCGGGCTTCGAGGTGCCGAGCGGGTTCGCCTCGACGAGGCGCGCCACCATCTGCTCGAACTCGCGCCGCTGCTGGGCGCGCTGCACGTAGAGCCGCGCCTGGCGGCCGGCGTCGGTGGGCTGGTCGCGGATCTCGAGCAGCACCGACCAGGCCGGGCCGCTGTCGACACCGGTCTCGGCGAGGGCCAGCGCGCCGCGTTGGCGGAGGTCACGATCCTCCGAGCGGAGGAACTCCTCGAGCACCCGTTTGGCGGAAGCCATCTGCGCCTGGTTGCCGCCGATCCGCCACAGGGCCAGTGCCGCCTCGATGCGCACGAGCGGCGGCACCTGTTCGTCCTTCGCCCGCTCGTCGACCAGCTTCTGCACGTCGGGCAGGATGCGGTTGTTGAAGTAGCGCTCGTCGCCGAGCAGCGTCATCGCCGCGGCGGAGATCGCATCGTCGTCGGCCATCACCAGCGGCTTCACCAGGTCGAGCAGATCGCGGCCGTAGGTCGTGTCCGCCTTGACGTCGCGCAGCGCGATCGCCGCGCACAGCCGGGCCTTCGGCGGCACGTCCTTCGTGGCGCGCCCCAGCACGTCGCGGAAGCCGTCGAGATTCTCGTCGGGAGCGAGGTCGGCGAGGCCGGCGCCGAGTTCGAACACCTGCGCCATCGGGGCGCTGGCCGCTTGCTGCAGGAAGGTCGCGACCTGACCGGCCAGGTCCTGGGCGGTCGCCGACGACGTGGCGCCCGCGACCCAGAGACAACCGACCGACAGGAGGCGCAAGGCGGGCGACGGGATCATGTAGGGCATCGTGCGGGTGGGCAGGTGCGGTCGGCGGGGCGGGCGGTGTCGAGATCGGCGTTCGGCGCACCGCGCGTGCACGGAAACCGGCCAGGGCCTCGGGCCGACTGCGTGGGCGCGATGCGGCAGCCGCCAGATCGCGGCACCAACGCGGGTTCTATACGTCTCGCGGCGCGAGTTGCCGAACGGAATTCAGCCGCGGGGGCGCGCGACATCGCCCGCCGGCGTGGGTAGGGTGCTCGCCGTGACGCGCCGCCGATCGACCAAGACCGCGACCTCCGCTGGCCTGACGCACATCGACGCCCGTGGGCGGGCGGTGATGGTCGACGTCTCGGCGAAGGCAGAGACGGCGCGCCGTGCGGTCGCGGAGGCGGTCATCCGCCTCGATCCCGGCACGCGCGAGGCCCTGTTCGCCGGCACGCTGCCGAAGGGCGATGCGCTCGCGGTCGCCCGCATCGCCGGCATCCAGGCGGCGAAGGAAACCGCGCGGTTGGTGCCGCTGTGCCACCCGCTGCCGCTGAGCCATGTTGGCGTCGAGATCGTTCCGCACGAGACCGATGCCGTGCGCGTCGAGACCAGTGCCGCGACCGTTGCGGGCACGGGCGTCGAGATGGAAGCGATGACCGCCGCCGCCGTGGCCGCGCTGGCGATCTACGACCTGGTGAAGGCGCGCTGCCGCGGGGCCTGCATCGAGCGGGTGCGGCTGCTGCACAAGTCGGGCGGCAAGTCCGGCCTCTGGGAGCCGGGCCGGTGACCGGGACCGGCAAGGTCGTCGCGATCGTTGGCGCCACCGGGGCCGTTGGGCAGGAGTTCCTCGCCGTGCTCGCAGCGCGCGCCTTCCCCGTGCGCGAACTGCGGTTGTTCGCTTCGGCGCGCTCGGCGGGGCAGCGGTTGCCGTTTCGCGGCGAACAGCTGCCCGTGCACCCGCTGAGCGAACGCAGCTTCGAAGGCGTCGACGTGGCGCTGTTCTCGGCCGGGGCCGCGGTGTCGCGCGAACACTCCCGGCGGGCGGTGCTGGCTGGCGCCGTGGTCGTCGACAACAGCTCCGCCTACCGGCTGGACCCGGACGTGCCGCTGGTGGTCCCCGAAGTGAACGTCGAGGCGCTGCGCGGCCATCGCGGCATCGTCGCCAACCCGAACTGCTCGACGATCCTGTTGGTGTTGGCGCTCGCACCGCTGCACCGCGCCGCCGGCTTGCGTTCGGTCGTGGTGTCCACGTACCAGGCGGCGTCGGGCGCCGGGCAACAGGCCATGCACGAGCTGCGGGAATCGTTGGCGGCGTCGCTGCGCGGCGAGCCGGCGCCGCCGCCGCGGGCGCTGCCACAGGGCCTCGCGTTCAACGTCTTTCCGCACGTCGACGTGTTCCTCGCCGACGGCTACACGCGCGAAGAGGACAAACTGCTGTACGAGACGCGCAAGATCCTCGGCCTGCCGACGCTCGCCGTCGACGCGACGTGCGTGCGAGTGCCGGTCGAACGCTGCCACAGCGAGAGCGTCGCGGTGGCGCTCGAGCGGCCGCTCACGGTCGAACAGGCGCGCGCCCTGCTCGCGTCGGCGCCCGGTCTCGAGGTCGTCGACGACCCCGCGCAGAAGCGCTACCCGATGCCGATCGCGATGGCCGGCCGCGATGACGTCGCGGTCGGCCGGCTGCGCGCCGGCCGCGTGCTCGCCAACGGCCTCACGTTCTGGCTCGCCGGCGACCAGCTGCGCAAGGGTGCGGCGCTGAACGCGGTGCAGATCGCCGAGCGGCTCTAGGCTCGCCACGCGCGCGGGCACGCCGCCCTTGATTCCGTCCCGCCGAACCGTTCCCTTGCGTGCCCCGCGGCGGCGGTTGCCGCCCCTGGAGCCCTCTCGATGTCCGGAAAGAAGAAGTCGCCTCCCAGCGGCAAGTCCGCCGCCCCCGCGAAGGGTGGTCAAGCCGACCGCCTGACGCAGCTCGAACGCCTGATCGAGTTGATGGTCCAGAAGGACGTGGTCGAGGTCGAACTCGAGGAGGGCAGCACCCGCTGGCGCGTGCGCCGCACCGAGCCCCAGACCGTCACCTACGCCGCACCGCCAGCGATGGCGATGCCGGCCCTGGCCGTGCCGCACGCGGCGCCAGCACCGAGCCACGGCGCCGCGCCGGGGGCTGCCGCCGAACCGCAGGGGGAGGTGTTCAAGTCGCCGATGCTCGGCACCTTCTACCGCGCGGCATCGCCCGAGGCCGAGGCGTTCGCGAAGGTCGGCGACCGCGTCACGGCGGACCGCACGCTCTGCATCATCGAAGCGATGAAGGTGATGAACGAGATCAAGGCCGAGCGCGAGTTCGAGATCCTCGAGATCCTGGTGAAGAACGGTGAGCCGGTCGAGTTCGGCCAGCCGTTGTTCCTGATCCGCTGAGAGCCGGATCATGTTCCAACGCATCCTGATCGCCAACCGCGGCGAGATCGCCCTGCGCATCCTGCGCGCGTGCAAGGACCTCGGCATCCAGTCGGTCGCCGTCTACAGCGAGGCCGACAAGGACTCGCTGCACCTGCGCTACGCCGACGAGACGATCTGCATCGGGCCAGCACCGAGCAGCGAGAGCTACCTCAACATCCCGGCGCTGATCGCTGCGGCGGAGATCGCCGACGTCGAGGCGATCCATCCCGGCTACGGCTTCCTGTCGGAGAACGAGCACTTCGCCGAGGTCTGCCAGAGCTGCAACATCAAGTTCATCGGGCCGAGCCCGGCGGCGATCGCCAACTGCGGCGACAAGGTCGCGGCCAAGCGCCTGGCCAAGGAAGCCGGCGTGCCGACGGTGCCGGGCAGCGACGGTCCGGTCGACAACGAACAGGACGCGCTGGCGATCGCGCGCAAGATCGGCTTCCCGGTGCTGATCAAGGCGGCGGCCGGCGGCGGTGGCCGCGGCATGCGCGTCGCGCACAACGACCCCAGCCTGGTCACCGGCTACCACGCCGCGCGCAGCGAGGCGGAGAAGGCGTTCAAGGACTCGACGGTCTACCTCGAGAAGTACATCGAGAAGCCGCGCCACGTCGAGATCCAGATCATGGCCGACCAGCACGGCAACGTCGTGCACCTCGGCGAGCGCGACTGTTCGCTGCAGCGCCGCCACCAGAAGCTCGTCGAGGAGAGCCCGTGCCCCGTGCTCGACGACAAGATCCGCGCGGCGATGGGCGAGGCCGCGGTGCGGCTGGCGAAGGCCGCCAACTACCACTCGGCGGGCACCGTCGAGTTCCTGCTCGACAAGGACAAGAACTACTACTTCATCGAGATCAACAGCCGCATCCAGGTCGAGCACCCGGTGACCGAGATGGTCACCGACACCGACCTGATCCGCGAGATGATCCTGGTCGCGAACGGCAACAAGCTGTCGTTCAAGCAGGAGGACATCCGGATGCGCGGCCACGCGATGGAGTTCCGGATCAACGCCGAGGATCCCGACCACAACTTCAAGCCGAGCCCCGGCAAGATCACGCAGTTCGTCGCGCCAGCGGGCCCCGGCGTGCGGTGGGACAGCCACGTCTACCAGGGCTACACCGTGCCGCCGCACTACGACTCGATGGTCGGCAAGCTGATCGTGTGGCGGCACGACCGCAAACGCACGCTCGAGGTGGCGCGCCGGGCGCTGCAGGAACTGACGCTCGAGGGCATCACCACGACGGCGGGCTTGTTCCTGCGCATCCTCGAGCACAGCGACTTCTGCGCGGGCGAAGTCGACACCGGGTTCATCGACCGCTACTTCACGCCGCGGTGAGGCGATGGGCGGCAGTCGTCACCGCGTGTTCGATCGTTTGTTGCTGGTGACGAACCTGGTCGCTGCGAACGCGGCGGCGGCGTGCGTTGTCGTGGTGTTCGTGCAGCCGCGCGCGCTGGCCGGCATCGACCTCCAGCCCTTGGCGTCGCTCGGCGACGGGCGCATCGCGCTTGCACCGCTGCACACGCCGCTGGCCTGGCTCGTGCTGGCGGTTGCCATCGGGCTGCTGGTCTGGAACTTCGCGTGGCTCGTGCGCCGTCAGCCGTCGGCGCCGCCGAGCAACTGGGTGATCAGCGACACGCCGTCCGGGCCGGTGCGCATCGCGCGCGAGGCCATCGAGAACGGTCTGCAGAAGGCCGGCGAAGCGCTGCCGGAAGTCACGCGCGTGCGCGTGCAGGTGGACGTGCGCCAGCCCAAGCGCCTGCTCGTCACGGCGCAGTTCCATTGCGCCGAAGGCCAGAACAACCTCGCGGCGAGCCAGCGCCTGCGCGCGGCGATGAGCGACCGCCTGCGCGAGATGGTGCGCGTCGCCGACAGTTCGCGGGTCGAGATCGAACTCGAGTTCCAGGGCTTCGCCGGCAAGCTCGGCAAGAAGGCGGCGGAGGTGCCGCCGCACACGGAGCCGCCGTTCACCGGTCCGCAGTACCCGATCGACGACGAGCAGGGGACACCATGACGCTTCGTGTTGGCGTGCTGACCGGCGGCGGGGATGCCCCGGGTCTCAATGCGGCGATCTGCGGGCTCGGGCGCCGCCTGCTGGCGGCCGGCGCCGACTTGATCGGGTTCGAGGACGGCTGGCGCGGGCTGATCGTCGACGCCACGCGCTCGCTGCAGCACGAGAACTTCCAGCGCCTGCTCGTCTACGGCGGCACGCTGCTCGGCAGCAGCGGCGACAACCCGTACCGCGATCCCGCAGTCCAGGTGCCGAAGGTGTTGGCGACCCTGCAGCGGCATCGGCTCGACGCGCTCGTCGCGATCGGCGGCGAAGGCACGCTCGGCGCCGCCGACCGGCTGTTCCGCGAACATGGCGTGCCGGTGGTCGGCGTGCCGAAGACCATCGACAACGACCTCGACGCGACGGACTTCACCTTCGGGTTCTTCTCGGCGGTGGAGGTCGCGACGCGCGCGATGGACGATCTGCGCAGCACCGCCGAATCCCACCACCGCATCATCGTCGTCGAGTGCATGGGCCGGCACGCCGGCTGGATCACGGCGTACGCGGGCGCTGCCGCCGGTGCGGAAGTGGTGCTGGTGCCCGAACGCCCGGTCGCGATCGAAGCGCTGTGCGCGGACCTCGACCGCCTGCGCCGTAGCGGCGCCCGTTCGGCGATCGTCGCGGTGGCGGAGGGCGCCCGACTGTTCGAGGACGGCGTCTGCCTGTCGTCGATGGAGAAGGACGAGTTCGGCGAGTTCCGGACCGGTGGTGCTGCGGCGACGATCGCCAAGCGCATCCAGGCGCGGCTGCAGTGGGATGCCCGGCCGCTGGTGCTCGGGCACCTGCAGCGCGCGGGCAAGCCGATCGCCTTCGACCGGTTGTTCGCGCTGCGCCTGGGCGCGCGGGCGGCGCGGCTGGTGCTCGAGGGCCGGTTCGGGTACATGGCGGCGATGCGTGCGGGCGAGATCGTCGAGGTGCCGCTGCAGGCCGCGGTCGCGGCCCGAAAGACGTTGCCCGACCAGTTCCTCGATCGGTACGGGGGTTTCTTCATGCCGATAGGTGGGCCATGAACCGTTCGCTCGCGCGGCTCTGCTGCACGGTCGCCGCACTCGCAGCGCATGCCGAGGCCCAGCAGCCGGCCCTGCCGTCCTCGCCGAGCACCGGCTCGCCGGCGGCCCAGGGCGGCCAGGGTGGGGCGACGGCGCAGCCGCAGAATCCGGCGTTCCCCGCCAGCACCGAGACCACGGGGCAACTGCCGAGTCTGTTGCAGTCGCCCTACGGCGCCGATCCGGCGAACTCGATCTGGGTGCTGCCGCGCAACCTGCCGACCTTCCAGGGCTGGCCGGTGTTCCCCTCGCAACTCAGCGGCTACGGCGGCTACCCGGCCGCAGTCGGCCTGCCGACGACGCTGCCAGAAGGCGGCGCCAAGCCCACGCTGCCGGTGCTGCCGCTCGGCCCAGGCCTCACCGAAGTGCCGCCCGAACTGCCGCCGGGTTGGGCCGGTTGGTCGCGGATCGAAGGCGCAGCGCCGCTGCCGTTCGCTCCGGACCTCGGACTGCTGGTGCGACACGCCGAACGGGTGTGGTGGAAGGCCGACGCCGAAGAGCCGTTCGTGCCGCTGTCGTTCCACGACAAGCTGCGCACCGTCCGGTCCGGCGCCGCCATCGAAGTCCGCCAGGCGGGCGAGTTCGAGTTGCTGCTGCACGACAGCACGCGGCTGTTCGCGAGCGGATCGACCGCGCTGCAGATCGTGCAACTCGCCGCCGATGGCGTGCGCATCGATGTCAGCCGTTTGACCTGGCTGCGGCTGGGCGCCGTCGGTCGTGCGCACACGTTGCTGCTGCCGGACGGCTCGACGGTCGTCGTCGCCGCGACGAAGCCCGCCGAGGGCGAGGCGCCCTTCATGCCGTCGCCGTCGCCCGTGTCGCCGCCGGCGGCCAGCGTGACCGATCTGGTGTTCGAACGCGCCGACGAACCGGCATGGCTGGGTGGACGCGCGACCATGACCAACCTCGGCACCACCGAGGTCACCTGGCGCCATCGCGCCGGCGACGTGGTGCTGGCGCCGATGCACCGCGTGACGTTCTTCCTGACGGCGGGGGCGGCACCGATCGCGCCCGAGGTCGTCGTCACCGGGGGCAGCGCCGAGCAGGACGGCGCCCGGACCATCTGCCGCGCGCCGAACGGCGGCACCGCGGCGTGGTCGGGCGCGCGGTTCGAACTGCCGCCCGGCGGCAGCGTCGCCTTCGACCCGCTGGTCGGCGACCGCAAGACGCCGTGACGCGGCAAGCGCTCGCCGCTGCCGTCGCCGCCGCGGCCGAACGCCTGCGCGGCATCGTGGTCCAGACGCCGACCGTGCCCTCGGCGTGGTTGTCGGCGGCGACCGGGGGCGAGGTGCGCTGCAAGCTCGAGAACGTGCAGACGACCGGCAGCTTCAAGCTGCGTGGGGCTTCGCACGCGCTGCTGGCGATGCCGGCCGCCGACCGCGCGCGCGGAGTCGTCGCCGCGTCGTCCGGCAACCATGGCCTCGCACTCGCGGCGGCAGCGCAACGACTCGCGGTGCCGGTGACGGTGTTCGTGCCGAGCAGCACGCCGCCCGAGAAGCGCGCCCGCATCGCCGCGCGCGGCGCCACCGTGCACGTGCACGGCGACGACTGCGTCGACACCGAAGCGCACGCGCGCGCCGTCGCCGGCTCGACCGGCCGCCGCTACGTGTCGCCGTACAACGATGCCGACGTCGTCGCCGGGCAGGGCACCGTGATGGTGGAGCTGCTCGAGCAGTGGCCCGAAGTGCAGACGGTCTACGTCGCCGTCGGCGGCGGGGGGCTCGTGGCGGGCATGGCGGCCTACGGCAAGGCGCGCCGGCCCGCTCTCGAGTTCGTCGGTTGCTCCCCGGCGCAGTCGCCGGCGATGGCAGACTGCGTGCGTGCTGGCCGCATCGTCGACGTGCCGTGCGGGCCGACGTTGTCCGACAGCACCGCCGGCGGCGTCGAGCCGGGCGCGCTCACGTTCGCGCTGTGCCGGGAACTCGTCGATCGTTGGCTCGAGGTCGACGAAGCCGCGATCGCCGCCGCGATGCGCGGCATGCTCGAACACGAACACCAGCTCGTCGAAGGCGCAGCCGGCGTCGCGATCGCCGCGTGCCTCGCCGACGCCCGCGCGCGCGGCCGCCGCAGCGCCGTCGTCGTCTGCGGCGCCAACGTGCCGCTCGTCACGCTGCGCTCGTTGCTCGCCGACTGACGGCGCCGACGCGCGCCGTCACAAGCAGCGGGCCATGATCGCGAGGTCGTTCTCGTACGAGTCCGCGGTCAACGGCCCGAACGAGAAGCGCACCAAGCTCCCGAGCGGGCCGTGGTCGCCGCGGCGCGCCATGTCGCAGAGCCGGCCGGGCAGGATCGCGGCGTCGTGCTTCATCAGCCGTTCGTTGAACGCATCGCCGGTGAGTCCCTTCGGCAGCCGTCCCCAGTGGTAGAAGCCGCCGTCGCCGGTGAACAGCTCGAAGCCGAGGTTGCGCAGCCCCTCGCCATAGCGCTTGCGTTGGCTGCCGTAGAACGTCGCGACCGCCTGGCGCGCCTGGGCGACCCGTTCGGGCTGCAGCAGCTGCGTGACGTAGAGCTGCGAGGCGCGCGACACGCCGCCCATCGCGATCGAACTGAAGTTGCGGAAGATCTCGATGTGCTTCTTCGCCGCGACGATCCAGCCGATGCGCATGCCGGGCACCTGCAGGCCCTTGGTCGCGGCACCGCTGAGGAACAGGTTGGTGGCGTCGATGTCGTCGACGTACCGCAGCGCACTGACGCTGTCGCTGGCGTGGAAGAACTCGTAGGCCTCGTCGACCAATGCCGCGCGGCGCGGATCGCTGTAGTGCCGAACGAGCTGCTGCAGCTCCTTGCCGCTCCACGTCACCCCGGTCGGGTTGCACGGGTTGCTCTTGATCAGCAGCGTGTGGTCGGCGGTCGGGTGGTCGGCGAGGGTCGGCCGGAAGTTGTTGCCCGGGTTGCTCGGGATCAGCACGGTGGGGCGGCGCAGCAGCTTCAACGCGTCCCAGTACGGCGTGTACTCGGTCTCCTCGATCGTGCACTGCCAGTCCTCGAGCAGGAACGCGAGGATCGCCCAGATCCCCGGCCGCCCGCCGGCGAACACGGCGACGTGGTCGGCGGTGATCTTCGCGCCGTGGAAGCGACGGTAGTACGCGGCGATCGCTTCGCGCAGCGGCGGCTGGCCGTCGGCCTTCGGGTACATGCGATCGGTCGCGGTGATCGCGATCGAGTCGGGCAGGCTCGGGCCGCCGGGCAGTTGCGTCGTCAGCGGGAAGCCCTGCGCCCACGGATGGGTGCCGGGATCGCCCATGTACTTGTGGCTGACCTCGGCGAAGCGGAACAGGGTCTCGTAGACCCCCATGGGTGGGAACTGGCGCAGGACCACGCGCGCACCATACGGCGGCACCCTGTGCGTTCCATCGCCGCGAGCGGGCGGGGCCGACGGCGAGCGAACCCGACGGGCGAGCAATTCGCGGGGGCGGGGGGCCGTTCCTGAGCGGATGAAGGTCGTGATTCCAGGCGGCTCCGGCCAGGTCGGCACGCTGCTGGCGCGTGCGTTCCTTGCCACCGGCGACGAAGTCGTCGAACTCGGGCGCACGCCGCGCAGCGTGCCGTGGCGCACCGCGACCTGGGACGCCGGTGCTGCGTTCGTCGCGGGCGGGGACCTCGGGGCCTGGGCCCACGAACTCGAAGGCGCCGACGTCGTGATCGGCCTCGCCGGGCGTTCCGTCGACTGTCGCTACACGGCGAGCAACCGCGCGGCGATCCTGCGGTCGCGCGTCGACAGCACGCGCGCTCTCGGGGCGGCGATCGCGGCGGCGCGGCGACCGCCGCGCGTCTGGCTGCAGGCGAGCACGGCGACGATCTACGCGCACCGCCACGATGCGGCGAACGACGAAGCGACCGGCGTGCTCGGCGGCGACGAGCCGTCGGTGCCCGCGACCTGGCGGTTCTCGATCGACGTCGCCAAGGCCTGGGAGGCGGCAGCGCAGGAACGTCCGCTGCCGCGTACGCGGCTCGTGCTGCTGCGTTCGGCGATGACGATGACGCCCGATCGCGGCGGCATCTTCGACGTGCTCTTGCGGCTCGTGCGGTTCGGCCTCGGTGGCACCCCCGGCGACGGGCGGCAGTTCGTGTCGTGGATCCACGGCGACGACTTCGTGAGCGCGGTGCGCTGGTTGATCGCCCACGAGATCGCCGGACCGGTCAACATCGCAGCGCCCGCACCGCTGCCGTTCGCCGACTTCCTGCGGGCGTTGCGCAGCGCATGGGGGACGCGCCTGGGTCTGCCGGCGACACGTTGGATGCTCGAAGTCGGCGCGTTCTTGCTGCGCACCGAGACGGAGCTCGTGCTGAAGAGCCGCCGCGTCGTGCCCGGGCGCCTGCTCGCGCACGGGTTCCGCTTCGCGTGGCCCGAGTGGGCGGGCGCCGCGAAGGACCTGGTGCAGCGTTGGCGAACGCAGCGTTGATCGCCGCGCCTGCACGGCGGCGGTGTCGTGCGTAGAGTGCCGCCGCATGAACGACTCGTGGCGCCGTCCCGTGTTCCTGGTCGCGCTGCTCCTGGCCGAGGTGGTGGCCCAGGAGCCACGCAACGTCTCGGGCGGCCCCTTGCGCGCGGACCAGGCGTGCTACGACGTGCGGCACTACCGCCTCGAACTGGACGTCGACGTCGCCGCCAAGTCGATCGCCGGCACCCTGACGATGCGCGCCTCGCTGCTGGCGCCGGCGGCGACGCTGGGGCTCGACCTCGATGCGGCGTTGTCGGTGCACGACGTGACCGTCGACGGCAAGCCGGCGAAGTTCGAGCGGGTGCCCGGCCGCATCCTCGTCACTCCCGAGCCCGCCATCGCCGCTGGCGCTCTGTTCGAGGTCGCGGTGCGCTACGGCGGCGCGCCGCGCGTCGCCAAGAACCCACCCTGGGACGGCGGCTTCACCTGGAAGACCACCAAGGACGGCGCGCCGTGGATCGCGACGAGCTGCCAGGGCGAGGGGGCCGACCTGTGGTGGCCGTGCAAGGACCACCCGTCCGACAAGCCCGACGGCTTCGACCTCGTCTGCACGATCCCGAAGGGGCTCGTGCTCGCGAGCAACGGCGTGCTCGTCGGCGAACCAGCGACGAGCGGCGAACGCACGACGTTCCACTGGCGAACGCAGCAGCCGATCGCCAACTACAACATCGCCCTCAACATCGCGCCGTACGTCGAGATCGCGGACTCCTACACCTGCATCGACGGCACCGTGATGCCGTTCGTGCTGTGGGTGCTGCCGGAGAGCGTCGAGCGCGCGAAACGCTGCGCCCCGCAGTTCCGGGACCACCTGCGCGTGTTCGAGGAACTGCTCGGGCCGTACCCGTTCCGCGCCGAGAAGTACGGGATCGCCGAGACCCCGCACCTCGGCATGGAGCACCAGACGATCATCGCCTACGGCAACGGCTTCCGGGACGAGCAGTACGACTGGCTGCACAACCACGAACTCGCGCACGAGTGGTGGGGCAACCTGGTCACCTGCAGCGACTGGAAGGACATGTGGCTGCACGAGGGTTTTGGCACCTACATGCAGCCGCTCTACCGCGAGCGGCGGTTCGGCAAGCAGGCCTATGCCGACGAGATCGGCAAGTACCGGCACGGCAACCGTTCGCCGATCGCGCCGCGCGAGAGCAAGACCAGCGCGCAGATCTACTTCGCCGGCGGCAGCAACGACCTCTACTACAAGGGCAGCCACGTGCTGCACACGCTGCGCTGGCTGCTCGGCGACCAGCGGTTCTTCACGGCGCTGCGGCAGTTCTGCTACCCGACCGAGGCGGCGGCGAAGGCGACCGACGGCTCGCAGGTGCGCTTCGCCGACACCGACGACTTCGTGCGGCTGTGCAGCGAACTGGCGGGTGAGGACCTGGGCTGGTTCTTCGAGGTCTACGTGCGGTCCGCCGGTCTGCCGACGCTGGCCAGGGAGGTGGTCGCCGGGGATCTGGTGCTGCGCTGGCAGGTGCCCGGGGATCGGCCGTTCTCGCTGCCGGTGCCGGTGCGTCTGCGCGGTGAGGAGGTGCGCGTCGAGATGACCGGCGGCACCGGCCGGCTGCGCGTCGGCGACCACGAGTGGTTCGTCGATCCGGACCAGCGCATCCTGATGTTGCGGCCACGGCGCTGACGGCGCGACGGCGCGGGCGGGTATCCTGCGCCGATCCATGGTCCCCCGGTTCGCTGCATTGCTGCTGCTCGGCGCCACGTCGGCGCAGCAGGTGCCCGAGGGTGCCGAGCCGAACGCATCGGTCGCGACCGCGACCGTGCTGCCGATCGGCCGCGAAGCGCTCGGCGGGCTCGCGAACGCCGCCGACAGCGACTGGTGGCGCGTGGTGCTGGTCGCCACCCGCGATCTGCGGCTCGAGACCGGCCCGGGCGTGACCACCGAGATCGGCGACACGCGACTCGTGCTGCTCGATGGCTCGGGTTCGCCGCTCGCTGCGAACGACGACGGCGTCGGCTGCGGGCGCTACTCGCGGCTGCACGTCCGTGCGTTGCCGGCCGGCACCTACCACGTCGCCGTCGAGGCCGGGGCGTTCGCCGCGACTTCCGGCAGCTACGTGCTCGACGTGCGGGCCAGTGTGCCGACGACCTTCGCCGTGCCGCCGATCGTCGCCGAAGGTCCGGAGAACAACGACCCGCGCAGCGGCGGCACCGCCACGTTCGTGACGCTGCCGGTGCGCGGCAACGGCGTGCTGGCCAGCGTCGGGGCGGCGGGGGACTGGGACTTCTGGCGGTTCCAACTCGCGAACGAGACCTTCGTGCGCGCCAACCTCGCGGCGACGGCGACGCATCCGTTGACGCCGCGCGCCGACGACCCGGTGCTCTACCTGTTCGACGGCAGCACGCCGCCGAACCTGCTGGCCGGCCCGTTCCATGCGCGGGACTACGGCGTCTGGGACACGCCGCTCGACGTGCGCCTGCCGGCGGGCACCTACCAGGTCGCGATCCGCGGGTGGGCTGGCAGCGTCGGGGGTCGCTACTACCTGGATCTCCACGCCGGGCCGGCCGCCGGCGTCACCGTGCATGCCGGCGGGTGCGGCGGTCGCGTCGCCTCGGTGGCGACGACGCTGGTCGGCCCGGGCGCGCCGCTGCGCGTCGAACGGCCGGCGATCGGCACCACCTACGCCGTGCGCGGCAGCAACCTCGACGCCGGCGGCATCGCCCTGCACGTGATCGGCTTCGCGGCGACGTTCCTCGACCTCACGTCGAACGGAGCCCCAGGCTGCGTGCTCGAAGTCGTGTTCGTCGACACGCCGGTGCAGATCGCCGACGGCGCGGGCAACACGACGTTCGTGCTGCCGATCCCCGAGACGTTGTCGCTCGCGGGCGCGACCATCGAGAGCCAGATCGCGGTCTACGACCAGTCGAACGCGCTCGGCGCGACGATCAGCAACCGGGTCTCCGCGATCGTCGGGCCATGATCAGCGGCCGTCGGCTGGCAGCCGCACGGTGAACGCGGCGCCTCGCCCGGTGTTGGCGGCGCGGACTTCGCCGCCGTGGCCGGTCACGATGCGATGCACGATCGCGAGCCCGAGGCCGGTGCCCTTGCCGGGTTCCTTGGTCGTGAAGAAGGGTTCGAAGATGCGTTCGAAGTCCCCGGCGGCGATGCCTGGGCCTTCGTCGCTCACGATCAGATCGACCATGCCGTCGCGGCGCGCCAACTCGATCGTGATCGCCCCGCCGCGTGGACTGACATCCAGTGCGTTGCGCAGCAGGTTGAACAGCACCTGGCGCAGTTCCGACGCATCGCCGAGAACCGTGGTCGCCATCGCGCCGTCGCCGCGCCACCGCAGTTCCACGGCGGCGTCCTGCAGTTGATGCTGGAACATCGCAGCGACCTCGCGTGCCTCGGCAGTCAGGTCCACTGGCACGCGTTGTCCCCGGTCCTGGCGCGCGAAGCGCAGCAGGCGGGCCGTGATGTCGCGGGCGCGCATCGCCTCCTTGCGCAGCAACTGCAGGTACTCGCGAAGTTCGACCGGGTCGGCTGCGGTGCCCGTCGCCAGGCCGCGGAGCATGCCATCGGTGCCGGCGACGATGCTGGCCAGCGGGTTGTTGATCTCGTGGGCCACCCCTGCGGCGAGCGTGCCGAGCTGCGCGAGCTTGGCGCTGCGCAGGACTTCCTTCGACCGCTCCTCGACGCGCTGCTCGAGGTCCTTCTGATTGCGCCGCAGCCGTTCGGCCATCGAGTGGAAGGTGACCGCCAGATCCCCGAGTTCATCGTCGTGCATCACCGCCGTCGGCGCTTCCCACTCGCCGGCGCCGAACCGCACTGCGGCGTGGCGCAGCGCGCGAACGGGACGCAGAACGCGGCGGAGCAGCCACAGGCCGAGTCCTCCGACCGTCAGCAGCGTCGCGAGCCCGCACAGGAGCAGGAACTGCGCCATGTCGCCACTGCGCTGGTCGAGGTGGCCGCCGATCTCGCGGATCTCGTTGTCGACGAGGGCCGTCAAGGCGATGGCGTCCTGCCGCGCAGCTGTCGCTTGATCGCGCAGTTCGCGCAGCGGAGCCTTGCCCAGCCGGGCGTCGATCGCCTGCAGCGTGGTTTCGAGGCGTGCAGTGATGCCCCGCTCGGCGGAGTCGTGAAGCGGTCGCGATGGATCGTCGGGGGTCGAGAACCGCGTCAGCGTCGTGCGCGCGGCGTCGTGATGCTGGCGTACGTCGGCGATGACGAGTGGCTGCGTGTCCGCGGTCGCGAGCGGTGCCGCCTGCACCCAGGTGGCTACGCCGCGCAACTCGTCGACGAGCGTCCGGGCGTTCGCCACCTCGCGAAGCTCTTCGAACAGCCTGCGCACGTCGTGGTGCATGGTGCGCGCCAGGAAGAACTGAAGGGCCGCCGCCGCGGCCAAGACGGTGCACAGCGGCGCGAAGACCAGGAACAACGCGCGGGCCAGCGACCGCCGCGGCGAGCCGTTCCCGTCAGTCCTGACGTGGTCGCCGGAAGGCGAGGTCGAGGCCGAGGGTGAAGTGGGCGGGTGCATCGAGGAAGGAGAACAGGCCACGGCGCGGCAGGCCATAGTCGCTGGCCGGCACGGTGCCGTGCCCTTGCAGTCGGAACGGGCGCCCCGGCAGGAAACACGTCCAGGTCTCGAGCAGCTGCCGACGCACCTGCGAGCCGAAGGTCAACGTGCCGACCCAGGTGCGGGCTGTGACGCCGGGCAAGTCGCTCGTGGTCGTGGCGGCCAGGTTGGCGCGCAACGCGATCTCGTCCCCGCGATGTACGCCGAGCAACCGCGGCAGGTCGATGGGTGGGCCATCGTCGTCGGTATGCAGCGCCGTCAGAGGGATGTGAAGTTCCAGTCGCGCCGTGCCATCGGCATCGAAGTGCAGCGTGCCGAGCACGCCCTCGCAGCGCAGTCGGCGATCACCATCGCCGTCGTGCACGAGGATGCCCACCGAGGACGCTTCAGCGTCGAGTTCGAAGGAACTGGGACGTTTCGGGTCGGGCAGTCCGTGCAGGCGCGGCATCGCGACTGGCGAGGCTGCTCCGATCGCCGGTGGCCTCGGTGCGGGCAGGGCGTGCGGCAGGCAGGCCAGCACTGCGATCGCGAGCGGCCCAAGCACCTTGCCGTGGAGGGCGATGTTCACAGAGCCCTCCGGAAGTCGCGCCAGAACGAAGGCCGCCAGAGTTCGCGCGGGTGGATGGTGTCCCCCGTCAGCGTCACGACCAGGTCGCAGAGCGCCGGCCAGCGCTCGAGCGCGCGCAGGCCGCTGCGTACGACGAACGGATGGCGCAAGGCGCGTTGCAGCAGGCTGGCGGCGCGCATACGCGGTCCGAGTTCACGGCGTCGGGCCGCCGCGTAGCCGGCGAGCGCGTCGGCTTCGGCGTCAGGATCCGCGAGTGCCGCGATCACGGCACCCGCCAGCGCCCTCGCGCCGAACAGCGCGTAGTAGATGCCTTCCCCGGTCATCGGATCGACGTAGCCCGCCGCATCTCCGACCAACGCCACGCCGGGTTGCCACACCGTCGTCGTGCGATGACCGAACGGGCCGCAACCTCGCCACGGTCCGCAGCGTCGCGCCGCCGCCAGCCGCGCCGCGATCCGTTCGGAGCCGGCTACGTGTGCCTGCACGAAGGCATCCCAGTCCCCGGTCGTCCGGCCGCGGAATCGTGTACGCGGCAACACCAGGTTGAAGCTGAAGATGCCCTCGCCGACGCCGGTGGTGGCGGCGAACCCGCTCGGCAGCAGGTGCACGTCCGCGTCGTCGTGTGGCTCGGCGGTCGCGTAGTGCGTGGTGAGCGCGAATTGGTCGAGCCACGCGACGCGACGGTGCACACCCATGGACCGCGCGACGCGCGAGTGCAGTCCGTCCGCGCCGACGACGAATCGGGCAGGGAGGCGGGTCGTGGTCGCGCCGTTCTGCACCGCAGCCCCCGCGACGCGTCCGTTGCCGTCCCGCAGGAGTGCGAGGAACTCCGTTCGTGGCGTGAAGCGAGCGCCGGCGGCTTCGGCGGCGCGCAGCAGGCGCTCGTCGAGTACGGACCGGCGGATTCCGAAGCCGGGTGCCGACGCGTCGGGGCGCCCTGGCAGGTGCCGGAATCGGCCGGTCGCAGTGACCCCGAAGCCGCCGAGGCACATGCTGCGCACCGGCGTCGCACCGAGTTGTGCGCAGGGGTCGTCGAAGCCGAGTTCGCGCAGATGCCCGGCACATGCCGGGCTCAGGAATTCGCCACACGGCTTCGACCGCGGGAAGTCGGCGCGGTCGGCGATGCGCACGCGCAGCCCGGCACGGGCGAGGCGCCATGCGAGGGTCGATCCGGCCGGCCCGGCACCGAGGATCAGGACATCGTCGCTCATGCCGGGGCTCCGACCGCATCGCGCATCGCACCCCTGTCGTCCTCGTCGCTCAGCAGCAGCGGCAGCACGATCGCCGTTGCGAACCAGGCGATGCCGATCGTCGCCGCGGCGAGCACGGCGAACTCGACGGTCGTCCCGAGGCCGCTGATCGTGGTTGCCAGGAACCCGAGCATCAGCACCAGGCTGCTGGTGTGGATCGCCGGTCCTCGGCGGGCGAGCGCTTCGGCGACGCCATGTGGATGCCTGGCGGCGCCACGCGACGGCAGGATGGCGTGCAGCAGGTGGATCGTGTTGTCGACGATGATCCCGAGCAGGGTGCTGCCGATCATGGCGGTCGCGACCGACACCGGTCGTCCGATCCAACCCATGCCGCCGTACAACCAGATCGCCGGCAGCAGGTTGGGCAGCAACGCCAGTATCGCCAGGCGCCAGGAACGCAGTGCAAATGCCATCGCGAGCCACAGACTCGGAATGGTGAGGAACACGCTCGTGCCCAACGTCTGGAGCAAGCGGTCGGAGTCCCGGGCGATCTGCACGGCCGCTCCGGCGACGCGGACGTTCTCGAGGCCGAGTGCACGCGCCGTGCGGTCGATGTCGTCGAACAGCGCCGTGCGCTGGGCGCTGCCGCCCGGTGCCAGCAGCAGGGGGATTGCCAGCGCACCGCTCGGGCTGCGCACCATTTCCCCGGCCAGGCCGGCGATGCCGGGCTCGGCTCGTACTGCCGCAACGAACGGCAGCAGGCGCGACGGCTCGGCAGCGCGGCTGCGCTCGGGCACCAGCAAGTGGCAGACCTCGATGCCGCCGAGGCGCGTGGCGAGTGCTTCGTGGTCCCGCTGTGCACGTTCGCCGGCCGGCAACACGCGCAGCGGGTCGTTGTCGCCGCGCAACGCGAAGACGCCGGCGAGCAGCCATGCCGTGGCCGCCGTCGTGCCGACCAGGATCGGCACCCGCCATCGGCGCACGTTCGCGCTGCGTTGCCTTGCGGACGTGCTGCCAGCGACCGCAGGCGGCGCGAACGACCCGAGAACGCCCGGCAGCAGCCAGAACGCGAAGGCGTTGGTGAGGGCGACACCCAGCGCGCCGCGCATGCCGAAGTCGACCACGGCCGGGATGCTGCTGATACCGACGGACCACAGACCGATCATCGTGGTGGCGGTCGCGAGCAATGCGGGGTGCAGAACGTCGCGGGCGGCGCTCGCCGCGGCGGCGGCGTTGGTGAGCCCTGCCGCCTGCCCCAGGCGGAACGACTGGATGAAGTGCGCGGAACCGCCGACGCCGATCGTGAGCAGCACCGGATCGAGCATCGACGCGATCGGGTCGAGCGGATGTCCGAGCCAGCCGAGGGCGCCTTCGAGCGTCACGATCGCGGCGATCGCGGGCAGCAGGGCGGCGACCACGAGCGTGGCGTGGCGGTAGATGCAAGCGAGCGCGAGCGCCAGCACCGCGATGACGATCGGCACCACGCGCGCCCGCTCGGCGGCGATTCGCGCAGCGATGGTCCCTTCCAGGTGCGACAAGCCGGCGGCGTGTACGTCGACAGTCGGCGGTTTCTCGGCGTCGGCGGTGGCGATGGCCCGTTCCCCGGCGGCGTGCGCCTCGTCGCCGGTGAGTTCGAGCGAGAAGACGGCCAGGCCTTCGTCCGCCAGCGGGATCGCGGTTGCTGCCCGCACGTCGGGCTGCGTGGCGAGCTGCACTCGCAGCCGTTCGAGGTGACCGCGGTCGGCGTCGGCCATCGGCAGACCGCCCCGCGTCGTGAATCCGAGCAGCAGGATCGGGTCGTCGCCGACGACTTCGTGCAGCTCACGCAGCGCGTCGGCATCGCGGCTGGTCGGGTCCTTGAGCGCGTGGTTCGTCGGGTCGACCCGTTGTCGGAGCATGCCCACGGTCGCGACGCCGAGCAGCAGCACGAACGAGAGCCATGGGAGGTGGCGGGGCCAGGATCTCGTCACGTCGTTCGCCACGCAGGTGGCAGCCGCATGGCACACGCCGTGCCGCCACCATGCCGAGGGGGGCGGGTCGAAGGACCATGCAGGTCCTACACGCCAGTGCGCAAGGAATGCACGGTCCGCACCCCATGCACCGAGCAGCGCGCCGTGCGACCGTGGGTGCGTGCCGTGGGTACGGGCCTTGCCTCGCGTCCGGCATGGCGAGGCTGCTGCAGTGGTTGGGCGTCCTGTTCGTGTTGTCGCTGGTTGGTGGGGCCACGGCGGGCTTCGTCGTGCTGCGCGATCGCGTGAACGTCGTGATCAGCGAGGATGCGGCACGTGAAGCCGTCGATCCCGTGGCCCTGCTGCGCGACGACGTCGCTGGCTTGGGTCGCACCGTGAGCGAGTTGCAGCAGGCGATCGCCGACAACTTCGGGAAGCTCGGTCGTGGCCTCGAAGCCGGCGCAGCGCAGCGTACCGACGAACTCCGCCAGCGGCTGGTGGCGCTGGGGGCGGCGAACTCCGAACTGACGACGCGGCTGTCGCGGCTCGAAGACCGCCTTGCCGCCAACGCGCCCGCGCTGGCAGGCGGCGGCACCGTGCCGGTGGCGCCCCCCGGCCCCGTGGTTGCATCGCCGGAATCGTCGAAGGGCGGTGCGGCGACGGCGAACGCTCCCGATGTCTCGCCGGCTCCGCCTCCGGCGATCGAACCGGTTGCTCCTGCGCCTACGACGACGTTCCTGTCCTTCACCGTGCCGAAGGCCGTGTTCGCCTTCGACGTCGTCCACGACTTCGATGTCGTGCCAGAACTGTCGCGTGTCGGCTTCGACGCGAAGAGCACGTTGCACGACTTCAGCGGTGTCACGTCGCAGTTGCGAGGTTCGTTCCGGGCCGACCTGGCGGGCAAGGATGGAGCCTGGAGCGGTGGCATCGAGGTGCAGGCGGCAACCCTCGGCACCGGGGTCGACGGCCGCGACACGAACATGCGGGAACACCTGGAGGTGACGGCGCACCCCACGATCTCGTTCGCCGTGGCCCGCTTCGTCGCCGCAGCCGATGGCGTCGACATCGCCGGCCGGACGTCGCGTGGCACGGTGCACGGGCGCATGACGATCCGCGGCGTGAGTCGCGAAGTGGAGATGCCGATCCGGATCGAGGTGGACCCCCAGCAGCGCGTGGTGGTCACCGGTCAGGTGCCATTGCTGCTCAGTGACTACGGCGTGCCGGTGCCGAGCCAACTCGGGCTGGTCAACATGCAGGACGAAGTGAAGGTGTGGATCGCCCTCAGGGCGCGCGCCCGCGCCGGCGCCGTCGCTGGAGCCGCCAAGTGAACGCCTCCAAGTGCGTCGTGCTCGCGACGATGGTGCTGTCGGGTTGCATCGCCTCGAACGTCGTCGACCCCGGCCTGCGGCTCGTCGCCACCGGCACCGAGTCGTTGGCGTTCGTGCCGGCGCCGGAGTTCGCGTGGGCGGGGCTCTACATGTCGGTCGAAGTCCAAGGTGAAGCGGCAGCGTCCCTGCGTCGCATCTGGTACTGGTTCCGGGCCGACGGAACCTACACCGCAGCGGCGCTGATCGAGACCGACGTCGTCGCGTTCCAGACGCGCGACGGAACCTGGCGCCATGCGGGCGGCCAACTGCACCTCGATGACGGGCCGCCGGTGGCGGTCGAGGTCGTCGGCGAGTTCGTACGGTTGACGTCGGGGGCGGGTCGCGTGGTCCTGCGGCACGAGGCGCTGCAGTGAAGGACCTTCCTGCGGTGGACGCGCACTTCGATCGCGGGGGCTGGTGGGACCCTGGTTGCCGTGCCTTCGCGTCGTTGCGCGCGGTCACCACGTTCCGGCTCGGCCTGCTCCGGGACTGGCTGCCGGCGGCGCAGCGGAGACTGGTCGTCGATCTTGGTTGTGGCGGCGGTCTGCTGGCGGTGCCGCTGGCACAGGACGGCGCCCGGGTCGTGGCGGTCGACATCGCCGGGAAAGCACTCCGCGAACTGCAGGCCCGGCAGCAGCCTGGGGTGGCGCCGGTGCGGGGGGCCATCGACGAGGCGCCCGTGGCGGACGGCTGCGCCGACTTGGTACTGCTGGCGGATGTCCTCGAACACGTGGCGCCGAGCCGGATCGCGCCCACCCTCGCCGAGGCGGCCCGGGTGCTTGCTGTCGGCGGGCACCTGTTCGTCAACACCATTGCGCGAACGCAGCGTGCCCGCTGGCTCGCGATCTGGCTCGCCGAGGGGCTCGGTTTCGTGCCGCGAGGCACGCACCGCTACGACCACTTCGTCGCTCCCGACGAACTCGAAACCCACGCGACTCGTGCGGGACTCGTGCGGGTCCAACGCTGCGGGGAACGCCCGCGCCTGCTCCGCTCCCTGCGCCACGGGGTCATCCAACTCGAGCGCAGCGAGGACTTGCGCGTCGGCTATGCGGCCCTCTACCGGCGGAGTGCAGCGTGACACTCGCCCCACGAGTTGCAGCGGCAGCGATGGCGGTCACCAGCTTGGCCGCGTTCGGCGGTGCCGTCGCCGCGATGGCGGTGTCCCTCGCGACCGGTCTGCAGGTGGGGCTCGGCAGCGTGGACGGCGGGCTGGCAATCGTCGCGAATCTGCTGCTCGTCGCGCAGTTCCCCTTGTTGCACAGCTGGCTGCTGGGTGCGCGCGGCCGGCACGTCGTCGCGCGGTTGTCGCCGTTCGGCCACGGCCGGACGTTGGCCTCGTCGACGTACGCGTTGATCACGTCGCTGCAGTTGCTGCTGGTGTTCGGCCTGTGGACGCCCTCGGGCATCGTGTGGCACACGCCAACGGGGTGGCTCGGCGCCGCGCAGTGGATCGCCTTCGTGTTGGCCTGGGCGTTCCTCGGCAAGGCGATGCATGACGCTGGCCTCGGCCTGCAGACCGGCGCCGCCGGCTGGCTGGCGCTGTGGCGCAGGCACCCGGTCGACTACGGCGGCATGCCGACCGACGGCCTGTTCCGCGCCTGCCGGCAGCCGATCTACCTGGGTTTCGGCCTGGTGCTGCTGACGGCACCGACCTGGTCGCTCGACTGGCTGCTGTTGGCCGGGGGGTGGCTGCTGTACTGCGTCTTGGGTCCGCTGCACAAGGAAGCGCGGTGGTTGCGTCACCACGGTTCGAAGTTCGCGGCCTACAAAGCGACCGTTCCGTATCTGCTGCCCAGGCTCTGGCCATGAAGATCGCTGCCGTGCGTACTGCATTCCCTGCGCACTGGTATCCGCAGTCTGTGCTGACCGAGGAGATCGTGCGGATCGTCGGCGCCGACGACAGGCTGGCCGCCCGCATCCGCTCGTTGCATGCGAACTCGGGGATCGAGGGGCGCTACCTGACGTTGCCGCTCGAACGTTACGCACGGCTCGGCGACTTCACCGCGGCGAACGCGGCGTGGCTGGGCGGTGCGATCGAACTCGGCGAGGCCGCGTGCACGCGATCCCTGGCCGCGGCGAAGGTCGCGCCCGCCGAGGTCGACGCGATCTTCTTCTCGACGGTGACCGGCCTCGCCAGCCCGTCGATCGATGCCCACCTCGTCACGCGGCTCGGGCTGCGTCCCGACGTCAAGCGCGTGCCGATGTTCGGGCTGGGTTGCGTTGCCGGCGCCGCGGCGGTTTCGCGCGCCACCGACTACGTGCGCGGGCACCCCGGTGGCGTGGCCTTGGTGCTGACGGTCGAACAGTGCTCACTGACGCTGCAGCCGCAGGATCGTTCGATCGCGAACCTGATCAGCATGGGTCTGTTCGGCGACGGAGCGGCGGCTGCCGTCGTCGTCGGGGCCGAGCGAACGGCCGCCGGCCCGGCGATCCGCGCGACTAAGTCCGTGTTCTACGCCGAGACCGAGCACATCATGGGCTGGGACATCGGTGCGCACGGCTTCCGCATCGTGTTGTCGGCGGAGGTGCCGGACGTCGCGCGCGAGCGCGTGCCCGCCGACGTCGATGCGTTCTTGTCGGCACACGGCCTGCGACGAGCGGACATCGGGCGTTGGATCGCGCATCCCGGGGGCCCCAAGGTGCTGCAGGCCTTGCAGGCCGGGCTCGGGGTCGGCGAGGAGGACCTCCGGTGCAGTTGGGAGTGCCTCGCGCGTGCCGGCAACCTGTCGAGCGCTTCGGTGCTGATGATCCTCGAACGTTCGCTCGCGACCCGCCCGGCGGCCCGCGGCGAGCGCGGCGTGATGCTCGCGATGGGCCCCGGGTTCTGCAGCGAGTTGCTGTTGCTCGAGTGGTGAGTCAGCTGCCGCGCGGCGGCTGGTTGCCGGCCGCGAGCTTGTTGTAGAGCGTCTTCAAGGCGATCCCGAGCACCGCTGCTGCCCTGGTCTTGTTGCCCTGGCATTGGCGCATCGCCTGCTCGATCGCGACCGCCTCGAGGTGCGAAAGGTCGAGCGTCGGCAGATCGCGTGCGTCCGAGGACTTCGCGGTGCCGGCGGGGATCGCGATCGTCTCGACATCGGTGGTGTCGATCCGTGGGCCATCGGCGAGCACACCCAGTCGCACCACCGCGTTCTCCAATTCGCGCACGTTGCCGGGCCAGTCGTGGGCGACGAGGTGGGCCATCGCCGCCGGGTCGAACGACAGCGAGCGTCCCGCCCGCACGGCTTCGCGCTGCAGGAACGCCGTGGCCAGTGCCGGGATGTCCTCGCGCCGTGCGCGCAGCGGCGGCACGTGCAGTTGCAGAACGGCGAGCCGGTAGTAGAGGTCCTCGCGGAACAGGCCCTCGCGACAGCGCGCCGGCAGGTCCCGGTGGGTGGCGGCGATCAGTCGCACGTCGACTTGCCGCGTGGCGTCGCTGCCGACCGGCCGGATCTCGCCGAACTGCACCGCGCGGAGCAGGGCAGGCTGGACCTCGATCGGCAGTTCGCCGACTTCGTCGAGGAACAGCGTGCCTCGGTGCGCCGCCTCGAACAGGCCGAGCCGCTTCTGGTCGGCGCCGGTGAACGCACCTTTGACGTGGCCGAACAACTCGCTCTCGACGAGGTTGCGGGCGATCGCACCGCAGTGCACGACGACGAACGGTTGGCCTGCCCGTTCGGAAGCTGCGTGCAGGCGGCGAGCGACGAGTTCCTTGCCCGTGCCGCTCTCGCCCGTCACGAGCACGCTCTCCGGCGAGGCCGCGAGGCGTGGGATCCGGCGGTCGAGTGCTCTGGCTGCTTCGCTGACCGCGGGCACGACGAGTGCCTCGACACCGCCGTGGGCGGCGGCGAGGCGCAGCCGCTGGTTCTCGCGCCGTATCGCCCCGTGCTGCAGCGCGCGCCGCAACGTCGCTTCGAGCGTGTCGAGATCGACCGGCTTCTGCAGGAAATCGAACGCCCCGGCGCGCATCGCTTCGACGGCGAGATTCACCGTGCCGTGCCCGGTGCAGACGACGACGGGAACGTCCGGATCCTGCACGATGAGCTGCGCCAGCACGTCCATGCCGGGAGTGCCGGGAAGATTGAGGTCGAGCACGATGGCGTCGGGGGCACTCTCGGCCGCGAGCGCGGCAGCCCCGCTGCCGGTCGCATGGGCGACGACCTCGAGCCCGAAGCGCGCCAGTTCCCGCGTCAGCACGAGACGCAGGCTGACGTCATCCTCGACCAACAGCACCCGCTCGTTTCGTCGTGGCAGCTGGCTCACAGCGCCTTGACGCGCAGGTTGCGGAACGCGACCTCGTCACCGTGGTCCTGCAGGCAGAGCCGGCCGCGCGCGACCTTGCCGAACGGCCAGTCGCGGAACTTGCTCTTGCCGATCATCGCGTCCCACTCCGGCCCCACACCCGGTGCGTCGACGACCGCGGCGCCGTTCAGCCAGAAGCGGATGCGCCCTTCGTGGACGAGGATGCGGGCGTCGTTCCATTGGCCGGCCGGGCGCACGGGCGCACCCTTGGGCGCCACGAGGTCGTAGAGTGCACCGACACTGTGCTTGCTGCCCGGCTTGCTGCCGAGGTCGTCCAGGACCTGGAACTCGGGGCCGCTCATGTAGCTCTGCTCGTGGTCCTCGACGACGTGCCACATCACGCCGCTGTTGGCCTTCGCCGCGACGCGGAAGCTGAAGCGGAAGTCGAAGTCGCCGTACTCCTCGACGCTGACCAGGTCGCCGCCGCCGCCGCCGGCCTCGTGCACGATGGCGGCGTCGCGTACGACCCAGCCCTGCGCCGGCAGTTCCTTGCCGCGGTAGCCGCGCCAGTGCGCGATCTTGGTGCCGTCGAACAACGACACGAATCCCTCGGCGCGCTCGGCTTCGCCGACGAAGTTCAGTGGTTCGGGCGCCAGCGTCACCGCGCCGGTCGCGGCCCACTCGGTGCCGCGCGCGAGCAGCCGGCGGAACTGCGCACTGGCCCAGGTCGCCCGGCTCTGCGGCACGCCCTTCCAAGTGTGGCCGAGCGGCGTGTGGAACACGCGCCCCTTGCCGTACGGGGCGACCGTCGCCATCGGCTCACGTTGCCCGGTGCCGCCGGTCTTGGGGTCGCTGAAGGCGTCGAGCAGCACCGTGAACTCGGCTCCCGCACCGCGGACCAGCTTGTGGTACAGCTCGTCGGGGTGCATGCGCAGCGGCGCCATGCCGAGCGTGATCGGGTGGTCCTTCACGACGAGCTCGATGTCGAACGGGTGGTAGCTGCCATGCCCCGTGCCCTCGCGCCACAACAGCCCGACCATGCGTTCGTACTCGGCCCAGCCGGGGAACGCGTTGTTCGCGGCGTGCACGACGACGACGCCGCAGCCCGCGTCGACGGCGGCGAGGAAGGCGCTCTCGGCGGCTTCGCCCCAGCGCGGGCCGTTGTAGTTCAGCACCAGCACGTGCAGTTCGCCGCGTGAGAAGGCGAGCGGGGCGGCGACCAGGTCCTTCGTCGGGGTGTCGGTGATCGCGACCTGGAAACGACCGGTCTCGGTCAGCACGCGCGCGATCTCGGGCGAGGTCCACTCCCAATCGTGGTTGTTGGCGCCACTGACGATCGTGGCGCGGATCGGGGGTTCCTGCGGAACGGCGAGAGCGGCGGCGAGGACGGCGGCGAGCATCCGGGCAAGGTAGTCGGCCGCCGCACCACGCGCACTGCGGTTGCGGACGATCGCCACAACCGGTACGACCCCGCCATGCGGCGGTGGGCGACAGCGGTCTGTCTCTTCTCGGCAGGTGCGTTTGCGGCGAGCGCTTCGGCGCAGGATCTGCAGCGGTTGGTGGCGGCGGCCGAGGCGCTGGGCGCGCGTACGGGCGTCGCCGTCGCCGACGGTGCGGGCAACGTGCTCTTCCGGCACCGCGCGACGGAGGCGTTCGCACCGGCCAGCAACATGAAGGTGCTGACGGCGACGGCGGTGCTGCAAGGCCTCGGCGTCGACCACGAGTTCGCGACGGTGTTCCGGCTGCGCGGCGGCAACCTGGTCGTGACGGCCAGCGGCGATCCGAACTGGATTCGCGGCTCGGTGCACGACAGCGCGGCGGTGTTCGCGCGGGTGGCCGCCGAACTGCGCGCGCTCGGGGTGCGCAGCGTCGGCGCGATCGATCTCGACGCCGGCACGTTCGTGGGGCCGGGGCGTCCGTCGACGTGGCCCGCCGACCAGCTCGAGACCTACTACTGCGCGCCGACCGGGCCGTTCGTGCTCGAACAGGGCACGTTCGCGGTGCGCATCACCGCGCAGGAAGGTGGCCAGGCCAGCGCCCTGATCGAGGCGCCGGTCGTCGATATGCCGCTGCGCGGCGCGATCGCGATGGTGGCGAGCGCCAAGGGCGCGACCTACGGCGCGAGCGACCGCGGCGACAGCGTGCTGGTCCGCGGCAAGTTCCCGCGGCGCGCCAAGCCGGTCACGATCCGTGGCGCGGTCGCCGATCCGGCCGTGTGGTTTCGCGCCGCGCTGCAGAAGGGGCTCGCCGACGGCGGCATCACCGTCGGCGTGGCGGCGAACGTCGCCGACCGCGAGGTCCTGGTGCACCGCAGCGACCTGCGGCAGGCCGTCCTGCGCATGCTCGAGGACTCGTCGAACTTCGATGCCGAGCAGTGCCTGCGCGTGTTGTCGAACCAGCGGCGCAACGACGGCAGTCTTGCCGGCGGTGTCTTGGCGATGCACGACCAGATCGTCGCCCTGCTCGGTCGTGTTCCCGATGGCGTCGTGATCGCCGACGGCTCCGGGCTGTCGAAGCAGAGCCGAGTCACGCCGGGCCTGCTGCTCACGGCGATGGCGCGCGCCGACGCGACGCCGGTGGGTCCGGTGCTGCGCGGCTGCCTGCCGATCGCCGGCCGCAGCGGCACGCTCGAAGGGCGCTTCCGCGGCAGCGATCTGGTCGGCCGGGTGCGCGCCAAGACCGGCTGGATCCGCGGCGCGTCGTCGCTGTCGGGCGTGCTCGAGCGGCGCGACGGCTCGGTGCGGTGGTTCTCGATCCTGATGAACTACGACCCAAAGCAGGACGGACTGAACAAGGACTTGAAGCGCCTGCAGGAGGAGATCGTGCAGGCGCTCGATCGCACCGAGGGGTGATGCCGCCTTCGTCCGACCTGCAGCGGTTCACCGCCGAGGCGCAGCGCCTCGCTGAACTCGCGGGCCGCGAACTGACGCGCATGCGCACGACCGACGTGCAGGTGCACCACAAGGCCACGCGCCGTGAACTGGTCACCGCCGCCGACCGCGCTGCCGAGACGATCGTCGTCGGCGGCCTGCTCGCTGCCTTCCCGGACCACGCCGTGCTCGCCGAAGAAGGCGTGCTGACGGCGCAGGGGCGCGCCAGCAAGTCGGCCGACTGGACGTGGATCGTCGACCCGCTCGACGGCACCACCAACTACGTGCACGGGCTGCCGCACTTCGCGGTCGCCGTGGCGCTCGCGTTCCGCAACGAGCCGGTGGTCGGCGTCGTGCACGCGCCGGCGCTGGGCGAGACGTTCGTCGGTGCGCGCGGCCTCGGTGCCTCGCGCGTGTTCGCCGACGGTCGCCGGCAGCCGCTGCGCGTCTCGTCGACCGGGGACTTCGCGGACGCGCTGCTGGCGACGGGGTTCAGCTACGTGCGCAACGAGCCGGGCCGCGACGACAACGCCGGCAACGTCGCCGCGATCCTGCCGCACTGCCGCGACCTGCGCCGGCTCGGTTCGGCGGAGCTCGATCTCTGCTACGTCGCGGCCGGCAGCTACGACGGCTACTGGGAGCTGTACCTCGCACCCTACGACGTCGCCGCGGGGGCGGTGTTGGTGGCGGAAGCGGGCGGACGCGTCACCGACTTCGCCGGCGGTTCGAACTGGTTGTTCGGCGAGCAGGTGGTCGCGAGCAACGGGAGGCTGCACGACGAACTGCTCGCCCGGCTGCGGCCGGTCGCCGGCTGACGCGCGGGGCGTCAGATCGGCTGACGCTGGCTCGCGAAGCCGCCGCCTTCGGTCGCGACCATGCGCACCAGGTGGCCGCCGCGGCACAGGGGCGAGCGCTTGAGCAGCGGCTGCAGCACGAACAACAGCTTGTCGACGTCGGGGCCGCAGAAGAACAGCGTGCACTCGCCGCCGCCGAGTTCGTCGCCGTCGTACTCGCCGACACCGGCGGCCGTGATCGCCGCTTCGAGTTCGTCGGCGAACGCTTCGAGGGCCTCGCGCTCCTGGTGCGTCCCCATCTGACGGTTGCTGAGCTTCAGCACGACCAGGAGGTCCTGTTCGGCCGCCGGGTCGTCGTCGTGCAGGTCGTCGTCGTCCATCGTGCGCCCGGCACCGTAGCCGGCCAGCGCCGCGCGGTCGCCGGCCACGATGGGCTCGCCCCGACTGGTCGGGCGGCCCACGCCTGCTATGCTGCGGGGTTCGTCGCTTGGCTACGAAGTCGAAACAGCCTCGGCCAAAGGCCGCAACCGTCGAATCCGCTGCGGGCTACGTGGTGGTCAAGGGGGCGCGGGAGCACAACCTGAAGGGCGTCGACCTGACGTTCCCGCGCGACGCGCTGACCACCTTCACGGGCGTTTCGGGGTCGGGCAAGTCGAGCCTCGCCTGGCACACGATCTACCAGGAGGGGCAGCGCCGCTTCCTCGAGAGCCTCAGCTCCTACGCGCGCCAGTTCCTCGGCCGCATGGAGAAGCCGAAGGTCGACCTGGTCGAGGGCCTGTCGCCGACGGTCTCGATCGACCAGAAGTCGACGAGCCACAGTGCGCGCTCGACGGTCGGCACCTTGACCGAGGTCAGCGACTTCCTGCGCCTGCTGTGGTCGCGTCTCGGGGAGCCGAGCTGTCCCGAGTGTGGTGCGGCGATCGAGGCGTGGTCGCCCGACCGCATCGTCGAGGCGATGGTCGGCGAGTACGCGGGCAAGTCGGTGATGGTGACCGCGCCGGTCGTCCGCGAACGCAAGGGCGAGTACCGCAAGGAACTCGCCGAGTGGGCCCGGCAGGGCTTCGTGCGCGCGCGCATCGATGGCGTGGTGCGGCGGCTCGACGAGGAGATCACGTTGGCGCGCTACGCGTACCACACGATCGAACTCGTCATCGACCGGCTGACGATCGGCGCCGACGTGCGCTCGCGGCTGGCCGAAGCGGTCGAGCAGGCGGTGTCGCTCGGCTCCGGCTCGTGCGCGCTGGTGTGGGGCGAGGACGGCTATCGCCTGTTCTCGACGCAGCGCAGCTGCCCGAACGGCCACGGTTCGCTGCCCGAACTCGAACCGCGCCTGTTCTCGTTCAACAGCCCGATCGGCGCGTGCGCGAAGTGCGACGGACTCGGCGAGACGTTCGGCTTCGACGCCGAGCGGCTGGTCGCCGACCCGGCGAAGTCGCTGCGCGATGGCGCGCTGCACGTGTTCACCGACGAGGGGCGGCTGGTCTACGGCCGGCTGACGCTCGAGCATCTCGCCGAAGTGGGGCGCGCGTTCGGTTTCGACCTCGACACGCCGTGGCGGCAGTTGCCGGCGAAGGCGAAGAAGGTCGTGCTGCACGGCTCGGGCAGCCAGAAGTTCGACTTCCGGTGGCAACGCAAGAGCGCGATGTTCACGACGTCGGGCAGCGACCGCATCGCCTTCCCGGGCGTGCTCGGCCACCTCGAAGCGGTCTACCGGCCGTCGCGCGCGCGGCACCTCGATCGTTTCCGCGCCTCGGTGCGCTGCCCGGACTGCAACGGCAGCCGGTTGTCGGCGGCGGCGCGCGCGGTGGCGTTCCAGGGGCGCTCGTTGCCGGCCGTGCTGGCGATGTCCGTCGACGAGGCGCTGCAGTGGGTGCGCGCGATCCGGCTCGCCGGCAACGCCGAACGCATCGGCCGTGACATCCGGCAGGAGATCGAACGGCGGCTCGTGTTCCTCGCCGACGTCGGCCTGGGCTACCTGACGCTCGAACGGCGGGCGCCGACCCTGTCGGGCGGAGAGTCGCAGCGCATCCGGCTCGCGGCCCAGGTCGGCGCGGGGTTGCGCGGCATCCTCTACGTGCTCGACGAGCCGAGCATCGGCCTGCATTCGCGCGACCAGGAGCGGCTGCTGCGCACGCTGCAGGCGCTGCGCGACCGTGGCAACACCGTGGTCGTCGTCGAACACGACGAGGCGACGATGCGCGCCAGCGACTTCCTGGTCGACATCGGGCCGGAAGCCGGCGTGCACGGCGGCGAAGTGACGGCGGCCGGCACGCCCGAGCAGGTCGAGGCGACGCCCGGGTCGTTGACCGGGCGCTACCTGCGCGGCGAGTTGGTCGTGCCGATGCCCAACGCGCGACGCACCGAGGACCGCGGTGTGCTCGCGATCCGCGGCGCGCGCTGGCACAACCTGCAGGGCGTCGACGTCGACGTGCCGCTCGGGCGGCTCGTGGCGATCACCGGCGTGTCGGGATCGGGCAAGTCGACGCTGGTGCACCACGTGCTGGTGCCGGCCCTGCGGCGCGACCTCGGCGTCAGCGACGCCGGACACCCTCACTGCGACGCGGTGCACGGCACCAAGGCGCTCGACAAGGTCGTCGAGATCGACCAGGCGCCGATCGGGCGCACACCGCGCAGCAACCCGGCGACCTACACCGACGTCTGGACGCACGTCCGCGACCTGTTCGCGATGCTGCCCGAGAGCAAGCTGCGGCAGTACGAGAAGGGCCGCTTCTCGTTCAACGTGCCGGGCGGCCGCTGCGAGGCGTGCGAGGGGGCCGGCGTCACCACGCTGGAGATGAACTTCCTGGCGCCGGTCGAAGTCGTCTGCGACGAGTGTGGGGGGGCTCGCTTCCACGCCGAGACGTTGGCGATCCGCTGGAACGGCAAGAGCGTGCACGACGTGCTCGAGATGACCGTCGACGAAGCCGCGACGTTCTTCGCCGCGATCCCCAAGATCGCGCGCGGGTTGGTGGCGCTGCAGGACGTCGGGCTCGGCTACCTGCGACTGGGCCAGCCGTCGACGACGTTGTCCGGCGGCGAAGCGCAGCGCGTGAAGCTGGCGACCGAACTGCAGCGGCCGGCGACGGGCAAGACGTTCTACGTGCTCGACGAGCCGACCACGGGGCTGCACTTCCACGACGTCAGCCGGCTGCTGACCGCGCTGCAGCGGTTGTGCGACGCCGGCAACACCGTGCTGGTGATCGAGCACAACCTCGACGTCGTGCGTGCGGCGGACTGGCTGATCGAGATGGGCCCCGAGGGCGGAGCGGGCGGCGGCGTCGTCGTGATGACGGGAACCCCGGAACAACTCGCCGACGACGGCAAGTCGGCGACCGGAGCCGCGCTGCGCGCCTTGGGTCTCGGGCGTAGCACCCGTCGCGCGGGCAAGGCGGCGAAGGCGCCGCGCCCGGTGGCGCCGACGGTGGTGGCGCGGCCGACGCACATCACCGTGCGCGGGGCGCGCACGCACAACCTGCAAGCAGTGGACGCCGACGTGCCGCTCGGTCGCTTCACGGTGCTCACTGGCCCGTCGGGCTCCGGCAAGTCGAGCCTCGCCTTCGACACGATCTTCCAGGAAGGCCAGCGCCGCTTCCTCGAGAGCATGTCGACCTACGCGAGGCGCTTCCTCGGCCGCATGGACAAGGCGCCGGTCGATCGGCTCGATGGGCTGGGGCCAGCGATCGCGATCGACCAGAAGCGCACCGCGCGCAGTCCCCGGTCGACGGTCGCGACCACGACGGAGATCCACGACTACCTGCGGCTGCTGTTCGCGCGCGTCGGGCGCGCGCACTGCCCGACGCACGGCCAGGAACTGGTCGCCTGGTCGCCGAGCAAGGCGGCGCAGAAGGCCGTACAGGACTGGCCGGGGCAACGCGTGTCGGTGTTGGCGCCGATCACGGTGCCGGCCGATGCCGCATTGCCGTGGCTCGAAGCCCTGCGCGGGGAATGGCAGCGGGCGGGCTGGCTGCGCGTGCTGGCCGATGGCGAAGAGCGCCGGCTCGACGCACCGTTGACGGCGGTGCCCAAGGAGCTGTTCCTGGTGCTCGACCGCACCACGGCGACCGACCGCGCGCGCCTCGCCGACGCGATCGAGCAGGCGCAGCAGGCCGCCGCAGCGCACGGCGGGGCGCCCGCCGCGGTGCTGCAACTCGTCGACGGGCCATCGCGCGGCGATCGACACTGGTTCCGCGCCGACGGCGGCTGCCACCTCTGCGACTACCAGGCTCCGGCCGAGCCGCATCCACGCTGGTTCTCGTTCAACCACCACAGCGGTGCGTGCGCGCGGTGCCTGGGGCTCGGCGTCGTCGTGGTCTGCGCCGAAGACCTGCTCGTCAACCACCCCGAGCGCCCGGCGTTCGGCGGCGCAATCCGGCACGCGGGTGCGGCGTTCACGTTCCTGACCGGCAGCGAGGGCTACTACGCCGAGGTCGCGCGCGTGCTCGCGGATCGGCACGGCTTCGACCTCGACCTGCCGTGGAAGAAGCTGCCGGCGAAGGCGCGCACCCTGCTGCTGCGCGGTGCCGGCGACGAGCGCTTCGAAGTGGTGTTCAAGAAGGTGGAGGCCGGCAAGCGGCGCGAATGGCGCATGCAGGTGCCGTGGAAGGGGCTGGCGCGGCAGGTCGAGGAGTGGTTCCTCGGCAAGGACGAACAGACGGGCGGCGACGAACGGTTCGGCGCGGTGATGCGCAGCGAGCGCTGCCCCGATTGCCTCGGCGAACGCCTGCAGCCCGGGCCGCGCGCGGTGCGCGTCGGCGGCGTGCGGCTGCCCGAACTGCTCGCCTGCACCGTCGACGCTGCGAGCGAACGCCTGGCGACGCTGCGGCTCGATGCCACCGAGCAGCGCATCGCCGCCGACGTGCGCAAGGAACTCGGGCATCGGCTGCAGTTCCTGCGCGAGACGGGGCTCGGCTACCTGACGCTCGATCGTTCGGCGGCGACGCTGTCGGGCGGCGAGGCGCAGCGCATCCGGCTGGCCACGCAGCTCGGCAACAAGCTGGTCGGCGTGCTCTACGTGCTCGACGAACCGACCGTCGGGCTCCATCCCCGCGACACCGAACGGTTGCTGCGCACGCTGCTCGAACTGCGCGACCTCGGCAACACCGTGATCGCGGTCGAGCACGACGAGACGATGGTGCGCGCCGCCGACCACGTGCTCGACATGGGGCCCGGTGCGGGTCGACGCGGCGGCCGCGTCGTCGCCTCCGGGCCGCCGGCGGTCGTCGCGGCGAGCGACGGCTTGACGGGGCGCTGGCTGCGCGGCGAACTGGCGCCGTCGGCGCCCGCGGAGCGTCGCGAGCCGTGCGGCGTCGTCGCGCTGCGCGCGGTGCGGGTCCACAACCTGCAGAATCTCGACGTCGACGTGCCGCTCGGGGTGTTCACCGCGGTGACCGGCGTGTCCGGGTCGGGGAAGTCGACGCTGGTGATGGACGCGCTGGTGCCAGCACTGCAGTCGGCAACGCCGCCAATCACGTGGCACGGCCCCGCGCAGCGCCATGCGCTCGTCGTCGTCGACCAGGGGCCGATCGGCAGCTCGCCGGCGAGCAACCCGGCGACCTACACCGGGGCCTTCACCAAGATCCGCGAGCTGTTCGCGAGCACGCCGCTGGCGAAGCAGAAGGGCTTCACGCCGGGTCGGTTCTCGTTCCACGTCGCCGACGGCCGTTGCGCGCATTGCGAGGGCAAGGGCCAGCTCCAGGTCGAGATGCACTTCCTGGCCGACGTCTGGGTGACGTGCGAAGTGTGCCGCGGTGCTCGCTACAACAGCGAGACCCTGACGGTCGACTACCGCGGCAAGAACATCGCGCAGGTGCTGGCGATGGAGGTCGACGAGGCGCTGGCGTTCTTCGGCAACCACCCGCAGATCGTCCGGCCGCTGCAGCTGCTCGCGGACGTCGGGCTCGGCTACCTGACGCTCGGCCAGTCGGCGAACACGTTCTCCGGCGGCGAGGCGCAGCGCATCAAGCTCTGCGCGGAACTGGCCCGGCGGCCGCGCGAGCACACGATCTACGTGCTCGACGAGCCGACGACGGGGCTGCACGTCGACGACGTGCAGAAGCTGCTGTCGGTGCTGGCGCGCCTGCTCGGTCGCGGCGACTCGGTGGTGGTGATCGAGCACCATCTGGACGTGATCGCGTCCGCGGACCACGTGATCGAACTGGGCCCCGAAGCGGGCGAGCAAGGTGGGCGGCTGGTGGCGCAGGGGCCGCCGGAAGCGATCGCGGCGGTGGCGGCGAGCCACACCGGACGCTTCCTGGCGCGGCATCGCACCCTCGCCAAGGTTGCGGCGCCCACGCCGCGTCGCCGGGCTGCCGCCGCACGCACGCGGGGGGAGGTCGCACCGTGAACGAGCCGCCGCTGATCGTGCAGACCGACCGCACGGTGCTGCTGGAGACCCGGCATCCGGAGTACGAAGCCGCGCGTGACCGCCTGGCGCGGTTCGCCGAACTAGAGAAGTCGCCCGAGTACGTGCACTTCTACCGGCTGACGCCGGTCAGCATCTGGAACGCGGCGGCGCTCGGCGAAGACATCGAGGGGATCGTGCAGTGGCTCGTGCAGCAGTCGCGCTTCCCGATCGTGCCGACGGTCCTCGCGCAGATTCGCGAGTGGTTCCGCCGGTACGGACTGCTGCGCATGTTGCCGGGCGGCGGCGGCCGGCTGCGGCTGTGCAGCGACGACGCCACGGTGCTGGCGACGCTGGTCGAGCATCCCACGGTGGCGGCGTTGGTGACGATCGCCGACGACGGCGAAGCGTCGCTCGACGCCGGAGCCCGCGGCGAGCTCAAGCAGGCGCTGGTGAAGCTCGGCTATCCGGTCGACGACCGCGCCGGCTACCGCAGCGGTTCGGTGCTGCCGTTCGCGTGGCGACAAGCTGCGCCCGGAACGCCCGGGTTCCGGTTGCGCGACTACCAGATTGCCGCTGCCGCCGCGTTCCACGCGGGCGGCAGCGATCGCGGCGGCTGCGGCGTCGTGGTGCTGCCGTGCGGCGCAGGCAAGACCGTCGTCGGCATCGCGGCCATGCACCAGCTGCAGACCAACACGCTGGTGCTGACGACCAACACGGTCGCGGTGCGGCAGTGGTGCCGGGAAGTGCTCGACAAGACCGACTTGTCGGCCGAACAGGTCGGCGAGTACACCGGCGAACAGAAGCAGATCCGGCCGGTCACCGTCGCCACCTACCAGATCCTCACGCATCGCAAGGGCAAGCTCGAGGCGTTCACGCACCTCGACCTGTTCGACCGCGGCGAGTTCGGCCTGATCGTCTACGACGAAGTGCACCTGCTGCCGGCCCCGGTGTTCCGCGCCACGGCCGGCATCCAGGCGCGCCGACGCCTGGGGCTCACCGCGACGCTCGTGCGCGAGGACGGCCGCGCCGACGAGGTGTTTTCGCTGATCGGTCCCAAGCGCTACGAGCTGCCGTGGAAGCAGCTCGAACGGCAGGGCTTCCTGGCGCCGGCGCGGTGCGTGGAAGTGCGCGTTCCGCTCGATCCGGTTCGCGCCGAGCGCTACGCGGCGGCCGGGGCCCGCGCGCAGATCCGCATCGCGGCCGACAACGAGCGCAAGGACGACGTCGTCGGCGCGCTGTTGCGCGCGCACGCCGGCGACCGGGTGCTGGTGATCGGCCAGTACCTCGAGCAGTTGCAGCACCTGGCGACGGTGTTCCGGCTGCCGCTGATCACCGGGCAGACGCCCAACGCCGAACGTGATCGCCTGTACGCGGCGTTCCGGGCCGGCGAACTGCCGCGGCTGTGCGTCAGCAAGGTCGGCAACTTCGCGATCGACCTGCCCGACGCCAACGTCGCGATCCAGGTCTCGGGCACGTTCGGCAGCCGACAGGAAGAAGCGCAACGCCTCGGGCGTGTCCTGCGGCCCAAGCAGGACGGCGGCCCGGCGAGCTTCTACTCACTGGTCTCGGCCGACACGCGGGAACAGGAGTTCGGCAAGAAGCGGCAGCTGTTCCTGACCGAGCAGGGCTACGCGTATGCGATCGTCGGCGCCGCAGACCTTGTTGCCGCGGGTGCCGCGGCGAAGGAGCGGGCATGACCCGGCTGAGTTTGCGCACGCTGCTGCAGGGCGCGGGCGAGGCCGGCGTGCGCGAGTGCGTGTTCCGCTGGTGCGGCACGCCCGCCGACGGCGCCGTCGCGACGCTGGCCGCGGCGGCGGGCGCGATGGAGGACGAGCACCGCGTGCACGCTCGGATCGGAGCACTGCCGCGCAAGCTGCAGGATCTGCTCGAGGCGTTCTTCGCCGACGGTGGGGCGGTGCGCTCGGTGCAGGCGTTGTTCGGTGAGTGCGGCAAGCACTTCAAGAGCCGCTTCGAACTGGAGGCGGCGCTGGCCGCCCTGCACCGCGAGGCGTTCGTGTGGCACGTGCGCGACAAGCGCTGGGCGACCTTCGACAGTCCGTGCTGGGTGGCGCCGAGCGAACTGGTCGAGTGCGTGCGCAACTGCCGCGCGCGGCGGCAGCGCCAACTGCAGGACACCTTGACACTGCAGGGCTTCCTCGATGCCCGCTTCTTCCGCGAGCGCGAGCAGGCCGAAGCCAAGGGCGCGGTCCGGTCGAAGGCCGCCGACGCCAAGGCGGGGGATCACGCCCGCAAGATCTACAAGCTCTACACGCTCGACAGCTCGCTGCAGCAGCGGCTGCAGAAGCTGCCGCCCGCCGTCGGAGCACTGGTCGACAGCGTGCTGCAGAAGCACGGTGGCCTCGCGGCGTGGGACGAGCTCGTTCGCGAACACGGTGCGTCGGAGCTGCCGGACCTCGAGTTCGTCGGCAAGTGCCTGACCGAGGCGATGCTCGGCACCACCGGCGCGCTCGACCTCGCGCGGATCGGGATCCAGCCGATGCCGCAGGCGGTCGTGCTGTTCCACGAAGTCGCCCTGTACGCGCTCAAGCGGCGCGGCGAAGAGCACCGCCCGCAGGTCAGCGAGGAACTGGTCAGCGGCGGCGACCTGGCGACGAACGTCGGCCGGTTCCTGCGCGAGTTGCAGCAGAGCAAGGTGCTGTTCACGTCGGACGGCGAGTTGTTCAAGGCTTCGGCGAAACGCATCGCCGGTACGTTGCTGCCGGTGCCCGGCGGCTTCCTCTCCGCCGACGCGATGCTCGAGACGATCTACCGCTTCTGCCTGCAGCGGCGGTTGATCGACCGCCGCGGCGAACGGTCGCTGCGGCCGACGCCGGCCGGCACCGACTTCGATCGCGCCGGACTCGGCCCGCAGGTGAAGATGCTGCTGTCGCACTTCGTCGAGGACCGCACGCTGCCGGGCGAGGGGTACCACCACGTGCGCATGCGGCGCGTGCTGTTGCGGCTGCTGCGCCGCGCCGAGCCGCTGCTGTGGCAGGACGTCGCGATCCTGCCGTTCCTCGCGCGCAACGCCTACCTGGCGCAACTCGAGACCCGGCCGACCGAGGAGTTCTTCGCGGCGCGGTTCCAGGGCGGCAGCTACACGCCTGGCGAATCGCTGCAGCAGATGTGCTGGAACCTGCTGGTGTGGGTCAAGAAGCGGTTGTTCCCGCTGGGGCTCGTCGACGTCGGCAGCCACCAGGGCCGCGTGACCGCACTGCGGCTGTCGCGACTGGGCGCCGAACTGCTCGACGCCGAGCCGGCCGCGCGCGTCGGCGGCACGCGCAGTTCGGTGATCGTGCAGCCCGATTTCGAGGTGCTGGTGTTCCCGGGCGACGACGTGCACGATGTCGTGCACGTGTTCGATCGCTTCGCGCACCGCACGAAGAGCGACCACGTGCACCAGTTCCGCATCGACGAAGCCAGCGTGCGCGCGGGCGTCGCCGATGGCATGACCAAGGCCCAGATCGTGCAGGAACTGACCGATCGGGCGCGGGTGCCGATCCCGCAGAACGTGCTCTACAGCCTCGAGGAGTGGGCCGACCGGCCGGCTTCCTGAGGCCCATGCCAACGGCGGTTGCCGCCGCGTCGGGATCGTCTCCACGACGCGGCCACCGCCGCACGATGAACGTCGGCCGCGGCCGCCCGCGGTCTCCTTGTCGCGATGCCCGAGTCCGCCCCCGATTCCGACCAGCCCGACCCCGCCGGTCTCCCGGCACGGGAACCCGCTCCGGGTCCGCAGGCCGTGGCGACCGGGACGGAGCCCGAGATCCTGATCCTGGGTGCCGGGCCCGCGGGCCTTGCCTGCGCGATGGAACTGTCGCGCAAGGGCAAACGACCGCTCGTCGTCGAACGCGACGAGCAGATCGGGGGCCTCGCGAAGACGTTGACCTTCCGTGAGGGCGAGCACGTCTTCCTGACCGACATCGGCCCGCACCGGTTCTTCAGCAAGAACCAGTACCTGTACGACTTCATCGAGGACCTGCTGCAGGAGGAGTGGCGCAAGGTGCCGCGCCTCACTCGCCAGTTCGTCGACGGCAAGTACTTCGACTACCCGGTCAACTTCCGGCAGGTGGTGAAGAACCTCGGCCTGTGGAAGAGCGCGCGCATCGGCATCGACTACGTGCTGGCCCGCCTCCGCTACGGCCTGCTGCGCAAACCGCTGCGCACCTTCGAGGACTACGTGGTCGCGAACTTCGGCCGCTCGCTGGCCGAGTTCAGCATGATCAACTACTCGGAGAAGATCTGGGGCATCCGCTGCGCCGAGATCCACCCCGACTGGGCCAAGCAGCGCATCAGCGGGCTCAACCTCTGGAGCGTGTTCAAGAACGCGATCGGGCTGGGCGGCAAGAAGGGGCCGAAGTCGCTGGTCGACGAGTTCTACTACCCGCAGTTCGGCACCGGCCGCATCTACGAGGAGATCGGCAAGCACCTGCGCGCGACCGGCGCCGAGATCCGCACGCGCACCGAGCCGGTGAAGGTCCGTCACGACGGCAAGCGCATCACGGCGGTCGACCTGCGCGGGCCCGACGGCGTCGTGACCGTGCGTCCGCAGTCGGTGGTCGAGTCGGTGCCGCTGACGCACTTCCTCACGCTGCTCGATCCGCCGCCGCCAGCCCCGGTGCGCGAAGCCGCGGCGCAGCTGAAGTGGCGCGCGCAGATCTACCTGTTCCTGACCTTGGACCAGGACAAGGTCACCGACGACAACTGGATCTACTTCCCGAGCAAGGACATCCCGTTCGGCCGCACGAGCGAGATGAAGAACTTCAGCAAGGACATGTGTCCGCCGGGGAAGACCTCGTTCTTCATCGAGTTCTTCGCGTTCGAGAGCGACCCGATCTGGTCGATGACGAAGGAGCAGTTGCTCGACCTGGTCATGCCGTACTTCGAGCGGTGGGGGTTCTTCACCCGCAAGGCGGTGCGGCAGGCGTACCTGTTGAAGCGCCAGCACGTCTATCCCGTCTACGACGCGGGCTACAAGACGGCGTTGGCGACGATCCAGGCCTGGCTCGAGCAGTTCGAGAACCTGGTCTACGTCGGGAGGCCGGGGCGCTTCCGCTACACGAACCAGGACCACAGCCTCGAGATGGGCATCATCGCCAGCCGCATCCTGCTCGAAGGCCGTCGCTACGACATGGACACGGTCGGCAGCGAGAACGAGTACTTCGAGAAGGGCCCGATCTACGAGAAGCGCATCTGAGCGCTGCTCAGCGCGCGCTTCAGACCGTCTCGGTGCGCCCGCTCTGCGTTGCCCGCAGCATCGCCTCGACGACGCGCAGGTCCTCGAGCGCCTGTTCAGCCGGGCACGGGAAATCGTCGCAGTCGTCGATCCAGCGGGCGAAGCGGCCGACCAGTTCGCAGGCCGGAGCCTGCGCGGCGAGTTCGGGCTGCAGTTCGGCGCGCGACAGCGAAAGCTCCTCGCCGGGAGTCCGGTAGGCGAACGCGGCGCCGTGGAACTCTTCACGGCCGCGCAGCAGCATGCGGTCGCCGGCGACGCGCACCAGGCCGTCGGTGCCGTGCACGGCGAACGCGTGCGCCGAACTGGCGCGGCTGCAGGTGAACGTGCACGCGACGCCGCCGCGCAGCACCGCGGTCGCGACACCGCCGTCATCGCGGTCGCCGATCGAGCGCGTGCTCTGGGCGGTCACGCGGACTGCTGGCCGACCCACGAGCCAACTCGCGAGGTGCAGGTGGCGACTCGCCAGGTCGACGAACGGATGGCAGTTCGGCACGTCGCCAGCACCACTGCGCAGTCCCTCGTCGACGCACAGCAGGCCCTGCACCGCGACGACACCGCCGAGCCAGTCGGCGGCGATCATGCGCCGCACCTGTTCCCAGAGCGGGTCGGCGAACTCGGGCACCAGCACGCCGAGCTTGACCTGGGCCGCGGCACAGTCGCTGGCCATCGCCGCGGCGCTCGCGAGGTCGGCGGCGAACGGAGCCTGCAGCAGGCAGTGCACGCCTTGCGCCGCCGCTGCGGCGACGCGTTCGCGCCGCGTCGCGAGGTCCCCGGCCAACACGACGAAGTCGACGCCCGAGCCCAACAGCGCATCGAACGACGCGGCAGCAGTCCCGAGTCCGTGCTCGGCCGCGAAGGCGGAACCGCGCGCGGCATCGTCGTCGTGGGCGACGACGATGGCGGCATCCCGATGCCCGCGCACGCGCTGCAGCAGCGAAGCGCCAGCGGCCGAACAGCCGGAGAGCCCTGCGCGCAGCGTGGTCACGGCGCGACGGTAGCGCGCTCGCGCAGCAGGGCCAACTGGCCGGCCAGCACCGCCAGCGCGGTCTCGGTGCGCAGCGGCGCGCGGCCGCAGGTGATCGGCAGGAAGCCGCGCGTCGCCAACGCGTCGACCTCGTACGGCAGGAAGCCGCCGTCGGGACCGATCGCGAGCGTGAACGGGGCGCGGCCCGGATAGGCGAGCGCGTGTGTTGGCGTCGGTGCGGCCGGGTGCGCGACGAAGCGCGCGGGCGGCAGGTTCAGCGTGCCGAGTTGATCCTCGACCATCGGCTTGAACCGCGGGAAGAACTGCACGCTCGGCAGCACGGTGCGCCCGGCCTGTTCGAGCCCGGCCAGCAACATCGCGCGCTGGGCATCCGGCAGCAGCGCCTTGCTCTGCAGGTGGCTCTTCTCGACGCGCCAGCTGCGGAACAGGACGAGCCGCGCGAACCCCAGCGCGGCGGCATGGGCGTAGAGCCGCAGCAGCACCTTCGGCCGCGGCACGGCGAGCAGCAGCACGTCGTCGGCAGATGGCGGCGGCTGCGCGAACGGCAGCGCGCAGCGCAGCTGCACTTCGTCGGCGGTGACGGCGAGCACCGTCGCCTGCCCCAGCCGCCCGCCGAGCAGTCCGGCCCGCAGTTCCTGCCCTGGCTCCGCACGCAGCACCGTGCGTACGTGCGCGGCACGCGCGCCGTGCAGCAGAACGAAGCCCTCGTTGCCGACCTCATCGGGAGCGAGCAACAGGAAGTTCACGCCCGACAGGCTACGCGGCCGTCGATCGGCGGCGCGAGGCTGTTCCCGGCCTCGCCCCGCACTACCATGCGCCGGCGCGATGACCGCCCGCCTCGAGGACTTCACGACCCAGCGCCGACGCAGCCGCCTGCGGCGGTTGAAGGAAGTGCCGGTGCTGCCGAGCCTGATCACGCTCGGCAACCTGTTCTTCGGCTTCCTGGCGATCGCGAAGGTCGCCGACGCCCTGCGCCTGACCCAGCCCGGCGCGCAATTCGCGAACGTGGTCGGCTACTTCGAGCTGGCGGCCGTGCTGGTGTTCGTGGCGATGGTGTTCGACGCGCTCGACGGCCGCGTCGCGCGCATGACCGGGCAGACGACGCCGTTCGGCGCGCAGCTCGACAGCATGGCCGACATGGTGACCTTCGGCGTCGCGCCAGCTTTCCTCGCCAAGGTGCTGGTCGACTGGCACGCGCAGGTCGATGCGAACCGCTTGCTGCCGCTGCATCCGAAGCTGTTCTACGCCGCCGCCGCGGTCTACGTGATGGGCGCGGCCCTGCGGCTCGCGCGGTTCAACGTCGAGACTGGCGGCGACGAAGAGGACCACCGCGAGTTCAAGGGGCTGCCGTCGCCGGCGGCTGCTGCGGTGGTGTGCGGGCTGGTCGCGCTGTTCTGCACGCGCAACGACGAGTCGGCCGAACTGGGGCACTTCCTGCTCGCGCCGCGGCACTTCGACGCGATCGTCGTGGCGATGCCGTGGGTGCTGGTGCTGCTCGGCCTGCTGATGGTGAGCCGGGTGCCGTACCCGCACGCCCTGCACGCGATCCTGAAGGGTCGCCACAGCGTCCCGGTGCTCGCCTCGACCGTCGTCGTGATCATTGTCGCCGCGATCGAGTGGCAGCTCGCGCTGGCGGTCTGCACGATCGGCTACGTCGGCTGGGGCATGGGGCTCGGCCTGTTCCGCGTGGTGACGCGCCGTCGCGACGACGACGACGACGACAACGAGGAACTGGCGCCGGTCAACCGGAACTGACGGCCCAGGCGCGTGGCGACGACCGCCTGGCTCGGGCTCGGCAGCAACCTCGGGGACCGGCGTGCCCACATCGAGCGTGCGCTCCAGCGCCTCGCGTCGGTCCCCGGCGTCGCCGTGATTCGCACGTCACCGCTGCACGAGAGCGCACTGGTCGGCGACGGCCCGGTCCAGGACGCGTTCCTCAACGGCGTCGCCGAGCTGCGCACCGACCTGCCGGCCGCCGCCTTGCTGGCTCTGTGCAAGCAGCTCGAGCGCGAGGCGGGACGGGTGTTGCCGGCGCCGCGCAACCACCCGCGGCCGCTCGATCTCGACCTGCTGTTCGTCGGCGACGAACGCCACGACACGCGCGACCTCGTGCTGCCGCATCCGCGCTGGCACGAACGCGACTTCGTGCGCCGGCCGCTGCGCGAACTCGGCGTCGATCTCGCGACCCTGCCGCGAACGGAGCCGATCGTGGTGCTCGCGACGCCCGCCGATCTGGTCGCGCGTTGCGGGACGTGGCTCGCCGGCGGATGTTCGATCGGCCTCGTGCCGACGATGGGCAGCCTGCATCGCGGTCATGCCAGCCTGCTGCAGCAGGCGCGTGCCGAGAACGACCGCGTGGTCGCGACGGTGTTCGTGAACCCGCTGCAGTTCGGCCCGAACGAGGACTTCGCCGCCTATCCGCGGTCGCTCGACGCCGACGTCGCACTGTGTCGCGCCGCCGGCGCCGATGTTGTCTTCGCGCCGAGCGTCGCGGCGATGTACGACCCGGCCTTCTGCAGCCACGTCGCAGTCGGGGCGGCGGCAGACGGCCTGGAAGGGGCACTGCGGCCCGGCCACTTCGCCGGCGTCGCGACGGTCGTCGCGCGCTTGCTTGCGCTGGCGTCGCCGACGCGGGCCTACTTCGGCGAGAAGGACGCGCAGCAACTCGCGGTCGTGCGCCGGATGGCGAAGGACCTGGGCTTTCCGCTGCAGATCGTGCCGTGCCCGATCGTGCGCGACGACGATGGGCTCGCGCTGTCGAGCCGGAACGTCTACCTGGGCGCCGCCGACCGCGCGGCGAGCCCCGTGCTGGTCCGTGCCCTGCGCGCGGCGCTGGCGGCGTTCCGTGGCGGGGAGCGCGATCGCGACCGCCTGCTCGCGGCAGCGAAGCGTGTGCTCGCGACCGAACCGCGCGCGGTCGTCGACTACCTGGCGCTTCGTTCGGATCCGGACTTCGCCGAACTGCCACCGGGGCCGGTCGCCGGGGGTCGCCTGTTGGTCGCCGCGCGCTTCGACGGCGGCAAGCGGCCCGTGCGCCTGCTCGACAACCTGTCGCTGGCCGCACCACGCGGGGAGCACCCGTGACGGCGACCTGGTGGTTGCCGGCGCGCGCGAAGCTGAACCTCGTGCTGCGCGTGGTGGGCCGCCGCGCGGACGGCTACCACCTGCTCGAGACGCTGTTCCACGCCCTGGAACTGCACGACGACGTCGCCCTCGCGCGCGCCGACGGAGGGATCACCCTGGACGTGACTGCGGACGAGCCTTCGCTGCACGTGCCGCCCGGTCCCGACAACCTCGTGCAGCGCGCGCTCGCAGCGCTGCTCGAACGCACGCGGGACGGCGGGGGCTTCCGCGCGCACCTGCACAAACGCATCCCGCACGGAGGTGGTCTCGGTGGCGGCAGCAGCGACGCCGCAGCGGCGCTGCGGCTCGGCAACCACCTGCTCGGCGAACCGCTCACCGCGGGCGAACTCGCGGCGATCGCGGTGCGTCTTGGTGCCGACGTGCCGTTCTGTTTGCGCGGCGGCAGCCAGTGGGGGCGCGGCATCGGCGACGAACTCACTCCCGCCGAAGTGACGCCGCGGCACTTCGTGTTGGTCGCGCCGCCGTTCGGTTGTCCGACCGCGGATGTGTACAAATCCTTGGCTGCAAGGTGGAAGCGGGAGCCTGACGTCGATACGGTCCGCGACATTCCGGTTTCCGACACCACGGATGCCATCTCGCGCGGCGGTTATCGCAACGATCTGCAGGCGGCGGCGGAGCGGGTTCGTCCCGAACTTCGCGACCTGCGTCGTCGCGTCACCGAGCTCGTGCAGCGTGAGGTGGCGATGACTGGCAGCGGCTCGACCTTGTTCGTGCCGTGCGATGACGCCGACATGGCGCGTCGCTGTGCAGCGTCGCTCGCCCCCCTCGGTCAGGAGGGGGTGCGCATGCTGACGACGCGCAGTGCCGGCGATCCGGGGCTCGACGTGCCGCGGCTCCTGGACGGAGCGCGCGGTGGAGGAGTCGGCCGGTAACGAAGGCGGCAGGCAGTTCCAGGGAGGCGGTGATGCAGCTCGAACGCAACGGTGGTTCCGATCCGGCGCGACTCCTCGTCACCGAGGTGCGCGTGAAGCTCACGGACGATCCACGCAACAAGCTGAAGGCCTACGCCAGCGTGACGCTCGGCGACTCGTTCGTCGTGCGCGACCTCAAGATCATCGACGGCAACAAGGGACCGTTCGTGGCGATGCCGAGCCGCAAGCTCGCCGACCACTGCCCGCGTTGCCACCACAAGAACCACCTACGCGCCGGCTACTGCAACCAGTGCGGCGAGCGGCTCGATCCCGAACGGGCGCCGCGCGATCACCGCGGACGCGCCCGGTTGCACGCCGACCTCGCGCATCCGATCAACAGCCAGACGCGCATCGAAGTGCACAAGGCGGTCGTGCGCGCCTACATCGAGGAAGTCGAGGCCGCGCAGCGCGCCGGTTCGTCCTACCGGCCCAAGGACTTCGACGACCTCGACGATCTCAACGACACGCTCGACCAGGAGTACATCGACGAACTCGAGCGGCGGCAGGAGGAACGCGAGCGTCGCCGGCGCGAGGCGACCTCGAACGGCGGTGAGAGTGCCGCGCAGGGCGCGGGCTGATCATGCGCCGAGCCCCTGCCGGTAGGATCCACGCGTGGCACTGCGCGTAGTGATCTTCGGACCGGGCCGGGTCGGCACGGCGTTCGGCCAGCGGCTGCTGCGGTCCGGCGTCGACGTGGTCGGCTTCGTCGGCCGTGACGTCGAACGCACCCTGCGCAGCATCCGGTGGATCGCGCCGGCCGGCGTGCGGGCCGCGCAGCCGTCCCACCACGCGGAAGCGCACGTCGTGCTGTTCGCCGTGGGCGACAACGAACTGCGCGACGCGGTGCTCGGCGCTCTGCGCGCGGCGCCGCCGCGGCCGTGCAGCCTGTGGGTGCACACCAGCGGCCGGCATGGCCTCGAGGTCTTCGATGGTGTTCCGGACGTGCGGCGCGGCACGCTGCACCCGGTCGCCCCGTTCGCCGACGGTCCGCGGGGTCTCGAGGCGATGACCGGGGCGCCGGCGGTGATCACCGGCGACGAGAACGCGATGGTGCTGCTCGGCGGCCTGTGCCGACGCCTCGGGCTCGTGCCGGTCGTCGGGGCCGAGGGCGACCGGACGCTGTACCACGCGGCCTGCGCGCTCGCCGCGAACGGCGCCACCGGGTTGTTCGCGGCGGCGCTCGACGCGTTCGCGGCGTCCGGAGTCGTCGACGCGGCCAGGGCGCGCGCACTGACCGCGGCCCTGATGCACGCGGCCGTCGACGGCAGTGCGGTCCATGGGCCGGCCGCGGCGTTGTCGGGCCCGGTGCGACGTGGGGACGTCGCGACGGTCCGCGCCCACCTCGATCGCCTGCGCGCGATGGCGCCGGCGGGGGTGCCGGCCTACGTCGCGATGTCGCGGATCGCGCTCGAACTGGCACGGACCGCCGGGCTGCCGGCGCCGGCGGTCGCAGCACTGCACGACGTGCTCGGCCCGCGGTGACCATGGCCGCCGTCGTCGCCAGCGTCTTCGCCGAGTCTCGCGAGCAGGTGGTCAGCTCGGGGCGGCGGGCTGCGATGGCCGGTGCCGACTGGCTGGAGCTGCGGCTCGATCGTTGGCAGCGCGCGCAGGACCTGGCGGCAGCGATCGGCGCGGTGCGGCTGCCGGTGCTGGTCGCCTGCCGCACTCCGGAGGACGGCGGCGGCTTCCGCGGCACGCTCGGCGAACGGCGCGAACTGCTGAGTGCGGCGCTCGACGCGGGCGCCGTCGGCCTCGATCTCGAACACTGGGAGTCGTGGTCGCCGCCGTCCGGGCGCACGCGGCTGCGGTTGCGCATCCGTTCGTTCCACAGCTTCACCGGCGTGCCGAAGGAGCTGCCGGCGATTCGCGACAAGCTCCACGCGCAGGCCGGCACCGTCGCCAAGCTGGCCGTCACGGCGCACGATCTCGCCGACGCGGCCCCGGTCCTCGAACTGCTGCGAACGACCGACCAGGTGCAGCAGCCGACGGTCGCCTTCGCGATGGGGCGCACGGCGTGGCCCACGCGCGTGCTCGCGGCGTGCGCGGACGCGCCGTTGGTCTACGGCAGCCTCGGCGACGGCGACGACACGGCGCCGGGCCAGCCGCCGGTCGCGCTGCTCGCCGGCCTGTTCCGCTGCGGATCGCTCGGTGCTGCCACCGCCGTGCATGGGCTGCTCGGCAACCCGGCGCTGCACTCGCTCGGTCCGTGGCTGCACAACCGCGCCTTCCGGCGCCTGGGCTACGACGGCGTCTACCTGCCGTTCGAGACGTCGCGCCCGGACGCGGTGCTGGCGATGCTGCAGTCGGGGCGGCTGCGCGGCCTCTCGGTGACCGCTCCGCACAAGGGCGCCCTGACGAACCTGTGCTCGCGACTCGACGACGACGCGGCTGCGACCGGCGCGGTCAACACCATCACGTTCGACGGCGCGGGCGCCATGGTCGGACACAACACCGACGTCGCCGGCGTGCTGGCCGCCCTGCAAGGTGCGGCGGTGCCCGAGGGCGGCGGTCGTCGTGCGGCGGTGCTCGGCACCGGTGGCGCGGCGCGGGCCGGAGCGATCGCGCTGCAGCGATTGGGCTACCAGATCACGCTGCTGGGGCGTTCGCCCGATGCCGCCCGCGAGTTCGCCGCCGCGCGCGGCGTGCAGCTCGCGAGCCTCTCGGAACGCGTGCTCGGCGAGATCCGGCCAGCGGTCGTCGTGCAGGCGACGCCGGTCGGCGGCGCGGGCCGCGATCCGGAGGAACGGTTGCTGTCCGGCTGGCGACCGGCGACGGGCACGACGGTGCTCGACATGGTGTACCAGCCGCAGTGGACCCGGTTCCTGCGCGATGCCGCGGCGGCCGGGGCCACGGCGGTGTCCGGCGTCGAGATGTTCCTCGCGCAGGCTGCTGCCCAGGTGAGGCTGTTCACCGGGCGCGACGTGCCGGCGGCGACGCTGCGGCAGTTCCTCGCCGGGGCAGTGACATCGTCGGGATCCGGCTGATCCACGGTTCGATGCCAGACTCGCCGTGTTGGTCGGCGGTTCGTTATCGTTGCCCGCACATGGAGCGCACCGACGAAGAACTCGAGGCCGACTTGCGGGGCGGCGACGACCGTGCGCTGGCGACGTTGTTCGAGCGGCTGCGCGAACGCCTGGGCCGCATGGTGCATTTCCGGCTCGATCCGCGCCTGGTGGGCCGCATCGACGCCGAGGACGTGCTGCAGGACACGTTCCTCGAGGCCAAGAAACGGCTGCAGGCGTTCCGCGACGACGACAAGCCGTTCCTGGTCTGGGTGCGCCTGATCACGCAGCAGACGATGATCGACCTGCACCGGAAGCACCTCGGCGCCAAGATGCGGTCGGCCGGCCGCGAAGTGCACGCGCCGGCGAGCGGCACGCTGTCGGGGTTCTTCGTGGGCCACATCACCTCACCGAGCGGGGCGGTGATGCGCGAGGAGCTGCGGCAGAAGATCGAGCAAGCCCTGGCGGCGATGGACGAGATCGACCGCGAGGTGCTGCTGCTGCGCCACTTCGAAGAGCTGTCGAACAAGGAGGCGGCGGCCGTGCTCGGCATCCAGGAGAACGCCGCGAGCAATCGCTACGTGCGTGCGCTCGGCCGGCTCAAGGGCTTCCTCGGCCCGATCGGCGACGCATGACGTCCTCCGCCGAGACGTCGGCCCGCGATCCGCTCGACCTGCTGGTCGAGCAGTTCCTGCGGCGTCGTGCGACCGAGCCGAAGCTCTCGGTGGAAGACTTCGCCGCGAGCGTGCCGGAGCACGGCCCGGCACTGCGCGAGTTGCTGCCGACGATCCTGGCGCTCGAGTCGCACAAGCGCGACCGCGCGTCGAGCGGCAGCGGTCGGCGGGGTGCCGCGGTGCCGCACCTCGAACGGCTGGGGGAGTTCCGCATCCTGCGTGAACTCGGCCGCGGCGGCATGGGTGTCGTGTTCGAAGCGGTGCAGGAGTCGCTGGGCCGCAAGGTCGCGCTGAAGGTCCTGCCGCAGTCGGCCCTGCTCGGCGGCAACCAGCTCGAGCGCTTCCGGCGCGAGGCGCAGATCGCCGCGCAGTTGCACCACAGCAACATCGTGCCGGTGTTCGGCAGCGGCGAGAGCGACGGCTTCCACTGGTACGCCATGCAGTACATCGCCGGCGTCGGGCTCGACCGCTGGCGGGCCGAGCAGCAGGCAGCGCCACCGTCCGGCAGCGGTGCCTGGAAGAGTCGCGCGCGCTTCGTGGCGCGGCTCGGCGTGCAGGCGGCGAGCGCGCTCGCGCACGCCCACGCGCAGGGCACGCTGCATCGCGACATCAAACCCGGCAACCTGCTGCTCGAGGCGAACGAGCACCTGTGGGTCACCGACTTCGGCCTGGCGAAGGCGCTCGAAGCCGAAGGGCTCACGCACTCGGGCGACCTGCTCGGCACGCTGCAGTACATGGCGCCGGAGCAGTTCGCCGGCAGCTACGACCAGCGCAGCGAGGTCTACGCGCTCGGCGTGACCCTCTACGAACTGCTGACGCTGCGCCAGGCGTTCGCCAGCGGTTCACGCACCGAGTTGATGGAACGCATCCGCACGCAGCGGCCCGAGTCGCTGCGCCGGCTGTGCCCGGACGCGCCCGACGACCTGTGCGTCGTGATCGAGAAGGCAATCGCTCGCGACGCCGCCGATCGTTACCAGGACGCGGCGGCGCTGCAGCGCGACCTGCAGGCGTTCCTCGACGACCAGCCGATCGCCGCCCGCCGCCTGTCGGCGCTCGGCCAGACCTGGCGCTGGTGCCGCCGCAACCGCGGCATGGCGACGCTCGCGGCCTGCACGGCGTTGGCAGTGCTCGGGGCCGGCGTCACCGGCTGGGTTGCCTACGTCGTCACCGACGACGCGCTGGGCCGCGCCGAGGCGTCGGCGACGATCGCCGCCGACCAGACCAAGCTCGCCGAGCAGAGCCTCGCGCGGGCCGAGGAGAACGTCGGCCTGACGCTCGATGCCTTCGCGAAGGTCTTCGACCGCCTGATCGGCCCCGACCCGGCACTCGCCTTCGACGAGGACGAGGAGACCGGCGAACAGGTGGTGCTGGTGCGGTCGGTCGTGGATCCCGGCGATCTCGCGTTGTTGCAGGAGATGCTCGCGTTCTACGACCTGTTCGCGGCGCAGAACGCTGGCAACCAGGTGCTGCAGCTCGAGACCGCGCGGGCGTGCCGGCGGGTCGGGGCGATCCACGCGCGGCTCGGCAGTCCCGAGAACCTCGCCCAGGCCGCCCAGGCCTACCGCCAGGCGCGCGACCGGCTGGGCAAGGTCACGGGCCGCGATGTCCGTCGCGAACTCGCCGCCGTGCTGGTCGAGGCCGCGCAGCTCGATCGCCGGAGCCAGCGTCCTGCCGATGCGGCGCCGAAGTTCGCCGAGGCGCTGGCCTTGTTGGAGCAGCTTCCGGCCGACGGCCGCGGGGTGCGGCTCGAGCGTGCCAAGGTGCACTACCTGTTGGCCGCGGAGCCCGGGCTGCGGCGGCCGCCGCGGCCCGGCGAGCGGTCCGGCGAGGCCGACCGCGACCGGGCGCGGGCGGCGCGTGCCCAGCTGCAGCAGGCGGTGGCGCTGGTCGACGACCTGCTGGCCGCGGACCCGACGCATGCCGACGCGCGCGCGCTGAAGGCGCGATGCGTGCTGCTGGCGGGGCGGCTCGGCAGGGGCCCGGGCGGCGGGCGACCCGACGCCGATCGTGCCGGCGCGCGCACCGAGGCCCTGGACATCCTCCGCGATCTGGTCCGTCGGCATCCGGACCGCGTCGACGACCGGTTCGAACTCAGCCGCGTGCTGCTGGATCCCTCACGACGCGACGAAGGTCGGCCACCGCGCGAGGGCTTCACGGCGTCGGTCGCCGACTGCCGCGAGGCGGTCGAGCATGCGACGTGGCTGGTGGCACAGCAGCCGCAGGTGCGCGAGTACGCTCGGCTGCGCGCCCAGGCCGGGTCGGCCCTCGGTCGGGCCTTGCAGCAGGGCGCCCAGGAGCTGCCGCCGGACCAGCAGAAGCAGCAACTCGCCGAAGCCGAACGCGAGCTGCGGGCGGGGCTCGCCGCCGAGGCGGCGACCGGCGAGTCCGAGGGCCTCGACCGCATGCGCATGATGCAGACCCTGCAGACCCGACGCGCGTTGGTGGTCGTGTGCGAACAGCTCGGCCGGCAGGACGATGCGAAGACCGAGCTGCACGCGTTGTTCGACACGATCGACACCCTGCTGTCGGAACGCCGCAACCACGGCGTCTTGGCCGACGCGCTGCACGGCGGCGGCGGCCCCGAGGGTGGGAGGGATCTGCTGCGCCCGCTGGTGGCCCGCTTCGCCGACAGTCGGCTGGCCGATCGGCACCGGGCGCTGATGCAGCGCCTGCCGCCGCGCGAGGAAGGCCCGCCGGAGCGCCGCGGGCGGTGACGCGGCGGGTCAGGCGAGGATCGCGCGCGCGACCTTGCCCTCGACGTCGGTGAGCCGGAAGTCGCGGCCCGCGTGCCGGTAGACGAGGCGTTCGTGGTCGATGCCGAGCAGGTGCAGGATCGTCGCGTGCAGGTCGTGCACGTGCATGCGCTCGTCGACCGTGTAGTAGCCGTAGTCGTCGGTGATCCCGTACGAGAAGCCCGCGCGCACGCCGCCGCCGGCGAGGAAGTGGGTGAACGCGTGCGGGTTGTGGTCGCGACCGGAGCCGCCTTCGCTGGTCGGCGTGCGGCCGAACTCTCCGCCCCACCAGACCAGCGTGTCCTCGAGCAGGCCGCGCTGCTGCAGGTCGGTCAACAGCCCGGCGATCGGCAGGTCGACCTCACGCGCGTTCTTGCGGTGGTCGACCTCGAGGTTCGAGTGCTGGTCCCACTTGTACGAGTGCGTGCACTGCACGAAGCGCACGCCGGCCTCGAGCAGGCGCCGCGCCATCAAGCACTGCCGCCCGAAGTTGGCGGTGGTCGGGTCGTCGAGCCCGTAGAGCTTCTGCGTGCGTTCGTTCTCGTTGCCGAGGTCCAGCACCGACGGCGCTTCCATCTGCATGCGGAACGCGAGTTCGAGCGCGTGCACGCGGGCGTCGAGCACGGAGTCGCCGGAACGCTGGGCGGCGTGCTCGCGGTTCAACTCCTGGATCAGGTCGAGTTGCGCCCGCTGCGCTGCCGGCGGCAGGCCCGCGGTGAGGTGGCGGACCGCGGCCTGGTCGCTCGGCACGCTGGCGTTGCCGAGCGGCGTGCCCTGGTAGACCGCCGGCAGGAACGCCGAGCTCCAGTTGTTGACGCCGCCGTGGCCGAGCGTCGGACAGATGGTGACGAAGCCCGGCAGGTTGCGGCTCTCGCTGCCAAGACCGTAGAGCGCCCAGCTGCCGATCGACGGCCGCACGAAGGTGTCGCTGCCGGTGTGGACCTTGAGCAGGGCTCCGCCGTGCGCGTCGTTGCTGCCGTGCAGGCCCTTCAGGAAGCAGATCTGGTCGGCGCACGACGCGACGTGGGGGAACAGCTCGCTGCTCCATTGCCCGCTGCGGCCGTGGCGCGCCCAACGGAACGGCGAGCCCATCAGGTTGCCGGTCTCGGCGAACGTCACGCGCGGCTTGGCGAACGGCAGCGGCTTGCCGTGGTCACGCTGCAGCAGCGGCTTGTAGTCGAAGGTGTCGACCTGCGACGGCCCGCCGTGCATGAACAGGAACACGATGCGCTTGGCGCGTGGCGCGAAGTGCGGCTGCCGCGGCAGCAGATCGTCGCCGGCCAGCAGGTCGCCGAGTGCCAGCGCGCCAAAGCCACACGCCGAATTGCGCAGCAGGTCCCGCCGCGACAGCTGCGGGCGAGGGCTCGGGTGACCGCAAGCGTCAGTCGACATGGAGGAACTCGTTGCTGAGGAAGAGCGCTTGCGCGAGGCGCAGCCACGGCTCGGCGTCGCCGAGTTGCGGGCCGGCGGCCAGCCATCGCGCCGCGGCGGCGCGTTCGGTCGGGCTCGGCGCGCGCGCGTGCACCGCACGCCACAGGAACGCGATGCGGCCGTCGTCGTCGGTCGCCACCGCCTGGCCACGTTCGGCGAGCGCCTTGCTCTGTTCACGCACGAACGGCGCGTTCAGCAGCCACAGGGCCTGCGGCGCGGTCGCGGACTGCGGCCGCTGCTCGAGATGCACGCTCGGGTCGGCGTAGTCGAAGGCGGCGTAGAAATCGAACATCGCGTTGCGGATGACCGGCAGGTAGAGCGAACGACGGCGGCTGTCGTAGCGCGCCGCGTCGTTGCTCTGGTCGTTGGTCACGTAGGCGCGGTCGTCGGTCGTCAGCAGGCTGCCGCCGAGCGAACGGTCCAACGTGCCGGCGATGGCGAGCATGCCGTCGCGGATCGCTTCCGCCGGCAACCGCTGGCGTTGCCAGCGGCCGTGCAGTCGGTTGTCGGGGTCGCGCTCGAGGGCTTGCGGCGTGGCGACCACCGACTGCTGCCAGGTGCGGGACAGCAGGATGCGCCGCCAGAGCTGCTTCTGCGACCAGCCGTGCGCGCGCAGGTCGGCGGCGAGCCAGTCGAGCAGTGCTGTGTGCACGGGCTGGTCGCCGCGGCGGCCGAAGTTCGAAGGCGAACGCACGAGGCCTTGCCCGAACGCACGCTGCCAGATCCGGTTGGCGGCGACCCGGGCCGCGAGGGCCTGCTCGGGGGCGAACAGCCACTGCGTGAACTCACGACGGCCGCTGTGGTCGGCGGGGATCGGTGGCGCGGGCACGAACGAGGCGAACACCGACAACATCGCGCGCGGCGTCGCCACCGGCGCCAGCGTCAGGTGGTTGCCGCGGTAGTGGAGCGGCAGTTCCTTCACGGTGGCCTCGGCCACGCACATGGTCATCGGCGCCTTCGCCGGCACCGCCGCGGCCGCTGCGGCGTGTTGCTGCTGGAGCGCCTCGAGTTCGGCGAGCGTCGTCGCCGGCACGAAGGGACGCAGCGTTCTGACCGGCAACGTCAGCAGACCCGCTCCCTCGAACAGCAGCGCGCGCGCCGCTTCGAGGGTCGTGTCGTCGAGGCGGACCGGCGCGTCGCGTTCCTTCGCGTCCCGGCTCGCGCGCACTGCGGCAGTGGCAGCCTCGGCGCGCGTGAACAAATCCTGCACGCGCAAAGCGAGGCTCGCTGCCGAGGTCGGCGGGTCGCCGTCGAGCAAGGCCGCGGCCAGGCCGCCCTTGCCCTGCGCCGCGCGCACCCGTTCCGGCAGGGCGGCCGGATCGCCGTCGACGAGGCGCCGCCAGAAGGTCAGCAACGGGTCGCCGGTCCGCGACGCCACGACCAACGCCGCCTGCTGCACGACCGGCGGCAGCAGGGTGCCGGCGTCGTGGTCGGTCGGGCACAGCATCCAGGCGTCGAGGTGCGGCACGTGCGGCCCGTGCGCGATCAGCCGCAGGCTCTGCGCGCTGCCGCTGCCGTCGAGGACCGCCGCTTCGTGCCACTGCTGGTGCGCCGGCAGCCAGCCGCCGGTCGTCGCGGCGAGAGCCTGCTCGGCGGCGACCGTGCCGTCGACCAGCACGCGCATCGGCCGCGACTCGGCGGCGGCGTAGCGCACGAACAGCCGATGGCGGCCCGCGGCGGCGGTCGTGAACGTCCACTCGGCGAACTGCTCGCCCGCGCGGTGGGTGTGCAGGACCGTCGTCTGCGCGTCGCCCCAGTGGCTGGCGTCGGCGTGCAGGCTGGTCGCGGCGGCGGTCTCGGCCTGCGTGAACACGCTGCGCGCCGCCAAGGTGGTGCCGGCGAGCAGGTAGCGCCCGGCGTCGGCGACCAGGGTTTCCCGCTGGGTCGCCAGCGCCGCGGCCGTGGCGGCGTCGAGCCGTTCCTTCGCCTGCTTGCGCGCCTTCTCGGCGGCGAGCCGCGCCGCGATCGCCGCGTCGTCGGCGAGTTCCCGGTCGAACCACTTCGACACGTGGCCGAGGTCGTGGAACGCCGTCGTGCTGCGGAAGATGCCAGCCAGCGCGTAGTAGTCGCGCTGGCTGATCGGGTCGAACTTGTGGTCGTGGCAGCGGGCGCAGCCGATCGTCAGACCGAGCACCGTGCGGCCGACCAGGTCGAGCTGTTCGTCGATCGTGTCGAGGACCAGCTTCTCCTTGTCCTGCTCGGCGAGCATGCGCGGCCCCATGGCCAGGAAGCCGGTGGCGACGTGGCCGTCGATGCCGACCGCGGGGTCGGCAGCGAGCAGGTCGCCGGCGATCTGCATGCTCACGAAGCGGTCGTACGGCAGGTCGTCGTTGTGCGCGCGCACGACCCAGTCGCGGTAGCGGAAGGCGTTGGCGAACGCGAGGTTCTCGTCGAGGCCGTTGCTGTCGCTGTAGCGCGCGAGGTCGAGCCAGTGCCGCGCCTGGTGTTCGCCGAAGTGCGGCGAGGCGAGCAGACGGTCCACCACGCGCGCGAACGCGTCGGGGCTCGGGTCGGCGAGCAGCGCTTCGACGTCTTCGGGGGCGGGCGGCAGGCCGGTCAGAACGAACGAAGCGCGGCGCAGCAACGTGCGCAGGTCGGCCGTCGGTGCAGGTTGCAGGCCGGCTCCGTCGAGTTGTTCGCGCACGAAGCGATCGATCGGGGCGTTCCACGCCGCGTCGCGCGCAGCTGGCGGCGCCACGTTCTGCAACGGTGCGAACGCCCAGTCGCTCGACGCTGGTTCCTGGGCGAACCCGGGTGCGAGCGTGAGGGCAACGGCGAGCAGGCGTCGGGGCTGCATGGACGACGATGGCCGGCGGGGCGGGGCCGCAGGATACTGCGGGGCTGCCGATGCTGCGCCCGCCGTTCGTCCTTCTCGTCGTGTTCGCGTCCTCCGCTTGCCACCTCCTGCCCGGCGGCAGGGCCGATGGCGACGGCCACTGGCAGTTCGTTCGGACGCCGACCCGTCAGAGTCTGCGCGGGCTCGGCGCGCTCGATGCCGCCACCGTCTGGGTCTCGGGGGCCGGCGGCGAAGTGTGGCGCAGTCGGGATGGAGGCGAGTCCTGGCAGGCGGTCGCGCCGCCGAATGCCGCCGCCTGCGACTTCCGCGATCTCGAAGTGCTCGACGCCGACCATGCACTCGTGCTCTCGGCCGGCGACGTCGCTCGTGTCGATCGCACCACCGACGGCGGCGCCACGTGGCGGACCGTGCTGACCGACACCCGGCGTGGCGCGTTCTTCGACGCGATGGCGTTCACCGGCGACCACGGCGTGCTGTTCGCCGACCCGATGAACGGCGGCTTCTGCCTGTGGACGACGCGCGATCGCGGTGCCACCTGGCAGCCGGTCGCCCGCGACCGACTGCCCGCGCCGCTGGTCGGCGAGGCGGCGTTCGCTGCGAGCGGTACCTGCGTTGCCGCGTTCGCTGGACCATCCGGGCCGGAGTTCGTGGTGGCGACCGGCGGCGGCGAACGCGCGCGCGTGCTGCAGGGTGCGTTCGGGTCCTGGCGCGTCGTCGATGCGCCGATGCACGCGGGCGCGCCATCACGCGGCGGCTTCGGGCTCGCCTTCGCCGGCGACCACGGCGTCGTGGTGGGCGGCGACTACGCCGTGCCAACGGCGAACGAAGGCACGGTCGCGCGCAGCGACGACGGTGGGCGCACCTGGCAGCCGGTCGCGGCCGGAGCCGGCGGCTTCCGTTCGGCCGTGGTCTGGCTCGACGACGCGCGGCTGCTCGCGGTCGGTTCGCACGGTACCAGCGTTTCCGACGATCGTGGGCGATCGTGGCGGGTCGTCGATGTCGAGGGCTTCCACGCCCTGTCGCGCGCCGCCGACGGCACCGTGTGGGCCGCGGGCGCCGACGGACGCGTCGCGCGATGGGTGCCCAGGCGGTAGGCTGCGGGCCCTGCATGGACGATGTCGCGCTCAACCCTTCGTTCGCCGAGACGCGACCCGGCGCCGTGGCTCTTGGTGCGGGCGAAGTGCACGTGTGGGCGGTGTCGCTGCAGGGGGACGCCGAGCGTTACGGCGCCCTGTTGTCGCGCGCCGAACTGCAACGACTGCAGCGCTTCCATTTCGCCGACCACCGCCGCCGCTACCAGATCGGCCATGGCGCCCTGCGCGAGATCCTCGGCGGCTACCTCGGCATCGCGCCGACGGCCGTCGAGTTCACGCAAGGCCCGCGCGGCAAGCCGTACCTGGCGGCGAAGGGGCCGTTCTTCAACCTCTCACACAGCGGCAAGCTGGCGTTGATCGCCGTGGCCGCGACCGAACTCGGCGTCGATCTCGAGAAGGTGCGCCATCTCGAGAGCCTCACCGAGATCGCCCGCAAGCACTTCTCGGCCGGTGAGTTCACCGCGCTCGATGCGCTGGCAGGAACTGCCCGCGAACTGGCGTTCTACCGCTGCTGGACGCGCAAGGAGGCCTACATCAAGGCCCTCGGCGAAGGTCTGTCGATGCCGCTCGACAGCTTCGACGTCAGCTTGGACGAGCACGGCCGGCTGCTGCGCTGCCGCGACGGACGCGACGATCCGGCGGCGTGGTCGCTGCTCGACGTGTCGCCGGGCCCGGAGTTCGTCGCCGCGCTGGCGGTGCGCACCCCGAAGAGCGAGCTGCGGCGGCTGCGCCTGTCCTGACCGCGGGCGGCGCGTTCCGCGCGGCGGCTACTTCGCGCGCACCTTGACGTTCTCGCCGACCCAGTTCAGCAGCGCGCGCAGCGCGTCGAAGTCGGGGTGGCGCAGGCGCACGTAGGCGTTCGCCATGTAGCCGCCCTCGACGCCCTGCGTCGCGGTGCCCGGCGGCGGCAGATGCATGTCGATCAGCGCGTCGCGGCAGTGCCGCTGCATCGCCTCGATGCCGTCGTAGTGCGAGATCACGCCGTCCTTGTCGGGGCGCAGCGCGATCATGCCGGCCGAGTACTTGCGCGAGGGCCGGAACGGCACCTTCTCGTGCACGACCGCATGCGCCCACGCGGCGTAGAGGTCGAACTCGTTGGCGGCGCAGTAGAGATCCCAGACGCCGACCCCAGGTGGCCGGCAGCCGATCTCGGAGAAGCGCAGGCCCTTCGACCCGGAGAACCACTCCATGTGCGTCGGCGACGTCCAGATGCCGAGTGCGGTGATGACCTTCTGGCCCATCGCGCGCAGTTCCTCGTAGTGGCCGCCGTCGATGCGGTTCGTGCAGACGATCTGCGGCGAGATCCAGCGGGTGCGCATCGCCTCGAGCACGTTCGGGTAGTAGTGGCTGGCGAAGTCGATCACCGGCTTCCCGCAGACGGAGAGCGTGTCGTAGAAGCCCTCGTGGCCGTCGAGGAACTCCTCGATCGCCACGGTGCGACCCTGATCGACGCGCAGCGACTCACAGGCCGCGCGCAGTTCGGCGTCGTTCGTGCACTTGTGGGTGCCCGAGGCGCCTGCGCCGTCGAGCGGCTTCACGATCAGCGGATAGCCGTTCTTCTTCGCGAAGGCCTCGGCGTCGGCGATCGAGCCGATGCGCGCGCTCGCTGCACACGCCACGCCGCCGGCGCGGGCGGCCTCCTTCATCGCCGGCTTGTCGCGGCACAGCCACGCCGTCTTCGACGTGGTGCCGTGGATCTTCAGTTGTTCGCGCACGTGCGCCGCTGCCATCACGTGCGCCTCGACGGTGGCTTCGAGCCGATCGACGCGCGCCTTCTGGCTCAGGCGCTTCACGGCCTCGGCCATCGCGTGTTCGTCGACGACCGAGCGCACCCGTTCGAACTGGAACAGGCCCTCGCGCAGTTCGTTCGGCAGCGCCTCGGGCGGCCGTTCGCTGATCGCCGAGATGCGAGCGCCGGTGCTCAGCAGGCCGCGCAGGAACTCGCGTTGGTTCTTGGGGAACGAAGGCTCGACGAAGACGACGTGCATGGTGGGGTTGGGTCGGAGCCTACAGGCCGAGCAGGGCGCGGTAGAGAGCGAGGTACTCGGGGCCCTGGCGATTCCACGAGAAGTCGCGCTGCATGCCGTTCTTCACCAGCTGCCGCCAACCGAGCTGGTCGCGCCAATTGCGCAGCGCCCAGTCGATGGTGCCGGCCAACGCCTTGCTCGAGTACTCGTCGAACAGGAAGCCGGTGCCGCGCCGCGTGTGCGGATCCCAGGCCTCGACGGTGTCGGCGAGGCCGCCGGTGCGGCGCACGATCGGCGGCGTGCCGTAGCGCAGGCTGTACATCTGGTTGAGGCCGCACGGCTCGAAGCGGCTCGGCATCAGGAACAGGTCGCTGCCGGCCTCGATCCAGTGCGCGAGGTCCTCCTGGAAGCCGCGGAAGATGCCGACCTTGTGGGGCCAGGTGTCGCGCAGCCACTGGAAGTACTTCTCGTGCTTGTCCTCGCCCGAGCCGAGCACGCACAGCCGCATGTCCTCGCGCTGCAGGAACACCGGGATCGAATCCGCGAACAGCTCGAAGCCCTTCTGCGCGGTCAGCCGTGAGACCACGCCGAACACCGGGGCGCGGGGGTCGTGCGGCAACGAAAACCGCTGCAGCATCGCCGCCTTCATCTTCGCCTTGCCCGACAGATCGTCGACCGTGAAGTGGTGCGGGATGCGCGGGTCGGTCTGCGGATCCCATTCGCCGTAGTCGACGCCGTTGACGATGCCGACGAGATCCTGGCTGCGCGAGCGCAGCAGTTCGTCCATCCCCATCCCGTACTCGGCGGTCTGGATCTCGCGCGCGTAGGTGCGCGACACCGTCGTCAGGCGATGCGCGTGCAGCACGCCGGTCTTGAGGAACGACAGCTTGCCGTCGCGCAGGTCGCCGTGGTGCACGTGCGCGCGCTGATCGCCGAGGCCGAGCACGTCGAGCTGGCTGTCGGGGAACAGGCCCTGGTAGCCGATGTTGTGGATCGTCAGCACCGTCTTCGTGCCGGCGAACAGCTTGTCCCACGCGTAGACCGTCTTCAGGTAGAGCGGCAGCAGGCCGGTGTGCCAGTCGTTGCAGTGCACGACGTCGGGCGCCCACTGCAGCCGCTGGCAGGTCTCGGGGACGGCACGGCTCAGCAGGCCAAAGCGCAGCGCCTCGTCGCCGTCCTCGGTGTAGATGCCCTCGCGATCGAACAGCTCCTTGCAGTCGACGAAGTGCACGACGACGTCGCTCTGCGGCAGCGGCGCGGTGCGGATCGAGAAGCGGATCGTGCGCTGCGGGAAGCGCACGTCGATGTTCTGCGCCCCGGGCAGCGGCGTGGTCTTGAGCCCCGACTTCTCGATGCGGCGATACAGCGGCACGAACAGGCGCACGTCGTGGCCCGGTCCCTGCGGTGCCTTCTTGCCGAGCCATCGGCCGAGGCCGAGCAGCACGTCGGCGAGGCCGCCGGTCTTGGCGAAGGGTGCGAGCTCGGACGCGACGAGGGCGAGGCGGAGCGGACGCATGGCGCGCGGGATGTTGGCATCCTGCCGCGGTCGGCGCGAGGGCAAAGGTGCACGGTCCGCCATCGCCGCCCCCCGGTTGCCCGAGGGACCTCGGGTGCCGACACTCGGTACATGCAGTCGAATCGCTTCGTCGTCGCCGCCGCGTTCCTGCTCGCGACGGTGCCGGCCCAGACCACGCGCCACGTTCCCGCGCAGCACGCGACCATCCAGGCCGCGATCGTGGCCTCGGCGAACGGCGACACCGTGCTGGTGGCGCCGGGCGTCTACCTCGAGCGCATCGACTTCCTCGGCAAGGCGATCACCGTGCGCAGCACCGGGGGTGCCGCCGCGACGACGATCGACGCCAACCAGACCGGAACCGTGGTCACGTTCGCGACCGGCGAAGGGTCAGCGTCGGTGCTCGAGGGGTTCACGGTGCGTGGGGGCCTCGGCATCACGGCCGAAGCCGGCGGCATCCAGTGCAGCAGCGCGTCGCCGACGATTCGTCGGTGCACGATCACCGGCAACCGCGGCCATGCCGGTTCCGCGGGCAATCCCGGTGGTGCAGGCGGCATCCACGCGCAGTCGTCGACGCTGCGGCTCCTCGACTGCGACGTCGTCGGCAACTTCGGCGGGGATGGCGGCGGCAGCGCGACCGTGGCCGGCGGCAAGGGCGGTGCGGGCGGCGTGTACATCGCCTCGGGCTTCGGGGTCGGAGCCGCGACCCTCGAACGGCTGCGCGTGCGGGGCAACCGCGGCGGCAACGGCGGCACGGGTGTGGTGCCCGGCCCGTCGTTCGGCCGCGGCGGCTGCGGTGGCTTCGAGTTCTCGACGTTCTCGAGCACCACGGTGCTGCGCGACTGCGAGTTCCGCGGCAACGACGGCGGTGTGGGTGGCACCGGCAACGGTGGCGTCGGCGGCTTCGACATCTACGGGCCCACGGCCCTGTTCTCGGCCGGCGTGGCCTTCGTGAACTGCGTCGTGGTCGGCAACCGCGGCGGGCAGGGCGGCAGCTCGGCGGTGTGCTTTGGCGGCGACGGCGGCGGCACGTTCAAGAACGGCATCGTCGTGTTCACGGCGCTGCACACGACCATCGCCGGGAACGACGGCGGGCTGCCGGTGGCACCGGGCCAGGTCTCCGGCGGCATCACCGTCGGCGGCTGGCAGTTGTCGTCGGCCAACCTGCGCAACAGCATCCTGTGGGGCAACACCAGCGCCGGCGGGCCCTCCGACTTGCTGGTCGTCGGGATCGCGGCCTCTGCCAACAACTGCGACATCGGTGTGGCGAGCACCTTTGTGATCGGCACCGGCAATCTCTCGGTCGACCCGCAGTTCGTGAACCTCGCCGCGGGCGACGTGCACCTGACGGCGGCCTCGCCGTGCCGGCACGCCGGGGCCGTCGTCGCCGCCCTGCCGCCGTTCGACTTCGAAGGGGATCCGCGCGTCGTCGGTCCCGCGCCCGACATGGGCGCCGACGAGTTCGACCTGCTGCCCGGCACGCGTGAGGACTTCACCCTCGCGTTGACGCTCAACGGCGTGGCCGATCCCGCAGTGACGCCGGTGGCCGGCCCCGCGGGCGTGCTCGCCATCAAGTCGCTGCGCTCGCCGCAGGGCACGTTGGCGAACGACTTCACGGTGCTGCTGCTCGAAGTCTGGACGCCACCGGTTCCGCCGCTGCCGTCGGCCGCGTACCCCGGCCTGCAGCTGCCAGTCACGGCGCCGTGGTTCGCCGTGGTGCCGAGCGGCATCGGGGCGGCGGGTGCGACCATTGCCAACGTCGTGCCCTCGGGCCTCTCCGGCATGGCCGTGCGCTTGCAGGGGGTCGTCGTCAGCCTCGCGGCGAAGAACGGCTCCTACGCGACGACCGCGGCGCGCGACGTGAACTTCTAGAAGGACTCGACGGGATTGCCCTGCCTCCGTCGGCCTACGACACTCGCGGCATGCGTATTCGCGTCCTCGTCGCGGCCGTGATCGCGTCGGCCCTCCTGGTGCCGGTCGCATCTGCCCAAGTCACGCGCCACGTTCCCGCGCAGCACGCGAGCATCCAGGCCGCGATCGTGGCCTCGGCGAACGGCGACACCGTGCTGGTGGCGCCGGGCGTCTACCTCGAGCGCATCGACTTCCTCGGCAAGGCGATCACCGTGCGCAGCAGCGGCGGTGCCTTGGCGACGGCGATCGACGCGAACCAGACCGGCACCGTGGTCACGTTCGCCAACGGCGAAGGACCAGCGTCGGTGCTCGAAGGCTTCACGGTGCGCGGGGGGCTCGGCGTCTCCGCCATCGTCGGTGGTATCGAGTGCCAGGGCACGTCGCCGACGATCCGCGCCTGCACGATCACCGGCAATCGCGGGAGTGCTGGCTCGCCGACCGGCTTCGCGTCGGGCGGGGTCGGCGGCATCTACGCGACCGCCACCGCGCTCCGCCTGATCGACTGCGAGGTCAGCGGCAACTTCGGCGGGGATGGCACGAGCAATGCGATCCTGTCCGGCAACGGCGGTGTGGGCGGCATCCAGATCACCACGGCACCGGGCTTCGGCACGCCGGTGTTCGAACGGGTCCGCGTGATCGGCAACCGCGGCGGTGTCGGCGGCAACGGCATCGCCTCGCCGTTCGGTAGCGGCCACGGCGGTTGCGGCGGCTTCCAGATGTTCGGGTTGGGCGGCACGGTCGTGCTGCGCCAGTGTGAGCTTCGCGGCAACGACGGCGGCGCGGGCGGCGTCGGCAACGGCGGTGCTGGTGCCCTGACCATCACTGGCGACACGTCCATCGTGGTGACCTGGATCGGGTTCACCAACTGCGTCATCACCAACAACCGCGGCGGTGCCGGCGGCTCCTCGGCGACCTCGGTCGGCGGCTCGGGTGGCGGCGTGTTCACCAGCGGCAACATCGCGATCCTAGGGCTGCACACGACGATCGCTGGCAACGACGCCGGTCTGCCGGTCGCGGCTGGCCAGGTCACCGGTGGCTTCGTCGTCGGCGGTTCGGTCTTCGCGTCCTCGAACCTCAGCAACTGCATCCTCTGGGGCAACACGCGCGCCGGTGCGCCGTCCGACCTGCTGGTCGTCGGGATCGCGGTCGTCGCCAACACCTGCGTCATCGGCGCGTCCAGCTCGCCGGTGAATGGAACGGGCAATCTCTCGGTCGATCCGCAGTTCGTGAACCTCGCCACCGGCGACGTGCACCTGACGGCGGCCTCGCCGTGCCGCCACGCCGGGTCCGCCGGCGCCGCCCTGGTGCCGTTCGACTTCGAAGGCGACCCGCGCGTCGTCGGTCCCGCGCCCGACATCGGCGCCGACGAGTTCGACCTGCTGCCCGGCACGCGCGAGGACTTCACGCTGGCGCTGACGATCAACGGCGTGGCCGATCCCGCGGTGACGCCGGTGGCCGGGCCCGCGGGGGCCCTCGCCAGCAAGTCGCTGCGCTCGCCGCAGGGCACGTTGGCCAACGACTTCACGGTGCTGCTGCTCGAAGTTTGGACGCCGCCGGTTCCGCCGCTGCCGTCGGCGGCGTACCCCGGCCTGCAGCTGCCGGTCACGGCACCGTGGTTCGTCGTGCTGCCGAGCGGCGTCGGCGCTGCTGGGTCGAACATCGCGAACATCGCCAACGTCGTGCCCCCGGGCCTCTCCGGCATGGTCGTGCGCTTGCAGGGCGTCGTCGTCAGCCTCGCGGCGAAGAACGGCTCCTACGCGACGACCGCGGCGCGCGACGTCATTCTCTGAAGCACGCGGTATCGGCTTCGCCCGTACCCGTGCGTCAACGATCGCGGGGGCCGAGCAACCGCTGCAGCCGGGCTCGCGCGAGCCGCCAGTCGCGTTCGACGGTGCCGACCGACACCTCGAGCGCGGCGGCAATCTCGGCGATCGCGAGCCCGCCGAAGTAGCGCAGTTCGACGACACGAGCGAGGCGCGGATGCGTGGCCTCGAGCGAACGCAACGCCGCGTCGAGGTCGAGTAGTTCGGTGGCGTCCGGGAGCACGAGCGGCAACGACTCCGCCGGCGGCGGTTCGCCGGCCGAGGCGCGCTGGCGCACGCTCCGCCGCCGCGCCTCTTCCACCAGGATGCGCCGCATCGCCTGGGCCGCCGCGCCGAAGAAGTGCGAGCGGTGATTCCATTCTTCGCCGATGCCGCCGCGGATCCGCAGCCAGGCCTCGTGCACCAAGGCCGTCGGTTCGAGGCCCGCGCGGTCGCCAGCGACGTAGCGGCGGGCCATCGCCCGCAGTTCGTCGTAGATCAGCGCCAACAGTTCGTCGGCGGCGCCGGGTCGGCCGCGCGCGGCGTCGTTGATGATCCGGGTGAGGTCCATGGGCGGCAGGCTCGCGGCGCCGACGAAGCGTCGGTGTACTCCCCCTGGACAGCAAGGGGCCCCGGGGCAAGCTGCTCCACGCATGGAGCCGTCGTCGTCCGACCGGGCCGGTGCGCTGTTCCACCGCGCGCTCGCCGTGCCAGCCGGGGAACGCGCGGCGCTGGTGCATGAACTCGCCGCGGACGACGCGGCGTTGGCCGCGGAAGTGCTGGCGCTGCTGGCCGCGGACCGCCCCGAGACCGCGCCGGGTCTGCGGTCGCCGTGGCGGGCGGACACCGTCGCCGACGAGCGCGTGGGCGGCGCGATCGGGCCGTACGTGCTGGGCGAGGAACTCGGCGAGGGCGGCATGGGCCGCGTCTACCGCGCCGAACAGCAGTCACCGCTGCAGCGCGTCGTCGCCGTCAAGGTGATGAAGGCGTTCGCGGGCTCGGCGAACCTCGAGGCGCGCTTCCAGAAGGAGATCGAAGCCCTGCAGCGCTTGCAGCATCGCGGCATCGCCCGCGTGCTCGACTGCGGCCGCACGCCGGGCGGCCGGCCGTTCCTGGTGATGGAGCACGTCCCGGGCGTGCCGCTGCACCGCTGGCGCCAGGGCCCGGCGACGATGGAGCAACGGCTGGACCTGTTGCTCGACGTGTGCGAGGCGGTGCAGCACGCGCACGGCAAGGGCGTGATCCATCGCGACCTCAAGCCCTCGAACGTGCTGGTGGTGACGGCCGGCGAGCGCGCGGAGCCGCGCGTGATCGACTTCGGCATCGCCGCCTGGCCGGCGACGACGAGCCGGGTGCCGGGCTGACCGCCGCCGGCGCGGGCATGGGCACCGCCGGCTACGTGAGCCCGGAACAGGCGCGCGACGCAGCGAACGCCGACGTGCGCAGCGACGTCTATTCGCTCGGCGTGCTCGGTTACGAACTGCTCACCGGACGACTGCCGCGCGACGTCGACCTGCTGGCGCCGCCGAGTATCTGGCGCAGCGTGCCGCCGCGGCCGTCGACCCTGGTCGCGAGCCCGGAGCGCTGGCCGCCCGACCTCGACGCCGTGCTGCTGCGCGCGCTGGCGCTCGAGCCGGAGCGCCGCTACGCGACGGTGCAGGAGTTCGCCCTCGACCTCGGGCGGGCGCGGCGACACGAACCGGTGGCGGCGCGGGTGCCGACCTGGACCTACGTCGCCGCGCGGTTCGTGCGGCGGCATCGGTTGAGCACCGGGCTCGGCCTCGCGCTGCTGCTCGTGTTGCTGGTCTCGTTGTTCGCGGTCACGTCGCTGTGGCGCGAAGCGGACGACAACTGGTCGGACTATCGCCGCCTGGTCGACGACAAGCGCCTGAACGACCTCGTGGCCGCGGCGCGCGACGAGTTGTGGCCACCGTGGCCCACGACCGTGCCGGCGATCGACCAGTGGCTGCAACGGGCCGAGGAACTGCTGGCGCGCCGGCCCGAGGTCGAGCGGCGCCTGGCCTCGCTCGGGTTGCGACTCGACGCGGCGCCTTCCGGGCCGCTGCGCGAGGAACTGGCCTGGCAGCACGAAGTCATGCGGCGGTTGCTGGCCGGCCTGGACCAACTCGCGGCGCCGGACGCGGGCATCGACTCGCTCGCCGGCGTCGTCGCGCGGCGCGCCGAAGCCGAACGCATCGGCCGCCTCAGCCTCGTCGAGGCCGAGCCGGCCTGGCGCGAGGCGATCGCCGCGATCGAGGACCGGGATCAGCTGCCGGTCTACGCGGGGTTGGTGCTGACGCCGCAAGCAGGGCTCGTGCCGCTCGGACGCGACGCGAGGTCCGGCCTCTACGAGTTCTGGCACGTCGAGAGCGGTGAGGCGCCGGAGGTCACGCGCGACGCCGACGGCGATCTGGTCGGCATGCGGGTCGCCGAGGCGACGGGCATGGTGTTCGTGCTGGTGCCCGGGGGGACGTTCACGATGGGGGCATTGGTGGCCGGCGACGCGCACAGCGGGACCGCGCCGATCGATGCCGAGGCCGCGCCGATGGAGCGCTTCGTGCACGATGTCCGGCTGGCGCCGTTCTTCGTCGCCAAGCACGAGTGCACGCAAGGGCAGTGGCTGCGTTTGTGCGGGCAGCGGCCGGGTTTCGTCACGGCGTTGAGCAAGGCACGCGGCCATCGGGGGGACCTGCGACATCCGGTCGAGCAGGTCGATTGGGCGACGGCGACTCGCGAACTCGGGTGTCGTGGCCTGCTGCTGCCGACCGAGGCGCAATGGGAGTACTTCGCCCGCGCTGGCAGTCGCACCGTGTTCGGCGGAGTCGACGATGGTGCGGCTCTCGACACCTTCGCGAACCTCGCCGATGCAGGCAGCCAGGGCAGCCTTCGTCAGGCGCTCGAGCCGGGTCTGGACGATGGCTACGCGCTCACAGCGCCGGTCGGTTCGTTCCGCCCCAATGCGTTCGGCCTGCACGACTGCCACGGCAACGTCGCCGAGTGGTGCCGCGACTGGTTGGTTCCCTACCTGCGGCCGGCGCGCGCCGGCGACGGACTGCGCGAACCCGTGCCGCCCGAGGACACGCCGTCGCTGCGAGTGTCGCGTGGCGGGGACTTCGCGGAGCGAAAGCTGCTGAGTCGCGTCGCCTCGCGCAATGGGCAGCCGCCGGAGCAGCGCTCGGCCAGGACCGGCTTGCGGGCGGTGCGGGCGATCAGTTCCCGATGAGGAAGCGCCCCAGGTTCGACATCGAGATGCCGAGCGAGTTCACCGTCGGATCGATGACAAGCCACTGGTTCCAGATCGCCAGACCCGAGGTCAACCCGAGCGGCAGGGCGAGGCTCACCGACGACGTTCCGCCGACGACGGTGTGCGTCGTGGCGACATCCGGGAAAACGTAGGCGAGACACGCCGGCGCGCCGACGCCGACGAGGTCGAACGGTCCGACGCGTGGCGTGAAGCTCCAGACCAGGACCGCCTGGGTGCTCGGCAGCCCATCGGCGAGCAGCACCTGCACCGTGCTGCCGATCTGCGCTGAACCGGCGTAGGTGAGCTGAGGCACCAGGCCGTTGCTGCCGGGGCAGCCGCCGACCTCGTATTCGAGATAGCCGTGGTAGTCGGTGCAGAAGCGCAGCTTGATGCCGCCGCCCGCGACCTGCGTGCCGCTGTAGCCCTGGCCGGAGGTCCAGACGAACGGGATGCCAGGGTCCGTGCGCATGCCGGGTACGCCGCCGCCGCCGCTGGCACCCGCGCCGCGCACGAAGAACTCGAGCACGAGCATGCCGTTCGCAGGTTTGTAGTCGAAGGCGAAGGCCATCCCGAGCGGCTGCCACTGGTTGGCAGTCGTCTGCCAGGCAATGGCGTTGTGTTGCACCGGACGGGCCGTGAAGCCGACGAAGTTCGTCGCCATCTGCGTAGTCAGCGGGTTGGGGTTGTGGCCCATGCGCACCTGCAGTTCGGTGAAGGTGCGCAACTGCGAGTCGGCAGGCGCCACGAACAACTCGACGATCTTCAGGTTCTGTGTGCCGAGCACGGCAGTCGGGACCTGCACCTGGTAACGCTGGGTCGAGTAGGTCGGATCGACCGGGTTGCCGTTGCCGAGCGGGCGCGGGTCGGGTGTGCCGGCGCCCGGCGTGTTGCCAGCGAGGTGGAGGCAGCTCTGTGCGATAAGAGCCGGCGGCAGGACGGTGGCAGCGGCCAGGAGCGAGAAGATGGCGTGGGTGTGCATCGCGTGGATCGAGATTGGTCGAGTGCTCATGCGTCCGGACGGCGATCGAGCCTCAACGGATTCTCGAGAATCCGCGGTGCGCGATGGTCACTGGTTCGCGCAGCGTGGCGACCGGCAGGCGGCACAGCTAGCCTCTCGGGCGAGGCATGGTGCACGTCGTCTTCGTCATCCCGTTCGCGATGGAGAACACCGTGCGCTTCGCGCGCGCGGCGATGAGCCTGCCGGGGGTGCGCCTATCGGTGGTCAGCCAAGACGATGCACGGCAGTTCCCCGCCGACTTCGTCGCCGGCCTGGCCGGGTTCGAACGGGTCGCCGACGCGCTGCGCACGGCGGACCTCATCGACGGCATCCGCACGCTGGCAGCGCGGCTCGGCCCGCCCGAACGACTGCTCGGCATCCTCGAGACGCTGCAGGAGTCGCTGGCGACGGTGCGCGAGCAGTTGCGCATCCGCGGCATGGACAACACGACGGCGCGCAACTTCCGCGACAAGGCGCGCATGAAGGACCTGTTCGCGGCGCACGACCTGCCGTGCGCCCGGCACCGCCTGTGCGGCACGCTCGCCGAGGCGCACGAGTTCGCGCGGCGGGTCGGGTTCCCGCTGGTCGGCAAACCGCCGGCGGGGGCCGGGGCGAAGTCGACGTCGCGCGTCGACACGATGGAGGAACTGACGGCGTTGCTGCGCCGCAGCCCGCCGGCACCCGGCCGCGAAGTGCTGCTCGAGGAGTTCGTGCTCGGCCGCGAGTTCTCGTTCGACACCGTGACCCTGCACGGCCAGCACGTCTTCCACAACATCTGCTGCTACCACCCGACCCCGCTCGAGGTGATGGAGAACCCGTGGATCCAGTGGTGCGTGGTGTTGCCGCGGGATCTCGGCGGGGCTGAGTTCGCCGACATCCGGCGCCTCGGCCCGCGGGCACTGAGCGTGCTCGGCATGTGGACCGGCATGTCCCACCTCGAGTGGTTCCGGCGGCCCGACGGTTCGCTGGCGATCGGCGAGGTCGCCGCCCGGCCGCCGGGCGCGCAGTTCACGACGCTGATGGGGCTCGTCACCGATGCCGACCTCTACCGCGCGTTCGCGCAGCTGATGATCGACGAGACGTTCACGCCCCTCGAACGGCGCTACGCCGCCGGGGCCGCCTACCTGCGTGGGCAGGGCGGCGGCGAGGGGGCGGTGGTGCGAGGGGTGCGCGGCCTCGAGGAGGCGTGCGCCGATCTCGGCGAGCTGCTGGTGCAGGTGCGTGCGCCCGTCGTCGGCAAGGCCGCGAGCACGAGCTACGAAGGCGACGGGTTCGTGCTCGTGCGGCACCCGGACACGACGCTGGTCGAGAAGGCCGTGCGCCACATCGTCGACACCGTGCGCGTCGATCTCGCGTAGGCTCCGCAGACCCGTTCCACGCCGCCATGCACGTCGTCTACCTGAGTCCTGGTTTTCCCGCCGAGATGCCGTTGTTCGTCCGTGGCCTCGCCAAGGTCGGCGCCAAGGTGCTGGGGGTCGGCGACCAGCCGGCCGGGGCGCTGCCGGCCGAGGCGCGCGAGGCGTTGCACGACTACCTGCAGGTCTCGTCGTTCGGCGACGAAGGCAAGGCGATCGCCGAGATCCGGCAGTGGCTGCGCGGCCGGCACGTCGACCGCGTCGAGTGCCTGTGGGAACGGCTGATGTACCTCGCGGCCGGCCTGCGCGAGGCGTTCGGCCTGCCCGGCATGTCGCGCGCGCAGACGGCGATCTTCCGCGACAAGGAGGCGATGAAGCAGGCGGTCGAGAAGGCCGGCCTGCGCGTGCCGCGGCACGGCCGCGCGCGCAGCACGAAGGAGGCCTGGGCCGCGGTCGAGCGCTGCGGCTATCCGGCGATCGTGAAGCCGATCGACGGCGCGGGCAGCAAGGACACCTACCGCTGCAACGACGCGCGCGAGTTCGACCAGGCGCTGGCAAAGGTGAAGCACATCGACGAGCTGTCGGTCGAGGAGTTCATCGAGGGCGAAGAACTGACCTACGACACGGTGTGCGCCGATGGCCGCATCCTGTTCGAGAACGTCGCCTGGTACAAGCCCAAGCCGATGATCCTCGCGCAGAACCCGTGGATCTCGATGCAGAACATCGTGCTGCGCGACCTGACCGACGAGATGCCGCGCCCGGGCGTCGAACTCGGCCACGGCGTGCTGAAGGCGCTCGGCTTCCAGACCGGCTTCACGCACATGGAGTGGTTCCGCACCGACAAGGGCGAAGCGGTGTTCGGCGAGATCGGCGGGCGGCCGCCGGGCGCGCGGCTGGTGCACGCGATGAACTACGCGTGCGACATCGACCTGTTCGCCGGCTGGGCCGAGGCGGCGTGTTTCGGGCGGCTGAGCCAGGACGTGACCAAGAAGTACGTCGCCTCGATGGTGTTCAAGCGTGCGCAGGGGGAGGGCACGGTGCGTGAGCACCGCGGCCTGCGCGAGCTGATGCAGAAGTACGGGCAGCACGTCGCGACCATCGAACTGACGCCGATCGGTGAGCCGAAGCGGGACTGGCGCAAGGTCGTCGTCGGCGACGGTTGGATCGTCGTTCGCCATCCCGACCTCGCGACGGCGCTGCAGATGTCGGAGCGGTTCGTCAACGACCTCACCATCGTGGCCGGATGAACCGCGCGCTCGCGTTCGGCTGGGTGGCGCCCGTCGTGCTGCTCGCCGCGTGCGGCGGGGCGGGTGGCAACGCCGCGGCGGGCCGCGCGCCTCGGCCGGTGCAACTCGTCGCCCTGTCGACGCAGCCGCTGCCGACCAAGGTCGCGGTCACCGGCGTGCTCGCGGCGCAGGACGAGCTGGTGGTCAGCCTGCAGGTGGGCGGGCGCCTGGCCGCTGTGCACGTGGACGTCGGCGATGTCGTCGCGGCAGGAACCGTGCTCGCTTCGCTCACGGCGTACGACTTCGAACTGGCCGTGGCGCGCGCGCAGGCCGCGGTCGCCGCGGTCGAAGCCCGGCTCGGCGTCGCCGCGGACGGCGACCTCGCCGGCTTCGACGTCGAAACGGTGCCGGCGGTGCGGGAGGCCGTGGCGGTCGTCACCGAAGCGAAGCTGCATCGCGAACGCGTCGCGGCGATGGTGCAGGGCGAAGTGCAGGCCGGCGCGCAGCTCGACGCCGCCACCGCCGCGCTCGCCGTTGCCGAGAGCCGGCTGCAGCGCGCGCGCGACGACGTGCGCACGGCCGTCGCCGAGGCGCAGCTGCGGCGGATCGAAGTGCAGCAAGCCAGGAAGCAGCTCGCCGACAGCGTCGTGAAGGCGCCGTGGACCGGACGGGTCGCGAAGCGCCACGTGGTCGCCGGCGAGGTCGTCGCCGTCGGCGCGGGCATCGTCACGCTGCTGCGCATCGATCCGCTGCGCCTGCAGATGCGCGTGCCGGACCGGGCGGCGATGGACGTGGCGACCGGCCAGGCCGTCGAGTTCACCGTCGACGGGGCCGGCGACACCGTGCACACGGGCCGCGTCGTGCGCGCCGGACCGGCGATCGAGCGTGGTGACCGCACCCGCCTCGTCGAGGCCGAGGTCGAGAACGCCGCGGGTGCCTTGCTGCCCGGCGCGTTCTGCCGCGCCCGGATCGTGGTCGCCGCGGCCGTTCCGGTGGTCGTGGCGCCGCGCCGCGCCGTGATGAGCTTCGCCGGCGTCGATCGCGTGTTCACGGTCGGCACCGGCCCCGACGGCACTGCGCGCGCAAAGGGACGCATCGTCACGCTCGGTCGTTCGGTCGGCGACCTGGTGGAGATCGTGGCCGGCGTCGAAGCCGGCACCCGGGTCGTCGCCGACGCGACCGGCCTGCAGCCCGAAGCGCCGGTCACGGTGGAGTAGGCTGTGCGGGCCCTCGCGGACGTCTGCATCCATCGCCCGGTCTTCGCGACGATGCTGATCCTCGCGATGGTGGTCGCGGGCGCGGTCGGCTTCTGGTTCCTGCCCGTCGACCGGTATCCGGCCTACGACCTGCCGACGGTCTCCGTGCGCACGCAGCTGCCCGGCGGCGCGCCCGAGGAAGTCGAGGTTTCGGTCACCTACCCGATCGAGGAGATCGTCAACACCGTCGAGGGCATCCGCGAACTGCGCTCGATCTCCGCGGCGGGCACATCGATGGTGATGATCACCTTCGAACTCGGCCGCGACATCGAGACTGCCGCGCAGGACGTGCGCGATCGCGTCGCCCAGGTCGTGCGGCGTCTGCCGGACAGCGTCGAACCACCGGTCGTCAGCAAGTTCGACAGCGACAGCCAACCGATCCTGACGATCGCCGTGTCCGGCGACCGCCCGCTGCGGGAGCTCACCGAGATCGCCGACAAGCGGCTCAAGCGGGTGCTCGAACGTTCGCGCGGCGTCGGCGAGATCCGCATCGACGGCGGCCGGGAGCGCACGATCAACGTCTGGCTCGATGCCGATCGGCTGGCGGCCTACGACCTGCCCGTCGAGGCGGTGTCGCAGGCGATCGCGCGCCAGAACGCCGACGTGCCCGGCGGCAACGTCACCGACGAACAGCGGGAGCGGACCCTGCGGACGCTCGGCCGGGTCGTCGACCCGGCGTCGTTCGCGACGTTGATGATCGCGCGCCGGAACGGCGTGCCGATCGAACTGCGCGACGTCGCGGCGATCGAGGACGGCACCGCGGAGCCACGTTCGTTGGCGCGGCTCGACGGCGTGACGACGGTCGTGCTCGATGTGCGCCGGCAGGCCGGCTCCAACACGGTGGCCGTGATCGAGGGCGTGCTCGCGTCGCTCGAGAAGCTGCGCCCGTCGCTGCCGCCGGACCTGCGCGTCGAGGTCGTGCGCGACCAGTCGCGCTACATCCGCGCCGCCCTCCACGAGATCGAGTTCCATCTGGTGATCGGCTCGGCGCTCGCCGCGTTGGTCGTCCTCTGGTTCCTGCGCAGTTGGCGCGCGACGTTGATCGCCGGCATCGCGATCCCGGTGTCGGTCGTGGCGACCTTCGGCGTGATGTGGGTGTTCGGCTTCACCTTGAACGGCGTCACCATGTTGGCCCTCGTGCTGATGGTGGGCGTCGTCATCGACGACGCGATCGTCGTGCTCGAGAACGTGCAGCGCTGGGCCGACGAGAAGGGGGTCACGCCGTTCGTCGCTGCGCGCGAGGCGACCGGCGAGATCGCGCTGGCCGTGCTCGCGACCACGTTGAGCCTGGTCGTCATCTTCGTGCCGGTGTCGTTCCTCTCGAGCATCACCGGTCGCTTCCTCTACCAGTTCGGGATCACCGCCGCGGCGGCGGTCCTGCTGAGCCTCATCGTGTCGTTCACGCTGACGCCGGCGATGTGCGCGCGGCTGGTGCGACCGAGCGGCGCCCCGCAGCGGCACCGCGACACCTGGTCGCAGCGCCTCTACGCCGGCGTGCTGGCGTGGTGCCTGCGGCGGCCCTGGTCCGTGGCGGCGGTCGCGACGTTGGTCGTCGCGACGATCCCGTGGCTCGGCGGGCTCGTGCGGCAGGACTTCGTGCCGAGCGACGTCGACGAGGGCGAGTTCGAGATCAGCGTCACCGGTCCGGACGACGTCAGCCTGCCGGCGATGGACCAGGTGATGCGGGTCGTCGAGGCCGAACTCGCCGCGGAGCCGGCGGTGCGCACGACGCTCACGCAGGTCGGCGGCGGCTTCTTCGCCGGCCTCTCGAACGGCAGCGTCTACGTGAAGATCGCGCCGCACGCGGAGCGCAAGTTCTCCCTCGGGCGGCTGTGGTCGAGCCTGTGGGCGGGCGAGCCGCTGGCGGCGTTCCGCGGCAACTACACGCAGCGGGACGTGATGGGCAGCCTGCAGCGGCGGTTGAGCCGGTTGCCCGACGTGCGCGTGCAGCTGCGCAACCAGCGCGGCATCAACCTCGGCGGCGGGCCGTTCGCGCTCGACTTCGCGATCCGCGGCCCGGACCTGCAAACACTCGCGCGCCACATCGAGACGCTGCGGGGCGCTGCCGCCGAGAGCGGCCTGCCGAACCTCGACACCACGCTGCGCCTGCGCCGCCCGGAACTGCGCGTGCAGATCGACCGTCCTCGCGCGGCGGAGCTCGGCGTTTCGACGCGCGACATCGCGACGGCCCTGCGGCTGATGGTCGGCGGCGAGACCGAGGTGTCGCGCTTCCGCGATCCCAAGATCGACGAGGAGTACGACGTGCGGTTGCGCGTTCGTGCCGAGGATCGCGACCGCGTCGAACGCATCGGCGAGCTGCTGGTCGGGCGCGCCGACGGCGGCACCGTGCGCGCCGACAACCTGGTGCAGATCGAGCCGGCGATCACGTCGTCGCGCATCGACCGCATGGATCGCCAGCGGCAGGCGAACCTGCGCGGCAACCCGCCGCCGGGCGTTGCCCTCGCGGATGCGGTGGGCCAGTTGCGCAGGCTGGCCGGCGAACTGCACTTGCCGGCCGAGTACACGACCGCCGTGTCCGGCAGCGCCCGCGAGCTCGAGCAGTTCCTGGTCGAGTTCCTGTTCGCGTTCCTGCTCGCGGTCGCGTTCATGTACATGATCCTGGCGGCGCAGTTCGAGAGCTTCGGCCAGCCGCTGATCATCCTGCTGGCGATCCCGATCGCATTGCCCTGCGCGCTGGTGTCGCTGTGGGCGACCGGCGAGACCTTCAACCTCTACTCCGCACTCGGGATGCTCGTGCTGGTCGGGATGGTCAAGAAGAACGCGATCCTGCAGGTCGACCACACGAACCAACTGCTGGCGAAGGGCGTGCCGGCGTACGAGGCGGTCCTTCAGGGCAGCTGCCACCGGCTGCGGCCGATCCTGATGACGACGCTCGCGTTCGTCGCCGGCATGTTGCCGCTCGCCGTCGGCACCGGTCCCGGCGCGGAGGAACGCAAGGCGATCGCCGTCGTCGTCATCGGCGGCCAGACGTTGTGCCTGGGACTGTCGCTGGTGTTGACACCCGTCGTGCAGTGGCTCGTGCTGCGGCGGCGCCTGTCCGCGCGCGGCTGATTCCCCGGCGTCGCCTTCGCGCCCGCCGCTGGCGCTCCGTAGAGTGCCGCCCCCGCATTCCCGACATGAACCGAACCTCGCACCTTCGTTCGTTCCGTCCCGCCGTCGTACTGGCGCTCGCCCTGCTGGCCGTTCCGCTGTCCGCCCAGACGCGCAAGGAGCTGGGCCGCATGTGGACATTCGAGGCGGCCCCGCTCGGTTGGTTCCAGGCGGCCTACGACTGGCAGCCGACCCAGGAGTGGCTCGACCACGCGCGGATGAGCTCGCTGCGCTTCGGCAACCGCGACGAGAAGGCGCCGGACGGCCATCGCTTCTTCTGCTCGGCGTCGTTCGTCAGCGCGCACGGGCTGGTGATGACCAACCACCACTGCGCGCGGGATGCGATCGCCGCGGTGCAAGGCAGCTCCGACTGGCTCAAGGACGGCTTCTACGCCGGCGCCTACGAGGCCGAGGTGAAGCTGCCCGGGTTCGTGCTCACGCAACTGGTCGAGCAGCGCGACGTCACCAAGGAGGTCGGTGAGCTCGGCGTCGACGCGGTGAAGAAGCAGGCCGAACAACGCGCGCCGGGGATGCTGCACCAGGTGATCGCCCTCTACCAGGGCGGCAACTACCAGCTCTACAGCTCGCGCGTGTTCGACGACGTGCGCCTGGTGTGCGCGCCGCACGGCCAGATCGCGCACTTCGGCGGCGATGCGGACAACTTCTGCTACCCGCGCTGGGGCCTGGACTACACGTTCGTGCGCCTGTGGGACGGCGACCGTCCGCTCGACTCGGCCAAGCACTTCTTCCCGTGGAAGACCGCCGGCGCGAAGGACGACGAGATGGTGTTCGTGACCGGCAACCCGGGCAGCACCGGGCGGCTGATGACCGTCGCGCAGTGCGAATTCCTGCGCGACCACGGCTATCCGGGGCGGCTGGCCACGACCGTGGCCCAGCTCGAGGACCTCTACGCGCAAGCGAAGGCCGACCCCGAGAAGGAGCGCACGCTGCGCGCGACGATCCTGCGGCTCGAGAACACGCGCAAGGCGGTCCAGGGCTTCCTCGACGGCGTGCGCGACCCGCGGATCATGGCGATCAAGCAGAAGGCCGAGTCGGACCTGCGCGCCGCGGTCGCCGCGAAGCCCGAGCTGCAGGAGAAGTACGGGGACGCGTGGGACAAGATCGCCGAGCTGCAGAGCCAGCGCGTCGCTGCACTCGGCAATGCCGAGAAGACCGCCGAGGTGCAGAGGGCCGAAGCCGCGCACAACAAGCGCATCGGCGAAGCGTGCTTCGCGGTCTACGGCACCTCGATCCCGCCCGACGCGACGATGTCGCTGCGGCTCTCCGACGGCGTCGTCAAGGGCTTCCCGATGAACGGCACCGTGGCGCCGTCCTTCACCACGCTCTACGGCCTCTACGCGCGGCACCACGAGTTCGGCGGCGTGCATCCGTTCGACCTGCCGCAGGTCTGGCTCGACAAGGAGAAGGACCTCGACCTGAAGACGCCGTTCAACACGACGTCGACCTGCGACATCATCGGCGGCAACTCCGGCTCGCCGCTGATCGACAAGGACCGCAACATCGTCGGCCTGATCTTCGACGGCAACATCGAGTCGCTCGGCAACCGGCACGTGTTCGACGACGCGATCGCGCGCACCGTCTCCGTGCACCCGGCGATCATCATCGAGTCGCTGCGCAAGATCTACGCGGCCGGCAAGCTCGCCGACGAACTCGAGTGGCCGATGCGCGCCGCCAAGTAGGCAGCGCGCGTCACTTCGGATCGTCGCCGTGGCGGTGGAACATCCACGCGCCGAACGCGATCCCGAGCAGGCTCATGAGGTGCACTGCCGGGAAGAAGATCACGTGCTCGAGCCAGATCAGCCAGAACTGCTGTTCGCCGGACCCCGGCAGCAGCCGCGGGTCGAACTGCATCTGCGTCATCGGGTTGACGATGTCGCGCACCGTGCTGATGTCGAGCACGGTGCCCAGCCCCTGGTCGCTCGCCAGCTTGCTGAACACGGCCGCCGGCAGCCGCGCCAACATGGTCACGGCCGCGATCGTCGCGAACAGGCCGAAGAAGCGCTGCGCCGTTCGTGCGGCGAGCAGGGCGGCGGCGAGGCCCGCCGGCCACAAGAACCGATCGAGCCCGACCGGCTGCACGAGGGCCGCCGGCGCGGCGAGCATCTGCATGCCGATCCACGCCGCGGTGGCGGTCCACGCGAACGCGAGCGGCAGCCAGATGGCGCTGGCCACCGGACGGCGGCCTAGGCGAACGAGCACCAGGATCCAGAACGCGGCGAAGCCCGCGAAGACCAACGGCCAAAGCCAACCGGGTGCGGTGAACGTGCCGGTGGGGAAGGCGACCATCGACACCTCGTGCGCGCTGCCCTCGAAGCCAGCGTAGGTGTGCACGGTGGTCAGCGTGCGTTCGCCGCCGCCCAGGGCGCCGTTCGCAAGACCGACGATCGCGGCGACCGCGAGCAGGGCGCAGGCGGTGCGCCGCACGTTCGGCAGCACGAGGCCAAAGGCCAGGCCGAGCCAGGCAGCGAGGTGGAGGAGCAGGAGCACGACGTCCATGCGGGGGCCGGGTTGTGCCGGCAGCGTTTGCGCCGCGCCACACTTTTCCCCCGGCAGCCTTGCTGCCCTGTCGGGGGGTCGCTAGGTTCCTCCGCCTTCCAAACGACCGAGCCCCCGCCGGCGAGCAATTCGCGGCTGGGACATGCAGACATGACGAAGCAGAAGACCAAGAAGGCGGTGGTCAAGCGCATGAAGCTGACCAAGACCGGCAAGGTCAAGTTCCGCCACGCGTTCACGTCGCACCTGATGGTGCGGCGCTCGAGCAAGCGCAAACGCCAGCTCCGCCAGAAGGGCCTCTGCAAGGGCCAGATCGCGGTGAACATGGCCGAACTGCTGGGTGGGAGGTAACCGCACATGAGCCGCGCAACCAACGGGCCTGCCACGCGGCAGCGCCGCAACCGCCTCCTCAAGCGCGCCAAGGGCTTCCGCCAGGGCCGCCGCAACCTGTTCAAGATGGCGTCGGTGACGGTGCTGCGCGCCGAGCGCTTCGCCTTCGCGGGTCGCCAGCAGAAGAAGCGCTTCTTCCGTTCGCTCTGGATCACGCGCCTCACGGCCGCGGTCAAGGCGCACGGCCTGCGCTACTCGCAGTTCATCCACGGCGTGCAGCAGGCCAAGATCCTGCTCAACCGCAAGGAGCTCAGCGAGTTGGCGATCCACGATCCGGCGACGTTCGAAGCGATCTGCCAGAAGGCCAAGAAGGCAATCGCCTGACCGGTCTCGGCCGGGTGCTCCGCACCCGAGCGGCAGTTCGACGTGGACGGCGCTGGATCTCCAGCGCCGTCTTGCCGTACGGCCCGCAGGGGCCAGTGACTTCAGCGCGTCGGCGACCCCGACCGCCATCCGACCATGGACATGAACGCGGAACGTGAGCGGTGGCTTGGCGCCGTCGCGAGCGCGGCCGACGCGGCCGCCCTCGGGGCCGTCGAGAGTGCGTGCCTCGGCGCGGATGGCGCGCTGGTGCAACTCGTGCGTGCGGTGACGTCGCTGCCCAAGGAGGAGCGCCCCGCGTACGGCAAGGCGGTGAACGCCGTGAAGCAGGCGGTCGAAGCCGCGATCGCCGCGCGCCGGGCCACCTTCGCGGCGGCGGCGATGCAGCAGGAACTCGCCGCGAGCACGTTCGACCCGACCGAGCCAGGGCCAGTCCGGCCGCGCGGCACGCTGCATCCGATCACGATCGTGCAGAACGAGCTGGTCGACCTGTTCACGGGGCTCGGGTTCCAGTGGGAGGACGGCCCCGAGGTCGAGTCGGAGTACTTCAACTTCGACGCGCTCAACATCCCGGCCGACCATCCGGCGCGCGAGAGCCAGGACACGTTCTGGCTGGCGCCGCAGCCGGGGCTCGGCAAGAACCTGCTGCGCACGCACACCTCGCCGGTGCAGGTGCGCACGCTGCAGCGCCTGGTCGCGCAGGGCTTCCACCCGCCGCTCAAGGTGATCGTGCCGGGCCGCTGCTTCCGCAGCGAAACCGTCGACAAGAGCCACGAGCACACCTTCTACCAGATGGAGGGTCTGGTCGTGGACCGCGTGCACGGGGACCAGGGCATCAGCACTGCGAACCTGATCCACACCATGAAGACCTGCTTGCGCGTGATCCTCGAGCGCGACCTGCAGGTGCGGCTGCGGCCGGGGTTCTTCCCGTTCGTCGAGCCGGGCTTCGAACTCGACGTCAACTGCCCGTTCTGCAAGGGCCAGGGCTGCTCGGTGTGCAAGCAGTCGGGTTGGATCGAAGTGCTGCCGTGCGGCATGGTCCATCCGAACGTGCTGCGGCAGGGCGGCCTCGATCCCGAGGAATACACCGGCTTCGCGTTCGGCATGGGCCTGCAGCGGGTCGTGATGCTGCGCTACGGCATCGACGACATCCGCCAGTTCATGGGCGGCGACCAGCGCTTCCTCGCGCAGTTCCCGGAGGTGAGCCGATGAAACTGTCGCTGCGTTGGCTGTCGCGCCACGTCGACCTCACCGGCATCGAGCCGGCGCGCATCCTCGCCGACCTGACGATGAGCACGGCGGAGATCGAAGGCATGCACGCCTTCGGCGCCGGGCTCGAACCGTTCGTGGTCGGTCACGTGCGCACCTGCAAGAAGCACCCCGACGCCGACAAGCTGTCGGTCTGCGAAGTGGACCTCGGGCGCGCCGGCGGCGTGCTGCAGATCGTCTGCGGGGCCAGCAACGTTGCCGCCGGGCAACGGGTCGTCGTGATCCGGCCGGGCGACACGCTGCCCGCCGCGGGCGGCAAGGGCGCGTTGAAGATCAAGGTCGGCAAGATCCGCGGCGTCGAGTCGCACGGCATGATCTGCAGCGAGTCCGAACTCGCGTTGTCCGCCGAGCACGACGGCATCCTGGTGCTGCCGCAAGACACGCCGATCGGTGCGCGCCTGCTCGACCAGGCGCCGATCACCGACACGGTGTTCGAGATCGACAACAAGTCGATCAACCACCGGCCGGACCTCTGGGGGCACTACGGCTTCGCACGTGAGCTCGCCGCGATCTACGGCCGGCCGCTGCAACCGCTGCTCGCCGACCTGCCGTTGCCGACCGCCGGCAAGAAGGTCGAGGTCGTGATCGACGACAAGCAGGGCTGCCCGCGCTACTGCGGACTGGTCATCGACGGCGTCTCGTCGGGGCCGTCGCCGATGGCGCTGCGCTGGCAGCTCGCGGCGGTCGGGCAACGTTCGGTGTCGCTGCCGGTCGACCTGACCAACTACGTGATGCTCGACCTCGGCCAGCCGATGCACGCGTTCGACGCGCGCCACGTCGGCAACGGTCCGATCCGCATTCGGCGCGCGCGCGCCAACGAGACGATCACCACGCTCGACGGCCAGAAGCGCAAGCTCACCGAACAGGACCTGCTGGTCTGCGCCGGCGACAAGCCCGAAGCGCTCGCCGGGGTCATGGGGGGAGCCGGCACGATGGTCGAGCCGGGCACCACGAGCCTGTTCCTCGAGTCGGCGAACTTCCACGCCGCGACCGTGCGGCGCACCAGCATGCGGCTCGGCCTGCGCACCGATGCGAGCGCGCGGTTCGAGAAGGCGCAGGATCCGGCGAACGCCGAACTCGCCGTGCACTGCTTCCTGAAGTTGCTGCAGCAGTACTGCCCGACGGCGAAGGCGGCCGGGCCGCTCGTCGATCCGGCCGGCTTCGCCTGGCAGCCGCGGACGATCGTGCTGCGCCGCGCCCGCCTGTCGCTGAAGCTCGGCGTGCGGCTCGAGGACGAGAAGGTCGCAGCGATCCTGACGTCGCTGCAGTTCGGCGTCACGATCACGCCCATCGGGTTCGACGTGACGGTGCCGAGCTTCCGCGCCACCAAGGACATCACGATCGAGGACGACCTGATCGAGGAGGTCGGGCGGATGTTCCGCTACGACAACATCCCCGAACGACCGCTGCACGGCACGCAGGCACCGCCGGTCCGCAACGAGGAACTGTTCGTCGCTCGACGCCTGCTCGAAGTGGGCTGCATCGAGCACAGCTTCCACGAGGTCTACAACTACAGCTTCGTGCCCGACGCGGTGCTGACCGCGGCCGGCGCGATCGAGCACGCCTACGTGCAGGTGCAGAACCCGGTGGCACCCGAGATCACGCGCATCCGGAGGCACGTGCTGCCGAGCCTGCTCGCCAGCGTCGCGCCAAACCTGCGCACGCAGGCCGAAGTGCGCCTGTGTGAGCACGGCAAGGGCTACCACGCCGAGATGAAGGACGCGCACAAGCTGCCGCACGAGGTGCGCGAGATCGCCTTCGTGCTCGCGCGCACCACCGGCGCGCATCCGTTCCCCGAACTGCGTGAGACGATCGGCTCGCTGCTCGAACGCGTCGGTTACCCCGGCGTGATGAGTCGCGTCTGGCACGGCAAGGACCAGCCGTGGGTGCACCCGAACGCCGCTGTCGCGATCGACCGCGACGGGTCGCCGTGCGGCTACGTGGCACACCTGCACCCAGCGATCGCGCGCGCGACCGGGCTGCCGGCGACGACGGCGATCGCCTGCCTCGATGTGCGGGCGCTCTGCGCCAATGGCCGCCGCATCGCGCGGTACCAGCCGCTGCCGGTCTACCCGCTGCTGCCGGTCGACGTGGCGCTGCTGGTCGACGAAGGCACGCAGGTCGCGACGGTCGCCGAGTTCCTGCGCACGACGGGCCGCAAGCTGGTCAAGGATGTGCGGCTGTTCGAGGCCTACCGCGGCGAACGGCTGCCGGCCGGCAAGAAGAGCCTGAACTTCACGGTGACGCTCGGCGCCGACGACCGGACGCTGACCGACGAGGACGAAGGCAAGTTCCTCGGCAAGGTGCGCGAGCAGGCCGGGACGATCGGCGCCGAACTGCGCGGCTGAGTCAGCCGCGCAGCGCCGCGAGCAGGTCGCGCACGAAGCGCGCGGTGAGACCCCACAGCAGGTCCGCGCCGATCGTGAAGTGCGGGCTCGTCGCGGGCTGCACACCGGGTGCGCCCAGTGGCGCTGGCCGTTCCGACCACCGCGCCTCGTCCAGCAGGGCCGCGAGCGGAACGTGGAGCACGCGCGCGACCTCGCGGGGATCGGGAACGAGCGCGACCGGCTGCAGCCGCGCCACGACCGCGTGCACGTGGATCCCGGTGGAGCTCGTGCGCGGCGGCAGTTCGCCGAGCGCCGTGAGTGCCGACGCGTCGGCGCCGAGTTCTTCGGCGAACTCGCGGCGCGCGGTCGCTTCGACCGACTCGTCGCCCTCGCGCATGCCGCCGGGGAACCCGATCTGGCCTGCGTGCTGGCGCTGGTTGGCGGGCCGCACCAGGAGCAGCACGCAGTCGGCAGCGGCGCACTTCACGAGCGGACACACCACTGCGGCGCTTCGCAGCGTCGTCGGCCGCCAGCCGCCGACCGGTCCAAGCCGGATCCGCAGCAGGGTGTCGATGTCGGCCGTCACGCAGGGAGCTTCCCCGCGCGGGTTGCCCACGGCCAGGGACCCGCCAAGATGCCGCCATGCAGGTCCACCTCGTCGACGGCACCTACGAGCTGTTCCGCAGCTTCTACGGCGCCCCGCCGGCGCAGGCTCCGGACGGTCGCGAAGTGGGTGCCGTGCGTGGACTGCTCGCCAGCCTGATGTCGCTGCTGCGCGAAGACGGCGTCACGCACGTCGGCATCGCCTTCGACACCGTGATCGAGTCGTTCCGCAACGCGCTGTTCGCGGGCTACAAGACCGGGGACGGCATCGATCCCGCGCTGTGGGCGCAGTTCCCGCTCGCCGAAGCTGCGACCCGAGCACTCGGCATCACGACCTGGTCGATGGTCGAGTTCGAGGCCGACGACGCGCTGGCGACGATGGCGGTGCGGGCCGCCGCCGACCCGCGCGTCGAACGTGTCGTCGTGTGCACGCCCGACAAGGACCTCGCCCAAGTCGTCCAGGGCGAACGCATCGTGCAGCTCGACCGGCGCACCGGGCAGGTGCTCGACGCGAGCGCCGTGCGCGGCAAGCACGGCGTGCCGCCGGCGTCGATCCCGGATTGGCTCGCGTTGGTCGGCGACGATGCCGACGGCATCCCCGGGCTGCCGAAGTGGGGGAGCAAGAGTGCGGCCGTGCTGCTTGCGCACTACGGCACGATCGACGCGATCCCCGACGACCACGCGCAGTGGGCCGTTCCCGTGCGTGGTGGTGCGGGTCTCGCCGAAGTGCTGCGCGCGCATCGCGAGGAAGCGCGGCTCTACAAGACCCTGGCGACGCTGCGCACGGACGTGCCGATCGTGGACGACGTCGAGGCGCTGCGCTGGCGCGGGCCGACGAGCGGGTTCGCCGGCTTCTGCCAGCAACTCGGCGCCGAGGCCCTGCTCGCGCGGCTGCCGGGGGCGGCAGGCGGCGGAACGCCTCGTGGCGTCAGCGCACCTGCAGCACCGCAACCTTGAGGTAGCGCGTCTCCGGACACTCGAGCGCCACCGGGTGGTCGGCGCCGGCTCCGCGCACATGCAGCACGCGCGCATCGCGGCGCGCCGCGGCCGCGGCGTCGCGCAGCATGCGCAGGAACGTCTCCTCGCTCACGCTGCCCGAGCACGAGCACGTCAGCACGATGCCGCCGCGCGCAACCTTCTCGAGCCCGAGGCGATTCAGGTCGAAGTAACGCGCGAGCCCGGCCTCGACCTCGCCCTTGTGGTGCGCCCACTTCGGCGGGTCGAGCACGATCACGTCGTGCGCGCCCGGCTCGGCCTCGCGCAGCAGGTCGAACGCGTCGCCGTGCACGGCGGTGACCGGCAGCTTGTTGTGGGCGGCGTTGTGGGCGGTCTGCGCGACCATCGCCTCGTCGAGGTCGGCGGCGACGACCTTGGTGGCGCCGCCGGCCGCGGCGTTGAGCGCGAAGCCGCCGCTGTTGCAGCAGAGGTCGAGCACGGCGCGGCCCTTGGCGAGGTTGCGCAGCAGCCACCGGTTGTCGCGCTGGTCGGCGAAGAAGCCGGTCTTGTGCCCGGCACCCGCGGTGACCGCGTAGAAGAGCCCGTGTTCGCGCACCGTCGTCGCGACCGGACTCGGTCGTGGCGCGGACTCGATGCCCTCGCGCTCGGCCCAGTCCTTGTCGTGCAGCAGCACGAGCCGGCTGCCGGGCCAGTGCTGGAGCAGCCACTCACCGAGCGGTTCGAGCTGCTGCAGCATTCCGAGCGAGCTGACTTGCGCGACGAACGCCGCGCCGAGCTTGTCGAGCACGAGCCCCGGGAAGCCGTCGCCCTCCGCATGCACGATCCGGAACGCGTCGGTGATCTTCGGCAGGTTGAGCGTCTCCTCGCGCAGCCGCACGGCGGCGCGCAGCGCCTGCACGAAGTGGTTCGGCACGTCGGCGACGGCTTCGTCGGCGAACATGCGCAGCGCCAACTCGGCGCGCGGATTGTAGAAGCCGGTGCCGACGAGCCGGCCTTCCCGATCGCGCACCACCGCCGGCGTGCCGGCGGGCAGCGGTGCCTCGGGCTTCTGGATCATCTTGCGGTAGAACCACGGATGCCGGCCGTGCGCACGCACCTTGAGGCGCAGTGCCGGCAGTGGTCGTTCGCGATCAGGGGTGCGGCGGCTCATCGGCCAGTCTTGATGGGGGCCGGGGGTGGGGTCGGCAGCGGTCGAGGCTGCGTGGTGATCTTCTCGAGCAGCACCTCGATGCCCTTCTCGAGCTGCGGGTCGCGGCCCTGCAGCAGCGACTGCACGTCGTTCTCGACGACGATGTCCGGGGTGACACCGCGGCCCTCGATCGTCCACTCGGGTCCGGGCTCGGTGTTGCCGAACTCGGGGACGTTCACGGTGCCGCCGTCGAGCAGCATGCCGCGGTTGGTGATGCCGATGATGCCGCCCCACGACCGTTTGCCGATCAATGGGCCCAGCCCCGCCTTGCGGAACATCGCCGGGAAGATGTCGCCGTCGCTCGCGCTGTCTTCGTTGAGCAGGCACACGAGGTGCCCGTGGAACAGCGCCTGCGGATACGGCCGGTAGCCGGACGTGCGGCCGAAGGTGCACATCAGCAACTCGCGCGCGAGGCGATTGAGCACCATCTGCGAGACGTTGCCGCCGCCGTTGTGGCGGTCGTCGATGACGAGGCCCTGCTTGTCGCGCTGCGGGTAGTACTGCTTGATGAACTCGCGGATGCCGTCCTGGCCCATGTCGGGCAGGTGCACGTAGCCGAGCCGCCCGCCGCTCGCCGCGGTGACGCGTTCGCGGTTGGCGGCGACCCAGCGCAGGTAGAACAGCTTCTCCTCGCTCTCGATGCCCTGCACGACCACGGTGCGCGCGCCGTCGAGTTGCGGCTTGTCGTGCACCGACAGCGAGACGCTGCGGCCGAGCTTGCCGCGCAGCAGTCGATACGGGTTCTGGTCGGGCTGCAGTTCCTCGCCGTCGATCGCCAGCAGCCACTCGCCCGCGCGCAGCGCGACCCCGACGGCGGTCGCCGGCGAGCGGTACATCTCGTCGTCGTTCTCGCCGCGCAGCACCGACTCGATGCGGTAGCGGCCGGCCACGGGGTCGAACGCGAGCACGAGGCCCGGCAGCGCCACCGGCGTGCGGCTCGGCGCGCCGACGTCGCCGCCGGCGATGTAGGCGTGGCCGACGTTCAACTCGGCGATCATCTCGCCGATCACGTAGTTGAGGTCGCTGCGGTGGCGAACGTGCGCGACCAGCGGCGCGTAGCGGGCTCGCAGGCCTTCCCAGTCGTGGCCGTGCATGTTGGCGACGTAGAAGAAGTCGCGGTAGCGGCGCCAGACCTCGTGGAAGATCTGCCAGTACTCGTCGGCGGGGACCTTCGGCACCGGCAGGCCGCGCAGGTCGAGCGACTTCTGGCCGTCCTTGCCATCGAGGCCGGCCTTGGCCACCGACCAGCCCTTGGTGGTGCGGACCAGCACGTGGCTGCCGTCGGCGGCCAGCGCGATCGTGCGAACGTCGGTGGCGATCGTCTCGTGCTTGCGCTCCTTGCCGGAGAACGCCAGCAGCGACGTCGGCTGGTCGCTGTCGCGCCCGTAGTACGAACCGCCGCGTCGCAGCACGAGCAGGTTCTCGCCAGCGGCTGTCAGTGCTACGTAGTTGTCGAGCGGCAGCGGCAGCGCTTCGACCCGGTCGGCGAGTCCCTCGAAGTCGATCACGATCGGTGCTTCGAACTTCGCGGGTGCCGGCGTCGCTTCGGCGGGGGCGATGGCCTCGTCGCTGCGCGGCGGCAGCAGGGCCGGCAGTCCCACGCGCAGCGCCAACGCGAACACGCCCCACGCGCGGTCGACCTGGAAGTCCCACTCGTAGTCGCCGGCGAGCCGGGGCTGGAAGCCGCGCAGGCCGAGGAAGTACAGCCGGTCGCCGCGTGGATCCCAGGCCGGCGAGCTGTCGTTCGACAGCGGCCGCGAGACCACCTGCAGGGTGGCCGTGGCCCGCGACCACACGTGCAACTGCCGGCACTCGGTGCCCGTCGTCATCGAGAAGGCGAGGTGCCCCGAGCACGGCGACCAGACGTGGTCCCGCAGTTGCCCACGGCTCTCGTCGGCGACGACGACGAGATCGCCGGTCGTGGCGTCGGCGACGCGCAGCACGCCGTCCTTGTCGCCGAACGCGATCCACTTGCCGTCCGGCGACCACACCGGCTCGTAGAGCATTCCGGTCAGCCCGCGCGTCAGCTGCCGCGGCGGCCGTTCGCCGAGGTGGTCGACGAGCCAGATCTGCTCTTCGCCGGTCTGGTCCGACACGAACGCGATCGTGCTGCCGTCCGGTGAGAACTGCGGGTGCTTCTCGTGCGCGCCCGGCGAAGTCGTCAGGTTGCGCACGTCGCCGTGTTCGCGCGGCACCGTCAGCAAGTCGCCGCGCGCCGCGAACGCTGCCCGCCGACCGCCGGGGCTCAGCGCCTGGTGCTCGATCAGCCCGCTGGCGTCGACCTCGGTCGTGCGCGTCAGCAGCCCCTCGTCGGGCACGCGGATCGGGATCGCGTGCTCGACGCGCGTCCGGGTGTCGAACCAGAACAGTTCGCCGCCCTTCTCGTAGACGATGCGCGCGTCCTGCGGTCCGCCCGCACTCGGCCACCGCACGTCCCACGTCGTGCTGGTGGTCTCCTGGTGGACGCTGCGTGCAGCGACGTCGTACGACCACAGGTTCAGGGTGCCGCTGCGGTCGCTGGCGAACCAGATGCGATCGCCGATCCACATCGGGTCGCGGTCGGTGCGCGGATGGTCGGTGATGTTCTCGCCGCGCCCGGTCGCCGGGTCGAACACGTGCAGGTCGGTGGCCCAGCCGCCCTCGTAGCGCTTCCACGTGCGGAAGTCGCGGAACAGCGGCGAGTAGACGATGGCCCGGCCGTCGGGCGCGAACTCGCCCGCACCCGCGACCGGCATCGGCAACGGCACCGGCAGAGCACCTCGCTGGCGCGCCGTCGCCGGCATCGCCACGGTGTAAAGACGCGGGGCGCCGGGGGACCACGAACCGCGCAGGCTGCGGAACAGCACCGCGCTGCCGTCCGGCGTCCAGCCGTAGACCTGGTTGTCGTAGCCCCAGCGATCCGGCAACGGGCCCTTCGCGGGATACCAGGTGAGCTGCCGCAGTTCGCCGCCGTCGCTCGGCACGACGTAGACCTGTTCGTCGCCGTCGACCTGGCCGGTGAACGCGATCCAGCGGCCGTCGGGCGAGAACTTGCCGAACAGTTCGACGCCGCGCGCGGACGTCAAGCGCGTCGCCGTGCCGCCGCCGATCGGCGCGCGCCACAGGTCGCCGCCGTGGGTGAAGACGACGTGGTCGCCGTGCAGGTCGGGGAAACGCAGGAGTCGCGTCTGCGCCGTCGCGGGGAACGCGGCGACAAGAGCGACGAGTGGGACGAGAGATTGGGCGGACACTGCCATGGCAGGCGGGGCACGAGACGCCAGCACGCGCTCCGGCGCAAGCGCGACCCTCCCGACGCGGAGCCAGGCGGTTTGCCCATCCTCCGGCACGCGGTAGAGTTCGGCGCGCCCTGCCCATGCGATGCGGGTCCGACCCGCAGTGTCCCTCTCTCCGTCCCGATGAAAGCAGCACTCGTCCTTTCGCTCGGCGTGTCCGTCGCCAGCGTCCTTTCGGCGCAATCGAACACTGTCCCGGGTCTCGATGGTCGCCTGGAGATCCTCGACAACATCCGGTACTGGGGCCGGCGCGGCGCGGCGCACCCGGGCGGCGAGGTCGGCATGTCGATGCGCAACACGATGTGCAACCCGGGATCGGTGAACATCCCGTGGTACGCGGTGCCGCAGGAGAACCACCCGTACTTCGGCTTCCTGATCACGCGCCTGTCCGGCGATCGCATGGTGCAGATCAGCGACCGTTCGTACTGCAAGCACGCCTTCACGTCGGCGAGCCAGCCCGGTGCCTGCGGGTCCTGCGTCCCGAATATCGGCGGCAACCAGATGGGGCCGACCTGCTCCGACACCTACAGCAATGTCCACAATGCCGGCCGCAACGACCTCGGCCCGCCCGCGGAGATCAACCCGTGGCTGGGCACCTGGACGATGCTGGGCTCGTACTTCGACCAGGGCGATCCGAACGTCGGCTCACCCGGCAACTTCAACGGCACGCACAGCGGCATCAACCCGGGCAGCGACGAGGTGAAGAACCGCGTCACGGTCAAGGAGAGCGACCTGCTCGTCGGCGGCGCGCAGTACTTCTACGCGATCCAGCTGATCCACCGGGGCGAAGCGGTCGCCAACCGCGGCGACAACATCAAGTCGCGCGGCTTCCAGCCGACGTGGACCGGAAGTACTTGGACGGTCGCCAACACGGCGGTCGGCGAAGCGTTCGGTTCGGTGCTGCAGCACTGGCCCGGCGCGACCGTCAACCAGGGCGGCAACGGCAACGACGACGGCCGCTTCTTCGTCGCGTCGAAGGTCACCGCGCTCGGCGGCGGCAACTACCACTACGAGTACGCGGTGCACAACGTCGACAACAGCCGCGCAGGCGCTTCGTTCCGCGTGCCGATCGACCCGGGTGCCGTAGCGTCGAACTTCAGCTTCCGCGACATCGACGACAACCCGCTGAACAACTGGACGGCCACTCGCATCGGCAACGAGGTCGTGTTCAGCGCGCCGGCGAACAACCCGCACGAGTGGAACACGATCTACAACTTTGGCTTCGACGCGAACTTCCCGCCGGGCAGCAGCTCGGTGCAGATCGACGAAGCGCGGCCGGGCCCTGGCGCCCTGTTCGTGACGATCAACTCGCAGACGCCGAGCGGCGCGACCTACGCGCAGGCGACGGCGTACGGCGAAGGCTGCGGTGGATCGAGCTGCAGGCAGGCGATCTACGAGAACTTCCCGACCTCGGGTGGCTTCGACCTCTCGAACTCGCAGTGGAAGCTGACCTACCAGAACGGCGCCTACGCGCTGGGCCCCAGCACCGCCACGTGGGCGACGCCAGCCGGTGCGACGCACCCGCCCGGTGACGACGTCGCCGCGAGCTATGCGCTGCCGTTCACGCTGCCGTATCCCGGCGGCTCCACCAACTCGCTCTCGGTCTGCTCGAACGGCTTCGTGCAGGCGGGAGGCAGCAGCAACGCGTGGACGCCGTCCGCGTCGGCGTTCCTCGGCCTCGCGAGGACCTGGGCGGCGGCCTGGCACGACCTCGTGCCGCCGACGGGCGCCATTCGCATCGAGACCACGCCGACCGTGGCACGCATCACTTGGAGCAACGTGGCGAACTACCAGGGCACGGGCAGCGCCACGTTCCAGATGCACTTCCACTCGAGCGGTGACGTCGACGTGATCTACCAGTCGTGCACGCCCTCGGGCAACACGGGATACGTCGTCGGCTACACCCCCGGCGGCCAGCCGGCCGATCCGGGCAGCATCGACTGGTCGGCGAGCCTCAACGCCGGCCACGTGGTCTGCACGACTTCGATCCCGGACGTGCAGCTCGCGGCGTCGTCGCGGCCCGTGCTCGGCACGGCGATGGGCTTCGTCACCACCGGCATCCCGGCCAGCGGCCTCGCCGGCGTGTTGGTCCTCGGCCTTACGAAGTACAACCCGGGCGTGCCGCTCGCCTCGGTCGGCGCGCCGGACTGCTTCCAGCACGTCAGCATCGATGCGACCCTGAACTTCGCGATCGTTGGCGCCAGCTCGCCGAGCACGTGGTTGATTCCCAACCTCCCGAGTGCTGCGGGAGTGGTCATCGTCGGCCAGTCGGCGATCTACTCGCCGTCGAGCAACACGCTGGGCGTGCTGGCCAGCAACGGCCTGGACCTGCTGCTCGGCATCCTGTGAAGCACGCTGCCGGCCTTCGGGCCGGCAGGATCCGCTTCAGGGCGCGAGCAGCATCGCCGCACCGACGACCGCCGCGGTCTCGGTGCGCAGCGTGTGCGCCCCGCAGCTGCGGGGCGCGAAGCCGGCGGCGTGGATCGCCGCCTGTTCGTCGGTGGTGAAACCGCCCTCGGGCCCCACCAGCCAGACGACGTCCCCGTCGGCCGCGGGCTCGCACCGCAACGACGCCGCGCCGGCCGCACCGACGAAGCGGCGTGGTGCCTCGCGGCAGGCGGCGAGGAAGTCCGTCAGCTCGCCGGCCGCGAGCACCGCGGGCAGCCAGGCGCGATCGCATTGACCCGCAGCGCCGCTGACGATGCGCTGCCAGCGCTCGGCGCGTTCGCCCTGCGGCCGGGTGCGCGCCGTCCACAGCGGTCGGAACGCCGCGACGCCGACCTCGGTGCCGTGTTCGAGAATCCACTCCAGACGGGGCAGGCGCGGCACGGCGAACGCGAGCACGAGCTGCACCCGGTGCCGCGGCTCGTGGTCGACCCGCTCGACCTGGCAATGCACCGCATCCCGCGCGACGGTCTGCACCACGGCCTCGGCGGTGCCGCCCTGACCGTCCCCGAGGCGCACCCGGTCGCCGGGCCGGCACCGCAGAACGCGGGCGAGGTGGTGGGCCACTTCGCCCGCCAACGTGCACGCCCCGGCCGCCGGCAAGGCCGGCACGAAGTAGCGGTTCGCCATGCGCTTGTGTTGTAGCGGCGAGCCCGGACGGCACCGGCAATGTTCGCAAAGGCCCCGCCAGCCGCTTGCGGGACCTGCGCTCGTCGCTAGGTTGTGCGGCGTCGCCTCCGCGTGCTTGCGTCCCCGGCCGGCGGCGACATCCGGCACGCGCGTTCCCTCGGTAGCCCCGCCCAGGGAACACGGTCCGGCGTGCCTGCGACCCTGGTAACCGGTATGGCCCAATACGTCCTCGAGATCCTCGATGGGGATCGCGCGGGGGAAGTCCTCGCCGTCGCGGATCGCCCGCTGCGCATCGGCCGCAAGCCGGGCAACGATCTTGTTCTCGCCGACGAGAAGACCTCGGGAGTGCACGCCGAGATCGTGCTCGAAGGCGATCGCCACGTGCTGCGCGACCTCGGTTCGACGAACGGCACGTTCCTCGACGGCAAGCGCATCACCGAGATCGTGCTGACGCCGGGCGATGTCGTCACGGTCGGTCGGCTGCGAGTGAAGTTCCGCGACGAGGGCGAGGCGGCCAAGGCCGACCCCGGCGAACTGGCGGTGCGACGCCTCGATGCCGGCAAGCTCGGCCGTCGCGGTGGCTCGGCCGGTCTGCTGGCGGCCGCACTGGTGTTGGCGCTCGGAGCCGGTGGTTGGTTCTGGTGGCAGGGCAGCCAGCAAGGCGATGTCGAGACGCCGGGTCGGACGCGAGCCCGCGCGGTGGTCGTCGTCGCCGGCAACCAGCTCGCGGGCCCGGTCGCCGGCTGCGAAGGTGAGGAAGGTTGGGCGCTGCGTGGTCCAGGGGCTGCCTGGCAGACGACGACGAGCAGCCACTCCGGCGCTGGCGCGTTCCAGGTCATGCGCGGGGAAGGCGACGATGCCCCGGACTTCGCGGTGTTGCGCCTCGCCGAGCCGCTGCCGGTGTTCGCGCTGCGCACCATGACCCTGGCTGCGCACGTCGAGGCCCGCGGCGGTGCCCAGGTGGCGCTGCGCGCGGTGTTCGCGTCGGCCAACGAACAGGTGCCGTTCCGGTTCTGCAGCGGTACGCCGCTCGCCGCCGTCGACGCCTGGCAACGCATCGAGGTCGTGCTGGCCGTTCCGCCCGGTTGCGACCGGCTGCAGCTCGAAGTGGTCGCCGTGCTGCCCGGAGCCGAAGCCGTGGTGCGCGTCGACGACGTAGCGATCGTGGAAGGCGGCAATGCCGCGGCGCTCGAGGTGAAGCAGGCCGACGGCAGCCAGACCGCGATCGGCACCGGGTGCGCAGTGGCCGTGCGTTCCGTCGACAACGAGAACCCGGCGATCCTTCTCGGCGTGCTGCCCGAACGCGTGCCGGAAGCGTTGCAGGGGCTGCACCGCGCAGATCTCTGCGTGCTGTCCGACCTCGGCCAGACCGTGGTGTGCACGCCCGGCGAACGCGGCTTCACGTTGGCGGCAGCCGGCGCCGACAGCCTGCGGTTCGTGCTGCCGGCCGAAGCCGTCGGCGGCCTCGCGATCGCCAGCGACGACCTCGCGTTCGCCGGCACCGCGGCCGATTCGGAGTTCCTCGCCCGTCGCGTGCTGGTCGGCGACCGCCTGACGCGCGCGATGCTGCAGGTGCCCGCCGCGGTGACGTGGCGCGGACGCACCGGCGGCGGCCGCTACCGCTTGTCGGCGCCGGCCAACCAGGTCGAGCTCCTGCTGTCGTTCCGCAGCGAACGGCAACAGGCCGGCGAACTGGTGCGGCAGGCGGGCCGCGCCCGCGACGAGAAGCGGCCGGGCGAGGCCCTCGACCACATCGCCACGCTGATGCGCACTCTGCCGATGGACACCGAGCAACTCGGAAGGGCCACGGCGCTGCGCACCGAGATCCTCGCGCAGCAGGCGGCGACCGTCGGCGCGCTACAGCGTGATCTCGAGGAAGCCGCGTTCTTCAGCACCCGCGGCGGGTTCGAGCGCGTCGTGCTCGGCGTCGCCGAACTGCGCCAGCTCTACGGCGACCACAACCTCGAGGACCCGGCGGCGGTGCAAGCACTCCAGGACCGTGCCGGAGCCCAGTTGCTGGCCATCGACGGCCAGCAGCGGGACCGCGAGCGCAGTCGCCTGCAGGCCCTGGCGAAGGCGCTCGGCGAGGCGCAGCAGACCGGGCTGCAGACGCTGGTCGAACAGTACGTGGACCGCCAACTCCCCGCGAAGTAGCGACACCGACCTATGGGCAACAAAGCGACGGCCGTCGACCTCGGCAGCCACAGCAGCAAGATCCTCGTGGCGCAGGCCGGCAAGCACGGCGTCAAGCTGCTGCGTTTCGCCGGCCTGCCGCGTGGCGAAGGTGAGGGCGTGGTCTCGCTGGCGACGGCCGGCATCCCGCTGGCGGGGGCCGTGTGCGGCCTCGCCGGTCGCGACATGACCCTGCGCTACAGCCAGGTGCCGCCAACACCGGACTGGCAGCTGCGCAACCTGATGGACCTCGAGATCCAGGACCTGGCGCAGCAGTCGGGCGGCTCGTTGTCCGCCGACTACAACCTGCTGCCGCCGCAGGATCCGGAGGCTGGCGTCGACACCGTGCTGCTCGCGCTCGCCAAGGACGAAGCCCTCGATCGTCTGCAGGGCGAACTCAAGCGCGGCGGCGGTTCGGTCGCCGCCTTCGTGCCGAACTGCACGGCGCTCTACAACGCCTACCTCAAGTGCGGCCCGGTCGAGGCGGACACCGTCGTCTGCCTGGTCAACATCGGCCACCAGACGATCGACCTCGCGATCGTGAAGGGCACCGACCTGCTGTTCGCGCGCAACCTCAGCAGCGGCGCCGCGGTGCTCGACGAGGCGATCGCGTCGTCGTTCAACGTCAGCGCACGCAAGGCCGAGGCGCTGAAGAAGGACCTGCTCGACCTCGATCCGCAGAGCCGCGGCCGGCACGCCAGCGGCCAGGCCGAGAAGGTCACCATGGCGGCGACCGCGGGCGCTGGTTCGATCTCGGCGGCGATCCAGAGTTCGTTGTCGTTCTGCAAGGCGCAGACGAAGGTCGCCGACCTGCGCCTCGATCGTGTGCTGGTGGCCGGCGGTGGTGCTCGCCTGCGCGGCATCCGCGGCTTCCTGCGCGAAGTGCTGCGCTGCCCGGTCGAGCTGTTCGACCCGTTCGCCAACCTCGACCTGTCGGCGCTGCCGCCGGCCGACGCCGAGCAACTCGCGGCGATGCGGCACGAGGCGGTGATCGCGCTCGGGCTCGCCGTCGGGCGCCTGGACGACACGCTCTACTCGCTCGAGATCCTGCCCGAGGCCGTGCGCAAGGCGCAGCGGTTCCAGCAGCGCACGATCTGGAACATCGCCGCCGGGGCGCTCGTGGTCGCGGTGCTCGGCCTGCAGGTCATGCACGGCCAACAGGCAGCGGAAGCAGCCAGCACGGCGACGCGGACCCTGAAGGCCAAGGTGAACTCCGCCAAGTCGGTGCACGAGGATGCCACCGCGGTGATCGACCAGAATCGCCGCGACCGTGGTCTCGTCGATCACCTCGCCGACAAGGCGCTGCCGCTGCACGGGCTCGTGCGCGTGCAGCGCGCGGTGGCGGCGCACCTGCCGCCGCAGCTCTGGATCGAGAAGATCGAACTCGGCACGGCGAGCAGCGCCGCGACGGGCAGCGGTGCCCAGAAGAAGCGGCCGGTGGTCGTCGTCGAGGGCGCGGGCAAGGAACTCAACGGCGTCGACGTGAACCGCGTCGTGCTCGACTTCAAACAGAAGATGACCAGCGATCCCGGCATGGCCGGGCTGAACCCGCAGATGGTGAACCTGGCCAGTCAGGACAAGACGGAGCGATTCCGCATCACGGTCGACCTCGGCACGGAGGTGCAGTGATGGACGTCGGCGCCTTCGTTCAGGAGAACAAACGCTGGCTGCTGGGTGCTGCGATCGGCGCGGTGGCCTGGTGGATCGGCAGCAGCGTGATCGCTTCGGTCTACGACGTGCGGGTGCCGTCGGCGAAGACGCTCGGCGCCCCGGCCGAAGCCTACGACTCGGCGGCCCTCGCGGCGGCGCGCGAGGAGCAGGAACGCATCGGCGGCGAGCGGGACCGGCTGACGGCCGAACTGCGGTTCGTGCAGCGCGACCGCTTCGTGCTCGACGGCAAGGGCCGGCCCGACGAGTACCAGTTCCAGATCGGACGCGAACTGCGCACGGCGATCAGCACCGCGGCGAACCGTCGCGACGTGCAGGTGGTCGATGCTGCCGTCGCCTGGGACGTGCCGACCGCCTTCGACGACATCCGTAACACCCTGTTCGGCCTCGAGATCCTCGACGAAGTGCAGCAGCGGCTGTTCGCGGCGCACGATCGCACGCGGGCCGCCGACGAGAATGCGACCGGCCTGCGCACCATCCAGTCGCTCAAGCTCGAGAACCGCCGCAACCAGCGCAACGTGCTGCGCCCGACCAAGCCAGGCGAGGTCGATGTGCGCGACGTGCTGCGGCAGGAGCAGGTTGCCTTCGCGTTCCAGGCCGACGAGCCGACGCTGCTCGCGTTCCTCGAGTCGTGCCGCCAACGCGACCGCACGCTGGTCGTCGAGACCTGGTCGGTGACGCGCCCGCAGAAGCCCGGCGAGCCGTGCACGGTGAAGGGCTCGGTGCAAGGCATTGCCTGGAAGGAGAACAAGTGATCGCCATCCGCAAGGAGCAAACGCTCGCGCTGCTGACCCTGGTGGTCGGCGGCTGGGCCGCCAGCAGCTACCTGACGCCGGCGACGTTCCGCGGCTCGTTCAGCGCGAAGACGCTCGAGTACGCCGCGAAGCCGCCCGTGGCGACGCCGCTGGTGGCTGGCGACGCCGCGCTCATGCAGCGCCGCGACTTCTGCACCGAACCGAGCGAGACGCGACCGCTGCCGCCGCGCGCGCTCGCGTTCCCGCCGCGCGCGCCGCTGTCGATGGCGGCGATCCCGCTCGAACCGGGGCCGGACTTCGGCCACCTCTACGCGCTGCGGGTCGATGGTGCGCTGCTGTCGGCGACGCCGATCGTGCAGGGTGGCGGCGAAGCCGCGCCGGTCGTCGAGGCCCCGGCACAGGAGGAAGGCCCGACCGCGACCCGCAAGGAGCTCGAGGAACGCGCCGCGCGCAGCTACGACCGGGTCTGGTACAACGGTCTCGCTTCGCCGCGCTTTGGCACGATCGAGGCCGAGGGCCACGACCTCTTCGCGCTCGAGGAGCGCGGCGACTTCACCGGCGTCAAGCTGCGCCTGCGCATCTACGACGTCACGAAGCAGCGCCTCGCCGACGTGATGACGTTCGGCGACGAGACTTACCGCATCGACCGCATCTCGCTCGCCGACAACCTGCGCAACGAGATCCGGCGCCGCGAACGCAAGGTCGCCGACGACGCGGGCCACCAACCCGAACGGCGCGCCTTGATCCTGTGGTTGCTCGAGCAGGCGCGGTCGGCGACCGAGTGCTACGACAAGGCGCTCGAACACGCCCAGAGGTACCGTCAGTTCGGCAAGGGCGATCCGGAGGGGCTGCGGCTGCTGCAGCGCGTGCTGCGCGCCCGCGGCGATCTCGCCGGGGAACTGGCGATGCTCGAGGGCCTGCCGACGACCGGGTCGGAGGGTGCGTTCCGCTTCGAGGGCCTCGGCGCCATCAAGATGCGCCTGGGGCTGTGGCTCGACGCCGAGGCCGATCTGCAGCAAGCGGTCCAGCTCATGCCACGGGATGCGCGCCCGCACGCAGCCCTCGCCGATTTCCTGCGGCTGCGTGGTCGCAGCCGTGAGGCCGCCGCGGCAGCGGCGCGGGCCGAGCAGGCGCTCGGCAGCGTGCAGGACGCCGGCGAGAAGGTGCGCGTCGGCCGCATCCTGGTCGAGTGCGCACTGGCGGTCGGCGACGTCGAACGCGCGCGCACGCTGCTCGGCAGCGTGGCGATGAAGGCCACGCCGCAGAGCTACCTCGAGGGCTGCATCGCCTATGCCGCGGGCGAGTTGACCAACGCCCTGGCGGCGTTTCGCGCCGCCGACGGCACGGCCGACGCAGGATCGGCCGCGTTCGGCCAGGCCTGCTGCCTCGCGCGCGAAGGCAAGTTGCAGGAAGCGCACGACCTGCTGGTGGCGACCTACGACCGCGAGCCGCTGTTGCGCGCCCGCGTCGCGTCGGCGTTGGCATGGTTGTTCTCGCGCACCGGCCAGTTCGAGTCGGCGACCGTGTGGCTCGACCGCGCGCTGGAAGCCGACCCGCAGGACCCGTTCACGTTCTACGTGCGCGGCCGCACGTTGCGCCTCGCCGGCCAGACCGGAGCTTCGATCGAGGCGTTGGCTGCCGCCCTGCGGCTGCGCGACGACTTCACCCACGCGATCGCCGAGATGGCGGCGGCCCAGGCAGCGCGCGCGCTCGAAGGCATCGGCCCGCAGCAGGCCGAGGCCGCCGTCGGCGCGCGCCAGTACGGCGACCGCGCCGTGGCGTTGGCGCCGTCGCCGTCGCTCGAACTCTACGAACTGCAGGGGCTCTACCGTTTCGACGCGCTCGACGCGCGCAAGGCGGCCGAGGCGTTCGCGAGTGCGCGCGACTTCTCGACCGACGAACGCAGCAAGTGGTTCGGCAAGGGCGCGCTCGCGGTCGTCGACTACAGCCGCGGGCTGGTCGACGACGCTGCAGCGGCGCTGCAGCGCATGACCCAGGACCTCGGCCGCGAGGAGCCGATCGCGAAGTGGGCGCAGGCCACGCTGGCGGCGATCGACGACCATGCGCAGAAGGAGACGCTCGGCGACGCCTTCGATCGCACCGATCCTGGCACCATCTGGCTCGCCGATGCCGACGGGCCACTGGGGCCGCAGGTGGTGGACGATCGCCTGGTCCTGCGCAACTCCTTCTCGCGGTCCGGCAAGGGCGAGGTGACGGTCGCCCGCGTCGGCGCCGTGCGCCGCGGCAAGAACTTCCTGGCGTCGGCGGTCTCGATGCAGTTCGGCAACGACCAGCCACTCGTCGAGTCGTTCGCCGGGCTCGGCATCGAGCTGCTGCGCAGCAGCGGCGGCGCCGAATTCCGGGCGCGCGTCGGCATCAAGGACGGCAAGCCGTTCGTGCGCATCGAGGACGGCCGCGAGGCCGGCGTCGACACCGTGGTGCAGCAGGCTCTCGCTGTCGAGGGCTTCGACGCTCGCGCGAACCACCGGATCGAGCTGCGCGTCGTGCCGCGCGGCGAAGAGCAGCAGCGGCAGTTCGCGTTGCTGGTGTCGTGGGGCGGGCGCGTGGTGTTCCGCCACGACCTCAAGATGCTGACCGCGAACACGCCCGGCGAACTCAAGAACGAGTTGTTCGTGACGGGGCGCAAGGGCGACGCAGTCGACGTCGCCTTCGACGACTACGTGCTCGAACGCCGCAAGGACCAGCGATGAAGATTCCCGCGTACCCGACCCGCCCGACGGCCGGCTTCACGCTGGTTGAGCTGTTGATCGTGATCTCGATCCTCGGCGTGCTCGCGGCAGTGCTGCTGCCGCAGATCCTCGGCACGCGCGAGTCGGCGAACATCCACGCGACCGAAGCCAACTTCCAGATGCTCGAGACCGGCATCAGCAACTTCAATCGCGCGCACGGCTACTACCCGCCCGACGACCTGAAGGCGCCCGAGGCGAGCGCCAAGACCGGCTGGAAGGGCGACAACGGCCGCAACACCGGCATCGAGTCGCTGGTGTGCTTCCTGAGCCAGTCGACCCGCGACGGCCTCGACCTGAGCAGCATCGCCGACCGCTTCACCAACACCGACGGCGACGACCACGGCATCGACCTGCCGCTGCTGCGCAAGCGCGAGCGGATCGAGATCGCCGACCACTGGAGCACGCCGCTGGTCTACTTCGGCAAGTTCGGCTTCGACCGCCCGCAGATGGTCGTGCCGGGCGCCGAGATGGACCAGGTGCAGGTGCGGCCCAAGCGCCGCCCGGACGGCGTGGCCTACGGGGTCGGCAAGTTCCAGCTGCTGTCGGCAGGACCCGACCTGACCTTCGGCACCGACGATGACCTCGTCTGGCCGCCGAACTAGTACGACCCTGGCATGAACGAGCGCCCGACGCGACGCAGGAGCCAACGAGGGCCCGATGGCACGGCCCGCTCCGGCGGGTTCACGCTGCTCGAACTGCTCGTGGTGATCAGCGTGCTGTCCGTGCTGATGGGCGTCGCGATCGGCTACCTCGGGCGCACCGATCCGCAGCAGGTCGCGAATTCGATCCTCGAAGGCGAACTGCGCGCCGCCGAACTGACCGCGCGGTCCGAAGGGGTGGCGAGCGAAGTGGTGCTGGTCCCCGGCGTGGCTGGGGAGCCGTCGACGGTGTCGGCGCGGCTGCTGCAGCCCGTGGTGACGTTCCACCTGGAGCCCCGCGAGCAGGTCCTCGACGAGAGCCTGCGGCCGGTGCTCGGCGGCGACGACGTTCCCACCGGGCGCTTTGGCCACGCGCGCCGACCGCGCCTCGACGACAAGGCGCCGGCCGTGCGCTGGGCCGCGCCGCCTGCCGTCGTCGACCTGTCGTCGGGCTTCGTGGTCCGACTCGATCTCTGGTTGGACGAACGCACTACGGGCACCTTGCTGCAGTGCCTGCCCGCGGTCGAAGTCACGCTCGACGGCGACGGCAAGCCGCGCGCGCGCTTCCGTCTGCACGGCCAGGGCTCGGGCACCGTGCTCGCCGCCGTGACGTCGGAACTCGCGCTGCCGGTCGGCCGCTGGTGCACGTTGGACGTCGGCTGCGATGGCCGCGAAGCGTGGCTGACGCTGGACGGCCGCGAACTCGGCCGCGCTCCGGCGGAAGGCGTGCCGCAGCAGGAACCCGAGACCGTGTGCCTGGTGGCGCCGGGCGAAGGCGCCTTCCTCGGCATGGTCGACGAGATCCGGTGGTTCGTGTTCACCTGGAGCCCGCCGCAGAACCTGCCGCCCGAGCTGCAACTCGAACGGCCGTACCGCTTCGCTTTCGACTCGCGCGGCGAAGCGACCGCGCGGCCCGTGGTGCGTTTCGTCGGTCAGGAGGGAACGTGATGGCACCGATCCGGGAGACCACGTCGCGCGGCGTCGCGCTGCTCGCGGTGTTGTTCGCGCTGGTGCTGCTGTCGCTGCTGGCGCTGCCGTTCGCGGTTTCGATGGGAGTGGGTGCTGACGCCGCGAAACGCGACGTCGAGCAGACCTCGGTCGCCGTCGCCTCGGCCAGCGTGCGCGAACTGCTGCTCGCCGACGCCGCGATGTCGCACCCGTCCCTCGATCCGACGCCGACCTTCGACGGCCTCGACGAGTGGCCGTCGAACATCGAACTGCCGCCGGCGTTCAGCGACCTCACCGACGAAGGCCGCGTTCTGCTCGGCGGCGAGGTGGTGGACCTGCAGCGTTTCCTCGGCCTCGACGGCGTCTCGCCGCTGCTGCTCGCGAACGCGATCGGCGCGACCACGCGGCTGGCCAAGGACCTGCTGCCCGACGCCAACGTCGTCGAGGTGCAGGACGCCTCGGGGTTGCCCGACTCGGGCACGATCTGGGTCGCCGACGAGCTGATCCACTACGGCGCCAAGGACGGCAACCAGCTGCGCGAACTCGAGCGCGGCATGCAGGCGCCGGAGTTCGCCGACGGCAAGCAGCCGATCGCCGAGGACGCGCTCGTGCTCGACTTCCGCTGCGTGCTCGCCTCGTGCTGGCCGTGGCTCGGTCACGGCAACGCGCGGCGCAAGCGCCAGCCATACCGCGCGGTCGGCGAACTGCTCGAAGTGCAGGCGCTGGGCCACGGCGCCTTCTCGGCGGCCGAACTCGATCGCCTGCACCGCGTGTTCTCGACCGACACGATGGCGGCGACCGCCGCGACGTGGGGGCGGCCGGAACGCGTGTTCAGCGACCTCGAGAGCGGCAAGTCGAAGTCGCTGACCGTGAAGTCGGCCCTGCACCTCGGTGCGGGCAGCACGGTGCGCCTCACCAACCAACGCACCGGCGCCATCGAGTACGGCCTCGTGATGTCGACGCAGACGCAGCAGGGCGTGCCCGAGCTGTCGCTGCCGTCGCGCTTCACGTTGACGCTGCTGTTCACGGTGCAGCAGTCGTTCCCCGCGGTCGACACCGTGATCGAGCCGCTGATCCCGGCCCCGGTGAACATCAACACGGCGAGCCTCGAAGTGCTGCTCGCCGCCCTCGCGAACGTGCGCCAGGCAGCTGCCGTGCGCATGACCGAGGACCAGCACCAGCGGTCGTCGTCGCCGCGGGCCGTGGGCCGCAGCGACGCGATGTCGATCGCCACCGACATCCTCGCCCTGCGCACGCCGAGCAACGCGCCGGGCCAGGGGCCGTTCCGCGGCTGGCGCGACCTGGCCGAGCGCGTGTTCAAGCCGCGCTTCGACGCTGCGCGCAGCAACCCGGAGAAGCAGGCGTTGGTCGCGGCGTACCGCAACCTGCAGACCGGCCGCGACAGCGTGCTCGAGATGGGGACCACGCCGGTCACGTTCCGGTCCGGACCGTGGGTCGCGTTCCGCGCCGCGGCGAGCCGTTCGCGCAGCGTCGTCGCCCCCGGCGTGGTCGGCCGGCACGAACGCAGCGGGGTCGCGGCGGCGATGCCGGGCTTCCTGCTGCAGCAGCGCTGGTCGACGCAGGAGGCCTTCGAGGAAGCGTTCCAGCTCGATCGCCGGGCGCCGTTCTGGACCACGCATCCGATCAACCTCGGCGCGCTCCAGCCCGGCGACATCGGCAACGACCCGGCACCACGCTTCTTCCCGCACGTGGTGCCGCTGGCGTATCCGGACCTGGGCTTTGGGCCAGCGCGGTTCCCGGCGACCGACGACGCCGATGCCGGCATCGAACCGACGCCGTCCACGGCGGTCATGGGCACGTGGCCAGGTGCGCCGAACGTTGCGCGCGCGGCTGATTCCTTCGCCCAGGCGCTCGACGTGCGCGGCCACGACGTCGGCAAGCTCGGCGCCTACACGATGAACAACACGGGCCCGCGTCCGGGTGGGACCGCCGGCCAGGCACCACAGCCGTCGCCCGGGCGGGTCGCGGGGCGTGGGCGGCACGACAAGATCAGCTTCCCGTTCAGCAACCCGTTCGGTTTCACCGACCGCTTCGCCGCCAGCTTCTGGCTCGAACCGAGCTCGCTCGAGAACGTGGTGCTGTTCGACCACGGCGACGACGACGCCGAGCGCAACCGGCTGTCGCTGCAGGGGCGCGAGGGCAACCTCGTGCTCGAAGTCATCGACGAGGCCGGACTCGATCCGAATCCGTCGGCCTCGCCGGCCGGCGTCGAACGGACCGCGAGCGAGTGGAAGCTGCCGTTGGCCGAACTCGGCCTGCCGGCCGACACGCCGGTCCACCTCGCGGCGTCGGCGTTCAGCGGCCGGCCCGGCGACCTGTCGCTGGCGGTCGACGGCATGACGCGCGGCAAGCCGCGCTACGTGACGCACCTGACGGCGGCGATCCCGGTGTTCGATCCGAACCTGGCGAACAACCAGCGGCCGCCGGACCAGCCCGGCAACGAGCGCTACCTCGACGTGCAGGTCGACAGCACCGAGGGCTTCCCGAAGGTGGGCGTGCTGCGCATCGGCCTCGAACTGTTCGAGTACTCCTCGATCCAGGGCAACACGTTCCGCTGCCGGTTCGTCGATTCGCTCGGCGGTCGCGGCGCGCGCCAGGCCGGCCGCGAGAACCGACCCGACATCCCGGTGGACGCCAACGGCGAACCGACCGTCAACCTCGACGACCCGCAGTTCCAGGGCGTCACGCTCGACGTGTTCCCCGAGCACCGCGTCGGTTCGTCGGTCGAGCTCTACGGCTACGCGGCGCTGCTCAGTGAAGACTCGCCGATGATGCTGCGCAAGACCGCGCTCGATGGCGCCATCGGTGGGTTCGCCGTCGCGCGGGGCTTCATCGACAACCCACGAGCGATCGTGATCCAGATGTCGCAGGGGCCGACGTTCCCGATCGGCGTCGGCATCGACGAGAACTGGACCGGCGAGCTGCAGCTCGCCGACCCGCTGCCAACACCGGCTGGTCAATCGCCGCCGAACAAGCCGCCGAAGGCCCAGCAGGAGATCAGCGACGCGTTCGCGACGGGTGGCGGGTATGCGCTGCTGGTGCAGGTCCGGCAGAACTGGGATCGCAACGCCGGCAACGCGAGCGGCAAGGCCTCGTTCGGCGGCGTCGAGCTCGTGCGTTACACCGCGCGGCAGGACAACAAACTGACCGGCGTGCAGCGCGCGCAGCAGTTGCCCGGGCAGGACGGCCAGATCTCGTCGGACGAGTACGACGGCCGCGCTCGGCGGTTCGTCACCGACTACGAGGACTACCCGCTGCCGAGCGACCCGCAGACCCTGCTCGACCACCTGCCGACGTTGATCCTGTGGGTGGTGCCGGTGTCGCTGCCGGTGCAGGGCACGGCCACGCTGCCCGATCCGCAGTCGAAGCTGCTCAGCGAATGGGTGCAGCTCTATCCACGCGGCGGCGACGTCAACGACACCGAGTGGGTGCGCTACGACTGCATCGCGCAGAATCGCTGGCTCGTGCGCGCGAACCGCGCCGCCTGGGACGCCACGCGCTTCTCCCTGACCCAGCGCAACGGCGCTCTCGACATCCAGCTCGGCCCGCTCGGCCCGAACACGGTCCCGACCCTGCCGACGACGCCGCCGTGGGGCACCGTGCAGCCGACCTCGGGCCGGATCGGCTACACCCCGCAGCTCGAGAGCACGTTCCCGCAGATCCACGTCGCGCGCCAGGCGCTCGCGCACCGCGGCGATCCCCTCACCGGCACGTCGTCGCATCCGCAGGCCAGCGCCGATGTGCTGCCCTGCCATCGCCTGCAGCTGCTGTGGGGCAACTACGGCGCCTACACCGGGCGCGTCGGCCGCAACGACCGCGTGGCGCTGGTGCAGGGGCGCAGCGGCACCGGCGAACCGGCCGTCGAGTGGCACACGGTGAACTGGCAGGCCCGCCGCTACTACGGGGACAACCTCGAGGACAACCAGACGCCGCCCGAGCGGCTCGGCCCCTGGCCGTTCCAACTGGTCGCCTTCCAGGACGAGGTCCGCATCCCGATGCTCGGCCCGCCGCAGGGCACGGTCATCGACGATCCGCGACGCTTCGACCGCATCGTCAAGTTCCCGAGCGGCGAACTGCCGGCGGCCTACTGCGAGAACCCGAGCCTCGGTGCGGGCATCGGCAACAGCCAGCCGATGCGCGGCTTCGTCGACGAGGTCGAACTCACCGCGCACTTCGCGAACGACCTGCTGCTCGACGAAGCGCTCGACGCCAACGCGCGCACGTTCCGCGTGCAGCGCGGCTTCTACCTCAACTCCGCGGGCGCGGTGTGGACGCAGAGCGACCTCTCGGCGACCTTCCCGCAGCTCGGTGGACTGGTCGCGATCGACGGCGAGATCCTCGCCTACCAGGGCCGCGCCGACGGCGTGTTCACGATCGCCGTCGATGGGCGCGGCCTGCTGAACACCGAGGCGCGTGGCCACGACCGCGGCGCGCGCGTGCGGTTCCTGACGCATCGGCCGGCGGCGGTCCTCACCGGCAGCGTCGGCGTGCGCGACAGCGAGATCCCGGTCGCCAACATCGGCGCCCTTCCTCGTCGCTACGGCACCGTGCTGCTCGGTCGGGAACTGCTGCACTACACCTGGGTGCGCACGCGCGGCGACCAGAACCTGCTCGAGATGCCGCGCTGGTTCCCGCCCGGCGGCGAGCGCGGCGGCAGCCAGTCGCGCGGCTTGTTCCGCGGACGCTTTGGCACGTCGACCGAGACCGGCGGCACTGGCGAGGTCGTGATCGGCTGGCCGTTCCGCTACTGGGACCGGCACGTGCCCGAGAGCGACGACCCGGAGCTCGCGTACTTCCAGTGCACGATCAACGAGGCGCCGGCCCTGTTCCGCGGCGTGCGGTGGCGCGAGGAAGTGCGCGATCCTCGCGTCGAGGTGACGTGCCTCGTGCGCGCCGACGCGAAGCTGCCGTGGGAAGGGGCGCCGCTGCCGGCGGGCGGCTACTGGCACCTGCGTGGCGGCACTGAGCAGACGCCGATGCACCGCCTCGGCCACCAGGCCAGCCGCCTCGAGTTGCGGTTCGTCACGAGCTACCGGCCGGGCTGCATCGACCTGACCACGTTCCAGGCGCACGGTTGGAAGACCACCGCCCGCATCGAGGACGTGCGCGTCGAGTACGAAGGCCAGGGCCGCATCTTCGACGAGCAGGTGACCGCGCGATGAGTGCGTTCCGCCGCCAACGCAGCGCCGGCTTCACGCTCGTCGAGCTGCTCGTCGTGATGGGCATCCTCAGCGGGTTCCTGCTGATGCTGGTCCGCCTCGTCGACGGCGGGTTGTCGATCTTCGGCGAGGGCGAACTCGGCCAGGCGCTCGCCGACCGGGCCAGCCGCGCGCAGCACGTCATCACCCGCGAACTCGGCGCGCTGCGCGGTGCAGCAAGCGGCCGCGACCGCGAAGTCGTCGACGACCGCTTCGTGCTGCAGGAACTGCCGATCGGCCTGCCGCCGCGACCGGAACGTGGCGCTTCGCGCGTGCAGGTTCTGCGCGGGTCGGTGCGGCTGTTGGCCGACCGCGAGTTGTCGTTGATCGAGGCCTACCTCGCGGCGCAGGTGATGCGCGACGAGCCCGGGCTCGCGCCCGAGGCCGCGGCGCAGAAGGTCGCCCGGCTGCAGCAGGGCCATCCGCTGCGCGGCCTCGGCAACGTGCTGCTCGTGCCGTGGCGCCAGGAGGGCGCCGACGAAGCGTTCCTCGAACTGCGTGCCGCCTGGCTGCTGCCCGGCCAGCTCGTGCCGAGCGGCCCCGACGACTTCGTCGACCCGTTCCGCGTACCGGTGCCCGGGCTCACCGAGCTGCCCGGCCTGCTCGTCTACCGGATCACCACGCCGATCCTGCAGGAACTGCTGCACGTCGAGTTCCGCTGCTGGGCGCAGTCGACGCGCAGCTGGGACGACGGCGGCGGGGCGCTGCCCAACTGGGACAGCGCGCGCGGCGGGTGGCTCGTCGACGAGCAGAGTGGCGGCGAGTTCGCCCTGGATCGTGGTGCCGCCAGCGCCGACGTGCCCTACGACGACGTGCATCCGCACGGCATCCTGGTCCGCTGCGTCGTCGCGCAACCCGCGAGCTTCGCGGCCGAAGGCCTGCTCGCGCAGCCTGCGAACGCCGACGACGACGTGCTGGTGCTGCTCGCCGGCGACCGGTTCCCGGGCCCCGTGACCGGCGGGTTCGTCAAGTTGCGCGGCGAGTGGCTGAGCTACGGCGAACGCGATGGCGACGTGCTGCGCGGCGTGCGGCGCGGCCAACGTCGCACGAAGGCCCTCGACCATCCCGCCGGCACGCGCGTGCACGTCGGGCGCACCGTCGAGTTCGTGGTGCCGATCGCGCACCAGAAGGACGACTGGAATGGTTGAGCACCGGCACGATCGCGAGGCAGGCTTCACGCTCGCCGAGATGCTCGCCGCGCTCGGCATCCTGCTGGTCGGCGTGACCGCGCTGCTGGGCTCGTTGACCACGAGCATCGGCCAGCGACGCAGCACCGATGCGCGCCACGAACTCGCAGCACTCGCCGACCGCATGGTGCACGAAGTGGTGCACGGCAGCGTGCGCGCGACGACGGCCGACCCGACGCCGCTCGATCTCGAGTTCGTCCCGGTGGTGGACCGGCCAGCACCGGGCTTCCCGGGCATGACCTGGTCGGCCCGAGCCGTCGCCGACGAGACGCGGCCCGAGCTGTGGCTGCTGCGCATCGAGTGCCGCTGGCTCGAATCCGGCGAGCCGGTGACGGCGGAGTTCCTGCGGGTCGTGCCGCGCCAGCAGACGCTGCGCGACCGGGTCTTGACCTTCCGCGGCGAGAGCCCGGAGACTGCGACGAGGTGATGCCATGAAGCACCGATTCCCATTCCTGTTCCTCGCGGCAGCGCTGCTGTGCGCGGGCGGTTCCGCTGCGCAGTCGGTGCAGTTCGCCGACGGCCGGGTGCTGCTGGTCGAGGTGGATCCGGCGACCGTCGACGGCCAGGGCATGCGGGTGAAGCGCCTCGACAACGGCGGCAGCCTCGACCTGCGGTGGGACCACCTGTCGACGGCGAGTGCGCTCCACTGGAAGCGCAAGTTCGATCTCGTCGGCGACACCCAGGGCGAGCTCGTGATGTCCGCCGACGAAGTCGAGTACGTGCTCAACGGCGGCAAGCAGACGCTGCTCGGGCGCATCGTCGAGCAGTTGCCGGACGCGCTCGTCGTGATGGTGAAGGGCCAGCCGTGGAAGGTCCGCCGCACCGACCTGCGCGCGGTGCGCAAGGTCGAAGCGCCGGTCGCGCAGATCCTGACCAAGGAGGAGTACTACGTCGAACGGCTCGGCGCGATCCAGCCGGGCAACGACGCCGACAAGCACGTGCTGCTCGCCGACGACCTGGTCAAGATGCGCGACTACGACCGCGCGGGCGAGCACCTGACGAAGGCGAAGGAACTCGGCAACAGCAAGAACCCGCAGCAGGTCGAGGCCCAACTGCAGAAGCTGGCGCGCTACAAGGAAGCGGCGCGCGAGCTGAAGCTGCTCGAGGAGATCCAGGCGACGCGCAGCCGCGGCCAGCTCGCGGACTTCGAGAAGGGCAAGAAGCTGATCGCGCAGTTCGAGAAGGACTTCCCGGCGACCAAGCTCAAGGCCGAGTTCGATGCCGAGAAGAAGCGCTTCGACGGCGCCCGCGCGCGCTACCTGACCCAGCAGGTCGCCGACAAGTGGCGCGACGGCATCCGCGTGATCGCCGAGAAGGCGGTCGGCGCCGAGGGCATGACGCTGCAGCAGGCCCGCGACTACGCGCAGAACAAGATGACCGACGACATCGTCGCCCGTCTGGTCACGACGCTGCGCATCGAGGCCGACGAGGTGAAGAAGCTGTGGGGCGAACGCAAGGCGACGGCGTCGGGCAAGCGCACCGAGCACTTCAGCTACGGCATCGGTTCGTGGGTGCTCGGCAACGAGGCGATCCTGAAGGACACCGCGACCGGCAAGGACCAGGAGAAGCAGAAGGGCAGCAATGAGCCGGCCCCGGCCGGCGATCCGAACATGGATCGGTTCGCCAAGCTGCTGAAGGAAGCGCTCGACCGGCGCCGGCAGGCGGTCCAGGGCCAGGCCGAAGGCCAGAAGGAACAGACCGACGAGGGCTGGTGGCGGCAGGCCGGGCGCGCCGAGCGCATCGGTTGGCTGCGCGCGTTCTACGCCGAGTTCGGCGGCCAGCTCGTGGTCACGTTCGCGACGGTGTCGCCGTGCATCAGCTGCTACGCCGAAGGCACGGTGCCCGAACTGGCGCCGGACGGGACGATGGTGCGCAACAAGTGCTTCCTCTGTCAGAACACGAAGTGGTTGCGCAGCTTCAAGGCGTACTGAGCTTCGCTCGGGACGTCGCGATCGTCTTCGTCGCCGCGGGATGCGCGGCTCCCGCGCCCATGGCACCGCCACCGGCCGTGCCGGCGGAGCGTGTGCCCGTGGTGGTCACGCCGCCTGCGGGCGCGACCGGCGCCACCGACGTCGGCGTGCTCCTGCCCGACCCCGGGCCCGATGCCGAGGTCGGGCGCGTGGGTGACGTCGTGCTGCGCGAGAGCGACGCCTTCCGCCGGCTGCTGGTCGCGCATCCAAAGGCCGCCCTGGCCGCGGTCGACCTGCTGGTGTTCGACGCGCTGGTGGCGCAGCACGCCCGGCAGTTCGCGATCGTGGTGCCGCCCGAACGCATCGAGGCGGTCGCTGCGGCCGAAGAACGCGCCGCGCGCAGCGAGATCGCCAGCGGCGACAGCCTGGGGGCGTGGGTGTGGCGCACGTTCGGCATGGGTGCCGACGAATGGCAGCGGCTCCTGCGCACCCGCGCCGCGCAGCGGCTCTGGCATGGCTACGTGCTGCGCTACGTGGCGGGACGCGAGGAGCGCGCGCACGTCCGGTTCCTGGTGGTTGGCACCGAGGCGCTGGCCGCGGAGATCGCCGCGAAGGCCCGCGCCGGCGCCGACTTCGCGGTCATGGCGCAGCAGAGCTCCGAGGATCCGTCCCGGCAGCAGGGCGGCGAGTTGCCGCCGTTCGGCCGCGACTTCGAGCACCCGGTGGCGCGCGCGGCGTTCGCGCTGCAAGCCGGCGAAGTGAGCCCGCCGTTCCGGGCCCGTTGGGGGGACGGCGAGCGGTGGTTCCTGGTCTGTTGCCTGGCGCGGATGCCGGCGAACGACGCGCCGTTCGCCGCCGTTGCCGACGCGATCGACCGCGACCTCGCGGCGCGCCCGCTGTCGCCGCTCGAGACCGCGGCCTACACGTTGCGCTGGCGCGGTGGAATGGGTGACGCCCCCGTCGCAGCACCCGCGGCGGACCGATGATTCCGCGCGCTCGGTGCGGTAGAACCCGCGCATGGACGAGATCTCGCGCGAGTCGCCGCTGGACACTCCGACGCCACAGCCTGCAACGGAGCGCAGCACGCGCGCTGCGACGAAGGGGCCCGAAGAACTCGCGGCGCTCGACCGCGGCACGCAGGCCGACGACCTCGTCGTTCGCGACCGCCAGATTGCGCTGCCGATGGCTGAGGATCCCGTGACGGCTGAGGATCCCGGGAACACGCCGGGCGACCAGGTCGACGCCCAGGTCGACGCTGCGGCGGCCCGCGCCGCGGTCGATGCGGAGGCCGACACCGCCGAGATCGAGGAAGACCTCGGCGACGAGGGCGACGACGGCCTGCCGCCGGTCCCCGAGCTGACCGATGCCGCGGCGGTCGCGCGCATGATCTTCGTCTTGATGTTGTCGTCGCGCGAAGGCCTGTCGCTGTTCCGGCTGGCGCAGGCGTGCAACACCACGCAGAAGCTCGTGGAGGAAGCGATCGGCGTGCTGCAGCAGCAGCTGCAGACGCTCGGCATGCCGGTGGAACTCGCGCGCGCCGGCGACACGGTGAAGTGGATGTCGGCCCCCGACGCCTTCCCGTTCCTGCAGCGCCTGCGCGGCGTGAAGAAGCTCGAGCGGTTGTCACCGGCCGCGCTCGAGACGCTCGCGGTGATCGCCTACCGGCAACCGGTGATGCGCAGCGAGATCGAAGCGATCCGCGGCGTGAAGGCCGGACCGATGTTGCGCACGCTGTTGCACCACAAGCTCGTGCGCGTCACCGGGCGCGCCGATGTGCCGGGGCGTCCGCTGCAGTACGGCACGACCCAGCAGTTCCTCGAACGCTTCGGCATCGGCTCGCTGCAGGAGTTGCCGAGCATCAAGGAATGGAAGAGCCTCGGCTGAGTCGGTGCCCGCGCGGCCCCGCCGCGCACGCTTGCAAAGGCCTCTTCGCTCCCTAGACTCCCGCGCCGCGTTCGCGTCCCGGTCGTCTAGTCCGGCCTAGGACCCCAGATTTTCATTCTGGTAACACGGGTTCGAATCCCGTCCGGGATACCACACGCGGCCTGCGTTCGCCTGCCTCCGCAACCGGAGGCGGGCGTTCGCTCCGGCGATGCAAGCCTTCCCCGATCTGCTGTCCCTGGTGCGAGCCGCCGCGTGCCAGCGGGGTTCGAGCGTGGTGCTGCGCGTCGGGGCCGAGACGTTGACCGGCGAGGAACTGCTGTACGCCGTGACCGGGATGGCCGCGTCGCTGCAGGCGAGCGGGCTCGCCCCCGGCGATCGGGTCGCGCTGCTGCTGACGCGCTCGCTCGAGGAGATCGTGATGCTGCTGGCGGTCGCCGCGGCCTCGGGCATCGCCGTGCCGCTGCACGCGCGCCTCAAGGACGCGCAGGTCGCCCACGTGTTGGCCGACTGTGAACCGTTCGCCGTCGTGGTCGGGGCCACGCGTGCGCTCGCCCTGCAGGATCCAGCGCGGGTGCTGGCGGGGCGCCGCACGGTCGTACTCGGGGGCCACGTTCCGGGCGTCGTGGACTCACCGCTGCCGGACGGGAACTCCTCGCCGTCGCCACCCGCCAGCCACATCCCCGCGGTCCTGCTCTACACCAGCGGCAGCACGGGGCTCGCCAAGGGCATCCTGCAGGATCATCACAACCTGGCGCTCGGCGCCGCGATCGTCGCCGACTACCTGCGCTTGTCGCCGAACGACCACATCCTGGCGCTGCTGTCGTGCAGCTTCGACTACGGCCTCAACCAGGTGCTGTCGGCATTGCACGCCGGCTGTGAGGTGACGGCCGCGGACCACCTCGGCGTCGGCGAACTGGGCGCGCTGCTGCGCCGCCATCGGCCGACCGGGCTCGCCGGCGTGCCGTCGTTGTGGCACGAGGTCGCCACCGGCCTCGCCTCGGGCACCCTGACTGCGGCCGATGGCGCGTCGCTCCGGTACGTGACGAACAGCGGCGGCACCTTGCGCACCGTGGACTCGGCAGTGCTGCGGCAGCACTGGCCCCACGTCGAGGTGTTCGCGATGTACGGCCTCACCGAGGCGTTCCGCAGCGCCTACCTGCCACCCGCAGAGTTCGACGCGCATCCCGACTCGTTCGGCCGCGCCTTGCCCGGCGTCGAGTTGTTGCTGGTGGATCCGGACAGCGGCGCCGTGCTGCACGGCCCGGCGACCGGCGAACTGGTGCACGCGGGCGCCCTGGTGGCGCAGGGCTACTGGCGGCGGCCGGACGACGACGCCGTGCGTTTCCGGCCCGACCCTCGCGGCGGGGGTGGGCGGGTGGTGTTCTCCGGCGACCTCGTGCAGCGCGACGCGGGGGGTCGCCACCGTTTCGTCGCGCGCCGTGATCGCCTGCTGAAGGTGCAGGGCCATCGCATCTCGCCCGACGAGGTCGCCGCCGGCGTCGCCGGCATGCCCGGCGTCGGCGAGGTCGCGGTGTTCGGCGCCGACGGCGGCGCCGATGGCCACCGCATCGTCATGGTGGTGGCGGGTGACGAACACGACCCGGCGCTGGTCGAGCAGGTGCGTCGCCGCTGCCGCGCGCGGCTGCCTTCCTACATGCAGCCGGCGGTGGTGCGTGTACTACGCAGCCTGCCGCACAACCAGAACGGCAAGATCGACGAACCCGCCCTGCGCACGCTGCTGGGACCATGCACCGACGACCGCTGAACACGCTGCTCGACCGCTACGCAGAGGCATGGCCCGACGAGGCCAACCTCGTCGCGCGCTTCCGTGCGTTCTGTGCGGACCATGCCGACTGCCTGCTGCGCACGTGCGTGCCGGGCCACATCACGGCGTCGGCCTGGATCACCGACGGGGATCGGGCGCTACTGACGCACCATCGCAAACTCGATCGCTGGCTGCAGCTCGGCGGCCACGTCGACGGCGAAGTCCACGTCGAGCAGGCAGCGCTGCGCGAGGCGCGCGAGGAATCCGGCATGACCGCCCTCGAGCTGGTGCGGTGGGGACCGGACCTGGTGCCGCTCGACCTCGACGTGCACCGCATTCCTGCGCGCGCCAACGAGCCCGCGCACGACCACTGGGACGTCCGGTTCTGGCTGCGGGCGGCGGCCGGGCAAGCGCTGGTGCTCTCCGACGAGTCGCACGCGCTGCGCTGGTTCCACCCCTCGGAGCTGGCGACGGTCACCGGCGAAGAGAGTGTGTTGCGCCTGCCCCGCAAGGTGGCGCTGCTGCAGCGCTGAACCGCCGGCCAGGATTCTCGGCCTCGGGCTCCTGCCTGGGTCGGATCCGACCGACAATGCGCGCATGGTCGCACCGCCGAGCCCTCCCGTTCGCCGCCGCCCGATGCGCGTGCGGCCGCTGCTCTGGCTCGTGGTGGTCGGCGTCCTGGTGCTGATCGGCCGGGGCCTCGGCCTGTTCGGTCACGAGGAGAAGCCTCAGGGCGCGCCCGAGGCCCCGTCGGTGCCGCCCGCGAACCCACCGCCAGCACCAACCGTCGAGCCAGCACCACCGCGCGGGCAGCAGCAAGCGCCGACGACGGCGGCGGCGGCGACGGGCATCGACGCCGACCGCTTCGAGAGCGTGCGCGCGTTGATCACACACCGCACCGCAGCCGGGCTCTTCGGCGAGGCGAAGGCCTCGCTGCAGGGCTTGCGGGCGCAGCCGCTCGACGCGGCCCAACTCGCGGCTGTGACCGAACTCGAGGCGTCCCTCGCGCAAGCACTCGGCGACGCGGGCCGGACCTGGGCGAACGCTCTCGGCGAGGGCCGCGTGCTCGGCGTGCATACGCACCTGGTCGCGCTGCGCGGTGCGGGAAACACCACCGAAGAGGACGTCTTCGCGGCGGCGCTGGCCGGTGCCGGCGTGACGATGGCGCTGCGCAAAGCGCCCGCGGCGAGCGACGAGACGCTGCCGATCGCGAGAGCCTTGCCGCGCGGTGCTGCCGTACGGTTCCTGCACCAAGGCCGGCTCGGCAACGGCTTCGTCGTCGACGCCAGCACCGACCGGGTCACCGTGCGGCAGCAGGACGCTGCCGGACAGAGTTTCCCGACGGTGCCGAGGACCGCGGTCGAGAGGGTGGGTGGTTCGCGCGACGATGCGGTGGAAGGGGGCCTCGCTGCGCTGCACGCCGGCGACGTCCTGCTGGCGCGGCTGTGGCTGGCGGCCGCCAGGTTGGCGCGTGCCGAACCCGCGTCCGCGCGCGAAGCGATCCTGGCGCGACGACTCGACTGAGTCAGGCCTCCGGGTCGCGGCCGAACCACCACAGACACGCCGCCAGCGTGCCGGCGCCGGCGAGCAGGCTCACGGGCCACAACTGCGGGCCAAAGCAACCGAGCGGCACGTAGACGCACAGCAGGCTCGTTCCGGCGCACAGCAGGGCGTACGGCATCTGCGTCTTGACGTGTTCGACCAGGCCGCACTGCGCACCGACCGAACTCAGCACCGTGGTGTCGCTGATCGGCGAGCAGTGGTCGCCGAAGATCGCGCCCTCGAGCACCGCCCCGATGCACAGCAGCATCAACGCCGGGCCGCCAGCAGCGGCGCTGCCCGTGAACTCCGCCTGCTCGCCGAGGCGATGCGCCAGCACGACGACGTTCGGCAGCAGGATCGCCATGGTGCCGAAGCTGGTGCCGGTCGCGAACGAGATCGCGCCGGCGACCGCGAACAGGGTCGCCGGCAACGCCGCCGCGACCATCGCTCCCTGCACCGCGGTCGTCAGGTAGATGCTGGTGCCGAGGTCGCGGCAGAGGTGGCCGAGACTCCAGGCGAGGAACAGGATGGCGAAGGCGACCCCGAGCGGCCGCGTCGCGCGCAGTGCGGCGCGCACCATCGCGCCGACCGGCAGCAGGCGGGCGAGCAGCGTCGTCGTGCACGCGAGTACGAAGGCCGTGATCGACGCGATCAATAGGGCTTCGTCGCTGCGTGCGTTCGCCAACACGGCCTGCAGTCGTTCGGTGCCGCTGGCGAAACTCTCTGCGCTCGTCGCGCGCCATCCGAACACCAGCATCAGGCCGACGGTGCCGACGACGAGGGCGGAGAGCGGCAGCAGCGCATGCACGGCGCTGGCGGGGCGCACCGAAGGCCCGGCGAGCGACTCCGGCGGTGGGGCCGGCGCGCGCCGCGCCTGCCGTTCGGCCGCGAGCATCGGCCCGAAGTCGCGCCGCAGCATCACGACCAGCAGCACCATCAGCAGCGCGAACAGGCAGTAGCTCCGGAATGGGATCGTCTGCAGGAACACGGCGAACGCGTCGTCGGCGACGTAGGGCGTGCCATCGGCGCGCGTGACCAGGGCCAGCGGTCCCCGGTACTGCGACATCTCGTAGACGACCCAGGTCGAGAACACCGACAGACCGGCGACCGGAGCGGCGGTCGAATCGACGATGTAGGCGAGTTTCTCCCGCGACACGCGCGTGGCGTCACACAGCGGCCGCATCGACGACCCGACCAGCAGGCAGTTCGTGTAGTCGTCGAAGAAGACCAGCAGTCCCGCGGCGAACGAGGCGCGCTGCGTGCCCACCGGCCCGGACACGCGGCGTTGCAGCAGGCGCACCAACCCATGCACGCCGCCGTTCTGGGTGATCACGCCGATGGTCAGGAACAGGAACACCACGAACAACGTGATGCGCAGGTAGAAGTCGTTGCCGATGGAGCGGTGCCAGAGGGCGTCGACGGCGAAGTGGTGGAGGCCGGCCCACACGGCCTCCAGCCCGCCGAGTGGCGTCGCGAGTCCGGTCGCCGCCACGCTGGCAACGGCCTGCCCCGGCAGCGCGGTCGCGACGAAGGCGATGGCGCCGGCAAGGCAACCGAGCAGCAGCGATACGAGCACGCGCGTCGTCAGCACGGCCAGCCCGATCGCGACCAACGCGGGCAGCAGACTCCAGCGCGTGGCGAACGGCGCGACCAGACGCACTGCCGCTCCGTCCGGCCCAGGCAGCTCGGCCTGCATGCCGTCGGCCCCGACGCGCACCAGCAGCGGCAGAGCCCCACGCGCAGCATCGACGTTCGTCGGCAGCCGCTCGGCGGTGCGTCCCGCCGCCCACTCGACTGCGGCGCGTTCGAGTTCGACCTCGGCAGCCCGCCGTTCGGCGGCGTCGACGATCGGCGGACTGCGACGCACCTCGGCGCGCAGGGCCGGAATGCTGCCGTCGACGCGCCACGCTGCCAGCGGGCCGTCGGCGGCGAGCAGCCACTCCCGCACGCGGAGTTGCGCGCCGTAGGAGCGATCGGCGGGCGAGTCGACGCCCGGCGCCAGCACGAACAGGGCGAACAGGCCCGAGACGACGAGCAGGCGGGAGCGGAGACGCATCGGCGGCGTTCAGCCGGTGGAGCTTTCGCTCCCGTGCGGCGGTGCGGCAGCGTAGCGTTCGCGCCGCATGGCGTCCGGTCAACTGCAGCGCCGTCTCGGTCTCGTCTCGGCGATCTCGATCACGGTTGGCGCCGTGATCGGCTCAGGCATCTTCCTGAAGCCGCTCGCGGTCGCGCAGGCCCTGCCGTCGGAGGCCTGGGTCCACGTGTTCTGGGTCGGCCTCGGCATCGTCTGCCTGTTCGGCGCGTTCGCGTACGCGGAGCTCGGCGCGATGTTTCCGGAAGCCGGGGGGCAGTACGCGTTCCTGCGTGAAGGCTGGGGGCGATTCCCCGCCTTCCTCTACGGCTGGACGTTCTTCTGGGTGATCAACTCCGGCACCGTCGCCGCGCTGGCGCTCGGCTTCGCGAAGAACCTCCTGCCGCTGTTCGACGTCGACATGGCGGCGGAGGCGGCGCAGCCGCGGTGGCTGCTCGTGGTGGCGTGCACGATGATTCTCGTGCTCGCGCTCGTGAACCACTTCGGAGTGATGCTCGGCGCGATCGTCCAGAACGTCTCGACGTTCGCGAAAGTCGGCGCGCTGGGACTCATCGTCGTGGGCGGGCTGCTGGTCGCGACGGGCGACACCGGGGCGCCGACCGCGGCGGTTGCCAGCAGCGCAGCGCCCGAGTGGTCCCTCGCCGGACTGGTCGTCGCCTTCACCGGGATCTTCTGGGCGTACGAAGGCTGGTACCAGATGCCGTTCAACGCCGCCGAGCTGAAGCGTCCGGAGCGCAACCTGCCCCTGGGCCTGGTCGGCGGCATGCTGATCCTGATCGCGACGTACTGGTTCGTGAACGTCGTCTACCTGCGCGTCGTGCCGTTCGAGGAGATGCGCGCGTTGTCCCCCGAGAGTCCCGAGACCATCGTCGCGAGCATGACCGTGGCGCGCGTGTTCTCCCCGGAGCTTGCCGGGTACCTGACGCTGCTGATCGCGGTGTCCATCTTCGGGGCGGCCAACCCGAACCTGCTCTCGTCGCCGCGCGCCTTCTACGCGATGGGCCAGGACGGACTGGTGCCGGCCGCCCTGCAACGGATCAGCCCGCGCTGGGGCACGCCGACCGTCGCGATCTGGGTGCAGGCCGGTGTTGGCATCGCGCTCGTGCTGGTGCTCCAGGGCTTCCACGACGTCACGGACTTCGTCGTGTTCGCCGCGTTCCTCTTCTACGCGATGACCGTGGCCGCGGTGTACCGCCTGCGCCGTATCCGACCCGAAGCCGCACGGCCCTATCGCTGCACGGGCTATCCCGTGACGCCGGCGTTGTTCATCCTGGTCGCCATCGTCTTCGTCGTCGCGATGCTCCGCGACGAGAACGGGCGGCGGAACGCATTGAAGGGCCTCGCGATCATCGCTGCCGGCGTGCCGTGGTACCTCTGGTGGCAACGGGCGCAGCGGCGCGCGACCTCGTAGCCCGCTGGGCGCACGCCGTCGCAGCGGCTAGAGTGCGCGGCCGATGGACTTCTGGCAGTTCGCCCTGTTCTTCGTCGCGCTGGTGGTCGGCTACGTGCTGGTGCACCTGCGCCTCGTCCGTTTCGAGGAGCACCTGCAGAAGCTGTCGGGCATCCGCAACCTCGACGACCGTCTGGCGCAGCTCGACGAACGGCTGCGGTTGCTGGTCGAGTCGTTCGACCGCCTGCGGCTGGATCGCATCGAATCGCAGCTGGCACGACTGCACGACGGCCTCGAGGACGTGCGTGATGCGACCCTGCAGTCGCGACAGACCACGGTCGAGATTCCGAGCCTGCCGCCGCCGAGCCAGGCCGTCGCCGAACGGGTGGCATCGCCGCAGGCGCGCATCATGGCCGTCGTCGAAGCCCGCCTGCTCGACATGGGCTACCACGACATCGATGTGTTGACCGACCTGGCCGGCGCCGACGGGCAGCGCGATCTCGAGGTCCAGGTCGAGTGCTGGCGCGGCGGCATGCCGGTGAAGGGGCGCCTGTTCCTGCGCAACGGCACGGTCCGCGACGTGGTCCTGCAGACCGTCGCCCAGATGTTTCCCTGAGGTTCCGCGCAGCGCGAGCCGGGGGAACACGTCTCTTGGGTGCGCTGCCGCGGAGGACGCCACGGCCCACGACCCGGCGAGCACACGCTAGGGATCAGTTCCCGAGCCAGGCGGAGATGCGTTCGGTGACGGCCACGAGATCGGGCCAACTCGCATCGGGGTCGAGAGCCAACGCCAGCTCGGGCGCTCCCTCCTGTGCGAGCATGCGCTGCACCAGGTAACGCTCGAGCGCCCAGCGTGGTCGCTGGGGGAGGCCCAGGTCGCGGCCGATCGTCGCCCCGGCCGGCGTGCCGGCGAGCAGCACCGCGCGCAGCAAGGGACCCGCCGCGGCCTTGGCGCCGCAACGCACCAGCGCGCATGCCGCGGCGGTGCGCGTGGTGGCATCGGCCGCCGGGTCGTTCACGCACGCCTGCAGAGTCTCGACCGCGGAGGTGGCACGCAGTTCGCCGAGGGCCAGCGCTGCTTCGACCGCAAGCGGGCTGCGATCGGCGACCAGCAAGCACAGCGCGGCCGCGACGCCGTCGCCGCCCAAACGCCCGAGCACGCAGACTGCGGCCGGCGCGCCCGGTTCGAGGGGACGCTCGCGCAGCAGCGCGAGCAGTCGCGGCGTCGCCGGGGCCCCGAGCGAGTACACGGCCGGCATTCGCTCGGACCACTCGTGCGGCATGGCCGCGAACAACTCCGCGCACGGATCGGCGACGGTTGCCGGCGCTGCAGCACACGCCGCGCCGAACAGCAGAACGCCCCTGGCGCCGCGCGCGACGAACATCGCGTGCATGTTGGCTCTGCGTGCGCGCGCTGTCGAGCGCGGCGTCATGGCGCGGCCATCAGCCGTTCCCGAAACAGCGCCGGCAACGGTGATTCGTAGGTGACCAGCTCGTTCGTCCGTGGGTGGACGAACTGCAGCGAGCTGGCGTGGAGCAGGTGGCGATCCGGTCCGCTGCCGACGGTCGTGCGCACGTCGCCGCTCTGTTTCACCGCCCGCACGAACGCGACGAACTCCGCGTCGGTGCGCCCGTACAGCTTGTCGCCGACGATCGGGTGCCCAACGCTCTCGAGGTGCACGCGGATCTGGTGGGTGCGCCCCGTGCGGGGTTCGCAGCGCAGCAGGGTCACGTCGTGCCCACGCTCGACCACCACGAAGTCCGTGCTGGCCGGCTCTGGTGCCAGCGCCGCAGCGCCGACTGCCCGCCGCACGGCGACACTGCTCTCTCGCGCCCGGCCGATCGGCTCGTCACAGCGGAAGTCGCCGGCAACGTGCCCGTGCACCACGGCCAGGTAGCGCTTGAGCACGCCCCGCGCGGCGAACTCGTTGGGCAGATGCGCGCGAGCCGCGGCGGTCCGCGCCACGACGCACACCCCGCTGGTCTCGCGGTCCAGTCGGTGCACGAGGCTCAGTTCCGGCTCCCGGCGCTGCGTGCGCAGCAGGTTGATGAGGGTGGCCCGCACGAACGGACCGTCAGCGTGCATCGGCAGGTGTGCGGGCTTGTCGACGACCAGCAGGTCGGCGTCTTCGTGCAGCACGCCGATGCGGTCGTCGACGAACGGCTCGGCGTGGGGGCGCGTGTAGGCGACCTCGGCGCCAGCGCGCAGGCGCTGTCCGGCAAGCGGAACGCCGCCGTCGACGCGGATGCGACCGGCCAGGATCTCGTCAGCCCACTGCGCTCGCGTGTGGTACGGAAAGCGCGCGGCGAGGTAGTCGAGCAGCGATCCACCGCCGGCGTTGCCAGGCACCCGCGATCGCAGGATCAGCGGGGTGGACGGGTCGGCGGGGCGCACACGCCGACGATAACGATCTCAGGCCTTCTCGACCTCGGGGCGGCGGCGGCGGCGCAGCAAGGCGGCGCCAGCGAGGCCGGTGCCCACCAGCAGGAGAGTGCTCGGCTCGGGGACCGGCGCACCGCCCTCGGGGGGCACGTTCGGAGCCGGACCGTTGCCGGCGTTGCCGATGGAACCCGGGCCACCGCTGCCGCTGGTGCCACTGCCGGCTCCCGTCGTCCCAGCGACCGTGCCGTCCGGCGGCAGTTGGCCACCCTTGGTCTCGGGGCTGGTCGTCGGATTCCCGGAACCCCCGCCCGTGCCACCGGCACCAGCGTCAGGCTGGTTGATCGGGGTCGGCGGCGCGGTGCGGGCGAGCGACGTGCCCGCGTGGTCCGCGCAACCGACCAGCAACAGGCTGGCGGTCAGGGACAGGATCGAGAGTTGGCGCATGAATCGAAGCAGGAACGAGTTGCAGGGCAAACGTCGGAGAGCAATCGACGTGCCGAGAGGGTTGGCCTGAGCGGATCTGCGGCGGACGCCGCGCGACCCGCACGCAGTGGTCGGTTGCCGGCCATGACAGCGGCCCCAGGCGGCAAGCAGCCGCGGCTCGATCCTGGACAGCCGCCGCAAGCCCCCGTGAGTTCCGACGAGCGGGCGCGGGCTTTCTGGCCCTCGGCGCCGGCGGAAGTCGCTGGGATGCGACGCGCACGCCGGTGACGACCATGCCATGCGGCGTATCGGGCAAGTCGCAGGAACGCATCGCGTGCCGAGATTCAGACGGCCCGACGACGGGGCGTCGACAGTGCGCATCACCGCAAGGCGGTGAACCACTGCACGGCGCCATCCGGCTCCGCGACCAGCAGGCCCGATGCCACGGCGTACACCGCCGCGTGGCGACTGTTCTTCAGGCGGTAGAGGGGCTCGCCGCCGAGCAGGTCGCGCACCTCGGTGTCTCCGTTCTGCAGACCGACCAGCAGACGATTGCCGAAGCTGGCAGCAGGCCCGCGCCAGTCTTCGCCAGTCGCGGCGACGGCGGCGAGCACCTTCCCGGTGCGGGAATCGAATCGGGTCAGGTGGCGACGGGTCGCGACCCACACGCCGGCCGGCGAAGGCATCGGCGCGGCGATCGTCTCGTCGTCCAAGGCGTGCTGCCACTGCTGCGTGCCCTTCGTCGGATCGATCCCGGCAACCCGGCCGCGCTCGTCGACGACGACCAGGACTCCGAGGTCGATCGTGCCGAGCAGCGAGCCGCTGTCGCCCAGGCCGCGCGTCCACAGCGTCTCGAGCGTGGTGGAGTCGAAGGCCCGCATGCGGCCGTTCTCCCCGATCGCGATCAGGGTCGAGCCGTGGGCGACCAGTCGACCCTCGGCGCGGAAGCCGATCTCGCACTGACGGCGGCTGCGGTCGTTCAGGTCGATCCGGTGCAGGGTGTTGCGGGTGTCGGCGACGAAGAGGAACGACTCGATCAGAGCCGGCTCGACTTCGGTGGGCAGGTTGCCTTCGGTCCACGCGGGCCGACCGTCGGCGATCGAGAACGCCGTCAGGTCGCCGTCGAGCGTGGCGACCAGGGCGAAGTCGCCGTACGCCAGTGGGCGGCTGGGCAGTCCGGAGACGTCGCCGGTCGGGACCGACCAACGGCGCTCGCCGGTCGACGACCAGTGTTGGAGGTTGCCGCTGCGATCCGTCAGCAGCAGCGAGTCGCCAGCAACCGCCGGGGCCCCGGTCACGGCCTTGCCGACGTTCCAACTGCGATCACTCGGCAGATAGAGCCAGCGCGACCACTCCGAGGTCTCCTCCCCGACGACCGTCGTCGTCGCGGACAGGAAGCCCGGCAGTTCGAGTTCGAGGACCGTCGTGTCGGCCGGATGCCGCGCCAGCACCATCGGCGTCTTGCCGACGGGTTGGCCGTTGCATCGCACGGCCGCACCCGAGGGGCTGCTGCGCACGTGCACCGGCAGCCGCACCATCTGCGCGAACGGCACTTCGGGGAACGCGAGCCGCAAGGCGCGCAACTGCTGCAGGGCCGTCGCATGGTCGCCGGCGGCCGTGGCAGTCTGCAGCGCGTCGAGCAGGCGCACGATCGTCGCGTTGCGCGCGACGCGATCGCGGAAGTGCTCGCGCAGGTCGTCGCTGTTCGAGGGCTGGCGTTCGAGTTCGCGGTAGCGCTCGAGCGCGCCGGCGAAATCGTGCTCGCGCTCCCGCTCCTGCGCTGCCTTGAACATCGGATCGAGTTGGCGTTGGTGCTCGTTCCGGGCGACCGCCTCGGCATAGGCCGCGTGCAGTTCGCGCGCGCGGCGGAAGGCCGGCCCATGCGCTGCCGGCAACCGCTGGCATCGATCGCGCAACGCTTCGGGCAGGAAGGTGGGCACGCCGTCGGCGAGCAGCGCTTCGATCTCGAAGTAGAGCTGCAGCGCCAGCGGCGAGCAGGCCGCCTTCAGGGCGCGCTGACCTTCGAGAACGACCGCGCTGCCGAGCATGGCATCGGGCGGCGGCGGCATGTGCGATGCGATCCCCTTGCCGACCTGTTCGAGGGTCTGCACGGCGGATTCGAGGCGCGCACTGGCCGCCTCGGCCATCTCGGCACGAGCCTCCGGTTCCTGGGCCATCGCCTCATAGGTCGCGAGCGCCTGGCGCAGTTCGCCGCTGTCCATGTGGCGGGACGCGGTGGCCAGCGCGCTGCTGATGCGTTGCCGCAGGGCCGACTGCGTCTTCGTGCGACGCTCCGTCTCGGCGTTGCGGATCGCGTGGTCCAGGGATTCGGTGCTCTCGCACGTACCGATCTCGTCCGTCAGCGCCGTGAATCGGGCTCGGGCGCCAGCGACGTCGTCGCGGCCCAGCATCTCGGTGATGTCACGATCCGCACTTTGGTACGCGGTGGCCCAGGTCTGTTCCCGCCACCAGACCACGCCCATGCCGGCGACGCTGACCAGCACGATCGCGGCGACGACGATGCGCAGGATGCGGTCGAAGCGGGTCCGCCGGCGATGGGCGAGCAGCTTGCGCACGTCCTTGCGGCTGCGGTCGAGGCGCAGCAGCGCCGACCAGGCTTCGTTCGCCTGCTGGGTCTCGCCGCGCGCATCGAGCGCCTGCGCGAGTTCCTCGATCACCCGCTTGGCGCCCGGCAGGTCGCGATCCCGCTGCCGGGCGCGCACCTCGCGTTGCAGCATCGCCGGGGACAACGGTCCCGCGGCTCGCGCTGCCGCGATCATCTCGAGAGCCGGAGCCGGTTGGTTGGCCTCGACCATCGCGTCGAGCAGGTCGAGCGTGATCTGGTCGAGTTCCGCGGCCCCGCCGGGAACATGTTCCACCAGCAGCCCCCGCAGGAACGTGAGCGTCGGCAGGTCGCGAGGCGCGAGCCGCCGAGCCGCCCGCGCCAGGTCGAGCGCCCCTTGTGAGTCGAACAGCCGTTGCGCCGCGGCCAGCAGGAGACTGCCGGCCTGACGACGTTCGCCGAGTTGTTCGAGCACGGTCGCCATGCCGCGCAGCGTGTCGACCGCACGCTCCCCGGAACGGTCGCGCAGGCACTGCAGCGTCAGCAGGGCGCGCTTCTGCGTCTCGCTCGTCGCCTGCTGCTTCGCCACCGCCAGCATTGCGGCGTCGTCGATATTCTCCACCAACCCCTGCCGCACGAGATCCCGCGCGGCGCGAGCGACGTCGAACAGACCGTCCGGCAGCGCCTGGGCGATCTCGCGGTAGGAAGCCGTGCCGCTGATCGTCGTCCAGACGGTGCGATGGAGTGCGGGCGACTCTTCGGCGAGTTGCGTCTCGGGGACCCGAGCGGCGACTTCGTCGAGGCTGCCGAGCGTCTCGTGGATTGTCTCCCACTCGTCGGAACGGCGGGCGACCTCGAGCAGCAGGCTGCTGATCTCGTACTCGGCGCCGCCCGTCAGCGCGCGGCTGAGCCCTTCGCTGGGCGGCCCCTTGAAGAACTCGAACGAGCCGTGCTGCCAGGTGAACAGCGCGAACAGATCCTCGGCCGTCTGCCTCGCCAGCAGCTCGTCGATCGCCTCCTGCGTGACGCTGCCTTGCGCGACGAGTACTTCGCCGAGCAGCCGCTTCTCGGTGCGCTGCGCGACCAGGGCCGCCTTCAACTCTCCGAGACCGATCAGCCCCGCGTGCAACAGGCACTGTCCGAGCCGCCGGACCTGGAGACGGTTGGGGAGGTGGATGCGCACGAACCCATCGCGGCAGTGGATCTGCCGTTCTTCGAGGGGGTTGCGCACTCGCAGCACGCCCTCCATCTTCGACATCGCCAGCGTCTGGAAGATGTCGGCGAGGTTGATCTGCTCGAGATCGCCCCGCATCGTCACTTCCCGACCGGGCACCCCCTCGAGTTCCGCTGCCGACACCTCGGCCGTCTCCGCGGCCGCGGCGTTCAGCAGGAACTCGACTTCGGCGTCGGTCAGGAGCTCAGTTTTCTCGGACATGCGCAATCCCCGACGATGTCCAACCGCTTCCCGCTACGAGCAGTGGTGGAACCGGATCTCGAGGCTCTTGGTTATCGGCCTGCTGGTCGGGGCGGCTGAACGCATGCCGGGCCAGGACGGTGGCGCCCATGCCGTCGACGGTCCGGGCTGGATCACCGGCCGCGACGAGGCGCTGTTCGACCGATTCCGCCGGTTGCTGACCTCGGCGTCGACCGCCGACATGGCTGCGGGTTGGCAGCTCGCGGCGGATCTGGGCCGGCCCGCCGTACCGTTGCTGTGGGAACTGCTCGAGTCCGAGAAGGCGAACGTGCGGCCGCGCCTGGTGATGCTCGGCGCTGCGTCGCTGGCCGGCGGACTGCACGAGGACGCCCGGCTGTTCCGCTGGCTCGCGCAACCCAAGCCGCGCCTCGAAGAACGCACGCTCGCGGCGATGCTCGTGGCGTTGGGGCCCGAGCGACCTCGGCCGATCGACGACTTCTGGCCGACGTTCCTCGCAGCGACGAAGACGCCGCCACGCCTGCTGGCCGTGGCGGTGACGATGGCGGCGGTGCGCGTGCCAGGCGCAGTGGCCGCTGCTCCGGCGTTCGATCTCGACGACGCCGGTGCCGCTGCAGCGGCGTCGTTCGCGGGACTGCCGCTGTCGCCGTCGGTGGCGGCGAAGTTCTGGCAACTGCGCGCGCCCGAGCGCCATGCCGACCTGGTCTGGCGCGGCGGCCTGCTCGGCGCGGCCCGTGCCGGGCAGTCGGGCGACCCGATGCGGCAACGCGCGCTGGACGTGCTGGCGATGCCGGGCGAGGCGATGGCCGCGGCGCGCGACACGGCGATCTGGTTCGCCGCGACGGCGGGCGAACTGCGCAGCGATGGGCCACGGCTCGATCTGCAGCGGCTGCGCACCGCATGCGGTCATCCGCCGACCGCGTTGGCGTTCGCGGAGCAACTCGGGCCCGACGCGCTGCTGCGCGATGAACAACCCGAACGGTTGGCGGTCGCCTACGCCTTCGCGCATCCGGTGGCGCGGATCCTGGCGCAGCGCGACCGTTGGGCGGCGCAGCCGTCCGTGCGCGCGCACGTCGCGGTGGCGCTCGCGTTCCGCCTGGCGGGCGAAGCATCTCCCGCTGCCGTCGCCGTCGACGACGTGCCAGGGCTGCCCGAGTGGCAGCTGGTTCGCGCCGCGGCCGGCGTTGCCGTCGATCGGGAGGCGTCGTGCCGCGACTCTCGCCTGACCGCGGCGATCCGGTTGGTTGCCGACGGACGGCTCGAACGGCGCGCGCTGCGGCCGTTGCTCGAAGAGACGCTGTGGCGATGGGGCAGCCATCCGCGCTGCGGCGTGTTCGCGCTCGAACGGCTGCTGCTGCGCGACGTGCTGCTCGCGGGCAGCAACCCTGGGGGCCACAAGTACCAGCCCTCCGTGCGTCCCGACCAGCGCTACATCCCGAGCGGTCTCGACCGCGATGACGGCTTCTTCACCGTCGCCGTGGCGCTGTTCGACTTCCTGCAGGCGCCGCGCGCGCCGATGCCGGCCGAACACCGACTGCCGAACTGAACCGGCGCCGTCAGCCCGCGGCGAGCGACGCGAGCACGGCGAGGGCCTGTCGCACCTCGGCTGCCGTCGTGGTGTCGCTCGTGCTGACGCGCACCGTGCCGCCGCGAGCGGTGCCGAGAGGTTCGTGCAGCCACGGCGCGCAGTGATGCCCGCTGCGCACGTCGACGCCTGCGCCGGCCAGCACGGCAGCGATCTCCGCCGGATCGAGGCTCTCGTGCACGAAGCTGCACAGCGGAACGCGCTGCGGCGTCGCGACCGGCAGCAGGCGGAATCCCGGCAGCGACTGCAACCCGAGGGTGAACTGGTCGAGATGGGCGAGCGCCTGTTGGAGCTTCCGGGCGGGCGGCAGTTCGCGCAGCGCGGCGGCGAGCCCGAAGATTGCCGGCGTGTTCGGCGTGCCGGCCTCGAAGGCCGCCGGCCACTCGGTCGGGTGCACGTCGCGGGCAACGCCCTGGCCGGTGCCGCCCTGCTTCTGCGGCGCCAAGGGCATCGCCGTGGCAACGAAGCCGATGCCCGGCGGGCCGCCGAGCGCCTTGTGGCCGCTGGCGATCACGACGTCGGCGCCAACGCGGAGGTCGAGCAGGCCCGCGGTCTGGCTGGCGTCGAGCACCGTCGTCGTGCCGTGCGCCCGGGCCACGGCGCAGATCGCCGCGGCGTCGAACGCAGCCCCGGTCACGTTGCTCGCGTGCGTGAACACCAGCACGTCGGCGGCCGAGCGCGCGAGAGCCTCGGCGACGGCGGCCGCCGTCAGGGCGCCGTCGCGCGGCGGCAACACCTGCACCTCCAGACCGCGTTCGGCCTGCAGCGCACGCAGCGGGCGCGCGACGGAGCTGTGTTCGAACGCGGTGGTCAGCACCCGCGCGGGCCGGCGCAGCAGCGCTCGCAACGCGAGGTTGCAACCCTCGGTCGCGCCGCTGACGAACGCCACGCGCTCGGCCGGCAGTCCGACCATGCGCCCGATGCTGGCGCGCGCGAACCCGACTTCGTGCGCCGCCAGCCCGCACCGCGACGACGCGCCGCGAGCTTCGCTGACGCCGACGTCGGAGAACCAGCGCTGCACCGCCGCGAGCACCGCGGCGGACTTCGGCCAACTCGTCGCCGCGTGGTCGAGGTAGGCCACGACTCAGCCTCCGATCCAACGGTCGTAGAGGGCGCGGGCGCGCAGCGGATCGCGCACGCCGAACAACAACGCCCGACCGCCGGCGAACACCGAGATGCGCACGCCATCGACGACGAACCGCAGCAGGTGGGCCGTGCGCTGCAGGTCGTCGACGAGTCCACGCAGTCGCTGGGCAAGCTCGCCGAGATCGACGGTGGTGCGAGGGCCGGGATCGACCTGCACCGCATCGCGGCCGCACAGAGCCACCGACGCGGCCGGCGCTTCCGCGAGGGCCGGGAACTGCCGGAGGCCGCAGGTGGCGCACGCCGGATCGGCGGCGCCGCGCATCGGCAGCACGGCGTAGCTGCGCCAGACGTCGGCAGTGAACACGCCGGTGGTGACCGCGGCGGGATCCACCAGCAGCTTCAGCGTCTCCGCGACCTGGAACGCCGCGACCATCGCGATCGCGGGCGCCAGGATGCCGGCGGTCTCGCAGTTGCCGACGTCGCTGCCGATGGGCGGGTCCGGCCAGAGGCAACGCAGGCACGGTCCGCCGGGCCGCACGACCATCGCGGCTGCCTCGGCGCCGACCGCGCCGGCGTAGATCCAGGGCACGCGGGCCTGGGCGCACCAGTCGTTGAGCAGGTACCGGGTCGCGAAGTTGTCGGTCCCGTCGAGCACGACGTCGGGGCGCGCGGGCAGTCCGGCGAGGAACGCGGGCCCGCACTGGGCGACGTGGGCGTGTACCCGGCAGTCGCGGTTGATCTCGTGCAGCCGCGCGGCCGCGGCGATCGCCTTCGGCGTTCCGGCTGCGGCATCGGCCTCGGTGAACAGCACCTGACGCTGCAGGTTGCTCCACTCGACGATGTCGCGATCGACGAGACGCAGCTCGCCGATTCCGGCCCGCGCCAACGCTTCGGCAGCGTGCGTGCCGAGCGCGCCGCAGCCGACCACCATCACCTGCGCATCACGCAGGCGGGCCTGACCAGCGGCGCCGAAGCCGGCGACGCGTTCCTGGCGGCTGTAGCGATCCACGGGCGGGGGAGAGGAGCCAGGCACGCCCGGACAGCCGGGTTACTTGGCGAAGTAATCGCGGTTCGTCTGCGTGAAGTTCTTCCACTCCGCCGGCAGATCTTCTTCCGCGAAGATCGCCTTCACCGGACACGCGTCGACGCACAACGTGCAGTCGATGCAGTCGTTCGGATTGATGAAGAGCTGCGGGTCGGCGTCGGTGCCGTGGATGCAGTCCACTGGGCACACGTCGACGCAGGCCTTGTCCTTCACGTTGATGCAGGGTTGGGCGATGACGTGCGTCATTTCGGCTTGGCTCGAGGTCGGCGAACGGAAAGTCCGGCCAGCCTAGCGGCAGCGGCGAGCGATGCCACCGTGCAGCGCTCGGGAACGGCGCGTCGCAAGCGTGGTGCGAGAGCAGGGACTCGAACCCTGAAGGGCTTGCGCCCGCGGGTACCTAAAACCCGTGCGTCTGCCAGTTCCGCCACTCTCGCGGCCGGGTGCGCAACGTAGCGACAGTCCGGGGATCGGCAAGGCTCGGATCGGGACGGCACGGCCGTCCGCGCTTCCAGCCCGGCTGCGTCGCCGGTCGATCACGGTCGCATGGGCGCCGATTCGCGGCCCCCGGGTTCCGCAACCATGACCAGCATTCATTCGCATCGTTCCCATTCCTGGCCTGCCATCGCTCTGCTCGCGCTCGGCGCCGCCTGCGGCTCGGGCGGCGGCGAGGTCGGCGGCAGCGGCGGTGGTGGCGATCCAGGCTCCGGTGGCGGCGGGAGCGGCCCTGGCGGCGTCGGTAATCCGCTGTCGGTGGTGCTCGATTTCTCGGTCGTCAACGAGGCGACGACATCGCGCACGGAAACCGTCTGCGCCTCGGTGCCGTTCCCGGCGACCGGCTATCCCGTCTCGCAACTCGGCAACCTCGTCGTCAGCGGCCAGCAGACCGCCTGGCTGCCGCTGCAACTCTGGGCCGATGGCACGGTCAAGGTCGCGCAAGCGCAGTTCACCGACACGTTCGCGGCCGGCCAACGCAAGGACTACGTGGTCGCCCGCGACGAGGCGTCGCTGACGGGCGCCTTCACGCGCAACAACTGGGTCGCGCAGCTGTGGAGCGGCCTGCAGTTCGGGGCGGAGGTGCGCGACACCAACAACGTCGCCTACCGCGGCATCGCCAGCGGTGCGGGCACCGTGCTGCAGTCGACGCCGCTCGTGGAGACGCGGCGGTATCGCACCTACCACACGGTCGTGCCCGGCCAGACCGGCATCGGCCGCGACTACCTGACGTCGACGTTCTACGTGACCGAGTACCGCGACATGCCGTTCGTGATCGTCGACTGGATCCTCGGCAACGACTACCTCGGCGCCGACGCGATCCCGGCGGGCAACACCGACCCGAACCTGCGCGCGCTCGGCACCGTCGACGTGCGGCGGGCGACGTTCATGGCCAAGGGTGCCAGCGGCATCCTGCCGTACCGCGCCTCGACGGAGGGCATCGGCGCCTTCGAGTCGCTGAGCGACGGCTTCGGCGGCTACCGCGTGATGACGGACACCTACCTGAGCGACGCGCAGACGCGCCGCTACCGGTTCCTGCTGCGCATGCAGCCCGCGGGTGCTTCGCCGGACGAGGCGGCACGCTGGGTGACGAACGCCAATGCGATGATGCAGAAGCCGCTCTACGCGCTCGCCTCGCAGCTCGCCTGGCAGCAGACGGAGGCCGCGGGCCTGCTCGGCGGTCCGATCGCCGGGCCCAGCGACTCGGCGGCCCGTGCGCGCAGCGAGTACGACTCGTGGGCGGGCTACAACTGGTTCGGCACGTGGGGCGGGCGCGGCGACGCGCTGGCGACCGCGACCACCGGCACCCCGCGCAACCATGCGCTGAGCCCGGAACTGGCGCATGCGATCCAGGGCGGGTGCCATGTGCTGCTGCAGAAACTCGAGCAGATGGCGTGGGCGCAGGCGATGCGGCCGTACCACCTCTGGAACCTGCAGGTCGGCGCCGAGCAGCAACTCTGCCTGTGGGGCGGCACGCCGTTCCTCGCCGTGCCCGGCGAGTCGTTGGGCCGCCGCGCGATTCGCGACGCGGATCCGTGGCCGCAGTACCGGACGCTGAGCCAGGGCCAGCCGTTCGCGCACGGCTGGGAGCCGTTCGACCACGAGCACTGGAGCACCGACCTGCTGTTCGACTACTGGACCGTCAGCGGCGACGCGTGGGCCAAGGAAGAACTGCGCCAACTCGGCCAGAGCCTGAAGGGCCTGATGCGCATGACCTACTACTTCACCGCCGGTATCCAGCCGGTGCGCGCCGAGGGTTGGTGCATGCAGGGCTTCGCGCAGTGCTACCAGGCGACGCGCGACGAGTCGCTGAAGCAGTACGCGATGCGACGCGTCAACGAGATCATCGAGGTGCAGCGCAAGAAGAACCATGCGAGCCGGGCGATGACCTGGCAGCAGAACTACCCGAACACGCAGTACCCGCTGAACCACGAGTTCTTCATGCCCTGGCAGCATGGTGCCGTGCTCTACGGGTTCCTCGGCGCCTACCGCGCGTTCGGCCAGCCGATCCTGCTCGACATCGCCGAGGACGTGGCGACGACGGTCGCCTACTCGTGGGTGACCAACGTCAACTCGCCGCAGTTCGGGCTGGTGGCGCAGGGTCTGCGCTACTACGTGCCGGCGACGCACAACGGCGCCCAGGTGCCCGCGAACCACTGGGATGGGCTCCCGGTCGGCCCGCATCTCGGCGACGCGCCGCTCGGCGGCGCCCATACGTTCTTGATCGGGGGGCTCTACCACCTCGCGAGCATGACGACCGACAACGCCGTGCGCACGCAGGCGCTCAACTACGGCAACCAACTGCGCGGGCCACTCTCGGCGATGAACCGCTGGAACAAGTGGAACTACAACATCCCGTACTGGTACGCGCAGTGATCAGGCGGGGCAGGGCCAGCGAACGCTGCGGCCGCAGCCGCAGTGATGGTCGCCGGCCGGCACGACGCCGGCCGTAGCGCGCGCCACGACCTGGCCGCAGCGGCAGACGAGCCCGGCGAGGCGCGCCGGGTTGCCGATCACCAGCGCGTGCGGCGGCACGTCGTCGGTGACGACGCTGCCCATGCCGATCATGCAGAAGGCGCCGAGCTCGAGCCCCGGACCGATCGTCGCGTTGGCGCCGATGGTGGCGCCGTCGTGCACGCGCGTGCGCAGCGTCGCGGCCGTCGGTTCGCTCGTCAGCAACGAACGCAGCTCGGGGTCGGTCGCGCGCGGCAGCAGGTCGTTCGTGAACACGACGTGGGCGGCGATCATCACGCCGTTGCCGATCGTCACTCCGGCGCAGACATAGACGCAGGCGTTCAGCTTGCAGCGGTCGCCGATCGCGACGTCGTAGGCGACGTAGGTCTTCTCGCCGACGATGCAGTCGGCGCCGATCCGCGCGCGCGCGCGAACGTGCGCGCCGTCCCAGACCGCGGTGCCGGGGCCGAGCACGACGCCGTCTTCGAGGATCGCCGTCGGATGGACGCGCACGGGTCGTGGGGTCATGACCGGTGGGTCTCCGTGTTGGCCGTCGGCACGGCGATCCAGCGCTCGGACGCGGCGGATCGGTAGGCGCAGTCGACGACGACGACGGACGCGAGCGCGTCGTCGTCGTCGATGACCGGGCGCCGTTCGCCGCGCACGCAGGCGGCGAAGTCGAGCAGTTGGCCGCGGAACGCCGCGACCTTGTCGTAGCCGCAGCCGAAGACCTGCCATTCCCCACCGGTCGTCTTCCACCGCGAGCTGCGCCAACCGATCTCGAGCGTGCCGCGCGTGCCGTGGATGCGCACGTAGGCATCGGTCTCCTTGTGCACGCTCCACGACAGGTCGATCGAGCCGAGCGCGCCCGAGACGCTGGTGAACAGGATGCGGGCGGTGTCCTCGACCTCGATCGCCTGCGCGCGCCGGCCGAACTGCGCCTGCACACGCGCGATCGGACCGAGCAGGAAGCGCGCGAGGTCGACGCTGTGGCAGCCGTTGTCGATCAGCACGCCGCCGCCGCTGATCGTGGGCACGGCGTTCCAACGCTTGCTCATGTCGACCGGCGAGCAGAACACGTTCTCGTACATCACGATGTCGCCGCAGCGGCCGGCGTCGAGCAGTTCGCGGGCCTTGGCGACGTCCGGCGTGTAGCGGAACTTGCTCCCCATCATCAGCCGCCGGCCGGCGGCCTTCGCCGCGGCCAGCATCCGCTGCGCGCCACCGACGTCGATCGCCAGCGGCTTCTCGCACAGCACGTGCAGGCCGCGCGCCAGCAGCGCCGTCGTGAGCGCTTCGTGATGCACCGGCGGTGCCAGCACCAACGCGGCCGCGGCCGACGGCCCGCGGCGCTCCCACGTGGCGAGGTCCGGGAACGTTGGCAACGACGCGCACGGTCCGGCCGCAGGTGGCCGGGGATCGACGACGGCACACAGCCGCAGTGCCGGCACGGACGCCAGCGCCTGCACGTAGGCCCCGGCGATCGCCCCCGCACCGACCAGCAGCACGTCGATCGGCTCAGCCACGGCGCAGTTCCTCGACGGCGGCGGCGATGCGCGCGGCAACGTGGCCGACGTGCACGGCCTGGTAGCGCTCGTTGATCGGCAGCACGATGACGTGCTCGAGGGCCTGCACGGCCCCGGGGAAGTCCGCACGCCGGAACAGCGGCTGCGGCTGCTCGCGCCGCGGGTTCTGCTGCAGCGGCAGCCAGGTCACCGGCGAGCGCTTCCAGTCGGCGAACAACTCGCACTCGAACGCGGGCTTCTGGATGTAGCGCGGCACGCACGCGATCCCGGCCTGCTGCATGCGCTTCCCGAGCGCGATCGCCCCGCCCGGCACGACCGCGGGATCCACCTGGAACGCGAACTTCCACCACGAGTGCGTGCCGTGCGGCGGGTCGCCGGGCAGCGTGAGCCCGGGCACCGCGGCGAGCGCCGTGCGCAGCGCTGCGGCAACGTCACGCCGCGCCTGCACCACGTCGTCGAGCTTCGACAACTGCGCGCACAACACCGCACCCTGCAGTTCCGTGAGCCGGTAGTTGAGCGCGGGGAAGTAATGGTCGGGCTTCGGATCGCCGTAGCCCCAGGCCTTGTTCACGAACAGGAACACGCGCCGCGCGAGCTCCGGGTCGTCGGTGACGACGATGCCGCCCTCGCCGCTGGTGATGTGCTTGCCCTGTTGCAGAGAGAACGTGCCGAGCGTGCCGAGCACACCGACCTTGCGGCCGCCGTGGGTGGCGCCGAACGCCTGCGCCGCATCCTCGATCACCGGGATGCCGCGTTCGGCCGCGAGGGCGAGGATCGGGTCCATCGCGCACGGCGAGCCGAACAGGTGGGTGACGACGATCGCGCGCGTGCGGGGCGTGAGCGCACGTTCGATCGTGGCTCGCGTCACGTTCAGGGTGCGCGGCTCGACGTCGGCGAACACCGGCACCGCCCCTTCGTACAGGATCGGTGTGATGGCACCCATGTCGGTGATCGGGGTGGTGATCACCTCGTCGCCGGGCTGCAGGCGCAGGGCTGCGATCGCGCAGTGCACCGCCGCGCTGCCCGACGCGCAGGCGATCGCGTGCTTGCTGCCGAGCCACTTCGCGAACCGCTGCTCGAACGCCGTGACGAACGTGCCGCGCGTGCTGTTCAGCGTGCCACGCTGCAGGACGAGCGCGACCAGGGCGGCTTCCTCGGCGCCGAACGTCCGGCCGCTGGCGTCCGCATCGCTCGGCAGCGAGACCGGCCGGGGCGGCGCTGGCGCCAGCAGCACGTCGGCGATGCGCGCAGCGGCGCCCGTTGCGGCGGCAACTGCGCCGCCCGGCTGCGCCACGGCCCACTGCACGGCCGCCGCGAGTGCGGCGTGGCCGGGATCGGGCTGACGCACGAGTCCAGTGGCGACGGCGGGCGGCCACAGTTCGCGATGCGGCAGCACGACGCAGGGAGTGCCCATCGCCGCGGCCAGGCGCTGGTGGCCGACGCTGTCGGTGACGATCGCGCGGGCGCGAAGGGCGGCGCCCAGTTCGGCCTGCGCGCCGCGGCCGACGACTTCGATGCCGACATCGAGGACATCGGCGGCGACACGGGCCGGAAGACCCGCCGCGGCAACGGCGGCACGCAGCGCGCCGGTCTCGGCCGGCGAGACCTCGTCCACATGTTCGAGGCCGAGCCACAGTCCATCGCCGGCGGCCGCCGTCGACGCGTTGCTCGCCAGCGCCTCGGCGACGAGATCGCCAACCACGTGCACCGCGTCGTGCGCGATGCCGGCCCGCAGCAGCGCGCGCGCTTCGTCGGCACCGGCGACGCAGTGCTCCGCGGCGAGCGACTCGATCACGACTTGGTCCGGACGTCGCGAGCCCGGGAACGGCCGCCCGCCGCTGTCGAGCATGACCACACGATGTCCCGCGGCGCGTGCCGCGTCGGCGACGAGCGGCGTCGCCAGGGCGAGGCCACACACGACCACGACTCCCGGACGCTGCGGCAGTTGCCCGACGAGGAACTCCGTGAGGCGAGCGAAGTCCGCTGGCTCGGCGTGCGCGGGATGCGCATGGGCCGCGTCGCCATCGCCGAGCAACTCGCGCAGCCCGGGCACCTCGTGCGCCGAGGCGGCGAAGACCAGCCGCAGCGGCGCGCCGCGCGCCCGCAGTTCGCGCACGACCGGGACCAGCAGGAACGCCGAGAAGCAGTCGCCGACTGCGAGGAGCACCGTCAAGCGTCGCCTACCCCGGACCCGGCTGCTGGTTGAGGCGCACGGCGACGACGCTGAGCAGGTCGTTCACCTGCTTCTCGATGCGGTTCACGTTGGCGACGTTGTCGAGCACGATCGCCTTCTTGGTGGTCGCCGGCTGGAAGATCAGACGCCCGCTGCGCAGCAGCAGGAACTCGACGACGTCGTAGATCTCCTTGTTCATCTCGAGCCCTTCGGTCGACCAGCGCTGCACGTCGCCGAGGTAGCCGTGGTGGTGCAGGATCTCGCGCGCGTTGACTTCGTAGTAGTGGAAGCGGCTGTTGACGAAGACGACCAGCAGCAGGAACCCGAGCCCGGCGGACAGGAAACCGAAGAAGTGGGCGTTGACGCGGATGTCGATGCCGCCGAACACGCGCCCGAGGTAGCCGACCAGTTCGATCTTGGTGTTCAGCCACAGCACCAGCAGCACCACGGCGATCACCGAGACGACGATCGTGATCGACTTGATGCGCGAGAAGTCGAACGAGAAGACCAGCAGGTTGAGCAGCAGCACCAGCATGAAGGTGTTGCCGATCGCCTGCGTCGACACGCCGTTCTCGCTGCTGATGCCGAGCCAGGTGAGCAGCCAGAAGATCGTGGCGACGACGAACGTCGGGTAGAGGAACACGATCTTCGGCCACGGCCGGATGATCACGCTCTCCGGCGGGCGCCCGGCGCTGGCCGTGGTGGAGACGGTGGGGGCGGTGGGTTCCGGAATCGAACTCATGGTCGTTGGCGGCGCCCGGGAAGAACCGTGGAAGCGCCGGCCCCTGCTACGGGGCGCGGGGCGGAGGATTGTGGAGCGCTCGTCGGGCTTTGGCCAGCGCCGAGCCGCCGCCCGCGGCCGCGGATGCGCCTCAGGCGTAGTCGCTGACCGGCGGGCAGGCGCAGACCAGGTTGCGGTCGCCGTGCACGTCGTTGACCCGGCGGATCGGCGGCCAGTACTTGTGCTCCTTGGTCCAGGGGGCTGGATAGGCCGCGCGCTCGCGCGAGTAGCCGTGCTTCCATTCGGCGGCGGTCACCATCTCAGCGGTGTGCGGCGCGTTCTTCAGCGGGTTGTCCAGCTTGTCGAGCTTGCCCTGCTCGATCTCGCGGATCTCCTGGCGGATCGCGATCAGCGCGTCGCAGAAGCGGTCGAGTTCGGCCATCGACTCGCTCTCGGTCGGCTCGATCATCATCGTGCCGGCGACCGGGAAGCTGATCGTCGGGGCGTGGAAGCCGTAGTCCATCAGGCGCTTGGCGATGTCGCCGACCTCGACGCCGCTGCTGCCCTTGAGCTGGCGCACGTCGACGATGCACTCGTGGGCGACCATGCCGTTCTGCCCGGTGTAGAGCACCGGGAAGTGGTCGCGCAGGCGGCTGGCGACGTAGTTCGCGGCACAGATCGCGACCTGCGTCGCGCGGCGCAGGCCGTCGGGCCCCATCATCGCGATGTAGGCGTAGCTGATCGTCAGGATCGAAGCGCTGCCCCACGGCGCTGCACTGATCGGACCGATCGCCGCGCTGCCGCCGGTCTTCACCAGCGGATGCCCGGGCAGGAACGGGGTCAGGTGCGAAGCGCAGCAGATCGGCCCCATGCCCGGACCGCCGCCGCCGTGCGGGATGCAGAACGTCTTGTGCAGGTTGAGATGGCAGACGTCGGCGCCGAGGTCGCCCGGCCGCAGCAGGCCGACCTGCGCGTTCATGTTGGCGCCGTCCATGTAGACCTGGCCGCCGTGGTCGTGCACGACCTTGCAGATCTGCACGATGCCTTCCTCGAACACGCCGTGGGTCGACGGGTAGGTGACCATCAGGCAGGCGAGTCGGTCGTGGTGCTCGGTCGCCTTCCGCTGCAGGTCGCCGAGGTCGATGTTGCCGTCGGCGTCGCAGGCGACGACGACGACCTTCATGCCGCACATCGACGCAGTCGCCGGATTGGTGCCGTGCGCGCTCTGCGGGATCAGGCAAACGTCGCGCTGCTCGTTGCCGTTCTTGCGGTGGAAGGCGCGGATCACCGACAGCCCCGCGTACTCGCCCTGGGATCCGGCGTTGGGTTGCAGCGAGCAGCCGTCGAACCCGGTGATCTCGCACAGCCACGCCGACAGGTTGGCGAACAGCTTCTGGTAGCCCTGCACCTGGTCGAGCGGCACGAACGGGTGCAGCTGCCCGAAGCCGGGCAACGACACCGGGTACATCTCGGTCGTCGCGTTCAGCTTCATCGTGCACGAGCCGAGCGCGATCATCGAGGTCGTCAGCGACAGGTCCTTGTGCTGCAGCCGATGCACGTAGCGCAGCAGTTCGTGCTCGCTGCGGAAGCGGTGGAACGTGGGGTGTGTGAGGAACTCGCTGCTTCGCGCCAGGGAACCCAGCCCTGGAGCCGGCTGGTCGACGCGCAACTGCAACGGACTGCCGCCGAACGCCGCGAACAGGTCGTGCAGGTCGCGCAACTCGACCGTTTCGTCGAGGGCGATGCCGAGGCTGCCGTCGCCGAAGTCACGCAGGTTGATGCCCTTCGCCAGAGCCGCCGCCAGCGCCTTCTGAGCACCGTCCTTCGGCCACACGCGCAGCGTGTCGAAGCGGGCGCCGTCCTGCACCCGATGGCCCAGCGCCGCGAGCCCGTGCGCGAGGCACGCCGCCTGCGCCCGCACGCGCTCGGCGATCGCCCGCAGGCCTTCGGGGCCGTGGTAGACGGCATACATGCTCGCCATCACCGCGAGCAGCACTTGCGCCGTGCAGATGTTCGACGTGGCCTTCTCGCGGCGGATGTGTTGCTCGCGCGTGCCGAGTGCGAGCCGCAGGGCCGGCTTGCCGGTCGCGTCGATCGACAGGCCGACGATGCGGCCCGGCAGCTGGCGCTGGAAGTCCTTCTTCGCCGCCAGGAACGCGGCGTGTGGACCGCCGTAGCCGAGCGGCACGCCGAAGCGCTGCGAGCTGCCGCAGACGACGTCGGCGCCCATCGCCGCCGGCTCCTTCAGCACGGTCAGCGCCAGCAGGTCGGCGGCGACGGTGGCGAGCGCGCCGGCTGCGTGCACACGTTCGAACGTCGTCGTCAAATCGTCGATGCGGCCGTCGCTGCCGGGATACTGGCACAACGCGCCGAAGTGGCGGGCGGTGAACTGCGCCGAACGGTGGTCGCCGATCTGCACCTCGATGCCGAGCGGCTCGGCGCGCTGCTGCACGACGGCGATCGTCTGCGGGTGGCAGTTCTGGTCGATGAAGAACGTGTTCGCCTCGTCCTTGCCGTGCAGGCGGTGGCACATCGCCATCGCCTCGGCCGCCGCCGTCGCCTCGTCGAGCAGCGAGCTGTTGGCGACCTGCATGCCGGTGAGGTCGAGCACCAGCGTCTGGTAGTTCAGCAGCGCCTCCATGCGGCCCTGCGAGATCTCGGCCTGGTACGGCGTGTAGGCGGTGTACCACCCCGGGTTCTCGAGGATGTTGCGCTGGATCACGGCCGGGGTCAGGGTGCCGTGGTAGCCCATGCCGAGGTAGCTGCGTAGCACGCGGTTCTGCGCCGCCAGCGCGGTCAGCTCGGCGAGCGCCTCGCGTTCCCCCTGTGCGGCCGGCGTGGCGAGCTCGCCGCGCCAGCGGATCGATGCCGGGATCGCCTTGGCCGTCAGGTCGTCGAGCGACGTGCAGCCCAGCGCCTGCAGCATCGCCTGCAGTTCGTTTTCACGGGGGCCGAGGTGACGCTGTTCGAACTGGTCGCGGCGGGGGAACGCAGGGAGGGTGCTGGACATGGCGTGGCGGCGGGCTGGGGTGGGCCCACCATCGGGGGGAAAGAGGTATAGGCGTCGACGGACCGGCGGAGAAGCGTGCGCATGCGCACGGCGCGGTTGCGCGAACGCCGGGCGCCTGCTTCGTTGCGGCGATGCAGCAGCAGGTGCCGCCGCCGCTGTCGGCCGAGCAATGCGCGGCGTTCGCCGCCGACGGGTTCCTCGGCCCGCTCGACGTGCTCGGGTCGGACGAGGTCGTCACGGTGCGCGCTGCCGTTGCGGACGTGATCGCCAACCTCGAGCGCCACAGCGACCACCTCTACGAGGTCGAACAGGCCTACACCGAGCGGCCCGGCGAAGTCGTCTGCCACTTCCTCGGCGGCTGGCTCGTGCACGAACGGCTGCGCGCGTTGGTGTTCGACCCGCGCCTCACCCGACCGTGCGCCCAACTGCTCGGCGTGAGCCGGCTGCGGTTCTGGCACGACCAGGTGTTCGCGAAGCCGCCGCACCATCCCGGTGTCGTGCCCTGGCATCAGGACTACTCGTACTGGACGCGCACGGCGCCCGCCTGCCACATCACGGTCAACCTGATGCTCGACGACGCCGACGAGGCCAGCGGTTGCGTGCAGTTCGTGCCCGGCAGCCATCGCCTCGGGTTGCTGCCGAAGCTGCCGTTCGATGCGCCGCTCGAAGCGATCCGCGCCCACGTGTCCGAAGACGTCGTCGCATGGCGGCCACGGCCGATGCGCCTGCGCGCCGGCCAGGCCTCGATCCATCACAGCCACGTCCTGCACGGCAGCGACCAGAACCGCAGCGATCGTTGGCGGCGCGCGGTCGTGTGCAACTACATGGGGGCGCACGTACGCGTCGCCGATGGATCGACGCCGCTGCTGCGCGGCGTGCCGCCGCTGCCGACGGGCGCCGTCGTCGACGGCGCGCACTTCCCGATCGTCTACGGGTGACGGGCGGGCTCGGATTCGCCGAGCCCGAGCCTCGTCCTAGAAGGAGCCGAGCGTGACCGTGAACGCGTTGCTGCTGCTGACGGAGACGATCGCCAACGACAGATCGAGCTCGACGCCGCCGAACTGGTGCACCATCGAGGCGCCGATCAGGACGGGGTTCGCCGGGAAGACGTAGGTGACCGAGGCCGCGCCGGCGACCGGCGTCAGCAGGTCGACCACGTCCGGATTGGCCCACAGCGTGCAGCCGGGCAGACCCTGGCCGGGGAACAGCAGCGGCAACGGGATTGCGACTGCGGAGAAGCCGACGACCGACGCCGCGACGCCGAACGCGGGCATGCCGGTCACGTTGGCGCGGTACTGGCCGCCGATCATCGGCAGCCGCGACGTGGTCAAGACGTTCGGCCCGCCGCTGCCCGAGCAGCCAGCACCGGCTGCGACCGCGGTCGACGCGCACGAACTGACGACCCGGGCGATGCGACCCGCGGCATTGCCGTTCGCGGTGCTGAACTCGCCCGCGGCGATGACGCTGCCATGGTCGTCGGCGAGCGCGAGTTCGCTGACCATGCCGTTGCAGCCGCCGGCCAGGGCCTGCCACGTGGTGCCGTTCCACAACGCGATGCCGTTGCACGCCACGCCGCCGGCCGAAGTGAACGCGCCACCCGCGACCAGCCCGCCCGTCGGCAGCACCAGCAACGACGTCACCAGGTTGTTGGCGCCCGCGCCGAGGGCCGACCACACCGCGCCATCCCAGCGCGCGACGCGCACGGCCGCGACGCCGCCGGCGGTGATGAAGGAGCCACCGACGAACACGGAGCCGTTCTTCGCCACGGCGACGCTGTTGCCGCCGAAGAGGCCGAGTCCGGTACCGAGGGCGGACCACGCCGCGCCGTTCCAGCGCGCGATGCCGTTGCAGACGACGCCACCGGCCTGCACGAAGGCGCCAGTCGCGAAGAGATCCCCGTTCGGCGCAACCGCCAGTCCACGCACGACGCCGTTGCAGCCAGTACCCAGGGGGGACCACGCGACGCCGTCCCAGCGGGCGATGTTGGCGCAAGGCACGCCGCTGACCGACGAGAACCCGCCGGCCATCACGAGGTCGCCATTGCCGAGCACGACGAGGGCCTGCACCGTCGAGCCGAACACCGCCAGCGGATCCACGCCACCGGCGAGCGGCGACCACGTGGTGCCGTTCCAGCGGGCAACGCACTTCGCCGCCACGCCGTCGACGTTCTGGAAGGTGCCACCGGCGACCAGATCGCCGTTCGGCATGCGCACCATGGCGGAGACCTCGCCGTCAGCACCGCTGCCGAAGGCCGACCACGCCGTGCCGTTCCAACGGGCCAGCCGCGTGGCAGCGACGCCGTTCATGCTGGTGAACCGGCCGCCCGCGACGAGATCGGCATTGGCGAGCACGGCGAGCGACGACACCGTGTCGTTGCCGCCGGTGCCGAACGCTGCTGCCGGCCACGAGTACGTGCACTGCGCCGCGACGGGTCGAGCGGCGAGGGCGGTGAGCGACAAGGCCGCGAACAAGACGAAGGAACTACGGTGCATCGTGGGTAGCCGGCGCAGGAAGCCTTCGATCATGCCCGGGATCGCGGCGATGGCCAGATCCCACCACGACGGCATGGCCCGTTCCGCGACGCGGCGGAGCGCAACGGGCGATGCGATGGCGGTCTGTCAGCGACGAGCGGGCGCCAGCGGCGAACGCGCACCGTCCGGGCCGATGCGTTCGGCTCGGACCGGCGCATCGGCAGGGTCGACGGCGAGCGGCGCAACGCCGTGCGACAGATAGCCCGACCCGGCGTGGCGCTCGACGACCCGGCGCCGACCGTCGGCCCACGTCAGCAGCACGCGCGCCCCGATGCCCTGCGGGTTGCCCGGCTCGGCCGGCCACGCGAACGGCAGCGCAACCCTCGTGCGGATGCGGTGGGCGTGCAGCGCGCCGTCGTTGCGCGCGACCAGCACGTCGCAGCCGTCCGCCGCCGAGACCACGACCAGCGACTTGTGGTCGCCGAACTCGACGATGCCGTGCGAATTCGGCGGCACGACCACGAGGCCGGCCGGCGTCGCGCGCAGCACGAGGCCGGTGCCGCCGTCATGACGACCGGTCTCGGGTTCGGGCGAGAAGCTGTTCTGGGCGGCCACGAGCAGGTCGCCATGCACGGCCATCCCGAAGATCGGCGCGATCTGCGCGCGGCGCGGCAGTTCTTCGACGGTGAAGCGACCGTTACCGTCGTTGCGCAGCAGGCTGCTCGCGAGCGTCGTCGCCTGCAGGTGGCCGCAGGAGCCGAGCTTCGCCTCGGTGTAGATGTCCCGCAGCAGCGAGCTCGCGAACTGGTCGTAGGTGGGGAACTTCGTCGCCAGGAACGGCATCGCCTGGCTCGAACAGCTGCGGCCGCGCACGGGCAGCAGGCGTTCGCCCTCGTACTTCGCCTCGACGAGATCGCGCGTGCCGTTGTCGTCGAAGTCGCCGAAGTAGAGGTGCGCGGGATGGTCGGGCCGCGCCTTGTACTTCGTGTTGAGGCCGTGGTTGCCCGCGACGTAGTCGAGGTCGCCGTCGCCGTCGACGTCCCAGGCGCAGAGGCTGTTCCACCAGCCGGTGTGCGCGGCGAGGCCCGCCGCCGCGGTGGCGTCGACGAAGCGCTGGCCCGCGTCACTGCGCAGCAGGCGGATCGGCTGCCAGTGCGCGGCGACGAGCAGGTCGAGCCAACCGTCGCCATCGGCGTCGGTGAACAGGGCACTCGTGACCATGCCGGCCGTGAGCAGGGCGGGGGCAAGTTCCTTCGTCGCGTCGACGAAGCGGCCGCGGTCGTTGCGGTAGAGACGGCTCGGTGGCGCGTCCGGGTAGGCGCCGGGCACGAGGCGGCCCGCGACGAACAGGTCGAGGTCGCCGTCGCGATCGAAGTCCGCCGCAGCCGCGTGGCCCGACGACTCGCGAACGTCGGGCAGGGCACCGTCGTCGCGCACGAACGTGCCAGCACCGTCGTTGCGGTAGAGCCGGTCGCGCAGCACTTCGTCGCCGGACTTCGCCTCGGCCCCGCCGCTGGCGACGAACAGGTCGAGGTCGCCGTCGCCGTCGTGGTCGAGCCAGAGCACGCCCAGGTCCTCGCTCGCGGCGTCGCGTTGCCACGGTCCGGGTTGCAGCCGCCAGGACGCCCCGTCGGCCAGGAACAGAGCACCCGCCTGGCCGTGCGCCCCGCCGACGAACAAGTCGTCGTCGCCGTCGCCGTCGGCATCGCCGAGCGCCATGCCGGGGCCGAGCCGCGAGACGCCTGCGGGCAGCAGCGGCTGGGCCTGGTACTCGTCGAAGTCGTTCTCGCGGTGGCGGAACGGTGGCGCAGTCAGACCAACGAACCAGCTGGCGGGCGGCGGCACGAGTTGTCTCGCTGGCGGTGGGGCGGGCGGCTCGGTGATGCGATGGCGCTGGCCCGCCGGCACGTCGGCGAACGTCTGCACGTGGCCCGACGGCCACTGCACGCGCAGTTCCTTGGCGCTCGTCGCCGTGCCGAGCCCGAAGTGCAGTTCGGGGTGCTGGCCGGAGAGGTAGCCGCGGGACAGCCAGTTCTCGCGCACGATCGTCGTGCCGTCGGCGAGCGTGGCCGTGACGCGCGCGCCGATGCCGAAGCGGTCGCCGTGCTGGCCGCGCAGCGCGACGGTGAACGCGTGGCCGTCGGTCGTGCGGTTCTCGTAGACCGTCGCCGGCTCGTTCCAGTTGTTGACGACGACGTCGAGGTCGCCGTCGCCATCGAGGTCAGCGAGCGCGGCCCCGTGCGTGACGGACTCGAGGTCGAGGCCCCAGTCGCCTCCGGTCTTCGCGAACTGCAGGTCGCCGACGTTGCGGAGCGCGAGGTTCTTCTCGGCCACGCGCGGCACGTTCTGGATCGCCTCGATGACGGCCTGCAACCGCCGATCGCGCCACATCGCGTCGAGCCGGAGTTGCAGGTCGGGGTCGGTGTCGAAGCGCGCGATGCCGTTGGTCGCGAAGACGTCGAGCCGCGCGTCGTTGTCGAGGTCGCCGAACAACACGCTCCACGTCCAGTCCGTGCTCGCGACGCCAGCGAGGAACGCCGCCTCCTGGAAGCGCCCGCGCCCGGTGTTGAGCAGCAGCGCGTTGCGCATGCCCTGCGGCGGGTTGGCGTGGAGCAGCACGTCGCGCTCCTCGTCCATGTCGCCCATGAGCACCTTCGCCTTCTGGTGCGTGGTCATGCTCATGTCGCCGACGAGGAAGTCGAGGCGCCCGTCGCCGTCGACGTCACCGGCGTCGGCGCCCATGCCGTAGTAGGCGGTGTGCGGCACCACGTCGGCGGTGACGTTGCGGAACGTGCCGTTGCCCTCGTTGCGCCACAGGGTGTCCGGCGACTCGAGGTCGTTGGCGACGTAGAGGTCGGGCCAGCCGTCGTCGTCGTAGTCGAACCAGGTCGCCGACAGGCCCATGCCGAAGCCGGTGATGCCGCTGCTCGCGCTGACGTCGACGAAGCGGCCGCCGACGTTGCGCAGCAGCCGGTCTTCCTGGCCGGTCGCGAAGCGCTTGCCGCGGAACACCAGGAAGTGCTCGCGCAGCGCAGGCGGCAGGTCCTGGTCGCTCTTCAGCTTGCCGGCCGCCACGAGTGCGGCGACTTCGTCGAGCTGCTGGCGGCTCGGCAGCATCGCGGTCAGGCTGCGCGCGGTGTCCTTGCCGGGCCGCATCGCGACGACGACCTCGCCGGTGCGCGCGAGCTCGGGATGCAGCGCGCGGTTGGTCAGCAGGAACAGGTCGAGCTTGCCGTCGCGGTCGTAGTCGGCGAAGGCAGCCATCGTCGACGCCGCGGCGACGTCGAGGCCAAACCGCGCGGCGTCCTCGCGGAAGGTGCCGTCGCCCTGGTTCACGTAGAGGCGGTTCTTCGCCTCCATGTTGCAGACGTAGAGGTCGAGATCGCCGTCGCTGTCGATGTCGACGAAGGTCGCGCCGGTGCCCCAGGCGTCACCACCGTCGACGTTGCCCGCTGCGACCGTGACGTTCGTCCACTGCCGGACCGCGTGCTGGCGGAAGAGTTGGTTGGGCCCGTCCTGCGAGACCAGGTAGAGGTCGACGAGGCCATCGCCGTCGTAGTCCCCGGCCGCGAGTCCTGCCCCGTTGGTCAGGTAGGTGTAGGTGTTCTCCTTCTGCAGGCGGTTGGTGAAGGCGAAGCCACTCTCGGGACCGAGCGCCCGGAAGCGGGGGCCGTCACCGCCGGCCGCGTTCCGCAGGGGCTCCGACGCGAGGCCGCCGGGCAAACGGTGCTCGGCCTCGTCGCTGCCGCACGCAGCAAGCGCCGCCAGCAGGGCGAGCAGACGGCAGGTTCGGGCGGCGGGGCGAGGGTGCATGCAGTCGTTGGCTGCTGTCGGTTGCGGCGGCGAGGAGCGCCCCATAGAAGATCCTGGGGCGTTCTGTAACCGGGGCGCCCGCTCGTGCCACATTGCAGTGCCGCGAACAAAGGTTTGGTTTTTGTTCGGGTTGTTGCTAGAGTAGCGGTCTCAGTTCACGAACGAGCCCAGGGAGGGCACCCATGATGAAACCAAAAGCCGGCGAATCCACCAAGGCACCCCTGAGCGAGGCGCTGCTCGATGCCCTCGCCGCGATCCAGAAGAACCACGGCGAGGGTTCGATCATGCGGATGGGGGACCGCAACGACGCGCCGATCGAAGGCATCTCCACCGGCTCGGTCGGGCTCGACCTGTGCATCGGCGGCAAGGGGCTGCCGCGCGGCCGCGTGATCGAGGTCTTCGGGCCGGAGTCGTCCGGCAAGACCACGTTGACGCTGCACGTCGTCGCCAACGCGCAGAAGCAGGGCGGCGTCTGCGCGTTCATCGACGCCGAGCACGCGCTCGATCCGCAGTACGCCAAGCGACTGGGCGTCGACCTCGACGCCCTGCTGATCTCGCAGCCGGACAACGGTGAGCAGGCGCTCGACATCTGCGAGACGCTGGCGAAGTCGGGGGCCGTCGACGTGATCGTGATCGACTCGGTCGCGGCCCTGGTGCCCAAGGCTGAGATCGAAGGCGAAATGGGCGACAGCTTCGTCGGCCTGCACGCGCGCCTGATGAGCCAGGCGCTGCGCAAGCTGACCGCGGTGACCGCGAAGACCAAGACCACGCTGATCTTCATCAACCAGATCCGCGAGAAGATCGGCGTGATGTTCGGCAGTCCCGAGACGACGACCGGCGGCCGCGCCCTTAAGTTCTACAGCTCGGTGCGCATCGACATCCGCCGCATCGGCCAGATCAAGGACGGCGAGGAGCCGATCGGCGCGCGGACGAAGGCCACCGTGGTCAAGAACAAGGTCGCGCCGCCGTTCAAGAAGTGCGAGTTCGACATCCTGTTCGCCGAGGGCATCAACCGGCTCGGCGAGATCCTGGACCTCGGCACCGAGAGCAACTTCCTCAAGCGCTCCGGAACCTGGATCAGCTACGGCGACACGCGGCTGGGTCAGGGCCGCGAGAAGGCGCGTGACTTCCTGCGGGAGAACCCGGCCCTGGCCAAGGAAGTGGAGGACGCGCTGCTGTCGTTCCTGAGCAAGCGCGCGGCTCCAGTCGCCACGGCGAATGGGGCGGGCCATGCCGGGAATGCGGACGGCGCAGCGAAGCCCGAACCGAACCGGATCGATCCGGGCAAGCCGGGCGAAGCGCGCCCGATGCCGCCCCGCGCAGTCACGCCGCCGCGGCAGACGAGCACCTCGTAGCGCGCACAGCTTCAGGATCAGGGCAAGGTTCGCTACAACCTTCGCCCCGGTTCGCGAGCCGCCGTCGATTCCGCGGCGGCTCGCGAATGTGAACACCCATGAAGCCGCTGACCGCCGCCGAGATCCGTTCCCGCTACCTGAAGTTCTTCGAGCAGAACGGCCACAAGATCCTGGCCTCCGACTCGCTCGTCCCGGCGAACGACCCGACGCTGCTGTTCACCGGCGCGGGGATGAACCAGTTCAAGGACATGTTTCTCGGCAAGGGCTCGCTGCCGTGGAAGCGCATCACGACGTCGCAGAAGTGCCTTCGCGTTCCCGACCTCGACAACGTCGGCTTCACGGCCAGGCATCACACGTTCTTCGAGATGCTGGGCAACTTCTCCTTCGGCGACTACTTCAAGAAGGAGTGCATCGCGTGGATCTGGTCCTTCTTCAAGGACGTCTGCGGGATCCCCGCGGACCAGATGGTCGTCACCATCTATCGCGACGATGACGAGGCCTTCGCGATCTGGACGCAGCACGTCGGCCTGAAGCCGGAGCGGGTGTTCCGCTTCGGCGAGAAGGAGAACTTCTGGCCGGCGGAGGCGCCGAGCAAGGGCCCCAACGGCCCGTGCGGGCCTTGCAGCGAGATCTACTTCGACAGCAAGCCGGGGCAGCCGCTGCCGGCCAAGCAGGGACTCGAGTCGCTGCCGGACGACCGCTTCACCGAGGTCGGCAACTGCGTGTTCACGCAGTTCGATCGGCAGGAGGACGGCACGCTGAAGCCGCTGCCGCAGAAGAACATCGACGTCGGCCTCGGGCTCGAGCGCATCGCCGCGGTGCTGCAGGGGGCCAAGAACAACTTCGAGACCGAGCTGTTCCGGCCGTATCTCGACCACCTCGCGACGATCACCGGCGTCGCCTACGGCAGCGATGGCAAGCGCGACATCCGCATGCGCCGCATCGCCGACCATGTGCGCGCGATCACGTTCTGCATCGCCGACGGGGCTCTGCCGAGCAACGAAGGCCGCGGCTACGTCGTGCGCAAGATCCTGCGCCGCGCGGCGCGCGACGGCTACGAACTCGGACTGCACCGGCCATTCCTGTTCGAGCTGGTCGATGTCGTCGGCCGCCTGATGGGGGAGCAGTACCCCGAGGTTCGCGAGAACGCCGGCCAATGCCGCGCGGTGATCCGAGCCGAGGAAGAGAACTTCCTGACCGTCTACCGCCAGGGCATGCAACGGCTCGACGAGTTCCTGGCCGCCACCAAGCACCCGGCGGCGGGCCGCGCCACCGACGGCAGCGGCGACTTCGCGTTCACCCTGCACGACACCTACGGCTTCCCGATCGACATCACGCAGAAGGTGATGGAAGAGCGTGGGCACCGGCTCGACGAAGGCGGGTTCGAGCGCGCAATGGAAGCGCAGCGGACGCGGGCGCGCGCGAGCATGGCGACGGCGGACGCGGTGTTCACGGCCAGCGTCGCGGTCAAGCTGCGCGAGGCGAAGTGCGCCCCGACCACGTTCACCGGCTACGACGAACGCAGCACCGAGGGCCGCCTCATCGGCATCGTCGGCGACGGCGACGTCCTGCTGCCGCAAGCGAGCGCCGGGCAGAAGGTGCTGCTGGTCACCGACCGCACGCCGTTCTACGCGCAAGGCGGCGGCCAGGTCGGAGACCGCGGTGCCCTGCGCACGCCGGCAGGCACGGCGGCGATCGCGAACACGACCGCGCTCGATGGCTTCCACCTCCACCACGCCACGATCACGGAGGGCCATCTCGCCGTCGGCGCCGCCGCGAAGCTGGCGGTCGACGAATCGGCCCGATCCGCGACCGAACGCAACCACACCGCGACGCACCTCCTGCACGCGGCCCTGAAGCAGGTCCTCGGCGACCACGTCAGCCAGGCCGGCTCCGAGGTCGCTCCCGAGCGGCTGCGCTTCGACTACACGCAGCCCGAGAAGCCGACCGCCGAGCAACTCGCGCGCGTCGAAGAACTGGTGAACGCGCAGATCCTGCAGGCGAACGAGGCGCTGGCGGTCGTGCAGCCGCTCGCCGCCGCGCGCGCGCAGGGCTTCGTGGCGCTGTTCGGGGAGAAGTACGGCGAGCAGGTGCGCACGCTGCGCGTCGGCGACTTCAGCCGCGAGCTGTGCGGCGGCACGCACGTGCGCAACACCGGCAACATCGGTTCGTTCCGCATCACCACCGAGACGGCCGTGGCCGCCGGCACGCGTCGCATCGAAGCCGTGACCGGCCTCGTGGCGCTCGACCTCGCCAAGGCGGAGCGAACGCAGCTCGCCGCGCTCGCCACGTCGCTCAAGGTGCCCGCCGCGAAGATCAGCGACCGCGTGCAGGAGCTCGTCGACGAACTCAAGAAGGTGCGCCGCGACCTCGAGAAGGCCCTGGCGCCCGACTTCGATGCCGAACTCGCGAAACTCGGGGCCGCGGTGCAACGAAAGGACGGCGCGAACAGCGTCGTGTTCGAGCGCCCGGGCCTGCAGGCGAAGGACGCCCAGGAACTGCTGAAGCGCGCAGTGAAGGCGATCGACCCGCTCGTCGCCGTCGTGTTCAGCACCGTCGACGGCGAGGTGCTGGTCACGGCCGCCGTGAGTCCCTCGCTGGCAGGGCGCATCAAGGCAGGCGACCTGGTCAAGTCGCTCGCTGGCCTGCTCGGCGGGGGCGGCGGCGGCCGCCCCGAGAGCGCCCAGGGCAAGGGCAAGGACACCTCCCGACTGCCGGAAGCGCGCGCGTCGGCCGAGGCTCTGTTCGCTGCGGCGGGCCTGCGCTGACTCCACACCGCGCGGCGGCCGATGGTCGCCGACCGGAGGCCCGGGTCGCGTGATCCCCATGTGCGCGCGGCACTTGCCGCGGCGCACGTGTCAGGCGTTCCCGCGGCGGCAGCGGCGGGACCCGGGGTCTGCGTCGTTGACTTCGAGGACGACCTCCGTAATGTCCTCCGCCCTTGGATTCGCCCGCGGGCTCGGACTTCGGTCCACGGCCTGCCCTGGTGATCCACACCGACTTCCGACCATGGCAAATCCGAAGAGAAAGCTCAGCCGCGCCAGCAAGGGCCACCGCCGTGCGCACCTGGCCCTGAACCGCACCCAGTTGGTCCGCTGCACCCACTGCGGCGCGATGATCCGCCCGCACACGATCTGCAAGGCCTGCGGGCACTACCGCGGCCGGCCGATCCTCGTCGCCGACAACGACTGATCGCTCGCGCGGCGCGGTCCGCCCGGACCGCACGCGCCTGCTCCCCGGGCAGCCCTGCCCACCCGCGCCCAAGGAAGGCCATGACCAAGGTTGTGCTCGACGCCGCCGGCGGTGATCACGCTCCGAAGGAGTGCATTGCCGGCGTGGCGATGGCGATCCAGCGGGGCTTCGTGCGCGGGGACCAGGTCGTGCTGACCGGCCCCAAGGCGGCGATCGAAGACGCGCTGCGCGCCGAAGGGCTGGCGGCGGCGGGCATCTCGGTCCTCGACGCTCCGGACGTCCTCACCGACGCCGACACGCCGACGGACGCGATGCGCAAGAAGCCGCGCAACAGCATCGCGGTCGGCATCCAAGAGCTGAAGGAGAAGCGCGCTGGCGCGTTCGTCAGTGCCGGCTCGACCGGCACCGTCGTCGCCGCCGCCACGCTGGGGCTCGGCTGCCTCGAAGGCATCCGCCGTCCGGCGATCGCAGCGATCATCCAGGGCGAGAAGAACCCGTTCCTGGTGCTCGACGTCGGCGCCAACCCGCAACCGAAGGCCCATCACCTCGCGCAGTACGCGCTGATGGGCGCGGCCTACTACGGCGGCACGTTCGGCATCAAGGACTGCAAGGTCGGCGTGCTGAACATCGGCAGCGAAGAACTGAAGGGCAACACGCTGGTGCGCGAAGCGCGGGCGCTGATGAAGCACCTGCCGATCCGCTTCCACGGCAACGTCGAGGGCGTCGAGGTGTTCTCCGGCGACTGCCACGTCGTCGTCACCGACGGCTTCACCGGCAACGTGCTGCTGAAGGTCAGCGAAGGCCTTGCCGAGTATGTCCTGCGCACGATGTTCGGCTTGATGCAGAAGGCGGCGATCGAACCCGCGCGCATCGGCCAGGTGAAGAAGGAGATCGTGCCGCGCGTCGACTTCTCCGAGTACGGCGGCGCTCTGCTGCTCGGCGTCGACGGCATCGTCACCATCTGCCACGGTCGCTCGCATGCGCCGGCGTTCGCCAACGCGATCGGCTTCGCGATGCGCGCGATGAACGCCGAGGTCAACGACCACATCGTGCAGGCCGTGCGCATGTCCGCAGTGCCGCAAGCCGAGCCGAACGCATGAGCGCCGTCGTCCCCGTCGGCATCGCCGGACTGGGCCGTCACGTTCCCGAGCGTCGGCTGACCAACGCCGACCTCGAGAAGATGGTCGACACGTCGGACGAGTGGATCGTCCAACGCACCGGGATCCGCGAACGACGCATCGCCGCCAGCGGCGAAGTCACCAGCACCCTGGCGATCGCCGCGGCCAAGCAAGCGCTCGCCGATGCGCGCATGGAGCCCGACGAACTCGACCTGGTGATCGTGGCGACGGTCACGGGCGACCAACCGTTCCCGGCGACCGCGTGCCGCGTCGGCCTCGACCTCGGCTGCAAGCGCGCCGGCGGTTTCGACGTCGCCGGCGCCTGCAGCGGCTTCGTCTTCGCGTCGCAGCTCGCCGCCGGCATGGTGCAGTCCGGCCAGGCCAAGAACATCCTCGTCGTCGGCGCCGAGATCCTGAGCCGGATCCTCGACTACACCGACCGCAACACCTGCGTCCTGTTCGGGGACGGTGCAGGTGCCGCCATCTACACGTCGCTGAGCCGAGCGGGACGCGGCGAATTCCTCGGCGGCTCGATCGGCATGGAAGGCGGCGCCGAGAACGTGCTGGCGCAGCCCGGCGGCGGCAGCCGCCATCCGGCGAGCGCCGATTCGGTCGCGCAAGGGCTGCACTTCATGAAGATGGGGGGCACCAAGGTGTTCCGCTTCGCGGTGCGCGTGTTCGCCGACCTCGTGCGCGGCGTCGTCGAGAAGTACGGCCGCGACCAGATCGGCGTCATCGTCCCGCACCAGGTCAACCAGCGCATCATCGAGGCGGCGATGGAGCAGCTCGGCATGCCGATGGACCTGGTGTTCAGCAACATCGACCGCTACGGCAACACGTCCGCGGCGTCGGTGCCGATCGCCCTGCGCGAGGCCTACGACGCCGGCCGGCTGCAATCCGGCAAGCTGGTCGTGATGCCGGCGTTCGGTGCAGGCATGGCGTGGGGCCATCTCCTGCTGCGTTGGTGACCGCCGACCACTCCCCGAAGCCACGACCATGCAGTTCACAGGCAAGACCGCGTTGGTGACCGGCGCCTCCCGCGGCATCGGGCGGGCCGTCGCGATCCAGCTCGCCGCGAACGGTGCGGACGTCTTCTGCACGTCGACCAAGGAGGGCGGCTGCGCCGACACCGTGGCGCAGATCGCCGCGTTGCCCGCCGGCAGCGGCAAGGCCACGGCGCTGGTGTCCGACGTCGCGTCGCCGGCTGCCGCCGACGCCCTGGCCAAGGCGGTGCTCGACGCCGCCGGCAAGCTCGACTTCCTGGTCAACAACGCCGGCATCACGCGCGATGGCCTGTTCCTGCGCATGACCGCGGACGACTTCGACGCGGTGATCGCGACCAACCTGCGCGGCACCTTCCTCGTGTGCAAGGCGTTCGCGCGCGCGATGGCCAAGGCCCGCGGCGGGCGCATCGTCAACATCGGTTCCGTCGTCGGCATCACCGGCAATGCCGGGCAGGTGAACTACGCGGCGAGCAAGGCCGGCCTCGTCGGCCTGTCGAAGTCGCTGGCGCAGGAACTCTCGGGCCGCGCGATCACCGTCAACGTCGTCGCCCCGGGCTTCGTCGAGACCGACATGACCGCCGGCCTGCCGCCCGAGGTTCGGGACGGCATGCTCAAGCAGATTCCCCTCGGCCGATTCGGCAGTCCGGACGACATCGCGCGCAGCGTGGTCTTCCTCTGCAGCGACGCCGCCGCCTACGTCACGGGACAGACTCTCGTGGTGGACGGCGGCATGACCATGTAGCTACGCTGTCCGGCCAACGAGGCTCTCCCTCCAAGCATTCCAACGGCGCCAGGGTTCCCACCCGGCACCAGCGATCTCCCAACGTCCCAAGAGGCAACGAAACGTGTCGAAGGCTGACAACATCCAGGAACGAGTCCACAACATCGTCTGCGAGCAACTCGGTACCACCCGTGACAAGATCACGGCCGAGACCTCGTTCATCAACGACCTCGGCGCCGACTCGCTCGACACGGTCGAGCTGGTGATGGAGTTCGAGGACGAGTTCGAGATCAACATCCCCGACGAGGACGCGGAGAAGATCCAGACCGTCGGCGACGCCGTGAAGTACATCAGCGGCAAGCTGGGCTGAGATCGGCCAAACCGGCCCGCCGGCCGCCGCGTCGGCGTCCGGGCCGCCAACCGCGCGAGCAAGAACGCCATGAGCAGACGTCGGGTCGTCATCACCGGGGTCGGGGCCGTGTCGGCCCTGGGCCTCGACATGAAGTCGAACTGGGCGGCGATGCTGGCCGGCACCTCCGGAGCCGGGCCGATCACCAAGTTCGACACGGCCAAGCACACGGCGAAGTTCGCGTGCGAAGTCTGGCAGTGGAACACCGAGCAGCACTTTCCGAAGTCGGAGAGCAAGCGGCTCGAGCAGTTCACGATGTACTACCTGGTGGCCGCGGCGGAGGCGATGGCGGCGAGCGGCCTCGCTCTGGACCGCGAAGACCGCACGCGCGCTGGCTGCATCCTCGGCACCGGCATCGGCGGCATCAGCGAAATCGAGGCGAGCAAGGTGCTGCAGGTCGAACGCGGCGCCGACCGCGTGAGCCCGTTCTTCATCCCGAAGATCATGGCCAACGCGATGGCGGGCCAGGCCGCGATCCGCTTCGGCCTCCAGGGCACCTGCTACGTGACCTCGTCGGCGTGCGCGAGCTCGAGCCACGCGATCGGCTTGGCGCTGCGCACGATCCAGTGGGGCGAAGCCGACATCATGCTGACCGGCGGCAGCGAAGCAGCGACGACCGAACTCGGCCTCGCCGGCTTCTGCTCGCTGAAGGCCGTGTCGACGCGCAACGGCGACCCCAAGCGCGCCTCGCGCCCGTTCGACAAGGACCGCGACGGCTTCGTGATGGGTGAGGGCGCGGCAGCACTCGTGCTCGAGGAGTACGAACACGCCAAGCGCCGTGGCGCCCCGATCCTGTGCGAGCTCGCGGGCTACGGCTCGACCGACGACGCCTTCCACATCACCGCGCCCAACGAGGACGCCGACGGCCCGTCGCGGGCGATGCAGCAGGCCTTGCGCGATGCCGGCGTCGCCGCGGATCGCGTGCAATACATCAACGCGCACGGCACCAGCACCTTCCTCAACGACAAGATCGAGACCGCGGCGATCAAGCGGGTTTTCGGCGACCATGCGAAGCGCCTGTGCGTGTCGTCGACCAAGTCGATGGTCGGTCACCTGCTCGGCGCCTCGGGGGCGATCGAACTGGCCGCTACGGCGATGTCGATCCGCACCGGCTCGGTGCACCCGACGATCAACCAGGAAACGCGCGATCCGGACTGCGACCTCGACTACGTGCCGAACGTCGCCCGCGAACTTCGCGTCGACCACGCGCTCAGCAACTCGCTCGGCTTCGGCGGCCACAACACGAGCCTGCTGCTCTCGCGCATCTGAAGCATCCGGCCGCGCCGGGCCACGGGTGCCGTTCGACGGCGCCGATCGGCCGACCGCATGCGCGGGTCGGCCATGCGCCGCTGCAGCGTCCGGCGGCGCCAACCGCGACGACCCGTTGCGCAAAGGCGCGACCGCGGCTACGGAGAATCACACACCCAGACGAATCGGCCTCCGTCGGTGAGGCCAGGAGTTCCCGCTTGAAGAAGAAGCTCAAGGATGCGCTGCATCGGTTCAAGGTCGAGACCTTCCGCATGACGCACCACGGTCCCGAGCACCAGGATGCGGTCGCTCGCGAGATCCTCGACCACACCGGCCAGGCGCTGCAGAACGCCTACCACTTCCACTTCGGGAAGGACACGCCGCCGCACCGCGCCGAGATGTTCCAGATGATCAAGTCGGTGACGCTCGAGACGCTGCTGCCGCCGGTGGTCGAGAAGCTGATGCGCCGCATCACCGTGCTCGAGCACCAGAACGCGAGCATGATCAAGCTGCTCGAAGAGCTGATGGAAGGCCTGTCGGAGGAATGAGCACGCGCACGGTGCTGGCCGGCGACCTCGGCGGCACCAAGTGCCGGTTCGCGCTCGTCGGCGAGGATTTCACGGTCCACGCGGTCCAACACGTGCCGACGGTGCGCGAACGCGCGCCGTTCCTGGCCGCGTTCGACCGCGCGATCACGGCGGTGCTCGCCGCGGTGCCGGCCGGCCACGAACGGCCCCGCGCGGCCGGTTTTGGCACTGCGGGCGTGATCCCCCGCGACGGGCGTTCGATCGATCGCGCCCCGAACCTGCCGCTCGACGGCTTCCCGCTCGCGCAGCACGTCGAGCAACGCTTTGGCCTGGCGACCACGTTGATCAACGACGGTCGCGCCAGCGCCTTCGGCGAGTACCTGCGCGGCCATGCGCGCGCCGCGGATCCGCTGCTGTGCCTGTTCTTCGGCACCGGGATCGGCATCGGCCTGATCATCGACGGCAAGCCGTTCGGCGGCGGCAACAACGCCGCCGGCGAGATCGGCCATACCACGTTCCGGCCCGGCGGCCGCCGCTGTCCGTGCGGCGGGCTCGGCCACTTCGAGGCCTACTGCGGCGGTCGGGCGATCACCGAACGGGCCGAGGAGCTGCTCGGCAAGGCAGCGAGCGGCGCCTGGAC
>ERZ761607.83-NODE-83-length-210647-cov-7.836765_pt1 | contig 210647 bp, 208 predicted proteins | sample MGYA00511164_ERZ761607 | MGnify/ENA primary metagenome ERZ761607 (study PRJEB28899, sample SAMN02445080) | bioreactor sludge metagenome | biome: EBPR sludge | place: Australia: Brisbane, Thorneside Wastewater Treatment Plant | collected 2011-06-22 ... | reverse complement strand
TCCTTCGCCGAGGTCGGTCTGGGCTGAGAACGGCAGCCGGGCGAAGGCGAGGGGGAGTCCGGAGGAGTCCTTGGCGGGCCCACGTGCAACGTCTGGCGCCTCTGGCGGCGTCGACTTCGTTGACGCGCGGCTCGTCCCCGATCGACGTTTCCACCCGGCGCTCCCTGACCCAGTGAGAGCGTCGGCAGGTGTCCCCCTATTCCGTCTTCCTTCTTCCGTGTTCCCAAACTTGAGGGGTGTGAGTCGTGAATCGTGAACGCGCCAGCCACCTGCCGGCCACTTGCCGACGCCCGGTAAATGGCCGCAGGCGCGGGCCATAATGAACCTTCATGGCCGTCCTCGAAGTCCGCGATCTCGAAGTGTCGTTCGGGCCGATCAAGATCCTGCGCGGCGTCTCGTTCGATCTCGAAGCCGGGCAGACGCTGGGCATCGTGGGCGAGTCGGGGTGCGGCAAGTCCATGACAGGCTTCGCCATCATGGGAATGCTCATCCCGCCGGGGCGCATCTCGGGCGGCTCGATCAAGCTGAGCGGCGAGGAGTTGGTCGGCAAGACGCCTAAGGCCATGGAGTCGGTCCGGGGCAAACGCATCGCTCTCGTGATGCAGGACCCCTTCACCTCGCTCAACCCCATGATGCGCGTGGGCGACCAGATCGCCGAGGTGCTCATCCTGCACCAGAAGATGGCCCGAGACGCAGCGCGCAAACGCGCCGTCGAACTGCTCGACCAGGTTGGCGTGCCCGCCCCCGAGTCCTCTGCGGGCAAGTATCCGCACCAGATGTCCGGCGGCCAGCGGCAGAGGGTGGTCATCGCGATGGCCTTCGCGTGCAAACCCGAGGTGCTCATCGCCGACGAGCCGACCACGGCGCTCGACGTCACGCTCCAAGCCCAAATCCTGCGCCTGATCCGCGAACTCAAGGAGAAGGACGGGACGGCCGTGATGATGATCTCGCACGACATCGGCGTCATCGGCTCGCTGGCCTCGCGCATCGCCGTGTTCTATGCGGGCAAGATCGTGGAGACGGGACCGTCGAAAGAGGTGCTGTTCAACCCGGTCCACCCCTACACACGGGCGCTTCTGGAGGCCCTCCCCCGCGCCGGCGCCGAGCGGCTCGAATCCATCCCCGGCCAGCCGCCCGACTTCTCCAAACTGCCGCCGGGCTGCGCCTTCGAGCCTCGATGCAAGCACCGCGTCGAAGCCTGTCTCCAGGACCCGGCGCTGGAAGCCGACGCCTCGGGCCGCTCGGCCGCCTGCTGGCGACGAAGCGATCTCGCCGCCGATCTCAAGGTCCTGTGATACAATCCGGGTCGTGATCGCCGCCCTGCTCGGAACCGCGCTCTTGGCTCAGGCCGCCAACCCAGCGGCGCAACCCGTGCCATCGGTGGATGTCGAGGCGCGTGTGCCCGGCAAGGCCTCGGTTTGGCTCGCGGGCAGCAGCCCCTCGGCCATTGCGGGATGGTATGTGGATGGCAGCGGCACGAGGCGCTACGACCAGATGCCCAACTGCGGGCCGACCAAGATCGCCCTCCGCCCAGGCATGACTTCGTTTACGGTGGTCACGTCGAACGGCGAAGTCCGGATCGCCGACGAGCTCGGAACCGAAGCCTATGGACCCGCGGGCGATCTGAAACGGACGGTGCTTCGCAACCGCGACCAGTCGTATCGCGGACCGATCGGCGAGGTGGCCGCGCCGATCGGCGGCCTGATGGGCGTCTACTTGCCCGAGGTCAGCGCCGACCATCCGGCAGACCAGTCGAGTTGGCAGGTGGGCCGAGTCGCCATCGGGCAGAAAGCGGTCGCGCCCAGACTCTATATCCCGTTCTACATCGGCATCGGACGCACGTCGGACAACACGCCGGTCGTGTTCAACGTGCCGAAGGGCGCCGCCACGCTTTATCTGGGCGTGATGGGCCAAACGGCCTGGGCCAAGCACGAGGGGCAATACGACGTGGTGCTCAAGTTCGAGACGCCAAAGCGTCCCATAGGTGGGTGACCCCATCAATTCGGGTTCGATTCAGGTTCGCGGGAACCAAGATGGTGGTATCCTTTAGGTCGCGCGACAGTGCGTCCTGATGTCTGAAAACTCGAACCGACCCCCTTGTTTGGATACGTTGCTCGCCAAGATCGCCCACCGGTCTTGCACAGTCGGCGTCGTCGGCATGGGCCGCGTGGGTCTACCGTTCGCCGTCGAAGCCGCCAAGGCCGGGTTCAACGTGGTCGGCGTGGACACCGACCCCGAGCGCGTCGCCAGCCTGAAGCGCGGGGTTTCCTACGTCGAGGACGTCCCCTCCGGCGAGATCAAAGCCCTCGTGCTGAGCGGCAAGCTGCAGGTGTTCGGCGACATCGACGACGCGCCCGACTTCGACGTCCTGACCATCTCGATCGCGACCAAGCTCGACAAGAGCGCCACCCCCGACCTGTCCAGCATGATCTCGGTGGCCGAGGAAGCCAAGCGCAAGCTCCGCAAGTGCCAACTCGTCAGCATCGAATCCACGGTGTATCCCGGCGCGACCGAAGAGATTTTCCAAACGTCGTTCATGTCCACCGGCCTCACGCCGGACAAAGACTTCTTCCTGGCGCACTCGCCCGAGCGGGTGGACCCCGGCAACCGGGCCTACTCTGAGAAGACGATCACCCGCGTCGTCGGCGGCATCGGCCCCAACTCGGTGGCCGTCGCAAAAGCCTTCTACGAGGCCGTGCTCGACCGCGTCCACGTCGTCAGCAGCACGCGCGTCGCCGAGCTGACCAAGCTGTACGAAAACACGTTCCGAGCTGTGAACATCGGGCTGGTCAACGAAATGCTCCGCGTGTGCGACCACATGGGTCTGGACGTGTGGGAGATCCTCGACGCGGCGAACACCAAGCCGTTCGGCATCATGCGGTTCCTTCCGGGGCCTGGCGTCGGCGGCGACTGTGTGACGCTCGACCCGCACTTCCTGGAATGGAAGGCGCGCGAATACAACTTCCCCACGCGGTTCGTCGGCCTTGCCACCGACATCAACCGCTCGATGCCGGCCTATGTCATCGAACGCCTTTGGCGCATTCTCAACGACCGAGGACTGCCCGTCAAGGCCTCGAAAGTGCTGGTCATCGGCGCTTCCTACAAGCGCGACGTCGCCGACCTGCGCGAATCGCCCGCCGTCCGCATCATGGACATGCTGACCGAGCGTGGCGCCGTGCTGGCCTATCACGATCCGATGGTTCCTTCGCTGAAGACGGCCCATCTGGAACTCAAGAGCGTCCAACTGACGCCGGAAACCCTGTCTCACCACGACGTGGTGATGATCCTCACCGACCACAGCACCGTGGACTACGCGCTCATCGCCGAGCACTCCAACCTGGTCTTCGACACGCGCGATGCCATGCGCCAGGTTGCGAACGGTCATGCGCGCGTCGTCTTGCTGTGAACGTTTCCCTGCCACTCCCCATGAAATCCCACACGAACCCCTCGTCTTGGAGGCTCCGATGAGAGCCCTGATCACCGGCGGCGCCGGCTTCATCGGCTCCCACCTGGCCGATGCCCTGATCCCGCGAGGGTGGAGCATCGTGGCAGTGGACGACCTCTCGACGGGCTCGCTCGACAACATCGAGCACCTGCGGGACGGCGGCAAGTTCGAGTTCCACCACGACACCATCCTCAACGAGCCGCTGATCGATCGGCTGGTCTCCGAGTGCGACGTGGTCTACCACCTGGCCGCCGTGGTCGGTGTGTTCGAGGTGATGCGCAGCCCGGCGCGAACGTTGCGGGTCAACCTCAAGGGCGCGGAAGTCGTGCTCGACGCGTGCCTCAAGCACAAGAAGCGGCTGCAGATGGCTTCGACCTCCGAGGTCTACGGCAAGCACCCGGTGAACGAGCCGTTGAACGAGGAGTCGGACCGCATCTACGGCCCCACCACCAAGCACCGGTGGAGCTACGCGGGCACCAAGGCGATCGACGAACATCTCGCCCTTGCCATGCACATGGAAGAGGGCCTCGACGCGTTCTGCACGCGCTACTTCAACACGGTCGGCCCGCGCCAATCGCCCGCTTACGGCATGGTGCTCCCCGCGTTCGTGAAGGCAGCGCTGGCCAACCAGCCCATGACGGTCTACGGCACCGGCGAGCAAACCCGGTGTTTTACGCACGTTTCCGATGCGATCCGTGCAACCATTGACCTCATGGAGAGCGACCAATCTGCCGGCGAAGTGTTCAACATCGGAAATCCGCAGGAAATTTCGATCCTTTCGCTGGCAGAGACAGTCAAAGAGAAGACGGGATCCAGCTCGGAAATCGTGATGGTTCCCTACGACAAGGCGTACGGCGAGGGATACGAGGATATGCAGTTCCGGACGCCCGACATCGGCAAGATTCGCCGCGTGACGGGCTACGAGCCTCGGTACTCTCTCGACCAGATCGTTGATTCGGTGATCGACCACATGAGGGGTCGTGCGGCAGTCGGTTCGTGACTGTCGAATTGGAGATGGCGACGATGACGGTTAGAGCAGAATCGAGGAACGGAATGGCGAAGTCCATCGCGGAACCGATCGGTCAACAACTGCTGGTGGATACACGGTTGATGACCGTGCAGCCCGAGGACGACGAAGCGACTAGAAACGACCTGACCATGGCGGCCGGGCCGCTCAGTCGGACCGTGGTGTGGCGACCAGGCAACCTGGACGTCGTCCACGAAGCCTTGGCCCAAACGCAAGGCGACGTCGAGATCGTGCTGGCGCACCGCTACAGCTTGGACGAGCTATTGCAGCTGTGCCACCTGCGCTCCAGCGAGCCGCGGCTCAAGGTTTCCTGCGTGATCCGCGAAGCATACGGGCCCATGGGCGACGAGCGCGCCCGAAAGACCGGCTACGTCGCGGGACTGGCCAAAGAACGACTCTACAAGCGCTTGTTCGATATGGCGGTGAGCGGCATCGTGCTGCCCATCTCCGCGCCCTTCCTGATCATGGCGGGTCTTGCGGTCAAGATCGCTTCGCCCGGTCCGGCCATCTTCACCCAAGAGCGCAAGGGCTATCACGGCAACATCATCCGCGTCCACAAGCTGCGCTCGATGCACCACACGCCCGATCGCAGCAAAGAGCACGTCCTGCGCACCGAAACCGACAACCGCGTGTTTCGGCTGGGCGACATCCTGCGCAAGCTGAAGCTCGACGAAGTGCCGCAACTGTGGAACGTGTTCAAGGGCGAAATGAGCCTCGTCGGCCCCCGGCCCTCGCCGCTCAAGCTGATGGAAGAGTACGAGCAAACCGTGCCCGGCTATCAGGTGCGCTATTGCGTCCGCCCAGGCGTCACGGGTCCGGCACAGATCTATCTCGGCTACCACGCCTCGGCGGAAGACAAGCTGCTGTTCGACCTGTGGTACGTGCGGAACAACTCGCTCCGCACCGACCTGCGGATGATCCTTCTGACGGTCAAGAAGATCTTCTGCGGCGACTACAAACTGTAAGGCTTACTCAGGTTCGGGTTGCTGGCGCTGAATCGTGGTGGCCGCCACGGTAAGCGCCAGCACGAACCAGAAGACGTCCAGCAGATAGATGCTGCTGGACAGTAGGCCATAGATCGCGTACTGGACAAAAATGAACCCGACCCAGCACCAAGGGTCGTGGGAGAAGATCAGCTTGAGGGCTTTGAAGAGACCGTAGCCCAAGATGAATACAAACAGCGCGCCGCCCAGCACGCCCAAGCTCATGAAGGCTTCGAGAATCGAGTTGTGCGGGTACTGATAAGTCACCTTCTCCGAGAGCCCCGAACCCAACAGCGGATCCTTCCAAAACTCCTCGATGGATGCTGGAATCAGGTTGCTGCGCCCGACTTGCCGCGCGTTGATGACGCTCGAAAGGGCGATGCGCTTGGCCAATGGCGTGTTGGCGAGCAAGGGAGTTTCGAGAATCAGGGGAATCGAAGCCAACCCCACCAGCAGAGCGGGCCAGATCGGCGCCCAGAGCCGACCCCTCAAGATCAGGAAACGGACCCCATACACCGCTGCCAGAATGCCGAGCGCCAGGAACGGCCCACGCGAACCCGACAACGCGATCATGGCGACCGATAGACCCGACATACCCAGGCGGAACACCCACCCCAACGGATGCTTGATCGGGGTGAACAGACACAAGACGATGCAGCTCACGCCCAGGTGACCGATCAGAATCGGGTTGATGTTCTCGGTCGAAGCGCGGCCCTGCACCATCGCCGAGTAGCCGCGCGCGAGAACCAGACCGGCCATCGCCGCCACGATGGTGGCGGCACAGACCACCCAAAGGGCTTTCTGTCGGGATTCTTGCGCCTCGGGGTCGGAGGTCGGGATCGAGGCGAACGCCCACACGGGGAACACCACCGCGCCGAAGAACAGCAAGACGACGCGAACCGGATCGGCCTGCAGGGGGAAGATCGAACCAACTGCAAACTCGCGAACCATGCGGACGCTCATCGCAGCCATGAACAGTCCAAGCACCCACCAGAAGTCGGTGCGAGCCAGACGCATCCGTCCGCGCCAAACCGAGGCGACGACTGTCAGCGCCAGAAGCGCGACTACGCCACGATGGGCGATGCCGCCCAGCGACCCGGCGGAAGGCGCGACAATGGCGGCCGTTCCTGCCCAGATCGGATAGCCGAACAGGCCGAGTCCGATCAGCCAGGGGGCGGTCCGAGTCACGGGCTGAGGATACCTGCCGGTTTGGGTCGGTCGGACGAGCCTCCTTCGACGGATGAGGTAAGGATACGTTCTTGGAACCCATCGCTTGGACCGCCGCCGCCCTCGGCTCGATCTACTTCGGCGTCGTTTGGCTGGTCGTGCGCGTCGGGTTGCGGCCGCCCCGGATGCCGCTCTTCCTGACCCCCGCCGCGCTTGATTGCCCGCAGGAGGACGTCGCGTTCCAGACCCGGGACGGGCTCACGCTGCGCGGCTGGTGGCTGCCGGCGGATGTGCCGAAGGGCTGCGTGGTGATCGCGCACGGCTACCTGATGAACCGCTGCGAACTGTCCATCGTGGGCTCGAAGTTGCGGCAAGGGGGCTGGGACGTGCTGATGTTCGACCTGCGCGCCCACGGCGAGAGCCAGGGTCAGCGGTGCGGGATGGGGCGGCACGAGGCGATGGACGTCCAAGCGGCCGCCCAACTCGCCCGCGCGCGTTCGGGCGAGCGGCCCGTGGTCCTGTTGGGCAGCAGCATGGGCGGCGCAGCCTCGGCGATGGCGCTTGCCGAACGCGGCGAGCTGGCGGATGCCTTGATTCTGGACAGCGTTTACTCGCAACTTCCCGATGCGGCCATGGGGATCTTGCGCGTGTTCGTGGGCCGGTGGGCGCCCAAAGCGTTCGCGCCGGGGATCGTGCTCGCCTGGCCGATGCTGGGGTTCAAGCCGTGGAAGGTGGACCTCGCCGACCACCTGCCTTCGGTGAGTTGCCCCGTGCTGGTGCTCCACGGTGGGCGGGACGGACTGATTCCCCCCGACCGCGCGCGTCGGAATGTCGAGGCGCTCCCCAACCCCCACGGGCCCGTCTGGTTCGAACGCGCCGGCCACTGCGAGGGGCGCATGCTGGAGCCGAAGCGTTACGTCGAAGTGGTGCTGGGGTTTTGCGACGGGTTGGTGTAGGGCCCATGCGACGTGCAGGACGTGTTCGACCCATAGGACGGCAGCACCGGTCCTTGAAGAACACCGATCAAACAAAGCCTCTGAAGCAGGCGAGGGACGAATCCCGCCGACGCTGACGAAGCATCGTTCGCCTGCCTAAGCTCCATTATGGTGACGACTTGGGCACGGTCTGCCGGGCAAGACCGTTGTCGCGGTACGAGAGGTATCCGAGCCCGGGCAGACCGTGGCACCCCAGATCGAGGATGATGCCACGCTGGCCCCGAGTCCTTCGGGCCAGGGGTGTACAATGACCCCGGAGTCGGCCAGACGGCGGCCTCGGCGCAAGCCGGGGAGGAAAGTCCGGACTTCATAGGGCGCGGCGCCCCGGGCAATCGGGGGCGAGGCGACTCGACGGAAAGTGCCACAGAAACATACCGCCCCGGTTCGCCGGAGCAAGGGTGAAATGGTGAGGTAAGAGCTCACCGGCGTCCCGGGCAACCGGACGGCCGGGCAAACCCCGCCGGAAGCAAGGCCAAATAGGGAGGGGCTGACGCGGCCCGCCGACCCTCCGGGTTGGCCGCATAGACAAATCGCCGTCCAAGACAGAATCCGGCTTATCGGCCGACTCCACCTCCCCACCCCTGTAGGATTGCCGGGTTTTCGCCGATACCTGCCTTGGCGGAACTCGAAACGAGCGCCGCCGCGAAACAGGAAAACCGAGAAGCATGGCCCGAATGCGCTCCACGTCCCAAGCCGTCTCCATCAGCGTCGCCAGCACGATCACTGGCGTCGAAGTCCACACCCTGCGCTATTGGGAAAAGGAGTTCGACCCGTTCTTGAACCCCGAGCGAACGCGCGGCGGCCAGCGCCGGTACCGACCCGAGGACATCCAAACCGTCTTCGCGATCAAACAGCTTCTCCGCGACGAGATGTTCTCCATCGCCGGAGCGCGCAAGCACTTGGAACGCACCCAGCGGCGCGCCGCGTGACCCCCATGTCCCCCCAATCCCAACTGGCTCTCGAGCAGTTCCGCGACGGTCGCTATCAGGAAGCCGAACGCACCGCCCTCCAATGCCCTCCGGACGACCCCGGTCGTTGCGTCGCGCTGGGCATGGTCTACCTGCACACGCAGCGTGAAGCCGAAGCCCTGAACTGTTTGGAGTCCGCGCCGGACGCCACGGTCGCAGCCCTGCTGGGCGTGCACCTCGCCGCCCGCAAAGCCCTGGCCGCCAAGCTGGGCCGACAAGACCCCGAGGGCGAACGCATGGCGGCCAAGTTCCAAGCCTTGGGTTACAGCCTTCCCAAGCAAGGCGTCCGCCTGAGCGCGTGCCTCATCGTCAAGGACGAATCCGCCACCATCGAAGCGTGCCTCAAGAGTCTGAAAGGCGTCGCCGACGAGATCGTCGTGGTGGACACCGGCTCGACCGACGACACGATCGCTCGGGCCAAGAAGAACGGTGCGATGGTCTACCAGACCGAATGGACCGACGACTTCTCCGCCGCGCGCAACGTCTCGCTCCAGCACGCCACGGGCGATTGGGCGCTGTGGATCGACGCGGACGAAACGCTCGACCCCGGCAGCGTCTCGGCCATCCATGAAGCCCTGATGCGGCCCCAGTTCGGCGGCTTCTTCGTGCGCATCGTGAACTACCTGGCCGACACGGGTCAGGCCGCGCAGTACGTCCACCGTCCGATCCGGCTCTTCCGGCTGGCCGATGGCGTGAAGTTCGTCGGGCGAATCCACGAGCAAGTTTCTCCTTCGATCCACGTCACGGGGCGTCCATGCGCCAACCTCGACGGGGTGGTTCTGCACCACTCGGGCTACCGCCCGCAAGCCATGCGCGACAAGAACAAGCTGGAGCGCACGATCTCGATGCTCGAGCGCGAAGTGGCCGAGCGGCCCGAGGATGGCTTCCAGTGGTTCAACCTGGCCAATGTGCTGAGCGTCGCTGGCCGATATGCGGACGCCGAACACGCTGCGGTCCAAGCCAGCCGGAACTTCCCGCCCAAGGCTTCGTTCGTGGCGCCGGTCTACCACCTGATGGCCGTCAGCCGCATCGAGTTGGGCCGCCCGCAAGATGCCCTCGCGGCGTGCGACGAGGTGGAGCGATTGGGCCTGCACAACATCGTCAACCAGTTCAACCGGGCGCATGCCCTGATGCGGTTGCGAAGGTTCGAGGAAGCGCTTGCTGCCGTCCGCGCCTGCGACGGCATGGAGTGGAACCCCGATATCCCCGGCGACTACGGCATCGTCACCCACAAGAAGCATGTTCTGGAAGGGCAAATCCTCGCGCAGTCGGGGCATTTGGACGAAGCGCTAGCCGCCTTCGACGCCGCTCTGGCCGTGGATCCGGACTACGACGTAGTGCTGTACTCCAAGGCAGCCACTTTGGAGCAGAAGGGCGACACCGCCGAAGCCCTAGCGGCTTACGACCGTGTGGTCGGCAGCGAGGCGCTCGACATGCCCGCGCGCAAAGGCGCGATGCGCATGCGGATCGCGTTGAACGACTTCGATCAAGCCGTCACCATCGGCAAGGATACGTGGGTCCGCTACATGGACGAGGACGCCTGGTTGCTTTGGGCGGGCGCAGCGGAACAAGCCAACGACCCGCTCGCCCTCGATGCGTGCTATGAAGCCTACGCGCAAGCCAACACGCCCACGCCTCAGATGTGGGTGAATTGGGGCCGGGTTCATGAAGCCTTGGACAAGCCGCAAGGCGCCTACGATTGCTATGCCGAGGCCATGAAGGCTGCGCCCCAAGACCCGAACGCGTGCTTCAACGCGGCCGACCTGCTTTACCGGTTGGGCATGCACCACGAGGCCGCCGTTCTCTATCAGAACGGCCTGCAACTGGATTCGATGAAGCCCGAGGGTTGGTTCTGCTTGGGCAACTGCCTGGCTCAACTCGGCTTGGCCGATGGGGCTCGGCTGGCCTATGGCAAGACGCTCGAGCTCGACCCGCAACACGCCGGGGCGCAGCACAACCTGTCGCTGTTCGAGGCGAGCCAGTCCCAAGCCGCGTAATCGGAGAGGTATCTTCGTGAGCATGAACGTGCTCCCGATCCTGCTCGCCGTCGCCATGGCCGCGCCCCAGAGCGCAACCTACGTCTCCGCTCAAACCAGGGTCGCCCTGTTGCCGACGGTCAACACGTCGTCCGAGAAGTGGCAAGAGCTGAAGGACCAGCAGTGCCAGCGCGGCGACGGGACGCTCAGGACGTTGTTCGAAGCGTACGGCTTCGACGTGTTGTCGGCGGCTGCGGTCAAGACCTATCTCGACAAGGAGTCCATTGATCTGACCGACGAGGAGAACTGGAACCGCCGCACGCTTGCCGAGATCGGCAAGGGCCTCGGCGTTCGCCTGATCGCCTTCGCGCCCGTGATCGACACGTTGCAGAAGAAGGACGAGAAGCTGTTCGTGACCAGCCAAGTCGGCATCGCCAAGCTCCGCGTGTGGTTGCTCGACACCGAAACCGGGACGGCTCACTTGACGGGCAAGCCGCTTGAGGGCAAGTCGCAGAACGACTTTGGCGGCAAGGGCAGCGACCGGCAAATCCGGGCCGTGGACCTTGCCTTGGAGGCTGCGCTCAAGGAGTTCTTCAAGCCCTACAAGAAGGTCAAGACCGCCGCGAGGTAGACTGGTCGGACTATGGCGCGGCGCAAGCCGGAGGAATGGATCTGGCAGGTCGGCACCGAGTTGCAGAGACTCGGCGACGAGATGATTCGCATGGGCCCGACCCTTGCTCGCAAGCTTTGGGAACCCCGGATCGACGTGCTCGAATCCGCCCACGGCTTTCACATCCGGTGCGAGGTCGCCGGGGTCCGGGGCGACGACATCTCGGTGGCGTTCAACGCCGAGCAACAGGTCATGACCATTCGAGGCCGGCGGCGGGAAGAAGACCCCGACAGCGGCGACCAAGTCGCGTGCCACCAGCTTGAGATTTTCTATGGCGAGTTCGAACGCGAAGTACCGCTGCCGCTCGAACACCTCGAACTCGCCGAGACACGCGCCCAGTACCGCAACGGCGTCCTCACCATCTGCGTACCGAAGAAGGTCGGAGTGGTCCGGGGCCGCACGGTCGCGGTTCGCGGAGCGTAGAAACACCCAGCATCTTCGTCAGGACGATCGGCCCATGCAGGAGCCTGCCTACCCGTGTCGAAACGTCATCATGAGCGAATCAACTCAACCCCATGTCCGAAGTGAAACTCCCAGTCGAAGAAGAGCTCACCATCGAACTCGACGAGGGTCAACCAAGGCTTGAAGAGGGGTCGGACGAAGAGCGCAAGCCTGAAGTCCCGACCGAACTCAACATCCTCCCCCTCCGCGATTCGGTGATTTACCCGATGCTCATCGCGCCCCTCAGCGTTGGGCGCGAGTCGGGCGTTCAGCTCATCGACGAGACCGTGGTGGGGAACAACCGCGTGATCGGCGTGGTCGCTCAGCGCGAACCGCAGATCGACAAGCCCGACTTCGACGACGTGTTCGACCACGGTTGTGCCGTCATCGTACGAACGCTGGTCAAGCTGCCGGACGGGGTTCGCCTCATCGTCCAAGGCGTCTCGCGCTTCCGAATCGTGGAACGGCTGCAAGAACATCCCTACCTGCGCGCGCGCATCGAAGTCCTCGACGAGCCCGAGGCGCCCGATGACAAGAGCGAAGAAATCGAGGCCTTGCGCCGCTCCATCTCCTCCCTGTTCGACCAAGCCATCCGACTGTCGCCAACGCTGCCCGAAGAACTGCGCAGCCTGACGCAGGCCGTCCAAGAGACCAACGTCATGGCCGACCTCGTCGCCGCGCACATGACGCTGACCGTCGAGGAGAAGCAGGCGATCCTGGAAGAGGTCAATCTGGAAAAGCGGCTGCGCAAGCTGCTGGAGTTCCTGAGCAAGGAAGTCCGTGTGCTCGAGCTCACGTCGAAGGTCCAAAGCGAAGTCAACACCGAACTCAGCAAGAGCCAGCGCGACTACTACCTGCGCGAGCAACTCCGGGCCATCCAACGCGAACTCGGCGAAACCGACGACCGAGCCGAGGACCTTGAAGAGCTTCAGGAGAAGATCGACGCCGCGCAGATGCCCGAGGAAGCGCTCAAAGAAGTCCACCGCGAGTTCGAGCGGCTGAAACGGATGTCGCCGGGCGCCCCGGAATACACCGTCGCGCGCACCTACGTGGATTGGATGGTCAGCATCCCGTGGTCGAAGTTCACCGAGGACATCCTCGAACTCTCGCGGGTGAAGGCCGTGCTCGACGCCGACCACTACGGGCTGGAGAAGATCAAGGACCGCATCCTCGAATTCTTGGCCGTTCGCAAGGTCAAGACCGACGGCAAGATTCGGCAGCCCATCCTGTGTTTCACGGGCCCACCGGGCGTCGGCAAGACGTCGCTGGGTCGCTCCATCGCGCATGCGATGGGTCGCAAGTTCATCCGCATCTCGCTCGGCGGCATGCGGGACGAGGCCGAAATCCGAGGCCACCGGCGCACCTACATCGGCGCATTGCCGGGCCAGATCGTGCAGGGTCTGCGGCGCTGCGAAAGCCGCAACCCCGTCTTCATGCTCGACGAGATCGACAAGCTGGGCAACGACTTCCGAGGCGACCCCTCGTCGGCGCTGCTCGAAGTGCTCGACCCCGAGCAGAACAGCGCGTTCCGGGACCACTACATCGACGCGCCACTCGACTTGAGCAACGTGTTCTTCATCACGACGGCCAACCGGCTGGACACCATTCCGCCGCCCCTGCGCGACCGCATGGAGGTCATCGAACTCGGGGGCTACACCGAGGAAGAAAAGACTCAGATCGCCAACCGCCACCTGATCCCCAAACAGGTCGCCGAGCACGGGCTCAAGAAGTCGCAGATCGGGTTCAAGGAGGATGCGATCCATGCCTTGGTGCGCTTCTACACGCGCGAGGCGGGGGTCCGCAACCTCGAGCGCGAGATCGCCAGCGTCGTCCGCAAGGTGACGCGTCAGGTCGCCGAGGGCCGAAAGAGCAAGCTGACCGTCACGAAGCAGTTCCTGGAAACCGCGTTGGGTGCGCCACGCCACCTCTACGAAGAGGTGATGGAGCGCGACATGAAACCAGGCACCTCGGTCGGCTTGGTATGGACCCCCGTGGGCGGGGACATCGTGTTCATCGAGACGGCCCTCCTTCCTGGCTCCAAGGGTTTGATCCTCACGGGTCAGCTGGGCGACGTGATGAAGGAGTCGGCCATGGCCGCGCTATCGTATCTACGCAGCCACGCCGACCGGCTAGGCATCGAAGCCCAGAAGTTCCAGGACAACGAGATCCACGTCCACGTGCCCGCGGGAGCCGTGCCGAAGGATGGGCCGAGCGCGGGCATCACGATGATGGCGGCGCTGGCCTCGCTGCTTACGGGCCGCTCTGTGGTGCGCCGATTGGCTATGACGGGCGAAATGACGCTGCAGGGTCAGGTGTTGCCGGTCGGTGGGATCAAGGAGAAGGTTCTCGCCGCGCACCGCGCAGGCGTGACGACGCTGCTCCTCCCCGATCGCAACCAGAAGGACTATCTGGAGGATGTGCCCAAGGAAGTGCGCGACCAACTGACGGTGCACTTCGTGAAGGAAGCCGATCAGGTGCTGCGGTTGGCTCTGCCGAAAGGCTAGGTGTGCGCCTACCGCAGGGTCGTACCACGGCCGCCGATGGCAGCCACTGGCGTGTACTGTCGAGTACACTGACAACAGCATCCCATGCCAACCCTCGACGATTACGCGCCGTTTGCCCCGTTCACCCTCGACGAACTGGTGACGGCCGCTAACCGCATCCTGGCCGGTTCAGCAACCGAGGACATTCGGGAGCGCACCGTGCGCTACTACATCTCCGAGCGGCTGCTGCCACCGCCCATCTCCGGGGGCAAGCATGCGCGCTACGGGCTTGAGCATCTGCGCCGACTCGTCGCAATCCGAACCTGGCTCAGCGAAGGGGTTGGGCTATCAGAGGCCAAAGCGCGACTGGGAGTCTATCAAGAGCCCGTGATCCTCGGCCTGGTCGCCCCACAGTTGCGCGATCAGGCGACCGCCGTCCAAAAACTCCGCCTCACAGACCGAATCACTCTGGAGATCACGGGAGACCGCATCCAAGCGGCCGACATCGATCAGGCCATTGAAGCCCTCCGGGACCTTCGGCGCAATATTCGCGACAGTTCTTGACACTGGCGAACACTGCTGTTATACTGTCACATCATGAGTGTTGTGACCACCCGACTCCCAAACCTCGACGTCATCGCGACCGCCCACGAGGATACCGACCAGAAGCAGCTGCTTCTTCGCTTCACCGCTGCCTCGGCTCCCGTCGGCTGGCAAGAAAAGCCGATGAAGGTCGCCATCGTCCTGGATCGCAGCGGCTCGATGAGCGGCGACAAGATCGCCATCGCTCGCGCCGCCGCCGGTCGGTTCATCCGTTCGCTGGGGCCAGACGACCTCGTCTCGCTGGTGGTCTATGACGACCAAGTGGACTTGCTCGCGCCTCTTGCCGCCCCCTCCGAGCCCGTCGCCCGACTGGCCGAACAGATCGACGTGCGCGGTTCGACCGACCTCTACGGCGGTTGGATGGCAGGCGCGAAGTCAGTGGGTCGCGGCGGTCGAGTCATCCTCCTCTCGGATGGGCAAGCCAACCAGGGCCGGTATCAAGACGCGGAGAGCCTCATGAAGCAGGCCGCCATCTCGTACCAGGAGTACGGGGTCACGACTTCCACCATCGGGGTCGGCCAAGATTACGACGAAGGCATCATGGCCGGGATGGCCCGAACCGGGGCCGGAGCGCACTACTTCGCGCGAGACGCATCCGCGATCATGGACGCGTTCAGTCAGGAGCGCTACTCGGCGGGTGCCGTCTTGCTCGAGCGAGCGACCATCGCGATCAACGGCAAGATCGAGCAACTCGGGCACTTCTGGGCTGGCGAAACCAAGTCCCGGGTGTTCCCGCTCCATCGGCTGGAGGGGCTGACCCTCTCGGTGCGCTACACCGACAACCAAACCGCCCTCCGCACCACCCATGCCGTACAGTTGCCCGCCACCTTTGGCTACAGCGAGGAGGTCCGGCTCGAAGCCTTGCTCCAGCGTGCGGCCGACGCCGAAGAAGCCATGCTGTCGGTGCGAGACCCCGAGTCGGCCGCTCGTGGTCGAGAACGGCTCCGAACGGTCGTGTTGGCCCTGCTCGCTCATCCGAGCAGCGATGAGCCCCATGTCAGGGCTGTGATCGATCGCCTCCGAGCCTCGATCGACCGACTCAGCGAACTCGAGCGCAACTACAACGAGCAGGAAGCGATGATGCACCGCAAGCGGAGCATGCAGTCCAGCCACAACCTGCGCGAGCGTTCCAAGGCCTATTCCTCCTTCGAAGACGATCGATTGGTGATCAGTCACTTGGTCGCCCCTGACTTTGGGGTGCGCCAACAGTCGATCCAAGTGGACACTGCGGCCTTTACCCTCGTGCCTCGCGAGCAGTGGATGCAGTGGCGGGTCGCTCCCGTGGCCGTAAGCATGCACGATGTGCGTGTGGCGATGGAGAACCCGCGCGATGGGTTCCTGATCTCGGAGATGACAAAGGTTCTGGGCCGACGCGTGTCGCCCATGTATGCGGGCTGCGACAGCATCCAACTCGTGGAGCACGTGCGGCAAGCGATCTAGCCCGAGCGAATTGCGCAGTAGTGCACGCGGTCGCTGGTCTTCTTAGGTCGTTCGAGACCATAGCTGTCGAAGACCTCGACGGACTCGAAGCCCGCCGATTCCAGCACCGCGCGCACCTCGTCGTCGGAATGCGCCCGCTGCACATGCGTCTCGTGGTGCTTGGTGTCTCCGTGCCAGAAGTCCATTTCCACGCGGATCAGCCGCGTATCGGGGTCCCATTGGCCGCGCCAATCGTAACGGACCCGCGACTTGGCCGAGAGGTTCGCTTGGTCGAACATCGATTGCTCGAACGCATAGGCCGTGTTGAGGTCGAAGATGAACGAACCACCCGCCGGCAGATGCTCGGCCACGCGTTGCACGGCCTGCTCGAACCCCTCCAATGTGGCGATGTAGTTCAGGCTGTCGAAGAACGAGAACGCCGCGTCGAACGTGTCCTCGAACGCGAACGTGCGCGCGTCCATGCACTCGTACCGGATGTCCAGTTTCTTGCGGGCGGCTTTGCGGCGGGCGACGGCGATCATCTTCTCCGAGCCGTCGAAGCCCGTCATCTGCAGCCCTTCCTTGGTCAGCCGCTCGCACATGGTCCCCGTGCCGCAACACACGTCGAGCACGGCTTTGGGGTGGACGTCCTGCTTCGCCAGCAGCAACAGGTAATAGCCCGTCCACATGGCGTACGGGACGCCCTTCATCAGGTCGTCGTAGAAGCCCGCGATGGACGTGAAGCTTTCGGCGTCGCCCAAGGTGTCTACTTCGGCGGCTCGATCACCGGCGTGCGGCCCTTGGAATCGAAGTACCGCCACACGGCTTCGGCGTTCGGGATCGGTCGGCCCGAGAGCGACGTATCCAACCGGCCCGCCCGCTGAAGCGCGGCGAAGCTGTCCGGGTTGTTCCCTGCTGCGCTCAGCGCTGCGCTGAACGCGTATTGAGCCAGAGCCGACGTCGGTCCCGATCGCGCGCCGAGTTCCGCCAACCGCAGCGCTTCTTCCTTGTTGCCCATCAGCAACTCGATGGTGGCGCGAACAGCCAGCGCCCGGGCCGAGTCTTCCTTGGCCGCGTGGGCCGCTTCGACGAAGACCTTGGCGATCTTGAACTGGTCCATCTGCTTCGCCTGGTTCTCGGCCTTCTTGTCCTCCTCGGTGACGTTGGTCGGGTACGTCTTCAGGGCGAACAGGACGATCTCGTTGGCACGCTCGTGCAGAAGCTCCATGCTCACGGGCTCGGCGAGCAGGCCGCGCTCCAGATACCGACGCGCCTCGACGGGCTGGTTCAGCCGGTGGCTGAGCGCGCACAGGTAGTACTGGACCACGGCGCTGTGCTCGCGTTCGCTGGCCAGGGACTGCACGATCTGAGCCAGAGCGGCGGTCTTGTTGTCGCGCAGAGCGAGGAAGGCCCTGGCGGTCTGGACGCCGGGCGAGTTGCCGGTTGCGGCGCGCATGGCCTCGTCCGATTTGGCTTGATCGCCCAGAAGGGCGTAAAGGATGCCCTCGAGCGCGTGGCCGTAGGCGTCGAGGTTGGCCGATCGCTTGTGCCGCGCCAACACCGAGAAAGCCTCTTCCCACTTCTCGTTTTGGATGAGGGCGTAAAGGAGCCGCTTGAACACGTCGCTGCGGCGGTCGTCTTGGTTGAATGCGGGTGTGAGCGCGATCACGGCCAGCGAGTAGCGACCGGCTTGGATCGCGCGGTCCGCCACTTCCAATCGGTTGTCGTCTTTGGCCGGGCCGAGGTTCTGCAGTTGGCTCGAGAGCGCCTGCAAGCGGGCCTTTACGGCCCCCGAAAGCGCATCGCGCATGGCGTCGAGCGTCTCTTGGTGGCTGCCGTCCGCCCGGGCGAACGTGCCGAAGGCGCGGCGGATGCGGGCGCTGGCCAGCAGATTCAGAGCTTCGGTCGCAGCCGCGTCCTCGGCGATGACTTCCTCGAGATAGCGCTCGGCGATGTCCAGTGTTCCCTTGCCCAGATACCCCCGCGCCAGAGCGACACGGGCACCGGCGTCGCCGGGCTTCGCGCGAAGAGCGACTCGGGAGTGATGGATCGCCACGTCCCACTTGGATTCGGTGAGTGCCGCACGCGCCAAGTCGAGGTGGTGTTCGGCTCCGAGCGCCACACCGTTGTCCACCTTGACCGACAGCGTCAGTTCGCCCTTTTCGTTCTCAGTGGTGTAAGCGGCGAAGCGGACCGAAACCGGGCCGTCGCCGCGGGTCAGCGTGTCGAAATCAAACTCGTACGGCGTGCTGGTGTCGGTACCGAGCAAATCGCCGTCTACATAGCATTCAACCACGCGGACAGGCTGCTCCGCGGAGACGCCGACGCGGAAACGGTGGACGCCCTGAATCGTGGCGCCCGCTTCGGTCCTCGACGTAAGCTCGACCTTGGCCAGAGCGAAGGGGGCGCACAGCGCCAAGCCGACAACGGCCATCATGTGGACTCTCATATGGCTACCCAGAACGCGCCGGGGGACCGACGCGTTTCCATTCTGTCAGATTGCCAAGTCTCCACGCTCCCCGGTTCGCACGCGCATCGCGTCCAAAAGGGGTTCGACGAAGATCTTCCCGTCGCCGGATTCGCCCGTTCGAGCGTTCTCGATGATCTGCTCGATCACCTGTTCGACCAGATCGTCCGGGACCGCGACCTCGATCTTGGCGCGGATCGGCAAGGTCACCACTGGGCCATCGGTGCCCATCCATTCGCTGGCTTCGGGCGAATTGCCGCGTCCTCGAATGTCGGAGACCGTCAATCCTGTGACGCCGATGGCGGCGATCGCCGACTTGACCTGCTCCAACCGGTGCGGCCGGATGTAGCACGTCACGCGCTTCACGACGAGCCGTCCTTGGGAACCAGGGTCCCGAGTGGATACTTGCGCCAGTGCTGCAACACGCGACCCGAATAGGTGATGCCATTGAGCAGGTCGCGGTAGAGATCGCACACGGCTGGCCACACTTCGTCCGGGCGTCGGCGCTTGGTGACCATCGCCAGGTCGTAAGTGAGATAGAACACCATCGCGCCGGTGCCCAGAAACGCGAAGGTCGTGGTCGCCAGCGGTTGGCCCACCTGCATCACGTTCCAACCGGCGAAGCCCAGCGCCGCGATCAGCGAGACTCCGAACTGGCCGATGAAGCTGAAATCGCGCCCGCAGAGCACGGCATAGCTGAACCACCCGATCAGCCCGGCGAGAGGGACTTCCAGCATCGCTCCCGACTCTCCGCCCCAGGCGAGCATCCGACCGAGGCAAATCAGGAACGGGGGCAGAATGAGCCAAGAGAGGATCGCGTCGAGCTTCGAGCGGTTGATCGCGAGCTGACGGATGACGCTCATCGCCCCGAGACCCAGCAGCGTACCGACCAACGCCTGAGCTGGGTTGAGCGGAATCTGGTCGGATTCCAACACCACAGACACGACCGCTCCGACGGTCAGGAAATGCAGCGCCAAGACGCGCCTGATGAACCCCAAACGCACCGTGTAGCGGCTCTCGGAGGCATTTCCGGGAATCTCGATGGGCTCCGGAAAATAGGGCGGGATGTTCATGACGTCAACCCTCCGGAACGGAGGTCTCGAACGCCAGGTTCTCGGTGCCGCGCATCGCGCGCAGTTTGGCCTCGAACGTCTCCAGGTCCCGTCCTTCGAGCGGGCACGGGCGGCCGTCCAGCCGCGCGGCCAGCGCCTCGCACTCCTTTTGCGAGAACTTCACGGCATGCAGGGCGTGTTGCTCGAACGCCTCGTAAGCGATGGGAGCGACGGCCCTAGCACACTGGGCCAACGCCTCGCCGTAGGCGCGAATCTCGTATTGGGCGTGCGGGTCCATGCGCAGACGCAAGAAGTGGAACAGGTTGTGGAGGTCGCACTGCCAGTACCACTCGGTGTACGTGGAGAGAGGGAGGTTGGCCCTTGCGAGTTCCCGCGCCACGCCTTGGTCCAGCATGCCTTCGTAATGGCGGTAGATGGTGGCTTGGTCGCCTCGCCACTCGTCCAAGATGCTCGAGACGACTTCCTCGGGAAGCGCTTCGGACGAACGCCCCTGCTTGTTCGAGGCGCTCTGATACCGCACCTGCTCGGGGTCCGGGACGTAGAACTCGTCCTTCATCACGCTGTAGCGGCCGCTGATCTCATTCAGCCGTGCCGTCCGGTGCCGCACCCATTGGCGGGCGACGAAGATCGGCATTTTCGCATGGAAAGTGAGCACGACCTGCTCGAACGGCGACGTGTGTTCGTTGCGCAGCAGGTAGTGGATCAGGCCTCGGTCTTGCCGGTACGTCTTGGTGCCCTCGCCGTAGCTGACACGGGCCGCTTGGACGATGCGCGCATCGCCGCCCAAGTAATCCACGAGCCGCACGAACCCTTTATCCAAGACCGGGATGGGCTGGTCTAGCAACGCTTCGGCTTCGGGGACGACGATCCTCGCCATGTGGGTTGATTCTGGCACGTCGGGACCCTGCGGGTCGGGGTACCTTGCCCACCATGAGCCAGCCATCGGTGTCCTTCGACGATGTGTGCTCCGCTGCCGAACGCCTGGCGGGCGTCGCCCATCGGACCCCGGTGTTCACGTCGCGCACGCTCGACGAACGCATCGGCGGCCAGGTCTTCGTGAAGGCCGAGAACCTCCAACGCGTCGGCGCGTTCAAGTTCCGGGGAGCCTACAACGCATTGTCGAGGCTCGACCGTCCGGCGGGTGTGCTCACGTTCTCGTCCGGCAACCACGCCCAAGCCGTCGCGCTTGCCGGGAGGCTGTTGGGCATCCCTGTGGTCGTCGTGATGCCCGACGACGCCCCAGCCGTGAAGGTGGATGGCACCCGGGGTTACGGGGCCGAGGTCATCCTCTACCACCGCGACGAGATCAGCCGCGAAGCGCTTGGGGCGCGGCTGTCCGAGGAGCGTGGCCTCACCGTGGTCCACCCTTACGACCATGCCCACATCATCGCGGGCCAAGGCACCGCCGCCAAGGAACTGATCGAGGAAGTCGGGCCGCTCGACCTATTGCTGACGCCCGTGGGAGGCGGGGGGCTCTTGGCCGGCAGCGCGTTGAGCGCCCACGCCCTTTGCCCCGAGGCGCGGGTGATCGGCGTCGAACCCGCCGGGGCCGACGATGCCGCCCGCTCGTTCGCCTCGGGCACCATCCAACGGTGCGACGACCCGCAGACGATCGCCGACGGCGCGCGGACGCCCTTTGTGGGCAAGCTCAACTTCCAGGTCTTCCAGCAACACGTGACCGACATCGTGACGCAGGACGACGACGCATTGATCCGCGCGATGCGGTTCGTGTGGGAGCGCATGAAGCTGCTCATCGAGCCCACCGCCGCTTTGCCCTTCGCCGCTCTGCTCGGCGGTCGGGTCCCCGGTCGGGGGCTTCGGGTCGGCGTGATCGCTTCTGGTGGCAACATGGACCCTGTGGCCGTCGGACGGCTGTTCGAGGGGTCTCGGTGAACGACTCCGAGTTCGCCGCCGCACTCGAGGGACTTGGCATCGTGGTCGCCGAGGGGTTGGTGACTTCGTTCGATGCGTTCGAGGAGGACCTGTATGCTCAGAACCAGGTGATGAACCTGACCCGGGTGGATCGGGCCGATTGCCGCGTGCGCCACTTCCTCGATTCGCTCCTGATCGCGCCCCTGATTCCACAGGGCGCCGACGTGTTGGACCTCGGCACCGGCCCCGGTTTCCCGGCTTGGCCCCTCGCCGTCGCTCGGCCCGATCTGCGCGTGACGGCACTGGATTCCTCGGGCAAGATGCTTGGCTTCCTGCGCCGCCATCCGTTGCCGAACCTCGAAGTCGTGCAAGAGCGCGCCGAGGATTGGCCGGTCGAGGAGCGGTTCGATGTCGTCACCGGACGGGCGCTGGCCCCTCTGGCGGCTCAGTTGGAAATCAGCGTACGCCCGTGTCGCGTCGGGGGTCGGGTGATCCCGCTGCGGACCCATGCGGACATGGAAGCGGCCACACACCTCGCCACCGCGGTGATCGGTCTGCGTCGAGCCAAGATCCTGCGTGTGCCATTGCCGGGCAGCGATGCCGTTCGCGTGCTTCCGATCTACGAGAAGGTGCGCCGTACACCCAAAGGCTATCCCCGCCCCTGGGCGCGGATCAAGGCCGACCCGATCGGCTCGGGCGGCTAGGCTTTGCCGCGCGCGAACAGCACGGATTCGCCTTCGACCTTGGCCTTCGCCTGGTGCAGCCGCATGAGTTCCAGCAGGGCCAGGAACCACCAAACGGCCTCGGTTCGCGTGAACGGCTGGACGATGAGTTCCTCCAGGCTCTTCCAATCGGGCGAGAGCGTGTGAAGCACGATCCGCATCTGCTCGCCGAGCGAGCGACGGGGCGCGACAGGCGATTCGAACTCGACGGGCTGGGCGCGGGCGAGGAGCCTTTCGAACGCCTTGGCCAGGTCGGCGATGGTCGGCGGGCGACCTTCCTGAACGGGCTCGTAGGGGTCCTGGTCGGGGTCGGGCGAACGGAAGTGCAGCCGATCGCGCAGATCCTTGCGCTCGCGCAGCGAGGAGATGGCTTCCTCGAACAAGTGGGTGGTCGGCTCGGGCAGGTCCGCGGGCTCGTCGAACTCGGGCTCGTCGTCGAACGTGGGCAGCAGCGCCCAAGCCTTGCGCTCCACCAGGTACGAAAGGGCTTCGAGGGCCGCGCCCGCGCCGTCGAAATCCCAGCCGTCGGTGGTGGTGAGGTAATCGAAGTATGCCTTGCACACGGGGGCCAGCGGCACGTCTCTCAGATCGATCCGACGGTCGCGGACGCACTGGAAGAGCGTGGCCAGAGAGCCGGCGAAGCGTGGCCCATCGACGTGGATGGGCGGAGGCGCGACGACGCCCAGTGCCGAGACGGCCTTCACTTCGGTCGTTTTGGGTTTGCGTTGTCGCGCCACCACTGGGCATTCAACCCCATCCCGGCTGGCGGCTGGTATACTGAACCTTCCGTCGGGATGTGGCTCAGCTTGGTAGAGCGCTGCGTTCGGGACGCAGAGGTCGCTGGTTCGAATCCAGTCATCCCGACCACTTCTGCTTTCATAGTCGGCCCCGGAGCGACCGCAACTCCTTTTTCTGAATCGCGCGAAGGCGTCTCGATATGCGGCCGTCATCCGCATATCCGAACAATATGCCGATGAAACAGGCATTTCGTCGGCATATTGTGGCAATATGCCGACGATGGCCGCATATGACGAGGTGACCACGCTCAGCGAGTCCAGGCCGCAAGAAGGCGACCTGCGGACCCTACCGTACAATCGCCTGCCGCACCTCCCACCCGAAGTCGCCGTTGAGACGCTGAAGACTCTCAAGAAGGCGATCTCGGCCAACAAAGCGCTCGCCGAGTTGCGAACCGCTGGCGAACTCATCCCCAATCAGGCCTTGCTCATCCGGGCGATCGTGCTACAGGAAGCAAAGCTCTCGTCCGAAATCGAGAACATCGTCACCACCAACGACGAACTCTATCGTGCGTTCGGCCACGACCCAGAGAGGACCGACCCGGCGACGAAGGAAGTCCTGCGTTACCAGGAAGCCTTGTGGCACGGATACGACCGTCTCGAACAAGGCGGGCTTCTGACGACCCGCCTCTTCACCGAAATCGCCAGCATCATCAAGGAGCACGACACGGGCGTGCGCAAGATGCCGGGGACGCGGGTCGCGAACCGACGCACAGGCGAGCCTATCTACGCGCCGCCCGAAGGCGAGGAACTCCTCCGCCGACTGCTCGACAATCTCAGCGAGTACCTCTATTCGGAGGACGGCACCGACCCCCTCATCAAAATGGCGGTCGCCCACTACCAGTTCGAAGCCATTCACCCGTTCCCGGACGGCAACGGGCGCACGGGACGCGTCATCAACATCCTCTATCTGGTCGCTCAGGGGCTCCTGGACGTGCCCGTGCTCTACCTGTCCCGCTTCATCATCCAGAACAAGGGCGCCTACTACGAAGGACTGCGGCGCGTGACGGAAGAAGCCCGGTGGGAGGAGTGGGTCCTGTTCATGCTCGACGCCGTCGAGCAAACCTCGCGAGACACCAAGCGACGCATCGAAGCGATTCGGGACGCCCAGGCCGAGGCTGTCGAACTCGCTCGAACCCAAATGAGGCGCGGCTACAGTCGGGAACTGGTCGAATTGGTCTTTTCACAGCCCTACATCCGCATTGGCATGCTCGTCGAATCGAAGGTTGCCAAGCGCGACGCGGCCTCGGAGTATCTGCGCGAGCTTGAACGCATCGGATTGCTCCGATCGGAGAAGTACGGGCGAACGCGTTTCTATCTCAACGAACGGCTGCTCCGCATCCTCGCGGACTGACCCTTAGCCCCCCGCGCGGGCGCCGTCGTCCCGGCCCTCGTTCAGCAGGCGGAAGGATTCCAGATATCGGCGAACGTCGGTGTCCTTGCGGTTGTCCTTGCTGCCCATCACCGCGATCTGGTACAGCCGCTTGCCCACCAGATACAGCCGTGCCGTCGCGTACACGCCTTCCGCCTCGACCGCGAACTCCAAGCCCTTCAACGGACCAAACGTGAACGGTTTTTGGTCGGCGACCTTGCCTCCCACGCCTCCAGCAAACCCGTCGCGAGCCGAGTGGAGGATGCCTGCGACCTCGTCGAGCGCACCGGAGATCGGCATGTCGTGGAACGAAGCGATGTACACGTCGTCGCCCAGCGCCGAGGTGTACATGTGGATCGTCGGGCTGCCCGCCTCGGCGGGTTGCACCTCGTAGTCCGGCTTGCGCGGGAAGCGGATCGCGAACCCGCCCTCGGGCGACTTGAACTCGGTCCAAGGCTGGACGGGAGCCATAACGGCGGCGAGCAACACCAACAGGACCTTGCCGGATGCGAGCATGGGAATCACAGTGTAACACGTTGCATAACGCCGCCCCGCACCAACGTGTTCGCCCTCGCCAGCCAAGTAGAATCACCCGAGATGGCCAAAGTCGGTTTCGTGGGTCTGGGCGTCATGGGTGCGCCGATGGCCGGGCACTTGGTGGCGCATGGCCACGAGGTGACCGTCTGGAACCGAACACCCTCCAAGGCTGAACCCCTGCGCCAACTCGGCGCGACCGTGACCGCCGATCTCAGCGCCCTCGCCGCAGTTTGCGAAGCCGTGTTCCTATGCGTGGCTCGCGACGAAGACGTCTCCCAGTGCCTCGATGCGATGACCCCTGCCGCAAGCCCAGGCACGCTCTTCGTGGACCACTCGACCACCTCGCCCGGCGCGGCGCTTGGCTTCCACCAGCGCTTGTCCGAGAAGGGTTTTCGGTTTCTCGATGCGCCCGTGACGGGCGGCAGCATGGGGGCTCGAGCCGGGACCCTGACCCTATTTGTCGGCGGGTCGAAGGCGGACTTCGAAGAGGTCGCCCCGATCCTTCAGAGCTATGCCAAGCGTGCCGAACACGTCGGCCCCGGAGGCGCGGGTCAAGCCATGAAGATGGCCAACCAGATCGCGGTCGGAGGAGCGCTGCTGGGACTTTGCGAGAGTCTCGCATTCGCCCAAAAGGCAGGACTCGATCTGGCCCAAGCCCGCGAACTGATCGGAGGAGGCGCGGGCGGCAGTTGGGCGTTCGACCACTACGGCCCAAAGATTCTGGCTCGCGACTGGGCGCCGGGGTTCTCGATCGCGCACCAACGCAAGGATTTTGGCTATTGCACCGACATGGCGCAGACCATCAACGCCAGCATCCCTGGAACACTCCTCGTCGACCGCTTGCTCGAGGTCCTTGAAGCGCAAGGCCACGCGGGTTGGACCACGGCTGCGCTCTACGAGGTCCTCCTGGCGAAGGGGTTCGAGCCTTGACGCCGACCGTCGAGTTCAAGGGCATTTCCAAGCGCTTCGGAGACGTCCAGGCGCTCGAAGACGTCGCGATGTCCGTGCATCAGGGCGAGATCCATGCCGTCCTTGGCGAGAACGGAGCGGGCAAGACGACGCTGATGCGCATCCTGTATGGGGCGATTCGGCCCGATGCGGGGCAGGTGCTGCTCGATGGCCAACCCCGCGCGTTCCGCAACTCGGCCGAAGCCATTCTGGCGGGTGTGGGCATGGTGAGCCAACACTACAGCATCATCCCCGAGATCACCTGCTTGGAAAACCTGATGCTGGGGGCCGAGCCGGGGTTCGTCGTCTCGCCCAAACTGGCCACCGAACGCGCCGAAACAATCGCCCAACGCATGGGATTCCAGTTTGATTGGAAAGCCCGGGCCGATACGCTGAGCCCCGGCGGCGCCCAAAAGCTGGAGATCCTCAAGCTGCTCTGGCGGCGCTCGCGCATCTTGGTCCTGGACGAGCCGACGGCCATGCTCTCGCCCGACGATGCAGACGCCCTCTATGCCAGCCTGCGTCAGCTTGCCCAAGACGGAGCGACGGTTCTGGTCGTCACCCACCGAACGCGCGAAGTCGTCGCCCATTGCGACCGAGCCACGGTGTTGCGGGGCGGACGGTTGGTGACTTCGCTCGACGTCAAGGACGCCGACGCCTCTTCGCTGGCGCAGTTCATCATCGGGCATCCTTTGGCCGAACTCGAACCCCGACCAGTATCTCACCCCAGCGGACCCGGCATGGTCCTGAAGGACGTCTGGGTCAAAGGCGACCGGGGCGACGACGCCGTTCGGGGTGTCAGCCTGCGGCTCGAACCTGGGGAGGTTGTTGGCCTTGCCGGCGTAGATGGCAGCGGCCAACGCGAGTTGTTTCAGGCTCTGGTGGGCGTGCGCAAGATCGAGCGCGGCGACGTGAATGTGGGCGAGCGCCCTCTTGCCCAGACGCCTTCGGCCCGACGCCTCGAAGCGGGCATCCGCCTGATCCCCGAAGACCGCCACCTGGAGGGCGTCATCGAACGCTGGTCTCTCGAGGCCAACGCCATGCTGGGGCTGCAGCGGCGGGCCGAGATGCGGAGCGGACCGTGGGTGGCGACCGGTGCCCGGCGTGCTCTGGCCGAGGAGGTGGTGGCCAGGTTCGACACGAGGTTCGGCAAGCTCTCCGACCCCATCGCCAGCCTTTCGGGCGGCAACCAGCAGCGTTTGGTCGCAGCCCGGGCTTTGGCCCGGGATGCCCAGGTCATTCTCGCTTTCCAGCCCGCACGCGGGCTGGACCTGGATTCAACCCAACGCGTGTACAAGGCCATCCGCGAAGCGTGCGACGCCGGGGCCTGCGCCTTGGTGGTCAGCTTCGACTTGGATGAACTGCTCGAGTACTGCGACCGGGTGACGGCCATTTTCTCGGGAGTGCTCCGTTCGCCCGAGCAAGGGTCCGAACGAGACCGCTATGCCATCGGGCGGCTGATGGTGGGGGCGGACGCTTGACCAAGACGTTCGCCGGGTGGCGGTTGATCGCGCTTTACGCGGGTCTGTCGCTCATCGTCGTCCTGCTGTTGTTGGGATCGGGCGTTCATCCCGCAGTGGCTGGTGGCCGCCTCTGGGAGGGCGCGTTCGGCTCCCCGCAAGCGTGGCGCGGCACGTTGCGCCAGATGATGCCGTTGCTGTTCGCTGGCCTGAGCGTGTTCATCGGCCTGAGGGCTGGCCTGTTCAACATCGGTGCGGAGGGGCAACTGCTGATTGGCGCGTTGGCCACAGCTACGACGGCGCTTGCCGTCCAAGGCCCGCTGGGGATGGTGCTCGGACTGGTCGTCGGCGTCCTGGCCGGAGCCATCTGGACGCTTCCCGCAGGACTGATCAAGGCCTATCGCGGCGGGCACGAGGTCATCACCACGATCATGCTCAACAACATCGCGTTGCTGGTGACCGGCGCGTTGGTCGCGGGGCCGCTCAAGGCGCCCGAGAAGCAGATGCCCACCACGCCGATGCTTGAGACCCAAACCCGGATGCCGAGTCTGCTGCGGCTGGACGGCAACAACGGCACCGTGTGGACACTCGGGTCGCCCGAAGACCCCGGCGTGCGCGAGATGGGACGGCTCGCGTTCGAAATGAACCTCGCCATCCCGTTGGGTATTGTTTTGATCCTCGCGTTCGGATGGTGGCTGGCACGCAGCGTTCGCGGCTACGAAGTCTGTGCGATGGGCGAGAACCCTGTGGCGGCTCGATTCGCTGGAGTGGACACGCGGAGGACCACCGTCGCCGCGTTGGCGGCATCGGGGGGAGCGGCGGGCTTGGGGGGTGCGCTGCTCGTCCTGGGTCAAGAGGGGCGCTTCTTTGCGGGATTCTCACCGGGCTACGGCTTCGATGCTCTTGGCGTCGCCATCCTCGCGGGCTCGTCGCCGGTCGGCATCGTGCCGGCTGCGTTCGTGTTTGGTGCGCTGAACAAGGGCGCGCTGAGTCTGCAGGTGATCGACGTGCCGAAGGGCATCACGGGTGTGATTCTGGGGTTGCTCATCGTAGCGTTCGCGGCGGCGCGGGTGCGGGAGGCTCGGAGCGAATGATCGACTTTGTTCGCATCTTCTTGCCGACGGCCGTCAGCTTGGCTGCGCCCCTGATGCTGGCGGCGATGGGCGGCTACCTGAGCGAGCGCAGCGGCGTGATCAACATCGCGCTCGAAGGCAAAATGCTGATGGCCGCGTGCGCGGCAGCCTTGGCAGCGGCGAGTTCGGGCAACGCCGCGATCGGGCTGCTGGTCGGCATCGCGGCGGCTCTCGTGATGTCGCTGGCGCATTGGCTGTTCACCCAGACCTACAAGCTGGACCACATCGTGAGCGGCATGGCGCTCAACCTTGTCGCGGTCGGGGGGAGCAACTTCCTCAACAAGCGGTTCACCGACCTCAGCGCCACGGGCCAGATTCCCCAACTGCCTCTGCCCGTCTACTACGTGCTGGCGTTCGGTCTGCCGGTGATCCTCCTTGTTTATACGACTCGAACGCGCCCCGGTCTACGAATGCTGGCCGTCGGCAGCGACCCCGGCAAATCGCGACAGATGGGCGTGGACCCCCTGCGCGTGCGCATGCTCGGCCTGATCGGAACGGGCGTGTTCACGGGCCTTGCCGGCGTGCTGATCGTGAGCAACGCGGGCCGCTTCACCGACGGCATGACGGGCGGCAAGGGCTACATCGCGCTCGCGGCCCTCATCTTGGGGCGCTGGCGTCCCGTCCCGGCCGCAGCGGCGGCGCTGCTGTTCGGCATGTTCGAGGCCTTGCAGATCCAGTTTCAGGGAACGCCGCTGCTCGGGGCGCGGTTGCCTTCCGAGTTCTGGCTCTGCATTCCCTATGTCGTCACCATCGTCGCGATGGCGGGCCTGCTGGGCCAGAGCAGGGCGCCGGCGGGATTAGGCAAGCCCTAACCTGAGGACTTCGGCACTTCGAGCGCCTTGTTCAGGTACACGGTCGTTCGCTTGCCCACGGGGATCCGGGTGTTGTCGGCGTCCAAAGCCAGCCCCGCATCCGACGCCACTTTTAGCAAGTCGAGCATCGCATCCACCAGCCCATCGGGCTGCTTCTTGGCCGCCTCGGCCCAGCGACCGTTCCGGACTTCCATCAGAAAGGCGTCGGCTGCTCGGTGCGTTTCAGGCTTGGTCCACGTTTCGGCGCTCGGTGCCTTCACCGCTTCTAGGATGGCCTTGAGCCCGGCGCTGTTCTCTGGGTCTACCAACGCCGGTTCGAGCCGATCGCTTTCAAGAGCGAGGACGATGCTCTCCAGCAGGATGCGGTCGCCCTCCTTGGCCATGAACTCGGCGACGGCCGGTTGAGGGTCGCCCTGCGCGTCCAACTTGAGGTCGCCGCCCGGCCCGGCCGTGCCACGCACCGAGAAGGGCGTGTCGCCCTTCAGATAGCCCTCGCCCGCATGGATCGCCAAGGAGTATCCTGAGGCGCTGGCCACCGAGCCCACGATCAGGGTGCCGGCCGCAATCGCCACCTTGCCATCCAACGTCACGTCCTCGGCAACCATCATGGGCACCTCCGTGCCCGCAGGGGCATCCGTGTTGAGGAACCCGAGGGTGACGACCGAGATCGGCGTGCCCTCTTCGAGCTTCAGTGCCGAATCTCCAGGGCTGGGACTTGGATCGGTAGCAGGTTGAGCACAACCCAGCGCCAAGAGACAGATCAGAAATCCGGCGAGACAACGCATTGATGCAACGATGACCCACCCGGAAGCTGCGATGCAAGGGCCCCAACAAAAAAGCCGCCCGGTCGAAGTGACCGAGCGGCTCTTGGGCGAGACTGACTAGCCCTTGGTCTCGTCGTTGCTCGAAGGCTGATCTTCGACCGTGATGGTTTTCTTGGCCTTCTTGGCGATGGTCGCCGCGCCGGCATCCATTGCGGCATGCGACGCCGCTTCGGTCTTCGCGGCTTCCAGGCTCGCGCCCATCGAACCGCGCTTGGACCACCAGAACGAGAACACCAACAACGCGCCTGCAACGGAGGCCACGATGGTGAGAGTGGTCTGGTCGAGCGGTTGGATGATGATCGGCGCCAGCAACAGGGCGACCAGGTTCATGACCTTGATCAGCGGGTTGAGCGCCGGACCGGCGGTGTCCTTGAACGGGTCGCCAACGGTGTCGCACACGACGCCGGCCTTGTGGGCTTCGGTGCCCTTGCCTCCGTGCATGCCGTCCTCGATGAGCTTCTTCGCGTTGTCCCACATGCCGCCCGAGTTGGCGAGCAGCACGGCCATGAGCTGGCCGCTGATGATGGTTCCCGCAAGGAAGCCGCCCAACGCCTGCGCGCCGGTGAGGTTGTACATCGAGCCGCCGATCTCGACCGGGGCCTTGCCGATGGCGAAGCCGAAGCCGACGAGCGCCGGCATCGCGATGGCCAACACGCCTGGGCCGAGGAGTTCCTTCTGCGCGGCCTGCGTCACGATGGCGACGCAGTTGCCGTAATCCGGCTTGCTGGTGCCCGCCATGATGCCCGGGTCGTTGCGGAACTGACGCCGCACTTCGTTGATCAGGTCGAACGAAGCGCGGCCGACGGCATTGATCGAGAACGCTGAGAAGAGGTAGGGCGCCGCGCCACCGATGAGCAGTCCGAGGAAGATCTCGGGCACTTCGATCGGCATGCCGACACCGGTGAGCTTGGCCGCATCCACGTACGAGTGGAACAACGCGACGGCGGCGACGACGGCTGTGGCGATCGCAAAGCCCTTGGTGAGAGCCTTGGTCGTGTTGCCGGCGGCGTCGAGGCGTTGGACGCCCTTGGTGCCGTACTCGTTGTCGTGGCCCTCGCCGGACATCTCGTACACGCCTTGCGCGTTGTCCGAGATGGGGCCGAAGGTGTCCATGGCAAGGATGTAGCCCGTGGTGGTCAGCAAGCCGAGACCCACGAGCGCGATGCCGTAGAAGCTCAGCAGATAGCCACCGTATTCACCCGGCGGGAAGATCGAGAGTGGCACGATCAGGGCCACCACGATCGCGAACACCGAGATGACGCTGGACTCCAAGCCATAGGCGAAGCCTTGGATGATCATCGGCGCGGGACCGGCGGACGCCACCGTGGCGACCTCGCGGACCGGCTTCTTGTGCGTCGAGACGTAGTAGTCGGTGAGCAGTTCGATGGCGAACGCCATGAGCACGCCGAACGCGATCGCGATGAAGAACAGGTGCCACGGGACGAGTTTGTGCTCGGCGGTCGCGATCTGCATCGTCGAAGGCGGCGGAACGGCCTTCCCGGCGTCCTCCTTGGCGGCCTCTTCCAGCTTGCTGTACTCGCTCGGGCTGACCTTGTAGTAGCTGGGCATGCCCATGATCGAAGCGACCTTGTGAGGCGCGGGGCCTTCGCCTTCGATCGCGGCCACGACGTCGCCCTCGCTGTTGGCGTAGAGCGTCACCGGGACCTTGCTGAGCTGATTGACCTTGACGTTGGCGGGAGCCTGCTTCAAGGCGTCGTCGAGCTTCTTCTGCGACAACGGACCGTACCACTGCTTCTGAGCAGGAACGGCGGGCTGGCCCTCGGCGGGCTCTTGGGTCACTTCCAGTTCGAACACGAACAACGCCTTGTCCGCGCCGTCGAACGCTTCCTTGAACGTGACCTTGTTGGTGGTGAAGTTCTCGGCGTTCGGGTCGTTGATGGCGTACTCGGCCACTCCGCCGGGTTTCGAGAAGTCGATCTTCTGATAACCTTCGAGCTTCTTGGCTGCGGGCATCTGCTCAGGAGCCGTGAACAGGGCTTGCGAAACCGCAGGGGTCCGCTCCGCCTCGTCCTTGTAGAGATCCTTGATGGCCTGCGCCTCGACCAGGTCCTTGACCGTGATCTGCCACTTCTCGAGTTTCTTCTCGGCGGCCAGTTGGTCTCGGATCGAGAGCACTTGCTTGAGTTCGTCGAGTCGGTACTCGTTCGCGCCCTTGAGCTGGGTGGTCTTGATCGGGTCGCCCGCACCGCCCATCATGAAGTAGGCGAGCGCCAGCGTTCCGGCCAACGCCACAACGGCGGAGAACGAGAAGCCCCGGCGGATCGGCTTGAGGGCGTCGGTGTTCACGTCGTCGCTGCCGCGAACGAACAGAATGCCGAAGATGCTGGCCACGATGCCCACGCCGCGCGCCATGAGCGCGAACAGGATGAGCTTCATCCACGTGGACGTGTCGAAGATCGCGGCGGTGGCCGCACCCAAAACGATGGCGGCGACCAACGTGACTTCGTACGACTCGAAAACGTCGGCAGCCATTCCGGCGCAGTCGCCCACGTTGTCGCCCACGTTGTCGGCGATCGTCGCGGGGTTGCGGGGGTCGTCCTCGGGAATACCGGCCTCGACCTTGCCGACCAAGTCTGCGCCGACGTCGGCGGCCTTCGTGAAGATGCCGCCTCCAACGCGCATGAACAAGGCCGCAAGCGAACCGCCGAAGCCAAAGCCGACGAGAAGCTTCATCGCCGAACCACCGGCGAACATGAAGATGAGGGTCGCGCCGATGAGGCCCATGCCCACGGTGACCAGACCGGCGACTGCGCCGCTGCGGAAGGCCACTTCGAGGGCTTGCTTGAAGCTGGTGAGCGCTGCGTGGGCCGTGCGCATGTTGCCGCTAACGGCCATGAGCATGCCGAAGTAGCCCGCGATGTAGGATGCGGCCACGCCTCCCACGAACGAAGCGGCCACCATCGCGGCCGTAGTGTCGCCGTAGTTGCTCCGGTACATCAGCCACAAACCGATGGCGACCATGACGACGAAAATCATCATCGTCTGGACTTGGCGTCGCAGGTAGGCCAACGCGCCTTCGCGGATGGCCTGGCCGACTTCCTGCATCTTCTGGCTGCCAGGCGACTGCTTCTTCACCGCGCCGCTGATCATCACGGCGGCGATAATCGCGACCACGCCGAAGCCAAGCGACGCGTAGAGGTACATCTGGTCTTGCGCTGAGAACACAAGTTCAACGTCCTCGCCGCCGGCGGCAAAGGCTCTCAAGGGAAGAACGGCCAAGAGAGCCGTCAACCATGCGCCCAACCTGCCGAACCAGGCACGGGGAACGGTGCGGAGTGCGTGTCGAATCAACATCATGTTGCTTTGGAACTCCATCCTGCGCTTCCTTGCGAAAGCACTCGTCATCATGTGTCCGACTGATACAGTCGGGTTCGCCGGAAGGATACCAGACGAGTCAAGTGGGTTGTGCAGAAATCAGCGACGCGAGACTCAAACCGAGGGTGTCCCGACGAAGTCCTTGGCGATCCGACCCGGCGGCGCACCAAAATGAGAGCCAATGACCGCCCCGCTGGCCGATTCACCGGCCTTGGCCGTCCGCGCTGGATGGTTGTCGCTCGTGGCAACGGTTCTGGTCGTGACCGCCAAGCTGGGCGCCGCTTGGGCGACCGGCAGCGTCTCGGTCCTCGGCGAAGGGTTGCAGTCGCTGGTGGACGTGCTCATTTCAGCGACGGCCGTGGTGGTGCTGGCGGCGTCGGCGCGACCCCCGGACCGCACGCATCCCTACGGACACGGCAAGGTCGAGGTGCTTTCCTCGGCGTTTCAGATGCTGGCCGTGATCGCTTCATCCCTTTACATTCTTTGGGAAGCGTATCGTCGCTTCGGCCATCCGTCTCCCGTCCGCGTGGATTGGGGTCTGGCGGCGATGGCCTATGCGGCGGTTTCGAACTCGGCGGTCGGGGCCTACCTGGAGCGGGTCGCCAAGCGCACGGGAAGCACGGCTCTGGGCTCGGAGGCATTGCACCTTCGGGCGGATACGCTCAGCTCGCTCGGCGTCTTCGCGGGCTTGCTTCTGGTGTGGGCCACCGGTGAACCGCGGGTGGACCCGGCGGCCGCTGTGGTGTTCGTTCTGGTCACCGTGCACCTAGCCGTGCGCCGACTGCGCGAACTCGCCCACCCGCTGGTGGATGGAGCGTTGCCCGACGAAGACCTCGCGTTGCTGGAAGCGACGTTGCGCGCCCACCCCGACACAAGGGGCTATCACCATGTCCGCACACGAATGGTCGGCGCGCAACGTCACGTCGAACTGCATCTGATGCTGGAGGACTCGCTGACGTTCGTCCGCGCGCACGAGATCGCCGAGGAGATCGAGCAGGAGGTGGGTCGGGCTCTCGCCGGAGCCGTAGTGATGATCCACTACGAACCCTACGAAGCCGAGCAGGCCCATCAGGCGAGCGCCCATGCCGCCGACCCAGCGGAGCGCATCGCATGGACCAAGCGCACGCTGGAGTAACATCGCAAACACGATGAGCCTCAACGAATCGCAGTGGGCCTCCTTCCGCCAGAGCTACTTTGTCGCCGGCCTCAACGACGAACAACTGCAGCGGGTCGCCGAACTCGGCGTCGTGCGCCACTTGGTCGCCGGCGAGCAGATCATGATGATCGGCGAGAAGAGCAACGACTTCTATGTGATCCTCGACGGGAAGATCTCCATCCGCGTTGCCGATGGCGACGAACTGGCCACGGTCGGCCCTCCCAGCGTCCTCGGCGAGATGGCGCTCATCGACGACCAGCCCCGCAGCGCGAGCGCCTTCTGCGTGACGCTCACCACGTTGGTCCGGTTCGAGGCCAAACCCCTGCGCCGCCTGATGTGGCAAGACAAGGAACTCGGCTTCGTCGTGCTCTCGAACCTGGCCCGCGTGCTCTCTGCCCGCCTCAAGACCACCAACGAAAAAGTGGACTTCCTCATGGACAAGGTCGATCCGTGGGAGCATTCGATTGGCTAAGCGCTGGTTGTTGGCGCCGCTGGCGGTTGGTCTGATCGGTTGCTCGCAGGAGCCTCCCAAGGCCGAGGCCCCTCAAGCCGAGGCGCCAGTCGCTGTTTCTGAGCCGGCTCCCGAGCCAGCACCCGAGGCTTCTGGCACGGTCATCCGCTTCAAGCCGCCCGTGGGCGTCGCCGAGCGCTACCGCAACACGGTTCGGGTCGAACAGTCGCAAGAAGGCGCCGAGGGTATGCCGGCTGGCCCCCACTCGCTGACCATGGAGACGCTCGTCGAGGCCAAGGCCGTGGCCAACGGCGAGAACTTCCAGATCGAAGAGAAGGTGATCGAAGCCAAGGTGACTGGCACCGGCATGCTCGAGGCGCAAGCCGCGCAGATGCAGGCCCAACGCCAAGGTCAGAGCCGCACCTACCAGCGCAACGAACTCGGCGAACCTGTCCGCGACCCCAACACCCCCGGCGCGATCCCGCTCTTGGTGACCCTGCCCCAGGTGGGTCTTGCCCCGGGATTCAAGTGGACGGCGCAGATGCTCATCTCGCCGGCCTTGATGGGCATCGAATACACCGTCACCGACCTGACGCCCGACGACGTTCGGCTGGAAGGGAGGCTGTTTGGCGAGGGGGTCAGCCAGGAGAAGCCCCTACTGATCACTCTGAACGCTCGGACCGGGCAGGTCAAGACGATGGAAGGCAGCGTGGCCGTGGTGCGGAACGGGGTCCTGTCCACAATCTCGATCCAGCAGTCCCCGGCTTAGCCCTCGCACTCGACGTCACAAAGCCCCTCCTTCTTGCGGGGGAGATGTCGCCAACCGCCGAAGATTCACACGACGAGCTTCAGCGTCAGAATCTCGAATGGCTTGTACTCGAACGGGACCACCCCGTCCGCCACCTCGAGTTGGCTCAACGCGTTCTCTTCCAGGTCGCACAGCCACGCCTGACGGATCGGGCGGGCGCAGGAGACCTCGGCGCTGCCCCGAGCGTTGTGGCATTCGTACAGGCGAACCACCAACCCCGCGTCGTCCTCGGCCTTCTTGACCGCTTCCACCACGATGTTCTCGTCTTCGCACGCCACCAGCGGCGGGGTCGAAGCGGCCACACCCGCGCCCGGCTCGACCGGGAGCACTCGAACAGGAGCATTCAGGGCATACGCCGCCGAGACCACACCCGCATGGTGGTAGCACCCGATGTGGGGCAACAGCACATATGAAAAGCGATGGACGCCCATGTCGCATTCGGGATCGGGCGCCTTGGGAGAGCGCAACAACGTCAGGCGGATCGTGTTGCCGTGGATGTCGTGGCCGTACTTGCCATCGTTGAGCAACGCGACGCCTTGCCCGCCTTCGCTCAGGTCCACCCACTTCTGCGCGCAGATCTCGAACTTGGCCAGGTCCCAACTCGTGTTGTAGTGGGTGGGGCGCTCGACGTTGCCGAACTGGATCTCGCACGTCGTCCGAGCCGCATTCACGTTGCACGGGAACGCGACCTTGAGCATCTTGTCCTCTTCGTGCCAGTCGATTTCGGTGTCGAACCGGATGCCAGGCGTAGGCCCGAGGCTGATGCGCTGCCGAATACGGCTCTTGCCAAACGAGCGGACGGTCTCGACCGCCACCCGAACAGGGCCGCGCTCGACGACCTCGAAGCTCTCGACGCGCAGCAACTCGCGCACGGTCTCGTGGCTGAAGACATCAATGTCCCAAGCCGACCAGAACAGAGGCTTGTCGTCGAACAGTTGAAACACGTTGGCCACGCGACCGGGCGCCACGAACTCCGTGCCGTCGCCCAGACTCGTGATGCTGGTGATGTTGCCGTTCGCATCGAACCGGACGCTGAGTTCGTGGTTCTCGATGCGGCGGGCCGAAGCCTTCAAGCGGTGTTTCACCGTCGGCTGAGCGTGGCCCAAGTCGCCGACCACCACGCCACCGAGGGCGCTCGCCGGCGTTTCGAACATCAGCGACCGCTCGCCAAACGCCTCTACGACCTGGACCGGATAGACCTCGTGACCGGCGGCGAGGCTGGTCGGGGTCTCCTCGTCGGTCCACGGCAGGTTGGCTTGCGCGGCGACTTCGGCGTTGTGGAAGACCGCCACGGGCCGGTTCATGCCTGAGCGGTCCAGCTTCGAGGCGATCGCCCGGAGCGAGTCGTCCACGATCTTCTGACCGACGCGAAGCACTTCGGCGTAGTCCCGATCCGAGTCCACGTAGACTTCGCGCACCGACGACCCCGGGATGATGTCGTGGAATTGGTTGAGCAACACGAGCTTCCACGCCGCTTCAAGCTCGGCCGCGGGATAGGTCTTCGGGTAGCCCTCGACAAAACACGCCAGCGCTTCGGCGTCCCGAAGCAAGAACTCGCACTCGCGGTTGAACTTCTTGTTCTTGGCTTGGCTGGTGTAAGTGCCTCGGTGAAGCTCCAGATAGAGTTCGCCCACCCAGGTCGCCAGGTCGCGCGACTTGGACTTGGCCTCGTCGAAGAAGCTCAGCGCCGTCTTGCCGAACTCGACGTCGGGGAGGTTCGAGCACCGCTTGGCGCGGCGCAGGAACTCGATGTGCTGCTCGGTCGGGCCGCCGCCGCCATCACCCCAGCCGAACACGTACAGCGACTTGTCGCTTCGCGCGTGATCCTTGTAGTTCTTCGTTCCGAAGACGATCTGCTTGGGCGTGCACTCGCCGATGTAGGTGTCGGCGGGCGGGAAGTGGGTCCACACTTTGGTGCCGTCGATGCCCTGCCACCAGAACGTGTGGTGGGGGAACTTGTTGAACTGGTTCCAGCTGATCTTTTGCGTCAGGAAGTAGCGGATGCCCATCTTGCGCAGGATCTGGGGCAGCGCGGCGGAGTAGCCGAACACGTCGGGCAGCCACATGTCGCGCGTCTCGTAGCCGAACTTCTCGCGGAAGTAGCGCCGGCCGTACAGGAATTGGCGCACCAGCGACTCCGCACCCGTGAGGTTGCAGTCGGCTTCGATCCACATGGAGCCAACCGGCTCCCATTGCCCCCGTGCGATCGCCTCCTTCACCCGGGCGAACAGCGTGGGATACTCCTTCTCAAGCCATTCGTACTGCGCCGCCTGTGAGTGGACGAACACGTACTCGGGGTACTGGTCCATCAGGTCGAGCTGCGTGGCCGTGGTGTGGGCCATCTTGTGCTTCGTGATCTCGATGGGCCAAAGCCATGCCGTATCGAGGTGCGCATGCCCGACCGGCGTGATCGAGTGTTTGAGTTCGCCCGTGAGGCTGCCCGTCGCATCCTTGAGCGCCTTGCGACATGCCGGGACGGCGAGTCGCCCGTCCATCGCCCACAGGTTGCAGACTTCGTTCATGCCGCGCAGGAGCGTCTGATAAGCCGGGTCGTCCTCGGCCGTGGCCTCCAGCAGGCTGCGGGCGAACGCCATGTCGTAGAAGAGCGCTTTGACGTCCTCGTGGATCAAGACCAGTTCGGCCCCGTCCACGGTGGCCACCAGAGCCTCGCGGGGCAGTTCCTTGAGGTGGACGCGGCATTCGGGGTTGCCCGTGTACGACTGGATGTACTGGACGAACGCTCCCGGCTTGGCGTCGGGCATCACGGGCCAAACGTCGTGTGGGCCATCAATTCCGCGCACGGGCGAGTTCTTGCGCCAAGCCGTGCTCTCGGAGCCGAGCCGCGCGAACAGACCCACGCTTTCGCCCGCGAACCGCTTGGGCACCGAGCCCTTCAGTCGAAACCAAACCGTTCGGTAGGCAGGCCCGTAGCGGAATCCCGCCTCGATGGGCTTGAACTCGGCCTTCTTGGCCGCGTTCTCGTCGCGACACGCCGTTTCGCAATATTCGATCTGGAGCGGTTCCCGCTCGCCGAGGATGGCTGGCTTGAGGTCGTTCTCGATGAACTGGTCAATGCGGCGACGGGTGATTTCGGGGTGCTTGAGCATGGAGGATCGGGGTCTCCGATGGCTCGGAGAATACCTGCAGAGTCATCCTCGCTCGAAGCGGGCGTTCTCTGGAGGGGCGCGCTCCGTCGCGCCCTCAACATAGGGGCATGACGGAGCATGCCCCTCCACCTCGACGGGGGAATCCTACGGCAGCGGAAGGCCGAACGCCGACAAGTACTTGCGCATCATCTCCACGCGGCCGGGCGTCGTCAGTTCGACGTTGAACGGGCGGCCACGCGCGTCGAGCATCACGCCCACCGTGCCGCCTTCCAGCGTCACCGCTCGCTCTTGGCCCTTGCCCTTGCCGACATCGAAGCCCCGGGCGGGGCGGATGACGGCCTCGCGGCGCTCGTTGCGCCCGAGCGGGACGACCTTGATCTCGCCAAACGCCACGTCGTGCGTCTGCCCGTCCAGGGTCACGCTCATGCAGGGCTCGCCCAGCTTGCCCGTGCCGACGGGTGCGACGCAGTGGCCGCAGCGGATGATGCAGTCGTACTCAAACACCTGGGTCGCGGCTTGCTCGTGGTGCTCGCTGAGGACGCCGAGGTGCGGCGTCATGAAGATCGAGTCGATGGTGAGCATCGTCACGCCCTCGGGCTGATAGGCGTCCATCATCATCAGCGCCGATTGCGCGCGGCGCGGGGCATGGCTGAGCACGCCGCCCGAGCCGATGATCATGTCCAACTCCATCATGCGGATGAGCGTGTCGGTCGCGGCGTTCTCTTCGAACATCTTGCCCACGTCCATTTGGCGCTGCACGCCGACGAGGCCTCGGGCCAGCGACTTGTGGTGGTGGAACGCCAATCGCAAGGCTTCCCGCGCAACGGCCTGCTCGATGAGCAAGTCCTCGTACGCGTGGGGGATCGTCGTGGGCCGGATCATCTTGTTTCGGAGCCGGTTCTTGACCTCCGAGGGATCAATCTCGAACGGCAGCCACCGAGCGATCTTCTCGATGCCGGCTTCCTTGAGCACGTTGCAGATCGAGTAGCTCATGCCCAGGTTCGCCGAAACCGTGCGGTTGAACACGCGGTCCACGGCTTGCCCGTCGGCGTCGTACTTGATGACGTCCGAGAACACGTCGGTGGTCGCGCCACCGATGTCCACGGCCAGGATGTTCAGGTTCTCCTTGCGCGCGTAGTTCTTGATGAGCTTGCCGACCGCGTTCGGCGTCGCCATGACCTCTTCGCTGGTCCAGTCGAGCAGCTTAGAGTAGCCCGGTGCCTGCTGCATGACGTGCTCCAAGAACAGTTCGTGAATCTCGTCGCGGGCCGGGTCGAGGTTCTCGCGGTCGGTGGTGGGCCGCAGGTTGGGCACGACTTTGGTGGCGATGCCCTCGCCCAGCGTTTGCTTGACCTCGTTCTGGCAATCCTGGTTGCCCGCATAGATGACCGGCAGCTTCATGTCGCCGAAGCGTGGCTTGGGATCGGCGGCGCGGATAATCTCAGCCATCTCGATCTGCTGCTTGGATTGGCCGCCATCGGTGCCTCCGGACATGAGGATGATGTCTGGGCGGAGCTGGCGCAACCGCTTGACTTTTTCGAAGTCTTTGCGCCCGTCGTCTTTGGCGAGCGTATCCATGAGGATCGCGCCCGCGCCGAGCGCGGCACGCTCCGCCGATTCGGCGCTGATGTTCTTGACGAGCCCTGCGACCATCATCTGAAGGCCGCCGCCCGCCGAACTCGTGGAGACATACAGGTCGGAGCCATCCAGGTCGTCGCTCCGATCCCCGCTCTTGACGCCCTCTTTGTACAGGCGCGCCACGGTCCCGTTCTTGATCAGCTTGCGACGCCCTGCTTTGAAGCCGTCGGGCACGGTGTTCTCGGTGAGTTCTTCGAGTTCGGTGATCGCGTTCAGGACGCCGATGGTGACGTCTTCGAAGGGTCTTTCGACGGTGGTCGGGGCTTCTCCGCGCGCGACGAGCCGGTACTCGCCTTGGTCGTTCCGCTCGATGAGAATGGCTTTGGTGGTCGTCGAACCGCAGTCGGTCGCCACGATGCGCTTGATGTCGTCGGCCATGTGAGGCTTAGATTATGACCGGAAACACGCTTGCTCGGCTCGGCGGGTGGGGAGACACCCCTTGGAAAAACGCGAAAGGGCAGGAAGGAGTCGGTCAAACTCCTTCCTGCAGGTAAGAACTGCACGCTTCCGAGAGGAAGCTTGTTGTTCGTTACTTCGCGGACTTGCGTCGGCGTCGCAGAACCGCCGCGCCGAGGCCAGCGCCGAGAGCCACGAGCGAAGCGGGCTCCGGAACCGGGTTGACGTCGCCGGGGGTGATCTTGAAGTCTGCGGGGAGCGGGCCGTTGCCGGAACCGCCGCCATCCGTACCGCTCATCGCGGAACCGTCGGCTGCGACTTCGAAGGCGACCTTGTCACCGCTGGTGAGCACCACATAGGCGTCGGCCGAGTTGTTCGCGCCGAAGCCGCCGAAGTCCACGCCGCCGAACTCGGCGCCGTAGAGCTTCTCGCCCGCTTGGCCGGAACCGAAGGCAACCGAATCCTCGATGGCGGACCAGTGAGTGGCATCCACCGAGCCATCCATGTTGGCGTCGATCGAGTCACCGACCTGACCGGTGAAGTCCTGAACCACCAGGTAGGTGCTGGTGCCCGTGTTGAGCGTGAAGGCGTTGCCCGACTGGACGTTGGAGCTTGTGCTGGCGTTCTGGGACATCTGGTGCTCCATGTTCTGGAGGAGCAGAAGGCCGTTCTCGCCGGAAACCACGTTGTCGAGGCTCAGGGCCGAGGTGATCGTGCCAGCGTTCTCCGCGCCACCCGAAATCTCGATGACCGTGAGGTTCGAGAGATTCTGATTCGCGCCGGACTTGATCTCGACGTACTGCCAGCCGGATGCGTCGATGCGGCTAGCGTCGCGAACGATCTCGCTGAAGTTGACCTGAGATTGTGCAGCCACCATGGACGAGGCGCCCAGAGCTGCGGACCATGCATAGAAGCGTACGTTCATAACCATAACCTCCCAACCGAATGGGAATCGTAACCTTGAGCTTTCTGTGCAAGTCTCTCAACGCTCTGCGGCAACCAAAGGGTAACCAGCCCTAACCGCAAAAGCAAGACTTACACTCCCGCTCGGTGTTCATTCTATCACGGGACCCCCCGAGTGTCAATGCCTGACCGAAGAAAAGTGGACTTTTTTCATCTCCCGCCCACTTCACCCGACCCGACGATGACAAACGACGGCCCGATTCCGTAGTTGTACCACGTCCAGCGGCTCGACGCACACCTTCAGGGGCGTCGAGGCCGAATGAACGACGGTTTTTTCATCCAGGAGCATCGCGACGTGCCCCGGCCAATACACCAGGTCCCCCCGGCGCAGACTCCCCGCAACCTCTTCCCCGAGGCTGGCCGCCTGCATGTCGGTATCGCGAAGCGCCGGCACCCCCGCCAGGGCCAACGCGCCTTGCACCAAGCCTGAACAGTCGATCCCGAACCCGGAACGCCCGCCCCAGCGGTAGGGCGTCTCCACGAACCGCAGCGCCGTTTCCACGAAGTCCGGCAGAAACTCGTCCACAGCGATCAGGTGCGAGGCATCCACGAACCCGCCGGACTCGAGTTCTGCGTAGCGCGGCCCCATGTCGGTCACCCGCACCCTGGACAGCGCCGAAAGCTCCTCGATCACCGGCGATTTGAAATGCGACTCCGCAAAAACCAGCGTGTGCGCCGCCGAGACAACGTGAGTCGGATCGGCGAACTTCGCACCCAGCGCATCCGCGCGCACGTACCCGACGTAGCCGTCGATGCCGCACTGGCCCCAGGCCCACCCGGCCTCCGACTCGTACACCGTGAACGGCTCGCCAAGCAGGAGCTGCGAAACCGCTCGCGCCGTAGGCCGCGGCCCTTCCGTCAGCGCCGCGTGGGGGATGACGACCTGATGAGCAACGCCAGGCACGAACTTCGCGGAGGGCACCTGACCCTGCAAATGCTCGGCGGCCAAGTCGTCGCGATAGGGGTGCAAGCGGGGGTCCAGCGGGTTCATCGTTGCTCCAGTCGTTTGCGGCCCTGCGCGAGCATTTTGCGAAGGTAGGCCCGATACGCCTGCCCTCGATGCTCGGTCGCCAGACGCTCGAATTGTTCGTCGTCCACAAAGCCCATGCGCCACGCGATCTCTTCGACGCAGGCGATTTTGAGGCCCTGCCTCTGTTCGATCGTCCCGATGAACATGGCCGCCTGCAGCAGCGACTCGGGCGTGCCCGTATCGAGCCATGCCACGCCGCGCCCGAACATCTCGACGTGGAGTTCGCCGCGCTCCAGGTAGGTGCGGTTCACGTCGGTGATCTCCAACTCGCCCCGTGGCGAAGGCTTCAGGCTCTTGGCAATGCCGCAGACCTGCTCGTCATAGAAGTAGAGCCCGGTCACGGCGTAGTTGGATTGCGGCTGCTTGGGCTTCTCATCGATGGCGGTGGGCTTGCCCTCGGCGTCGAACGAGACCACGCCATAGCGCTCGGGGTCATCCACCCAATAGGCGAACACGGTCGCGCCAGAAGGCCTTGCAGCCGTGGCTTGGAGCATCTTCGAGAGGCCCCGCGCATAGAAGATGTTGTCGCCGAGGACGAGCGCCGAGGGGTGGCCGCCGACAAACTCCTCGCCGATCAGGAACGCTTGGGCCAAGCCGCCGGGGTTGGGCTGCACAGCATAACGCAAATCGAGACCCCAAGAACCGCCGTCCCCGAGGAGCGCCTCGAACAAGGGCAAGTCGGTGGGTGTGGAGATGATGAGAATCTCGCGGATGCCCGCCAGCATGAGTGTGCTCAGCGGGTAGTAGATCATCGGCTTGTCGTAAACGGGCAGGAGTTGCTTGCTCACGACCTGGGTCGCGGGATGCAGGCGGGTTCCCGCTCCGCCTGCCAAGATGATGCCGCGCCTCGTCACGCTGGCACCCCCCGATGCCCATAGTGGGACTCGATCCAGCGCCGGTACTCGCCCGAACGCACCGAATCCACCCAGTCGGGATGGTCCAGATACCACTGGACCGTCTTGCGGATGCCTGAACGGAACGTCTCGCGAGGCTTCCAGCCCAACTCTGACTCGATCTTGTCGGTCGCGATGGCGTACCGCCAGTCGTGGCCTGGGCGGTCCTTCACATAGGTGATCATGGATTCTCGATCGGGAAGATCTGCGAGATCCTCGACGGCTCGGCAGATCTCGCGAACCACGTCAATGTTCCGCATTTCGCAATTGCCCCCGACACAATACGTCTCGCCGAAGCGGCCCCGCTCGGCGACCTGCCAGATCGCGTCCACGTGGTCGTCCACATAGAGCCAGTCGCGGACGTTCAGACCCTGGCCGTAGACCGGCAATGGCTTGCCCTCGAGGGCGTTGAGAATCATCAAGGGAACGAGCTTCTCGGGGAACTGGCGCGGGCCATAGTTGTTCGAGCAATTCGTGAGTTTGAACGGCAACCCGTAGGTGTCGCCATAGGCACGGACCAGGTGATCGCTCGCCGCTTTGCTCGCCGAATAGGGACTGTGCGGGTCGTAGGGCGTCTGCTCGGTGAACTTGCCCTCGTCGCCCAGCGAACCGAACACCTCGTCGGTGCTCACATGGTGAAAGAGCTTGCCTTCGGGGTTGCTCCAAAACTCGCGGCAGGCCTCCAGGAGGTGGTAGGTCCCCACGATGTTGGTCTGGATGAAATCGCCGGGACCGGCGATGGAGCGATCCACGTGGCTTTCGGCGGCAAAGTGGAACACCCAGTCGGGACGATGGTCTGCGATGGCTTGGCGAATCGCTCTCGGGTCGCGTAGGTCGCGACGGATGAACGCATAGTTCCGGGCCTTCTCAATCTCGCTGAGGCTGAGCGGGTTGCCCGCATAGGTGAGAGCGTCTAGGTTGACGAACCGAATGCCGGGGTGGCGGGGGACCCAATCCAGAAGGGCCGCCGAGCCGATGAAGCCGCAGCCGCCAGTGACCAAAACCGTCCGTTGAAACTCCATGGGATTCGTCGGGCTTGAAGGTACCCGCTCCTGAGCATCAGGGGGTTCAACACGAGTTCGGCCCTCCGGAGTTTCTTCCGGAGGGCCGATGTCGTGGCGATTCGCGACAGATCAGCGAATCACGTTGAGAGGCACGGTCTTGCGGACCCGCTCGCCGGTGGCCGATTCCGCGAGGATTTCCACGCGGTAGGTGCCGGGGGCGACGGCTCGGTTCGCGTTGTCGCGAAGCGTCCAGACCGCCGTGTTCTGGCCAGCGGCATCAGAGCGTCCTCGGGAGATCGTGTAGACCTCCTTGCCCGTGCCAGAGAGGACACGGATAGACGTCGTCGAGTCGGTGGACAGCGTGTAGCTGATCGTGAACGGCGCGTTCGCGTCGCGGGTCGGTCGGCTCACGACGACGTTTCCGATGACGGCCTTCTGGCTGGCACCCGGCTCCATCTGGAGCGTGAAGGTGCGGACGCCAGGTTCATTGACATCGAACGTGTAGCCGCTGGCTTGGCGCAGGTCTCGGGCCACGTTGGTGGCCTTGTCGACCAATCGGAACCGCATGTTGCTGGGAACCGTGCCGATGTTGGGCCACGTGAGCGTGACACGACCGGCTTCCTTCACGTTGACTTCGACCGTCCATTCGTGCCGCTTGTTGCTCTCGGCGTAGGCGGCGGCTTGCCGCGTTTGGCCTGTGGCCGGGACGATGGCGACGTCGACGTTTTGGGTCGGACCCATGGGCGGGTTCATCGCCGTGAGCGTCTTGGCTTCTTCAGCCGAGCGCGCCACGCCGACGAAGTTCCAATCGTCCATCGACTTCTCCGTACGGGCGACGAGGCGAAGCCGCCATTGGTCGGCCGTCTGCTTGAAGTCGTCCGCGCTGCGGTTCGAATCCGGCAGGAACGGCACCGTGACGTACGGCCACGAGAGCGTGAAGTCCTGCAGCGTGTTGACGTGGATCCAGTAGCCGCGGTTCGGCTCCATCAGGCCCTGCTGGCCTTGGATGAACTTGTAGGACTGCGTCCCGGCATCCCAGTACGCCACCTCGCCGCTGATGTAGCCCAGCGAAACGAGTTGCGTCCACGTGTAGCTCTGGGTGGGGTTGGCGGCAGAGACGCCGTTGATCCCGCCGAGCGTGATCGCGAACGGATACGGGTTGCCCACCAGGTTCCACCCGGACTTGAGCTGCGTCAGCATGCCGCCCGTCGAAACGTCGGTCGGCGTCCGGGGCGTGCCCTGCAGGGGGTGCGACCCCAGGTCGAGGTTGGAGACGAGCCAAGCCGCCTTTCCGCGCTCGGCGCTGGTGCTCAGCACGTAGCCGAACTGCTGGGGATCCCAGGCGTAGGCGACGAAGTCGGTGACCGGGTTGAGGCCGAGAACCGTGCTCCATGACGTGTCGGTGAACTGCCACGGAACGGCCACGAGATTCGCGCCTTGGGCGATGTTCAGGCGAGGCGTTGCCGAAACGTTGATCGTGCCGGTGACGGTCTTGACCGGGCCGGGCGTGGGCTCGACCTTGACGCTGATCGGCAGGTTGCCAAACACTTGACCGCTGGCTTCGACTTGGTAGTCCACGAAGCGGATTTCGCGCGGCGGAACGATCGGAAGCGTCTCGACTCCGTCGGTGCCGGCTGCGAACGTCAGGCCCGCCGGTAGCGTCAGGGTGACTCGCACGTCGTTGAGCGGCACTTCCTGGTCGATCGTGGTGAAGCCGCGGATGTTGTCCACATACACCCGGATCGTCATCGGGTTGGGCGTGAGGCCGTTCATGCCGTTCGGGTCGGTCGCCAACAATCGAGGCGCGTCGACCACGACAGCGTAAGGCTTCGTGTAGTTCGAAATGGCCCACGGGCTGCGAACGTAGTTCACGATCTGGCGCGAACCGCCAGCCGGAATGGCCTGCTCGGGGAAGTTCTGGATGTACGCCGTCGCGTCGATGAGCGTGTCCGGAATGATGGCGTTCTCGCCCCAATTGAACACGCCGTCGCCGCCGATCGCGCCGAGCGGCGGAGGCGACATGTAGGTGTCCGAAATCACGAACTCGTCGGCCGTGGTGGCATCCGACTGACCATTGGTGGTCGTTGCGTCGGAAGGCTGGTTCTCAACCCGGAAGCCGTACGCATCGGTCTGGCCGAACAGAAAGTCGATGTACTTGGGGAAGCCCGACGGGTCTTGAGAGCGCACGAAGCGGCTCATCGTCCGAACCTGGCGTCCGCCGTCGCGATAGGTGTAGCCGACCTTCGGGAAGAAGTAGCTGTTCCCGCCGATCCACGAGTGGCTCTTGTTCGAACCCGTCGCATCGAAGGTGAACGGCGAGTTGGTCAACATCGCCACGTTGTGACCAAGGCGAAGACCGGCATTCACCGAGGCCGTGCCCAGATTGGTCATCGTCCACTGGAGGCGCATCGCGTCGCCGACGCTGTCGGCCCTCAGGTTCACTCGGAGCCCGCCATCGACCACCTCGGCGATCATGTAGCGGTCGCTCGCACCGACGAAGAAGAGGGTGAATCCGCCGTTCCCGAAGCGGGTCTGCGCTCCGTCGCGGACGATCGTGGCGTAGCCCATCGCGCCCACCACGTAGAAGGGCATACCCATGGTCAGCACCAAGAAGTCGTCGAAATCGCTTTGGACCGAGCCAAGCGGCCCGATCATGTAGCCGAATCGTCCTGCTGCGTTGCCTTGGAACGACGGGCTGAAACAGGGGCCCTGCTGTCCGCCATACGTGACTGTACCGGACAGACCGATCGTCATCAGCATCAAGTCGTTGCCGATAGCGTTGGCGCCGAACGTGTTGCTGATGGGCTCATTGACGTTGGCAATGTCCCAGCATTCGAATTGCCAGCTTGCCTGAGAGAACCCGGTGGCGCTCAGGGCTGCCATACCGGCCAAGGCCATGCTCTTGGCGTAATTCTTGATCTTCATGGTTGCGTTCTGTGAGTTCAAGTCGAAAGGAGGTTGGGGTCTCCGGGTCGGGCGAACCCGGAGACCCCCGTTGGGCGCAGGCTAGCCGCCCTTGCCGGTTTTGCCGCCGTTCTGGGTGTCGCCGGTTTTCGCGCCGCCGCGGGCCTTGACAGGCGGAGGCGGAGGTGCGCCGGGGCGCGTGAAGCGCTGCGGCTCGCTGAACACGTACCGCTCGCCCGTGGCATCTTGCGCAGGTCCCGGGTTGTCCGAGACCGCTCGGGCGCCGATGCGCCACCAAAGCTCGGTGGTGCCGGCGAAGACGCCGGTCAGGTCGACCATCGGAGTGCTCAAGTCGCCCAGATCGTTGCGGTTGAACTTGGACAGCGTGCGCGTGTTGCTCTTGGTGAACACCGGCGAGGTGGACACCTGGAGCGCGTACGACATGGTGGTCGGGAAGTTCGGGTTCACCGCCGAGGTGAACGTGAACGGAATGGGTTCGGAGACGACCGCGTTCGGAGCCGGGGACACGAGGCCCACCTTGCCGAGCGGAGTCACCACACCCTTGGCCGCCACACGGGTCGAGATGAAGTAGCACTCGGTGGCGCCGGTGGTCGTGCCGCCACCCGTGGTGGTGCCGCCCGTGGTGCCGCCGGTTGTCGTCGTGCCGCCGGTGGTCGTGGTGCCACCACCCGTGGTGAAGCCACCGGTACCGCCCGTGGTCGTCGTACCGCCGCCGGTCGTGAGACCGCCCGTCGTGCCGCCGCCCGTGGTCAGGCCGCCCGTCGTGCCGCCGGAGCCGCCCGTGCCGCCGCCGGGAAGGTCGAGCGCCGCGATGCGGTAGACCAAGGCAACCGAGTAGGTGTAGCCGCGACCTGCGACCACGCCTGGAACATCGGAAGCCGTCGTCAGTTGCGGGTCCTCGAAGAGGCACTCGCGGCCACCGACCGTGCCACCGAAGTCGGACCATTCGACGTCGCGCATTTCCGTGCCGTCCGTGACGCTGCTCATGTTGCCAGGAACCACCGCGACGGGAGTGCCGAGTTGGTCGTTCCGATAGAGCTGCCAGGAGAACGCCGTCGTGTTGCCACGAACGAACAGGTCACGAGCCCAAGACACCTTGACGCCAGGCTGGCCGGCCGGATCCAGAATGGCTTCGGCGCGAACGTCGCTGGCCAGATCGGTGTTGCTTCCGCGTCCGCCGCCGAGCGCGAGCGCCACGACGCCGAGGATGAGGAGGACCGAGATCACGCTGCTGTCGCCCTTCGAGCGGCGAGGCGCGTTCACCGAGTCGTCTCGGGAGAGCTTGGGGTTGATGTCCGGAACCGCAAAGACCACGCGGACCTTGTCGCCGGGCTGGACGCCCTTGATGGACTTGGTCACGCGAATCTCGGCGGACTCGGGATCCACATTGGTCACGCGGGCCGTGGCGACCTGCTCGCGACCCCGGATTACGATGATTTCCTGATCGCGTTTGAAGCCGTTGCGCGAACCCTGATTGATCAGGGCCATGCTCCGATCATCGAAGCCGCCTTCGCCGGGCTGCGTGTTGAGCACCGTCGCCTGTGGCAGGATCTGCGTGTTGATCTGGGAGACCGCCACAGAAGCGGCCGCGCTGATCGCGTCGCGCAGCAGCGCGTCGTTCGGGGCATCGGCCGGGCGAACCGGCGACGACGACTGGAGAGCCGCGCCGTTGATCGGCAGGCCGGACGCCACGTCGTACACCACCACGCGCAAAATGACCGAAGCCTTCTTGCCCGAGCCGGAAGCCGTGATCTCCCAGTTCTTGACCTGGCCGGTGACCAAAGTCTCGACGCGCAGGTCCTGAGCGAGACGCATCAGGCTGATCTTGTCGAGAATCGGCTGAACCAAGCCCAGTTCGGTCGCCTTGCGGGCCACCGTCTCCTGAGGCTCGATGTCGTAGCGGCCCAGATTGACGAGCGACGAGTTCACAGCTTCAGCAGCCAAAGCGCCGACGTTTTCACCGGCCTTACCGCTTTCGTCCAAGAACTCGACGACCGCCCAGCGGGAACGTTGGTTCACCTGAGCGTACGCCTGATTGGCCACGAGCACCGACACGAGGGGCATGAGAAGCCCGGCAATGGCGAGGTGGCAAGTGACCTTGCCGTAAATCGAGTTGACGAAACGCCTCACAGCGCGACCTCCTTGCAACGATTCATAGTTGTTCGACCGCCGTTATCCATTCGACAATTGTCCGCATCCAAGATCCGCCACGTACCTTCCGGGCGTCGCATATAAGACGTGCTTCAACCTGAAGGCGTTACGCGAAGAAATCGCAAAAACCTCGGAAGGTCTTCGACGGCTCCACAAACGGCCCAGGCAAAGGCACGACCCCGCCGGTATGGACGGATTCGATGCCGCAGTATAGCACCACTTTTCCGCGCTCTTTCAAGGTGTCGCGGTTCCCTTTGCCCGCGCAACCACCAGGGCGGCCACCGACTCGGGCGCATGGTCGGTGTTCACGTCCCAATCCGACAGCGCCACCTTCACCGGCGACGGGAGTTGGGCGGCCACCCATTGCCGCGCCTGAATGGAGTCTCCCAGCCTCGCCGCGAGCCTAAGAAGCTGGTTCTCGGGCGAACACCAAACAGTCCACACCTCGTCCGCCAAGGTCAGCAAGCCCGCCTCGAACAGCAGGGGGACCTCCACCACATCGGCGTGGCAGGCGAACAGCGCTTGAACAGTTCGAAAATGCAAGATGGAATTCAGGCTGAGCCGCGCGTCGGGGTCCTCGGCAACACGCGCGCGCAATTCGGCTCGGTCGTAATCCAGGGGCAAGGCCAACGTTTCGGCGATTTCGTGGCGCACGTCGCTCGCCGAAGCCACCTGCCGGGCGACCTCGTCCGCCGAGACCGTCCGCCAACCGATCGAGGCCAAGGTCGCGACGACCGTGGACTTCCCTTGCGCCACGCCTCCGGTGACGGCGATCCGGAATCTCAACGTCCCACCCCCGCACGTTTGCGTATCTCGCCACGGGCAGAACCGACCGAAAAAGTACACTGCATGGCGAAGATGGCGACTGCAGCGCGGGCCTCGGCCCGACGCAACACCGAAGTGGCGAACCGACCTTGGACCGTGCGTGCGGTCCATGGGTTCGCGGCGCTGGTGTACGGTCTCGTGTTGCGCGTCTGCCTGTTCACGATGATCGCCTGTGTGGTCATCCTACCGCTCACGATCGCCCTTCCCCACCACTTGGAACAACAGGCCGTGTTCGTTCAGCGGGTCATCGTCGACCCCGAACTCGGTGCGCTGACTGGCGAGCCGGGGGTCGCGGTCGGAGGTCCGCAGAAGATCGTGCTCTCGAACCACGGTGCGCTGTTGGAGGGCGTGAGCCCCGAAGGTGCGCGATGGGTGGATCACAGCAAGCTCAGCTATCCCGTCCAACTCAAAACGGTCGTGGCCGTATGCCGGGAGATTCAAATCGTGGCGACTTCGGTGGGCGTCGCGGCGCTGCTGGTGTTCCTGATCCTTCGAGGACACCTGGACCGGCCGAGAAAGGCAGACTTGGTCAGGGCCGAAGCCATACGTCGGCGACACGCCGAATCGAGTCGCTGAACTCGGCGTAGTCCACGCTCTTGCGGAGATATTCGTTCGCCCCGAGAGCCATGCTGCTGGCGACATCCGACTCTTCGTCGGAGGACGAACACACGACGACCGGCACATGCCGGAATCGATCACCCTCGCGAAGGCGACGCAACACTTCGATGCCGCCGACCTTCGGCAGCTTGAGGTCGAGCAACACCAGCGAGGGAATCTGGGCATCGGCCTCGGCCTCGAGCCGCGCGATGTGCTGGAGCGCTTCGTGTCCGTCCCGCAACACGACCACATCCAACGGGAGGCCCACCGACTTCAAGGCGCGCAACGCCAAGCGTTCCTCGTCGGGGTTATCCTCGACCAAGAGCACTTGTTTGAGGGCCTTGAGTGGTGCCACGTCGGTGATCATCGGCGTTGCGATGACCGACGATACCCCCGCCAGCGCTTCCGGGTGGGCTCGGAGGAGCGCTCTCAGGCCAAGATATATGCCGTCACCCACCACGTTCTGGCCTCTGGTCAAGGTGCGGCGTCTTTGGACAGCGTCTGGGACACCTGCAAGTTCCATCCAGGATCGGCTCCGCCCGCCTGCCGATGCCGGGTCAGGGCCCTTACCGTGGCCTGCCTGGCATTGAGCGTGGCCCGAAACCAAAGGGAAACCACTTGCCCCTCCCGAATGGCCTTGAGCACCTCGGCGTTGACGCGGCAGGCCTGCTCGTCGCCCCCTTCGTAACACTGACGCGGTGCGATCAGTCCGAACCGCAGGTTGAACGCCTGGTTGAGGTCGGGGACATCCTGGAGATAGGCGGGTACGCCGTCCACCGTGAACAACATCACGCCCGCCAGATGCGGCAGGGACGGTTCGCGGAAACGGCAGAACGGACCGAGACCGCTGGGCAACAACGCGCGTCCCAGAACGTTGTCGTACCGCGTGTGCGCCTCGTAGACGATCGGGTCGCCACCCGGAGACTGGTCGGGGACCACGTCCAACAAGTACCGGAGAGGCAAGTCGCCGAGTTCAATCGTTCGCCCTGTGTTGTTCTCTCGGTCGCTTGGCACTAGGCACAAGTATGACGAACGGCCAATCGGACGAACCCAGACGACCTGCCCAAGCGTCCTGACAGTGTGATGAAGTCTGCCGTCGGTCTCGCGCTTCTCGTCGCCTCGGCCTGTGCCTCGGCTCAAGTACCCGGCCTGGAGAAACTGAACTCCGTCCGCCTCGGCCTGTTCTTGCCCTCGGGCAGCGAAGCCCGCGACGCCGGCAAGGCCTGGACTTCGTTCGGAGCGGACTTCGACCTCAAGAGCCTGCTGAAGCTCGGCCCGATCGAGAACACCGTGGTGCTCTCGGTGGACTACTACGAGCGGGGCGGTGTTCGGAGCCTTCCGATTTCGGCCAACTACAAGTGGACCGCGCTCCAATTCTACGGGTACGTCGGCGCGGGCTTTGGCTTCCATCGCTCGGGCGGATCCGATTCGTCTGGCGTCGGCTTCCAGGCGGGCGTGGGCATGCCGCTGGGAATCGGGCCCTTGCCCACCTTCGTCGAAGCCAAGTACTTCCAGTCTTCGGACGCCAACGTGCGCGGTTTGGCCGTCTACGTCGGCATGAAGTTCTGAGGCTCAGACGCCATCGAGCGCCGCGAGCACGTCTTCCGCGTGGCCTTCGGGTTTGACTTTGCGCCAGACCCGACGCACGACGCCTTCCGCATCCAGGAGGAACGTGGTCCGCTCGACGCCCATGTACTTGCGCCCGTACATGGACTTCTCGACCCAGACCCCGACGGATTCGCAGAGCGCCTTCTCGGTATCGGCCAGGAGCGTGTAGGGCAGGTTGAACTTCGTCGCGAACTTGGCGTGCGACTTGACGCCGTCGGGGCTGACGCCGACCACTTTGGCACCGACGAACTGCGGTAGCGCATCGCGAAAGCCGCACGCCTCGACCGTGCATCCGCTCGTGTCGTCCTTGGGATAGAAGAACACGACGGTCGGGCTACCGAGCAACGAGGCCTTGGAGTGGGCGACTCCGTTCTGGTCGGCGAGTTCGAATTCGGGGAAGGGCTGATTGACGTCCAACATCGTTGAATCCTACGGGTCGAGGTCCACCATCATCGCTTGCATCAGGTCGCAACGCAGCACCACACCCGCCAGACGGTTGTTCTCGACCACCGGCAACACGGTGAGGCCGCTCATGAGCATCTTGTGGAAGGCGTCGCTGACCTCGGCCTCGGGCGACATGGTGACGGGGTCGCGGGTCGCGTAGCGGCTGGCGAGTTCGCGGGCGAGGCTGGTGACGTTGCCACGCTCGAAAGCGGCCCGGCTGAGGTCGCCTTCGGTGAGCACACCCAAGGGCTCCATCTCTTCGCCGACCAACACCAGGCCGGGAAACTGATAGATGTCCATCTTGTCCACGGCATCGCGAACGGTGCTCGCGGCGTGGAGTGTGGGGATGTGCGCGTGCATCACCTCGCGCAAGGTCATGGCGTCAGTTTACTTCAGGCTCGGGCTCAGCCCTCGGCGGTGGCCAAGATGTCATCGGAGACAAAGATCGGGGCCCCACAACGGACGGCTAGTGCCACCGCGTCGGAAGGCCGCGCGTCGATTTCCAGTTCGCCCCCGCCCTGCTCGAAGATCATGCGGGCATAGAAGATGCCGTTCCAAAGGTCGTCGATGACGACCTTCGCCAGCCGTCCGCCCAAACGTTCGACGACCGTGTTCAACAAGTCGTGAGTCATGGGTCGGTCCGCTCGGGCACCATCCAACGGCAGGCTGATGGCGGAGGCCTCGAACGGACCGATAAGGATGGGCAACCGTCGCCCGCCCTCGCTCAGCACAACGAACCGTGTGATCGAGCCGTCGCTCTCGGCCGCAAAGACACCGTCGACGCGCACTTGGAGCAAGTCGCCTCCACGCACCTCGTAGTCGCCCGCCAGATCCCTCGGGAAGAAAGCAGGAGGTTCGCTCAGGTTTTCAGGTCCGTCGTGTTCTTCCGCCATGGAACCAAGATACCGAATCAATGCCCGCGCGCCAAAAGCGCGTCGAGTTGCACGTTCGTGGCGCGGATGCGCGCACTCAAAATGCGCGCGATATTCCTATAGACGACCATCGCGACCGAAGGGTTTGCATCGAGCAACCGGCGCAGGTCCGCAGCGGGAAGTCGGGCGACGCGGGTCTGTCCCACGCTGTTGACCGTGGCCGAACGCGGTGCATCGTCCACGAGCGAAATCTCGCCCAGAAGGCTTCCTTCGCCCAACTCGGCGATCGTCTCGCCCGAAAACGACTTGATCTTGACGGAGCCCTCGAGCACGATGAACAGATCGGAATTGCGGTCGAACTGGCGCACGATGGTGGCGCCACCTTCGAACACGAGTTCCTCGGCGGTGCGCCAAATGCTCTCGACGACGTCGTCAGGCAAGTCCTTGACGAGATAGCTGGAGAAGATGGCTTGTCGAATGTTCATCAGTCCATTGTGGCCCGAGAGCTCCGTCCCGGGGTTGACTAGGAGGCCTTTGGCTGTCGTTTCCGGCGCAGGAGGGCCAGGGCGCCAAGGCCAATCACCGCAAGCGAACTGGGCTCGGGAACCGTGGCGTCGATCCATGCGGCGTGCTGCGTCGCATCCACCAGGACCGACAGGTCGCCGTAACGACCTTGCGTCCGCCACGCGTCGTCCGCGTAGACCGGGTTCTCGCCCCAGCTGGTCACACCGATGATCTGCCACTCGCCTTCGAGATTGGCGAAGGTGGGCCCCCCGCTGTCTCCTTGACCTGTGCTGCCCTCCATCCAGACTTCCGGCAGCTCGGAATCGCCAAAGACGTCGCGGGCGGTGGGCAACCCACCGAAGCCGGCGGCGCTCGTTTGGCCCGTGGGCAGAAACGTGTCCGACAGATCGGAGTAGCTCTGGTTGTAAAGAGCGAACCCTGGGTCGGTGGCCAATACGTTGGCTCGGTCGAGCGTGTTCCGGTTGGCGTTCGTGTTGTCGAAATCCGTCACCAGGATGCCGCCCTGAGGTCCGTTGCCGTTGAACGGAGTGGCGTACTGCCTGTCGATGCGGTTCATCATGGCCCGCTTGTTGCCATCGCCCGGGTTCGAAGCAGCCGTTCCATCGCCCCAAGCGCCATAGCCGACCGTGACCGAGGTCAGACCGACGAAGTTGCCGGCCGAAGCGACCCGTGAAGGCGTGACGCCCGAGATCGGCGAGTTCAGCCGGACAAGTGCGATGTCTGCCCCTTGGGTCGGGCCGACGTTCGGGCTGCCTGCCCAAGACGGATGGAAGAAGATCGAGGACGAACTGAACGAACTTTGCAGGGCGCCGATGTTGAACGTTCCCGTCACGCCTCCAGCCGTGCTGAAGTTGTGACCCGCCGTGAGCACCCAGTTCGGGGCGATGAGTGTCCCCGTGGCGGAGAACGAGTTACTGCCCTCGGTGTAGTCGAACGAACCGACCGAGGCGAAAGGCGACTGTTGGGAGAGCCGCTGGTAGTGGGCGTCGCTGACGCCGAAAGATCCGTCGAGAGAGAGGATCGCGCTGGACGAGCCAGCAACGCCCAATGACGCTGCCGTCAAGGCAGCCAACTTGTGTGACTTCATAAGCAACCAACCACGGGCGGGAACCAACCGCCCCGCGCAGTATCGCACGGTCCTTCGGCGAGTTTCAAGAACCCTGGCTAACTTTGTGGACTGAACGAAACACTCGAGTAGTTCTTCTTCCCGTCGGACACCCGCTTGGGTTCGCCTCCGGTTCGCGAAACGGTGTAGATCGAACGCGCCCCGTCGCGCATCAAGAACACGATCGTGTTTCCATCGGGATGCCACGAGGGCGACGACACCGGACCTTGGAGCAAGCCCGTGCCCGACGAACCAGACGCCTCGGCCAGATCCATCAGGATCAGCCCGCCCGGAGCGAACAGACCGTTCTCGTCGGTCCGGCCCAAAACCGCAGCGATTCGAGTGCCATCGGGCGAGACGGCTGGCTCGCGAAAGATCGTTTGGTCGTCTGGAGTGGCGGCCATCACCACCATGCCAGGAGCCGACGGTGAAAAACGATTGGGCGTCTTGGTGGGGTCGTCGGGGTCCACGAATCCGACGACGTTTCGGAACGGACGCACGACCTCGCCCTTCTCGTTGACGAACGCTTCCGGGGGGTTGGACGCGTCGGGAAAGTCGAACCCGTGAACGCTGAAGACGATGGCCCCCGTTGTGGGGCTGACATCGAAGTCCACGCGCTCCCCGGCGATGACGGCGTGCGGCAGGGAGTAATAGCCCACCTGCTCGGGTGTGGCGTCCTCGGGGATGACCTGGCTCTGGACGATGAGCACCTGCCCACCCTCGGCGCGCTGCATGACGGCGGCGATCCATCGGCGGTCCTTGCCCCACTTGGCGGCCTTGAACGATTGGCCGAACCGCTCGTACAGTTGGTCGAACTGACCGACCGAGCCGCCATCCTCGCTTCTGCCGACTTCGCGGCCCATGGGTGGCAGCAGTTGGCGTGTGCTTCCCTCTTTCGGGTCGAACATCAACACCCGTCCGCCCGCTGTGATCAAGCCCAGGTCCTCGCTTCCGGTCAATGCCGTTGTGCCGAAGAAGGGGGTCCCTTTGCTTCGCGAATCAAGCGTTCGGCGGCGGACTTCGTCGCGAGACAGGTTCCAGCGGTAGATGTGGAACGTCTCGTCCTCGCGGTCGGCCACAAAGAACACGCGGTCTCCGGCCTTGTTCCACACGGCATCGCGCTCCTGGAACTTGGGCTGATAGCCCGGGGACCGGCGTTCGTTGCCGTCGGAGTCGAACACCACGGCTTGCGATCCCTCATCGGTCTCTTCGACGGCGACGATCCAACCGGGGGTCGCGACCGTACCGGGGTCGAAGTCGCTGACCTTTTGGATCATGTTGTAGCCGATGAACAGCGCGCCGAAGAGGACGACGGCGATCGCGGAGCGGATGGCGAGTTTCTTGTTCATGCGGTGCGCTCTTGTGGAACCAGAGTCATACCCTGCGTCAGGCGTGCTCCGTTGGCGAAATCCCTTCCAGACATGCGCTTTTTGCCCTCCGGTTGCACGGTTCGCAGCTCCAGGGCCCCGCAAGCGCACGCGAGAAGAGGAACCGGATCGAAGGCGAGCAAGGTTCCCGGCTCGCCGCTCGCGGGGTTCAAACGAGCTTCGGAAAGACGGACGTGACCGACCACGGTCTCCAAGAACGCACCCGGACTCGGCGTGAACGCGCGGAACCGATCGTACTCGCGCCGGGCTTCGGAGGCGACCACGATTCTGGCCTCCTCCTTGGCGATCTTCGGGGCGTACGTGGCCTGTTCGTGGTCTTGCGGAAGGCGTGGATAGTCTCCGACGACGATGCGCGGCATCCAGGCTTCGGCGAGGTCGGCGGCCAATTCGGCCAAGCGAACGAAGAGTTCGCCCGCCGTCTCGTCGGGGCCGATGGGCGTGGCGACGGTCGCAATCGCGTCTCCGGTGTCCATGCCCTTGTCCATCTGCATCAACGTGACGCCCGTCTCGGATTCGCCCTCGAAGATGGCGCGTTGGATCGGCGCCGCGCCACGGTACTTGGGGAGCAAGGACCCGTGCAGGTTGATTCCGCCCCGTTTGGCCGCGCCGAGCAGCCGCTCCGGCATGATCTGGCCGTAAGCCGCAACCACCAGCGCATCGGCACCCAATACGGCGATACGCTCGATGAAGCCCGGCTCGCGGCAACGCTCGGGGGTCTCGCAAGGCAGGCCCAGTTCGGCGGCGGCAGCCTTGACCGGCGAGGGATGGAGTTGCATCTTGCGCCCCGAGGGACGATCGGGTTGAGCCACAACCAGCGCGACGTGGGGAGCCAGTCGGCGCAGGGCCGATACCGCGAATTCGGCCGTCCCGAAGAAGACCAGTTTCATTCGTCGTCTTCGCCGTTGGGGTCTTGCCAGAACAGCGTTGCGGGATCCACTTTGTCGATGAACAGGATTCCGTCGAGGTGGTCCACCTCGTGCTGGATGACTCGTGCGGGGAGCCCTTCCATCTCGTATTCGACGGGGCGCCCGTTGCGGTCGTAGGCGCGCACCACCACGCGCTTGGCCCGCTTGACGTCGCCGTAGAGGCCCGGGATGGAAAGGCAGCCCTCCTGGCCGATCTGCTCGCCGGTGGCTTCAACGATCTCGGGGTTGATGAGCGGGATCGCCTTCGACCCGCCCGGCGCGATGATGACGATGCGCTCGAGGACGCCGATTTGAGGGGCGGCGAGCCCTTGGCCGTTGGCGGCCTTCATGATGCGCACCATGTCGTTGATCAGGTGCTGGTGCCGCTTCGCGACCTTGGTCACCGGCTTGGCCGCCTGCCGGAGGACGGGGTCCGGCACTTTGTAGACCGGCCGCTCCGCATCGCGGACGTACAGCGGCTTGTACTCTTCAGGCACAACGACGTCCATTCGGGGAGATTATGGCAGAGCGTCTGGTTCCGACCCTGGCTCCCTGCCTGCCGCGCCGGGCGGCATGTACTGACTCGGCCGTCGGATGACCGAGCCGTCGGGGCGGCTCAGGGCCTCGGGCAGAAGACACCCTTGAAGCATATGGAGACTGAGCCCCTGCTTCTCAACCAAGAACCCCTCCGAGGCCAGTCCAAGAATCTCCTTGCAGTGTTTCCGTGTCTTGACGTGGACGTTGACGACTCTAAGGCCCGGCCTGGCCTGAAGGGCGAGCCGCACCGCTCCTGTGAGATCGGAGTCCGTGGTGAACACGTATGCTGCGTCAATCAGCCCGGCGACCACATCGTGCACCAGGTGCGCTCCCAAGTTGACGTCGGTCTCCTTCTCCTCCTTTGCGAGGTAGACCCCACGGCAGAGTTTGCACTTGCGTTGGGTGCTCTTGAACCGGCCCATGACGACGCTCACTCCTTCCAACTCCAGCGCTGAGACATACGCCATATGCCGGGAGTCCTGATCGGGGTCGGCGCCACGAAGTGCCGTGAAGAACTTGGTCAAGACGGGCTGTTCGATTCGAACGATGCGCGATGCGACCGCTTTGTAGGAGAGCCACTTGAGATGGTTCTGGCCACTCTCACAGATGGCCCCGTACATGTTGAACCCGTCTATGTACAACCCGGCACGCTTCATAAAGCAAATCCCGCGGGAACTTGCCCGCGGGGGGGCTCACACGTTACCGCGTGAGTGGGGTTGCCCATAGTATACAGGCTCTACAGCAAACGTCAACCCTCCGGACGTCGTTCGAACCAAAAACTACCGCGAAGCGACCGTCTTTGCAGGCGCGTCGTTCAGGCCAGCGGCGTCCAGAACCTCCAACAACGTGGAGTTCGGGTGCGAGCCGCGCAGCTTGGCCACCACGTTGCCTTCTCGATCGATGATCACCGCCGATGGATAGCTGACGACATCGAAGAACGTGTGGCCCTCGCCGTTGTGGTCGAGATAGAACGGCAAATCGTACGGCTGGTCCTCCACGAACGCCTTGACCTTCGCGGGGTCCTCGTTGCTGATCATCATCACCTCGAGGCCCTGATCGCGATGCGAGCGGTACAACTCGTCCAACGCCGGCATCCCGCCGACGCAGTAGGTGCACCACGTCGCCCAGAACTCGACGAGCACCACCTTGCCTTTGAGCGTGGACAGGCTCTTGCGCTCGCCGTCCATGCCCGTCACTTCGAAAATGGGGGCCTTGGTGCGCGGCGCGGTGCGCAGCGTCTCAACCGGATCTTCTGCCTTGCATCCAGCCAGCACAGCAAGCACGGGCAAGAGGAGGCACCAGCGCATCAGTCGGCTCATGACCCGAGATTGTAGCCCACCGAACCCGCAGGGCCTCCGTCATCCTCTGCGCCGAGCAACGGCGCGAGCGAAGATCGGGACCACCTCGGGAGGCAGGAGCGGCTCGAAGTCCCCGCCATGCAACGCCACTTCGCGCGCCATGCTGCTGCTCACATAGCTGTGCTCCCAGTGGGTCATCAGGAACACCGTCTCGATGTCGGGGCGCATCCTGCGGTTGAGCATGGACATCTGGAACTCGTACTCGAAGTCCGCCGTCGCCCGAAGGCCGCGGACGACCGTCGTCGCGCCGACCGAGGAGGCGTAATCCACCAGCAACCCCTCGAAGGCGTCTGCCCGAACGTTCCTCATCGGGGAGCAACACGCCTCGATGGCCTCGATCCGCTCCTCGACCGTCATCAGCGGGGCCTTGTTGCGGTTGATGCCGACGGCCACGATCACTTCGTCGAACAGCCGGGCCGCACGCTGCACAATGTCAAGGTGACCCAACGTGGGAGGATCGAAGGAGCCGGGATAGACCGCGAGCCGCATAGGCTCAAGCATAGACCACGGCGAAACATCGTATAACGTAGGGAGTCCATCGCATGAGCGGAAGTCTGCCGACCACCCTTGGGAAGTACCAAATCATCCGGGAAATCGCACGCTCGAACGACATCGTCTACGAAGCGTACGACCCCGCCATGAATCGGCGCGTGGCGGTCAAGGAACTCGCGGTGCCCTCGGGCTCGACCCAGCAGAGCAAAGAGGAGCGGGTCAAGCGGTTCATGCGCGAGGCCAAGGCCGCAGGGTCGCTGAGCCACCCCAACATCGTCACCATCTTCGAGGTCGGCGAGGACGCCGGACGCTACTTCTTGGCGATGGAGTACCTCGACGGCAAGACCCTGCGCAACGAGCTCGACGCCAGCGGCTTCCTGCCCGCCGCCAAGGCCGTGGATGTGGCCGTCGAAGTGCTGAGCGCACTGGAGTTCTCGCACCGCAATGGCGTGGTCCATCGCGACGTCAAGCCGGAGAACGTTCAACTGCTCACCGATGGGCGCGTCAAACTCACGGACTTCGGCATCGCTCGGCTGGTCTTCGAGCCCAACATCACGATGGACGGCCAGGTGTTCGGCACCCCGAGCTACATGTCGCCCGAGCAGGTCGTCGGCAAGGAGATCGACGTCCGCAGCGACGTGTTCAGTTTGGGGACGATCCTTTACGAAATGTTGAGCGGGCAGAAGCCGTTCAAGGGCGACAACGTGGTGGCGATCTCCTACGCCATCACGCACAAGGACCCGGACCCTCTCCCCCAAGTGCCCCACGCGATCTGGCAGGTGGTGCGCCGCGCGCTCGAGAAGTCGCCTGCCCAGCGGTTCGATTCGGCCAAGCAGATGTCCGACGCGCTGAAGGCGGCCATCACGTCGCCCGAGCCCTCGCCGCCCCCGTTCCAGCCAACCGCAGCGTTCACGCCGCCGATGCAGAACGTGCCGCCGGTGATTCACGGACAGGCGCCCCCAATGGCCGGCTCGTACCAACAAGGGTTCAAGCCGCCACCGGGAAGCAACCCGTTCAACTTCGGAGGCCGGGGCGGACCGCAGCCGTCCCCCTTCATCCCACCCGCCGCAGCGCGCAAACCGATGCTGACGCCCGACCAAGCGTTCTTTGCGCGCAAGGCCGGGACGATCGTGCTGGCCGTGGTCGCCCTGTTCGTGTTGCTGTTCGTGGGTCTGAACCGGTTGGCCGATTCGATGGGCCGATACACCGACAGCCAGAGCGACCAACGCCTCCTGAGCGACCTTCGAGGCGCCGCCGGCATGGCCGTGAACGACAAGATCGCCGAATACGAACTCAAGATCGGGCGCATGTCGTCGGCTTACTACCGCGAACAGGCGCGAGGCGATTTGGCCGTGCTCTACGAGGAGCGGGGCAAGGAACTGGTCGCGCGGGGGATGCTCGACGAGGCGTATGCCGCCTTCTCGACGGCCAGGGACCTGGACCCGACCCACGCCGCCTACGCCACCGATCTGGCCAGCCTTTTCGAGCTTCTGGCCAAACGAGAGTCCGATCTCGGGTCGCGGGTCGGGCGATACGAACAGGCGTGCAACGCTTGGCTCGAGGCCGCCAAGCTCGACCGGGGCGAGCAAAGGCGCGACTACGAAGACGCCGCCGGGCTCGTCCTGATGCAAGCGGCACGGGAACTCCGGCAAGCCGGAAGGGCCAACGACGCGCAGCGACTCGTCAACCGAGCCTACGACATCTCGCCTCCCCAAGGCCGCACGCGGCGGGCCATCGGACAATGGCGATGACGAGGGTCGCCAGCCTTGAACTTGGGGCCCCGGTTCTGGCACCATGTCCCCCGTGACCGAAAGTCCCGACGGGGCGTCTGACAATGCGATGACGGCCGCTGTCGCCGAGGGAGTCGCGCGTACCCCGTTCGACGAGGACATTGTCCTGGTCGAACAATTCTTGGCAGGCGACCAAGCCGCCTTTGCCACGCTGTACTCCAAGTACTACGACAAGGTGTTCTCGATTGCGCGCGGCGTGCTGCTCGACATCGACGATGCAAGCGACGCCGTCCAAGAGGTCTTCACGCTGGTGTTTCGGCACTTGGGCCGGTTCGATCGGCGTTCTCGCTTCAGCACGTGGCTGTTCCGCATCGCGGTCAACCGCAGCATCCAGTACGCGCGCAAGTTCAAACACCGCTCCAAGAACGTCGAACTCCACGAGGCCATCGCCGAGACGCACGAAGAGCGGGTGGAAATCCCCGACCAGCGCATCCAGTCCGCCCTGCAGAAGCTCAAGCCCGGCGACCGTGCCCTGATCACGCTCTTCTACTGGGAAGAACTCAGCCTCAACGAAATCGCGGACAGCCTGGGCTGCGGCGTCAACGCGGCCAAGACCCGCCTTTACCGCGCCCGCGAGCGGTTCCGGGAGGCCTACGAAAGCGTGGGAGGCAGCGCCGATGAATAGCCGCAAAGGCCATGCGCCGCCCCCACACATCTCCAGCTTGATGTGGGTCATTGCCGAAAGCCAAGACCGTCAGGGTCTCGCCGAATTCGTGGCCAAGCACCCCGAGTTCGCGGAGGAGATGAACAAGCGGTTCGCCATGGTCTCGGGCTTGCGCGGTTCCCGGCCCGGCCATATCCGACAGACCCACGTGCCCCCGTTCAAGCGGCGACCCGTCGAGCAACCCTCGGCGCCGCGCTGGGTTTGGGCCGCGGCTTTTGTGGGACTGTGCGCGTTGGGCTACGCGTCCTACGAACTTGCCCGGACTTACGCCGGCCCGCCGCCGACCAAACCGGTCGCCGAGGTGCGTACTCCCGCTGCGGGGGGCCAAGGGTTTGAGAACGTGACGCCGCCTCAACCAACGCTCTCCGGTTCCCAGAACCCCGGCGGTTCCCCACCCTACGATTCGGCCCGACCCGGCGGGCAAGACAACTTGAAGTCGGTGGAGCTCACCGATGTGGACCTCCGTACCGCGCTGCAAGCGATCGCGGCGCAGACGGGCTATCAGATCGAGCTGGCCCCCGGCTTCCCCGAAAAGCACTTGGCTCGTGTTTCGTACACGCAACTCACGGGAGTGGAGATGCTGCGCGATATGGGCGCACGGCTGGGGTTCACGGTGTTCGAGCAGGAACGCAACCGGTTGCTTCTGGTGCCAGCGGTGGACCCTGCGGCTCCCACGGGCAGGCCATTGGGCGACGTGCAGGAGTCGAGTGCAGGCCCGCACGAAGGGCCGGCAGACCAAGGCTCCCGCGCCAAGACCCCCAACGACCCCACCAACGACACCCGCGACGGCGAGTAGCATTTGGCACCTGCAGGCTAGGCTTGTCGTGTCTCGCCCGCAGGCGCCCGTTCAGGCCAGCTTGCGCCGCAGCGTGAACGCTGCGACGCCAAGCAGGACCAGTGCCCCACCCGAGGCGAGACGAACATAGTTCGAGACGGCCTCGACCGACTTCAGCTGAAGGGGATACACGCCGTTGCTCTGCATGTAATCGTCGTCGGCCAATCGCGCGCCGTCGTCTCCCGTCCCTTCGAGGAAGGCCTTCGGGTCGGCGATGATCATCTTCTCGGGCGGGCCGATGAGAGTGCCCACCTCGCCCGTCAGTTCGGCCATGGCCTCGTCGTGCGGCTTCACCCGCTGCACCAGTTCGGCCTTGGAAGCGTAGTAGGCCGGACCCGCGAAGCCAAGCCCGAGGGCCAGCGCGGCGAGCGCGGCCAGCCCCACAACGGCGCGGTAGAGGTTCTTCATCGCCTTAGCTCGCCGAACCGAAGACCGTCAGCTTGATCGTCACGGATTCGCCGACCTTGCCCTGGGCCGGTGCCGGGATGGTCACGTTGTAGTCCTTCAGCGTCACCTTGAACGAAGTCTTGACCTGCAACACGTCGCCCTTGAACCCCGCACGTTGGGTGGTCTCGCTCTGCGGCATGTACTTCACCGTCGCGGGGACCGTGATCGTCTTGGTCACGCCCTTCACTGTGAGCTTGCCCGTCACCGTGTAGGTGTCGCCGCTCTTGTGGGCGACCTTCGTCGTCTCGAACGTGGCCGTCGGGAACTTCGTGGCATCGAACCACGTCGCGCCGCGCAGGTGGTCGTTGCGCATGGGAATGCCGGTGTCGATGCTGGCGATATCCACCACGATGCGGCCCGAGCCCGTCTTGGCCTTGGGGTCGAACGAGAGGTTGCCCGTGACCTTGTGCGTGAGGCCGGTGAAGTCCTCGAGCTCGGCCTCACTCTCGAACGTGAAGACCTGGGCCGCGGCGCGACCGCTGGCGCCGACCGAGAAGTTCTTGCTCTGAGCGAACGCGCCGGAAGCGAGGGCGAAAACGGCGAGAGGGAGGATCGGGATGAGTTTCATAATCGTTTTCCTAGGTAGTTGCATTGCGAACTACTTCTTGAACCAAAGAATGCCCTGACGTTCCCAATCGTTCTTTGCATGAGCCTTTCGACCCAGCGCCAGGTTCAAACGAGGCCATTCGGCAGAGGAGGCACGTCCACAGGAACACCTCCCGATCGGACCGATTGAGTGGCCGCGACACCCGCGGCAACGGCCATTCGCGCCGCGATGGGGCTGGTATCGGTCTCGCCACCCTCGCGCAGGTAGCGGAAGAACTCGTCGAGGATGAGGTGGTCGGCTCCGCCGTGTCCCCCGGTAGCGGGTTCGGCGTGCCACGAATCGTCGCCATCGGGGTCGTAGCCGAATCGGAACCGGTTCCACAGCCGCACCACCGCCGTTCCAGGTCGGTCGTCGAAGTTCTCGATGCGTCCCTCGGTGCCGATGATGCAGTACGACCGCCACGCATCCGGTGTGAAGTGGCATTGCTGATAGCCCGCGAGCACGCCGTTGTCCAGTTCCATGGTCACCAAGTTGAGGTCCTCGACATCCACCACAGCATTGGTCTCCGGTAGGGCTGCGGGCGGCCAGACGTTCACCTTGGAGAAGTCCACTTCGTAGTCCTCTTCGGGATCGCGTGGCCGGCCCAAGCCGCCGTAGACGGCCAAGGTGCCCATCGCCGTCACGCGCCGCGCGTAGCCGCCGCACAGCCAGTGAAGGACGTCGAGGTCGTGCGCGCCCTTCTGAAGAAGCAAGCCCGTCGTGTTGCGCCGGTCGGCGTGCCAATCGGCAAAGTACGCACCTCCGCCGTAGCTGACGAAGTGGCGGCACCAGGCCGCTTTGACTTCGCCGATCCGCCCCATGTCGATCCACTCCTTCATCTTGCGGACGACCGCGAAATGCCTCATGTTGTGGCCCAGGTAGAGCTTCGAGCCCGAGGCCTTGGCAGCTTGAAGGATCGCGTCGCATCCCTCGGTCGTGATCGCCATGGGCTTCTCCAAGTACACGGGCACGCCCGCTTCGAGGAACTGGATGGCGTGGCGCTCATGCAAGTGGTCGGGCGAGAGGACCATCACGGCGTCGAGCCTTTGGTTGAGTAGTTCCTCGCTCTCGGAGGCGACCCAAGCCCCAGGGCCGAACGCCTCCCTGAACCGCTCCTGTGCCTTCGGGCGCGGATCGGCGAGCGCGACCACTTGGACCTCGGGCGGCCGATGAGCTTCCAAGGCGAGCGACCGACGCAGACCGAAACCGACGACTCCGAGGCGAAGCATGCCGTGAGTCTATCCCGACGACGATCCGATCCGCGCCTAGCCCGTCGGCTGGGCTGCCGGCCACACGTTCGAAAGCACCGCGTCCACCCAGGCTTGCCCTTCCGAAACCTCGCTCTGGACCACAGAATCGCGGCGAACGTCGGCGATCACCGTCACGGTCCCGTTTTGGAGAATCCTCACGGTGACCAGCGGGCAGTTCTCGATCTTCGCCAGCGCATGGGTTCCGACATGGGCAGCAGCGTCGCGCGGGTTCGACTCGGGTGGGCACTCGGCAGTCACCCAAACCAGATTGGTCCGGGGGTCGAGCATCGCCTCAAGCAGTTGAACGCCTTCCGGCGCACCTGGGACAAGGCTCCCGAGCAACTGGCGGTCGATTTCCACTCGGCTCGGCGTTGGGTTACGGGGCGTCTCGACCGATTCGATGCCCGAAGCGGTTTGGTCGGAACTTCGATTCACCACCGTCGGCTCGGTGCCCGGGATGTGGATTGGGGCATCCACCACCTGCTTCTCTTTGGCATGGCTCGCGGCCTGCATCTGCCGGCCCGCGAAGTAAGAGCCCAGGGCAACGACCACGAACAACGCCAAGAAAGCGGCGGCGAACATGCCGACCTTCGGCCGTGTGGTCGGCAAGCCCAGCATCGCGGCCGTATCCGCGGTCTCGCTGTCCTTCAGCCGCTTGCGGACGGACTCCAGCTTCTTCTGGTCGGCCACCGACTCGGGAATGATCCCGAGGGCCATGTCGTACCACTCGACGGCCTGCGTCAGGTCGTCTTTGTCCACGCAGATATCGCCCATCAGCGTGTGCGCGGCGGCGGATTGCGGAAAGTCGTTGAGCAACTTGAGGCATCGGAGCCGGGCCTCTTCGAATTGCCCACGAATGCGGAGCAGGTTGACTTGGGCCAGTTGCCGATCGATGTCGGTCGTGTCGTCCAGCGTCTCGAAGACTTCGCGAGATTCGGCGTCGGTCATGGGTTCCTCACTGTGTTCCGGTGCTGCCAAAGCCACCCTCCCCTCGGTCGGTCGCACCCAGTTGTTCGACAAGTTGAAGCGTGGCGCGCACCACGGGGCAGACCACGAGTTGCGCGACGCGTTCGCCTTGCTCTAGTTGGACGACTTCCGAGCCCCAATTGATCATCACGACACCGATCTCGCCTCGATAGTCGCTGTCGATCGTGCCCGGCGAGTTCACCATGCCGATGCCCAGCCGCAGCGCCAACCCCGACCTTGGTCGCACTTGCGCCTCGAGTCCGGGCGGAATCGCGAGGCGGACCCCCGTCCGCACCAGGGTTCGCTGTCCGGGCTCCAGGCGGACCGGCTCGACGGAGCGCAGGTCCATCCCGGCCGCTCCAGGCGTGGCGTACTCGGGCATCGTCGCGCCTTCGGCGAGCACGATCGGAATCTCGACGTTCTGCACGCCACGGGTGTACCCGTTCCAGGCCAAAATGGGCCGATGGCGAAGTTCCTGGGCATCGACGTGGGCACGAGTTCGATCAAAGCGGTCTTGGTGGACGAGCATGGCTCCCTGTTGAGGCAAGCCAGCCGCGAGTACCCGCTCCACATCCCGCGCCCCATGTGGTCGGAACAGGACCCCGGCGACTGGTGGGCGGGAGCGTTGGACGTGATCCGCGAACTCGGCGAGGAGAGCCCAGACGCCATCGGGCTCACGGGGCAGATGCACGGCTCGGTGTTTCTCGATGCTGCAGGTGAAGTCGTGCGCCGAGCCCTGCTCTGGAACGACCAGCGAACGGCAGCCGAATGCGCCGAGATGGACGCCACGATCGGGGCCGAGCGTCTGCGCGCCATCACGTGCAACCCGCCACTCACCGGCTTTCAGGCGCCCAAGGTGCTTTGGCTCCGAAACCACGAGCCCGAGGCGTTCGCCCGCGTGCGGCAGGTGCTGCTCCCCAAGGATTACATCCGCTTCAAGATGACGGGCGAGAGCGCCACGGACGTCAGCGACGCCAGCGGCACCGGCCTGCTCGATGTGCCTCGCCGCGATTGGTCGGGCGAGATGCTCGCAGCCCTCGGTCTGGATCATCTGCGGTGGCCCCGGGTGTGCGAGTCGTTCGCACAAACGGGGGTGACGCGGGGCGTCCCCGGCCTCGCCGATGGCATCCCGGTTGTGGCCGGTGGCGGCGATCAGGCGGCCTCGGCGGTCGGGACGGGTGCGGTGGTCGAAGGCGTGGTGAGCGTGAGCCTCGGCACGAGCGGCGTGGTCTTCGTCTCGCTCCCCGAGCCCAAGTTTCACTCGCAAGGCGCGGCGCACACGTTCTGCCACGCCAACGGTGGTTGGCATGCCATGGGTGTGATGCTCTCTTGCGGCGGCGCGTTGCGCTGGTTCCGCGACACGTTCGGCAAGCCGTCCTACGATGCGATCGCCGCCGAGGCGGCCACCGTTCCGGCGGGGGCCGACGGGCTGACGTTTCTGCCGTACCTCACTGGCGAGCGATGTCCCCACAACGATCCCCAAGCGCGGGCGGCGTTTCTCGGGCTGACTCTGGCGCACGGTTCGGCGCACCTATCGCGTGCCGTGTTCGAAGGCGTCTCGTTTGGGCTTGCCGACGGAATGGCCCTGTTGCGGGGGTTGGGGGCGAGGGTGGACGAGATCCGAGTCACCGGCGGCGGTGCGCGCAGCGGGTTCTGGGTGCGGATGCTGGCCGACGTGTTCGGTGCGCCGTGCCGAACGCTGGAGATGGACGAAGGGCCTGCTCTCGGTGCCGCGATTCTCGCGGGAGTGGGGATCGGCGTCTGGCCCGATGTGGCTCAAGCTTGCCGTTCGGTGGTCCGCACCAAGAGCGAGGTTTCGCCTTCGGGGACCGATTACGCCGTCTCTTATGCGGCGTTTCGAGCCGCCTATCGGCCTACCGCAAACGAGGGCTGACCGCGTCGCGCCAAAGCACGCGAAGACCGACTGCGGAGCCTAGGACCACCGCACCATACACAAGCCAAATCGTCCAAACCGTCGTCACACCCAAGTGATCGGTGCGAGACTGGAGGGGGGTCCCGGTCCGTTTGCGGGGGTCGGCCAAAGCCCGCACAGTTCCCAGCCAGCGACGTTGCGGACGCAAAGTTACCGGGGTTAGGCGGCGACTCGCCGTTCGGCGCGGAGCTCGATGCGGCGCGGCGTCAGGTGGATGCCCAGTTCGGAGGCGCACTCGGCGCGGAGTGAGCGCTCGGACCAGCGCGAGTCGTCGGCGACGGCCACCATGGCTTCGAGCCGATCGTGACGATCCCAAACCAATGCGCGCGAGACGCCCTGGCGGGAGATGAGGAACCGTTGAACTTGCGACGCAGGAGCCATGCCATTGTTGGTATCGGCACGAATGGGCCAAACCGAAGGCCCCCGCATCGTTCTCAGGTCGCGAAACGTAAGGAAGTCACACATGAAAGCCGCGCGAGCACTGGTCGCCGTCGTCGTCTTGTTGGCCCTTGGCTACGGTGTCCTTCAATGGAAGGTGGGATCGGTGAGCGATGAGGCCCTCATCAACGAAGCGATGGACGAGGCAGCGAGAGCCAGCCAGGAAGGACGCCCCGGCGGCGTCTTGGAGCACCTGTCGAAGAGCCTCGTGTTCAACAACGAAGCCGTGGGGTTCAATCGCCGGTCCATTGCCGACTTTGTGCGCGAGCAGAAGCCCAAGGTCACGCTCGGAGAACGCATGGTCGAGATCGCCCCCGACGGTAAGACGGCCACGATGCGCACGCCCGTCACCCTCACCGTGAAGATCCTGACGTTCGAGCGGCCTCTCACCATCGACAACGTCGTGATCGAGTTCAAGAAGGAAGATGCCATGCAGTATCTCGTCGTGCCAACGCGCAAGTGGCGCATCGCGAAAGTGACCGCTCCCGACTTCGATCCGCAGTCTTGGGCGAGCGAAGCCATGGGCTTTTGAGCCCGCGATTTGGAGTTTTCGCGATGTTTTGGTACAATGGCGCGGAGTCCGCTCCCCTGATGGGTGGACTCGGGCGGGAAACTGGATTCCCGTTCTTGATCAGGAGGCACAATTCAACATGAAGAAGAATCTGGCAATGCTCATTGCTGCCCTGCTCGTTGCGGGCATCGCGATCGTCGGCTGCGGCGAAAAGACCGAAGGCGACGCGAACAAGACCGAGACCACGGGTTCCACCGGCGATGCCGCTGGCACCACGGGCGACGCCGCTGGCACCACCGGCGACGCTGCTGGCACGACCGGCGATGCCGCTGGCACGACCGGCGACGCTGCGGGCACGACGGGCGACGCTGCTGGCACCACCGGCGACGCGACGGGCACGACGGGCGACGCCGCGGGCACGACCGGCGATGCCGCTGGCACGACGGGCGAAGGCCACTAATCGAAGTTCACTCACGACCGGCCGGGGCCTTGGGCCCCGGCCATTATTGTTTGTCCTCGCACGTCTGATAGGAAGATGAAGCGCTGGTTGCCTTGGATCGTCGTCGCTTTGGGCCTGGGAGTGGCCTTCGGCTTTGCGTTCTGGTTCCGCGTCCGCGTGTCCGATGGACCTGGCGAAGCGACCAGCGATGCCCGGGCCTGGATTCGATTGATCGCGATCTACGGCGGTCTGGCCGTCGCCGCCGCCGTAATGGTGATCCGTAGCACGGATCGCCGTCTGAGGACCACGATGGCCAAAGGCCTGGGCTGGGTGGGAGCGATCGTGGTGACAGCCCTCGGCGGCACGATGCTGTCCATCGCCGATACGGCCGTCTCGGCAAGCCAGAGCGGCTTCCTCGATGACGTGGAGCAGCGCACCTACGAGGGTGACGTGGAAGCCAACTTGAAGGCGATCCACACAGCCCTGATGCTCGTTCACGACAGCGACGGGCAATTCCCGGACGCCGATGGGTGGATGGACGCCATCGCCAACCGCCTCAAGACGAGCGACCTTTCGGAGGAGGAGGCCGCCAAGAAGCTGGTCAATCCCGACCTGGCCAAAGGAGAAGGAGAGTATGGCTTCGCCTTGAACGGGGCAGTAGCGGGGAAGTTCGTGGACGACCTCGCTGGGGCGGAAGAGATACTGGTATTTGAAAGCAGGGCGCTGGAGCGCAACGCCTTTGGCGACCCCACCAAGGACGCCCCCAATCCCGCTCGCAAGGGCGGCAACCTCGCAATCTCCGTGGGCGGCAAAATGGTTCGACTGTAGGACGGCCAAGGAGGGTCACGCCGAACGATTGGGCACGATGTTGGAGGGTCACTCTCCGTCGTGACCTAATCTCGCCAGACGCCTCATGTGATGTCCAACGGACAATTGGGCACGGCGGAGCGTCCGCTGGAATGTTCGGGCATGACGGAGCATGCCCCTCCATGGATGTGTGTGGGGAGGCGTCTATTAGCCTTTGGTCGTCGGAACGAACTCCAACACTTCGGAGTTGATGCAGAACCGCAGGCCGCCCTTCTCGCGCGGACCATCGGGGAACACGTGCCCCAGATGCCCGTCGCAGCGGCTGGCCAGCACTTCCAAGCGCGTCATGCCGTGGCTGAAGTCGGGCTTGAGCCAGATCGCATCGCGGTCGTAGGGCTCGAAGAACGACGGCCAGCCTGTGCCCGAATCGAACTTGGCCGAGGACTTGAAGACGGGCTGACCGCTGCCGATCACGCGATAGAACCCATCGGCTTTGTGATCGTGGAACCTACCGCAGAACGCGGCTTCAGTGCCCTTGTTGCGGAGGATGCGATACTGCTCGGGCTTGAGAATCCGTTGCCACTCGCGATCCGCAAGAACGAACTTGTCTTCGCGAGGGGGGCTGACGCCCACCCAATAGCCGGTGAACGGCCCTTCTGCAAACCGGTTGTTCACCACGGCCCATCCGAGAATCCTGTCTTGGCTCATGCGCTGTTGTTCCGCAGGCGGCGAAGCGGGCTCCGTCGCTTGGAGGGACCAGCCGGTCCAGCCGAGGACCGACAAACCGAGTATCGCGAGCATCGCTTTCATCGCCGTCTCTTCTTAGGATAACGGAAGTTTGCCCAGAGAGTTCCAGCGTCCGGCCCTTCGCAAACTCGAGACATCGTCGCGTACACTCGTCGCGTGTACCGAACCGTCGCCGCCTCGGTCTCCGGCCTCTTCGATTACGCCGGCCTGTTTCCGCCAGCCGCGTTGAGCATGGCCGACGCCGCCGAGGAGTACCGGAGATGGTGCCACGAGCCGCTGACCGCTGCGTTCGTCTGCCCGTCGGACCGTCTCGCCGAGCTGTCCACCTACTTTGGGAGCGACCCATCACTGCCCGTTGCGGTTCTCCTTGCCGATCCAGCGCAGGCATTCGAGATACCTCCCGGCCTGCAAGTCGTCTCGCTCGAGACGAAAGCAGCCTCGCCAGCCGGACTGAAGGCGCTGGCTCGTCTTGCGGAGAGGCTCGCCGATGCGGGCCACGAACCGGCATCGTTTGTCGAAGTGCCCTTTGGCGAGGGGCTCTCGGATGCGCTGGCGGATTTGGCGGAGGCCGAAGTTGGCGCGAAGGTGCGATTGGGAGGCATGACCCCCGGCGCTTTCCCCAAGACCGACGATGTCGCGGCATTCATCGTCGAGGCCGTGGACCTTCGACTCGAGGTCAAGTTGACCGCTGGGCTCCATCACCCCGCTACGGGCGAGCACCCGATCTCGGCCAAGGACCCGAGCCTTGGCACTGCCCGGATGTTCGGGTTTCTCAATTGCGTTCTGGCGTTTGCCGCGACCGAATCGCTGGGAGCGCCCCGCTCGCTGGTGGCCCGCATCTTGGATGCGCCTGCCGAAGCGATGCGTTGGTCGGAGCAATCGGTCGAGGTCTGCGGCGAAGCGATTTCGTCGGAGGCATTGACCGATGCCCGCGACGCCTTGACTTCGATCGGAAGTTGCTCGATCCACGAACCCGTCGCCGACCTGACCACAATGGGGCTGTGGCCATGAAGACATTCGTTGTCCCCGGCGATTGGCGGAGTTGGGTTCCCGTCGCGCCGGAATCGCACTTTCCCATCCAGAACCTGCCGTACGGCATCTTCTCAACCCGCGACGGACGCCCCGCTCGCGTGGGCGTGGCCATTGGCGAGTTCATCCTGGACACCGGCTTGCTGCACGACGCCGGTCTGCTCGACGGCCCCGACGTGTTTAGCGCCGACACGCTGAACCCCCTGATGAGCTTGGGCCGAGGCGCGTGGACCGCTCTTCGCCAGCGACTGGCCGAATTGCTGCGCGACAGCGAGCCCGTCCTTCGCGACGACGAGCGGTTGCGTGCCCGAGTCTTGGTGCCGATGGCCGACGCCACGTTGCACATGCCCGTCCACATCGGGGCGTTCGTGGACTTCTACAGCAGCGAGCAGCACGCATCGAACGTGGGGCGCATGTTCCGCGACCCCGAAAGACCGTTGCTGCCCAACTGGAAGCACTTGCCCGTCGGCTACAACGGACGGGCGTCGAGCGTGGTGGGATCGGGAACAGACGTCATACGCCCTTGCGGTCAGACCGTCACTTCCAACGAGGGGCCGCCTTCCTTCGGGCCGAGCCGGCAACTGGATTTCGAGTTGGAAGTTGGCTTCTTTACTGGTGCCGACAACCCTCTTGGCGACACCGTGGCGGAAGATCAGGTGGACGACTTCGTGTTTGGACTGGTGCTGGTCAACGATTGGTCGGCTCGCGACGTCCAGCGCTGGGAATACGCCCCGCTCGGCCCGTTCCTGGCCAAGTCCTTCGCGACTTCGATCAGCCCCTGGGTGGTGCCGGTGGACGCCCTGCTGCCGTTCCGAGTGCCCGGCCCCGAGCAAGACCCCACACCCTTGCCGCACCTGCAGACCGCTCTGCCGTGGCACTTCGACGTCCAGCTCGAGGTGGCCATCCAGACCGATCGGGCGACGAAGCCTCAACGTGTTTGCCGCACGAACTTTCGCCACATGTATTGGAGCCTGGCCCAACAACTTTTGCACCAGGCAAGCAACGGCACGAACGTTCAGGTCGGCGACCTCTACGCGAGCGGCACCATCAGCGGGCCCGACCCCGACTCGTACGGGTCGATGCTCGAACTTGCGTGGCGCGGCGAAAGGCCGATTGCGATCGAGGAAACGGGCGAGACGCGCGTGTTCATCCACGATGGCGACCGAGTTTTGATGAGCGGTTGGGCCCAAGGAGCAGGGTTTCGTGTGGGTTTTGGGGAACTCTGCAATCGGGTGGCTCCTGCACGCGTGCGCTGAGTCGCCCGTAGGAGATCGCCATGAGAATCCTTCTCGCCACCGACGGTTCGAAACACAGCCTGCTCGCCGAAGCGTTGCTGGCCAAACTGCCCCAAACCCGGGGGGCCAAGGTGGACTGCGCTCACGCGGTCCCCTCGCCGCTCGCGTTTGTGGCCACAGTTCCCCCGATGGGCGGGTTGGGCTTGGCAGACCAGTCGGCTGCCATTTGGGAGGCTGCCCTCGCCGAGGGCCGCAAAGTCGCCGAGGCAGGCGCCGCGCGGATGCGGGCCCGTGGGTTCGACGCGTTGCCCTTGGTTTTGGAGGGAGACCCCGGCAACGCATTGCTCGACCAAGCGGACGACCAGTACGACCTGATCGCATTGGGCTCCAAGGGCGAAAGCGCGATCAAGAGCTTTCTGCTCGGCAGCGTGGCCCGGAAGTTGCTCAGCCACAGCCCGGTCAGCCTGCTCATCGCTCGGTGCGGACACGACCAGACCCCCGAGCAGGCCATTGAGCGCTTGGAGTCCAAGTCAAAACTCGACGTGCTCGTGGCCGTAGATGGCTCCGCAGGCTCGATCAACGCGGTACAGACCATCAGCAGTGCGCCCGACAAGGCGTTCGGCAAGGTCGTCCCTGTTTGCGTCCATCCCTTGATCGTGACGCCCACGGGGATCGAGCCCTCGATGTTCCGCGACACCTACGACGAGGACGAGATGCGAGCGAAGAACCTGGTGAGCGGCGCCGAAGACACTTTGGGCCGAGTTGCCGACGAGGTATTGGGGCGAGCGGTCCTCGCGCGTCCCGCCCACGGCTTGATCGGCGTGGCCGAGAAGGAGGCCGCCGACCTGCTGGTGATCGGCGCAACCCGACACGGGGCGCTGGAGCGGTTCTTCATCGGCAGCGTCAGCTACGAAGTCGCCACCGAAGCGCCTTGCTCGGTGCTGGTCGTCCGCCGCAAGGGATAAGCTGGGTCGGTCATGACCACGCACGACGATATCCGGGCCATCTGTTCCCGTCTGCCGGGTTCGATCGAAGGCGTCGGTCGCTTCGGGTTCTCCGTGATGGTCAAAGGCAGGGCCAAAGGGTTCGCTTGGACGTGGGCCGAGCGCGTTCACCCCAAGCGGCCCAAGGTCATCAACGACCGCGTGCTGGCCATCAGCGTGCCCAATCTCGAGGCCAAGGACTTGCTGCTCGCTTCCGAACCGGGCTTTCTGTTCACCGAGCCCCACTACGACGGCTTCCCGGCGGTGTTGGCCCGGCTCGACGACGCAACCCCGGAGCAGATCGAGGAGTTGCTCGTCGAGGCATGGCGCTGCAAAGCTCCGCCTGCGTTGCTCGAGGCGTTCGACCTTGGTGGGTGAGCCTTGCGACTGGAGGACTCCGAACCGCATGGCCTCTGGGGCTCGGCAGGGACCGGAGCAGGAGCGCACGGGTGCGTGTGGAACCGAATCGCCGATGAACTCACTCCGCGTCGGTGTCGCCGGACTCATTCATGGCCACGTTTGGGGCCTGATCGACTCGTGGGCCAAGGTCGAGGGGGCGGAACTGACCGCCGTCGCCGACCACACTCCCCTGCTCGAACGCGCCAAAGACCGCTTCGCTCGCACCTACACCGACTGGCGCGAAATGCTGGACAAGGAGACGCTCGATGCCCTCGTGGTGACCAGCGACAACCGCGAATCCGCCGAAATCGCCGTGGCCGCCCTGGGCAAGGGCATCCCGTGCCTCGTCGAGAAAGCCATGGCCGCCAACGTGGCCGACGCCGAGCGGATGCTCGAAGCGCAACGCGCCTCGGGCAAGCTCCTGGTGATCAACTGGCCGTTCTGCTGGTCGCCCTGGGTCCATGAACTCAAGCGCCAGTTGGACTCGGGTGTCATCGGCCCGGTGTTTCATTTCCGCTTCCGCAACGGGCACCATGGGCCAAAGGAAATCGGCTGCGACGAGTGGTTCGTGGGTTGGCTCTACGACGAGGAGCGCAACGGCGGCGGCGCTTTGGCCGACTTCTGCGGGTACGGCGCCGTACTGAGCCGATGGCTTTTCGGCATGCCGACCACCGTGTTCGGTGTGCGCGACAACTTCACGAAGGCCTACGACGTACCGGACGATCACGCGATCCTTCTGGCTCGCTACCCCAAAATGACGGCCGAACTCGAGGGCACCTGGGCCACCTACGGGTTCGACGAGAGCGCCAACCCGGTCGTCCACGGGCGAGACGGCACCATCGGAGTGTATGGCAACACGTTGCGCATCTACCGCGCGGGGCGCGAGGTCGAAGTGGTTGAAGCGCCCGATCTGGACGTTCGATCGCCAGCGGCATACTTCGCGACGCTGCTTGAAACGGGTGGCGAACCGGAGGGCATGCTGCACCCCCTGGTCTCGGCGGACGCCGTGCGCATCGTGGAAGCCGGCCGGAACAGCGCCGCTTCGGGCTGCGCCGAGCCACTCTAGCGCGGCAGACGCTCAGCGGCGATTGGACAGCATCTGGCGGATCGCGACGGCCCACCCGAGGTCGGCGATGTTGGTGAACCCGTGCGGGGCGCCGGGGCGGGCGGGCCGCTTCTCCCAGTTCTCAAACGACCACAGCGCCATGTGCGAGTCTTTCCCCCGGACCAGGGTGTAGTAGCCGATGGTCAACTGGGGGTGGTCTTCGTCGTCCACCGTGTACCACTCGGGCTGGGCGTTCATCACGTAGTCCCAAGCCCGTTCGGCGCGTTGCGCCGCCACCTCGGAGTCCAGCCCCTCGACGCGCAAGAGGTCGGGAAACACCTGGCTCATCAGGTCGGGGTACCAAGCCTCGCCCGGCATGTCGGGCGCGTAGTCGGCCCAGCGGTAGGCGCCGACCTCTTCGAGGTACAGCGCGTGGATGCCCGCCGCGATCTCCAGAGAGACCTCGCGGAAGAACGGGCCGTGCGCATCGCCGATGCGGTCCAGCACTTCTGCGAAGTCGCGCAATCCCGCATAGGCCTCGCAGTTGTCCATCAGGTAGCCCGTGTCGGGAAGGGGCTCGCCGGTGTTAAGGTGCTTCGAGCCCTTTTGAAAGACGCGTACGAGTCCGGGAATCGCACTTTCCTTGCCTTTGATCTGCTCGGTGATGTTCGCTCTCGCCACGGCCTTCAACATATCGCGCTGGTAGCGGAGCCAATCGTAGTCTCCCGTGCGGCGAACGTACGCGGCAGCCAGCGAGAGCAGCGTTCCCGCGTAGGCGTCGTGGCTGTCGGGTTGTCGTGGCCGTTCGAACTGGGCGTCTTCGAAGTCGGGCACGGTGTACCCGGCGCCCTCGCGCAGCCCCACGTTGCGGAGGTAGGCGTCGAGATGGGCCTTGGCCTTCTCGGGGAAGTCGTCCACCAGCAGAAGCAGGGCTTGGTTGGCGAAGTACCAGTTGATGCCGCCTCGTGGGGTGTGCCGGATCGCGCCGGTGTAGATGCCCTCGGTCACCTCGAATTCGGCCAGCGTGCCCCGCAGGTCCTTGAAAGGGTCCAAGGGCTTCATCGCCGGGCTGGGGGTGTCGGAGACGTTCGGGAGTTCCACGGCCCGGGAAGGGGCCGCCACAACCACGGCGAGCATCAAGGCGGTGAACGTCGGGATCATGGCTGGGAGAGGATTCCACGCAAGGCGGCGGGCAGGTCCTCAATGTTCATCTCGGACTTGTGGACGATCTGCTCCACCCTTCCGCGAAGATTCCTAACATCTTTGTCGGTCAGATCTTTGGCCGTGACGATCACGACGGGAATGTCGCGCCACTCGGGGTTCTTCTTCAGTTCGCCCACCACCTGGAAGCCGTCCATCACGGGCATCATCAGGTCGAGCAGGATGAGGCTGGGGTTGTAGACGCGGAGCTTCGCCAGTGCCTGACGTCCGTTTTCGGCTTCGACAACCTTCCAGCTCTCCTTTTCCAACGTTCGGCGCATGATGTCGCGCGTCGCCAAGTCGTCTTCCACCAGCAGGACCAGGCACGTGGCCGGATCTTTGCGGTACTTCGTCACGATGGCGGCCAGCTTCTCCCGGTCCACGGGCTTGGTGAGGTACTCCTCCGCTCCAAGGCCAAACGCGATCTGCCGCTCGTTGATCATGGACACCATGACGACGGGGATGTCGGCCAGCGACTCTTCGGCCTTGAGCCTGGTCAGGACGGCCCAGCCGTCCATCCGAGGCATCATCACGTCGAGCGTGATCAGCGAGGGCTTGATCTGCTTGGCCAAACGAATGCCCTCTTCGCCGTCCGCGGCGGTGAACACGGTGAAGCCCTCTTTCGAGAGGTGGCGCTTGAGCAGTTCGCGGGCCTCGGGGTCATCGTCCACCACCAAGACTCGGTTCGGTCCGCCGGAAGGCTGCGGCGACCGCGATGCGGCGGCGACCGGCGCCTCGGCTTGAAGCGGTTCGGCTCCTGCCGCAGCCGGGGTGTCGCCAAGCCGAGCAGGCAGGCGCATGGTGAACGTCGAGCCCTCGTTGACCACCGAGTCCACGGTGATCGTGCCACCCATCATCTCGACGAAGCGCTTGGTGATCGTGAGGCCCAGACCCGTACCGCCGAACTTGCGGGTCGTGGACGAATCCGCCTGGGTGAACGGTTGGAAGAGCTTGTCGAGCTGCTCCGGCGTCATGCCGATGCCGCTGTCGATCACTTTGAATGCGACGGTTCCGCGCCCTTCTACGGTGACCTTGAGCTTGACCACGCCCTCGTGCGTGAACTTGGACGCGTTGCTGAGCAGATTGAAGAGGCACTGCCGCACGCGGGTCACGTCGGTGTGCATGGTCGGCAGGTCGGCGTCCAGCGAGACGTCCAATCGGTTGCCGTTCTTGTCCACCAGCGGCTTGATCGTGCTGGCGATCTCGTCCACCAGCGCCTTGACCTGAAACTCCTCGGCGAAGAACTCGATCTTGCCCGCCTCGATTTTCGAGAGGTCGAGGATGTCGTTGATCAACGAGAGCAGGTGCTTGCCCGCACCTTTGATCTTCTCAAGGTCCGGGGCGAATTCGGGCTGGCCGAGGTCCTCGCACTCTTCGAGCAGCATTTCGGAGTAGCCGATGATCGCGTTCAGCGGCGTGCGCAGTTCGTGGCTCATGTTGGCCAGGAACTGGCTCTTGGTGGCGTTGGCATTCTCGGCGTCGGCCTTGGCCTGTTCGGCTTCGGCGACGGCGGAGGCAAGGTCGGCGGTGCGCTCTTTGACCGTCTGTTCCAGCGAGAGGTTGATCTCTTCGAGCTTGGCCTCGCGTTGGCGCACTTCTTGAGCCATGGCCTTGAACGAGCGGGCCAGCTTGCCGATTTCGTCTTGCCGCGCCGCTTCGAACGTGAAGCGTCCGGGTTCGAACGTGCCACGCTCGATCTGGCTCGCAGCTTCGGTCAGGTGGACGATGGGCGAGGACGCTTTGCGGGCGATCCAGGCCACGATCACGGCCATGATGGGGATCGCGATGACGGCCAAGATGATGAACGCGATCGCCAGCCCCCAGCCTGCTGCAGCCGTTTCGGATTGGGGGACCTCCATCACGATCTTCCAGCCCGTCAAGCCAGCCGTCGTCCAATACACTTGCGTGAGCGTCAGCGGGCTGATGCCGCCGCTGGAGCCCTCCTCCGCCTCGGCGATCGCTTTGCCGAATCGGGAGTCTGCCAGGAAGTTGGCTTTGCCGTCGGCTTCGGTGTCTGCGGAGCTCTTGGGCCATACGATGCGCCGCCCCTTGGGCGAGAAAATGAACGTCCGCTCGCCTTCGTAGTCCACGCCTTCGCGCAGTTTCATGTCCGCGACGAACTTGGACAAGGCGTCCACCGAGATATCCACGCCCGCGACACCGATGAATCCGCGGCCGCCCTGAGCGACGATGGGGTAGGCCACGGTCACCACTCGGTGATCGGCGTGCGTCCACGGCTCGGAAATCACCGTGAGCGCACGGTCGTCGAGATCGGCCCCTTCCTGAAGCTTCGCGCCCCGGAACTTTGCTTCGACGTACCAATCGAAGCGTTTGTAGGCGTCTCCGTCTTCGCGGTGGACCCTTCCCCCGTGTTCCTTCTCGACTCGCACCAGGTTGCTGCCCTGTTCGGCGGCGACGAACGCGCCGTGAACGTATTCCGGCGACCGGCTCACCAGGACGCGAAGGAACCCACCGGCATCGGTACCCGAGGCGATGCGGCGGGCGGCGATCGCCTCGCCGACGGCACCCGCTCGAAGAGCCAAGTCGTCCAGGCGCATGGCCGCGCCTTCGAGTTCCTTGATCGTGGACTGCGACGTCTGCTCTTCGATGATCGAGTGCGAGAGGCGATAGCTCAGGAAGAACGCGCCCAAGAGCATGACCACCATGATCAAGGTGACCGACATGCTGAGTTTTTGAGCGAAGGATCTAGGCCTCATGCGGCACAGCCATTGTGACGCCCGCGAGGACGCACTTGTTGCGTTGAACCTGATTCTGATGGGTTGGCCAAGTCCTTGTTTAGGGTGACTCGGCTTCTCGGGGCGCGGATTCGCCCACCACGCCGTAAGGCATCAGGTTCGGTTGAGGTTCGTCCAGAGCCTTCAGATGCTCCTCGAGCACGGCACGGAATTGGCGTCGGAAGCGCATCCGGTCGAGTTCGATCTGCTCCAGTTGCCAGTAGAGCTCTTTGAGTTTCTCCTCGGCGGAGCGGGTTTCGTCGGCCATGCGCTGGCGCGCTTCCTGCAGCATCACCTCGCCTTCGCGGTGCGCCAAGGCGCGCGTTTCGTCAGCCGTCTTCTGGGCCAGCAGGATGGACTCCTTGAGCACGTGCTCTTGGGCTCGGAAACGTTCCAGCTCGCGTTCCTGTTGCGTCGCGTGGTCCTGGACGATGCGGAGTTCGTTGAGGAGGGTCTCGATCTCTTTGGCGGCACGCTGAAGTAGGTCGTCCACCACTCGGCGTTTGTATCCGCCGATGCCGCGCGGGAGGACGATGCGCTCCAAGTCAATGGGTTTTAGGCGTTCCATTGCGTCACCTCGGCCCACGATCCATGTGGACCTACCCTATATAGACGTGCCACGGGGCTCGAAGAGAACAACACCGTAGGCCAAGGGCACCGGCTACGAGATCGCTGGCTCGCCTCGTTCGCCGTTGCGGATGCGGATGGCGTCGGCGACGGGGACCAGGAAGATCTTCCCGTCGCCCACTTCGCCGGTGCCTGCGGCTTCCTGGATCGCCCGCACGGCGTCCTCGACCATCTCGTCGTTGACCACGAGTTCGATCTTCACTTTGTGGCTGAGCGGCGTCGTGTACTGCGAGCCTCGGTAGGTGTAGGTGATGCCCCGTTGGCGTCCCATCCCGCGCACTTCGGTCACCGTCATGCCCGTGAGCTGTAGTTCGTGAACGGCCTCGAGAACGGCCTCCAGTTTCTGGGGGCGGATCATGGCTTCAATCTTCATCATGGTTCGTGACTCCTAGGCTCAATACAGGTTGTATCCAGCTTCTCCGTGCATGGTTTCGTCGAGGCCGGCGTCTTCCTGCTCGGCGCTGGCCCGGATGCCGCCCATCGCCTTCAAGGCGAGCAGTAGGCCCATCGTGATCAGGAACGAGTAGACCCCCACTGCGCCGACGGCGACGACTTGCTTGACCACCAGTTCCATTCGCCCTCCGGCAAGGGCGTCCTTGACCGCCGGGTTGGCCGCTTCGCTCGCGAACACGCCCGTGAGCACCGCCCCCAGCAGCCCGCCCGCGCCGTGCACGCCGACCACGTCGAGGCTGTCGTCGTAGCCCAGCTTGTTCTTGAGCCCGATCGCGAGATAGCACGCCGCGCCCGTGAGCAACCCCACGGCCACCGCACCAACGGGGGCAACGAATCCCGCGCCCGGCGTGATGCCCACCAATCCGCCGACGAGGCCCGAAGCCGCGCCCAGCGCCGTGGCCTTGCCCGTCTTGATGCGCTCGACGATGAGCCACCCGATCATGCCTGCCGCCGCCGCCATGTGGGTGCTGATGAAGGCGTTGATGGCGACCCCGTTCATGGCCAGCGCCGAACCCGCGTTGAAGCCGATCCAGCCGAACCACAGCAAACCTGCTCCGACCAACGTCATGGTCAAGTTGTTCGGCGGGATGGGTTCACGATGGATCAGCGCCCGCCGCTTGCCCAGAACGATCGCCGCCGCGAGAGCCGCCACACCGGATGCCAGGTGCACCACCGTGCCTCCGGCGAAGTCGAGCGCCCCGTGCTTGAACAGCCACCCGTCGGCGTTCCACACCCAGCACGCCACGGGCGAATAGACGACGAGCGACCACAAGGCGATGAACGCGACGTAGCTGCCGAACTTCATGCGCTCGGCGATCGCGCCCGAGATCAGGGCAGGCGTGATGATGGCGAACATCATCTGAAACAGCATGAAGAGGGCGCTGCTCCCGCCCGAAGCCGCCGGCTCGCTGGTGGAGATGCCGTTGCCCATCGTGCGCGAGAAGTCGCCGATCCAGCCCGAACCCGCCGCGCCGAACGCCAACGAATAGCCGAGCGCCAGCCACACGATGCTGATCACGCCCATGGCGATGAAGCTGTGCATCATTGTGGAGAGCACGTTGATGCGCCGCACCATTCCGCCGTAGAACATGGCCAAGGCGGGAGTCATCAAGAGGACGAGGACCGCGCTGAGCGCGACCCAGACCAGATCGGCCGTCGGCGGGGTGTCGGAACCCTGTGCGCGGGCCATCGGCCCAAAGAAAAGGAGCGCGCCTGCGAGCGCCCATCGAACTTGTTTCATCGAAACCTCCGATCGCGGGCCGCTCCGTTGCGGGTTGGTCGCAGTATATCGGGAGGTCAGGGATTTGTCAAGGTTTGGGATCACTCCCGAACCATCAAGCCGACGGGCTTCGACTTGAACCCCGGGAACACCTTTGAAACATCCTTGACGCCCAAATGGGCCGAGGCGACTTCGGAGAGTACGGCACGGTAGTCCGTGGTGATCGCCAGGTCCGCGCGTTGGTCCAGTTGCTCGGTGGCCAAGCCGGGCCACTCGCCCAAGATGCGCCCGCCTGCGACACCGCCACCCATGACCATCATGGCGTTGCCGTGCCCGTGGTCGGTGCCTTGGCTCTGGTTGGCGCGCACACGCCGGCCGAACTCGCTCATCACCACCACACACAGCCGATCTTCGTAGGCATGTAGATCGTTGGCGAACGCGGCCAACGAGCGCGACAGATGCTCGACGCGCGGGGCGAACGAGTAGGTCTGTCCCTCGTGCGTATCCCAGCCGCCGTAGTCCACCGCAGCCAGGCGCAAGCCCAAATCGGCGCGGATCAGCCGGGCCACGGTGCGCAAGCTCTGGCCCAACTCGCCGTCGGGATAGGCCGCGCCACGCTCCGGAACATAGGGCTTCCACGCACCTTCGGGGGTCTTGAGTTCCTTGTGGATCGCTTCGATGGCGTCCAACGTGCGCGTGCCGGCCCGATGGACTTCGCTCGAGCCCTTGTAGACCGACCTCAGGTAGTTCGCCACCTGCGGGCCAACGGGCACCGAGAACGCCTCGGGGTTTGCCATCGCCATCGCGTTCGCCGCGCCGAGCATCGAATCGGGCGCACGGTCGGAAGCGCTGACCAGGCCCATCGAACCGATCCCCGGGACGGTCTCGGCGAGCCGTGTCATCCAGCCGCTGGCCGAAGTGCGCCCCGCACCGCCCACGACGCCTCGCTCCACATAGTCCATCGCCTCGAAGTGGCTGCGCGTGCCGTGCACCAATCCCGCCGCATGGACGAACGCAAGACGCTTGGCGTCGTAGAGTTCCTTGATCGGTGCGGCTGCCTTGTGCAACCGGAAGTCGCGTCCTGCGTAGCCGTTGCCGATGGGCAGACCCGCGAACTCGCCCGACTCGCCGACGCGAAGGGCAGCGGGCCGCGCGGCCACATAGTCGGCGTCGTCCACCGGGCCGAGCAAGTGCAGCCCGTCCATGCCGCCGCGTAGAAACACCACCACCAGGATGGGTTCAGCCGTGGAATCGGTGTTCCACGAAAGGTGGAGCAGTCGGCTGCCCGAAAGGGCAGCGATGGCTGCGCTGCAGCCGGAGATGAACTCGCGTCGAGTGAGGTCGAGCATGGCTATTTCAAGTTGAATTCGGGGGATATGGCGACGAGCGCGGCGATGCCGGCGATTGCGTCGGCGCCTTGCGATCGGTCCAGCGGCGTCTCGGGCGGCGCCCATTGCCTGATCGCCTCGCGTAGCTTGGCAAGCATCGCGTCCTTCTCGGTGCCGGGAAGCAAGGTGTTGCACCAGTGTTCGGCTGCTGCGCCCAGTGTTGCGACACTCTCGGGTGTGGCGGCGACCCAATCGTGGCGCGTGGATGGGTGGTCTTTGCTGGCCAACCAAAACGCACCACTCCAACGGCCCAGCATCGCGTTGGTGCCCAGCCAAGCCGAACCCTTGTCGGGGGGCCCGTCGGGCGTCGGCCAACCAAACATGCGTTCGCCCATGACGAACGTCAGCCAGATCATGCCGGGGTCGGGCTTGACTTCCGCTCCCGTCGCACGCAGGAACGACACGAAGTACTCGAACGGACGCTTGGCCTTCTTGCCCCAGGTTTCTGCGAACTCCTTGCTCTCCGCGATCACGCGCACCACTCGGGCGATCTGGTCGGGTGACTTGCGGTGCCGCATCCACGTGTCGGCGGCTCGGTTCACCAAGCCTGCGGGCGGATCGTCGGCCACCAACTTGCGGACCAGCTTCGTCGCCAAGTGTTTCGCAGTCGCGGGGTGGTCGGCGACCAGGTCCAGCACGCGCACGCCGTCGGCCATCGGTGGCGCGTTGGCGTCGAACTCGCGACCCAACACCCGCTTTTGGTACGGGTCGTGCCATGCCGCGTGGTACATGAACTCGCCGGTGCTCGGCAGCGGCCCTTCGCCCGACCACGAGCCATCGGCCAGCGTCCAGCCGGTGAACGCCCGGGCAGCTTCGTACACGTCCTGATCAATGTAGCCCACTGGCTCGCCCTTGGTCGCGCCGGGCACGTCTCGCCACCGATTGTACAAGTCGTTGAGATAGGCGTCTTTGCCCAAGGTGTGGAGTTCGAACAGTTCGCGCGCGTAGTTCTCGTTGGCCGGACTGGCCTTGCTTGATCGGTTGTTCAGGTACACCAGCATGGCGGGCGACTTGGCAACGTCCTCCAGGAAGGCGCGGAAGTTGCCAAGGGCGTGCTTGCGCATGATCCGATCGTAGTGCGGCCACGCGACGGCGATCGCCACATCGTCGTGCAGGGCGTTCACGTGGAAGTGATCGTGCCAGAAGCCGACCATCACTTCGCGCAGTTGGTACGGGCTATACAGGGCGCGAATCCAAGTCGCGGCGTTCACTTCGTCGCGCGGTCGAACGCGCTCCTGATAGGGCATCGGCTTCTGCCAATCGCGCAAATGCCAAAGGCTCTTGAGGTCGGCATCGAGCGTGGTGAGCGGGCGATCCTCGTTGACCTTGGGCCACTTGCCCGCCTCCTCGGGGTACTCGATGCGGAACTTCGCCTCGGCCAGTCGCCTGGAAGTTTCGGGGTCGTCGCCCACGGGGGGCGCGAGTTGTTCGTCGAGCCACCGTTTGAGTCCGGCCCGGCTCAGCCGTTCCAGGTCGGCGGCGTTGTGCCCGTAGGCAAGTCGGCCCAAGACGATCGCTTCCTTGGTAGGCTTCATGGCGGTTTGCTGATAGCATTGTACGACGGCCCGAGGTGAATCCACAGGCCAGAATCACGAGGCACACGCGATGGAGACCCGCTACCCCACGAAAGTCGATCTGTGGTTGTTCCTGCTGGTTGGCGTCGGCATGTTGGTGGGAACCGTCGCCGTCATCGCCGCCGGGTTCGAGACCGGCGAGTGGGTGGCCGCTGGTGTGTTCGTTCTTGTGTGGGTGCTCGTCGGTGCTTTGGCTTGGCCGGTCGAATACATGCTCTCCGACGAGGAATTGGTCGTCCGTTCGGGCGTCATCCGTTGGCGCGTGCCTCTTGGCGAGTTCGTCTCGATCTCGGCCACTCGCGATCCGTCGTCCGCCCCGGCCTGGTCGTTGGACAGGTTGAAGATCTCCTATGGGACGAAGTCCATCATGATCTCGCCCGACCGTCGCGAGGAGTTCCTCGATGACCTTGAGCAAAGGGTGCGAGACGCCAGACGTATGGCCAGCCGTTGAGCGTTCAGGGCAACGTGTTGACGGCCACGACTTTGACCCCACCCCCGGGAGGGGCGCCCGGGCCGCAAGCCGTGGGGCTCATCGCGGCGGTCGTGGCTTGGTCGGCAGGCACTTTGCTGGGTGCGTCGGCGGGTGGCGCCGCGGGTGCTCCGTGAGGCAGGTCGGAACCCGAGCCATCGCGCACCGGCTCGCCAGAATAGGGCTCCTGCAGGTGCTGGGACGCCTGGTACGCCACGAATACGCCCGTCACCAAGACCGCCGTGACCAGCACGGCCCACTTGGCCGCGCGAACCACGGGGATCCACGGCTGCACCACGCGGCGCGGACGGCCGCGTACGCCGAGGCTCAGGCGATGCGAAAGATCTCCGAAGTCCTTGAGCCGCTGTTCGACCTTGGGGTTGAACGCCGCGCGGATGGCGATGAGCCAAGCTTTGGGCCCTCGAAGCTCGCCCAACGCGAACAGCGCGAGGTCTTCTTCGTTCGTCGCTCTGGGATGCGTTGGGGGTTCCAAGATCATCGCCCCACCTCCTTGTCTTGCTGGCGAAGCATACGTTCCATATTGGCCAACCCGCGATAGAACTGATACTTCACGGTGTTCAAGTTTCGGTCAAGGACCTCCGAGACTTCGCGCAGATTCATCTCGCCCGCGTAGTACAGGTCCAGAACCTCGCGTTGCTCCTCGCTCAGTTGGGCCAAAAGCGAACGCACGTTCTCGCTGGATTCCAAAGCCGTCGCGTGGTCGCTCGCGGAAGCGCGCTGGATGCCCTCGTCGAGTTGCACGGTCTGCGGACGTCTTTTCTGCGCACGGCAATAGTCGCGGTACTTGTTGAAGCAGATGGCGAACAGCCACGTCTTGAACTGGCTGCCCTGCCGAAACCCCGGCATCGCCGTCCAAGCCGCGATCCAGACGTCTTGCAAGATGTCCTCGACCTGAGTCTCGCCGACCCGGCTGCCCAAGAACGTCCTAATCCCCGGAGAATGGATCTCCCGGAGACGATCAAAGGCAGGTCTGGATCCCTGAGCCGCCTCGCGGACCAACTTGGCCTCCATCTCGGGCGACTCGTGAACCTCGGCCCGCAGGTTGGAGGCTTGCAGGTAGCTCACGCGCGATATGAACTGGGTCTCAGAGGTTTGGATGCACCATTGGTCGCCGGAGTTCCCCTGAATGTTGGAATCGCTCTGGGACCCTGAATCCTCGCACGCCGCCGGGGCCTCTCTAGGGTCATACTCCCAATTTGCGGAGCGACTCAAGATCATGCACCCCAACATCACTGTCGCCGAACTCAAGAACCGTCTCGAACACGGAGAGCCCATCCAACTGGTGGACGTCCGTGGCGCCGACGAATACGCCGTGGGCCACATCCCCGGCGCGATCAACATGCCGCTGGCCGAAGCCGAGAGCCGAGTGGACGACTTGGCCCGACGCTCGCCCGTCGTCCTTGTCTGCCAATCGGGCCGCCGCGCCGGAATGGCCTGCGAACTGCTCCAAGAGCACCACGATGGCCTGCTGGTGCTCGAAGGCGGCACCCAGGCGTGGATGTCCGCGAACAACCCCGTCGTCTCCAGTCTCGCCACGCGGTGGGCCCTGGAGCGGCAGGTGCGCCTGGGCGCGGGCCTGATGATCCTGCTCGGCGTGATCCTTGGCTTCCTCGTTCATCCCGGCTGGTTCGGCCTCGCGGGATTCGTCGGAGCGGGCCTCACGTTCGCCGGACTCACCAACGTGTGTGGCATGGCGATGGTTCTGGCCAAGTGCCCGTGGAACCAGCCCGCCAAGTCTACCGCGCCCACTCAGGAGGCCCTGCGATGATTCTGAAGCGCTTTTACGAGAACCGCCTCGCGCACGCCAGCTATCTCGTGGGCTGTGCAGCAACGGGCGAAGCCGTCGTGATCGACCCCAACCGAGACTTCGACCAATACCTTGACGCCGCTTCGGCCGAGGGTCTGCGGATCACCGCAGTCACCGAGACGCACATCCACGCCGACTTTCTCTCGGGCAGCCGCGAACTCGCCCAACTGACCGGCGCCAAGCTCTACCTCAGCGACGAGGGCGATGCCGAGTGGAAGTACGCGTTCGGCGACAACGTCCAACTGGTCAAAGACGGCGATGAGTTTTGGATCGGCAATCTGAAGGTCGAGGTGATGCACACGCCAGGACACACGCCGGAGCACATCTCGTTCCTCGTGACCGATACGCCGGCGGGTTCGACGGTCCAGAGCGCGTTCACGGGTGACTTCGTGTTCGTGGGCGACGTCGGCCGTCCGGATCTCCTGGAGAAGGCCGCCGGCTACGAAGGCACGATGGAAGCTGGAGCAAGGCGGCTGTACCAGACCATCCAACGCTTCAAGACCTTGCCCGATCACATGCTGGTCTGGCCCGCTCACGGGGCGGGATCGGCGTGTGGCAAGTCGCTCGGCGGCGTCCCGGTGAGCACGTTGGGCTACGAGAAGGCCACGAACTGGGCGTTCAAGATGGCGACCGAGGAGGATTTCGTCCAAGAGGTGCTCTCCGGCCAGCCCGAGCCGCCCGTTTACTTCGCGCAAATGAAGGTGCGCAATAAGATCGGCCCGGCCATTCTGGGCGGCGAGCGAGTCTCCCAACACCTCGGTGATGGGCGCATCGGCGACATCATGGGGTCGGGTTCCCCGGTCATCGACCTCCGGCCATCGGCGGAATTCGGTGCCGGTTTCATTCCGGGAACGCTCAACATCCCGATGGGCAAGAGTCTGACGAATTGGGCGGGCTGGCTCCTGCCCTACGACACCCCGTTCTACTTCATCGCCACGTCGCACGAGGAGGCTGCAGAAGCCGCCGAAGCCCTGCGAATGATCGGGCTCGACGACGCGGCGGGTTGGTTCATGCCAACCGTCCTGGACGCTTGGGTCGCTGGCGGCGGCTCCTTGGGCGAAATCGAGCAGATCGACGCCGACGAGTGCGCCCGCCGAGGCGGAACCTGCCGCGTGATCGACGTGCGAGGCCTCACCGAGTGGGAGGAGGGCCGCATGCCCTTCAGCGAGCGGCGCTACCTGGGCACACTTCGGAAGAACTTGGACGGCCTCTCACGCGAAGAACCCATCGTGTTGCACTGCGCCGGCGGCGGACGCTCCGCGATCGCGGCGAGCGTCCTTGCGGCGGAAGGGTTCGGCAAGGTCGCCAACGTCGTGGGTGGGTTCGGCGAGTACGCTCGCCGAGGTCATCCGACCGTCTCCGGCTAGCGCAGCGAGCAACCAGGCTACAAACAAGAAACGGGCCCGGTCGCACTCGACCGGGCCCGTTCTGATTGACGCGACCTCTAGGCTCCAGACTGACCGAAGTTCTTGCGAATGATCAAGAAGTCGTTCGCATTGACCGTGTTGTCCTTGTTGAGGTCGGCGTTGGCGTTCCAGTTGCCGCTGCCGGGGGACGAGCCGAACGCGGCGCGCAGGGCCAAGAAGTCCGGGATGCCCACGGAGTTGTCCCCGTTGACGTCGCCGTTCTTCAGCGTGAAGTTCTGACCGGTGGCGCCGCCGGACGTGATGTTCACGTTGGTGCGCTTCGCGGTCAGCCACGTTTGGCCACGGCACGTGATGTCGTAGGTGCCCGTCAGCGTGGACGTGAACGAGTACACGCCGTTTGCCGCGGGAACCGGGTTATAGGTCGCGACGACCGTGCTCGTCCCAGGGTTGAGCAACTGCACGGTGAGGACTTGATCGGTCAGCGCGCCGGTCAGGTCTTCCAAGGTCACCGTTCCACTGACCACGGGGCTGGACTGAACCTCGATGCTGAAGTTGTACATCTGGACGTCGTTCGTCCCGGATCCAAACACCCGGATGAAGAATGGGCCCGAGCCGTTCAGCTGGAAGTTCGTCAGCGTTTCGCCCTGACCAGCGCCGTTGGTGTTGACCGTGGTGAGCACTGTGGTCCCGTTCGTGTCGCGCACCTCGAACCCGAGGTTCTGGCGATTGAGCGTGTTGTACGAGGCCGTGGTGCCGTTGCAGCCGCTCGACTGGTTGCCGATCGTGTAGGTCGCCCCGGTGGGGGTCAACGTCACGTTGATCTTGGCGTTGGACGGCACCTGGAACTTGTAGAAGTCCACGTCCGCCGTTTTGTCGAGGCTGACCTGGTTCGTCGGGTGGACGCCGACGCCGAGCGAGCCGAGGTCGGTCGCCGTACCCGAGGTGTCGTTGTTCTCGAAGCGGTCGCCGTAGTACCAGTTGCCGGCCAGGATGTCGTCCAATTGCACCAAGTCGAAGTTGGTGTTGAGGAACGGCTCCATGAGTTTGGTGCCATCGCAGGGCACCGAGTGGCCGAAGCCCAGCCCGTGGCCGTGCTCGTGGCCAAGCGTGTTGCGAAGGAAACGGTAGTCGTTGGTGGGCGACTGCCAGTTCTCATCGGTGTCGATGACCATGTCGCCGCTGTTCGGATAGTAGTTATAGGCGAGGACTCCAGACTGGCCATCCAGTGCCTTCCCCGCGATGCGGCAATCGCCCCGAACGCCTGTCGAGCCCGCCGAGCCGCTCGCATTGATTTCCACGCCGTCGTCGTTGTTCTCCTGGGTGTACACGAGGCCCGCGACTTGACCCCACCGCTCCATCGCTGCCGTGAGCTTGGTCTTCCAAGTGCTGCCGCCGAACTTCGTGTTCATCTGGGCGTTGAGGTTGCTGGGCCCGCCCCCGAAGCCGGCGTTTGGAATCGTGGTTCCATCCGGAACGTAGGAGTACGTCAGCCGAACCGGGTCGCCAGGGTTCCCCGTATTGGTTTGCTGAGCCGTCCGGCTCCAACGAGCGTTGCCGCTGACGTTGTACCAAGGCTCCTGGTTGCCCGCCACCGAGTTGGAGAACTGCCACATCACGCGGCCGATGTACTTGGGATCGGTGCCCGCCGCAAAGATCACCGAGACCTTCACGCCATCGGCGGTCGTCCCGATGACGCACATCGGCCGATCGTCCACCGGTTCGCTGAGTTGGGTCAAGGTCGAGGTCGCGGCGTCCGAGGCCGAGGCGTCCACCCCGGTCAAGGCGCAATCCGCCTCGTGTTTGGTTGAATCCGAGACGAGCCATGCGACCGTACCTGCGACCGATACTGTTGAAAGGACCCCAAGGGCCACCAGAAGTTTGGTTTTCACGATCCTGAACATTCCTCCGAAGTCGAGCCCAAAACGACCAGACGCGACCAATCATGGGACGACAATGGCAACGCGATCGTTCGTTTTGGGGAACGCTGAGGTTCCCATTTTAGCGAAATTCCCGCCACGCATCCAAAAGGTGCTCGGCGAGGCACGCTGGATTCCACTCCATGACGTTCTGTTTGCGTGGGTTTGGGAACACCGAGGCAAGGTCCACAAGCGGCTCTCCGAACGGAATGCTCGCCTGAAGCAGCACGGCTCCGCCCGCGAGCGACAGGGCACATCCGCAGACCTTGATCCCAGTGTCCGAGTTCACGATGTCGTTCGGCGACACGTGGGCGAAGCAGTCGCCGGTTCGTCCCGTCCCTCGCGCGAAGGGGGTTTCCTCCGCAAGCGACGCGTTGAGTCCGCAATCGCGCAAGGCGGCGACGATCGGTATGGCGAGCGCCCGATAGGCTCGTTTCACCGCTCGATCGCGCAATCCCGCTGGCACGTCCGGGAGCAACCCATCCAGCCTCGCGGCTAGGCCAAGCGTGACGTCGTGCCCATGCAAGACGGCTTTGCCGCCGGTGGGACGGCGGACCATCGGCACGCCGCATCCGCTCAGAATCTCGCGTTCTGCGCGTTGGAACGCGCCCAGACTGATCCAAGCGCCGTTCCACCCGTAGATGCGGCCAACGGCATCATGCCCGCTGAGTGCTGGGATCAAGGCACGGTCTCGAGCCATGTTCGTCGGCCCGTCGTGGCAACCGTCCTCGACCAGTTCCAACGTCAATGATCGAGCCTCTGCTGGATCGAGTCGTCCAGTTCTCGCTCGGCTCGCTTCAATGCGCCGATCTCGTTGAGGGCCAGGTCGATGGCCGAGGTCGATGACTGCCGCGCAGCGGCCATGGGTCGGGCGCTGGGAGCGGGGGCTTTTTCCATCTCGTCGGCCAACGTGCGGAGTTTGGTTCCGATCTGGTGCAGCGGGCGGAGCAGGGCGGGCTGGTAGCCATAGACGTCCTCATCCGAAGTCCCGTACTTGACGCCCAGTTTCCTGAGCAGTTCCTCGGCATCTACGGCAAAGAAGTCCTCGGCCCATTCAAGGAACTCGGGCGAGCCCGATTGCCGCTTTTCCGAGAGACCCGCTCGCGCTAGGTAGATCGCCTCGAGCATCGCCTCGTCGGCGGCCCGCAGTGCTTGATCCCTCACGGCGAACCAGTGGCCTTCCAACAGATCGGGATTCCAGGCTGGCGAGTCCAGGGCCCCCCGGACGCGGCTCCAATGAAACGCGCACGCCTCGAGCACTTCGGCGGTCGGCACGTCCATATACCGGTGGAGTCTGCGACCCCGGACGTGTTCGAGCATCTTTTTGGCTGCCTTGTGCGCTTCGACCACGGCCTTCTTGGCTTCGTCTCTGGGGTGGAAGTTGTTTCGGTACATGAACACCCAACCCGTCCACACCGCGCCCAACGCCGCCAATCCGCCGAGCATCATGGCGGGCGTGTCGGTGATGGCGGTGGCGAGTCCAGCCACGACAAGAGACGTGATTGTGCCGCCGACCCCAAGTCCGATCAACCAGCCTTCGGCCCGCTCCAGCGGGGAGGTTTTGTGCACATGCTCCAGATATTCCCGGAGTTTCGGAAAATGCCGACGCTTCTTGGACACGGAACGGCCTATTGTGCGTGATTCCACGCAAGAGCTTGGGCCCTCGGGTGGACTCGCGGCGACCAGCACGGGATTCAAGATCCATTGCATCTCGGCGCCGCCCCCTTGGTCGCCCTGACCTGGACCGCCTTGTCGATGGCCCAAACCCCAACCAGCGTCGACGACATGTTGGCCGAGTCCAGGCAGGATGCACGCCACTAACCCTGCAAATCTGGGAGTTTGTGCCAGAATTGCAGGGATGATCGCGCGCAAACTCGTCTCACGAGTGCGGGGCAGTCTGGACCGGTTTCCCGCAGTGGCCCTGCTTGGCCCGCGCCAAGTAGGCAAGACCACGCTGGCGAGGAGGTCCCTCGATGTGCCTCACGTGTATCTCGACCTGGAAAGCCCCTCGGATCTTGCCAAGCTCGAAGACGCCGAGGGCTACTTGCGGATGCATGCGGGGAGGTTGGTTGTGTTGGACGAGGTCCAGCGGAAGCCGGGAATCTTCCAGACCTTGCGCGGCCTGATCGACCAGCGCATCTTGAGTGGTGCCGGGGCGGGCCAGTACTTGCTTCTGGGCTCGGCTTCGATCGACCTCCTGAAGCAGTCGAGCGAAACGCTGGCTGGGCGCATCGCTTACCTTGAACTGGGCGGTCTGCGGGCCGACGAGGTCGATCGAGACGCCGTGACCAACCTCTGGAATCGAGGTGGATTCCCGCCCAGTTTGCTCGCTCGAACCGATGCCGAGAGCGCGGATTGGCGAGAGAACTTTATCCGGTCGTATCTGGAACGAGACATCCCCGCGCTCGGACCCCGTGTCCCAGCCGAAACCTTGCGTCGGTTCTGGACCATGCTCGCCCATCGCCAGGGCTCGCCCCTCAACGCGGCAGAACTCGCCCGCAGTTTGAGCGTCGACTCCACCACGGTCGCGCGTTATCTGGACCTGCTGGTTGATCTTTTGCTTGTGAGGCGACTGATGCCCGTGCACTCCAACACTGGCAAGCGCCTGGCGAAGTCCCCCAAGACATACGTAAGGGACTGTGGATTGGCACATACGCTTCTTCGGCTGGACACGACCGATGCCGTGCTGGGCCACCCGGTCGCGGGCTTAAGCTGGGAAGGATTCGTGATCGAAAACCTGCTCGCAGCATCGCCTCCAAGGACGGATTCCGGCTTCTACCGAACCGCGACAGGGGCCGAGGTCGACTTGGTGCTCGACATGCCGAACGGTCGCCGTTGGGCCGTGGAGATCAAATTGGGAACCGACCCCACCGTCGGCCGAGGCTTCTGGAACGCGATCGAAGACCTGAGGCCCGACCGTGCGTTCGTCGTGTACGGTGGATCCGAGCGCTATCCCAGGGGCAAGGGCGTTGAGGCGGTCGGACTGCCCGAATTGATGTCTGAACTCTCCCATCAGGCGTAACATCGGCCAGCACCGACGTGTGAAGTCTCGCGCGGGTATAATCTGCGCGGCCCGGCGATCCCTATCGCGCCCGCCTTTGGGCGCGGCAGTTCAAACACGTCGCCGGCGGAGGAATCAGCAACAACATGCCAGGAGTTGGCACGGTCATTCAAGTCATGGGTCCGGTCGTGGACTGCCGCTTTGCGGACGGATTGCCCAGTATCTACAACGCGGTCGAGATCAAGGACGAGACGCGGGGCGTGAACCTCGTGTGCGAAGTCGCGCAACACTTGGGCGACGACATCGTCCGAACGGTCGCTTTGGCGAGCACCGACGGTCTGGTCCGGGGCATGGCGGCCACCGATACGGGCGGGCCGATCTCGGTCCCTGTGGGCGAAGCCACTCTGGGACGCGTTTTCAACCTCCTCGGTCAGCCGATCGACGTGATCGAGAGCGGCGAGCACGCCGACACGCCTGAAGTTCGGGCGCAGAAGGCCGCCGCCATCGCCGAGGCTCCGCGATTGCCGATCCACCGCCAGCCGCCGAACTTCGAACAGCAGTCCACCAAAGTCGAGTTGCTTCAAACGGGTCTGAAAGTCGTCGACCTGCTGATCCCGTTCAACAAGGGCGGCAAGATCGGCCTGTTCGGCGGAGCCGGTCTGGGCAAGACGGTTCTCATCCAAGAGCTGATCCGCAACATCGCGGTCGAAGCCTCGGGCGTTTCGATGTTCGCCGGCGTCGGCGAGCGCACCCGCGAAGGCAACGACCTGTGGCTCGAAATGAAGGAAGCCACGTTCACCGACAAGGACGGCTCCACCAAGCGCGTCATCGACAAGACCGCCATGGTCTTCGGTCAGATGAACGAGCCGCCTGGCGCTCGTCTCCGCGTGGCGCTCACGGCCTTGACCATGGCCGAGTACTTCCGCGACGAGATCGGTTCGGACGTTCTCATCTTCGTGGACAACATTTTCCGCTTCGTCCAAGCGGGCTCCGAAGTCTCCGCGCTTCTCGGTCGTATGCCCAGCGCCGTCGGCTACCAGCCCACGCTGGCCACGGAGATGGGTCTGCTTCAAGAGCGCATCACGTCGACGACCAAGGGTTCGGTCACGTCGGTTCAGGCGGTTTACGTCCCTGCCGACGACCCCTCCGACCCCGCGCCGGCCACGACGTTCTCGCACTTGGACGCCTACGTCTATCTGGAGCGCTCGATCGCTTCGAAGGGCCTGTATCCCGCCGTGGACCCGCTGGCCTCGACTTCGAAGAACCTCGACCCGCAGATCGTCGGCCAAGAGCACTACGACATCGCCCGTCGCGTCCAACAGACGCTGCAGCGGTACCGCGAACTGCAGGACATCATCGCCATCCTCGGCATCGACGAACTCTCCGACGACGACAAGATGCTGGTTGCCCGCGCCCGAAAGATCGAGCGCTTCCTCAGCCAGCCGAACTTCGTCGCCGAGCAGTTCACGGGCAACCCGGGCCGCTACGTCACGATTGACGAGACGGTCGCTTCGTTCAAGGAAATCGTCAACGGCAACTGCGACGACATGCCCGAACAGGCGTTCCTGTACTGCGGTTCGCTCGAAGACGCTCGGGAGAAGGCCCGCAAGCTCGCGGCGGTCTAAAGCATGGCGACGTTCACGCTCTCGGTGGTGGCTCCGGATCGCGCGGTCGTCGAGACCGAAGCCACTTCCGTCATCGCCCCTGGCGTTGACGGCTACTTCGGCGTGATGGCCAGCCACGTGCCGATCGTCTCGGTGTTGCGCGCCGGGCTCTTGGAATACCAAGATTCCAACCTGCAGCGCAACTTCGTGGCGATCGGCGGCGGCTTCGCCGAGTTCTCGGGCAACAAGATGACCATCTTGGCGGACTCCGCCGACTTGGCCGAGGAAATCGACGTGGCGCGCGAAACGGCGGCCCTTGAACGAGCGCGCAAGGCGCTTCGGGGCGAGGATTCGACGATGACCGCCGAGCAAGCCACGGCCGAACTCGATCGCGCCATGAACCGCCTCAGAGCGGCGAAAGCGAAGAGCTAAGCCTTCATGGCTTTTTGCACCAGAAGCGCCGTGAGGAACACAAGCGTCTTGGGGTCCTTTTTGACGCGTTCGAAGGCGAGATGTGCCGTGACGCATGTGAAGATAGCGCGCATCACTTCGCTCCGGGAGAAGACGCGCCCCAGGTCGTAGTTCGCTTCGTGGCGCATCTGCTGAAGGTCCACAAAGGTCTTGGCGACAAGGGCCAAGTCGGGCGGAACCGACGTGATGGCACGACTGAGCTTGGGGGACGGCTTACCTTCTCCAAACTGCTTCGCCACAACGTGCATCTCGGCGTGCAAAAACGCCCGAGCAAGGCACTGACGCAACTCGAGGGTTGCCCGCTTTCGACCGAGCAACCTCGCCGTTCCCTCAAAGACCAATAGGTGGAAAAGGCTATAGTACGCTGCGGAGACTGCTCGCCGGAGGGAAGCCTGCCGCGGTTTGCCCTTCGAGTCCGTGGCCAGAGCAAGAGCTTGGAGAACCAGATCCCTGTGAAGGCTCATGCAAGCTTTGCGACCTCGCTAAGTGTGCGGAAACGCACAAACACTTCGTCTGAAGCGTGCTCGGGGATTCCCCGAACGACCTCGCGGACCCGATTCTCGATCACCGAAATGCTCTCGTTTATCAAGGGGTCCACTTCTCTGGCTTCCTGCTTCGGTTTGCTCTCTCCCTTGATCTTGACGACTTCCTTGTGGAAAGGGGGTATCGCTTTCCCAGCGGCAATTTCGTCGAGCAGTTTCCGGACTGCTTCAAGGGCTCTGGCCCCTTCGAGCGAACGGCTCAGTCCATCGTACTCGTCCGGCAAGATGACGTAAACCCACACCGCCGGTTCCTCGTAGGCGCTCAAGCCCTGCTCGACGCGGAAGTCGAGACTGGGACCGATCTTCGAACCCAAGAGCTTTTCTCGAATCTGTGTGTCTGTCATGACTCCATTATACAGACCACCGCTTTCGAGACGAGACCTCAGTGGCAGGTCGACTGTGCGCAGCGTATAGTGCCTCTCGGAGTCACCACAGACCGTTGGAAACGGAGGTTGGAGACCCCGCTCTAGAACTCCGCCAGGCTCGGGCACGGACCCGACAGAGCGGGTCCCTCCATTCTTTCGCGCTCCGGCCGCCAAACTCACGCAGCGTCTCCGACTTCTGAGACGGTCCAGAAGCGGACGAACACCATGTGGTTCTTCAACGGGCGAGGCCCCTCGTCCGGATCGCTTGACCTCAGCTTAGGCACCCACTCGAGCAGTTCGTGACGAATCCTGCGAGGCGACTCGGCGTTATACTCGTCAGGCAACACGACGTAGATCCAAACGGCAGGTTCGTCGTAGGCGCTCAAGCCAACCTGAACGATGAAGTCCTCGATCGGTTCGGGCTGCGTTTCCCTCCACTCCAGAAGGGCTGACTTGATCTCGTCCGGTTTCATGGCGAGAGTATAGCGCTTCCGGTTTCACACGCCAAAGCCCAGCACCCGCACCGTTCCGAGGGCGTCGCGCCAGGACCCAAGCCGCCGCCAAGCCCCGAAACACCCGGCGACGGCATCCTCCATTCCATCCCCGATCTCGGTCAGCAAGACGCCCTCGGGGGCCATCACGCGCGGCAGTTCGGCGGCCATTCGGCGGTAGATGTGCAGACCATCCTCCTCTGCATAAAGGGCCAATGCAGGCTCGAAGTCGGCCACCTCGCGCGGCAGGGCGTCGCCTCGCCCCACGTAGGGCGGATTGGAGACGACCAGATCGAAAGGTCCAGAGAGGCCGCCCACCAAGTCGCAATACACCAAGGTCGCGCGTGCCTCAAGATCGGTGCTGTTGCGCTCCGCCACGGCCAACGCGTCGGGCGAAACATCGCTGAGCACCACATGCCAATCGGGCCGCTCCAAGGCCAGAGTCAGCCCCACGCACCCCGAGCCACAGCACAGGTCCAGCACCCGACCACCTGGGAAGTTCAAGGCAACTTCGACCAGCGTCTCGGTCTCATGGCGCGGGATGAGGACGCGACGGTCCACGGCGAACCGCCGCCCGTAGAACTCCCGCCAGCCCAGAATGTAAGCCAGTGGCTCGCCCGATTCGCGGCGTTGCAACAGCCCTTCTGCCGCGTGTTCGGCAAGCGGGGCTTCCGGGTGGGCGAGAACCCACGAGCGATCCTGCAACTCGACGTGTGCTGCCAGCAACTGAGCCTCCAAACGCGCGGCCTCGATCCCGGCCTGATCGAGCCGGGCCGTTGCCAACCGCACCCACTCTCCGACGGTCACTTGGCGGGGAACCCGGGCGTCATGACCAAGTCTTCGATCTGCCCGATGTGGCGCAAGTTGTGCTCCGCCGTCACGCGGAACACGTCGCCCACGCTCAACTTGACCAACCGACTCGCCGGACTCGAGACCTTCGCCCCGAGGTCCTTGCCCATCGCGGCTTCGGTCAAGGCGATTATGCGGTCGAGGTGGGCCACCAACTGGTGGGCGATGTCGGGAGGTGTGGGCCCGGGGCGTGGCATGAACACGGGCGGCACCGGCGCGTTGCTGTTTGGGCCGGCGGCGCGAGCGATCAGTTTGCCCATGAACGACATGGCGAACTCGGTTCCCGGCTTGGCCAGAGGGCCCGTGATGTAGGGCGCGATCTTGGCCTCGTACGGCTGTCCGCTTACGATGAGGTGGTCGCAGATTTGGCCCGCCGACCAACGCTTGGGGTCGGGACGCCACTGCAACTGCTCCGGGCCGAGGCTCTCGGCAAGCCCCATGGCTCGATCGCGAAGCGACTTGAAGTCGCCCAGGCAATGGTGGAGAAACTCGTTCGCCGTCATCGAGACCCCGCCGCCGGGCGTCGCAATTCGGCCTCGGTCAGTTCGTGCTTCCAGAGTTCGACGCCGTCCTTGTCGTGCGCCGCGAGCACCAGGCGACGCGCGCCCTTCTTGCCCGTCACGTCAATGATGCCGAAGTTGCGTTTCTGCGTGACCCACGTGCCGGGGACGCGTGCCGGGTTGTTCTCTTCCCGCGCATCGCGGCCCGCTCCCGCCGAAAGGGGGCTGGACGTGAAGTCGTACCAATCGTAAGCCGCTCCGGGCCAGCGCACCTTGATCAGTTCGCCGATGTGCCGATCGCCCGAGAGGAACAGCAGGCCCGAGATGTTGGCCTTGGCCAGGAAGTCGAACAGGTCCTTGCGCTCGGCTTCGAACTGTCCGAAGCCTTCGTAGAGGGTGATCGGGTTGAGCATCTGCCCACCGCACACCACGACTTTGAAGACGGCTTGGCTGTTGACCAGGCTGTCCTTCAGCCATTGGAGTTGGGCCTTGCCGAGCATCGTGCGGTCGTCGTCCACGGGCATTCGGTTCGGCGTTCGGTGGTAGCGGTCGTCGAGCATGAAGAACTCGACGTCGCCCCATTCGAAGCGCTGGAACGTGCCGGGGGTCTCGGGCGTGCCGTAGCGGACGGCTGGGAAGTAGTCGGCAAACACCTTGAGCGCCTCGCCCTTCAATCGAAACGAGCGGTCGGAATCGTTGGGGCCGTAATCGTGGTCGTCCCACGTCGCGTAGTGCTGGGCGAAGCCGAGGATGGGTTGCAGACCGGGGAAGGCGCGGTTGTGCCGCCATCGGTAACGCATGGCCGATTCGGTCAGCCAATCCGCCTCGCGGTAGTACACGTTGTCGCCCAGCCATAGCATCATGTCGGGCTGCTTCTTGGCCAAAGCGTCGAAGATCTCGTGGTCGCCGCCGTAGGGGCGGCCCGGGCGATCGAAGGGCGTATCGTTGAAGTAAGCGCACGAGCCGAACGCGATGCGGAACTCGGGGGGCTCGCTCTGCCAACGCCAAAGCGGCTGCGTCTGGAACCTAAGAGGATAGGAACGGGGCACCAGTTGTCCGTTGATCTCGACCTCGTAATCGAACTTCGTACCGAACGGAAGACCCGCGATGGTGAACACGGCGATGTGGTCGCCGACCGCGGAGGTCTGGATCGCTTGGGTGGCGGCCTTGGCGGGGCTCGCCGCGCCTTGGGGCCAATAGCGCAGCCGTACGCTGGCGTCGGCTTTGGTCTGGACCCACACCCCCACCTCGGTCATCTCGGCGTAGGTGTTCATCGGCCCGGCGCTCAGCAGCGGGTGGTCTTGCGCGAACGCCGATCCGGCCCAGGCCAGAACAAAGAGAAGCGGCAGGCTGCGTACACTCATCGCCAGAAAGCATATCCTCTTCAGGGACTATCGGGAGGGTGGACGGTGATCGCGCGGGCTTCGTCCTCGAACGCGAGCGTCACGCGCCAGCACTCGCGGGCGGGCAACTCGGCGAAGCGGTCGGGCCATTCGACGAGCAGCAAGTGGTCGGCCATGAGTTCATCCAGGCCCAAGCCCTCGGAAGAGGCGACGCGGTAGAGGTCGGTGTGCGCCACCCTCGGGTTCGTCTCGAACACTTGCACCAGGTTGAACGTGGGGGAGCGCACCGGCCCTTGGTGGCCGAGCGCTTCCAGCGCCCCGCGCACCCAGGTAGTCTTGCCGACTCCCAGCGGGCCCTCGAGCAACACGACGTCGCCCGCCGCCAGCCATTGGACCAACTCCCCCGCAGCGGCCCGCGTTTGGGCCTCGCTGAGCGTGCGGCGGTGGAAGGGAGCGGTGGGTCGCCCGGCGATCACGCGCAGATTATGCGCCGTCTGTCCCTATAAAGGGTCAACGCATGACCGCGAATGGCGTATCCTAGTAACAGCGTTCCCCCATGGTCTCAGTCATCATCCCCGCCTTCAATGAAGAGAGCCGGGTCGTGTCGGTGGTCCGTTCCGCGATGTCTAGTGGACTTGCGGACGAGATCATCGTGGTGGACGACGGAAGTACGGACGGGACGGCCTCTGCCGCCCGCGCCGCCGGCGCTCGTGTGGTGAGATTGAGCTCGAATCAGGGCAAAGGCGCAGCGATGGTCGCTGGCGCCCGCGCCTGTTCGGGTTCGATCCTTGTGTTTTTGGATGCCGATCTCGTCGGCTTCCGGCCCGACCACCTGAAGCAACTGATCGTTCCGGTTCGCACGGGCCGTTGCACCATGTCGCTGGGCGTGCTCAAGGGTGGCGGCTTCTGGAGTTCCAACGCGCAGGCCATGTTCCCGTTCTTCACGGGTCAGCGGGCGATGACGCGGGCCTTCTTCGAGAGCGTTCCGCACCTTGCTCGCGAACGAATGGGTGCCGAGGTCGCGCTCAACGCCTACGCCAAGCAGATCGGCGCCAAAGTGTTGCGCGTGTACCTGCAAGGAGTCGGCAACACGCACAAAGAATCCAAACTGGGTGTGGTGCGTGGCACAGCGGCCCGAGCCAAGATGTACAAAGAGATGGCCCATGCAGTGGTGCGCGCCCGACGCCATACGTCGTTCACGAGTTGGCGCTAGCGCGTGGGTTGCTCTCGGCCTGATCGGCTTGATCGGCGGATGCGCGCCACCCCCCAAAGAGCCTCCCGGCGTTTTGGTGCAAATGCAGGTGGGTGTCGCCGAAGCCGACGCCAACCCTAAGGCCGCCAACGTGGCCGTGGTCTTCAACGCACGAAGCGAAGACAGCGCCGCCATCGCCGCGCACTACAGCAAGGCCCGAGCGATTCCCAAGTCGCGGACCCTCGCGCTCGATTGCACCGACGACGAAACCATCCCGACCCAAGAGTATCTAGACCAGATCGAGGCCCCCGTCCGCAGGTTTCTGGACTCGATGCGGGAGCCGATCGACTACGTCGTGCTGACCAAGGGGGTGCCCCTTCGGCTGGAGAACGAGGGTGGCTACTCGGTGGACGGGCACCTGGCCGCGATGCGTTTGCCCAACCCGCCGATCAAGACGCCCGAAGTCGAGCAGATTCGGCGCAGCATCAACCCTTACTTCGGCAAGACGGAGCGCTTCTCCGCCAAGAAGTTCGGCATGGTGCTCGTCACCCGCCTGGACGGCTGGACCCGCGAAGACGCCATCGCGTTGGTGGACCGATCGCTGGCCGCCGAGCGCCACGGGGGCCCCTTCCTGTTCGATCTCGCCGAGAATCGCGAGACGGGTGGCTACGGCGAACTTCAGAAGGCGATGCGTCGGGCCGCGCAGATGCTGGAACAGCGGGGCTTCGAGGTCGCACTCGATACGTCGTCCACATTTGCCGAGACCAGCACGCCCTTGGCGGGATATGTGACTTGGGGCAGCAACGATGGCAAGTTCAACCCGACCGCCTACGCCGGCATGAGGTTCAAGCCGGGCGCACTCGTGGAGACGTACGTCTCCACGAGTGGACGCACCTTCCGCAAGCCGCCTTGGGGCGACCAGAGCCTTGTGGCCGACATGGTGAGCGGCGGCGCCACTGGCGTGAAGGGGTATGTCAGCGAGCCGTTCACGTTCGCGCTCTGCCGTCCAGACGTCTTGTTCGACCGCTATACGCGAGGTTTCAACCTCGCCGAGAGCTTCTACTGCGCCTCGCCGGTCATCAAGTGGAAGGACATCGTGCTGGGCGATCCGCTGTGCGCGCCTTACGCCGAGGATTGAACGAGCGCCTCGCGCACATGGCCGACGCATGCCGCCAAATCCGCCTTGATCTGGCATTCCCAGAACACCAACACCCGAAAGCCCAAGGCGGTCAGTTCGGACTCGACTCGGGCATGACGGTCTCGATTGGTTTCGATCTTGGCTTGCCAGTACTCGCGGTTGTGTTTGGGCAGCCGGTAGCGGCCGCAGTGCGGGCATCCGTGCCAGAAGCACCCGTGCAGGAACACGGCCACCTTGCGACCGGCCCACGAGACGTCTGGCTTGCCGGGGATGCGTCGGGCATGGATGCGATAGCCGAGCAACCCTTGCTCGCGGAGGGCGCGACGGAAGTCGGTTTCCAGCGACGTGTTCTTGCCCCGGTTGCCCACCATCGAGCGGCGCGTGGCTTCGGCCACGACGCCGAAGTCGGGTTTGGGCTTTGGGTAACGCACAGGCGTTTCGCCGGGCATGGCGCTTCTATTGTGGCGTCAGAGCGGCAGGAGGCGGTTCTGGACGGACCAGCCGCTCGATGAGCGCACGGCCTTGATCTTGCCGGCGAATCGCCCGTGCGAGCCGGTCTGGCAGATCGAGGCTCTGCCGATTACCTCGGGGGATTCCAGCACGTCGTGCGAGTGGCCGCCGAGGATCAGGTCGAGTTCGGGGCACGCCTCGGCCAGCCGACGGTCCTGGGGCAGCCCGATGTGGGTGAGGGCGATGAGCAGGTCGCACTCGGGGCGGAGCGCCGCAGCGACTTCGCGGGCCGCTTCGATCGCTTGCGTCCACTCGTACTGGCTGGCCGGATAGAGCGTCATGCGCCGCGTGGCGATGGGCACCATCACGCCGAACACCCCCACGCGCACGCCACGGACCTCGAAGCACTGCGAACGCGCGAAGACGGACACGCCCGATTTGTCGAACCAGTTGGCGCAGAGGATGGGATGCGAGACACCGGCGAACTTGGCCCTCATGCCCATGGCCAAGGGGTGCGATTCGCGGTTGCCGGGCACGCTGGCCGTACAGTCGAGCGCCTGGAGGTGTGCCCACGCAGGGTCGGGCGAGACCGGGATGGCGAGGTTGCCGCACTTGATGGCGTCGCCGCAATCGAAGTAGAGGTCGGCTTCTTCGCGAAGGCTCTTCAGCAAGCCGAAACGACGTTCGTTCAGTTTGCCGTGGAAGTCGTTGGTGTGGAGGATCCGGAGCGCTGGCAACGCGTCACTTGAGCTTGTTGCCGACGATGTCGAGGACGATCATCAGCACCATGAACGAGCCGCCCAAGATGATGGTCAGCCGCGAGACGAAGTCGTCGAACCCGGCCTTGCCCTTGAACGTGGTGCGGACGCCGCCGCCGCCGGACATCGCATCTCCCTTGCCCATCAGCAGCACGATGAGCGTGAACATGATGGCGACCAGGATCGCCACGCCCAGGAGAAGGTTGTACCAAATCTGCATCAGGCGCCCTTGTCTCGGAAGCCGGGGAGCCGCCGACCCTTGTAATAGCCCTCGGGGCTGGCGTGGTGGCGCAGTTTGTGCGAGGAGCCGCCGACCTGCTTGTTCACTTCGACCTCGGGGAGATCGGTCGTGTAGTGCGTTCGGCGCAGAGCGGTGCGCTGGTGACTGTGACGGCGTTTCGGATTCGGCATGGGGAAAACCTCGTGGGCGGGGCGGTTACTTCTTCTCGCGGTGGAGCGTGTGCTTGCGCAGGTTCTTGTTGTACTTCATCAGTTCCAAGCGGCCCTGCGTGTTGCGCTTGTTTTTGGTGGTCGTGTAATAGCTCTTGCCGTCCTCGGTGCAAACGAGACGGATGATTTCGCGAGCTTCGCCTTTCTTCGCCATGATGGGTCACCTTCCACCGCCCCGAGTGTAGGGATGGGAGCGGCAGGAAAGCCTAAGAAGTATGCCCCATCCGCCCCCTGGAATGCAAGGACCTTCGGACGGGCGTTACGATGCGCTGCCCGCCGGGAGCAACCTCAGGCGACGCTGGGGCTCTTGGCCGACGCTCTCGCTGGGGATGCGGCGGCTCTCGGCCACCTGATGCTGCATCTTGCGGATCGGCCCCGGCTGAGGCGCGAGATCGTACGGCTTGCCGCTCTGGGAAACCACCTCGATGGCCTGCAAGACCTCTTCCATCGCCGCAGACTCCGATTCCGGGCCGCTGCTCGACCGGCGCATGATCTCGTCCAGCCCTGCGAGAATCTGCGTGAACGCGTTGGATTTGATGGTGACGGTCGGCACGGGGCGACCGGACGCGTCTCGAATCTTGCGCTGCCGGCCCGTGGTCCCGTTGCGCATGGCCATCACGACGTCGGATTGCGTGGGGTCGGTGCTGATGCTGGCCTCGATTCGCTTCTCTCGGATCGCGCGCTCCAGCCGAGTCCGTGCGATGCCGTACGGGTAGATCCGCAGGCCGCTTCGCTGCATGGGCTCGGGGTCGCGGGGCGGGCGTTCTTCCTCGGTGTGCTGCGCGGCGACCGAGCGCGTGGGCTTGGGCGGCAACGGCTCGAACAAGGGCCGCGAGAGCACTTGGGCCATCGCCTCGTTGTGCTCTTCCTGGACCACCTCGTACTCGCCGTTGGTGTTTCGGACTCGAATCTCGGGTCGTGGCGTGAGGCCCCGCAGGACGAGGTCCACGGTCTTCTGCACGTTGTGATGAACGGCGAGCCGATCGAAGTCCACGAGTTCGATGACCACGTCGAACGTCGGGGGCGCCTTGCGCTCCAGAACGGTCTTTTGCGTGCCACGTCGGCGCGCCTCGTCGTCGCTGAGCGTTACGGCTTGGATGCCGCCGATGAGGTCCGAGAGCGTCGGGTTCAGCATCAAGTTCTCAAGCGTCTGCCCGTGCGCCGTACCGATGAGTTGGACGCCGCGTTCGGCGATCGTGCGGGCCGCCTGGGCCTCCATCTCGTTGCCGATTTCGTCGATGACGATGACCTCGGGCATGTGGTTCTCGACGGCCTCGATCATCACCTGATGCTGGTCGGCCGCGTGGCGCACCTGCATGCGGCGGGCACTGCCGATGCCCATATGCGGAACGTCGCCGTCGCCCGCGATTTCGTTCGAGGTGTCCACGATGACGACCCGCCGCTGCACCTCGTCGGCGAGCACTCTGGCCACCTCGCGGAGTTTGGTGGTCTTGCCCGTGCCCGGCTTGCCCAGCAGGAGGATGCTCTTGCCCGAGCGGATGATGTCGTCGATGATGTCGATCGTGCCTTCGAGCGCGCGTCCGACGCGGCACGTCAGACCGACGATCTTGCCTTGCCGGTTGCGGATGCACGAGATGCGGTGGAGCGTGCGCTCGATGCCTGCGCGGTTGTCGCTCCCGAACTCGCCGATGGACTTGATCACGAACTCGATGTCGCGCTCGGTCACCTGCAGGTCGGGGAATCGAATGCCGGCGCCGATGTAGCGCGCCTCGGCCGGCCGGCCATAGTCGAGCACCACCTCGACGAGCATATCGACGGGTGGTCCATCCTCGAGGCGTTCGCGCACGGAGGCGGGGAGAATCTCAAGGAACAGGGCGAGGTCCTGCTGAATGCGGGTCATTTGGAAGAAGGGTTTGGGCGTGTGCGCCCGAACCTACCCTAACACCATACACGTTCCGGCGGGTCCCAAAGTGTCGGAAGGTCCCACCGAATCCCGTTCCTTAACCTGAGCCCGAGGGTGGTTTGCGATCGCGAAACGCGCGGGCTTTCTCCTGCAGGTGGCGGAAGTAGTCGGTCTCTGTGATCTCGGCGACCTGCTGTGTCTTCTTGGCGTCGTCCACCTCGATGCGCAGCGCTTCGACCTGTCTTCGGAGTCGCGCCTCGCGTTCGCGAACCTCGCGCGCCATGCTTCCGAACATCCGGGCCATCGCGCCCAGTTCGTCGGTGCGGAGCTGAATCTCGCCGAGGTCCACGGCATCGAACGAGCCAGCCTCGATCGCCGCTGCCGCGTGCGTGACCTGTTGGACCGCGGCCAGGAACGCCTTCTCGGTGTCCCGGGTTCGCTTCTTGTGCAGGCACGTGGTGATTCTCGCCCGGAGCAGGACGGGGTTGAACGGTTTGGGCAGGTAGTCCTCCGCGCCCCGTTCGATGCAGCGGACGACACTTTCGACCTCGTCCACGGCAGAGATCATGAGCACAGGCGTCTCGGCGTGTTTGGGGTGACGACGGATGGCTTCCAACGTTTGGTAGCCGTCCATCTCCGGCATCATGATGTCGAGCAACACGACTTCGACGTCTTCAGCGTCCAGAACTTGGCGGGCGTGGCGTCCGTTCTCGGCCAACCAAACCGTGTGCCCCTGGCGCTCGAGATGCCGTTTCAGCACGTCGCGGTTTTCTTCCACGTCGTCCACGGCCAGGATTCGCCCACTTGGGCCTTGTCTCGCCGATTCCGCGGGGGCAGCCCCTGGAACTCTGGATAGGCCGGGTGCAGCGGCTCGCGACGGCTCGCCTTCGACGAACGCGTCCTCGATCAAGCCGAGCAGTTTGAGGCCAGCGGCTCGGATGCGCTCGAGGTCGCCAACAAACGGCTGCGGCACCTCGTCGATCAGCATCTCGCTGTAGCCGAGGATGGCGTTGAGGGGTGTTTTGAGATCGTGCCGAAGCTTGCTCCGATCGTTCACGGTGCGATGTCCTTGGAGCCCGATGGCCCCACGGTGTAGTATGGCGACGTGCAAACCCCGCGCGAGAAACTCATCGCCTTGCTCGACCGCGTGCAGCTGGTTTTGGCCATTGTGTTGCTGCTGGCCGTGGCGGGTTTGGTCGCGTTTGTGGTGCGCTCGGGCATGTTCAACCGGCTTTAGGGGCCGGGCCTACAGGCGGCGGGCGTGCTGCGACTCGATGTTGGTCACGCATTCCATCGCCATGTTCCACCGCGTGCCCTCGTCGCCGCCGCGCAGGTAATAGGCGATGCCGTTCTGCTTCCAGCCGATGCCTTTGCCGACGTAGAACTCTTTACCGGCCTTGGTCACCACACGCGCCCCGTCGAAGGGCTTGTTGCAACGGCTCATGAACAGCCGGAAACGTCGCCCGTCGTGTTCGAACTGATAGCCCGCCCAGCCGTCGCCGTACTTGGCCGCTCGGATTTTGGCGCCGCACCGCATCTTCATGATCGGCGCGGGCAAGCCGGTTTGCTCCTTGACCCATTGGGCGGCGACGATCGCGTTCGAGGTGGCGAATTCCTCGGTCACTGGCGAGCGATCGAGCTTCACCGGATCGCTCTGGTTGAACACTTGGGAGCCGACAAGCAGGGTCATGGCGAGGCACGCGACGACTGCGATGCGCGATGGCAGGGCCAGCGGGTGACGCTGGGCACGCCTCAGTCCCGCCAGGAGGGTGGCTTTCGGCACGGGCTCGGACAAAGCGGCCTTCCGGACCTCTCGCTTCAGGCTTCGCAAGCCTTCGACTTCGCGGCGCGCAATCTCGTCGAGAGCGAGCCTCGATTCGTGCCTTGCCCGCTCTTCGGGGCCGAGCGTGCCGTCCACATAGGCTTGCCAATCGAATCGGTTCATGGCCGGGACCCCACAAAACAGACGATTCCGGCGAGCCGCTCGCGCAGGAGCGATCGGGCGCGGAAGAGGCGTGAGCGTACGGTGCCGATCGGGACCCCCATCGCTTCGGCGGCCTCCTCATAGGTGAACTGTTCGACGTCGCACAGGTGCAGCGTGAGTCGAAACTCGGCGGGGAGTTCTTCCAGTTCGCGCAACACGTGGTCGGCGTCCACGCGCCAGGTCACTTCGTCCCAGAAGGGCTCCTGGCTGACGATGGTCTCGTCGAGCTCGGCGTCCACCGCTTGCGCAGCCAGCGAGCGCTTGTTGCTCGCGAGTTCGTTCCGCATGATGCGGATGAGCCAGCTTCGAAGGTGGCTGCCGTCGAAGCGGTCCCACGCTCGAAACGCCTTCACCAGGCACTGCTGGACAAGGTCCTCCGCGTCGTCGGCGTTGCACACCATGCGCTTGGCCACGCGGTACAGGGTCGGCAGTTCGTCTTTGACGGCGCGTTCGAAGTCGCGCCGTGGCGCGGCGCGCCCGATGCGCTCGATGAACCCGATGCCAATGCCTGTCCGACTTTCCGACATCTGGTTAGGCGAAACGAGGCGTACCCGCCCTCGGTTCCCGGTTCAGGTTAGCCTCCCGCGTCTTCCTCGCCGCCGGAGAGCTTCGAGATGACGTCCACCAACGGCAAGAACATGGAGACGACGATGAAGCCGACCACGAAGCCCAGACCCACGATGAGGATGGGTTCGAGCGCCGCCGTCAGCGAAGCGAGCGTGGCTTCGACCTCGGCCTCGTAGAAGTCCGCGATCTTCTGGAGCATGTAGTCCAGCGAACCGGATTCTTCACCGACGCCGATCATGTGGACGACCATGGGCGGGAAGAGGCGCGACGCTTCGAGCGGGTCGCCGATGCGGTCTCCTTCTCGGATGCGGGCGCGGGCTTCCAGAATCGCGTCGGACATGATCGTGTTGCCCACGACGCCGGACACCGTCTCCATCGCCTGCAGGATCGGAACGCCAGAGGTGAGCAGCGTGCCCATCGTGCGGCTGAAGCGAGCCATGCACACCTTGTGGTGCAGCTTGCCGAAGACGGGGATTTTGAGCTTCACGCGGTCCGCGACACGTCGTCCAAAGCGGGTGCTGACGAACAGCCTGTAGCTGAAGATGATCACGACCAAGCCGACGATGATCACCCAGCCCTGATTCTTCATGACATCCGCGATGTCGATCAGGAGTTTGGTCGGCGCGGGCAGGTTCTCCGCATCCAGACCCAGGTCGGTGAGAATCGCGGCCCATTGGGGCACGAACCAATAGACGAGGAAGCCCACGATGGCCGTCGCGAACACGACGACCAAGATGGGATAGGTCAGGGCCGACTTCACCTTGCGGCGGAGTTCGACGTCCTTCTCCAAGAACTGGGCCAGACGCTGGAGGGACTCCTCCAAGACACCGCCGACTTCACCGGCGCGGACCAAACCGATGAACAGTTGGGTGAACGTGCGCGGGTGGCGCTGCATCGCGCGCGAGAGGCTTTCGCCCGATTCGACGCGTTCGCTGAGGTCGCCGAGGATTTTCTTGAGCTTGGGGTCCTGCGATTGGTTCTGCAGAACGTCCAGGCACCGCACGAGCGAGACGCCGGCGTCGACCATGGTGGAGAACTGCCGACAGAACACGGCCAGCACGCCCAGTTTGACCTTGCCGAACGACTTCTGGCGCTTGCCGCGCGCCCGGATCATCTTGACTTCGAGGATGGTGAATCCCTGTTCCTCGAAACGCTTCTTGAGAAGCTCTTCGGATTCCGCTTCGGCGGTGCCCTTTTGGACGCCTCCGGCGGTGTCGCGGAACGAGTAGCTGTAGATCGGCATGGGTGTGGGTCCTCGGTGTGGCTAGGTCTGGTGTGTCAGCGGCGCGGCGGTGAGGTCGCTGAGCGCTGTCGCGAAAGGTTGTCGTCGCCGTCCTGCGGCGTGTTGAGCATCTTCTTGAGCTCTTCCACGTTGTGGGCGCGGGTCATGATCTCGTCGTAAGTCACTTGGCCGCGCATGTAGAGTTCGCGCAGGCACTGGTCCATGGTCATCATGCCGTGGGCGCGGCTCATCTGGATCATGGACGGGATCTGGTGCGTCTTGTTCTCGCGGACCAGGTTGCGGACGGCGCTGGTGGCGACCATGATTTCGATCGCCGGGACACGGCCCGAGCCCGTCGCCTTGGGCAACAACTGCTGGGTGATGACCGCTTGCAGGTTGTTGGCCAACTGGACGCGGATCTGCTCCTGCTGTCCGGGAGGGAAGACGTCGATGATACGGTCGATGGATTCGGCTGCGCTGTTCGTGTGCAGCGTGGCGAACACCAAGTGTCCCGTTTCCGCGGCGGTGATCGCGAGGGCGATCGTCTCCATGTCGCGCATTTCGCCCACGAGCAGGACGTCCGGGTCTTCGCGGAGGCTGGCGCGAAGGGCGTTGGCGAAGCTCTTGGTGTCGCCGCCCAGCTCGCGCTGGTTGATGATGGACTTCTTGTGCTCGTGCAGGTATTCGATCGGGTCTTCGATCGTGATGATGTGGTGCGCGTTGGTCTCGTTGATGTGGTTCAACATCGCGGCGAGCGACGTGGACTTGCCCGAACCCGTGGGTCCGGTCACCAGAATGAGGCCGCGCGGCTTCTCCGTGAGTGTGTTGAGGAACGGCGGCAGGTTCAACTGCTCGACCGTCGGGATCTTGCTGGAGATCAAGCGGAAGGCGGCGGCACAGGAGCCACGGTCGCGGTACATGTTGACGCGGAATCGGGCGCGCCGGGGCATGGCGTACGAGAAGTCCAGTTCCAGGGTCGTCTCGAACCGGTGCACCTGCTCGTCCGAGATGATTTCGTAGAGCATGCGCTGCGTGTCTTGCGGCGTGAACATGCTGTAGTTCAGCCGCTTGAGTTGGCCGTCGTGGCGGACCACGGGCGGTGCGTCGGTGCAGATGTGCAGGTCGGACGCGTTGAGGTCAACGACGATGTCGAGCAACTCGTCGATATGGATGTCTTCCAGCGTTCGGCGCTCGCCTTCGGGCAGAATCCAAGGCTTTTCCTCTTGGACGGGTGCGGAACCGGGGCGCGCCATCGGGGGCGGCATCGAGGGCGATTGACCGGGCATCGGACGTTGCACGTTGCTCATTCGATTGGTTGTTCCTTCGTTTCTTTAGAGTGTCGTCCTCGACACATTGGTTTCAGTAGCAGCCGGGGGCATTAGTGGCCGGCGGTGAAGACGACGCGTCGGACCTCGGCGGGGTCAGTCACTCCGGAGAGCACCTTGCCGAGTCCGTCTTCCTTCAGTTCCTTCATGCCGTTGGCCTTGGCGGCGTCGCGGATGTCAGCGAGCGGCGCGCGCCGGACGACCATTTCCGCGATCTCGTCGTTGACCAGCATGAGTTCGTGGATGCCGGTTCGGCCCCGGTATCCGGTGCCTCGGCAGTTGTCGCAGCCGACGGGGCGATAGATTTGGACCAGGCGGTCCATGTCGTCGCCGGCTTCCATCTTCATGCCGAAGCGCACAAGGTCCGCGACGGGGATTTCGTAAGGCTCCTTGCAGTTCGGGCAGAGGCGGCGCGCGAGTCGTTGAGCCAACACGCCGATGACCGTGGCCGCGATGAGGTACGGCTCGACGCCCATGTCGATCATACGGAGCGTGGCGGACGGTGCGTCGTTCGTGTGGAGCGTGGACAAGACCAAGTGGCCCGTGAGCGACGACTCGATGGCGATTTCCGCCGTTTCCAAGTCGCGCATTTCACCGACCATGATGATGTCGGGGTCTTGCCGCAAGAAAGCGCGGAGGGCCGTGGCGAACGACAGACCCGCCTTGCGGTTCACGCCGACCTGGGCGATGCCGCCGAGCTGGTATTCGATCGGGTCTTCAACCGTGAGGATGTTGACGCCGATGGTGTTGAGCTTGTTGAGGACGGAATACTGGGTCGTGGTCTTGCCGGAACCCGTGGGTCCCGTGCAGAGGAACATGCCGTTCGGCTGCGACGTGAGTTCCTCGATGATCGCCTGGTTCTCCTCGGTGAACCCAAGCTTGTTCAAGCCGATCATGATGCTCGACTTGTCGAGGATGCGCATGACGATCTTTTCGCCGAAAGGCGTGGGGACCGCGCTGACGCGAAGGTCGAAGTCCTTTTGGTTCGTGCGGACTTCGATACGACCGTCCTGCGGGACGCGTCGCTCGGCGATGTTCATGTCCGCCATGATCTTCAGGCGGCTGATGAGCGGGGCCTGGAGGTTCTTGGGGACGGTCATGGCCTCCATGAGCACGCCGTCGATGCGGTACCGGATGCGGAGGTGGCGCTGTTGCGGTTCGACGTGGATGTCCGAAGCTCGGTCCACGATGGCTTGCTGGATCAAGGCGTTCGCCAAGCGGATGATGGGCGCCTGATCGGCCATCTGCTCGTCGCCATCGTCCACGGCTTCGTCGGGAAGCTGGTTGACGCTGGCGGCGACGCCTGCCGTTGCGATCGCTTGACGGATGTCGGCCGTGAAGTTGCTCTGGAGCGCAGCGGCTCCGCCGCCACCACCGCCCGCCGCGGGGGACGAGCCCGCGTAGGACTTGCGGATGGCGTCTTCGATGGCGCCCGGCACGGCCATGGCGGGCACGACGCGGCAGCCTGAGGCGAGCTTGACGTCGTCCAGCGCCTGGATGTTGCGCGGGTTGGCCATGGCCAACAAAAGCTGCATCCCCTCTTTCTTGACGGGAATCACCGTGTGGAGCTTGGCGATCCTCTCGGGGACGACGTTGGTCGCCGAGGTCTCGATCTCCGTCCGGTCGAGGTCGACGAACGGCATTCCGGCCTCTTGGGCTCGGGCTTCGACGACCTCGCGTTCGCCGACGAAGTTGAGTTCGACGAGAATGCGACCCAAATCTGGGTTCTTCGTTTGTTGCTGGACCTTGAGGGCCTCGTCCAACTGCTCTTTGGCCAGCAACCCCTTCTGAACGAGGTACTGGACCATGGGCATCCGAGTCATTGCCATTGTTGCGCTCCTTCCGCTGCGGTCGCATCCCAGGGCGATGCAAAAAAGACGTCAGCCAGCACACGCCGACCGACGGTTCGACACAGCCCTATTCTAGACCGAAAACGCGTTCCGAAGGAATGCCACGCCACGAGTTCCATATTACACAACCTATGACTGAATCAGTCCACGTCTCTGGCGTCGCGCGCGGTCCATCCCAATATACGCCATTCCGGGGCGTTTCGAATGTTCATGTTTCGTTCATGACGCCCCCGGTTGCCCCGGGCGTGGGTCCGTTGCCGAGGCGACGGCGGGAGGGCCGTGGTATCTTCCCTCCCCCATGAGCGCCGAGCCGATCACCCTCGAACCGATCGCGAAGACCGACGACGATTATGCGGTCGTCGTCGCGATCCACAACGCCACCCACCCTCGGTTCGCCGTGACTGAGAACGAATACAAGCGCGACGACGAGCACCACCACCACTCGGGTCACCGGCGATGGCTGGCGAAGCGGGGCGGCAGACCCGTCGGGTATGCGGGGCTCGGCAAGATGACGTGGAGCGACCGGCCCGGCAAGCTCTACATGGAGATGGTGGTGCCCGAGGGAGAGGCCGACGACGTGCGCGAGGCGCTCTACCAAGTCGTCCTCGACGAGGCGCGTCAGGCAGGAGCGGACACGTTGGCCGCGTTCAGCGAGGGCGACCACCCGGTGGACGACGCATTCAAGCGCTCCAAGGGCTTTGTCCAGACCCATCAGGACGAGGACAGCGAACTCGAAGTGGGCACCGTGGACTGGGCGCGCTGGGAGCCGTGCATCGCGGCCGTCGAGGCGCAGGGGCTCGAGGTCGCCACGCTCGCCGAGTATCGGCTGCGCTGCCCGGAGGCGACCGAACGCATGTACGCCCTCTACGTCGAGACGTTTCAGGATGTGCCGTCGCCCGAACCCCTCACGCCCGACACGTTCGAGAACTACGCGAAGTACGTCGGGCGACCGGACTACCCCGCGCACCTCGTGGCCGTCGTGCTGGATGGACTCACCCCGGTGGGCATGCTCACGCAGCGGCTGCGGGAACTGGATGCGACCGTTGTGGACGTTGGATTGGCCGGCGTGCTGCGTGCGTATCGGGGACGAGGCGTGGCGCGGGCGCTCAAAGTGAAGTCGCTACAACTGCTGCGGGATGCCGGGGTGACCCTGGTGCGGACGGGAAACAACGCCAACAACCCCATGTTCCGGCTCAATCAGGCCATCGGGTTCAAGCAGATGCCGCCGTGGATGCACTTGGCGCTCGATCTCGGCTCGGCGGAGTGACTTGGGTACGGTCTAGGGCATGAGGCGCCTCTGGCTTGTCGCGGCGTGGTTTGGGCTGGCGTCGGGCGCTTGGGCTCAAACCCTCCCGCTCCCGGCTCCTAGGGAGACGCCGACGCCCGTCGAGGTGCCCGAAGCACTGGCCAATCCCCGGGCGACTATGCAGACGTTCCTCGATGCCATGAATCGAGGCGACGCGGACGCGGCGGCGCAGACTCTGGACCTGTCCACCCTCCCTGCCGTGGAGCGACCCAACCTCGGCCGCCTGCGGGCCAACCTGCTGTTCCAAACCCTCAACCGTACGGCCTTGGTTCAGGTCGGCCAGATTCCCGACCGAACCGATGCGCCGTTCGTGTACCGAGCCTACCGGTCCTCGGCGGGCGAGACCGTCGGGCGCATCGAGATCGGCCCGGGCGCCGACGGCGCGTGGCGGTTCACGACCGAAACCGTGGAGGCGTTGCCCCAGATTTGGGCCGTTGTGCGGGATTGGGAGATCGTCTACGGCCCGGCGGTCAGCGAGCGGCAGTTTGCCCCTGGCCTGTGGTTCGAAGGCAAGGTCCCCGATGGGTTGCGGGGCGTCGCTTTGGGACTGCGCGTGTACCAGTGGATCGGCTTGGCCGTTCTCGTGGTGGGCGGCTGGGTGCTCGCGCGGGTGTTGGCGTGGGTCATCGCGGGTTCGCTCCGCGCGCTGCGCCGCCTGTTCCCGCACGGTCTGGCCGAACGCCATCGGACCGGATTCGCCCGCCAACTCGGTTTGGTCTTGACGTCTCTCGCCGTGCTGGAGGTGGTGCCCTACCTCAACCTCCCGGTGTGGGTCGGGGCGTTCTTCGTCGGCACGGCCAAGCTCGTCATGATCGCCGCCGGGGCCTCGTCGGCTTGGTACGTGGTGGACGCCCTGCTCGACCGCGCCCAGAAGCACGCGGAGAGCTTTGGCGAACGCGCCCAGAAGCTGTTCTTTCCGTTTGCGGCGAAGCTCTGCCAGATCGGGATCGTGGCCGTGGCCGTGGTGGTGGCGCTTGCGGCGTTCGGGATCAACGTGACGGCTCTCGTGGCCGGGCTCGGGATCGGCGGCTTGGTCGTGGCGTTCGCGGCGAAGGACAGCATCGAGAACGTGTTCGGCTCGTTCACGATCCTCTTCGACATGCCGTTCGCCGTCGGCGACTGGGTGCGGATCGGCGATATCGACGGCAACGTCGAGGAGATCAACCTGCGCAGCACGCGCATCCGGACGTTCGCCGATTCGCTGATCACTCTGCCCAACAGCACGCTCATCAAGGCCAGCGTGGAGAACTTCGGGCGTCGGCGCGTGAGGCGGCTCAAGACGACGCTGGGGCTGGAATACTCTACTCCGCCCGAGAAGCTGGAAGCGTACGCCCGAGCGGTGGATGCCATGCTCGCCGCTCGCGACGACGTATCGCCGGAGAAGCGGAGGGTTTACGTGTATGGACTGGAGGACAGCAGCATCTCCATCTTCTTGGAGTGCTTTCTGATCGTTCCCGACTACGACGGCGAGCTCAAGGCGCGGAGCGAGATCGTGCGCGCGATCCTCGAACTCGCCGCCGAGCACGGGGTCTCGTTCGCCTTCCCCACGCGCACCGTGTTTCTGGCGCGCGAATAGCCCGCCTAAGCCGACGAGGTATGACTACAAAGCATGAGTCGTCCCAAAGAGCGGTCCCAGGACGTGGACGAGTACATCGCGTCGCAGCCTCCCGAAACGCTGCGAGCGTTGGAGGAACTTCGCTCGTGCATTGGGGAGGCGGCACCCGAGGCCACCGAGCTGATGAACTACGGCATCCCGGCGTTTGCCTTGGTGGACGGCGGCAAGCGGGACAAGCAGATCATGATCGCGGGATATCCCAAGCATGTGGGCGTGTATCCCGGTCCGGACGTCATCGAGGCGTTTGCGGATCGGCTCGCGCCGTACAAGTTCGCCAAGGGGTCGGTTCAGTTCGCGTTGGACAAACCGATCCCCAAGGACCTCGTCGTCGGGATGGTCCGGTATCGGTTGTCTCAACTCAAGCCACGGTTTAATGAAACTTCCTGACGACCCGATGCACGATTTTCGATCCGAGGAAGCTGCGCGGTCCCGACGGACTCCGAGTTCGCGGGCTCAGAGCGTCACTCAGACGATTCAGTTGGCGCGCCGTGTTTGAACAGCGTTTCGAATGGCGGGTGTTCGACCGGGCATTCGATGCCGAGTTGGTTGCACAATCCTCGGATGACCCATGCCGTCGCAGCCGGCTCGGCGCGAGGGATGGCGGCGGTTCGAGTGCGGCCATCCAGGGTCCGTTTCAGGACCCTGGAGTAGGCTTCGCCTCTTGGTCCGGTGAATCCGGGAATATCCACGATCTCGCAGCCGTGCTCTGCAACTGCCCAAGTGATGAACTGCTGAAGATCCATCTTAGACAGCGACGAGCGGTTGGCTGTTGGCTTTCGGCCTGGAATCGACGAATTTCGCTTCAAAGCGCGGCGTGGGCAACGGGCGTGTCTCGGTGAAGAATCGGGCCGGGCGGAATTCGAGTGCCCTCGCTCGATAAAAGGCCTGGCGGACATCTTCAGGTGCTGGCGGAAGGCTGGCGAACGGCTCTTCTCCAAACTCGAGAGCGGCGAAGCAGTGCAACGCAACCACCCGGTGGGTTTCGTACTCGAGCTCGTCGAGGGTGTTGGCGCAGGCGACCAGGTCGTACTCGACGCCCTGAGCGACCCAGAGCGGGCCGTCGCGGAAGACGAGAAGGTTGATCTTGGCGCTTTCGTTCATGTTGTGCGTGTCTGTCCTGTAGCTTTTGACTGGGTGGGACTCAACGACGCCGAGCGGGACGCGCAGTGCGTCCGTCTGGGTGTTCGGTTCCTCAGTAATGGGATTATACGCGCGAGTGCCCGTCAACCATAGGCGAAGGATTCAAATTCCGCCAATCTAGGACTACGGAAACGATAAAAACCAGGCCAGCGACTTTGTCGGGGGCGAAGTGAATCCGACCGAGACCAGGGCCGAGAAGCCGGCGGTGGACAAGTGAGCGAGATAACTGAATGGCCGTCCGATCCTCGCCCGCGCGTGCGACAGCGTCGAGTCAAACATGCCCTGGCTGGACCACGACTGGCAAGGGTCCGACCCGATGCCCTATGCCAGCGTGGCCAACGTATCGGGAGCTGGGGTTCGCCTCGAAACGGTTTGGTGCAGCTCCTAAAAGGACGTTGCCCCAGCGCAGTTCATATGGGCCAGTGGGGTGTGACTTACTCTCGCTTGAACCGGAACTGGGGTTCGTTGGCCTTCTGGTCCAAGGGTTCCAGCAGCTTGCCGCCGTCGGTCGCCTTGAGCGTCATGGGCTGGTTGCTGTCCGTGGTCAAGGAGGCGTTGTCGCCCATCCCGGTGACCTTCTCCGGCTTGAGCGTGACCTTGTCTCCTTCGAGCGTCCACTTGCCTTCGACAGGCAGGAAGAGCGCCGTCATCGAAAACGTGCCGTCCGCCTTGAGTTCGAGCGTCATGCTGGACGCCATGCCCTGACCGAAGCTGTCGGCGAGAGCCTTGGCCGGGTTGTTCTCGTCGGCTTTCGACGACTCGGCGACGACCATTTCGCCCTTGTACTTGCCCGCGAGGTTGGCCTGAGTCAGCCCTCCCTGACAGCCCACCAGCATCGCCGCAACGGCGAGCATCACCATGAATCGTGGCACCATGCGCGCCATTGTAAGGGACGTCCGACGCCTTCGGCGTCAATGGACCCATTTCACGGCGCTGCAGCGAGAGGTGGATCGGGTTGAAGGCTCGGATCCACAACCAGCACCCCCCGGCCGGAAACCAGGCGCAGTTCGAGGCCCAACACGCGCAGAACGTCCAGGGTCTTGTCCAGCCGGACCGTCGGCTTGCCCTGCTCCAACTCGCGCACGAACAACTCCGAGCAGCCGGCCATAGCGGCCAACTGGCCCTGCGGCACGCGGAGCGCCTTGCGCCTCTTTCGCGCGGCGGCGCCCAACCGCTTGGCTGCGAGAGTGGAGGATTCATTCCGAAGCGATCGCATCGTTCTGATCGTATTGACGTCCTGCAGCGTGCGGAAGTTCGCTGAAAACGAAGCGATCGCTACGATTGGTTGAGGCGTTCCTCGACGTTCTCCCGTGCTTGGCGCGAGCCCATCGGCTGCGTTGCCTCGCCTTCGGCGGCCAAGATTCCCGCGATCGTGCCGAGCGACTCCTGAACCGCCTCTTGCCGCCGGTTGCGGATCAGGGAGTGCCCCTTGGCGATGAGCGCGCCGATGCCCACAAGACCCAGTGCGGCGGCGGCGAAGCCCCCCAAGGGCGTTGCCCCCAACCCCCGCACGACGGCCACGGACAAACCGGCGGTCGCCATGATCGTCGGCGCGAGCGCCACGGCGCAGAACACGACAGCCGAGGGCGACGTGTCGGAGAGCACCTTCACCCGCGTCTGGCCATCTTTCGAGCGGAGCGACACGTGGATGGGCGACATGCCATCGCCTTTGCCGTCCCATTCGTGCGCGCCCGCGACTTCGGAGACGGCCCCCATGCGGTTGTAGCGGGACCGCAGGGCGGAGAGGATGCTGTGCCACGCATCCTCGGTGAGTTCGCCGGGGATGACACGCTCGACGTCGAGTTTGGCTTTCGCCCCCCAGAACCCGCGCTTCTTGGGGGCTTCGAGCCCCACGGCGGCCTCCTCGATGGCTTGGCGCAGGCATCGCGGATCGAGCCCGAGTTCGGCGCCGATTTTGAGGATGTCGGCGGTCGCTACGCCGGACTCGACGACCGGTCGGCCCTGGCTTTCCTGCAACTCGGCGGCTCGGCGCAGAATCGCGCCGACCTGCTCTTCGCTCAGTCGCGGTTCGTTGGGCATCGCTGCGGGGAGTATGGCATCGGGGTGGCTTGAGAACCGGACAAACCTCGGGCTCAGCCACGGAAATCGCTGATCGGCGACCGATGGACCGACGGGTCGCTGGCTATACTGTCTTGCAGGAGTCTCCCATGAGAGGTGCTTGGAATCGCTTGGTGCCGGTCGCCGCAGCGATCGCTCTGGTTCAGGTTTGCTCCGCCGAAGTGGTGGTCGAGTGGTCGCGCCGCATTGCCTTTGGGGTTGAGAGCGGGCGCCTGGTGAACGCTTGCCTGGACTCCCAGGACAACCTGATTGTGGCGTCCTCGGGCCCGTCGGGCAACTCCTGGTTGCTTAAGTTCGATCCCAATGGCGTGAACCTGTGGGTCACTTCGGCCCTCGGCGAAGTCATGGATCTGATCCCCATTGAAGACGGATCTCTCCTGGTCACGGCGGCCGTGCCCGGGCAGTACGACCGTGCGACAGTATCCGTCGTCGGCTCCCACGGGGTGCGGCTGTGGTCGCGCGCGTTCGCAGAATCCCCTGGAACGGAGCTCAGTGTCGCTTATGCCCCAGGCATGAATCGTGTCGCGATCTGGGATGGGGAGTTCGTGCATGTGCTGGCCATGGACGGCACCCCGCTCCGCACGTTCCCCGTCGCAGGCAACGACGCGCTGTGGATGATGTATGTGGAAGGTCAAGGACTCGTGACCGTGGGTTCGACCGACAACTACAGCCTGAATTGCCGAATCACCTTCCAACGCCACGACCTCGATGGCACGCTTTCTGCCACCTCTATCCTCGGGCCCGAGATATCCCTCTATTCCGTTTTCGTCTCCGCGTTCTCCCGCTCGCCCGACGGCTCCTATATTCTCTCTGGGGAGTTCACCGCTGCGGACCCGGATACAGGAACGCTGGTCTTGTCATCCGACGGTTCTCAGCTGATCGGCTGGTTGCCCAGAGGTGTTTTGGGAATACTGCCGGATGGCCAGCTGCAAAGGGCCGTCGCTCAAGGCTCTACTCTTCTTGTTGACCGGTATAGGAACACCGAGCTTGTCAACTCGTGGAGTCACGCGACACCGCGCTGGTATGGACTCTATGCCAGCACGACCGACCGATGGGGGAACCATGTATTGGGCGCGACGTTCTCCGAGACCTTCAGCGGCAGGCCCGCTCTGATCGTCGTAGATTCCGAAGGCACCTTGCGCGAACAGGCAACTCCGCCGCTTTGGATGGGCAATTTGTATTCGGCCAACGGCACAGGGGTGCTGGCCAGCCACAACACGAATCGGATCATTCACCTGTTCGGGGCCAACGATACCGTGTGCATCATTTCCGCGCGCCTGAGCTATCGAACCACGGTTGCGTGCCAGCTTGAAGGTGTATCCGGCGGCGGAAGACCCGTTCAGTGGTGGCTAGAGACGCCAGCAGGCGAGACGGTGGCACACGGAGGGGATATGCTGGATGCGGAGTCCCGCTTTGTGGTCGATTCACCCCGATCGGGGGCTGGCCGTCTGCGGGTCAAGGCCTCGCATTGGCTTTCGGCGAGCCTTCCGCTTTCCGTCGGGGATGAAGAGGCGGTCGCGCTGACCCTGATCAACGGCGACGCCACGGGCGACAACCGCATAGACATCCGGGACTTCTTCGCCCTGCGGAGTGCGTTCGGCACGCGGGAAGGCGATCCCGGATTCCTACCATCGGCGGACTTTGACGAAAGCGGCTCCATCAACATCATGGATGCACTCATTCTGCGGCGCAACTTTGGCAAGGTGGGCACTTGAATCGGATGCTCGCAACCCTGGTCGTCGCTCTCGTTTCCTTGGCAGCAGCCAACGGCCAATGGCATGAAGTGTGGCGCAATCGGGCCACAACCTACCAACTGCCAAACGCCTACAAGTGGTGTACGTTCTCGAATGGCGACTTCGGAGACAGCTATCTTACCGAAGTGAATACATCTCTCTGGCCGTCGTCTAGTTATAGCAGAATTCAGCGATTGGCCATGGATGGATCTACAGGCTGGTCACTGAGCATATCCGGCTACGCGTCAACGGGGTCTTCAGTGCACAGCAGAAACACAGCCGTGTCCTATGGCGGAACAGATCACTATCAGAGTTTTGATGGACTGCTGACCTTATCGGATACGGGTCAAGTCCTTGGAGGGAGCGTCCAGTACGGAGGCTCCGGAATGTCCAGGTATGAATTGATCACTGGACAAGTGGCTAGACACATTCCGGTTGAGCAAGCGATTCGCGTTGACGGGCCCGTTCGATCCTACACGTGGCCAATGGGCGATTACGCGGACATCGAGATCGGCGATATCATTCCAGATGCCCTAGGCGGCGTCTATGTGATTGGCAACAGGAATGGATACGCCTGGGCTGGTTACGTCGCGGGCTTGTTCAGTGGAGTGTTGTTGCGCGAACTGACCCTCGAGTTCCCAAGCAGGTTTGTAGATGGTGAGATGATCGGTGGTAGACGCTTGGGTTTGGCGGCGATTAGCGGCGAGGGAGACCAAAGGCGGGCCCATATGTGGATGGGTACGACTGAATTGGATGGGCAGCTCGTCTGGCAAAGCGAGCCCGCGTACGCCCTATGGATCGGAATCCATTCCGACGTTAGGGGTCGCATCGGTGCTCTAGTGGGCAGAAGCAACATTGACTGGGAGTACCTCCTTTTCCATCCGTGGGGATTTGTGGATGCGAGAATTGATTCGAGCCGCTTGGGTGTGGGCGATGCCGTTCCGGGGGTTGCTACAGACCATGGAGGCTGCTTCTACTTCCAATACAGCACTCGGATTGTCAAGACCTCGGCAGACCTTCAGCCCTTGTGGACCGCAGGCGAGCCGATGGGCAGGATCGGTGCAATGGGCGACATGGCCGTCCACTGGATGGAAGGCAGCGACTTCGTGTACGCGCGCTACGCGCAGGCCATCCCGTTCTCGGCAAAACTGAACCTCGGGCTCTACTTCGGTTCGGCGGGAGGATTGGGGGCGAGCGTGAGCCTGTCGTCCGTCGGCGGCGCAGCGCCGTTCTTGAGACAGACAGTCCCCGTCCGCTCGGATCGCACGCTCGCCTTCGACCTGCCCGTAAGCGGCACTTTGGACGTGCGAATCAAGGTCGGCCATTGGCTCTCCACCACCTACCGCGCCTTGCCCATCGCCGAATCGGGGGTGACAAACGTCCCGTTCCAGTTGGTCAACGGCGATGTGGACGGAGACGACGCCATCGGCCTGTTCGACTTTCTCGCTCTTCGCCAGGCTTATGGAACGCGCGCGGGAGACGCGCTCTGGAACCCGCTGGCCGATCTGGACGGAAACGGCCACGTGGGCATCGGGGACTTCGCGATCCTGCGCACGAACTACGGACGCCGCGGCGACTGAGGCCCCTGGTTCGCGCCCGTCGTTGGTAGAATGAACCAACGAACCCCATGGCACAGCGCGAAGTCATCGTCGTCGGCGGAGGACTGGCCGGACTCATGACCACCATGAAGCTCGCGGAGGCGGGCGTCAAGGTCAAACTCTTCAGCCTTGTTCCGGTCAAGCGCAGCCATAGCGTCTGCGCCCAGGGCGGCATCAACGGCGCGGTGAACCTGCGCGGCGAGGGCGATTCGCCCTACCTCCACTTTGAAGACACGATCACCGGCGGCGACTTCCTGAACCACCAGCCACCCGTGATGCGCATGGCCGAGCGCGCGCCCGCCATCATCTACCTGCTGGACCGCATGGGCGTGCCCTTCAATCGCACCTCCGAAGGACTTCTGAGCTTCCGTCGTTTCGGCGGGACGCTCAAGCACCGCACCGCCTATGCCGGCGCCACCACGGGCCAACAGTTGCTCTACGCGCTGGACGAGCAGGTGCGCCGGTGGGAGGTGAGCCACGACGTCGAAAAGTTCGAGGGCTGGGACTTCCTTTCGCTGGTCAAAGACGCCGAAGGCAACGTGCGGGGCATCGTGGCCCAAGACCTGCGCACGATGAAGATCGAGTCGTTCGCGGCGGATGCCGTGGTCATCGCCACGGGCGGCAACGGCCTGATCTTCGGGCGCTCGACCAACTCGATCATCAACACGGGCTCGCCCGTGGCCATCTGCTACCAGCAAGGCGCCACCTACGGCAACCCCGAGATGGTGCAGATCCACCCGACGGCCATCCCGGGCGAAGACAAATGCCGCTTGATGAGCGAATCGGTGCGCGGCGAAGGCGGGCGCGTGTGGACGCCCCGCGACCCCATGGACAAGCGGCTCGGCAAGGACATCCCCGAAAGCGACCGGTGGTACTTCTGCGAAGACCTCGACCCCGTTTACGCGAACCTGCTCTCGCGCGACATCGTCTCGTTCGCCATCTACTGCGTGTGCCGCATGGGCAAGGGCGTCCGCGGCGAACAGCAGGTGTTCCTCGACATCAGCCACTTGGTCAAGGACAAGGGCATGACGCGCGAGCAGGTGTGGGACAAACTCGGCGGCGTTCTCGAAATCTACGAGAAGTTCATGAACGAGGACCCCATCGAGAACCCGATGCGGATCTACCCGGCGGTGCATTACACCATGGGCGGCTTGTGGGTCCAGTACGAGAAGGGCCACGAGAACACGCTCGACATCGCCTCGGCCAAGAACCAGATGACCAATCTGCCCGGGTTGTTCGCGGCGGGCGAGTGCGAGTACCAGTACCACGGCGCGAACCGGCTTGGAGCGAACGCGCTATTGAGCTGTTTGACCGGCGGCGAACTGGCGGCGCAAGGCGTGATGGCGTACCTTGCGGGCATGGAAAGGGCTGCGGACCAGGTGTCGCTGGCGGCCACGCTTGCGGCGGCCAAGGCCGAGCAGGACTCGCTTTATGCGGGCCTCATGCGCTCGAACGGCCCCGAGAACCCCTACGCTCTCCAGGCCGAACTGGCCGAAGTGATGTGGAACAACTGCGGCATCTGGCGGCTCCAGAGCGACCTGCTGGCCGCGCGCGAGCGGCTGAACGACCTCGGCGATCGCATCAAGAAGTGCGACCTGACCGATGGCGGCGGCTGGTCGAACCAGGCCATCCCGTTCACGCGCTCGATGATGCACATGATCGAAATGTCGAAGGCCATCGTGGGCGGCGCGATCGTGCGCGACGAATCGCGCGGGGCGCACTTCAAGATGGACACGCCCGACCGCGACGACGCCAACTGGCTTAAGACGACGATGGCGACGTGGACGCCCTCCGGCCCCGAGTTCGCGTTCGAACCGGTGGATTGCTGCTTCCTTGCCCCCCGCGCCCGCAAGTACAAGATCAACCAGAACAAGATCGTGAAGGTGATCATGGGCGAGGACTACTTGAGCCGTCCAGCGGAGTAAGCGGAGCCTCTCGTCCGGTTCGGTTCGGTCGTGATTCCCCTCCTCCGGAGGGGAATCTCGGAGCTCTGGCGGCGACGCCCTTCCGAAGGGGAATCTGGAGGTACTGCGGCTAGAATGAAGTCGTGATCACAGAACAGACCGGCATCCAAGACCTCTTCGAGCGACTGGTCGCCGCCGAAGACGTCGGGGTCAAGCTGGAGCTGGGTCAGGGCACCCCCACCTGGGAGTTCTTGCCTTCGCCCATGCACCAGATGAAGGTCCGCGACATTGACCGGAGCATCCGTCAGGCACCCGATGCCTCGGGTTGCGGGTGTTACACGTTGGCCGACACCTATGTGTTGCTGCCCGACGGCTCGCTCAAGCGTCCCGATCTGATGATCCTGTGCGAACGGCCGGCACCCGAGCGTCACGCGTTGCGTTTGGTGCCCAAGGCGGTCGTCGAGGTGCTCTCGCCCGGCTTCGAGGCCAAGGACCTCGACGTCGGCGCACCGCTCTACTTGAGCAACGGCGTGCTCGATGTGGTCGTCGCCGACCCGGAGACGGGCATCGTCCACCACTTTCGGCGCGGTGGGTCGGTCAAGCACGCCGGGCCCGTCGAGATCCGGCTCGAGTTTGGCGGCGTCCTCACCGCCTGACCGACGCAGCGCCTCGCGGTACACTCGGCCCACCCATGACCCTCGAGCAACAGCTCGACATCTTGCGTCGCGGCGCGACCGAGATCATCAGCGAAGAAGACCTGGCGGCCAAGCTCAAACTCGGCAGGCCCTTGCGCGTCAAGCTCGGCGTGGACCCAACGGCCAAGGACGTTACGCTCGGCTGGGCCGTCGTCCTGCGCAAGCTGCGCGACTTCCAGCGGCTCGGCCATACGGCATGCCTGATCATCGGCGACTTCACCGCTCAGATCGGCGACCCGAGCGGCAAGAGCAAGACGCGCAAGCAACTCAGCCGCGAAGAGGTTCAGGCTAACGTCGAAGCGGTCACCAAGCAGGTCTACAAGATCCTCGACCCGGACAAAACCGAGATCTTCTTCAACCGGGACTGGCTCGGCGCGATGACGTTCGAGGACGTGATCCGGCTGGCCTCGCGCACCACGGTCGCCCGCATCATGGAGCGAGACGACTTCACCAAGCGGTGGACCGACAACCGCCCGATCGCGCTGCACGAGATCCTCTATCCCCTGTGTCAGGGCTACGATTCGGTGCAGATCAACGCCGACGTTGAGCTTGGCGGCAACGACCAGAAGTTCAACAACCTGGTCGGGCGCACGCTGATGAACCAGTACGGCCAGGAGCCGCAGGTCGTGCTGCTCATGCCGCTGCTTGTCGGGACCGACGGGGTGGAGAAGATGTCCCAGTCGCTCGGCAACTACGTTTCGGTGGTGGATACGCCGAACGACATGTACGGGAAGACGATGTCCATCCCGGATTCGATCCTGGAGAACTGGTTCGTGCTGTGCACGGATGTGCCGCTCGCCGAGATCGGCGGGATGATGCAGGCGTGCTCCGACGGAACGATGAACCCGCGCGACGCCAAGCGGCGGCTGGCGCGGGAGATTGTGACGCTGTACCACGACGCCGAGGCCGCCGAAGCCGCCGACCGCTACTTCTTGGAGACGTTCAGCAAGAAGCGGCAGCCCGTCGAAGCCGAAGAGGCCGAGATTCCCGCCGAGTTGAACGGCGACCGAGGGGTGCCGCTTGCAGCGTTGGTCGCTGCCCTTGGCATGGCCGAATCCAACAGCAAGGCGCGCAAACTCATCGAGGCGGGCGCCGTGAGCTTGGACGGTGAGAAGGTCAACGACATGACCGCCCAATTCGCACCCGGCGATTTGAGCGGAAAAGTGCTGCGCGTCGGGAAACACCAGTTCAAGAAGCTCGTCTAAACGTGCATCCGATGCTGACCGCGTTGCTCCTTGCCTTGGCGAGCCAGACCGTATCGCCGCCCGCGCAACTGAACGCTTCGACGTTCGCCCAGGTGCACGCCTACGCTCAACCGAGCCCCTCCGATCTCGGGTTCATGAACCTGGATTGGAAGAGCAGCATCTACGAGGCGATCAACGCCGCGCGAGAAGCCGACAAGCCCATCCTGCTCTGGATGTACTTCGGCGATCCGCGCGGCCACTGCTGACAGAACGGCGTCAAGACCAGGCAGTTTGTCTGGACTCGCCCCGACCTTCTCGCCTATGCGCGGGAGAACTTCATCGTCTACGCCGGCGACGACGTCCGCTACCGCGACGGCGGCCAACGCGAGACGGGGGAGTGGCGCATCCTCTCGAAAGGGACCCGAGGGTTGCCGCAGCAGGGCCTGTACGCGATGTCGTCCGCCGGGGCATCGTTGGGCTACCTCAACAAAGGTTGGCCCGACCCGGATGCCGACGGCATCCTGCAAGGCATGCGCGAAGCCAAGGCGGCCTACGCCCGCTTGAGCCCCTCCGAGCGACGCCTGGCCCAGCCCTTGGGCGACAAGGACCGCATGCGGTTCGAGGAGGAGCAGTTTTCTAAGCCCGAAGGCACGCTCGACCTGCGCATATCGAGTCGGGGGCTGCCGTTCAAGGGCATGACCTCGTTCGACCAGCGGCACCCGATGTACTTCCATTTGGACCGGTTGTGGTTCAAACCGAGCGAATGGCGCGCGTTTATTCCCGCCGACGGGCGAGCGACCGAGGTCACGGGTCCTGCGCGGACGCGACTGGTGCTGCTCAGCCACCATCAGGCGGGCCAGAGCGCGTGGTGGGAGGAGCACATCGTGGGCGGCAAGACGGTTTCGCGGGTGGTCGCGCGGCGCGGCGACCTGATGGACCTCGAGATCGAGGGCACGTACACCATGCGTGCCGATTCGGAGTGGTGCAAGGATTCTTACGAGGGCCGGATGATGGCCCATGCCACGTTTGATATGGCTGGCAGGCGGTTCACGCGGTTCGATTTGGCGATGCTGGGTACGCACACCGTGGGCCGGCGCATGGAGAACCTGCTCGTTGGCGACCTGACGGCCAAGATCGCGGCTTCGGCGAGTTTGAATCCTCTGAGGACGGCCTCAGATCGGATGCTGCCGCAGAATTGGAAGTACGGTTACGGACTTCCGTGGTGCCGCACCCCCTGAAGCACAAACCGAAACGGTCCGCCAGCATTCGCTGGCGGACCATTGAAGGGATCAACCCGACCGAAATCAGGCCTTGCGGCGGCGTCGCGCGGCGATGCCGAGCGCGCCCATGCCGAGAGCGATCATCGTCGCCGGTTCGGGGACCGGAGCCGCTTCGGCTTTGTAGTTGTCGAAGAAGCCGCCGCCCGTTCCGGCTGCAACTCCCTGAATGTCGGCGTCGCCGATGACGGTGCTGATGCCGGTTCGGATCGTGTTGTCTCCACCGACTTGCACGCCGTTGACCTTGCCGATCCACGTGCCCGCCTGGAAGTCGAGAGCCATGTGGAAACGATTCCAAGTGTCGTAGGCGACCGGGGCGCCCGTGTTGACGACCGTCGAAGTCGTGCCGCCCGCGAAGTGGATGTAGTCCACCGAACCCGTCGCGTTCACGCGCATCGCGGCGACGCGCTCAACGACATCCGTGTAGATGTCGATGCCGTAGGAACCGGGGGTGCCGGCGGACGGGATGAACATATCCCAGCGGACGATGAGAACCTTGTTGGTGGCCGTGCTGTGGTTATAACCCAGATTCGGCCAGAACCAGCCCGTGCCGGGAACCTGAAGGCTTTGGGTGCCATCGGCGACCGTGGTGTCGACGACGTTTGCGGTGCCAGAGTCGGCCGACCAGCCGTTCTGTCCGCTGATGCTGCCGAGGGCGTAGCCTTCGCCAGCTTCAAAACCGGTTTCGAAAAGCACCTGGCTGTATCCAAGCGCAGAGACGAGGGCCAAAGCCCCGATCAGGGATTTCTTCATTCCATTCTCCTACGCGTCCCGGTTCAGCCAATGGCTCGGCAATCAAACGTCGCCTCCGAGATCACGAATGTAAGATAGCACGGTTCCGCCAGAAAAGCAACGGCCCGTCCAACTTTTCGAAAAAATCTTGCCCAAAGGCGCCCTTAGAACGCGTCGCACCACCGATAGGCTTCGATGAGCGCGCGCTCGCCCTCCTTGCCGGGCTTGCTGTTGCCGTGCTCCATGCCGATGATGCCTTTGAAGCCTTTGGCGGCGATGTGCCCGAAAACCCGCCGGTAGTTGACCTCGCCGGTCGTGGGCTCGTTGCGGCCCGGGTTGTCGCCGCATTGGAAGTACGCGATCTCCGAGTACGCCTTGTCGATGTTCGGGATCAGGTTGCCTTCGGTGATCTGCTGGTGATACAGGTCGTCGAGGATCTTGCAGGCGGGCGAGCCCACGGCCTTGCAGATCTGGAACGCCTGTGGAATCTTGGACAGGAACATCCCGGGGTGGTCGCGGTACGGGTTGAGGGGCTCCAAGACCATCACCAGCCCATGCGGCTCGAACACTTCGGCCATCGCCTTCAGGCAATCCACCACATTGGCCGTCTGGTAGTCCCAATCCAGCCGGAGATCGTACGGGCCGGGGACGACGGTCATCCACTTGGCGTTGACTCGCTTGGCGACTTCGACCGCCGAGCGGGCGACGCCGCGCAGTTGGTCCATCGTCTCCTTGCCGCCGAGGGCGTAGATGGGCTTGCCCCATTCGGCGTGGGCCACGAACACGCCCATCGCCATGCCCAAGTCGGTCATGGCCTTGGCGATGCGCGACTGCTCCTCGACGGAGCGGCCCATCATGCCGTTGTCCTCCCAGGCTCGGAAGCCCTCGTCGGCGGCGAATTTGAGCTGGTCCACCGCATCGTCGCCGGCGTGGTGGCGGAACATGCCGAAGTGGGGCGCGTAGAGCATGCGGAAAGGAGCGGGATTCATGGGGGGTTCCTCGGGTTGCGCCCGGACCACCGGACCCAGGACGCTCCAGGCGCCCAAGGCCGATCCCGTCCGAAGCACGTCGCGTCGCGTTGGCGGTTGCACGATCGTACGAAGGCTACCGCATCGGTTGAAGCCTTGGAGAGGACGATGGGATCGGCGTCAGCTTCGAGACGCGCGGCTTGACTCCCAACGAGCCGAGCAAACAACGAATCCCGCCGCGCCCTCAGCCTGACGTCCGCGTGTCAATCCAGCGGCAGCGTGCCGTCGGTGGCGGGGCGGGGTTTGCCCAAGTGGGCATACGCGCGGGCCGTTGCGCAACGGCCGCGGGCCGTGCGCTGGATCAGCCCTTGCTGGAGCAGGTACGGCTCGCACACGTCCTCGATCGTCCCCGCGTCTTCGCCCGTCGAAGCGGCCAGCGTGTCCAGCCCCACGGGCCCGCCGCCGAACTTCTCGATGATCGCGAGCAGCAGCGAGCGGTCCACTCGATCCAAGCCGAGGTCGTCGACTTCCAGGGCGTCCAGCGCGGTGTCGGCGATGCTCTTTGTGATGGACTCCAACCCCGCGACTTGGGCGAAGTCGCGCACGCGGCGAAGCAAGCGGTTGGCGATGCGGGGCGTGCCCCGCGAGCGTTTCGCGATCTCCTCCGCGCCTTCGGGGTCGACGCGATAGCCGAGGATCGAGCTGGACCTGCGGATGATCTCCAGCAGTTCGGGCGCGCCATAAAATTGGAAGTGCGTCACGATGCCGAACCGGTCGCGGAGCGGGCCCGTGAGCAAGCCTTGCCGGGTCGTCGCGCCCACCACGGTGAATGCGGGCACATCGAGCCGGATCGAACGCGCCGCCGGGCCCTTGCCGATCATGATGTCCACCTTGCCGTCCTCCATCGCGGGATACAGGATCTCTTCCACGGGGCGGCTGAGCCGGTGGATCTCGTCAATGAACAGCACCGCATGGGGGTCGAGGTTGGTCAGGATGCCCACGAGGTCGCCGGGCCGTTCGATGGCCGGGCCGCTGGTGACGTGGATGGTCGCGCCCATCTCCAAGGCCACGATGTGGGCGAGCGTCGTTTTGCCGAGCCCCGGCGGACCGTAGAGCAGCAGGTGGTCCAGCGGCTCGCCCCGCTGCAACGCGGCCTGAAGGAACACGCGCAGGTTCTGCTTGAGCTGATCCTGACCGATGAACTCTTCAAGCCGCTTGGGGCGCAGCGAAAGTTCGAACGTCCGTTCTTCGGGTCGGCGGCTGGGGTCGAGTTCGTCGTTGGGCTTCATCGGGCCAGCTTCCTCAGCGCGGCGCGGACGCGCTCTTCGACGGTGCCCTCGGCTTCGGCGGCGGCGGCTTCGGCCTCGTTGCGGCGGTAGCCGAGGGCCAGGAGCGCCTCCACCACGTCGTCGCCGGAGAGGGTCTTCTTGGGAGCGGCTTCGCCGACTTTGCGGGCCAGGGCCTCGATTTGGATCTTGTCGCGCAGTTCGAGCGCGATGCGCTCGGCGAGGCGCGGGCCGACGCCCGTGGCGCGCGTCAACGGCTTGGGGTCGCCCAGGGCGATGGCTTGGACCACGGCATCGGGGCCCACCTGGCCGATCAGCGAAAGCGCGATCTTGGGGCCACAGCCCTTGACTTCGACCAGCAGATCGAAGAGCCGTCGTTCGGCCGCGTCGCCGAAGCCATAGAGAAAGACGCCGTCCTCGCGGAACACCTGACGGGTCCACAGTTCCACGGCAGACCCGGGTGCTGGAAGGGTGCCAAAGAGCGATTCGGGGATGGAGACTTCGTAGCCCACACCCCCGGCGTCCACGACGGCCATGCCGCCTTGGAGGTCCAACAGTTCGCCCCGAAGGCGTCCGATCATGAGCGGGAGGTTACCTTCCGGCAACCCGCTCGGCTCATTCTTCGGTGGATTCGGCCGTGGCGGTTGCGGCTGCGGCCGCAGTCTGTTCGGCGTTGGCGGCCGCGTTCTGGGCGGCGTACGCCTGATAGCTGCGCTCGCGGCGCGGGCCGGGACCCCGGTCCGTCATTTCGCGCACGACGAACGGCAGGAGGGCCATTTCGCGGGCGCGGCGGATCGCTCGGGCGATCATGCGCTGTTGCTTGGCCGTGTTGCCCGTCTGTCGCGAAGGGATCATCTTGCCCCGGTCGTTGATGAACCGGCGCAGCAGGTTGTAGTCCTTGTAGTCGACCGATGTGATCTTGTTGATGGTCAGGTAGCTGACCTTGCGGCGTCGCCGACCCTTGGTGCGCTCGTCCTTCTCGCGGAGTTCGGGCGCGCCTGCGGAGGCGTCGAAAAGCTGTTTGTCCGTGGTTTCGCTCATGCGTGTGTTCTGCCGTGGAACGTGTTGAGGGCCGATTATAGCACAGGCTCAGGCACTGGGCTGAGTCAACCGTCGTCGCGGGGTTGTCGTATACTGATCTGCGTCCAAGGATGGACGCTTGAATCAGGATGAGAAGCACCGCGCGCCCCGCAAACCGCGGCAACGGACGGTCGGTCAAGAAAGTCGAGGAGCCCTCGCACAGGCCCTACGACGTCTTGGGCGTCGTCTTCATCGCTCTGGCCCTCGTCACCGTGGCCTCGCTCACCGTGGCCGACTCTGGGCTGGTCGGGCAGGCGTTGGGCGGGTTCTTTCGCACGTTGTTCGGCCAAGCCGCTTGGGTCGCGCCCGTCGCTTTGGCCGCCGTCGGCGTGCTCATCATCGCCGGACGCCGCACGGTGGGGGGCCTGAATCGGGTCACGTTCGGCGTGCTGCTGCTGTTCCTCACGTTGGCGGGTTCGCTCTCGCGACCCGTGGGCGGCGACTATTTCGATCCACGCGCGCTGTCCGAAAGCGGCGGCTATATCGGAGCCTTGTTGGGGTGGGCCTTTTCGACGTTGCTCGGCTCGGCGGCGGCCATCGGCTTCTGGACGCTGGGCATGTGCGGCCTGATCCTTTGCCTGAACGCACCGCTCATCAGCTTCTGGAACACGCTGCGCCAGCCCAAGAGGCCCCGCGTCGTGGTCAAGGAGCCGAACCCCGTGCGCGAGCGGCCAGCCCCAAGGATCATGACGCCGCCGACTCCCGAGCCCATCGCCGCGCGCGAGCCCGAACCCGCGCCCAAGAAGCGCGAACCCGTGGTGCGCGAATCCAACACGCCGATGCTCGAGCAGAACGAGCAGGTGCCCAAGGAGGGCTACCAATTGCCTCCGATGAGCCTGCTTTCCGATCCGCCGGACAAACCGAAGCGCTCGCCCCAGGAGATGCAGCGCAACATCGACACGTTGGAAGGCACGCTGGAGGAATTCGGGATCGACGCCAACGTCGTCGAAGTGGCGACAGGCCCCACGGTGACGCGCTACGAAATCCAGCTTGGGCCGGGCATCAAGGTCAACCGCATCGTCCAGTTGGCTGACAACATCGCGATGAACCTCGCGGCTTCGCACGTGCGCGTAGAGGCCCCCATCCCCGGCAAGGCGGCGATCGGCGTCGAAGTGCCCAACTCGGCGCGTTCGTCCGTCGCCATCCGCGAGCTTTGCCAGACCAAGGAGTTTTTGGAGCACCCTTCGAAGCTGGCCATCGCGCTCGGCCAGGACGTGAGCGGAATCAACCGGTACGCCGACCTGACCAAGATGCCGCACCTGCTCATCGGCGGCGCGACCAATTCTGGCAAGTCCATCGGATTGGCTTCGATCATCACGTCGTTGCTCATGCGCAACACGCCGAAGGACCTGAAGTTCGTGATGATCGATCCCAAGCGCGTCGAGTTGTCGCTGTTCGACCGTATCCCGCACCTGCTTTGTCCGGTCATCAAGGACGTCAAAGAGGCTCCGGGCGTGCTGCGCGCCGTGTGGCGGGAGATGGATCGCCGCTACGACCAGCTCAGCGAAGCGGGCGTGCGCAACATCGACGGCTGGAACGCCAAGGCCAGCTTCCAGGACCGCATGTCCTACATCGTGGTCATCATCGACGAGTTGGCCGACCTGATGATTCAGGCCGCCGCCGAGGTGGAAACGTCCATCTGCCGGTTGGCGCAACTCGCCCGCGCAACGGGTATCCACTTGGTCGTGGCCACGCAGCGCCCCAGCGTGGACGTGATCACGGGCACGATCAAGGCCAACATCTCGAGCCGCGTGGCGTTTTCGGTGTCGTCGCAGATCGACTCGCGCACGATCCTCGACCAAAAGGGCGCGGAGGATTTGGTCGGGCGCGGCGACATGCTGTTCCTGCCCATTGACGCTTCCAAACCGATCCGCATCCAAGGGTGCTACGTTTCGGAGCAGGAGATCGACTCGATCTGCAAGTTCTGGCGTGCGCAGCAGGAGGCCCAGTACGCGTTCAACCCGGCGGACTTTGTGGTCGGCGAGAGCGGCGGCGGTTCGGGAGGCGGTGGCGAAGAGGAGGGCGACGAGTTCTGGGAGCCGGCCGTTCGCTGGGTCGCCGAGCGTGGTCAAGCCTCCACTTCGATGCTGCAGCGCCGGTTTTCGATCGGTTTCCAGCGTGCCTCGCGATTGCTGGACGCGATGGAAGAGCGGGGCATCGTCGGCCCCCGCGAAGGCGCGCGTCCCCGCGAAGTGCTCATGGACGTCCACGAGATCGAGCACTTGTTCGGCGGCGGTCGTTCGGTGGGCCGTTCCGCACCTCCGCCTCGCGACGACGACGAAGAACTGGACTGAGGTTCGGGCGTTTCCTGCGAAAGCCTCGGCGCGTCTGTCGAAACGGAACGGCGTCGTTCGTTGAACAGCCATGAATGCACTCGCACTCGCCCTTTGTTTGTCCGCCCAACCGGCGCCCGCCGCCCTGAACGGCATGGACCCCGTGGAACTCGCAGCCGGCCGCGAGGTGCGCGGCAGCGACAGCCTCGCCGCGACGGATGGCCGCTACCACTACTGGTTCGCGACCGAGGCCAACCGGAGCAAGTTCGCCTCCGACCCGTTGCGTTTTGGAATCCAGATGGGCGGCGCGTGCGGTCGAATGGGACCGCTGACGGGGCGAGGCAACATGCACCGGTACTTTGTGCACGAAGGCAAGATCTTCATCTTCGCCTCGGAGCAGTGCCGCGACTCGTTCAAGAAGGACCCTTCGGCGCATGTCGAACGCACCGACGTCGTGCCCAAGGGTTCCGCCGAGGCGAAGCGCCGAGGGCTCGCCATGCTGGACCGCGCCGCGATCGCCCACGGCGGCCAAGCGGTGGACGAGTTCCAGTCGCTCCTGTGGACCACGCAAGAGACATACAACGTCGAGGGCAAGCCCGAGATCTACGTGTCGGGCTACGCCATGCAATGGCCGGACCGGTTCGCGACGCAGTCGCGGTGGCAAACCAGCTTGATCACGAGCAACGCCTCGGGCGCCGGAGGTTGGGAGGGCGACAAGGCGAGTGCCCGACCCATCCACCCCGACGAGCACGCCTTCCTGCGTCGCGTGTTCTATCATCACCCGCTGATGGTGTTGCGCCTGCGGAAGCAGCCTGGGTTCGTCGCCGTGCCGGGGTCGGGCATGCTTGGCGGCGAGGCGCTTCCCACGGTAGCCGCTCACTACGGCGGGGCGACCACGACCCTGTATCTTCACCCGGCCACCTTCAAGATTCTTGGCGTGGCTTACACCGCCCGGCGTAGCTCCTACGTGCCCATCGTCCGGCAGTACACTGAATACGCGACGGTTCGGGGAGTTCTGACGCCCATGGCCTGGACGGACACCGTTGAATCCACCGGAGCCAAGGTCCCGGCCAAGCTCGCCAAGGTCGAACTGAACCTGCGGCTGGACGCTGCTGGCTTTGGCGACCCGCGCACGGCTGCCGACCTCCTCGGGACCCCGGTGGGCTCTTAGCCCCTGGTCGGCAGGATTCAGCAGCGTAGCGGCGAACGACGATGCGATGTTGCTCGCCGCCCTGTGTCTCGCCCAGTCGGCGCTCGCCGAAGCCGAACAAAGCCGAAAGTCGCTGTTGCCGCCCGATGCCGTGACTCGGCTGTCGCTGGCCGGCCAGGCCCATCTCGGGCGTTTGGCCGTGGAGCCCGCGACGGGTGCCCCCGCCACGCAGGTGGCGCGGCTCGAGACGACGGCGCGAACCCAGAACGACTGGGACGTCTCCGCCACCGTTTCGATCCCCGAGCCGCTGGCCAAGGGCGAAGTGCTGTTGCTGACGTTTCATGCTCGGGCGGTCAAGGGCCAACCCGAGACCGGCGAGGCCCGTTTCGCCGTCGACGTGCAGACCAACGGCCCTTCGTATGCCAAGTCGGTGACGCGCTACTTCGGCGTCGGTTCGACGTGGCAGCGGTGCGAGACGCCTTTGGTGGTGGCGCACGCCACGCCCGCCGGTGGGAGCAACGTTAGTTTCCGGCTGGGGTTCGGCGCGCAGATCGTCGAGATCGCGGGTCTGGAACTTTGGCGGTATCCCGACGGCACCAAGGTCCAAGACTTGCCGCGCTCGGCCACGCGCTATGCGGGCGACGAGCCGAACGCCGCATGGCGAGCCGAAGCCGACAAGCGCATCGAACAACTGCGCAAAGGTGACGCCACGATTCGCGTCGCCGGTGCCGACGGCAAGCCGATCGCAGGGGCCAAGGTCGAGTTCCAGATGAAGCGGCATGCGTTTGGCTTTGGCTCGGCCGTGGACGCCGGGACGCTCTTCCTTGAAGGGCCGGACGGAGACCGCTACCGGAAGATCGTCCTTGAGAACTACGGCCTCGCCACGATCGAGAACCACCTCAAGTGGCCGTACTGGGAGGATTGGGGACGCAAGGATGGGCTGCGCGCCCTCGATTGGCTGCACGACAAGGGCATCCTCGTCCGGGGCCACACGCTCATCTGGCCCGGCTGGAAGGAAATGCCCAAGGATATGCCCTCGCTGGAGAACGACCCGGCGGCGTTGCGCAAGCGGGTTCAAACGCACTTCGAGGACATTCTCGGCGTGACGCGCGGCAAGATCGTGGAGTGGGACGTGATGAACGAGCCCTACGCCCAGAACGACATGATGCGGATTCTGGGCTGGTCGGAGATGGGCGAGTGGTTCCGCATGGCCAAGCGGCTGGAACCCAACGCTCGGTTGGCCGTCAACGACTACCCGCTGCCCGACAGTCTGGGCGGCGGCAGCGCCCACCTCAACCACTACGCGGGTGTCGTCGAGCGGCTCCTCGCGGAGAAAGCGCCCGTCGAAGCGATCGGCTTTCAGGGCCACTTCGGCGACAACGTGGTTCCGCCGGAGAGATTGCTCGGCGGGTTGGATCGGTTCGCCAAGTTCGGGCTGCCCATCGTGATCACCGAGTTCGACATCAACACCAAGGACGAGGACTTGCAGGCGCGCTACATGAGGGACTTCCTGACCGCATGCTTCAGCCACCCGTCTGTGGACACCGTGGTCATCTGGGGCTTCTGGGAGGGCCGCCACTGGTTCCCGGATGCGGGGTTGTATCGGCGCGACTGGTCGCTCCGCCCGCAAGGGCAGGTTTGGCTCGATCTGGTGAAGAAGCGCTGGTGGACCAACGCCGCACAGACTTCCGACTCGCGGGGCGAGGCTCGGGTGTCCGGGTTCTTTGGCGATTACGAGGTGGTGGTCTCCGCTCCGGGGTTCAAGGCCATGCGGACGTCGGTCGGCCACACGAAGGCGTCTCCATTGAATCGGACGGTCGTCCTAGAGCGCGGCTAGAACCCGGGCGGCAAGGCTCGGCGAGCCTCGCCCCCCTGGTTCTCTTCGGTGTGCCTACCGCAATCGCGCCGAGTACTTGTCCCGAAGCATCGTGTGCTTGGTCGTCATGGCCCGTGGCTGGCCCTCGATGAACGCGTAGCGAACCGAGCCCGTGAACTCAAACGGGTCGCCTTCGGTCACGATCAGGTTCGCCACTTTGCCTGGTTCGAGCGAGCCCACTTTGTCGCCGACGCCCAAGATCTGGGCGGCATCCAGAGTCAGCGCCCGCAGGAGCGCTTCGCGCGAGAGGCCGTAGGCGCAGCTTTGGGCGGCTTTGGCCGGCAGGTTCATCGTCTCCGAGCTTGAGCCCGCCTGGAAGCAGAACTTCACGCCCGCCTTGGCCAGCAGGCCCGCTTTGACGTAGGGCGTGTCGTAGGGGTCCCAAGCGTTGTCCGGAGTGTTTGCCCCCAGTGTGCTCGCACCCGCGGGGCTGATGATCACCGGGACGTTCTCTTTGGCCAGGAGCGCGGCTTCTTTCCATGCCTCCGAGGCATCCACCAGAACGACCTTCAGGCTGTGCTTCTTGGCGAACGCGACCGCACCGCGGATGCTCGCAGCGTTGCGCGCACGTAGGAACACCGTCTTCTCGCCTCGGAGATAGGGGGCCATCGCGTCTTTGCGCAGGTCGCGGGGCGTTGCGGGGTTCTTCTCGCGCTCGGCCAGATAGGTTCGCACCTCGTCGAAGTAGCGCTCCAAGTCCTCCTCGGAGCCCGCCGACTGGCCGCCGCCACCGCCGAATTGGGGTGTCGCCATCCAGCCGCCGCCCATCAGCTCGTAGAACTGGCGCAGTTGTTCGGTGGTCAGTTCGGGCTCGTCGGTCGCCGCTGCGTGATTGTGGCCGGCTTCACCGCCGCCCAGGCCCAGCAGGGCCGACATGTCGATGGTGTCGCAACACACGTCGAACTGGGCCAGACGAGCCGAACTCGACGAGGACGGATAGGACACATAAAGTCCCGCGCGGCGCAGCAAGCCGAAGCCTTCGCTCGTGTAGCCGTCCGTGTGGATCACCGCGCCCTGCCCCGAGATGAGCCCTGACGTGTTGCGCGTGAACACGTTCAGGACGCCGTTATAGCGCGCCGGTCCGTAGTGGGCGGATTCGACGAACAGTGCGGTGAGCACGTCGAGGTCGGGCTGAATGCTGCCCAACTCCGTGTTGTCGAGGCTGACGGGGATCGGCGAGATTTCTGCGATGCCCATCTGCGATCCGCCGTCGATGAACCCGGGATACACGTGCAGGCCGCGGCCCTCGATGCGTGTCGCCCCCGTGGGGATCGGCACACGCTCGCCGACCGCTTCGATCTTGCCGTCGCGGACGATGATCGTGCCGCCCTCGATGGTCGGCCCGCTCACGGGATGCAGCGTCGCGCCGACGATGGCGTACGCGTTCGATTTCGCGGGAAGCGGGGCATCGGTCTTGGCGCCTTGGGGATCCAGGTGGGTCTTGATGATCGCGTTGCGGTCCACACCGAACGCGTCGCGCCGCTCGAAGAACACTTCGCCTTCGATGAGCGTCATCGCGCACTTGCTGTAGACGCTGAGCGGGTGGCCGTCCCAGATGACGAGATCAGCGTCTTTGCCCAGTTCGATGCTGCCCGTCCGATGGTCGATGCCGAGTTGCTTGGCCGGGTTGATCGTCAGCGTCTGCAACGCCTGCTCTTCGGTCAGGCCTCCGAACCGCATGGTCTTTGCCGCGTCGATGTTGAGCGCCGTGGTGCCGCTCAGACCGTCGGTGTTGATCGAGACGTTGACGCCCGCTTTGGTGCAGATCGCCGCGTTGAAGGGGATCGAGTCGTAGCCTTCCAGCTTGAACGACCAGTTGTCCACGAACATCGAGACGCCCACGCCGGCCGCCGCCAGTTCAGGGGCGATCTTGTAGGCTTCGAGCGCGTGCTGCAGGGCACCGATCTTGAACCCGAAGTCTTGCGACAAGCGCACCATCATCAGCATCTCGTCGGCGCGGTAGCTGTGGCATTGCACCCACACCTTGCCTTCGAGGATGTCTGCCAGCGTCTGCAGACGCAGGTCCTTGCGCGGCGGGATCGCCTTGGGGTCGCTGGCCTTCTTCGCCTCGTAGGCCTTCCACGCGTCCAAGTACTCGCGCGCCTCGGTGAAGGCCCGTCGGTACAGGGCTTCGACGCCCATGCGGCTTCGGGGGAAGCGGCCCGGGCCCGTGGCCGTGGAACTCTTGCGCGTCACGTTCTCGCCGAGCGCGAACTTGATCATCCGTGGCGCATCCGGGATGACGGCCTCGTGCGGGGGCTTCCTGTACTTGTACTTGATGACCTTGCTCTCGCCGCCCACGCTGTTCGCACTGCCATGCAGGATCAGCGCCGACGTGTGGCCGCTGGCCAGAGCCTGCCAGACGTTGATGCCGCCCAGGTTGAGGACGTCTTCGATGCGGACTTCGGCCGTGATGCTGTCCGAGCCCTCGTTGGTGCCGTCGGAAGCGCGGTGCGAGTGACCGTCGATGATGCCGGGCGCGACGACTTTGCCCCGTGCGTCGATCACCGCGAAACCGCGCGGTACCGCCAGGTTCGGCCCGATCGCCTCGATCTTTCCGCCGCGGACGAGGATGTCGGCGTTCTCGATGATGCCCTTGGTGGCGGTGAGGATGCGCCCGCCCTTGACGACGGCGTTGCCGCCCGTTTGGATCGAGGGCTTTCGGTGGGCGTCCAGTTCGAACGGGAACGGCTGGGCGAATGCCAGCGCGCCGAGCGCCAAGGCGATTCCTGTTGCAAGGGTCTTCGTCATCGTCCTTCCTCCTTGGCTTCGTACACTTTGCTTCCCGCGACCCAGACCATTTCGACCGTGGTCTTCGCGTCGGCGAAATCGCCGCTCATCAGCGTGAGGTTGGCCATCTTGCCCACCTCGATCGAGCCGAGGCGATCGGACACGCGCAGGATGTTGGCCGGGTTGACGGTGAGCGCCTTCAGCGCCTCCGTTCGCGGCACCCCGGATTGGATCACGCGGCGCACGTTGTTTAGAAACCCGCCCATCGTGTCGCCATCCGAGCTGAACGCAACCGTGACGCCACACTCGAAGAGCTTCTTGGCGTTCTGGATCTGCTCGGACCAAGTCACGTGCCGCTCCTTCCGGAACTCCACGGGGATCGCATCGCCAGGCGGCACGTCGTCCTTGTCGGGTTGGGTGTTGGGTTCGCTGGGAATGCCAAGGCCGAGCAGAATCGGCACATTGCGGCGCTTGATCTCGTCGAGATGCAGGTAAGCGTCTCGCCCACCGCTGAGAATCAGGCGGAACTTAAACTCGTCGGCCAATCGGAACGCTCGGTAGATCTCGCGATCGAGGTCGGCGGCGAAGACAACGGGTGTGAGCCCGTTGACAACAGGCCGCAAGGCACGGGCACCTAGAAGCCACTTGGGCGTTTGAGCCTCGATGGGCTCGGCTTCGGGGTAGAGCGCGTAGTACTGCGCGTCGGCAAGCTTCTGGCGCATGAGCGCGATAATGCCGAGGATGTTGCCGGGGTAGCCGCCGCCCCCTCCTCCTCCGCCGCCGCCCGGTCCGCCGCCGGCAGCCCCTCGGAAGGACATGCCCATCGCGACGCGGGGTTCGACGACGCGCTCGCCCGCATCCTTCGGCAGCAGGTTCACCACCGCACCCAGGCCGCGGATCGAGCCGCGCCCGGGAACCAGAAACGAGGTAGCGATGCCCGCCTTGTGGGCCGAGTCGTCGTTGTCGAAGTTCAGAATCTCGGACGCGTCGTATTCGGGAGTCACGCCCTTGCGATTGCCTTGCCACATGGTCGCAGGAGCGCGCGTGACGCTGTCGGGCGCACCGACATTGAGATCGCCTTCCGTCGGCAGGGCGAGATTGCGCGTGGAGTAGGCGTCCAGGAAGCCCGGATACAGCGTCTTGCCAGCAGCGGAGACGACTTCGATCCCTGCGGGCGTCTTGTTCGACGTCGTGACTTCGGCGATCTTGCCGCCTCGCACGACCACGGTGCCGTTCTCGATGACTCGGCCGTCGCCGATCTCGATCCGGGCCCCGACGATGGCGAAGTCGGCCATCGGCTTCGCCTCTTGAGCGAATCCAAGGGCGGTGATGCTGAGGGTCAACCCCAGAAGACTGAGTCGTGTGGCGTGCTTCATGCGCGTTTGGGTGAAATACGACGATCTTGTCCAAATTCCTGCTAGGCGCGAGTCCTGCCGGATTTGGGTCCGAACGAGGGGAACCGCATCGTTTGGTCGGCTACAATCGTAATCCCCAACTGAGACCCGACCGCATGCCTCACTCAGCCGCGACGACCGACACCGAACCGGTCACCGACCCGCCGACAGCCTGCCCCGCGCCCCGCAAAGGGTTGCGCAAGACGCTTCGAGACCTGGCCAACCCCGGTTACCACATCCGCAAGATGGCCGAGGACTTCTCGGCGGCGTACCATGCGCTCCGCAACTGGAACTTCACCGGCCTGCGGTCGCGGCGCGACGCTTTGGCCAAGGCGTTCCGAGGCAAGTTCTTTGCGGCGTTCTTCTTCTCCGGCGGGTTCGGGTTGGTGGCGGCCGGTTTGGCGACGTCGGTCCAATACCAGACGCGCAACCCGTACCTGAGCGTGGTGCTGACGTTGGTGTTCAGCTTGGTGCTGACCACGATCGCCTTTCAGGGGTTCTGGGCGGTGGCCAACGTGGACTTCTACCGGGCCACGGCCTCTGGGTTTTGGGGCCGGTTCAAGCAGCTGCAGCGGGATCTGTGGCCGATTCACGCCACGGCCTTGCGCGTTGCTCCGGTGTTCGCTTCGATCGCGATCCCTGTGAACACGCTGATCGCATGGCTCTTTTCCCTGTTGCCGAACGAAGTCGGGGCTTACATCCCAATGCCGCCGATCGTCCTGGTGGTGAACTGGCTGATCATCGACGGGACGTTCATCCGCATCATGTGCGACCGATTCGACACGCAATCGCAGGCGATGGCGGATCAGTACTCGGCGCCGGGTGATGCTGGATGAGGTTCTGCTGGGGTTTGGGTGGATTCGGGGTTGGCTGGGCGTCCCCTCCAGTTGTGGGCGGCGTGTCCGATGATGGTTATTGACCATGCGCGTCGAAAAGTCGAGCACCGAAACCACCGCCGCTCCCCAGGCGACCCGCGTCGCTGGAGGCCAGGGGTCGCTGCAGCTCAAGATGCTGAAGCAGGCTCTCGACGCACAGAAGCTCCAAGCGCAGATGGTGGCCAACCAATTGCAGGGGAAGGGCCAGGTCATTGACATCGAGGCCTGATTGGTGCGCTATACTTCCTGCGTGAGGTCGAACCTGACCCCGAATGCCCCGGCATCTCCGCCGGTCCGCCGAGTCACTCGGCGACGATGAGGGCCGCCTGAAGGGCGGCAATTTCCGTTTGGGCCCCTGCGCCCGTCCCTCGTCTCTTCGTTTTCGCAACCGCTTTTCCGGCCATTCATCATGCTCAAGTTCGACACCATCAAGTCGCTCGACGACGACTACGTGCTCAAGACCTACAACCGCCAGCCCGCGCTCTTCGTGCAGGGCGCCGGATGCTCGTTGTGGGACAACCGGGGGAACGAGTACCTCGACCTGTTCGCCGGCATCGCCGTGAACGTGCTCGGGCACTGCCACCCCGCCATCGTCTCCGCCATCACGCGCCAAGCGCAGCAGCTGATGCACACCTCGAACCTGCTGCTCACCGCGCCGCAGGCCCAGTTGGCCCGACGCCTGTGCGAACTGGGCTCGATGGACAAGGTGTTCTTCACCGTGTGCGGCGCAACGGCCAACGAGACGGCGTTGAAGATCGCCAAGAAGCACGGCCACAGCAAGCGGCCCGACGGGGACTACGAGATCGTGTCTCTGCTCGGCAGCTTCCATGGCAGAACCATGGGTGCGCTGAGCGCAGGCGGGCAGCGCAAGTACCAGCGCCCGTTCGACCCGCTGGTTCCCGGCTTCCGCCACGTGCCGATCAACGACCTCGAGGCGTTGCGCGCCGCCGTTGGCCACAAGACCGCAGCCATCGTGATCGAGCCGATCCAAGGCGAATTCGGCATCCATCCTTGCACCACCACCTACCTGCAGGCCGCCCGCGAACTGGCCACCCAGAACGACGCCCTGCTGATCTTCGACGAGGTGCAAACGGGCATCGGCAGAACGGGCACGTGGTTCAACTATCAGCAGCACGACGTGCTGCCCGACTTGGTCTGCTTAGCCAAGGGCCTCGGCGGCGGGTTCCCCATCGGCGCCGTCATGGCTCGTGGCAAGGCGACCGACATCCTTCAGCCGGGGGACCACGGCTCCACGTTCGGCGGCAACCCGCTGGCTTGCGCCGTGGCGCTGGCCGTGCTCGACACGATCGAAAACCATCGGCTGGCCGAGAACGCTCGGGAAGTGGGCGCCTACCTACGGCAGCGACTCGGCGAACTGGGGCAAGAGATCGAGGATGTGCGCGGCGCCGGCCTGATGGTGGGCTGCACGCTCAAGACGCAGAACGCCCGCGAAGTCGTGCGCGCGTGCTTTGAGCAGAAGGTCATTCTCAACGCGACCGACGACAACACGCTCCGTTTCGTGCCGCCGCTCATCCTGACCAAGCGGCAGGTGGACCATGCCATCGCCACGTTGGCCGACGTCCTAGGCGTGCAGGTCCCCAAGGTGGCGGCCGTCGTTGGTGCGCGACCGGAGCCGTTGCACGACGTTTTGGCGGTGGACGACCTTTCGGATGCGCAGCTCGAAGAAGCGTTGGCGTTGTCGGCCTACCTCAAGCAGCGCCGCGCCCAGACGCCTGGGCCGATCGTGCCCGTCGAGGGGCGTACGGTGGCGTTGCTGTTCGAGAAACCCTCGCTCCGCACGCGTCTCACGTTCGAGACTGCGGTCACGGAACTGGGTGGGTTCCCTGTGTTTCTCGGGAAGAGCGACGTGGGCTTGGGCCAGCGGGAAGCGGTCAAGGACATCGCCTCCAACCTGGCCGAGTGGTGTTCGCTGATCGTGGCCCGCTTGTATTGGCAGCGCGACCTCGAAGACCTCGCCCGCCATGCCGAAGTCCCCGTGGTGAACGCATTGACCGAGTTGGAGCACCCGTTCCAGGCGCTGGCGGACATGCTGACGATCCGCGAGTGCTTCGGTGGCGACAAGGTGAAGATCGCTTATGTGGGCGACGGCAACAACGTGGCCCGCAGCCTTGCGAAAGTGGCCACACGTCTCGGCTACCCGTTCACGATCTGCGGTCCCGACAACTTCCGGTTGGAAGAGATGGCGGGTGTCGAGCAGACCAGCGTCCTCGAAGAGGGCTTGGCCGACGCGCATGTGGTCTACACGGACGTGTGGATCAGCATGGGCGACGAGCACGAGCAGGAGCATCGCCTGAAGATCTTCGACAATTACCAGGTGAACCGCGACGTGATGGCGATGGCCAGCCCCGATGCCATCTTCATGCATTGCTTGCCAGCAAGGCGCGGCTTCGAGGTGACGGACGACGTGATGGACAGCCAGCAGAGCCGCGTGGTCCAACAGGCGGGCAACCGCCTGCACACGGCCAAGGCCGTACTCCAGATGATCTTGGGTTAGCCGCTCATCGCACGCTCGTAGGCCGTCCATACGCCTTGGGCCATCTTGGTCCACGAGAATTCGTTGGCGCGTTGGCGGCCTGCTTCGGCCATGGCGGCGCGTCGGTCGGGGTCGGCCACGAGCGATTCGATGGCAGCCCGCCACGTCTCGACCTCGTAGTCAGGAAGCACGAGTCCCGCGTCTCCCGCGACCTCGGGCAGCGAACCTCCCGGCCCCACCACGACTGGGCAACCCATGGCGAACGCTTCGACCACGGGCAGCCCGAACCCTTCGTAGAGGCTGGGGCACAGATAGAGGTCCGCCCCGCCGTAAAGGGCCGCGAGGTCGTCCATATCCACGTAGCCCACGGCCTGGGTGCGGCGGCCCTGAGCGGCTCCGCCCCAGCCCGCTTTGCCGGTCAACACGAGTCGGTGAGGCGTCGTGGCCGCGAGGCGTTCCATCGCCCGTACGGCGAGGTCCATGTTCTTGCGCGGCCAGCGGGTCGACACCGAAAGCGCATAGGGTCTTGCCACGCCAAGGGATCCGAGGCGGCTGGCGACTTGATCGGCAAGGGGCGCTAGCAGGTCGGGGTGAGGGGCCAGATACGTGGCGACGACGTTGTCTTCAGGCACCGACAAGTGCTTGACGATGTCCCACTTGGATGCCTCGCTCACGGTCAGGACGACTTTCGCGCGTTTCGCCGCCTTTGGCACGCTGGAGCGGAGCAGCAAGCGGTCCTTGGGCTTGAACCACTGGGGCCCGACAAAGAACGACACGTCGTGGATCGTGGTGACGAACGGGGTGCGGAGCAACGGGCTCGCCGAGTACTGGACGTGAACCAAGTCGGCCTTCAGGGCCCTGGCCAAACGCGGTAGGGTGATCAGGCTCCACCAACGCGAGTTCGGGGCGGGCTCGCGACGCCAGCTAATGGAGTCGGTTTCGACGAAGCCGGGAGGCGCGGGTTGGTCGGAGGCCAAAACGAAACGAGCCCGGGGTTGCGCCTCCCTTAGCCCATGGAGGAGCCCGACCCAATAGGTGCTGTCGCCCGTGCTTTGACGGGTGAGGAGGCGGGCATCCAAGACAATCGTGGCGGGCAACGCCACGATTATGTCGCTCCGAGAGCGGCAAGGTTGAAGAGCCTAGGCTGCCGCATCGTTGCGGCAAGCCTAGACACGTCGTTCCGACTGAAAGTTCAGGCCTTCTTCTTGCGGCGTTGTCGCTGCTTGACCAGGCGCGGATTGCCGTTGGCGTCGAAGCCAAGGCGATAGCCGGCCGGGATACCCGAGAGGGCCTTGGCCAACTCGGCGGGCAGTTCGACTTCGGCGCTGGCGGCACCCTTCTTCTTGCGGCTGCGTCGGCCAGGGTTGAGCTTCGCGTAGGCTTCGGTCGCATCCTCATCGGCCTTCATGGCGCTGAGTCCGCGTTCGTCCACCCGGAAGAGCTCGGACAGAGCCGAGAAGGACAGGAAGAGGTAGCCGTCTTCGTGGAGCATGCGGGCCTCAAGCGGCACCACAAACTTCTTCACGCCGACGCGCACGGTGATGGCCCCTTCCTTGGGAGTGGCCTTGAACTTCAGTGAGTTCTTGACTGTCTTGACGTTTTTCAGCATGGCTGCGTAGTTCCTCGTTCACGCACTAGACGCGGCCCATCTGGTCAGTCGCAACCCATGTTCCCCAAGGCTGCGAAGACGGATTCTAGACGGGTACGTTGTCTATCAAACGGATATTACCCAACTTTGCGGCAATGATCCAACGGCATCCCGGATGAAAAATTGCTACAGGTTCCATGTTTTGGGGGTCGACCAGGGCCAGATACTGAACTTCAAAGCCTTCGCGCCCTAGCTGAGCGGAGGCGTCTTCGACAAGCGATTGAACGGACACCTGTGGGTCGGCCCGCAAAGTGGAAGCCAATCGGGCAAGGACTTGATAGAGTCGCGGGGCTATCGCCCGATCCTCCGAGGACAAGTAGACATTTCTGCTGGACATGGCAAGCCCGTCGGACTCGCGGACCGTTTCCAAGAACCGAAGCTCGACGGGAACGTTCAGGTCTTCGACCATCCGCCGCACGACCGCGCACTGCTGCAGGTCCTTGAGCCCGAAATAAGCCCGATCCGGGCGCACCATGTTGAACAGTTTCAGCACGACCGTCGCGACCCCGGCAAAGTGCGTGGGTCGGACCTCGCCTTCGAAACGCTCGCTCACGCCCGACACGCGAACTTCGGTGGTTCGACGTGGATAGATGGTATCCACCGTCGGCGCAAAGAGCACGTCCACCCCTGCCGCTTCAGCCATCTCGGCATCCCGCGACTCGTTCCTCGGGTACTTCGACAGATCCTCGTGCGGCGCAAACTGAGTCGGATTGACGAACAACGACACGACCGTACAGTCATTCTCGCGGGCCGACGTCCGCATCAGCTCGAGGTGCCCCTCGTGGAACGCGCCCATGGTGGGGACGAACCCGACCGGACGAACCGGGAACTCGAGTTCGGCGGGATCGCGGACGATCTTCAAAAACTGTTGCGCTCCTCGGGGAAGCGACCGGATTTCACATCCTCTCGGTACTGGCTGATCCCTTCGCGAAATAGTCCATAACCGTCTACATATCGCTTCGCGTGGCGGTACTCCTTGTCGGTTAGACCCACGATGTCGTGAAACACTTGGATCTGACCGTCGCAATCGGGACCAGCGCCGATGCCGACGGTGGGTACGGGGCAGGCTTCCGTCACCCGTCGAGCCGATTCGCGCGGCACCAGTTCGAGCACGATCGAGAACACCCCGACGTCGGCCAGTGCATTCGCGTTGGTCGCCAACGCATCGGCGGCATCGCCCTTGGCTTGGACCTTGTGCCCCCCAAACTCGTGAACGTGTTGCGGGGTGAACCCCAGGTGGCCCATGACCGGAATGCCGGCGCGGAGAATCGCCTCAATGGCGCCCAGGTGCATCCCTTCCAGCTTCACTGCTTCGGCGCCGACCTTCATCAGAGCGACCGCGTTACGGACGGCGTCGGCTTCGGAAGTCTCGTAAGATCCGAAGGGCATATCGGCCACCAACAGCGGCAGCTTGATCGCGCGACGCACGGCTCGGACGTGGTGGATCATGTCGTCCATCGTCACCGGCAGCGTCGAATCGTGGCCGAGCACCACGTTGCCCAGCGAATCGCCCACCAGCACCAGGTCGGCTTCCGCCTCCTCGCAGAGGCGTGCCGAAGCCAGATCGTACGCAGTGATACAGACGATTCTCTCGCCCCCTTTCATGGCGCGGATCACTGGAGCGGTGCGCTTCTTCATCATCTTGCCGCTCGGACTCTACCCAATAGCCCTGCGCAGCGAGGGGGGCTCACCGGTGGAGCGTCACCGTACCCGCCTCGTTCTCACGTCCACGAACCGTCAGGTGGAGGGGGAGGAACTGCTTCACCACCCACACCGTGGTGAGCAGTCGCGGCGTGATCCGGTGGGTCGAGAGGTGCGTCGGGCCGTTCGCGAACACAGCGGGCAGGATGAGTTGATCGATCACATGGCTGTCGCACGTCGCAGACGACTCGTACCACTCCATGAACCCTTGGTACGCTCGTTGGACGACGGCTTCCATGCGGACACCCTTCTGGCCCATGGCCACGGAGCCGCCCAAGCCGTGCTCGAACTCGGCGCACAGCGTGACGAACGCGCCCGGCCCCTTGGACGGTACTTCGACGGCTTCGATTTCGATGGGCAGCTTGGCGCTGTCGGCGAGCGCAGCCAAGTGATCTGCGCCGCGTTGGCCGATGGTGCGGATGAGTTCGCCCGTGGCGACGATCCCGCGCACCCCTAGCAGGCGGCCCCGGTCTTGCCATTGCAGGCCCTCCAATCCGCTGGGTTCGACCTCGATCTCAAGTTGTCCCCTTGCACCCCAACCGAATCCGGCCAGAGTTTGCCGCGCCGTCGCGTACAAGCCGAATCGCCGCAAGGCTGCCAGAGTCACGTTCTCAAAGTAATCGTAGCTGAGGTTGTTGTGGGCGTAGGTTTCGCCGACCGCGGTAAACGCACTGTAGGCGCCGGTTCGAGCCAACAAAGGCATCAGGGTCAGGGCGACCAGTGGAGCGTTGGCGAAGCCAGGGCCGTCCTCGCCTTCGGCGACACCGATGCGTTCGTTCAAGGGGCGAGGACGCTTCGTCGGGGCGAACAACAGTTGCGAACTTCCCAACTCGGCATGTTCGGTATGAGCCTGGGTGAGCGAAGCCATGGCCCGAACGAGCGTGATGTCTTCGGGATTCAGGCCGGGGAACTTGGTCGCGTCGCGAATGGCGCGCACGCGGACCGGGATGCCGGTGAGCGACGAGACGGCGAGCGCGGTCCGCAACAACACGCCTCCGCCTTCGCCGTAACTTCCATCCAACTCGATCGGGGGTGGGGGCGACGGCATAGGTTCAGATCTTGAGCTTGAAGATGCAAAACTCGACGAACTTGAGTGCGTACACGAAGACCAGGATAAAGAAGCATCCCAGCAACAGTTCGTCGAGGGGGATGATGCTCTTGCGAGCGGTCTCGGCGATTTGGGTGGCGTCTTGGCGCAACAGCGCCGAGGACACCACTTGGTCCACGCGGCTCACCATGCCCTCCGTGATGGCGACCAAGGCGGGCCTCCCGACCACATAGAGACCACCGATGAGAACCACGACCAAGGGCAAGAACAATCGGTACTTGTGCTTCTGCCTCTCGTTGTAGATGACGCACGAGCGGCAACGTTCGGCTTTCGTGGATTCGGACAGGCGATGGTTTCGCGGGATGTACTGCGCGGCGGCGAGTTCGTCCTTGGTCACGGACGTCCGCTCCATCGCTCGGCGGATGACCTCCTCCTCGCACATGCATCCCACGCGTTCCTTCCAACATGTGCGCTTGGCGTGGTAAATCGGGCAGACTTCGCGCACGAATTTCCGGCAGTAGGGCAACTGCCAGCACTTGCCCATGAACGTGTTTTGGATGTCCTTCTCTTCTTTGAGCCCCTTGCCAATCTTCAACTGATCAGCCTTGGCGCCCATGATCGAACGGCTCTTCACCCGCCCGCCCACGTCGATGCACGTGACGATGAGCGCGATGAGGCCGAACACCGCACCGCCGTTCTGAAGCACCTGAAGCGAGGATGCCGTGATCTCGTTGGGAGAGGCCACCGGGAATACCGAAGGCAGGAACAACGGCGAAAAGTAGAGCAAGGCTGCGCCGATCAATTGGCACGCGGCCAGAACTTCCTCGCCCCACCACACCGCTGCGCTGCCAACGGCCAGCAAAACGACCCCGAAGACCAGACCCTTGTTGTAAATGCCGATGTTCGACAGGACTTGAGCCGGGTTGGGTGGCACCGTGTACGCGGCCGCCTGAAACGTGTAGACGGCCAAACCGGCCGCCGCGAGCGTCACCAACATTCCCAATCCGAACACCCATCGGCCGAGGTCTTCCAACCAAGGGCCGATCTTCTCGCCGACACTTCGATCGTCGGGTCCGGTATGCGGAGTGAAGCTCATGCGGTTTTGACGATAGGCTGAGCCACACGCACTTGGCGTGGGACAACACCTTGCTACTAAGGACGCTGCAAGTGCGCCAAAGTTCTTGCATTTCTACCTCTTTCGGTTGTTTGGATCGCGGCTGGCCGATGGAAGGTGGAGACGTTCAAGCCTCCTCTCTCGCGAGCGCGACCTCTCCCGCGCAAGCGCGGCAATGTCGTGGGTTTCCGGTTGACGAAATGTAGAGGAGCGTCTGCTTGTCTGGTGATGAACGCACCGATGCACGCGCCCACCGAGGGGCGCACGAAAGCGCTGAGGCGACGGGCGGCGGCGCTTGGCCCCGGCTATCGGGGACTCCGGCGGCACGCCCCGAACGAGGAACTCGCCAATCTGGCCCGCGAACTCGAATCCTCGGGCGAAGCGGTCCCCCGCTATCTGATCGCGCCGACCCGCTGGGTGGATCGGCGATCCAAGCTCTTCGAGGCCGCCGAATACCCCGACAAGGGGGTCACGGTCTCGCCGGAAGACTTGGAGCGCATCGCCGCCAACTTCGACCTGCCCGTGCCCGTGATGATCGAGCACGCCCAATCCCCGTTCGAGATCGGCTACCTGACGCAGGTCGAGGCCCTCGGAGACGAGTTGTTCGGCACCATCGCTCTGAGCGCCGAAGCCGATGCCCTGGTCGAGCGGTCCGACGCGCGGCGGCTGTCCATCGCTCTCGACCAAGGTCTCGACCGCATCCGCGAGGTGAGCATCGTGCGGCATCCACGCGTGCCCACGGCCCAGATGTTCGCCTTCTCGGTGGACCTGCCCGAGGCCGAGCCTCGGCCCGCCGCCGTCTCGTTCGCGGCGTTCGTTCGCGAAGGGCGGATCACGCCGGCGCAGGCTCGGTTGGCCGAGTCGCTGGCCCAGAGCGCGGGGCCGGTCGGGATCGCTGGCGAGGTTCGCCCGCTGGGCGATTGGTTGACGCGCCTGTTCGCGATGCAGCCGGTCGCCGCGATCTTCAACGAACACACGACCGCAGCCGCCGCCGAAGACGCCTCCAACCACCTGCTGATGCCCGAGGAAGCCGCGTTCTACCGCAAGCACTTCCCCGACATCAGCCTCGACGCCATCGCCGCAAGGAAGACCCGCTAACCCATGGCCGCACTCAGCACCGCCTACGAAGCTTACGAAAAGCCCGGACTCGTCGTCAACTACCTGCTCGCCGCCGCCCAAGTCTTCAAGGGCGCGTTGGTGGGCGTGAACTCCAGCGGCTATCTGCTGCCGATGTCGCACGCCACGGCCAGCCTCAAGTTCGTCGGCGTGGCCGGGGAGTCTGTGAACAACGGGGGCTCCGCCGGCGACGCGGCCGCGAACGTGGCCAAGAGCGGCTCGTTCGTGTTCAAAGCCGCCTCGGGATTCACGCCCGCCCAAGCCGACATCGGCAAGGAGGTCTACGCCTACACCGACTGGGAGGTTCAGATCTCGACCAGCGGCTTGACCACCCAATACAAGGTCGGCACCATCGTCGCCTTGGAGACCACCTCGACCGGCGCCGCAGGCGTCCGCGTCCGCATCGACGAGTACGTCGTCTGACCGCAACCCTATGGCACTCACCAAATCCGACATTCCCGATCTCTTGCTGCCCGGCCTCAAGGCCGAGTTCGCTCTGGCCTACCGCAACCAACTCGACCAAAGCGTGGCCGAGAAGGTCGCCACGGTCATCAATACGACCCAGCCGATCCAGAAGTACGGTTGGCTCGGCACCGTCCCGCCCATGCGCGAGTTCGTGGACGAGCGGCGTCCCTCGGGTCTGACCGCAAACGCCGTTTCGATCGAGGACAAGGTGTTCGAATCGAGCATCTCGGTGGATCGCCGCGCGATCGAGGACGACCAGCTCGACCTGATCAAGCTGCGCATCCGCGACCTGGCCACCCGGGTTGCCGCTCACCGTCACCAGATCGTGGTCGAGACGTTGGCCCTCGGGTTCTCCGAGACCGGCTACGACGGCGTGTCGTTCTTCAACACGGCACATCCGGCGGCAACCGGGACGGCATCCAACCGCACGACCGACCCCCTGAGCGCGGCCTCGCTGGCAGGGGCCATCTCGACGATGATGATGGTGCCCGACGACCAGGGGACGCCGCTCGGCGTCGTGCCGGACACGCTGCTGGTCGGGCCCAAGCTCATGTGGACGGCCCACGAACTGGCGGACAGCCCGGTGGTCGTGTACAAGGGCAACGACGACGACACCGCCGCCTCCACGCCCTACGCGAACGCCCTGCACGGCAAGCTGAAGGTGGTCGTGAGCCCGTTCCTGAGCGGGGCCTCCGACGACTACTGGTTCCTGCTCGACACCTCGCGCCCGATCAAGGGGCTGATTCTGCAACAGCGCAGCGATGTGCCCGTCGAGTTCAGCGCGCTGGAATCGGCCTCCGGCTCCGAGTCGGCTTGGATGCGGGACCGGTATTCCTACGGGGTTCGCGCCCGCTACAACGTGGGCTACGGGCTCTGGCAGACCGCGTTCGGCGCAATCCTCTGACCTCCCTTGCGGGTCGCCTGCGGGCGACCCGCCCGACCCCCAAGGAGAAGACAGTGATCGACAACCTCAGCGAACTGCTCACCCTGCTCGCGACGTTCGTCGGTTCCGCCGTGGCTTTGGCCCGTTACAGCCTCAACCAGCACCGCGCCATGGTGGACCGTTTCGTGACCTTTCTGGAATCCAGCCTGCGCCGACAGGAGGAGACCAATGCCCGGTTCCAGGCTGCGTTGGAAGACCTGACGACCAACGTTCGGCGCAGCAGCCAGTTGTTGTCCAAGGTCGCCAAGCGTCTCGACATCCCCGACGACAAGAGGGAGGGCGCATGAGCCTGACCGTCACGCGTGCCCGCGTCAAGGAGAAATGCGGCGTCACGGGCACCGACCACGACGCCGCCATCGACAACCTGATCGCCGAGTTGGTGCCCGCGGTCGAATGGACGATCGCCGCCGAGCATCTGGCCGACACGGGCAACGTGTTGCTCCAAGGCACGCTGCTGCTCGGCGCAACAGAGATCGTGTGCGGCGAGTTCCTCGCTCAGCGTCTGCGGGTGGAGGGGGCGCTGGACGCGACGACCGAAAACGACGTGCGGACCGAACCGTTCGGGCGTCGGAACCCATCCGACCCATACGGCCTGGCGAGGCAAGGATGGGCACGTCTGGCTCCGTTCCGCAAGACGAATCTCGACGTCTCGGAGGCTTCGGGCGTGTTGGTGGGCGCGATCCCGTCGTCGCCCACCGAAGATTCGTAGCGCTCAGTCGAAGACGTCGAAGACCCGTTCGAGGAACGATTCCCTTCTCCTCGGGCGGCGCGGATCGTCGTCATCGTCATCGTCCCGGTCGCGTCGGAATCGGTCGCGATCGGGGCGGCTCGGCCCTCGGTCGGGCTCGGTTGGGCGTGTGCGCTCGGCCTGCTGTCCAAAGTAGCCGGGCGGCAGCAGTTCGTCGGCTGGACTGGTCTCGCGGCGATTGGCACGGTTCTCGGCGCCAGCGCGTTCGAGGATCTTGTCCAGTTCGCCTCGGTCGAGCCACACGCCCCGGCACTGGGGGCAATAGTCGATTTCGATGCCGAGCCGATCGGTCATCTGCAAGGTTTGCTGACAGTTCGGGCAGGTCATGGTTCGTCAGAGTATTCCTACGCGAAGACGCGGCAAGGGTTGCTGGACGAATTCATGTTTCGGCATGGAACAGCACCCGGGCCGGACCCGTCACACCACTTGTTCCGACACGCCTCCTGCTCAACGGGCCCCATGCGCAACCCGCACTGGGGCCCGAGCACTTGGTGGGGCGGCCCGGCGGACGTATAATGACTGTCTATGCTCGAGGTGCAACGTGGCAACCGTGCGTGACGAGATCGATCGGTTCAAGGTGGGCCTGACGACCACCCAAGCCCCCTTCATCGAGGAGGCCCGCGACAAGGGCCAGCTGTACATCCACCAGCCTTACGGCCTGTACTCGGCAGAGAACCACGAGGCATGGAAGAAGCTCTTCGCCCGCATGCAGCCTCGGTGGGAGCGTTACGCCAACCCTTGGTTCCAGCGGGGCATCGCCAGCCTCTGCCTCGACCCCGACCATGTGCCCAAGCTGGAGGACGTCAACCAGTTCCTCAACCCCCTCACGGGCTTCCGGGCCAAAGCGGTGAGCGGCTACGTGGCCGCGTATCTGTTCTTCGATTGCCTGCGGAACCGCGAGTTCCCGACCACGATCACCATCCGGCGCGCCGACAAGCTGGACTACCTCCCCGAGCCAGACATCTTCCACGACATCGCCGGCCACGTGCCGATGCACACCGATCGCGCGTTTGCCGACACCCTGGTCCAGTTCGGCGAATGCGCCCGGACGGCGGCGCTCATGGTGCGCGACATCCGCGACGAGGAACGACAGCTCCACACCCTGGAGAGCATCATCCGCGCCATGGCGCGGTTCTTCTGGTTCACCATCGAATTCGGCCTGATGAAGGACAAGGAGCGCGGCCTTTCGGTGTACGGCAGCGGGCTGCTGAGTTCGTTCGGCGAAATCGCCCACTGCGTCGAATCCCCCGACGTCCAGCGGTATCCCATCCAACTCGAGTGGGTCATCAACCAGGGCTTCGAGATCGACAAGTATCAGCCGCTGCTGTTTGTGGTGGACTCGTTCGACCACCTGTTCTCGCTTGTCAACGATTTGGAGCGGTGGATGAAGGACGGCAAGCTGAACAACGTGGCCCCTGGCGAGCCGGGCGTGAACGCCGAAGACCTGCGCAGTTTCCTCGACGCGGCGCTCTAGGTCAGGCCTTCCGCCGCGCACGGTCGCGCAGGACGATGGCGATCAAGTTCATGCCGAGCAACACGGCCAGGAGAACGATGATCGAGGCGGCCGCGTTCTCGTGGAACGCCGCCTGCGGGCGGCTCGCCCAGTTGAAGATCTGGATCGGCAACGCGGTGAACCCATCGTTGGGACCCGTCGGCGTGAACGCAACGTAGGTCAACGCGCCGATGGTGATGAGTGGCGCGGTTTCGCCCATGGCGCGGGAGACCGAAAGGATGACACCTGTGAGGATTCCCGGCAGAGCGCAGGGCAGCGTGATCTTGAGCGTCGTCCGCCAAGGCGTCGTGCCCAACGCCAAAGAGCCTTCGCGGTAGGCCCTGGGAACGGCCCGCAACGCCTCTTGCGCCGTGATGATGATCATGGGCAGGATGAGCAGCGAGAGCGTCAAAGCGCCCGCGAGAACCGTTCGTCCGAGGTCCATCCATCGCACGAAGACGGCCAGCCCCAAAAGGCCATAGAGGATCGAGGGTACGCCGGCCAGATTGGCCACGTTGAGTTCGATGATGCGGACGAGACGGTTCTTGGGGGCGACTTCTTCGAGATACACCGCCGAGGCCAACCCGATGGGCACGGCGATGAGGATGGTCAGCCCGATGATCCAAAGCGTGCCCGCCAACGCCGCCTTGATGCCGGCCCGCGAAGCGATCCGCGAAGGAAAGCTGTCGATGAACGACCAGTTCAAGCGGCCGATGCCGTCCTTGGCGACGCCCCAGACCAAAGCGAACAGCAATAGGGCCGACAGCAGGAGCGCCGCAAAGCACACCATGCCGAACAGCCGTTCCACCCGCTTGCGGGAGCGGATGCGCTTGCGAACGGTGGTCTCGACGGCTTGGCTCATTGGTCTTTCAGGCTGAAGCGCTGCACGAAGCGACGCGCCAGGATGTTCATGCCCAAGGTGATCAGAAACAGGAGCGCACCCACGGCGAAGATGGTTTGGTAAACGATGGTCCCCGCAGGCGTATCGCCCAGCGAAACCTGGACGATGTAGGCCGTCATCGTCTGGATGCTCTCGCCAGGGTTCATGGTGAGCTTGGGCGTCATGCCTGCGGCGAGCGTGACGGCCATGGTCTCGCCAACGGCTCGCGAGATGGCCAGCACGAAGGCCGCGCTGATGCCCGAGAGCGCGGCGGGGACGACGATTCGGGACGTCACCTCGAACTTCGTGGACCCGATCCCGTACCCACCGTAGCGCATCTCCTTGGGAACAGCGGCGAGGGCGTCTTCACAAAGGGAGGAGACGGTGGGCAGGATCATGATGCCCACCACGATGGCACCCGATGCCGCATTGAACACGCCGACCTCGGGGAAGAAGCGTTGCAGCAGCGGCGTGACCATCGTGAGGCCGAAGTAGCCGTAGACGACGGTTGGAACACCGGCCAGGAGTTCGATGATGGGCTTGAGGATGCGGTGGACGCCCGGCGAGGCGTATTCGCTCAAGTAGATCGCCGAGAGAAGGCCGAGGGGAATCGCGATGATCGCCGAACCGACCGCGATCATGGCTGTTCCGGCGACCAAGGGGAGGACGCCGAAGTGCTGCGGCTTGAACATTGGGGCCCATTCGCGCCCCGTCAAGAACTCGACCAGCGAGACTTCGCGGAAGAACCCGAACGTCTCCACGGCCAGCACCAACACGATGCCGGCCGTGGTCAGGATCGAGACCAGCGCCGCCAAGAAGCAAACGACGGTGAGAGGGGACTCAGACCATCGGATGCGTTTCAGCGCGGCGACCATGAGACTAGCGCTTCAGGATGTCGGAAAACTTGACGCCGACCGTCGGGCCGTCGAAAGCCGTGCCGGTCTTGCCCGTCTCGAACCGCTCCAAGGCCAGCTTGTAGTCCTCGGGGGCGAGCGGGACGTAGCCGACTTCGCTCACGAGAGCCTGGCCCACCTCGCCCAGATAGAACCGGACAAAAGCGATGATCTCGGGGCGCTTGGCCGCTTCGGCGTTCACATAGATGAACTCGGGGCGGGAGAGCGGCTGGTACGTGCCATTGCCAATCGTCTCGGGGCTCGGCGCGACGGGGTCGGCGTCGCCGTTCTTGATCGGGACCAGCTTGAGCTTGTCCTTGTTCTCGGAGTAATACGCGTAGCCGAAGTATCCCAGCGCGTTCGCATCACCCGAAACGCCAGTGACCAAGGAATTGTCGTCCTCGCTGGCCTGGTAATCGGATCGGCTGGCCTTCTCTTCGCCGACGATGGCCTTGGTGAAGTAGTCGAACGTGCCCGAGTCGGTGCCCGCGCCGTAAAGCTTCAGGGGCCGATCGGGGAACGTCGGGCGAACCTGGTTCCAGTTGGTGATCTTGCTGCCCGGTTCCCAGATCGCTTTGAGTTCGGCGACGGTCAGGTAGTCCACCCAGTCGTTGCCCGGATTGACCACGACGGAGAGACCGTCGAAGGCGACGGGCAGTTCGATGAAATCGATGCCGTTCTTCTGGGCGGCGTCCCGCTCGGCGGGGTCGATGGGTCGGGAAGCGTCGCTGATGTCGATCTCGCCGACGGCGAACTTCTTGAGCCCGCCGCCGGTGCCCGAGATGCCGACGGTCACACGAACACCAGGATTCTCCTTCATGAACTCTTCGGCGACGGCCTCGGAGATTGGGAACACGGTGCTGGAGCCGTCGACGACGACCTTGCCTTCCAGCTTTTCCGCAGCGCCTTCAGGGGTCTTGCTCTCGCCTGAGGAGCCACAACCGGCGAGGACCAATGCGCCGAGGGCTGCCACGGCGGCCAATGCGAGCTTGTTCGTCATCGTCGCGAGTGTGATGGGGTTCGGTTAAGGGATTGTTAAAGGCGGGACGCTCTGGGACTGTTCAGTGCGCTGCTCCCGCTTCCTCCATACCGCCCGTCATCCGAATGACCTGGCGCCCGTCCTCGTCCACCAGCACGCCACACGGCCCCCCGCCCCAGGGGTTCTCGGCGAGCCCTTCGACCACTTCGCCATCCATGTTGTAGACCGGGAAGTAGTAGTGGGCCACCTTGTCCGCCTCGCCCTCGATGTAGTGGCCGACGATGATGCGGCGGAACCGGTCGGTCGAGCGGTTGGGGCCAGAGCCATGGATCAGCGAGCCGTTGAAGAACAGCACGTCGCCCGTCTTCATGTGGACGGGGACTGGCTCCATGCCGGCAGGAAGGGGCACCTGGTCCCACGTGAAACTGGCGTCCAGATCCGACTGCCCCGGGCAGAGCAACGGCAGGTCGTGGGAGCCGGGCACGATCTGCAGGCAGCCGTTCTCGTCGTCGATGTCCTCAAGGGCGAGCCATGCCGCCATGCACGTTCCCGGCTCGGCGCGCAGATACCGCTGGTCTTGGTGCAGCGCTTGTCCCTTCGCTCCGGGCGGTTTGAAGTAGACCATCGTCTGCACGGCCAGCGGCTCGCGGTCGTAAAACGCGGCCAGATGGGCGCGGATGCGCGCGTCCACCATGTATCGCATGGCTACGTCGTCGCCACGGTGGGGTTGGAGCAATCGCGGATAGCGCTTGAGGGGGTCGGGGTCGTCGGGGTGGACGCCTCCCTCGGCCCAGCCGTCGCCGCCCCGTTCGACCATTTCGGTGAAGTACTCGCGCAAGGCGACGCACTCCTCTTCAGTGAAAAGACCTGGCTGCAGCAAGTAGCCGTTCTCTCGGTAGAAGGCCACGGATTCGGGGGCGGGGTGGTGGGCCATCGCGTCTCCAGTTTGCCCGATCTGTGATGGTTCTGTGAATTCCTCGAACGCCCTCGTGCGATTGCGGGGAGTTTGGCCCCGTTTCCTGCCAATCTATAGGTGGGCCGCTAGCGGCCTTTGGTGAGTGAACCGTGTCCAAACCTAGAATCGCCTGCGTCGTCGGGACCCGCCCCGATACCATCAAGAACGTCCCCGTCTTCATCGAGCTCAAAAAGTTCGCCGATCGTTGCGACCCCGTCTTGGTGGCGACGGGCCAGCATCGCGAGATGATGGATCAGGCCCTGGCCGCGTTCGAGGTTCGTCCAGACATCGACCTCGACATCATGCAGGTTGGGCAGACGCTCGCCGAAGTGACCTCGCGTGCCCTTGACGGGTTGGAGCGGGTGTTCAAGGAGAACCGGCCGGACTTCGTCATCGCCCAGGGCGATACGGCCACGACGTTCGTCGCCTCGCTCGCCGCGTTCTATCACCGCATCCCGTTCGGTCACGTCGAAGCGGGTTTGCGCACGCCGACCGTTCAGGACCCCTTTCCGGAGGAGTTCTACCGACGCGCCTCCGCCCTGATCACGCACCAGCATTACCCGCCGACCCAGTGGGCCAAGCAGAACCTGCTGCGCGAGCACCACGACCCCGAGACCATTTTCGTGACGGGGAACACGGGCATCGACGCCGTGCTCCGGATCGCCGAGGCGCAGAAGCAGGATTGGCTGACCGGCCACGAGGGGCGCGTGTTCGTGCTCACCACCCACCGACGCGAGAACTGGGGCGAACCGCAGCGACGCATCGCCGAGGCTTGTCTGGCGCTGGTCGAACGGTATCCCGATTCGGTGCTCGTCGCGGCGATGCACCGCAACCCGATCGTGCGCGAGACGCTGACCTCGGTGTTGGGAGGCCACCCACGCATCCAGCTCATCGAGCCGCCGGAGTACGCGCGCTTCGTCAAACTGATGCAACGCGCCACGCTGATCCTGACCGACTCGGGCGGCGTCCAGGAAGAAGCCCCGGCATTCGGCATCCCGGTCCTCGTGTTGCGCGAGACGACCGAGCGCCCCGAGGGCGTCGAGAGCGGCAACGCCAAGCTGGTCGGCACCGACAAGGACCTCATCTACTCGGAGGCTGTTCGGCTGCTCGACGAGCCGGATGCCTATGCGTCAATGTCGGCTGCGGCCTCGCCCTATGGCGACGGTCTGGCTGCCCCGCGCATCCGCTACCTCGCGCTCAAGAGCCTCGGCGTCGAGAGCCCCGAAGTTCCCATGTGGGAACTCTGAACTGTTGCGTCCCTTAGCCCCAGCAAGGGCCAAAGCGCCTTGCCGACAAGCCAAGATAGGAATGGAGGTTCTCCGCTCAGGGGAGGCGGAGAGTCCACGCCAACAATGAGAAAACTTGCACTCATCATCGGACTTGTCGGCATGGCGTTTGGCGCGGTGGGCTTCGGCACGATGACCCCCGTGTTCAACACGACCTACGGCGTGAAGAAGGGCTCCAACCTGGAAACCGCCAAGTGCGGCGTCTGCCACGCGACGGCGAAGGGAGGCAAGCTGAACCCCTATGGCGAAGACCTCGCCGCCGCGATGAAGGCCGCCAACACCAAGAAGCTCACCAAGGAGATCCTTGTCGCTGTCGAGGGGAAGGATTCGAACAAGAACGGCAAGAAGAATATCGAGGACATCAAGGCCGACGTCAACCCCGGCCTGAAGTGACGCTCTTGCCCGGCTTCGGATATCCATCTGGAGCCGGGCCCCGACTCTCGCCCGCCGTTCAGGGATTCGAATCATGCGGACCAAGTCGGCCCTTTGGGCCATTCTCGCCAGCCTTCCGTTCGCCGTTGCACTGATTTTCGCTCAGGACGCGCCTGGAACGTCTGATCCGCCGCCTTCGGGACCCAGCGAAGAGGTTCAGGCATGCTTGAGTTGCCACGATCCCGAAGCTCAGGCGGGTCCGGCCGTCAACTACTCGGCGCTCTCCAACTCGCCCCACAAGGACTTCGACTGCACGTCGTGCCACCCGTCCTACACGGCCGATGCGCCTCACACCGAGGAGATGTTGGCGGAGAAGGCCGATTGCGCCAGTTGCCACCCGGACGTCTCCGAGGAGTTCATGGCGAGCGTCCACGCCAAGCCGAGCGTCAAGGCCGGCGACCACCCCACGTGCGCGACATGCCACGGCGGAGGCGACCCGCACGCCGTCAAGATCGTCGGCCAATGGTCGCGCCAAGCGAAAGTCGAAGTGTGCAGTTCGTGCCACCGGGATTCGGCACGCATGCAGGACTACGGCAAGAACGTCGAGGCCGTCGCATCCTTCGACCACAGCTTCCATGGCAAGGCACTGCTCAAGTTCGGGAACTTGGACACGGCGATTTGTATGGACTGCCACGGACACCACGGCGTGTTCGCCCATACCGACCCGAAGAGCACGGTTCACAAGGACAACCTGACCAAGACGTGTTCTCAAGCAGGGTGCCACGTTGGCGCGGGCCAGAACTTCGCGGTCTCAGGCGCGAGCCACATGGATATCACGATCAGCCGCGAGCCCTTGCTCGGCGCGATCCTGCTGTTCTTCCGCGTGCTGGTTTTCAGCATGGCGGTGTTCCTGATGGTCGGCGTCGGCCTCGACTTGCGGCGGGCGATCATCGGCCCCGAGCCCCCGCGTTGCGGGCGATCCGTCGCGTTCATCTTGGGCCTCGGCTTCCTCGCGATCGTCGCGGCCATCTTCCAAGCCACGCTCAACCTGCCTGGCCCCCTCATCTCCAGCGGCATCGGCGTCGGCCTCTTGCTCCTAGCGGTCACGATCTTCAAGATCGAACAGCGGGGCAAGAAGCCCGAACCCGAAGCGGGCCGCAAGTTCTTGCGACTGACCGTCTTCCAACGCATCCAGCACGCCGTCATGGCCATCAGCTTCGGACTCCTCGTGCTGACCGGCATGCCCGTGCGGCAATCGGAGAGCGACTTCCTGCGCAACCTCTACATGGCCATCGGAGGCATGGAGGTCGGCCGCTGGATCCACCGCGTGGCGGGCGTCGCCATGATCCTGGTGTTCACCGTCCACGTCGCCCACTTGCTCTGGAAGTGGAAGAACGCCGGGTTCAAGTTCTCGTCCTGGACCATGTGGCCGAACAAGAAGGACGTGCTCGACTTCATCCAGTTGACCAAGTACTACCTGGGCAAGACGGAGGAGGAGCCGAAGTACGGGCGGTACAGCTTCCGTTCGAAGCTCGACTATCTGGCCGAGTACTGGGGCATCCCGCTCATGGGCGTAACCGGTCTCATCCTGTGGTTCCCCGTGTTCTTTGGCGGATTCCTGCCCAGTGTTGCGATCCCTGCGGCGTACATCGCCCACTCCTACGAGGCCGTGCTGGCGTTCCTAGCCATCCTGACGTGGCACATGTACAACACCAACCTCAACCCGCACAACTTCCCCATGACCCGCCTGTGGCTGACGGGAACCTTGTCGGAAGAGGAGATGCGCCGCGAGCACCCGCTGGAACTCGAGGCGATCTTGGAGAACGAGAAGAAGGCGACCTGACGCTTAGGCGTCGGGTCGTCCACCCAGGAACACGTCCCACACGCGGACGATGCGGTCCATGCCCGCCGAGGCCAGCCGCCGCCCATCCGGGCTGAACACAACCGACGCCACGGGCAGGTCGCTCACCTTGAACTTCAGGTGTTCGATGCCTTGGGTCGCGTTCCACAGCCCGACGATGCCATCGCGGGAGGCCGAGGCCAAGAGCCAGCCGTTCGGATGGAACGCCAAGGACTCGATGGGCCGCGCGTGACCCCAGATGACCTTGTGCAGCACCTGCGCTCGCACGTCGAAGATGCGGATCGAGAGGTCCACGGCGGCGACCGCCAGAAACCTTCCGTCCGGGCTGAACGCCAACGCCGTCACCGTCGAGCGGATCTCCTTGAACGTGTGGAGCATCGTGCCGTTCGCTCCGTGGTACAGCTTCACGGTGGCATCCGCCGAGCCCGACGCCAGATAGCGGCCGTCGGAAGACCAAGCGACGGCCGTCACCGATTGCTCGTGCTTCTGCGACGAGAAGACGGTCAACCCCGAAACAGTCTCGTTGACGCGGATGCGTCGCTTGGCGGAGCCTGTGGCCACGGCACGGCCATCCGCCGAGATCGCGAGGCACGAGACCCATTGCAGGTCGGCGTCGCGCCAAACGTTGACCGACTCGCCCTGCACTTCCCAAACGGCGACCATCGAATCCGTCGCGCCAGCGGCGACCACGCGCCCATCGGGGAACGAGCGCACCGCCGAAACCACGCCGCCTTCCAACCTCTTCCGGCGCTGGATTCCTGGATGGCTCAAGTCCCACCACACGATCTCGTTGTCGAAACTGCTGCTGACCAACTGCGCCATGTCGTTGGTGAACGAGAGCGAGTAGATCGGGGTGCGATGGGCCCGGAGCCGGTGGCTCAGCCGGACGTAGACGGGGATGGGCGCCTCTTCGCGTTCGGCGACAGCCTGTCCGGCGAAGAACCCCGCACCCAGCGTGGCGTCGTATTCCATCCGCGACGTCGGATCGATCAACGTGCTGAACGCCTCGTTGATCCGCGCCATTTGTTCGTGGCTGTCGGGGTTCGGGTTGACGTCGGGGTGGTACCGCCGCGCCATACGCCGGTATGCCTTTTTCAGCTGGACCGGCTCGGCGCTCTGCTCGACGCCCAAAATGTCGTAGAAAGTGGGCAAACTTCCTATTATGAAACTCAACGGCGAAGGGCGATTGCTACCCCGAGACGCTTTGGCCGTCTATGTCCACAGTCCTTTTTGCCCGTCGAAGTGTGGCTATTGCGATTTCAACAGCTATGCCATGACCGGCGAGGTGATCGAGCGAACGTGCCGCGCCACCATCCGCCAGATCCTTGATTCGCCGAGCCGGGGCCGCCCTGCCAAGACCGTCTTCTTCGGAGGCGGCACGCCCACGTTCGTCCCCGTTGAGCTCTTGGTGGAGATGTTGGAGGCGGTTTTCGAGGTGCATCCACCGGTCGAAGGAGCGGAGATCACGTCCGAAGCCAACCCGGGCACCGTGGATGCCAAGAAGTTCGCCGCCATGCGCGAGGGTGGCTTCAATCGCATCAGCCTGGGTGCGCAGAGCTTTCTCGACGACGACTTGGTTCGGCTGGGCCGCGTGCATCGGCACGGAGAGATCGAACGCGCCGTCGCCGCGGCTCGCTCGGCCGGGTTCGAGAACGTCAACCTCGATCTGATGTTCGCTCTTCCGGGGCAGACCCTGCGCGGATGGCGCGACAACCTCGATCGCGCCTTGGCCATGGGCACCGAGCACCTCAGCCTCTACTGCCTGACCCTCGAGCCGAACACAGCATTCTACAAAGAGCACCTTCGCGGCACGCTGATCTTGCCGGAGGACGATGTGCAAACCGAGATGTACGATCTGGCCGTCGAGCGGACGGGCGAAGCCGGAATGGCGTGCTACGAGATCAGCAACTTCGCCCGACCGGGCCGCGAATGCGCCCACAACCTGGCCTATTGGCGATGCGAGGAGTACGCCGCCTACGGCCCGGGTGCCGTGGGTTGCTTGGCCGACGAGCCAGGCTCGCCTTGGCACGCCCCGCGCACCCGGTTCACCCACCTCAAGCACCCCGAACGCTTCTGCGCTGCCATCGAGAGTGGCCAAACCACGGTGTTCGAATCCGAGTCGCTCGACGCCGAAGCGCTTCGCTTGGAGAGGGTCATGCTGGGGCTGCGTCTGACCGAGGGGCTCGACCCCGACGGGCTGGACCTCGACCCGCGAGCCGTGGCTGGGGTCGAGTCTCTGGGCTGGCTCGCGCGCGGCGAAAGGCTGAGGCTGACCCCGGAAGGGCGGCACTTCTGCTCGGAGGTGGCGCTGCGCTTGGTCAGCGGCGTTGCCGCATCGTCCGCTCCAGCATGCCCATGAACTGACCCTTGCGTTCCTCGATGTTCGATTGGAACTGAACCGGGCCTCGTCGCAGCGGGCCTGGTGTGGGTGGCACGTCCTCGACGATGCCCTCGACGATGTCCCTAATCGTCTGCCCTCGTCGGTCGCGAGCGTCGATGTTCGCGCCGCCTTGGATGAGGATTTCAGCGGTCACGGGCAACACCATCCCCGCAAGGATATGCAGGGGCGTGTCGCCGTCGGCGTTGACGACGTCGGGGTCCGCGCCAACCTCCAAGAGTGCGCGGATGGCGTTGCGGTTGCCGTTCGCCGCGGCCACGTGGAGCGGCGTTTCACCGCGTTGGCTGCGTACGTTCGGGGCGATCTGCTTGGCGATCTCGCGGATGGCTCCCTCGTCCCAGATGCTCGCCGCCGCATAGTGGAGGGCCGTGTAGCCCTGCCGGTCGGGCGGTGGCAACTCGGCGCCGTGACGGAGAAGGTCAACGGCCAAAGCGCTGTTGCCCATCATCGCGATGTCGAGCGGACGGGTGCCACGCTGGGAACGCGCGTTGGGATCGGCACCGGCTTCCAGCAGTACGCGACCCGCCGCGATCGCACCCGACATCACCGCATGGTGCAAGGGCGTGCGACCCTCTTCGTCCCCTGCCTCCAAATCGGCCCCGTGGGCCACCAGCTGGCGGGCAACCTCTTCCGAGTTGCGGATACACGCCAAGTGCAACGGCCTCTGCCCCGACCCGGAGACGGCTTCGATGTTCGCACCCGCCTTGATCAGGGCTTCCGAGGGTGCGCCGCTTTGGCCCCGCGAAGCCAAGTGGAGCGCCGTGTTGCCTTGCTCGTCCAGCGCCTCGATGAGGGCTCCCTTGGCCAGCAAGAGTTCGATCTCGTCGGCCCGGCCCAACAGGGTGGCACGATGGAGGGCCGAGGTGACGCCTTCGGCCGTGTTGACTTGCGCGCCACGGTCAATCAGCATCTGCGCGATTTCGGTCCGGCCCCGAGCGACCGAAAGCTCAAGGGGGGTCAGCCCATCGTAGGAGGCCTTGTTGGGGTCTGCGCCAATGGCCAAGAGCCAGCGCACGGCGCCGGCATCGCCGCGATTGATGGCCTCGAACATCGCCGACGGCGACCGCATCGTGGCCACCTTGCCCGCGCCCACCAAGCCCACGGCCAGGAGAGCGACGACGATCAGGGCAACCCACTGGGCCAGCCGGGGATCGTTGCGCCGCTTGGGTTTGCGCATGGTCGTTTCCATTATAGGGGACGTCCGCTCCAGGCCGACGGACTCATCACGCAAAAGAAAGGAACTCTTTGCAACATATCAGTGTATAATGATATATCATGTCCGCAGCCGTCCCTTCCTTCCGGTCCGATTCCGTCCGCAACGAGTTCGAGCGCAACGTCACGTCCACTCGTAGGCGAGCCTATGCGATGGCCCTTCAGCTCACGCGCAACCCGGTCGAGGCGGAAGACCTCGTGCAGACCACGATGCTGAAGGCCTGGCGCGGGTACGAGGGCTATCTGCCCGACAAGCCGTTTCTGAACTGGCTGCTGAGGATCATGCAGCGTGCCTATCTCGACCTTCGGCGGCGCGAGAACCCGGCCCGGCGCGCCGATTCGCTCAACGCCCTGGTGTCGCCCTCGGATGGCGAGACGCACGAACTCCCCATCCCCGATCCGCGCCCGAACCCCGAGGCGGAAGCGATGCGCGACGAGTCGGCGTCCGAACTGATCCAAGCGCTTTACGAACTGCCCGAGGCCTATCGCGAGGCCATCCGCCTCTGCGATCTGCTGGGCCTGAGCTACGCCGAGATCGCCGACGCCCAAGGCACCACGATTGGCACGGTGCGCTCGCGCATCCACCGAGGCCGCCGCATGTTGCGCGACCTCGTGGAAGAGCGAGGCATCACGCTCCCGTGACAGGCTAAGACGAGCCGCGCACGATACGGGCTTCCGGTTCGACGCGCAGCTTGCCGCCCGCGGGAATGCGCAGGATGGTCAGGGGCGTGGCCATCTGAGGACCCGACCCGGCCGAATCCCGGTAACGGACGATCACTTCGCCCGTCTCGGTGCGCCCTGCGGTCGTGATGCTGACCGGGGCGCGGCCGACTCCGGGCGCAATCGCGACGAGTCGCTCGCGCGACCAATCCACTCCAGGCGAACCCGAGGCCTGAACCCCGCTCGCCTGCGACCAGAAACGGCTGTACTCGACATCCGAGGTGATTACGTTGACACCGAGCACGTTCGTGCTGGTGGTCCAGCCGCTGTAGAACGTCGAGTAAGGAATGCGCTCGACGATGACCACGATCACAGGCGGCGTGGGCGGCGCTTGGCCGTGATAGATCTTCACCCCGCTCGGCAGCGTGGTCACCGAACCCGGCGCGCCTCCGATCGTCCCGGACGTTGCGTTCGCGAGTTCCTTGGAGAACCGGTAAACCCCTGCCGTTCGGGGAACGCGGATGAGGACGAAGGGACTGGTTTGCACTTGAGCGACCATGGCGTCGCGAGCCGGCTGGTGCTCCACCCACGTGACGAGGAGGTCGTTGGCGTGGACGCGGTTGATCGAGCGTACGCTCACGCGGTAGCCGCCGGTCTGCCGAAGGCCCAGATGAATCGCGATCAGGTGATGGGTGTTCCAATCCACGTCACGGGGCGCCTCGTGGGCCGGGCGACCGGTGAGTTGGGTCCAGTACCGCTGAAAGTCGCCCTCGGTCTGCAGGATGATCTGGCTCTCGCGCGTGATGCGCGAGTTCTGCCCCTCTTGATAGGTCGAAAAACTGACCGTGGCGTCAAGCCCAGTCCTCAACTGGGCAAACCCCATGCTGGCGAATAGGAGCGCTCCGAGCGCGGCGACGTACCTCACACACATTTAGACGCGCACGCGACCGGAGCGCAACACCGGATCAGTCCTCGACGGCCACGAGCTTGTAACCGTAGCCCCGCATGGTCTGCAAGAACAGCGGATCGTTGGGGTCCTTCTCGATCTTCTTGCGGATGCGATAGATGTAGACGTCCAGCGAGTTGCTGTTGAAGTCCATGTCGTAGCCCCAGACGCTCTTGAACAGTGCGCCCCGGCTGACGGCGCGGTCGGGGTTGCGGGCGAGGAATGCCAGCAATTCGAACTCGCGGTTGGTCAGGTTGACCGCCTTGCCGTCCACATAGGCGTCGCGTCGCTCGAAGTCGATCTCGAGGCGTCCGAACGCCCCCGAATCCGTGTCCTTCTTCTTATACTGGTTGGCGCGGCGCAGATGGGCGCGCACGCGGGCCACCAGTTCGGTCGGGTCGAAGGGCTTGGTGAGATAATCGTCCGCACCGACTTCGAAGCCCGTGATCTTGTCCACGAGTTCGGATCGCGCGGTGAGCATCAGCACCGGAAAGTTCCAGCGCTTGCGGACGCGTTTGCACGTCACGATGCCGTCATCCCCGGGCAAACCGAGATCGAGGATGAGGAGGTCGAAGGCCCGTTGCTCCATGAGCGACATGCCGTCCTCGCCAGAGGTGGCGGTTTCAACCTCGAATCCCTCTTTCTCGAACAGTTTGCGCAGGTTCTCCTGCAGAAACTTGTCGTCGTCAACGATCAGCAATCGGTCAATCATGAGTCCTTTCATCCAACAGCTCTTCTCGATGTCATGCAGCAGTCCATATCTGGACGGTCGTCCCTTTGCCCACCTGGCTCGAGAACTCGATTCTCCAGCCGTGTTCGTCGGCAATGCGTTTGCAGCTGAACAAGCCCAGTCCAAAGCCCCCCTTGCGGGTGCTGTAGAACGGCTCGAACAACTTGTCCACCCGATCCGGTGGGATTCCCGGACCAGTGTCGCTGACCTCGACCACCAGCGACTTGCCGTGGGCGATGGTCCGAATGGAAAGCTCTCCACCCCGGTGCTCCATCGCTTGCAGTGCATTTAGAATGAGGTTCATGAACAAATGTTCGCACTGATCCGGATCGGCATGGACTTTTGACCTTCGCGGGCGGATATCCACCTTCACGTCGACCCCGAAACGCTTGGCTTGCGTCTCGGTGAGACCCAGGACGTTGTCCACGAGTTCCTTCAGGTCGACCTTGGTGCGGGTGGTCAGCTTGGGCTTGGTGAAACTGAGCAGGTGATGCGAGAGGACGGCAAACCGCTGAAGCTGGCGCTTGACCTCGACGAGGGCCGTGGACGGATCGCTTTGGCCCAGACTGATCTCGAGTTGCAGACTCGCCACGATGTTTCGGATGTCGTGGGCGATGCTGGCCGCCAGGGTTCCGACGGCGCTGAGCTTCTCGCTCTGCACCAACCGCTTCTGCGTCTCCTCCAGTTCCATGCTGGCTTCGCGGAGGCGTTCCTCCAGGTGCGCCCAGTTGCACAAGACCACGAGTTGTTCGGTGATCGCCTCCAGGTGCTGCCGAAAGTGCGGATCGTTCCAGTCGCGAGCGGACTCCACACCGAACAGGGCGAACCCGATGGGATGGCCCTCGTCGTAGACCCCCACCTTCGTGACGTAAGGGGTGCCCATGCGCGAAGCCAACGTACTGGAGCAGGGCCCCACGTGAACCAGGTCGTGGCCCTCGGCGCCCCCGTGTCCATAGGCTGACCAGAACTCCAACTCGGAGACGATCACGGGAGACGGGATGGGTTCGGCTTCGAACCGGCGATCGGCGTGGGTGGTGGCGGCTAGCCAACGGCCATCCGAGCGTCGCAGCGCGACAACGTGCGCGTCGTAGCCGAGCACGCCCCGGTACGCCTGGGTCAAGTCCAACACGATGGACTCGATGCCGCCGTGACCAGCGACGGCGCGGAAGACCGCGTTCATCGCCTCCAACGTCTGCGTCGTCGTCTCGATTTCCCGCTCTTTCTGTGCGATCAGCACCTGTTGACCCTGAACCTTCTCCTCGAGGGCGGTTTCCCGTTGCAGTTCGACCGACAGCCGCATCGCCAGCGTGGTCAGAAACTCGACGTCGATGCCGTCGTGCGCCTCGTCGGTGCGCCCATCCAGGATGCTGAGCGTGCCAACGGCCTCGTTCTCCCGATCGAAAACGCACGTGCCCAGATAACGGGTCAGTCCGTGCCGCGCAGGCACGTTGCTCCAGAACTCGCCCGCTTCGCGCGCGTCTTCCACGATGAACGGCTGACGGGTTGCGAGCGGCACCCGGTCGTACGCTTGACTCAGGGCCAACTGGTTTGCCGGACAGTAGTCCTCCGGAAGCCCGGCATGACTGCGAAAGAGCAGCCGGTCGCCTCGGACCAGACCCAACACGGCCCCGGATTCGTAATGCGCAGCCAGCGTCTCGACGATGAACTTGCACACGTTGGCTGGGTCGGGGTCGTTGAAGAGACTGACTTCGTGGATGAGTTCGCGGAACCGCTGCCTCCTGACCAAGTCGGTGATGTCGCGAAAGGTCCAGATGCGCCCCGCGATGCGGCCGTCTTGGTCTCGGAAGGGCGCGGAGCGCCGAGAAAGAACGCGGCGGTATGGCGCGTTGAGCTCGAGCCGGTCTTCGTAAGTGTTCTCGGGATGCGCGTTGATGCGCATGACCCGGTCGCGAAACGCCTCGTAGTCTTCGACCAGCGTGGCGACGTGTTCGCTGACTTCCTCGGGAGGTGCGGCGACCGCCCAACGATAGTCCATGGCGAAGTAGTGGCCGAACATGCCGTTGCAGGCCAGCATGCCCAACGTCGCGTCGGTCACCGCCACACCGTCGTTGCTGTTGAGGAGCAACGCCTTGAGCACGTTCCGCACCGTCGAGTCCGGAATGGGACCGAGCGCGATCTCGGATTCGTCGTGCGCGGTGGATCTGGGCACCATGATCATGCGGCGGAGAGCGCACTGCGTACGGCGGCGCAGGTGATACGTTAGAACGCCGAACAGAACCGGAAAGTTGCCTCCGGCTGGCTCCAGTTTGACGCGATCTCGCGAATCCCCTGAGGTCCTTGGCCCGATCTGCCGAAACAGAGGGGGTTGGCGGAATCAGGTACAGTCCGCCACAGACGCAAGAGGAGGTGCTCAATGCGCACTGTACAAAAACTGGCCGCCATGATGGGGTTCCTGATGGCGATGTCGGGTCTGGCCTCCGGTCAGACGTCTAAAGTCGAATCCACCGAAACCGTTCGGACCGAGGTCACCTCGATTCCGTACGAAACGCATTTTGAACTCAGCCGCCGGGTTGGAGCGGGTCGAACCCTCCGGTCGCAGGAAGGCAAACCCGGGCAGATCATCCGAGACTACGTGATCGTCAAAAAGGGAGGCAAAGAGGTCTCCAAGACGCTCATGTACGAGGAGCGCATCGAGCCCGTCCACGAGGTCTTTCTCGTCGGTCGCGAGGGCTACGCCCAGAGCCGAGGCGCCTTCACCAGGTCCAAAGTCCTCACCATGACGGCGACCGCCTACGATCCCAGCCCCGCCACCATTGGACGGGGAGCCACGGGCCGAACCGCCACGGGCATGAAGGCCGCCTATGGGGTCGTCGCCGTCGATCCGAGAGTCATTCCGCTCGGCACGTTGGTGTACGTCGAGGGCTACGGGTTGGCCATCGCCGCCGACAAGGGCAGTGCGATCAAGGGCAACAAGATCGACCTGTGCTACGCGACCCGTCGGGAAGCGCTCAACTTCGGCCGGAAGTCGGTGAAGGTCCACATCCTGAAGCCCAAAGATTGAACCTGACCGACGTCGCCGTTCTGCGTGCGTTGCTCGACGAGCACGGATTGCACGCATCGAAACGGCACGGCCAGCACTTCCTCACCTCGCAGGCGGTTGTCGAAGCCATCCTTGCCGCCTGCCCTCCCGAAGCCTCCGTGCTGGAGGTCGGCCCGGGTCCGGGAGTGCTGACGCGTCCGTTGAGCCAGTCGCGCCGCACGACTGCCGTGGAGTTCGACGAGCGGCTCCGCCCGGTGCTGGCGGCCTCTGCGCCCGAGGCGGAGGTGGTTTGGGGCGACGCTTTGAAGGTTGATCTGCCGTCCTTGGCCGAAGGACTGCCCGCGCCGCGGGTGCTGGTGTCGAACATGCCGTACAACATCACCGGCCCGCTGCTGGTGCGGTTCGCCGACATGACGGGCCTCTTCGCTCGTCAGATCCTCATGATGCAACGCGAAGTGGCCGACAAGGTGCTCGCCTCTCCGGGAGACCGCAAGCGGGGTGCGCTGAGCGTGGACCTCCAATCGCGGTTCGCGATCCGCAAGATCGCCGACGCACCCGGCGGGGCGTTCTGGCCACCGCCCAAGGTGGACAGCATGGTCCTGTTGTTCGAGCCGCTGCCCGTTCAGCCCCATCCCGGATTGAAGCCCTTGCTTCGGGTCGGATTCGCCCAGCCCCGCAAGACGCTGGCCAACAACTTGGCGACCGGTCTCGGGCGTCCGAGGCTGCAGGTCCTCGGCTGGTTGGAATCGCTCGGTTTGGCTCCGGATGTTCGCCCAGCGGCGCTCGATGCCGCGCAATGGGATAGAGTGAGAGCATGCGCCGACGCCTGACCGCTCATCTGTGGACCCTGCTAGCGGGGTTGGTGGTGTGTCCACCCGCTGCCGCCCAAGTCGAGCGGGGCGAACTCAGGCGGGCTCTCGCCGAGATGCCGGCCCTGGAACCCAAGGCGATCCTGCAGCCACTGGTGGTCACCAGCGGGCAGTATCAGGGCGCGGTGCGCATGGGTCACGAGAAAGGCATCCATTGGTACTTCGCCAACATCGCCCTGCGCGAATGGGTGAACGAGGCGCCCCAGATCGTCAAAGGACACCTGGATGCGTATCTACGCAACCTGGAGCGGTCCGACGGGGCGCGCGACATCGTCTTCGACCTGCTGGACGAGGGCCTGACGAACAAGAAGGCGCCGGACAGCCACGACTCCTACGCGTCCAGCATGGTGCATCTGGCCGTCCTCTACGTCCAGAAGACAGGCGACCACGGCTGGTGGGATCGGCAGTCCACGCTCATCCACACCGTGTGGCGCAGCAACGTGCGAAGCCAGGTGAAGAACGCTGGCGACGTCGGTTCGGCATCGTTGGTGAAAAGCCATCAAGAAGGCTCCAAGAACCCGGAAACGGGCCTACCGCACATTCTCGACGCCTTGTTGATGGACAACTGCGAGGTTTACGCGGCCCTGGCGGCGATGACGGCGTATCTCAAGGAGCGGGGTGACAGCCGCGCCAGCCTATACCAGTCCGACCTGACCCGTTTGGCGCGCGGGATCGGCGCGCTTTGGGATTCTGGGACTCAGGCATGGCGATTCAGCGACTTGGCCGTGAAGCCCACGTTGGCCTGGTACCCCGACTTGCTGGCGCAGGTCTTCCCCGAGCTGTTCGTGGGCGAAGCCGTGCGTTTCGACAACAAGAAGCAAGACCGGTTCGCAGCGGCTTGGCACTACCTGGTCAAGAGCGACCCCAACTGGTTCGATGCGCCCGACGACAAGTTCCCCCACCTGATCGTCGCGTGTTTGGCGGCCCGCTCGCAGCGGGATGTTCGCGCAGCCCTTTGGTCGGTGGATCGTTGGCTGAAAGCCAACGACCCGATGAAGAACCCCGAGAAGCTGAGCAACGTGGCCGATGCCGCGTGGGCGTGGTCGACGATCCAGGCGCTCAAGAAAGTCGCCGGGGCCGAACCTAGGCAGACGGAGTGAACCACCGTTCTTCCACGTATCCCGCCTGCTCTTAGGGTCCTCGCCCGCAAGGTGCAGCCGGCCCATGGGCCGGAATCCGAGCAGGAGCGGCAACTCTGGGGCTCTTAGGCCCCTCGCGAAAAGTCGCCGCGAACTGTGCAGATGACCTTGAAAGGGGCTGATCCAGCACGGTAAGGTGCCTGTTATGGGAACGATCTTGATCGGGATCACACTCGGGCTGGTGGCGCTTGCGGATTGGTCCACAGCTCCGGCTGATACGTACACATTCCCGGAGACCAACGAGTTCTTCGGAAAGCGCACGGTTACGGACCAGACGTTCTACCCGGTGCCATACAGCGTGGAGTCGCACTCGCATGGGTACCAAATTGAAAGCGAAGGGTCGCAAAGCGCCCTTCCACCATGGAATTCCTACTTTGCAGCCCTTTTTGTGACTAGCGATACGTGGTCAGGGACTGCAGGCTCCGGAATCTTGCCAGCAAACACCGCCAGATTCTACAAACTACGGATCACAACCAATGGAGGACAGGAGAAATGGGTGTCGGTGAATCCTGTGCAGGGCCCGTTCAGCCGCTATAGGAACGATCGCACAGCCTATTTCTTCTTTGTTGACGAGAGTCTGGACCAGGACCCAGGCGAGGGGGGAAGTGGTTAGCTTCACGAGTCTGTCTCTTGGCCTGACGTTGTTCGGTGCGCAGCCCGTTGGCGGCGCGCACCCTATGGTCATTCTCGCCACCCACGAACCGGCCACCGAGTATGAACAGCGTCTTCTTCGGTTGGCAGGCGACGAACTCCGCCAGGAGGCTGAGGCGAACGGTTACGTGGTCCGGCAGAGCGACGAGTTCACCTTCGTGCGATCCCGGAACCTGTTCAATCTAGCGGACGTGGACGAGCTGAATGCATCTGTGGGAGCAATCGTGGAGCTCGCAGGACCGAAGGAGCGCATCGTGCGGGACAAAGAGACCGTGGAGAAGATCCGAGCGATTCTCGCCACCACAAGCATCGCTCCCGAGCTCGGAGACTATTTGCTGGAGTCCAAGTCGTTCTTGGTGTTCTGCTCAGCCTCCGTGGTGCTGACCGAGGGCGGGAAGACGGTTAGGGTAGACCTTCCCAGCCAACCCGGCGACTCATTGCGGGATCTGGATTTCGTCGAGATCCAGCCCGACCGTCCGCCGAAGTTCGATAAGTTGGCGCGTCCCAAGCCCTACACCGATGCGTTGGCGTTCACGTTTGGTCCGACTCGTGCCCAGAGCGATCGGCGGGCGATCGGCTCCGCACGCTTTGCCGAGGCGATTGCGCTCGAGTTGGAAAGGCAGAATGTCCAGGCGGCCACAGTTGGCGCCGCACTGCGGGCAGCGATGACACAGGGCATGCCGTTGCCCAGTCCAGGCGAGAATTTCCAGGCATTCGCGGCAAAACTTGGCAAGGGGTACAGCGACAATCTGGCCAGCAATCACGAGTTCTACGGCTTTCGAACGGTCGCGGAATGGCAGGCCTTCCTCCAGGGGGCGAGAGTGAGCAGCGTTAGGGTCTCCCCCATGGTCGGAGTCGGGACCGTCGTGGGCGGTAACCGGATCATCCGCGCCGCTTCGCCCATTCCTCAACGGAACCCCCCGGCGCACTAAGGGCCAGCATCTCCCCTGCTTCATAGCCTACGACCGTGCGCAGCTTGGTGCCAAGGGCAACAAGTAGCCGAGTCGTCAGGCGTAGGCGAGTTCGACGATCTTCGCCGCAGCCTCGCGCATGCTTCCAGCCGGCACGATCCGGGAGCCCTCGAGCATCGCTTTGCCTTCCTCGGCGGCCGTCCCCTCGATTCTCGCCACGACCGGCAGGTTGGGGTCCACAGTCTCGAATGCGGTCAGCAGGCCCTTGGCGACTTCGTCCGCGCGCGTGATGCCGCCGAAGATGTTGATCAGCAGACCTTTGACATTCGGGTCCATCAGGATCAGTTCGACGCACTGGTGCACGCGCTCGGCTTGAGCCCCGCCACCCACGTCGAGGAAGTTGGCGGGCTTGCCACCTGCGGCATTGACCTCGTCCAACGAGCACATGACCAAGCCCGCGCCGTTGCCGATGATGCCGATGTCGCCACCCAAGCGGACGTAGGCGATGCCTCGGCGGGCCGCTTCGGCTTCGATGGGGTCCTCGGCGCTGTCGTCGGCGGTCGCCTGAAGCGCCTTGTACCGAAACAAGGCGTTGTCGTCAATGGAAACCTTGGCGTCGGCGGCGATCAGTTTGCCCTCGGGCGTCCACGCGCAGGGGTTGATCTCGATGAGTTCGGCGTCGGTCTCCACGAACGCCTTGGCCAGCTTCTTGATCATCTCGACCATTTGCCGCTGTGCCGGCGCGGGAATCTTGGCACGCTGCACTGCTTCGCGCAGTTCGTAGTCGCACAGGCCGAACGCGGGGTCGATGTGGACGCGAACGATGGCGTCGGGTTCGGTAGCCGCAACCTCCTCGATGTCCATGCCGCCCTTTGCGCTGAGCATCACCACGTTCTTCGCCGCAGCCCGGTCGAGCAACACGCTCACGTAGTACTCCTCGGCGATGTCGATCTGCTCGGCGACGAGCACCTGCTCGACGACCATGCCTGCCGGATTCTGAATGCTGACCAACCGCTTGCCGATGAGTTCTTGGGTGAACGAGGCAGCCGCGTCGGCATCCTCGAACAGCTTGACGCCTCCCGCCTTGCCTCGTCCGCCCATCAGGACTTGGGCCTTGACGACGACGCGCCCGCCGAACTCGCTGGCGATGGCGCGGGCGGTTTCCGCATCGGAGGCGACGCGTCCACCCGGGACCGGGACGCCGAAACGGGCAAGAACGTCTTTCGACTGGTACTCGTGGAGCTTCATAGGGAGAGCGGTGGAAGGATACCGCTTTGGACGTCCCTTAGCCGGGAAGGGCGATCGGGTGCAGGAACCGCAGCCGCAGCGTGGATTCCTTGCAGAACGTCTCGCAACCCACGACCGTCGCCTCGACGGGCTCCGGCGCGCACTCCAGCCGAAGGCTCACGGGCGTGCCGATCTCGATCCGCCGGCTGGCCAGCACGCGCGCTCCCGAGCCCGAAACATCGAGCAACCGTCCCGGCGTCGGGCCGAGCCAAACCTCGGGCCAGGCGTCGCCTGCGATGCGGGCCTCGCGACGGCGGTTCTCCGCACGTAGACATTCGGGGGCCCGGACGGTGAAGGTGTGCGGGTGCATCGCCCGAGAAAGCACCTCGGTCTCGAACACCAAGAGCCCCTCGGGGCGCGAGGTTTCGACGACGATCCGTTCGCCGATGGTCAGCGGAATGAACCGGTCTCTCGAAAGCGGCGCGCTGAACACCCAGCCGATGCCGTCGGCTTCGACGAACCGGGAGCGATACAGGTGGTTGCCGCTCTTCACCCGGACCACGCACCCCTCGGGAAGGGTCTTGACGGGTCGCCCAAGCTTGCGCTGAGACACCCAGTAACCGGCACCGACGGCGACCGCGAAGAGGATCGCAAAGTAACCGACCAATTCGGCGAAGGCCTGCATCAGGGCGTCTCCTTTGGCGTCTCGAACGACGCCTTGATGTTGCGGAGCCCGTCGGAAAGCAACAGCGCGGCATCGGTCAACACCTGCTCGTCGCCCGACTTCGCGTAAGCCCGGAAGTCCTCGATGACCAGCTTGATCTGCTGAAGGCCGAGGTTCAACGATTCGAAACGGCGGCGCGTTTCAGGCGAATGGAACGGGGCCGAAGACCACGCCGAGAGGCCGGCGATCAGGGCCGACAAGCGGTCCATCTCTTCCAGCGTGGTCGGCGCGTCCCGTCGCACGCGGATGCGCTGCAACAGCGAGCGGCAATCGTCCGAGAAGGCGGCGCAAGCCGGGCCAAAGTAGGTCGAGACCCGATCGAGCCACACGGGAGCGACCTCGCCGCCGAGCGACTCCAGCGACTCGCGGGCGCCGGAAGCGTCACCGGTCACGGCAAGGCAGAACCCCAGCAGCAAGTCCACCACCCCGGTCGCTCCCAGCGTCTTGGCATGGCTCAAGGCCTTGGTCGCTCCGGCAAAGTCGCCGGCCTTCATCGAGAGGTAGCCCCCGACGACGTGGGCTTCCGGAACGGTCGCGTCACGGGCGATGGCTTCGTTCAGGAGTCGGCGCGCGTCTTCCGGTCGCCCCGCTTCGGCGTACGCCTCGGCTGCGGTGACCCGCATCGCGGCTGCATCGGGCAGGAGCTGAGCGGCTCGGGCGGCCTCCGAGGCGGCCAAACCCGGCTCGCCGGAAGCAAGCAGCGCTTCGACCAGCGTGCGGCGAACGTCCACCGAGAACGGCGCGACATCGGCCAGATCGCGCAACTTGAGCACGGCCCGGACCACGTCTCCCGCGAGGAGGAGTTTCTTGGCGTCCTCCAGCTCGGCGGGCACCTGTTCGCCCGCAGTCGGAGGTGTGGCGGGCTGGACCAGCCGTTCGCCCTGAGCAGGGTCCGAAGGCCGGATCCGGGGTCGCGGCGGCAGGTCCTTGAAAGGACCTTGACCAAAGATCGCGACCCAGGTGCGTCCCACCGTCGAGCCGAGGCTCGATAGGTCCGGGGCGCCGCCCACCAACACGTTCATGACTTTTGTATCGGACCAAAGCGGGCGGCGAGCAGTCCCGCGATAGAGGGACGCGGCCACTTCCACGCCCAACGACGTTTGCTTCGCCGAGAAAACCAGCAAGTACGCGATGTTCAGGTCGCGCACCACTTTGCGCGCGTCATCGATCGTCACGCGATCGGGAACCTTGATCTTGCCTTCCTCCACGGCAGTGCGAAACACCACGTCGCCCATGCTCCACAGGATGACGTTGACGCGGCCTTCGTCATCGAACTCCGCGCCGATCTCGGGATAGATCGGCATGTTGAGTTCGGCCTGCTCGGCCGTGCCTTCCAGAAGCTGCACCACCAGCATCTCCGGGGCGGCCAACGCGTGGCCCGCAAAGACCAACGCGACCAGTGCCAACAAGGACTTCAGGGCCCGCATGTCAGCCTCCTAAAACTTCAATCGCCTTCTTGCACGTCTCGATGGCCATCCCGAGGCGCGCGGCATCGCCGCCCGAGGCGACCTGCCGCTCATAGGCGTTCACCGCTCGCTGATAGGCGCGCAAGGCGTCGTTCCGCCGCCCCAACTGTTGATAGACCATGGCCAGGTTCTGGTTGGTCCGACCGGGCTCGGCGCCGGCCTCCAGGGCTCGCTCGTAGGCCTGGGCGGCCTTGGCGTAGTCGCCGGTCTGGTGGTGGTTGCGAGCGGTGATCAGCAGGGCGCTCGCTCCCGTGGATGCCTGAGACGACGATCCCGTACTGGAAGTCGTGTTCCCGCCGATACGCGGCCCGTTCGGGTCGCTGATGCGGATGCTGATGTGGCCGGGGTCGTCGGTGGCCCGAGTGGTTTGGGACGTGTTGCCACCACCGAGTTGAGGCGCGGGGTCTGGGCCGGACTTGATCGTGTTGCCATCTCCCTGAACTTGTTCCGTGGGTCGCCCGCCGTTGTTTGCGTCTTGGGGGATCGACTGGACCACGGGCCGAATCGGCGGCACGACGGGGTCCACACCGTTGATGAGCGGTACGCGGTCGCCGCCGGTCAGCGCACCCTCGATCACCGTGTTGCGAGGGCCAGAGTCGAACACGCGGCCCGGCCCCTCGACGTCGAGCCGTCCGGCGTTCGCGTTGGTGTCCTGAGACTGGTTCGGATTGCCATGGGCACCGACCGCCTGAGGGTTCATCTGGAATCCGGTGTTCACGTTGGCCTGCTGGCCGCCGGCGGAGTCTTCCATCACCAGCTTGGGCGATTCGTCGCGGTTGCGCCCTTGGATCAGCCCGATGGTCGCGCCGATGCACACGACGAGCACGGTGGCCGCCGCACCCGCGAGGAGTGCGCGCCGCCGCTGGGGCCGCGTGTTCTCCTCGGGGTCTTGCAGGGCGAGCACGTTGCGCAAGTGGTTGAGCTTGATCTTGTCGAGCGCGGAATCGGGGTACAGCTCGACCACCCGCTCGTACGTGGTGATGGCGTCGCCCAACTCGCCCCGATGCTCATGCACCGATGCTTTGAGGCACAGCGCCTCTCGGGACGCCGGATGAGAGGCGATGGCCGTTTCGGCCACGGCCATCGCCTCGTCGTACCGACGGTCGAAGGCCATGCGTTCGCCCTCGGAGACCAACTTCGCGTGCTCGGCCAACGCGGCCTGGATCGCGTCGTCCGCGAGAGCGTTGCCGCAACTCCGGCAGAACTTGCTGTCCAGGGTGTTGGCGGCCTGGCAATTCTGGCAATGCACCATTTGTTTGCGTTCCAAGGCGGCGTCGCGCGGCCTACACGTCAGATTCTACCAACCCGACCGACCACGACCTTTCGCGAACGGGTGCCTCGGCGCACCTCCTCGCGATAGACGTCGCACAATCCTCTGTACGCATAGACGTCGTACGCGCGCATCAGCTTCTTCAACCCTTGAACGAAAATGCTCTGCGCGCCCTGCTTGGTGTGGCCGCCGGCGTGGCCGATCTCTTCGAACGTGCGCCCCTCGAGCCGCTGCATGAGCACGTCGCGCTGCCGGTCGGTGAGGTCGGCGGAAGCGATGACGTCCTCGCACTCGGACTGCAGCATCGGGTGAGAGCTCCGGCCCATGGCGACGTGGGCGAACTTCGCCTCGCGACGACTGGCCGCGCGCAGCTTGGCTTCAAAGCCGGACTCGGTGTAGTGGGGCGCCTTCCGATCTCGCTCGCAGAGGGCAAGAAGGGCTTCGGCGACAAACGCAAGGTCTTCCTTATTCATGGCGCGACCGGGAGGCACAAGTAATAGTAGTATATATTCGTCTACTATATCGCCTCGTTGCACGCGCCGCCGTCAACCGGCTGGAATCTGAATTCGGCGAAGATCCACCCCCTGCACCTTTGCCGCCCCGTTGCGGCGAGGAGGGGTCATAATCCGGCCATGGATCGCATCAGGGTCGCCTTGATCGGTGGCAGCGGCATCGGCGCGATGCTCGAAAAGCACTGCCGCGGAGCGGTCCGAGTCCCCACCAAGTTCGGCGTCCTCCGCGCCCGCGAAATGCCCCTCGCGGGTTCGACGGTGTGGGTCGTCAACCGCCACGGGCCGGGGCACCGAGTCCCTCCGCACCGCGTCAACTACCGCGCCGTCGCCGAAGGACTCCGCCGCGCGGGATGCCGGATCGCCTTTTCTTCGGCGGCCGTGGGCAGCCTGCGAGCCGATTGGCCCGTCGAAACCTTGGCCATCCCCGACGACGTTCTCGACCTCTCCGGGCGGCGCCCCACGCTCTACGACGACATCGTTTGCCACACCGACTTCACGCAGCCCTTCGGTCCGGCGGCCCGCAAGGCCTACCTCGACGCCGCATCCAACCTGGGCACAGCCGTCCACGATGGCGGGGTGTATGTGACCGGCAACGGCCCGCGTTTCGAGACGCCCCACGAAATCCGCTGGATGCGGCAGCAAGGCGGCGACGTCGTGGGCATGACGGCCGGAACCGAAGCCATCCTGATGCGCGAGGCCGGCATCGCCTACGCCAACGCATCGTTCGTCACCAACTTAGGGTGCGGCCTTTCGACGACCCCCATCACGGACGAAGAGGTACAAGAGGTCATGCGCCGCAGCGGCAAGCGCGTCCTTGACCTGATGCTCGAGGCGGCGCGGCTGGCTTTGGAGGTGGTCCGATGAGTCTGGGAAGACGCAGCTTCGCCGTGTTTCTCGCCATGACGCCGGGCATCGGCGGCCGCTCGATCGTGCGCATCCTGACTCGCAACGACCTGCTCGCGCGCTCGCCCGAGGAGTTTTTGGCCCTGTCTCCCGAGGTCCTCGCCGAGGAGTACAAACTCGGCCCCAAAGCCGTCAACGCGCTCACCAGCAACCAAGCCGAGTTGCTCCGCGAAGCCGGCGAGACCGAAACGCGAATGAGCGAACTCGGCGTCACCTTGGTCACGCTGGCCGACGCCAACTACCCCGAGCGCATCGAGGCGATGGACCCCGATCCTCCGGGCATGCTGTTCATGTACGGCAACCACAAGCTCCTCGATGCGTCGACCTTCGCAGTGCTCAGTTCGCGTGGCACGCCCGGAGCGGCCCTCGACGAACTGGAAGCCCTCGCAGAGGAAGGCGTCTTGGCGGGCAACGTGCTGGTGAGCGGCCACGATACGCCCGAGTACCAGCGCTCGGCCGTGGTTCCGCTGCGTTGGGGTGCGCCGCGCATTCTGGTGCTCGACCGGGGACTGTACGAGGGGTTCGGCAAGGAATTGCGCTCCGAGCCTTTTCGCGCGGCGCGACTGTGGCGGTACGAGTACGACCCCCACACCGACCTCGCGATCTCTCCGTTCCGCCCGCATGCCAAGTACGTCGGCATCAACAACCAGGTTCGCGACCGACTCATCGCATCTCTGGCCGACCGCTTGGACTTCGTCGACGTCAAACCCACAGGCAACATGGAGAAGTGTCTGCGCTTGGCTTTGAAGGCGGGACGCAAAGTGCGCGTGTGCGATCGCTCCTTGGGCTACCGCGACTACGTCCGCGAAGGGGCCGAACCGATCCGCTCGTGACGCTCACTCGTCCTCGAGCATCTTCGGCCAATCGTCCTTGAGCAGCCGCGAGAGCGACCGGTCGGCGAGCAAGCGGCCCTCGTTCTGGCAGATCGCGCAGTAGTTGGTCTCGTTGTCGGCGTAGCGGATGCGCTGGACCTTGCGCCCACACACCGGGCATGGCTCGCCGAACTTGCCGTGGACGGCAAACTCCGGACGGAACGCCGTCACCTCGTCGCGACCCGGGAACTTCTTGATCGCCTTCTGAATCAGTCGCTCCGTCCACGTGCCAAGCACCTCGCGCGTCGCCAAGAACAACCGCTCGACCTCGGATGCGTCAAGGCTGCGCGTCAAACGCATCGGCGAGAGGCGGGCGGCGTGCAGAATCTCGTCGGAAAACGCGTTCCCGATGCCCGAGAACGCTTCGGGGTTGGTCATCGCGCGTTTGAGCGTGCGGTTCTCGCGCAGCAGGGCTTCCCGAAACGACTCAAGGTCGCACGTCATGGGCTCGATCCCACCCCTCCGGTGCGCCTCGAGCCCTTCGCGACCGGCAAGGGCCGTCAGGTTTGCGCGCTTCTTGGTTCCGGCTTCGGTAAGCAGCAGGTGGCCGGTGTCGAACTCAAGACACGCGGCAGTGGTGCGTCCGCCGGGCTGGCCCGGAGCGGGGGGACCCGCACGCCAGAGCAAACGCCCCGCAATCATCAGGTGGATGACCAGATAGCGTCCGCCCTCGAACCCCAGCGCGATGCGCTTGCCCAGTCGCTCGGCGCGTTCAAATGCGAGGCCCTCAAAGGCGGACAGGGGTGGCTCGACCGACTTCAGGATCGAGGGACCGAACACGCGCACCCGCGCGAGACGTTGGCCCGCCAACACGCGATCAAGGGCCGCGACGTAGGCTTCGACGTCGGGCAGTTCGGGCACGGGACTCCGTCTAGTCGGTGGACAGGGCGAGCAGAATGGCCGTGGTCAGCGACTTGTCGTCCGGCTTGGTCCGGGCCGCGAAGCGCGTGACGACCTTGCCGTCTCGATCTACGAGGAACTTGTGGAAGTTCCAATCCACCTCGGTGTCGTCCGTATGGTCCACCAGCCACTGGTACAGCGGATGTTTGTCCACACCCAGAACGCTGATCTTCGAGAACATGGGGAACGTGACGTCGTACTTGCCCGTGCAGAACTCCTTGATCTCCTCGTTGGTGCCCGGCTCCTGGCCGTTGAAGTCGTTGGCGGGGAACCCGAGGATCACCAGTCCCTTGTCCTTGTACGCCCGGTAGAGCTTTTCCAGCCCTTCGTATTGGGGCGTGAGCCCGCAACGGCTGGCGACATTCACCACCAAGACCACCTTGCCCTTGTACTTGGCCAAGGATTGGGACTTGCCGTCGATGTCTTCCATCACGAACTCGTGAAGGGACTCCGGCTCGGAAGGCTTCGCCTGCCGAGTCTGCTGACCGGCGGACACCGCGAACGCGAGCGCACCAAGGGCTAGGAGCACGACGATCTGTTTCATGGTTCTCATTATGCTGGACGCGCGAGCGTTTGTCAAAGTTCTCACGGGCGCGGGCTGGGATTCACGCGGGCACGCGCTTGCCCACCCAATTCAGATCTACGCCTCGGGCGTACAACAGTTCCTGAAGCTGGCCCACATGGATGCCCAGGTGGCGGATGTTGACCAACTGGTGGTCGAGCTTGGGAATCCGATACCAGGGGAATCCGGACTCGGCCGCACCAAGGTCCAGGGCATCCACCCAGCGGCCCACGTTTTGCTCGATCTGGGACAGGTATTCGAGCAGATCTTGCGGGGAGTACGTGGTCTCTTCGGGCGGCATGCCGTCTTCGTCGTCGTCCCACAGAATCACGCCCTGCGGCTGGTGTCTCGCCCACGGGGTGAACTCCGTATGGCTGGGCATCATGTAAAAGTGGGTGTAGAACAGGGTGTGGTAGGCGATGCGCCAGAACGTCCGAGGGTGTTCCCCTGCGCCCCAGGCGTCGTCGGGGCACCGTTCGATGCACTGCCGCAGCATGGCCAAGCCCGCGCCGTACTGGCCCTTGAGGGCGTCCTTGAGGTCCATACCCGGATTCTGGCACTTGTCCGCAGGCAGCTTTTCAGGGACGTACGTCGTTCAAGGCGATCATCATCCCACTCAAGCTGACTTCCGACGTCTCGACCACCTTGACTGCGGCGACGATGTCCGCGTAAGCCAAGCGTTTGGCCACCACCACGTGGCTATAGACAAGCAGAATCCCGGAGTGGGAGACCTTGTGAGCGATTCGCCTGAAGTCGTCGCAGTTGCGCGTGAGCAACACCCGGTTCGCTTCGGCAGCCGCCTGTAGGACAACCTTATCGGATGCGCCACCAAGCCCCATCGTGCCCACCGTCTCGACATCATGACCCTCACTTCGAAGCCACGCCACGAGAGAGGCTGCCTGACTATCCTCGTCAAGCAGCAGTCTCAATCTCGCCTCGGATGGCCTCTTCTCGGGCCTCGGCTTCGATCAGGTGCCGGTAACGCTCTGCGTAGGCGAACACTTCCCGGATCGCCTCGATGGGCAAGTCCCAATCTTCGGAGGCGGCTTCGGCGCCCTGGCCCTCGGACACGATCGCGGACCACAGGGCACCGACGGCCTGACGCCGACCCTTGATCCAAAGTTGGCGTTTCCATGGATGAGGACGCTCGACCAGGTATGTCCAGCGCTCCTTGGGCACGCTCAGTAGGACTTCCCGCTGGCCTTCTTCGGTTTGCACCAGGATGCGCCCGCCCCCGTGAACGGTCTCGAGGAGGTTGTTGGTCAACCGAACCGCCTGCAGCACGGCCTCCTTCGAATTCGGCGCGCCCAGCGATACCCGCAGTGATTCGATTTCCGATTCCTGTGCCGGTGTGACGTTGAAGTTCTGTCGCTTGGGCTTCATGAGTACAGAATGAGTATATCATGCGCGTCACGGTTGCCGGAATGCCGGAACACAGAGGGCGGGCCGGGGCGTCTAACACGTCAGAGACGCCATGCGACCCGTTCTTTTGCTTGCGTTAGCCGCCGCAGTGTTCGCTTCCAGCGATACCGCAGCCCAGACCTCCCGCCGCAGCGCGCCCGCCCCTAGGCTGGCGCACAGCGGGCCGTACAACGAGGTGGTGAACGACCGGTTGCTGGTGCGCGTCCACCCGGACAAGGCGAAAGCCTGGGCCGAATCGCCCGGTTTGCGCCGCATGGCGGCCTTCGGCCTGAACATCCCTGGGCGGTTCGCCAACCAAGTGGGCCCGAATGGTTGGACCCTTTGGCTTCTGGACGGCCCAACGGATACCAAGAAACTGGCGCAGGCCGTGCAGCGTCACCCCGATGTGTTCTTCGCCCAGCCCGTCAACCGCATGTACCTCATGTGGACCGAGCCCAACGACCCGGACTGGAACGCCGTCGAAGACACCGAAGAGATGATTCTGCTGGGCGGAGACGAAGGGTTGAACTACCGACGCCTGTGGTATCTGACCGACATCTACGCACAAGAAGGGTGGAGCATCTGGCCCGACCAGTGGTACACCCACCTCAACAAACCCGCCAACGCCCCCACGATCGCGGTCGTGGACACCGGGCTGGATCTGAACCACCCCGATTACAGGAACGGCGGCCCCAGCCAAGACTCGGCTCAGGGCGGGCAGATCGACATGGCTCATTCGAAGGAGTTCAAGTTCGGAGCGGTCTACGAGGCGGGCACCCCGTTCGACCAATACGGGCACGGGACCCACGTCGCCGGCCTCGCCCTGGCCTCGGGCAACAACGGAGGTTGGAACGGCAAGGGCATGATCGGGGTCGGCTATGCCGCCAAGGGCATGATCCTTCGCGTGTTCGACGACGACGCTTTCGCCACCGACGCCGAAGCCGCTGCAGCCATCTACTACGCGGCCGACAACGGCGCCGAGGTGATCAACCTCAGCTTGGGCACGACGAACTATTCCCAGACGCTTCAAGACGCGGTCACCTACGCCTGGAACAAGGGTTCGCTGGTCGTGGCCGCCGGAGGCAACAGTCAGCCGCCCAGCGCGCAGTTGTTCTACCCCGCCGCGTGCAGCGGCGCTTTAGGGGTTTCTCCCCTGGGCCCCAACTACTACATGGCGGCCAACTACGGCAGCTCGGGCAGCCACATCGACGTCGCCGCCCCCGGTGGCGACCTCATCGTGGATTTCGGGTCCATGGTCGCCTATGCCCAGTACATCTATTCGACGACGAAGCTGGACAGCCACTCGCTCTACGAGAACAAGGACGCCTTGGGCCTCCTGGGATACAACCTGGGATACGGTTACCTGATCGGTTCGTCCACGGCCTCGCCGATGGTGGCGGGCGCCGCCGGTCTCTACTACGGCATGCACAACCTGCGCCAGTCGGACGGCTGGTCGAACGTGCGGACCTATCAGGCGATCCAGCGATCCGCTTGGCACCCCGCCGGGCCTCCGTTTGGCACCTGGGAGCCTTCCTACGGCTACGGCGTGCTGGACGTCGAGGAACTGCTCAGCGATTCGAACACGCGCAACGCGACAGTCGGCTCGTTCGAAGGCCGCGTCTACAAGAACGCGACCCCCATCGCCAACACCTTGGTTCGAGCGACCAACGTCGTGACGGGGCAGCGCTTCGAGACGACGACCCTGAGCGACGGCAGCTACCGCCTGCAATACACGTTGCCCGGCACCTACAGCATCGTTTCGGCGCCTGACGGCCAACTCAAGACGCTCAAACGCACCATCCGCGAAGGTTGCGACCTTACGGGAGTGGACTTCTGGTGCGGCACGTTCACGTGGGACACCAACCCGCCCGTCGTGCCTCGTCTCGAGGTCGTCAACTCGACCACCACGGGCATCACGGTGCGGCACCGAGGCTACGACACGGAAACGGGCATTGACTCGATCGTCTGGCGCATCGGCACGACCGTGGGCGGCAACGACGTGAAGGGCGACACCGAGATCATCCCGGTGTTCAGCGACGTCGAAGCCATCACGGGCCTCTCGCTCACCCCCGGCGCGACCTATCATCTGCGCGGCACCTACACGAACGGTGCCGGAATGCAGACCGTGGTGGACGTGCCCTTCACGCTCCCCGGCAGCGGATCACCGGTCTCCGGCACCGTGACCATCGCCGGATTCACGGGCAACCCGAACGGCAAGACCATCGCCATCCAAGTGCGGAATCCCGGTTCCACAACCGCCCTGCAGACGGTGAACGCAACCCTGAACGCCAGCGGTCAGTTCACGTTCAACACGACCCACACGGGTACGCGCGACATCGCGGCCAAGGGTTCGCACACGTTGCGGAAGATCTCGGCCAACGTGAACGTCCCCTCGGGCGGCGTCAGCGGCGTGAACTTCGCGCTGGTCAATGGCGACGTGACCGGTGACAACACGGTCAACGTTTCCGACTTTCTGGCCCTGCGAGCCGCCTACGGGTCCTCGACGGGCTCGGGCAACTGGAACCCCAACGCCGACCTCAACGGGGACGGCAGCGTGGGCGTGGCCGACTTTTTGCTCTTGCGCAACAACTTCGGACAGTCGGGCCAATCGTAGACGGGCGGCTTGCGAGGCGTTCAAAATGGGCGGGTTCCCATGCTGCTCATCGCTACGCTCCTTCTGGGTGTCGCCGCCTCTGACCTGCCCGCTTGCGGTCCGTTCGTGGAGAACCGGGGCCAGTTCGACGCCGACGTGCGCTTCCGCGCCTCGCGGCCCGGACTGAACCTCTGGGTGACCGACGACGGGTTCTGCGCCGATGCCTACACGGCAACGGTGGAGAACGACGCCGCACGCGTCGAGGGATTGGCCGTGAAGACCACCTGGGTGGGCGCATCCCGAGGCTCATGGGCAGGGACGTCACGACCCGGCACGCGCAACTTCTTGCTCGGCAACCAGCCTGACGCATGGGTCACGGGCGTTCGAGACTTCGACGAAGTCCGGCAGAGCAACGTGTATCCCAACATCGACGTGCTCTGGCAGCTCGATGAGGGCCAGCCGCGGTTCGACGTTGTGGTCCGTCCCGGAGGCGATCCGCGGCGCATCAAGATGACCTTTGCGGGGGCCACGCCTTTCGCGCACGGCTCGGAACTCTGGCTCAAGACCCAGGCAGGCTCGTTCGCGTTCAAGCGCCTAAAGGCGTTTCAGCCCGGCGTGACCCGGCCCGTAGACGCGGCATTCAGGGTGGGACGCGACCGGACGGTCTCCTTCGAGGTTGGCCACTACGATCCGACGAAGACCCTGGTCATCGACCCGATGGTCTACTCGACGATGACGGGCGGCGCCGTTTGGGACCGAGCCAACGACATCGCAGTGGACGCCTGGGGCAACGCGTACACCACGGGCGCGACGGGTTGGACACTCTCGGCCATCTACCCGACCACCGAAGGCGCCTACGATCGAGTCCACGATGGCGTCAACGATGCCTTTGTCTCCAAGTACGCGCCCGACGGCAAGACGCTCATCTACTCGACGCTGATCGGCAGCGCGGCGACCGACGAGGCACGCGGCATCAAGGTGCTGGCCGACGGCTCCGTTTGGGTCACAGGCACCGCCTTTGGCAGCACCTCGGACTTTCCGACGACGGCCGACGCGTTCAGCCAAACCCACTCGGGCGGGGGCGGCGACGTGTTCGTCACGCGGCTGAGTGCGGCGGGCGACCAGATCCTCTACTCCAGTTATGTGGGCGGCGATGGCGACGACGACGGGCTCGCCCTGGCCGTCGCTCCGGATGGTTCGGTGGTCGTGGTGGGCGATACGGTTGCCGGAACGGTCGGCTTTCCCACGACCTCCGGAGCATTCGACACCACGCACAACGGCAACTGGGACGGGTTCGCCTTCAGGCTGAGGCCCGACCTGGGCCTCATGTGGGCGACCTACTTGGGCGGAAACGACTTCGACAGCGCCACCGACGTCGCCGTGGACGGCTTGGGTGCCGCTTACGTTACGGGGATCACGCAAGCGGGCAGCACTCCCTTCCCCACGACGGCAGGCGCGTTCGACACGGTGGCCAACTTCCGTGACGCCTTCGTGACGAAGATCGCCCCGAACGGAGCGTCGCTGATCTACAGCACATTCCTTGGAGGGCGCAGCACCGATGAAGGAAAAGGCATCGCCCTACGAGCCGGACGCGCGACGGTGGTCGGTCGGTCCTTCGCCACCAACACCGAGCCCTTCTTCCCGACCACCGCTGGAGCGTACGACCGCACCCACAACGGTGCGGACGACATGTTCGTCACCCAACTCACCGAGAACGGGTCTAGCCTGGAGTGGTCCACCTTGATCGGCGGGGCCGCGTTCGACGACGCACGGGCCGTGGCCGTTGACCCGGATGGAAACGTCTTGGTGGTCGGAACCTGCGACGGCGCTGGCTTTCCAACGACTCCCGACGCGCACCGGGCGGCCTTCCACGGCCTAGGGCCCGACGCGATTCTGGCGAGGCTGACGCCGGACGGCGCGCAACTCGCCTTCGCGACCTACATCGGAGGAACCAACTGGGACGTGGCGCACGGGGTCGTTGCAGGGCCAGCAGGGGATGCCTTTGTAGCGGGCGAGACCAACGACGCCGACATCGACTTTCCGACCACGGAGGGGGTCGTCGGGCCGACGACAGCGGGGACGTACGACGCTTTCGTGTTCCGGTGGAGATTTGCGAGCGCCTTGCTCCGGGGCACCGTGACGTTCCAGGATCGCCCCGCGAACAAGCCAACATCCGTACCCATCGAGGTTTACCGCGTGGGCGAGAGCGCGCCCCTGATGACGGTGCAGGCGACCATCGCGCCAGATGGGAAGTTCCATCCGTTCGGTCTTCCGGTGGCGAACGCCACGCTGAAGCTGCAATCCGCACCCTGGTTGCGCCGCACACTCACGGTGTCTGCCTCGAACACAGAAGCCGAAGCGAACTTCGTGCTGGTGAACGGCGACATCGACGCCAACAACGCCGTGGGCATCAGCGACTTCGTGCGGCTTCGAGCGGCGTTCGGCACGTCGCCCGGGTCGGCGAACTGGAATCCACTCGCCGACCTCGATGGCTCCGGCACGGTCAACGTGGCGGACTTCCTGATCCTCAGAAAGAACTTTGGACAGTCGGGTCAGGCTTAGGCGGCCTACATCTTGTGGATCGCGTGCCCCGCGGCGTCTTCGAACGCCTCGAGGACGGCTTCCGACATGGTCGGGTGGGCGTGGATGGTGTCCACCATGTAGTCCAGCGTGGCTTCCAGCTTGATCGCGACCACGCCCTCGTGGATCATGTCGGTCACGTGGGCGCCGATCATGTGCACGCCGAGAACCTCGCCGTACTTCTTCTCGGCGACGATCTTCACGAAGCCGTCCTGCTCGGTGGTGGCCATCGCCTTGCCCAACGGACGGAAGTTGAACTTGCCCACCGTGACCTCGTGGCCCTGCGCCTTTGCTTCGTCCTCGGTGAGGCCAACCGAAGCGACCTCGGGGACCGTGTAGACGCACATCGGCAACGCGCGGTAGTCCACGTGCTTGTTCTGCCCCGTGATCGCGTTGGTGACGGCGACAATGCCCTCGTGCGAGGCCATGTGCGCCAAATGCAGATGGCCGGGCACGTTGCTGAGCAGGTCGCCAATGGCGAAAATGTTGGAGGTGTGCGTCCTCAGCGAAGCGTCTACCACCTGCACGCCGCGACGGTCCAGTTTCACGCCAACGGCCTCAAGGTTCATGCCCTCCACGTTGGGCTTGCGGCCAACGCCAAGCAAAACGACCTCGACCTCCACGACCTCGACTTCGGTGCCCTTCTTCACGTGGCACTTCCAGCCGTTGGCCGTCTTCTCGCACTTGTCGAGGGTCGCGCCGGTCTTGACCTTGATGCCCTTGCGCCCGAGCAGTTTGCCCAGTTCGACGCCGAGGTCCGAGTCCATGCCCGGGATGAGGTTGGGCATCATCTCGACCACGGTCACCTGCGCCCCGAGGCCGTTGAACACGTAGCCGAATTCGACACCCACCGCGCCGCCGCCCAGAATCAAGATGCTCTTGGGCACGAAGGGCGCGTTCACGGCGTCGTCCGAGGTCCAGACGTTGTTTTCGGCCTTGCCTTCCAGCCCAGGGATGGGCAGGTGGACGACCGACGAACCCGTCGCCAGCACGAAGTTCTTGGCTCTGAACTGCTTGGTCTCGCCATCCTTGACCACGTTGATCGTGTGGGGGTCGACGAACGAGGCAAAACCCTCGACGTGCTGGACGCCGTTCTTCTTGAACAACATGCCCACGCCGCCGCGCTGGGTCTGGACGATCTTGTCCTTTCGGGACATCACCGCTCCAAAGTCCAGGGTGGCTTCGCCCGTCTTGACGCCGAGTTTGTCGGCATGTTTGACGTGCTCAAGTCGCTCGACCGAGGCGATCAGGGCCTTGCTGGGGATGCAGCCCCAGTTGAGGCACGTGCCGCCGAGATACTCCTTTTCGACGCATATGACTTTCGCGCCGAGTTGTGCGGCGCGGATGGCGGCCACATAGCCGCCGGGGCCGGCACCGATCACGATGAGGTCAGCATCAAAACGCTCGTTGGGCATGGGGGCTTCCTCGGGCTGGTCGGATTCGATCTCGGAGATTTCCCGGATCAAGTTGTCCGAAATGTCGGGTTGGGCGACAGCGGGGCCGTTCGTCGCGTTCGCCGCTTGGTTGTCCACCGAATCCGTCATGAGCCCGGCGCGCCGGGTGGCGCGAACGGAAAGTGTACCGCCTCAGACCTGATCGGCAAGCCGTGCCAGGACTGACGGGCGCTTGAGGGGGAGGCGCAACAACGCCGCGAAAAGAGAGGAGGGGGGACGAAGGGCTCGAGCTGCAACCAAGGGGAGAGCAAATGCTGCAGGAAGCCCTTCAACCGATATGATACACCGTTTCAGCCCGAAGAGCAAGGCGAACCTTGCCGTTTTTTCGCAATTCACGTTCGCCGGCCGGTTCGCCAAACCGCCTTCGGAACGCCAGCCGAGGGCGAACCGTTATACTAACCGGCACAGCCCCATTCGTTGGAGCACTCGAACATGCAGAAAAGACAGACCCCGCTTGTGTTGGTCGCCATCCTCGTGATCATGCTGGGAGGCATCGGCTTGCTCAGCGCAGGCAAGAAGGACGACGGCCATCAGCACGAACAGCCCCAGGCCAACAACGACGCCGTCGGACAGAAGCGTGCCGCGCCGACCAAGGAGGCCGTCGCCAAGTCGCTCGAAAAGAAGGACGGCCCGGGCCAGCCACCCGACGAGGCCGCGATCAAGACCAACCGGCCCTCCATCCTGAAGCAGACGTTCGGCAACGTCAAGCCCACCATCAACGAAGCGTCCACCACCAACCAGTGGTACACGGGCAAGTCGCACCTCGAGAAAGACGAGGCCAAGTAACGGGCATGGGGTGAGCGACCCAGATCCCCTGCTCCCCGCCATCGAGAGGCTCTCCAGCCAGATCGAACGGCTGAACACGCTTCTGGAGAAACAAAACCGCCGACTGGGCTGGCAAGGCAGCCTGCGCGCCGGGTTGCTCATCGGGCTGGGCAGCGTGGTCGGCGCAACGGTCTTGGTGTCTCTCTTGGCGCTCTTCTTGCGCCCGTTCGCGAACGTGGAGTTCTTCCGTCCCTACGTCGAGCAGACCCTCAAAGACCTCGATCGCGACCGCGAACGGTGAGCGGTCACTGGCACTGGGCGCAGAGACCCACCACTTCGACGTGCACCGTCTTCGGCGCGAAGCCTCCGAGCCTGGCGCGCCCGACCAGCGTTTCGGTTTCGCTGTGCGCCATGGAGACTTCCACCACCTTGCCGCATTCCTGACAAACCCAGTGCTGCACCTGGTCCTGATGCTCGTGGAACTGCCGACAGGCCGTAAAGCCGTCCAGGACGCCGATTCGGTGGACCAACCCGAGTTCGCTCAGCGTGGTGAGAATGCGATACACGCTCACCACGTCGATATGCGCTCCGTCCTTGGTGATGCGTTCGTGCAACCCATAGGCGGTCAGGCACTGATCGGAATTCGCCAAGGCCCGCAGAACCAACATACGGGGCGTCGTGATGCGCAAACCGCTGTGGCGCAACGAGGCCACCGCATGAGCGATGTAGCTGTCCGGGCCCGCCGAAGCGCGGTTCTTGGGGTTGGTTTGCCCTGCTGGGTGTGCCACGACGTTGGGATTGTACAGTCCTACGGAACCGCCTGCTGGACTCAAAGCCCAGCGAATCGTTCATTTTCGTGGTTTCCCCCTTCACAGGGCGAAATCTTTGTGCTATGCTGACTGGCGAACCTAGACTCGGTGGAGGACCGTATGTGGCTCCCCGGAAGGAGAAGCAGACGATGCAGTTTTACAATCTGAAGACGCGTTCTCATGTCGATGTGCCGGAAAGCGCCATCAAGAAGACCAAGATGGTCCGCAAGACCAAGTCGGGCGAACAGACGCGCTACGCGCTGATGGCCGAGCACGGCGGTGCGAAGCTGTACAAGTTCGTCAACGAAGCCACCTACAAAGCCACCAAAGCCGAAGAGGTCTGAACGAGTCGCTTCGGTTTCGGAGTTGATCCGGGTTTGCCGCGTCGCGGTAGGCCCGGTTTTGTTTTCTGGGGGTTGATTACTCCCACTCGATCGTCGCGGGAGGCTTGCTGGTGAGGTCGTACAGCACGCGGTTCACACCAGGCACTTCGTTCACGATGCGCGTCGCGATATGCTCCAGAATCTCGAACGGAATGGGGGCGGCTGTGGCCGTCATGGCGTCCTCGCTCTGCACCGCTCTAAGGATGATCGGATTCTCGTAGGTGCGCTCGTCTCCCATCACACCCACGCTTCGAACATCGCCCAGCAGCGCGGCATACGACTGCCAAATGCCCACTTGCAGCCCCCGAGCGCGGAGCTCTGTGCGGAAAATCCAGTCCGCCTCCTGAACCGTGGCAACGCGTGCTGACGTCACCTCGCCCAGAATCCTGACCGCGAGTCCTGGGCCCGGGAACGGTTCGCGCTCGACCATCTCTTCCGGCAAGCCCAACGCTCGGCCCAGGGCACGCACCTCGTCTTTGAACAGCCAGCGCAGCGGCTCGATCAGTTTGAGCCTCATCCAATCGGGCAAGCCGCCCACGTTGTGGTGGGTCTTGATCTTGGCCGCCGTCGAGCTCCCGCTCTCGATCACGTCGGGATAAAGGGTGCCTTGCGCCAAGAACGTGCAGTCCTTGAGGTCGTCGGCGTGGTCCTCGAACACGCGCACAAACTGCTCGCCGATCGTCTTGCGCTTCTGCTCGGGATCGGTGATGCCTGCCAGCGCCGAGAAGAAGCGCGCCCGAGCGTCGAACACGATCAAGCGGGGATGGAAGTGCTCGGTAAACGCCTGGCGCACCTGTTGGGCCTCGCCCTTGCGCAGAAGTCCGTGGTCGACGAACACGCAAACCGCCCGATCGCCGATGGCCCGCGTCAGCAAGGCGGCCATCACCGAGCTGTCCACGCCGCCGCTGACGGCGCAGAGCACTTTGGCATCGCCGACTTCCTCGCGGATGCGGGCGATGCTCTCCTCGATGAAGTTGGCCGTCGTCCAATCACCCTTGAGCCCGACGTGCTCGAACAGAAACCGGCGCAGGATCTCCTTGCCGGCTGGCGTGTGGCTGACCTCGGGATGGAACTGGACGCCATAACGCTTGTTTGCCTCGTCGGCGAACGCCGCGACCGGGCAACCGTCGGTCGAAGCGATGACCACTGCGCCGGTGGGAGGCTGGACGACTTCGGTGCCGTGGCTCATCCAGACCTGTCGCGAGGCAAGGCCCGCGAGCCACGAGTTGGCTGCGACCGAGGTCAGCGCCTGCCGGCCGTATTCGCGCCCTTCTGCCTTCTTCGCCGAACCGCCCATGTTGGCCGCGAGCCACTGGTGGCCGTAGCAGATGCCAAGCGTCGGGATGCCCTGAAGGGCCGCCGGGTCCATCGTCGGAGCGTCGGCCTCGTCCACCGATCGCGGCCCGCCGCTCAGCACCACAGCGCTTGGATTTCGCTCACGGATGACATCGGCCGCCTTGTTGTAAGGCACCATCTCGCTGTAGACCCCGTGCTCCCGAATGCGGCGCACGATGAGTTGCGTGTACTGGCCGCCGAAGTCCACGACGAGAACGAGCTCGTGGCCCGAGTTCAGGGACATAGGCCCATAGTTTGACAGATATGTTAAGGCAGGCGAGGATGTAGAATCCAAACATCCCATGACGACCCTGCTCACGGAGAAAGCGATCCAGCAACGCGTGGACGAGATGGCGCGCGACATCAACGCCGCGTACGCGGGCGAACCCGTCTTGGCCGTCTGTGTGCTGAAGGGCGCCTTCCTGTTTCACGCCGACTTGGTGCGCCGTCTGGTCGGCGAAGTGGCCGTGGACTTCATCCAAGTGAGCAGCTACGGCACGGAGCAGCGATCCAGCGGCATCGTCCAACTCAAGAAGGACGCCGACACCTCGTTCGAGGACCGCAACGTGCTGCTCGTCGAGGACATCGTGGACACCGGTCAGACGCTCAAGCACCTGCGCGAGTTGTTCGCCACCCGCCGCCCGAAGAGCCTGCGCGTGGCCGCGCTCCTCTCCAAGCCCTCGGCCCGCGTGGTCGAAGTGGACGTTGATTTTCTCGGATTTGAGATTCCCAACGAGTTTGTGGTAGGATACGGGTTGGATAGCGCGGAGCAGTATCGCAATCTCGGGCATATCGCCGTCTTAGGCGGCTGATCACCTCCCCCGGAAGCCGCGCTCTTTCCAGACCCTTCCCATTTCTCCCAAGCAGGAGCGTTCCGATGCACCAATTCAGACCACGAAAGTCTGCCGATGGAGGCGGACAAAACCGTCGGCGCAAACGAGGCGGCGCCGGTCAGATGCCGAAGACCGATCTGTCCGACCTCGAACAGATGCCCGAAGTGGATTATTCCCACTTCGATTCCATGACCCCCGCCGAACTGGCCAAGGTCGCCAAAGCGGCCAAGATCCCCCTCAGCACGTCCCGTTCCGAAGTCATCGAGCAGTTGCTGACCGCAAACCTCGACGTCGAGGGACTCACCTACGGCCGGGGCATTCTCGAAATCCTGAACGACGGTTGGGGATTCCTGCGCCGGGACAACTATTCGCCCTCGCTCGAGGACATCTACGTCTCGCAGTCGCAGATCAAGCGCTTCAACCTCCGCCCCGGCGACACCGTTTACGGCTTGGCAAGACTGCCGAAAGAAGGCGAAAAGTACAAGGGCATGCTCCGCGTCGAAAGCGTGAACGGCATCGGCGCCGTGGCGCTCGCCCAGAGCGGACGCAAGAACTTCGACGAACTCACCCCGCTTTATCCCGACCGGCGCATCATGATGGAGACGACGCCGGACAAGATCGCCGCCCGCATCATCGACCTGATCGCGCCCATCGGCATGGGCCAACGCGGCCTCATCGTCTCGCCCCCAAAAGCCGGTAAGACGAGCATGCTCAAGACGATCGCCAACGCGGTCACCACGAATCACCCGGACGTGTATCTCATGGTCCTGCTGGTGGACGAGCGGCCCGAAGAAGTCACCGATATGCGGCGCAGCGTCAAGGGCCAGGTCATCTCTTCGACGTTCGACGAGCCCGCCGAAAACCACATGCGCGTCGCCGACCTGTGCTTGGAACAAGCCAAGCGATTGGTCGAAGCCGGCCGCGACGTGGTCATCCTGCTCGACTCGCTCACACGTCTTTCGCGCGCCAGCAACCTCACCATCAACCCCTCGGGCCGGACGCTCTCGGGCGGTCTGGACCCCTCGGCCCTCTATCGCCCCCGCCGGTTCTTCGGCGCGGCGCGCAACATCGAAGAGGGCGGCTCGATGACCGTCATCGCCTCGGCGCTCGTGGATACGGGCAGCCGCATGGACGACGCCATCTTCGAGGAGTTCAAAGGCACGGGCAACATGGAAATCGTGTTGGACCGCGACCTCGCCGAGCGACGCATTTGGCCCGCGATCGACGTCCGCAGATCCTCCACCCGCCACGAGGAACTTCTGTTCAAGAAGGAAGAACTCGAAGGCGTGGTGCAACTGCACCGGCTCCTCGCGAACCAGGAAAACAGCGTCGAGGCCACGGAAGCGCTGATCAAGCTGCTCAAACGCACGCCGACCAATTCGGCGTTCCTCGACAGCGTGGTTCAGAAGACGCGCGCCACGGTCTAGCGAGTCTCGCCCAGAACCTCATCCAAACCCCTGCCGAACAGAGGGGGTCCGCAAACCGTCACATCGGTTCGAGCAAGCCGTACTTGCCGTCGCGACGCTTGTAGATGACCTCGGTCCGGCGGGTCTCGGAATTCGTGAACACGAAGAACGGGTGGTCCACCATCTCCATCTGGAGCGCCGCCTCCTCGATCGACATCGGCTTGGGGTCGAACTGCTTGCGCTCGGCGAGCGGCAGCAGATCCGCCTCTTCCTCCTCGATGGGAAGCTCTTCCAGTGCGCTTGGCGGCGTCGCGCCGCGTTTCCGGTGGTTGTGGAGGAGCCGCCCTTTGAGGCGTCGCAGCCGCGTCTCAAGTTTGTCCGTGACGCGGTCGATCGCGGCTCGGACGGTCAGATCGTGTTCCTCGCCCCGCACGGTCAATCCGTCGGCGAAAACGGTGATCTCGATGCGGTGCCCGTGCTTTTCCTTGCGGTGCACCATCTCGACCTTCTGGGCCTGGCTGAAATAGCGGTCGAGGCGTCCGAGTTTTTTGGCGGCGTACTCGCGATCTCGTTGGGTGACGTTGCCTTCGGCGTTGCGTACGAGTACTTCCATAGGTGTCTCCGGCCTTGGGCCGCCGTCGGCGACCCACAGGGTTGTCGCGTCTGAGACATCGCGCCCCAGACACAACCTTCATTCCACATACGCCGCTGGGACTCCTGCCGCTCGCACGCGAAGGTCCTAGGGCACCGTCGCCCGCGAGGCGACGATCGTCAGCGGCCCTTCTTGTTCAGGCGCACGGCGAACACCGAGGACGAGGCCGTGATGTACAGCCAATCGCGATCGACCCCGCCGAACGTGCAATTGGTCGGGTTCTCGGGCAGGTCCACGCGCAACAGAATCTTGCCGCTGGAGTCGAGGGCGATCATCTGCTTGAGCATCGGCACGGTCACGTAGAGGTTCCCATCGGCATCGAGCGTCATGCCGTCGCCGCCGGGGAACGAGCGTCCGCCGTGGTCGGGCGTCTCGAAGATCCGACGCTCGGGCCCGAGTTTGCCGGGGCCTTCGATGGCGTACGCCCGCACGAACGCGTCGCCCGTGGGGTGGACGTACAGGGTCTTCTCGTCCAGCGAGTAGGCGATGCCGTTGGGCCAAGGCAGGTCGGGGATCGCCATTCGAGCCTTCCCTCCCTTGGGCACGAAGTACACCGACATCTTGGGCTGCGTCAACTTGCCGTCGCCGAACTTGGGGTCGGTGAAGTAGAGGTCGCCGTTCTTGGCGATCGCCAAATCGTTGGGCGCGTTGAAACGGACGCCCTCATAGGTGTCGGCCACCACACGGTGCGCCTTGGTTTCCAAGTGGTACGCCCCGACCATGCCCGCGTCGCCTTGGCACGCGAACACCTCGTCGCCATAGATCGCGAGCCCATTGGCCGCCTTGGTGTTCTCTGCGAAAACAGAAAGCTCGCCTGCGGGGTCGAGCGCGTAGATGCGGTTCGCGGGGATGTCGCTGAAGAGCAACCGCTTGTGCTTGGCGTCCCAAATGGGGCCCTCGGTGAACTGGAATCCGGTTCGGACGAGACGAAGGGGTTCGACGATCTTGAGGTCTTCCATAGGGGTCTTACCGGGCGAAACAGGGGCCGCCTGGCCAAGGGGGGACAAAGCGATCAGGGCCGACAGCGTCCAAAGCACAGGTTAGCCTAGCGGATTCGCACTCCCGCCGTCAACCGCAGGCGTGATACACTGGGACCAGGAGCCCCATACCCAGTGATCATCGCCGCCCTCGCTCTTGGTTCGGTCATGTTGGCCGACGACCTTCTTCCCGACATTACGATCTGGGATGAGAAGTTGTACGACACCGCCATCGACACGGACGAGATCCCCGGTCGCAAACTGCTGCGACTCAGCACCGGAACGCCCAACATCGGGTGGGGACGCTTGGAAATCCGAGGCGGCGAAGTCATCAACTCCAACACGCAGCGGGTCAATCAGCGCATCTATCGAACCGACGGGACGTTCTGGGAGCGGCCTGCAGGGAACTTCCTCTACCATCAGGGACACAACCACATCCACTTCGAGAATTGGTGCAAGTACCGGCTTCGGCGGGTTCTGGCCAACGATGGGGTGGGTGAAGTGCTCTCAGAAGGCCAGAAGACCAGTTTCTGCATCCTCGACCTCCAGGTCCACGACACGAGCAACCCCTACTACAACTCGGCCGGCAACTACCGCAACTGCGGCTCCACCGTGCAGGGATTGACGCCGGGGTGGGCGGACATCTACAGCAAGTCGCTCCCCGACCAATGGGTGGACATCACCGACATCCCCGATGGAACGTACTGGCTCGAAGCCGAGGTCGATCCCGACGACAACCTGCTTGAATCGAACGAGACCAACAACATCGGCCGCGTCAAGGTGACCATCGCTTCGCCCCCGCCGCTGGGCCCGGACCGATTCGAGGAAAACGACACTCGTGCCCAAGTGGACGCTCGGCCCGAAGGAGGCAACAACAGTCCGAACTTCGGTTTGGTGAACGCGGCCCGCCAGTTCGAGAGCCTGTCCGTCGAACCGAACGACGACGACTGGTTCAAGTTCCGGATGAACAACCCGGGCTCCTCGGGCGACCACGTGGCGATCACCTCCACCGTCACAACAGGCGACACCGATTTGGAGCTCTACGACGCAGCCGGCAACCGGTTGGCGCGCAGCATCACCACCTCGAACAACGAGACCATCTCGCTCTCCGGGCGGCCGGCGGGCACCTACTACGTCCGCGTGTTCCCGTACTCCGGCTCCAACCCCAGCTACACGTTGCGGATCGACCCGGCGGCGAACAACGCGCCGACGATCACGGTTCAAGAGCCCGCCCAGAACATCTGGGTCGAGACCAGCATCGAGGCGTTCCGAGTGCGATGGCAGACGAGCGACGCCGACGGCGACCCCGTCAAGGTGGCCGTCTGGTTGCACAGGACCCCCGTCGTTTTCGACAAAAACACAGCGACGTTGGTGCCCGGATACGAGGCCATTCCAGGTTCGGACGGGGTGGCCAACGTGAACACGGCCACGATCCCGCACGGTCAGTGGTACGTGTATCTCAAGGCCACTGACGGCGGTTCCACCAACGGTCGCTTCGCGGCGGGTTGGGTGCATCTGTACGTCAAAGGCGACATCGACATGAACGGGCACTTCGACGCCGAGGACATGGAGATCATCGTCAAGATGTTCCGCGCCCAGACCGGCGGATACGGCGGCAAGATGCCCGACCATTGGACGATGATCCTGGACGCCGACCGCGATGGCGACTTCGACGAGCGGGACTTCAAGCTGCTCAAGCGCATGCTCAACGGTCACTGATGCCCATTCCCGCCCTGCTTTGCTTCGGCGTCTGGTTGACCTACGGCGTATGGCTTTGGCGTCGTTCGGCGGGCTTGCGTGCGTGGGCGGCGACCAAGTCGCGCCCGTTCCGAGCCGTGGGCGGGTCGGCGCTGCTGTTCTTGGGTGCGGGGGTCCTGCTCGGGGGGCTCATGGCGTTGGAGCCGGCAGGCTTGGCGAAGGACGGCAAGATCGAGCCCGGCGGCTGGTGGGTTGCGCTCGCGCTGGGAGTGGCCTTTGTTCATGCTCAGGTCGTCGCGGCGGCGCTCATGGCGAGCCTGATCCGCGAGAACCTGCAACTCGAAGCCCGCGCCGAAGCGTCAGATCGTTCGAAGGTGTTGCCCAAATCATGAAGCGCTTGCTAGCCCTCTTGTTGCTGATCGTCGTCCCGTTCGCGGGGCTGGCCCAAACGCCGCCCGCCGAAGAGTCCACGATGGTCAAGATCCGCAAACTGGACCTTTACAACCAGATCCTGCCCGTGCTGCTGACCAAGGAGCAACTGGAAAAACTGCTGCCCGCCATCGAACGCGCCCGGTCCAAAGCCAAAGAGATCGAGCGCAAGGAAGCCGCCGAGTTGGCTGCGCTCAACAAGGAACTCGACGAGGCGATCGCCAAAGCCCGCGATCAGGGACAAGTGCCCAAGTTGGAGATGGTGCAGAAGGTCGAGCAACTGCTCTGGAGCATCGCCATCCGCCGCAACGCGACGGTCAACGAGAACACGAACGCCGTCGTCGCCGTACTGGAAGCCGAACTGAACGAGGGCCAGAAACGCGCCGCCGCCAACTCGCTGCGGCCCAAAGCGTTCGACCCGAACGTGCGCGAAGAAGAACTGACCACGTCGGACAAGCTGCGCCTCTTCACGCGGGTGATTCTGTTGGATTCGATGGCTTACGACATCTTGGTCGCGCTCAGCCGCAAGCGGTGAGGGCTGAGTAGGGCCGTTCATCTGAGTCTCACAGGTACATGGCAGGTCCGTGTGCCTAAGGGCAACTCAGCCGTTGGTGACAATGCGGGGTAAGATTCGCCGCACTCCCATGACCCCGCGCGAGCAGAACGAGCAGATCAACCAGAAGCGGGCCGAGCACCGACGTGAAACCGAGGCTGCCTTGGCTAGCTATCGCATGGAGCTGGACGGTCTCCAGCGCCGTCACCAAGACGAGATGCTTGAGGCTGCAATGTTCGCGGGCAAGCTGGGACTGTCGTATCGGCCCGAGACGAATCAAGTTGTGTTCATTGTGTCCTCGCTGGAAAACCCGGCGGATTGGGATACCAAGCCATGGGACCCTGACCTCGTGGACGGCGGTGAGGGAGACACGCAAGAAGAGGACATGGAGCCCTCTGGAGGCGGCGAGCTACCCTTTGCGGAGACAACTAATGCAGCCGACGAAGCGGCAGTGGAGGATGAACCGGAACCACCGGCCATTGCCGATGAGCAGGCAGAGCGGTCTCAGCTAGCCGGCGTGCCTCAATCGCATTCTGCGCCGTTCCACGAACCCGTGACTAGCCCCAATGAAAGCCATTCCGAATTGTCGCAACCGTCGTCGGTGGAGGTGGAATCCGGTGGGTATTCTGGGATACTCATTCTCCTTGCGTGGGTGCTCCCACTATTCCCAGCACTGTTTGCTGGCATCGGTTTGGGCATGCTCGCTGGCCTCATACGTAACGTCAGGAAGCCAGATCACAGTTTTTGGGTGCCCATTTTCTTGGGCGTGGCGGTTATCTACGGAATCAAACTTCTCTTTCATGTGATCTGGCGCCCCATCGGTGTCCGGGTCGCGCTCGGCGAGTTCAAAGGCTACGGCTGGGTGTTCGCATCAGCGGTCGTCATTACAGTCTTGTTCTTGGTCCTTGAGGCATTGCTCGGTGCGAACGCGCTGGTGCAGTATTCACTGAGGGCCACAGTTCGCGAAGAGGATCGAACGATGTTTGCGATGGCCTTCCCTATCGCGATCGCAGTCACTTCTCCCATTCTGTTGTCAGCAGCATTCATCGGCTTTCGGGAGGGTCGCGAAAAGGTGACTGCCGACCAGAAACGCCAAGCGTTGCTGGAGGCCGAACAGCGGCAAGCTCTCGAGCTCGCGGAGCGTCGGCAGCGAGCCCAGGAACTTGAACTGCTGCGACGGCGCGAACTTGAGGTCCGAGCGATCGAGGAAGAAGCGAAAGATCAGCAGGTTCGCCGAGAGCTTGAGGCAAAACGGCTCGCACACGAGGCTGATTTGGCGCGACGCGAGCATGAGTTGCGACTTAAATGGGAGGAAGAAGATCGAGTTCGGCAGCGGGCTCTTCAGGATGAACACCGCGAGGAACTGGCACGCAAGGAGGCTGATCGCCTCCGCCGTCGAGACGCTGAGCGGAGCGAGCTGGATTCCTTCCGAAAGCACCCAGACTATGTTTCCCTCATGCAGTCCCTCGGACGGATCAACGTGCTACGAATCGAGATCGAGAGGTTGCGCAAGGAAGTGACCTCGTTCAAAATCTCCCGCGGGTACGACAAAATGGAGGTTCAGTGAACAGAACCAGGTCTCAAAGGCGCGCATGGATCGCGGTGGGCATTTTCTTGTTAGGTCTAGCCCTAGCGGTCGTGTTGATTATCGCGTTGGGAATCAGATTATCCGCGGGTTCAGAAGGCGGTTTTCGAAGGCTAGCTGAAGATCCAGCTCCGCTGAACGTCATTTGCATCGACACGTCCGAGTCTGCCAGCAAGGCATTAAAAGTGTTCCAAGCTCACGCCCTTCAATGGATACAGGACTTGTCGCCGTCCGAAGTGATGCTCTTCAAGTTTGACAGCACGGCTGCGAACATCTATGAGGGGGCATCAGAGCGCAGTGAAGAGGAGTGGGCGGGAGTCATCAGGTCCCTTGATGAGGTTCGACGCGGGGGCATCACCGGCACAAACCTCCTTGACTTACTAGGCACCGTGGATGTCCACACAAGGGAGCGGTCTGCGAAGATGGTTATCCGAGTTTATACGGACGCAGGGATCGACGGGATGCCCGATGAACAGTTGAAGCAGTGCCGTGAGTACCTCGATCGATGGCGTTCAGAGGGTCGCATCGAGTCGTTCACGATGCTTGGAGTCAAGCCCGACTGGCGGCGCAAGCTCGTCATGAATCTTGGTGATCAGGTTCGCTTCGAGGATCTCTGAGTCATGACAACCGCCCGCTGCCCACTTGACATCGCGCTCAGCCGCAAGCGGTGAGGGCTACTCCATGTATTCCATCTCGCGCAGCGCCGTCGGGTTCTGACGCCAGTCCTCCCGCACCTTGACGAACAGCTCCAAGTAGACGGGCCGCTCGAGCAACCGCTCGATGTCCAGCCGCGCCTCCGTGCCGATCGTCTTGAGCATCGCGCCCTTCTTGCCGATCAGGATCGCCCGCTGGCCCACGCGCTCCACCACGATCGTGGCGTTGATCTTGACGCGTCCGCCGGGCTCCTCGATCCAGTCGTCCACCAGAACGCCCGTGGCGTACGGCACCTCCTGCTTCGTGCGCTGCATCACCTTTTCGCGCACGAACTCGGCGGCCATGAACCGGCTCGATTGGTCGGTCAGGGCATCCTCGTCCCACGCGGGCGGACCCTCGGGTAGACGTGCCACCAGCATCGAGAGCAGCTTCTCCACGTTGTCGCCCTTGGTGGCCGTCGTGAGCATGTAGTCCTCGTCGCCCACGCCGAGCAGGTCGCGATAGGCTTCGACATGCTGGACCACGAACTCGGCCTTGAGCAGGTCCATCTTGTTCATGCACAAGATGAGCTTGCCGCTCGATCCGCCATAGCCCGATTCGCGGATGGTCCGGGCGATGCGCCGCTCGTCCTCGTCCGGCTTTTGCGATGCGTTCACCACATAGACCACGAGGTCGAGGTCCGCGAGGCTGCCGCGCGCCGACTCCACCATGGCTTTGCCGAGCCGCGTGTGCGGTTCGTGGATGCCGGGCGTGTCCACAAAGGCCACTTGGAACTCGGGACGCGTCACGATGCCGAGGAGGCGTCGGCGGGTGGTCTGCTTCTTGTTGCTCGTGATCGCGACCTTCTGCCCGACCATGTGGTTGAGCAGCGTGCTCTTGCCCACATTGGGTTTGCCGACGAGGGCGACCATGCCATAGCGGTGTTCCATGGCCTACTCCCGCTTCCTGAACACGATGTTGATGTCCGCCTCGGGGTAGCCCTCGGCCCGTTCGCCGCCTCCGTTGCCGCGCTTCTTGCGGCGTCGGCGTCTCCGACGTCCGGTCTGGCTCGGGTCGTCCGCTTCGGATTCGTCCTCAGGTTCGGCTGCGGCCACCTCGTCGATCTTGGGCCAGAAGAAGATGTCGTCCGCGCTTTCGTCTCCTTCTTCGCCGACCATCCACTCGTCCAGCTTGATGATCGGGATGTCGAAGTTGAGCTGATCCTGGCTGAGCGTGTCGGTCCGCCGCTCGGGCAGATTCTCCAAGCGCAAGACCGTCGCGGGATCGGTGGCCAACATGGCTTCCAGATCGTGCCGCGGCCCGACCATGAAGAGGCTCGTGGTCCCCGCGATCGCGTGGAATCGAATCTGACGCGAATCCTCGGCCACCCACGATTCGTTCAGCACGTCGTACGCGCTCCACTTGTCGGGAAGCGCCAGGGTCCTTGGGCCGCTGCTGGTGGCGTGGAACGTCAAGAACGGGGGTCGAACATGGACCACGTCGTCGCCGAAGCTCCAAACGTGGGCGCCTGCGGCTTGGGCCAGCGCACGGATCAGACCCGCAGGCACCGGCGGCTCGCCCAGGAACACCGAGGTCCAGTCCAAATGGGGCTCGCGGGCGTGACGGCTTTCGTGTACGACGAAGCTGGGCAGGCCGGTCTGGGTGTATTCGCCGAGGACCGACGCATCCTCCGGTATCGCGAAGTAGCTCGGCTCGAGGTTGACGTCGTCCGTGCCGTGCTTCTCGTCGAAGCTCTCGCAGAAGGGGTGGCGACGGTTGCGGATCGTGGTGCCCGACTTGCTGTTGAACGGCTGGGGCCGCAAGGCGATGCCGGTGATCTCGCGCACGCGCTCGAGCGATTCCCGCCCTCCATCGAACAGCCCAGCCCCATACAACCAGAACAGCACCTTGCCGTCGCGTTGGAGTCGCGACTTGATCGCCGAGCGGTACTCGGGGCGCATGTCCCAGGCATTGAGGAAGATGTAAAGCTTGCTCTCGGGGAACACCTCGCGGTGCGCCAAGTCGCTGAGCAGATAGAACGCCGCGCTCAGGCCCGATTTGAGGACGGCATCGCGTACATTGCGGACCAAGTGGTTGAAGCCCGTCGGGTCGCCCAGGTACGCCAGCGAGCGCTCGTCGATGAACACCGCGACATCGGGGGGGCTCATCGGCGTCTCAAGCCGACGCACCAGAGACTGGATCGCGGTTTGGGCCCGCGTCCACACGCTGGCCGGTCGAAGCCAGCCGTTGCCCCACAGGTCCATCCAGCACACGCCCGACCCATGCGCCAAGGCCACGCCCAACCCGCGCCAGTGGACGCTCTCCAGCGCCTGCGGCGTCTTGATCACTGGGTTGAACTCGTCGGGCTCCTGAATGTTGCTGATCGAGGTCTTGAAGTCCTCTTCGCTCACGTAGAGCTTGCCGTTCAGACTGAAGCTGTCCACGGGCCCAGGGAACGGCGCAGCCTCGCCCGGCGTGCGGTTCTTGTAGCTTGGCGGGCCGGCGATGAAGTCCACCTCCCTTGTCCGAAGCAGCTTGCCAAGCGACAGGTGACCCGAATACGGGTGCGACCACTCGAACGAGTAGCCGTAGCTCACGCCGACGAGGAAGTGCCCATCGCTGGCCTTCTTGGCCGTGTAGGCAAGCTCGCCGATGCGGAACACCGTGGCATCGCTCAGGAAGAAATGGTAGTCCACCCAGCGCCGTTGCTTGCGCTCGGTCCTCATGAACCGCTCTTTGCGCTGGTTGGAACGCTCGAACGGCGGCACGGAGATCGTCCGGAAATCAACTTGCCCATCGAACCAGGCGGCGCGCAGCGAGACGACGTCGTCGTTGTAGCGCGTCCGGGCCCAATCGCGGAACTTGTCCCGCGCGGCGGCCGAATTGTCGTAGCCGTTGTCTTCGGGATAGAACCACTCGCCTCGGTCGAGTTGGACGCCCATGATGTGGTCCTTCTGACCGAGCAAACGCAAGCGGCGCACCAGGCCGTCCAGACACTCGTTGGCGGCTCCCCAGTACTGGTCGTCGCAGATGCTGGGTTCGGCGAGCGTCCCGTCGAGCCAACTGAACCGGGCACGCTGGTAGCGAAGGTCCCATCCACGGGGCGCGACGAACACGATGCGGAAGACGACCTGGGCTTCGGGGTCCGCCTCGACGGCCTTCTTCAGCAGGTAGGCGGCGAACTGCGCGGTCTCGTCCACCAACGTCGGATCCACCTCGAGGTCGAGCAGCAGCGCGTGAATGTGGACGCCGGCTTCGGCGGCTTGCTTGACCTGCTCCATGACCGTCTTCAGCCGTTTCTCGTCGGTCGGGCTGCCGAAGAACCACAGCGGCGGGTAGATGCGGTGATCCCGAACCACAACGGACATCCCGTTGTGCTGAACGACTTGCGGCGCTTCGGCGGGGGTGGCGACAGGCTCGCGGGCGGGAACGGTCGGCTTGGGCGGCTCGGCGGGCGCCTGGGGCTCCGCGACCGGTCGCGCGCCTCGTCGGCCCCTCTCGCGCGTGGCTTTGGGCGCCGGCTCGGGTTCTGGAACCTGCGGCGTTGCTTCTGCCACCGGCGCGGCTTCGGTCCGCGGCTTGCGGTCGCGCCTTCGGCGGCGACGCGGAGCGAGGTTCGGATCCTCGGCTTCGGCGCTTGCCGCAGGCTCTTCGACCGGCGCGGCGGAGGTCGGCTCGGGCTTGGCTCGGTTGCGGGCCTCTTGGCGCTGATTCTCTTGCCGCTGAGGCCTGCCCTTGGCGGTCTTGACGGCCTTGGGCCGCCAAACGGGAATCCAATGCTCCTCGCCCTCGAAGTCGGTCAAGTCGAGTTCGCTCTCTTGAGCAGCCTCGACCGATTGCTGGCCCAGATCGACCTCCTGAAGCAGCGAGGCCTCCAGGTCGGCGTCCGAAACGACGGAGGGTTCGCTTGGCGCTGGTTCGGCCTTGCGCCGTCGGCTGGGCCGGGTTCGCTTGGGTGGCTCTGCGGACTCTACGGCCTGCGGCTCGGGTTCTGGCGCGGTTGCTTCGACCACGGGCTCGGGTTCCGGTTCAGGGGCTTTGGCCGTGCGCCGCGACCGGGTCTTCGGCTTGGGCTCTTCCGCGAGCGGCGCTTCGGCGACGGGCTCTTGAGCCGCGACCTCTACGACGGGCTTGGGTGTGGCTTTGGCGCGGGTGCGCTTGGGCTTGGGAGCGGCAGATTCGGTGGGCGTCTCCGTGGGCTCGATGGCTGTCGTGATTTCGGGAGACGTCGTTTCGGTGGCTTTCTTAGATCGTGGCATGGCGTTCGGCGAGCAAACCGTTCGTCCAGTCCCTCAAGGCTTCCGGTGATTCGAACCATGCGTCGTGCGGTGCGGTTGCCAGATCGCGGGGCAAAGCCGCCCCATAGGCAACCGCGGCGAACGCGCATCCCGCCGCGTGGGCGCAATGGGCGTCGTGCGTCGAATCGCCTACGAAAATGGCGTCTTCCGGCTTGACGCCGAGCTTCTCGCAAGCGAGCAACGCGGGGTCGGGAGCCGGTTTCGGTCGCGCCACGTCGCTGGCACAAACGGTGGCAGCGAGGGCATCGCGGGCGGGAAATCGTTCGAGGAACCACTGGAGTTCCTCGTCGTTGCGGCTGGTGACGAGCGCCACGGGGCGCCCGGATCGTTGGAAGGCGCGCAACGCATCGATCGCGGGTTCGAACCACCGTTCGAGGTGAACGTGGTGTCGGTATCGTGAAATCGTGTAAGCGACCCGCTCCCGGAGTTCGTCTTCGGCGAGAGGCCGCTGGGCGAACATGGGATGCTGCATGACCAAGGGGGTTCCGATCGTCTTCATGAGATCGGCTTCGGCCGGCCGGAATCCATCGAAGTGCTCGATGGCGTCGGCCAAGCCCTGCAGGATCATGTGCAGACTGTCGACCAGCGTTCCATCCACATCGAAGAGAGCGGCCTGGAAGCGACTGGGATCGAGCGAGACGTGCATCGCTGCCGGGAAGTATGGCAGATTCGGTGGGTCCGGTGCCCGTCGGCGGGTGGGGAATCGCCACGAGGTCCCGATAAAAGAAGAGAGCCCTGACCGCAGTCAGGGCTGTTTGGGAGGAGGTTTTCAGTTCGGATCGCTTTTGCCGGTGGAGAGAACACCGATTGCGATCTCTGTCTGAGGAGAGGTTATTGGTTGGTTGGTTGGTTGGTTGGTTGGTTGGTTTGGTTGGTTGGATACAAATCGCCAAACCGCCGGCCGACCTCTTCCTCCTGGAACTGGAGCCTCACGCTATTCTGCTTTTTCGATATTTCGTTTTGCTGACAGGGGATACTTTACACCACCGGATTTCGCATGTCAAGGGGATCTTCGACTTTTTTGCGGTTTTTTTTGATCGGAGTGAATCGCTACCCATGCACAAACAAACAACTAAGCGACAGGACACTAGAGCCGTAGCTCCAGCCTCCTGCCGAGACCTCCCTTGCGGGCGACCAGCGCGCCCGCAAGGGCTCTAAAACTGTCTAGCCGTCTAGGCGAACTGAACGACTGCCTTCAGTCGCACCCCATCGGCTGCGGTCAGCGGACGCGCGGTCATGCGCGGCATCGCCACCGTCTCGGCCGTGTCGTCGAGTCGCTTCGGCTGCCCGCCGACGCGAAAGAGACAGGTCTTGCCATTGGACGGCATCGCCTTCCAGTGGCGTTGGAACACATTGGCTTGCGGGGACCAACCCACAACACCGACCTCGCTGCGGAGACCGTCTGCGAGAGTCTGAGAATCGCCAACCGTTTTGGAGAATGGATTCCTCATGTGATGAATGCTCCTTGTGTGCTTGTAGCGCGCCGTGTGCGGCTTGCGCCCAAGCACGGCCAACCAACGTCCCCAGCGCCCAATGGCGTTGGAGGACTCGATCCAGGGAAACCAGCCCTAGATCGTGTTCGAAGACGACGAACCTTCGGATGCCCGAGTTCAGGCGGGCGGGCGTCGCGGTGGTGAAAACGTGGGTCTCCTAGTTGCTCGTTACCGCATAGGAAAGTGCCGACCCCGAGATGTGGAGGCGCGTGTCCGCCACCCCCGGGGTCGAGTCCATTGCAGATTGAAATCTCGTCGGAACGCATCCCGCCGAGGCTAGAGAAGGAGGATAGTGAAGCAAAAACGTCGTTCGGCGGACGCAGTGACCCCTGAGAACCAGGGTCGCGAACCGTCGCGCGGCCTTCCCCGAGCAAAGAAAAGAGAGACCCAGGCGGCGACGGCGAGCTGCCTCCACCGCCGGGGTCGAGTCCATTGCAAGTTGAAATCTCGTCGGAACGCATCCCGCCGAGGCTAGAGAAGGAGGATGGTGAAGCAAAAACGTCGTTCGGCGGGCACACTGACGCCACCGAGTGCCAGGCCAAGCCCGGTCGACCGTGGAAGAGCCAGATGCCGCTACCCACGGGCACCTCCCAGCAGATGGAAAATGCCGACCCCGAGATGTGGAGGCGCGTGTCCGCCACCCCCGGGGTCGAGTCCATTGCAGATTGAAATCTCGTCGGAACGCATCCCGCCGAGGCTAGAGAAGGAGGATAGTGAAGCAAAAACGTCGTTCGGCGGACGCAGTGACCCCTGAGAACCAGGGTCGCGAACCGTCGCGCGGCCTTCCCCGAGCAAAGAAAAGAGAGACCCAGGCGGCGACGGCGAGCTGCCTCCACCGCCGGGGTCGAGTCCATTGCAAGTTGAAATCTCGTCGGAACGCATCCCGCCGAGGCTAGAGAAGGAGGATGGTGAAGCAAAAACGTCGTTCGGCGGGCGCATTGGGGCCCGACCAGGGAGACCAACCACCGAGCCTGCGCCATCGGGCGCCACCGATAGGAGGGAGAACCATCTGCGGTCAGCCATCGCCACCTCCCGGCAAACGGAAAGAAACCCCGGGCGGAGACAGCGGTGCGCCGCCACCGCCGGGGTCGAGTCCATTGCAGATGAAAATCTCGCCGGAACGCATCCCGCCGAGGCTAGAGAAGGAGGATGGTGAAGCAAAAGCGCGACTTCTACGCCGGGACCAGCGGAAAGAAGGGGCTCCGGCACTGCCGGAGCCAACCAAACCACGGTAACCAACCAGAGTAGGAGTAGGAATGGAAGACTCTCCCAAGAGGCGGGAGAGCGATTCAAAAGACGCGGGACCCCTCGATCCGGGACCGAAAGAAGGGGCTCCGGCACTGCCGGAGCCAACCAAACCACGGTAACCAACCAGA